>Ga0310811_10000056_pt1 | contig 185872 bp, 164 predicted proteins | sample YCmetagenome_FD_207642 | JGI IMG/M metagenome (GOLD analysis project Ga0310811, IMG submission 207642) | Soil microbial communities from experimental microcosm in Duke University, North Carolina, United States - YC | ecosystem: Engineered > Artificial ecosystem > Soil microcosm > Unclassified... | reverse complement strand
GCGTTCAAGAGGATGATGCCGACGTTCGGGCGAAAGCCTTCACGATCCAGCATACAACCACCTTCGAATCCTTTAAAATTGCTTTGATTATAAACAGATAACGGTCCTGACGCACCGGACGGACACGAGATTGAAACGATTTGCCGCGAGCCTGGCGGACGGGTTCGCGCGCTCGCCCGGCTAACATGGGGCAACATCGTCAGACAGCGTGTCGTGCGGCTTCGACAATCCCACCGTTTCACTCGCCTCATTGGCAGGCCTGCCGCCTGCCGCTCGCCTTTGGAAAATTCCTGAATGAAAGCCTCTCGTTTCTTTATCGGCACGCTGAAGGAAGCGCCCGCCGACGCCGAAATCGTCAGCCACAAATTGATGGTCCGCGCCGGCATGATCCGGCGCGTCGCCGGCGGTATCTATAACTACCTGCCGATCGGGCTGCGCTCGATCCGCAAGGTCGAGCAGATCGTGCGCGAAGAGATGAACCGCGCCGGCGCGATCGAACTGTTGATGCCGGCCGTGCAGCCGGCCGAGCTGTGGCAGGAATCGGGACGCTGGGTGAAATACGGGCCGGAACTGCTGCGTTTCAAGGACCGCAAGCAGAGCGATTTCGTGATGGGGCCGACGCATGAGGAAGTCGTCACCGACATCGCGCGCAACCAGATCAAGAGCTACCGTCAGTTGCCGGTGAACTTCTATCAGGTGCAGACGAAGTTCCGCGATGAAATCCGTCCCCGTTTCGGCGTAATGCGCGGGCGCGAGTTCATCATGAAAGACGCGTACTCGTTCGACAAGGACGTCGACGGTCTGAAGGAGTCGTATCGGAAGATGTACGACGCGTACACGCGGATCTTCACGCGGCTCGGCCTCGAGTTCCGCGCCGTCGCGGCCGACAACGGCTCGATCGGCGGCAGTGGCTCGCACGAATTCCACGTGATCGCGGATACCGGCGAAGACGCGATCGCATACTGCCCGAGTTCCGGTTTCGCGGCGAACGTCGAAGCGGCCGACGCGCTGCCGCTGATCGCGCAGCGCGCGGCGCCGGCCGAGCCGATGCAGAAGGTCGCGACGCCCGGCGCCGCCAAGTGCGAGGCGGTCGCGGAGCAGCTTGGCATCCCGCTCGAACGCACGATCAAGTCGATCGTGCTCGCGACCGACAACAATGCGGACAACGGCGAAGGCGCCGAACCGACGATCTGGCTGCTGCTCCTGCGCGGCGATCACGAGTTAAACGAGATCAAGGTCGCGAAGCTGCCGGGCCTCGCGGAGTCGCGCTTCGCAACGGAAAGCGAGATCGTCGAATGGTTCGGCACGCCGCCGGGCTATCTCGGCCCGATCGGCACGAAGAAGCCGGTGAAGGTGATCGCCGATTCGACGGCCGCGAACATGAGCGACTTCGTCGTCGGCGCGAACGACGCGGGGTTCCACATCACCGGCGTGAACTGGGGCCGCGATCTGCCGGAGCCGGTCGTCGCCGACATCCGCAACGTGAAGAAGGGCGATCCGTCGCCGGACGGCAACGGCGTGCTCGACATCTGCCGCGGCATCGAAGTCGGTCACGTGTTCCAGCTCGGCACGCGCTACTCGGACGCGATGAACGCGACGTTCCTCGACGAGAACGGCAAGCCGCAGCCGATGGTGATGGGCTGCTACGGGATCGGCGTCACGCGGATTCTCGGCGCGGCGATCGAACAGAACTTCGACGACAAGGGCATCATCTGGCCGGAGTCGATCGCGCCGTTCGAGGTCGTGCTGTGCCCGATGGGCTATGACCGCAGCGAACTCGTGCGCGAGCACGCGGATCGTCTGTACGACGAACTGGTCGCGGCCGGCGTCGACGTGATCCTCGACGATCGCGGCGAGCGTCCGGGCGTGATGTTCGCGGACTGGGAGCTGATCGGCGTGCCGCACCGGCTCGTGATCGGCGAGCGCGGCCTGAAGGACGGCAAAATCGAGTACCAGGGCCGCCGCGACACCGAGGCGACACTGCTGCCGGCCGGCGAGGCCGCGGCGACGGTCGCGCAGAAGGTCCGCGCGGCGCTCGCGCGCTGACGGTCACCGGCACGCGGCGGGCATAGCGCGGTGGAATATACGTTCGTATCGGCGACGATCCTGCTGCTTCTGATCACCGATCCGCTCGGCAACATTCCGCTTTTCATCAGCTGTCTGCGTGGCGTCGCGAAGCGGCGCCGCGCGGTCGTGATCCTGCGCGAGGTCGCGATCGCGTTCGTGATCCTGCTGGTGTTCATGGTCGCCGGCAACAGCTTCCTGCGGATGATGGGCCTCACCGACACGTCGCTGCGGATCGGCGGCGGGATCGTGCTGTTCCTGATCGCGTTGCGGATGATCTTCCCGCATCCGGGCGGCCTGTTCGGCAGCGACAAGGGCGGCGAGCCGCTGATCGTGCCGCTCGCGATTCCGGCGCTCGCCGGCCCGTCCGCGCTCGCGACGGTGATGCTGCTGTCGTCGCAGGCGCCCGGCAAGACGCTCGAGTGGATCGCCGCGCTCACCGTGACGATGATCGTCTGCGCGATCGTGCTGGTGCTCGCGGAGCGTATCGAGGCGCTGCTCGGCGAGCGCGTCGTGACGGCGTTCGAGCGCTTGATGGGACTCGTGCTGGTCGCGATCTCGGTCGAGATGATACTCGGCGGGATCAGCAAGTTCGTGCACCAGTTGTGAGCGCGATGAAACAAAAAAGCGACCTTTGCGAAGGTCGCTTTTTCGTTGGTGGCTAGCCGGATCGGGAGCGGATCACACGTCGGCGGTCAGCGCGCGGATCGTCGGCAGGTTGCGCCAGTAGCCCTTCGCATCCATCCCGCAGCCGAACACGTAGCGATCCGGCACCTGGAAGCCGCAGAAGTCGGGATAGAGCGGCTTCGCCTTCGCGATCGTCTTCTCGCAGAGCACCGCCGACAGGAAGCGCTTCGCGCCCATCGCGAGGATGCGCTCGCGGATCGCGGCCATCGTCTCGCCTTCGTCGAGGATGTCGTCGAGCACGAGCACGACGCGGTCCTTCACCGACTCGGCCGGCGCGACGCGCCACTGCATCTCGGCGCTGCCCTTGATCGCGTTGCGGTAGCGCGTGAGGTGGATGTAGTCGAACTCGAGCGGGAAGTTGAGGCGCGGCAGCAGCATGCCGGTGAACACCGCCGCGCCGCCCATCACGGACAGCACGAGCGGAAAGTCGTCGCTGATCTGTGCACGGATTTCGTCGGCCATCCGGCCGATCGACGCATTGACGTCGCGCTCGGAGACGATTTCTTCGGAGCGGCTGAAAATCTGCAGGGCTTCTTCGCGGTTCATAACGCCTCGCGGGGGACTCTACCGTAAGAAAAAAGGTTAGCGCAGGCCGGGCATCATGCCCTTCATTCCGCGCATCATCTTCTGCAGGTTGCCGCCCTTCAGCTTCTTCATCATCGTGCGCATCTGCTCGTACTGATTGAGCATCCGGTTCACTTCCTGCACCTGCACGCCCGCGCCCGCCGCGATGCGGCGCTTGCGCGTCGCCTTGATCAGCTCGGGCTTCGCGCGCTCCTGCGGGGTCATCGAGTTGATGATGCCTTCCATGCGGCGCATCTGCTTCTCGGCCTGGCCCATGTCCGCGCCGGCCGCCGCCTGCTGGAACTGCGCGGGCAGCTTGTCCATCAGCGACGACAGGCCGCCCATATTCTTCATCTGCGAGAGTTGCGCGCGGAAGTCGTTCAGGTCGAAGTCGCCGCCTTTCTTCACCTTGTCGGCGAGCTTCTGCGCGGCTTTCACGTCGACGCCGCGCTGCGCCTCCTCGACGAGCGCGAGGATGTCGCCCATCCCGAGAATCCGGTTGGCCATCCGGTCCGGGTGGAACACTTCGAGGCCGTCGAGCTTCTCCGCGACGCCGACGAACTTGATCGGCTTGCCCGTGATGTGACGCACGGACAGCGCGGCGCCGCCGCGCGAATCGCCGTCGAGCTTCGTCAGCACGACGCCGGTGAGCGGCAGCGCGTCGTTGAATGCCTTCGCGGTGTTGACCGCGTCCTGACCGAGCATCGCGTCGACGACGAACAGCGTTTCGGCGGGCTTGAGCGCCGCGTGCAGCGCGGCGATTTCCTGCATCATCGCCTCGTCGATGCCGAGCCGACCCGCCGTGTCGACGATCAGCACGTCGTGATAGTGGCGCTTCGCCCAGTCGACGGCCGCATTCGCGATGTCGACCGGCTTCTGGTCGGGCTGCGACGGGAAGAAGTCGGCACCGACCTGCTCGGTGACCGTCTTCAACTGCGCGATCGCCGCGGGGCGATAGACGTCGCACGAAACGGTGAGCACCTTCTTCTTGTACTTCTCGCGCAGGAGCTTCGCGAGCTTGCCGACGGTCGTCGTCTTACCGGCGCCTTGCAGACCGGCCATCAGGATGACCGCCGGCGGCGACACCGCGAGATCCAGTTCGGCGGCCTTGCCCTCGTAGTCGCCGCCGATGACCGCGGTCAGTTCGCGCTGCACGACGCCGACGAGCGCCTGGCCCGGCGACAGGCTCGAAATCACTTCCTCGCCGAGCGCCTTCTCTTTCACCTTCCCGATGAAGTCGCGCACGACCGGCAGCGCGACGTCGGCCTCGAGCAGCGCGAGGCGCACTTCGCGGAGCATTTCCTGCGTGTTGGCCTCGGTCAGCCGGGCTTCGCCGCGCAGCGTCTTGACGACGCGCGCCATCCGTTGGGTGAGATTGTCGAGCATGGGGAGTGCGTAGGCGGTGCGGCCCAGGTGTCGCGGTCAGGTCGCAAGAGCGGTCCGTCGCGGGAGGGGGGCCTATAGTAAACTTCGAACATGGATATTGTACTGTATGCCCTCACCGTGCTCCTGTACGGCGGTTTGTGCGCGGCCGACTGGCGGGCCGTGCGGCACGCGCCTGCTCAGCCGGTACTCGGCGGCGCGGCGTCGGCAATGCGCGTTGCCGTCGGCGGAGCGCCGGCTGCGCGCGCGCCCGGCCTCGGGCCGCTCTCGCGTGCGCTGCTGCTCGCCGCGCTCGTCGTGCACGGCGTGCTGCTGCACTCGACGATCTTCGCGCAGAACGAGATGGTGTTCGGCTTCGCGTTTGCGTTGTCGGCGATGTTCTGGCTCGGCGTGGGCATCTACTGGATAGAAAGCTTCTTCTTCGCGCTCGATGGGCTGCGGCTCCTGTTGCTGCCGCTCGCCGCGCTCGCGTCGCTGCTGCCGCTCGTGTTCGGCGGCGTGCGCGTGCTGCCGTATGCGGCCGCGCCGCTCTTCAAGCTGCACTTCGTGATCGCGAACGTCGCGTATGGGCTCTTCGCGATCGCCGCGCTGCACGCAGTGCTGATGCTCGCGGTCGAGCGGCGCCTGCATGCGCTGCGCGGCGGCGGTGCCGCGCTGCAACGCGCGGCGAGTGCGCGCGACGGCTGGCTGTCGGGCTGGATCGAAACGCTGCCGCCGCTCCTTACGATGGAGAAGCTGCTGTTTCGCCTGATCAGCGCCGGCTTCGTGCTGCTGACGCTCACGCTCGTTTCGGGCATCGTGTTCAGCGAGCAACTGATGGATCGCGCGCTGAGTCTCGATCACAAGACCGTGTTCGCGGTGCTGTCGTGGCTGATGTTCGGCGCGCTGCTCACCGCGCGCAAGCTGTCGGGCTGGCGCGGCCGCGCCGCGCTGCGCTGGGTGCTCGCGTCGTTTGCCGCGCTGCTGCTCGCGTATGTCGGCAGCCGGTTCGTCTTCGAGGTGCTGTTGCACCGTCCCATTGTCTAAAGCGCTTCGGTTCGCGCAGTCTATCGATGAGACAGATTTTTCTTCTAATCTTGCTGTTCGTCGTCGGACAGTGGTTCGTGAAGGCGCTGCGTCGCGCGCAGACGCACACGCGTCCGGGCTCCCAGCAGCAGGCGTCGCGGCGTGCCGCGAACGGCGGCGCGGCCGGCGCTTCGCGCGGCGGCCGCGCACGTGCGGGCACCGCGTCGTTGCCCGAACCGATGGTCCGCTGCGCCGAGTGCGGCGTGCATGCGCCGCGAAGCGAGTCGGTGTCGGCGATCGGTCAGTCGTTCTGCTGCGACCAGCACGCGCGCCAGTACGCGGCTCGCGCGGCCGGGCAGGACCGCGCCCCGCGATGAGCGAACGCGCCGTGCCGAGGGCTGCATCCGCGGCTGCGTTCGGCGTCGATGCGCACGGCTGGGTGCCGCTCGCGCGCCGCCTGCCGTCGCCGAACTTCGAATCGCGGCCTGCGGGCGCGGTGCCTTCGCTGATCGTCATTCACAACATCAGCCTGCCGCCGGACACGTTCGGCGGCCCCGGCATCACCGATCTCTTCCTCGACCGGCTCGACTGCGACGCGCATCCGTTCTACGACGCGAATCTGCGCGGCGTGCGCGTGTCGTCGCACTTCGTGATTCGCCGCGACGGTGCGCTCGAGCAGTACGTGTCGTGCGACGAGCGCGCGTGGCACGCGGGCGTGTCGAACTTCTTCGGGCGCGAGCGTTGCAACGACTTCTCGATCGGCATCGAGCTGGAAGGCAGCGACACGACCGCGTTCGAAGCCGCGCAATACGACACGCTCGCGACGCTCGTGCAGGCGCTCGTCGCGCGCTATCCGGTCGACGCGCTCGCCGGCCACGCCGACATCGCGCCGGGTCGCAAGACCGACCCGGGCCCGCACTTCGACTGGACGCGATTGCAGCGCGACACTCAACTCGCGGACCCCTATTTTCCCTACCTCCATCGCCACGATTCGTCACCCCCGCAGCGCTGACGCGCGGCGCGGCCATCGTCGAACCCCGCATCAGCACTTGCTTTCTCGCGAAGTCCCCGGTCTTTCGTCGCGGTCCAAAAAGTCAACCCTCCACCCGCAAATAATTCGATTTGACCGATCCGGAATCTTCACTATACTTGGTGCCTGAAACTGAGCTTTGCACCATATATTGTGGTTTTTGGCGGCGCCCGCTCCTTGAGCACGGCGCCGCGCGCATTAGCAGCATGGACACGCCGACAGCGCACGGCCGATAGAGCCAGCGCGTCGCAAACCGGGGGGAAGGGCACAGCCATGATCGCGGCATCCACGATGAAGAACGGCGTATCGAACGTCCCATCTGCGTTTGCGCATCCGGCAGCCTCGCCAGGCTGGTCCTCTTTCTCCGCCCACCTGTCCGCGCACTCGGGGGCGCGGCATCCGTTTTAATCCCGCGAAATTTCCTTCGCACCTTTCCAGGACCAGGAGCTTTGCACCATGCAAACGACCGATAACGTCACGACCCGCCATGATGGCCCCACCGCCGGGCACGTGCCCAGCGGCGAGCCGCAGCGAGGCCAGACGTTCGCCCAGGCCACGTACGCCGACTACAAGGTGATTCGCCGTAACGGCAGCGTGGTGTCGTTCGAGCCGTCGAAGATCGCCATCGCCGTGACGAAAGCGTTTCTGGCCGTCAACGGCGGGCAGGGTGCGGCGTCGGCGCGCGTGCGCGAGCTGGTCGAGCAGCTCACGCAAAGCGTCGTGCGCGCGCTCGTGCGCAGCCGTCCGAACGGCGGCACGTTCCACATCGAAGACATCCAGGACCAGGTCGAACTCGCGCTGATGCGCGGCGGCGAGCACAACGTCGCGCGTGCGTACGTGCTGTATCGCGAGAAGCGCAACCAGGAGCGCGGCCAGGCACAGGAAGCCGCTGCGCCGGCCACGCCGGGCCTGAACGTGATCGACAACGGCGTCACGCGCCCGCTCGACCTCGCCGCGCTGCGCGCGCTGATCGTGTCGGCGTGCGACGGTCTCGGCGATGCGGTGAACCCCGAGCCGATCGTCGCCGAGACGGTGAAGAACCTGTACGACGGCGTGCCGATGACGCAGGTCTACGACTCGTCGATCCTCGCCGCACGCACGATGATCGAGAAGGACCCGGCGTACAGCCAGGTCACCGCGCGCATCCTGCTGCACACGATCCGTCGCGAAATCCTCGAAGAGGAAGTCACGCAGGCGGACATGGCGACGCGCTACGCCGAGTACTTCCCGCAGTTCATCAAGCGCGGCGTGAACGCCGAGCTGCTCGACGACAAGCTGCTGCAATACGACCTGAAGCGTCTTGGCGAAGCGCTCGACGCGAACCGCGACCTGCAGTTCGGCTACCTCGGCCTGCAGACGCTCTACGACCGCTACTTCCTGCACGTCGGCGGCACGCGCATCGAGATGCCGCAGGCGTTCTTCATGCGCGTCGCGATGGGCCTCGCGCTGAACGAGATCGACCGCGAAGCGCGTGCGATCGAGTTTTACAACGTGCTGTCGAGCTTCGACTTCATGTCGTCGACGCCGACGCTCTTCAACTCGGGCACGCGCCGCTCGCAGCTGTCGTCGTGCTACCTGACGACGGTCGCGGACGACCTCGACGGCATTTACGAGGCGCTGAAGGAAAACGCGCTGCTGTCGAAGTTCGCCGGCGGCCTCGGCAACGACTGGACCCGCGTGCGCGCGCTCGGCTCGCACATCAAGGGCACGAACGGCAAGTCGCAGGGCGTCGTGCCGTTCCTGAAGGTCGTCAACGACACCGCGGTCGCGGTGAACCAGGGCGGCAAGCGCAAGGGCGCGGTGTGCGCGTACCTCGAAACGTGGCACCTCGACATCGAGGAGTTCCTCGAGCTGCGCAAGAATACCGGCGACGACCGCCGCCGCACGCACGACATGAACACCGCGAACTGGATTCCCGACCTGTTCATGAAGCGCGTGATGGAAGGCGGCGACTGGACGCTGTTCTCGCCGTCCACGTGCCCGGATCTGCACGACAAGTTCGGCGCCGAATTCGAAGCGGCTTACACGGCTTACGAAGACAAGGCCGCGCGCGGCGAGCTGAAGCTCTTCAAGAAGATTCCGGCGGCGCAGCTGTGGCGCAAGATGCTCGGCATGCTGTTCGAAACCGGCCACCCGTGGATCACGTTCAAGGATCCGTGCAATGTGCGCTCGCCGCAGCAGCACGTCGGCGTCGTCCACTCGTCGAATCTGTGCACCGAAATCACGCTGAACACGAGCGACACCGAAATCGCCGTGTGCAACCTCGGCTCGGTGAACCTCGTCGCGCACCTCGCGAAGCAGGCCGACGGCTCGTACGCGCTCGACCACGACAAGCTGAAGCGCACGATCAGCGTCGCGATGCGCATGCTCGACAACGTGATCGACATTAATTACTACGCGGTGTCGAAGGCGCGTAACTCGAACCTGAAGCACCGTCCGGTCGGCATGGGCATCATGGGCTTCCAGGACTGCCTGCATCTGCTGCGCACGCCGTACGCGTCGGCCGAAGCCGTCGAGTTCGCGGACCGGTCGATGGAAGCGGTGTGCTACTACGCGTACTACGCGTCGACCGAGCTGGCCGCCGAACGCGGCCGCTACTCGAGCTATCGCGGCTCGCTGTGGGATCGCGGCATCCTCCCGCAGGACACCGTGAAGCTGCTCGAAGAGGCGCGCGGCGGCTACGTCGAGGTCGACCGGTCCGAGTCGATGGACTGGTCGGCGCTGCGCTCGCGCATCGCGACGCACGGCATGCGCAACTCGAACTGCATCGCGATCGCGCCGACGGCGACGATCTCGAACATCATCGGCGTGTCCGCGTGCATCGAACCGACGTTCCAGAACCTCTATGTGAAGTCGAACCTGTCGGGCGAGTTCACGGTGGTCAACGACTACCTGGTGCGCGACCTGAAGGCGCGCGGCCTGTGGGACGAGGTGATGGTCGCCGACCTGAAGTACTTCGACGGCATGCTCTCGCGCATCGACCGCATTCCGGCCGATCTGCGCGCGATCTACGCGACGGCGTTCGAAGTCGATCCGACGTGGCTCGTCGAAGCAGCGTCGCGTCGCCAGAAGTGGATCGACCAGGCGCAGTCGCTGAACATCTATATGGCGGGCGCGTCAGGCAAGAAGCTCGACGAGGTGTACAAGCTCGCCTGGGTGCGCGGTCTGAAGACGACGTACTACCTGCGCACGATGGCGGCGACGCACGTCGAGAAGTCGACGGTCGCGCACGGCGCGCTGAACGCGGTGCCGACGAACGGCGGCGAAGGCGGCCACGGCGGCTCGTTCGGCGGCGGCGCGGGATTCGGCGCGGCGGGTTCGTCGAGTGCGACGGGGGCAGGCACGCTGCAGGCGGCGCCGGCAGCAGCGGCGTCGGCAGTGGCTGCCGCGCCGGAAGCGGACGGTCCCGTCTGCATGATGCGTCCGGGCGATCCGGGCTTCGACGAGTGCGAAGCGTGCCAGTAAGCCGGCAACGCAGGTAAGCGACGCGATGCCGTGCGCGAGGTGACGCGCGGCGCGCAGCGCACAACGCGGGCGACGAAAAGAGCAGCCGTCGTCGCCCGCCGATGAGTCGAAGCGTCGTCCGTAACAGCCGACGGCGCTTGTTCCGAAAGCGTGCGGCGCCAGCAGGCCGCGACTCACGGAGAAGTCGTCGGCGAGGGATCAGGAATGCCTGGTGTCTTCGCCGGCACGCGACGGACGACGCCGCTTCATCCGGTATGCGATGAAGCGGCGGCAAGGCGGCGAAGTCTGCCAGGAAGCAGTACCGCAGCGCGTCGCAGAGCGTCGATGCAGCAGCGCGGACTCACGCTTCTCAAACGCTCTCTCGATCAATGTGAAGACCCACGTCGACGACACATTCGCATCGCGCGTTCGACGCAGTCGATACATCGCGAAGACAAAGTGTTGTATCGAGGTCTCAACACGAATCGAAAAACTCGAGTTTTCGTGTGCGAACCCTTTTAACGCTCACGAAAAGATGGTACAAACCGATCTAAATTGATGGTGACATGTATGCTCAACTGGGATGACGAGAACACGGCCGTAACTCCGTCGAGCGGTACGCAACACACTACGTTGCGCAACGCCGCCGGCGCGACTGTCCCGGCTGTCGATTCGCAGTTCGGATTGCGATCAGCTCCTCAGATGTCCCTCGCGGAGAACATCTTCGCGAACGACTTTGCCGTCGCGCCGCCGGCGGCCCCCGAAGTGTCGGCGGAAGCCCGCGTGAATGTCGCCGACAAGCGCATCATCAACGGCAAGACCGACGTGAACCAGCTGGTTCCGTTCAAATACAAGTGGGCGTGGGAGAAGTACCTGTCCGGCTGCGCGAACCACTGGATGCCGCAGGAAATCAACATGTCCCGCGACATCGCGCTGTGGAAGGACCCGAACGGTCTTTCCGACGACGAGCGTCGCATCGTCAAGCGCAACCTCGGCTTCTTCGTGACCGCCGACTCGCTCGCCGCGAACAACATCGTGCTCGGCACCTACCGGCACATTACCGCGCCCGAATGCCGCCAGTTCCTGCTGCGCCAGGCGTTCGAAGAGGCGATTCACACGCACGCGTACCAGTACATCGTGGAATCGCTCGGCCTCGACGAGGGCGAGATCTTCAACGCGTACCACGAGGTCGAGTCGATCCGTGCGAAAGACGAATTCCTGATTCCGTTCATCCACACGCTGACCGATCCGTCGTTCACGACCGGTACGCTTGAAAACGACCAGAAGCTGCTGAAGTCGCTGATCGTGTTCGCGTGCGTGATGGAGGGGCTGTTCTTCTACGTCGGGTTCACGCAGATTCTGGCGCTCGGCCGCCAGAACAAGATGACCGGCGCCGCGGAGCAGTATCAGTACATCCTGCGTGACGAGTCGATGCACTGCAACTTCGGTATCGACCTGATCAACCAGATCAAGCTTGAAAATCCGCACCTGTGGACGCCTGAGTTCCGTGCGGAAATCCGCGAGATCTTCAAGCACGCGGTCGACCTCGAATACCGCTACGCGGAGGACACGATGCCGCGCGGCGTGCTGGGTCTGAATGCCGCGATGTTCAAGAGCTATCTGCGCTTCATCTGCAACCGTCGTTGCCAGCAGATCGGTCTCGATCCGCTGTTCCCGAACGAAGAGAATCCTTTCCCGTGGATGAGCGAGATGATCGACCTGAAGAAGGAGCGCAACTTCTTCGAGACGCGGGTGATCGAGTATCAGACGGGCGGTGCGCTGTCCTGGGAATGACCCGGGCGCACTGCGGAGGTCTTTTGGGGATGCCGGCGCGGCGGGTGGAAACCGTCGTCGCGGCCGGCAGGATGATTAGGAGCAGGAACGCCTGATGCAAAGCGTGCCCGGTGCCCTTGCGGCCCACGACCATGACAGGCACTTTGCGAACCCTTCAGAGGGATGGGCAAACTTCCCCCCGAAAAGGGCGCCGGCTTGATGGCCGACGCCCTTATCAAACGTTGCCCGGCGCCTGTGTATGGCGCCGGAAGGACTTGGCGCGCTGTGTCGATCGACGATGCAGCGCGCCTTACCGCATTCATTAGCGTAAGCGCGAAGCATCTGCGTACGCCGATGAATAGCCCGCTTCGCAGCGCGCGCCGTGAGAAGCGTCCGCGGGAAGCGGGTTTTGACGAAGGGTGTAGTTTGAACTGACTCTCATCTGAACCTGAAGGAGAAAACAATGGCAACTGCCAAGAAGAAGCCGGCGGCGAAGAAAGCCGCTGCAAAGAAGGTCGTCGCGAAGAAGGCAGCACCGGCGAAGAAGGCCGCTGCGAAGAAGGTTGCAGTGAAGAAGGTCGCAGCGAAGAAGGTCGCGACGAAGAAGGTTGCTGCGAAGAAAGTAGCGGCGAAGAAGGTCGCGACGAAGAAGGTTGCGGCAAAGAAAGTCGCAGCGAAGAAAGTCGCAGTGAAGAAGGTTGCCGCGAAGAAGGCAGCGCCGGCGAAGAAGGCCGCAGCGAAGAAGGCAGCCCCGGCGAAGAAGGCCGCAGCGAAGAAGGTTGCCGCGAAGAAGGCGGCCCCGGCGAAGAAGGCCGCGACGAAGAAGGTCGCAGCGAAGAAGACCGCGGCGAAGAAGGCAGCGCCGGCAAAGAAGGCAGCGCCCGCGAAGAAGGCTGCACCGGCGAAGAAGGCCGCCGCCAAGAAGGCTGCGAAGAAGGCGCCCGCGAAGAAGGCTGCCCCTGCCGCGCCCGCTGCTCCTGCTGCGCAACCGGCCGCACCCGCAGCAACGGTGAAGACCGCTCTGAACCCGGCCGCTGCATGGCCGTTTCCGACCGGCAGCCGTCCGTAATACGCTGCACTAGCGAAGCGCGCCGCCGGCGTGCTTCGCAAAACTTAAAAAAAATCCCGCTTCCGGTTGTACCGGCAGCGGGATTTTTTTCGTCTGTGAACCGGAGACCGGACGCGGACTAGTGCGTGACGCGCGTGACGCCGCCGCTCGACAGCAGACGCACGCGGTCGCCGGCGCTGAAGGTTTCGCCGGTTGCGCTCTGCGTGATCGCCCGGAGGTCGCCGTCGTCGAGTTGCACCGTGATTTCGACGCCGTCGCGCATCGCGGACGCGTTCTCGACGGTATTGCCCGCGATCGCGCCGATGATGCCGCCGATGATGCCGGTCACGATCGAGCCGTTTCCGCCTCCGATCGAACTGCCCGCGACCGCGCCGAGCGCCCCGCCGCCGATCGCACCGAGGCCGCTCGGCTGCCCGTCGTTGGAGCTGATCCGCACCGGGCGCACGGTCTCGACGGTCGCGAGGCGGACCGTCTGTTCGCGCTGCGCCTGCGACGCGGTGTACACGTTGGCCGAGCTGCTGTTGTACGCGCAGCCCGTCACCGCGAGCGAACCCGCGACGACGACCGTCCCCATCCAATGATTCATTGTTTTCATTCGTATTGCTCCCGATGCGGGAGCCCCCGAAAGCTCGCTCGTTCAGGCCGGCAGATCGTGGCCGAACGCCTGCCTGTATCGTGCGTTGATCTGCTCGCGCGTCGGTGCGTAGTTCTGCGGGCCTTGATGCTCGATCTTCAGCGCACCCATCAGATTCGCGAGGCGCCCAGCGGTGGCCCAGTCGTAGCCGTTCTCGATGCCGTACAACAGGCCGCCGCGGAACGCGTCGCCGCACCCGGTCGGATCGAGCACGCGTTCGGCGCGCACCGGAGGAATCTCCTCGATGCGGCCACCGTGATAGATCTGCGAGCCGTGCTCGCCGCGCGTGACGATCAGCGCGTCGACGCGGCTCGCCACTTCTTCCAGCGACCAGCCGGTGCGGTGACTCACGAGGCTCGCTTCGTAGTCGTTCACGGCGACGTAGGTGGCCAGTTCAATCGCGTGTTGCAGCGACGGCCCGTCGAAGAGCGGCAGCCCCTGGCCCGGATCGAAGATGAACGGGACGCCCGCTTTCGCGAACTGTTCGGCGTGCTGAACCATCCCGTCGTAGCCGTCCGGCGCGACGATGCCGAGCTTGATGCCGGCCGCTTCGTCCGCGCGGTTCGTGTGCGACTGCATCATCGCGCCCGGATGGAACGCAGTGATCTGGTTGTTTTCGAGATCGGTCGTGATCATCGCCTGCGCGGACCACGTGTCCGGCAGCACGCGCACGTGCTCCATCGACAGACCGAGGCGCTCGAGGCGGTCGAGGTACGGCTGTGCGTCGGCGGCGCCGAGCGTCGCCATGATGCGCGCGTCGCCGCCGAGCAGATGCAGCGCGTACGCGATGTTGCCGGCGCAGCCGCCGAACTCGCGGCGCATCGTCGGAACGAGAAAGCTCACGTTCAGGATGTGCACCTGCTCGGGCAGGATGTGCTCCCGAAACCGGCCTTCGAAGGTCATGATGTTGTCGTAGGCGAGCGAGCCGCAAATCAGCGTAGCCAAGGCTGGAATTCCTGTAGGGCGTGGAAGGGAAGGAGCCCCGACAAGGTGCGGGGCAGGCGGGCGTGCGAGGCGGGCGTGCCGCGCAGCGGCGGTAACCCGCGGCACGCCCGGCGACGTTACTTCAGCGCGGCGAGCGCGGCGTCGTAGTTCGGTTCGTTCTTGATTTCGCTCACGCGCTCGGCGTAGACGACGTTGTTGTTGCCGTCGACCACGACGACCGCGCGGGCGGTAAGTCCGGCGAGCGGGCCGCTCGTGATGTCGACGCCGTACGCCTTCGCGAAGTCATGGCCGCGGAACGTCGACGCGGTGACGACGTTATCGACGCCTTCGGTCGTGCAAAAGCGCGACGCGGCGAAGGGCAGGTCGCCGGACACGACGATCACGACGGTGTTGTCGAGCTTGCCGGCGCTTTCGTTGAACTTGCGGGTGGACGTCGCGCAGACCGGCGTGTCGAGGCTCGGCACGATGTTGAGCACCTTGCGCTTGCCGGCGAAGTCGGCGAGCGACACCGGCTTCAGATCCTTGCCGACCAGCGAGAATTCGGGCGCCTTCTGACCGGCGGACGGGAAGGTGCCCGCGACGTCGATCGGGTTACCGCCCAGCGTGACTTGACTCATGATCTGCTCTCCGGAAATGGATGTCTTTGTGGAATGGGCGTCCGGCGGCGCCGGACGCGATGAAACGAAGCGGACGCAATGCGCGCCTTTCTACGGGTAGAAAACTTCGATGCGGAAGTTCGACGCGACGACGTTGCCGGTGTCGAGGCGCACGATCATCGTCTGCGTGGTGTGGGCGGGCAGGCCGGCTTCGATCGCCGTGCCGGGCGGCACATAGTCCTGCGGCCACAGCACGCGACGCAGGACCGGCGCGTTTTGCCGGTCGAGCAGCGTCAACTCGATCGCCGGATATGCGAGCGCCACGTCGAAGTGGTTGCGCAGCGGCATCTTCAATTCGAGATGGTGCGGATCGTCGACCTGTCGCAGATCGGACGGCTCCACCTGAAGCCCGTCGATGTCGCGCGGCGGCAGCACGTGGCAGCCGATTTTCGCGCAGGCCTGCTGATAGAGCGGCACCGAATCCGGCACATAGACCATCACCGTTTCGCGCAGCCACCACGCGATCTGCGCGCCGAGCAGCGCGAGCAGCAAGAGCGCGAACAGCACGCCGACGATGCGCCAGCCGGTGCGGCGCGGCGCTCGCGCGGGCGCTTCGCGCGTCATCGCGAACGGCGTGCCGGTGGGCGGCGGCAAGTCGCCGAACGCGGCGCCCGTGGACTGGCTGGATAGATGCGGCTCCGCGGCATCCGGCGTCAGCGCCGCGTTGGGCGAGAACGTCGGTTCCTGTGGACCGGTCCGTTCGGCGCGTTCTGCACGTTCGGTGGGCGCAGCGGGTTTGGCGGGTTCGGCCGGTTGTGCGTTCGCTTCCTTCCAGCTCATCGGCGCGGGGGCTGGCGCGGCGTTGGCTTCGGGCGTGAGCCGCGGCTCGGCGGGGCCGCTCTGCGCGCGCGGCGCGATGTCGGGCGCAACCGACGGCTCGGGCAGGCGATCGCCGCTGTAGCGCAGCGGATTGCCGGGTGCGGAATCGGAACGGGGCGCCCAGGCGTCCCACGACGGATTCGCGAAGTCCGGCGCGCCGCCGGCCGCCGATGAAGGTGACGTCGCCGCGGGCGAGGCCGAAGTGTCCAGAGCACCCGAAGCAGCCGCCGCGATCAGATCGGCGGCAGCGGTCGCCGCGAGCGGAATGGCCTGCGAGAAGTCGCCGCCGACAGGCATCTCGAACAGGCTTCCCGACGCGTCGAACGATTCCTGGCAATGCCCGCAGCGCACAAGCCCGTGCCGTGCCGCGAGTTGTTGCGGCTGGATTCGGAAGACGGTTTCGCAGAAGGGACAGCGCGTTGCAAGGAGCATGTGGGCCGCGGATCTGGACAGACCGGTAAGTTGGCAATACCCGCCATTCTACTGGCATTCGATCGCAGACTACGCCTTCTGCCGGGTACTGCGCGAGCGTGTTTACTGCGCGCGGCGCGTGCCCGCGAGGCACACCCAGCCTTCGTGTTCTTTCCAGACGGAAATGTCGATCCACCGCTCGTAGGCACGCGCGACTTCTTCGGCCTGGCGCGCGAGCACGCCGGAAAGCGCGATGCGTCCGCCCGGCTTCACGCGAGAGCTGAGCATCGACGCCATCAGCTTCAGCGGATTCGACAGGATGTTCGCGACGACGATATCGAACGTGCCGTCGGGGCAGTCGTCCGGCAGGCCGTACGTGACGTCCGCGTGATTGCGCGCGCTGTTGTGCCGCGCGGATTCGACCGCTTGCGGGTCGATGTCGATCCCGATGACGGGATTCGCGCCGCACTTCTTCGCGAGGATCGCGAGAATGCCCGAGCCGCAGCCGTAGTCGAGCACCGACTGGCCGGCCTTGACGCTCTGCTCGAGCCACTCCATGCAAAGACGCGTCGTCGGATGGCTGCCGGTGCCGAACGCGAGGCCCGGGTCGAGTTCCAGCACGAGCGCGTCCGGATCCGGTGCGTCGTGCCACGACGGCACGACCCAGATGCGCTCGCCGATCTTGATCGGCTCGAACTGCGACTGCGTGAGCCGCACCCAGTCCTGCTCCTCGACTTCGCGCAGCGTGAAGCGCGGCGTGTCGGCGAGGCCCAGTTCGTTCGCGGCGGCCGCGAGCAGCACGGCCGGTTCCAGATCGTCGCCGATCAGCGCGATCACGCGCGAGTGCTGCCATGCGGTCCGCTCGGGCGTGAGGCCCGGCTCGCCGAAGAGCGGCTGTTCGTCGGGCGTGTCGGCGTCGGCATCCTCGACGGATACCGATAGCGCGCCGAGTTCGAGCAGCGCGTCGGACAGCTCCTCGGCGCGCTCGCGTGTCAGCTCGACGATCAGTTCGCGATAGCTCATGGATTACGCTTCTTCCTTCACCTGCTGGCGCTCCGCGAGGCGGTTCTCCAGATAGTGAATGCTGGTGCCGCCTTCGACGAACTTCGCATCGAGCATCAGCTCGCGGTGCAGCGGGATGTTCGTCTGGATGCCTTCGACGACCATCTCTGACAGCGCGATCCGCATCCGGCTGATCGCCTGGTCGCGGGTCGCGCCGTAAGCGATCAGCTTGCCGATCATCGAATCATAGTTCGGCGGCACGAAGTAGCCGTTGTACGCATGCGAATCGACGCGGATGCCGGGGCCGCCCGGCATGTGCCACGACGTCAGCCGGCCCGGCGACGGCGTGAACTTGAACGGATCTTCCGCGTTGATCCGGCATTCGATCGCATGGCCCTTCAGCTGGATGTCGCGCTGACGGAATGCGAGCTTTTCGCCGGCCGCGATGCGGATCTGTTCCTGCACGATGTCGATGCCGGTGATCAGTTCGGTGACCGGATGCTCGACCTGCACGCGCGTGTTCATCTCGATGAAGTAGAACTCGCCGTTTTCGTACAGGAACTCGAACGTGCCCGCGCCGAGGTAGCCCATCTTCTTGCACGCGTCCGCGCAGCGGTCGCCGATGCGATCGAGCAGACGGCGCGCGATGCCCGGCGCCGGCGCTTCCTCGATCACCTTCTGGTGACGGCGCTGCATCGAGCAGTCGCGCTCGCCGAGCCACACCGCGTTCCTGAACGAGTCCGCGAGCACCTGGATTTCGATGTGACGCGGGTTCTCGAGATACTTCTCCATGTACACCTGCGGGTTGCCGAACGCACGACCGGCTTCCTCGCGGGTCATGTTGACCGCGTTCACGAGCGCCGCTTCCGTGTGCACGACGCGCATCCCGCGCCCGCCGCCGCCGCCCGCTGCCTTGATGATCACCGGGTAGCCGATCGCGCGCGCGATCTTCACGATTTCCTTCGAATCGTCGGGCAGCGCGCCTTCGGAGCCCGGCACGCACGGCACGCCGGTCTTGATCATCGTCTGCTTCGCGGTGACCTTGTCGCCCATCATCCGGATCGTTTCCGGGCGTGGGCCGATGAACACGAAGCCCGACTGCTCGACGCGCTCCGCGAAGTCCGCGTTCTCGGACAGGAAGCCGTAGCCGGGGTGGATCGCCTCGGCGTCGGTGACTTCGGCCGCGCTGATCAGCGCCGGCATGTTCAGATAGCTGAGGTTCGACGGCGCCGGTCCGATGCAGACGGCTTCGTCGGCGAGCTTCACGTACTTCGCTTCCTTGTCCGCTTCGGAGTAGACGACGACCGTCTTGACGCCTAGCTCGCGGCACGCGCGCTGGATGCGAAGCGCGATTTCGCCACGGTTGGCGATGAGAATTTTTTCAAACATGGCGGCAGCTCGTTACGCGATCACGTAGAGCGGCTGGCCGTATTCGACCGCCTGGCCGTTGTCGACCAGGATTTCCTTGACGACGCCGGCGACGTCCGACTCGATTTCGTTCAGCAGTTTCATCGCTTCGATGATGCACAGCGTCTGGCCTTCCTTCACCATGTCGCCGACCTGCACGAACGGATCGGCGCCCGGCGACGGCGCGCGGTAGAACGTGCCGACCATCGGCGACGTGACCACGTGGCCCTGCGGCGCGGCCGGCGCCGGCGCTGCCGGGGCGGCCGCTTCCGGCGTGCTGCCGATCGCAGCCGGCGCGCTGCCCGGCGCCGCGAACTGCGGGGCAGGCGACTGCACGTAAACCGGCGGCGCGTTCTTGACGATGCGCACCTTGCCTTCGCCCTCGGTCACTTCGAGTTCCGAGATGCCCGACTCCGAGACGAGATCGATCAGAGTCTTCAGCTTACGTAGATCCATTGTGCAGCCCCTTTCAATGCGTGGAGTGCCGGCGACGGTGTGCGCCGGCACGGGATTGGTGTTGTCGGTCAGTCGTGGATGGCCACTCGGCGCGCGTCAGTTGCCGGCGCCGGCGGCGATCCGGTCGAGCGCGTACTCCAGCGCGTACAGATAGCCTTTCCAGCCGAAGCCGCAGATCACCCCTTCGGCCTGGTCGGAAAAATACGAGTGATGCCGGAAGGACTCGCGGCGATGCACGTTCGACAGATGAATCTCGACGAACGGAATGCCGACGCCCGCCAGCGCGTCCCGGATGGCGACGCTCGTGTGCGTGTACGCGGCCGGGTTGATCAGGATGAAATCGGTCTTCTCGTTCCGGGCGGCCTGGATGCGATCGACGAGCGCGCCTTCGTGATTGCTCTGGAAGGTGGCGAGTTCGATGCCCGCGTCCGCCGCGCGGTCGGCCAGTGCCTGGTCGATCTGCGGCAGCGTCACGTGCCCATAGACCTCCGGTTCCCGCGTGCCGAGAAGATTGAGGTTGGGGCCGTGCAGAACCAGCAGTCGCGTCATGGTCGCCAAGGGTTTTCCGTGGAATTGCGCGAACTTTAGCGCCGATTAGAGAATTTTGTCTAGTTTTCCGGGCGCGCGGAATGTCTCCGAACGGGTGCGACGTGGAATCGCTTTCGCGATCTTCGCTCAAATTCGCTGAAAGTTGGCACGAAAGGGCGCGTTCGGCGCGCAATCTGCCGTCAATCGTTTCGCGGATTCAAAGCGCGTCGAGCGTGCGGCGCAGTTCGTCGGGCTTGATCTGCCCGAGTTTTGTCGACCGTACGGTGCCTTTTGCGTCGATTACGACGGTGAAAGGCAGTCCGCCCGCGTTGTTGCCGAACGCGCGCGCGAGGTCCGCGCCGCCGAAGCCGACGATGTAAACCGGATAGTCGACCTTCACTTTTTGCAGGAACGCGTTCACGTTCGAGGCCGAATCGACGCCGAGGCCGACGAACCGGATCCCTTTCTTTGCATACTCGCGCTGGAGCGCCGACAACTCGGGCATTTCCGCCACGCACGGTCCGCACCACGACGCCCAGAAGTTGATCACGACCGGCCGGCCCTTATAGGCGGCGAGCGATTGCGGCTTGCCGTCGGTGCCGGTGACGGCCGCCGACCAGAGCTGACCGACCGCATTCGGCTGGATCGATGCGTTGGTGGCCGCTGCGGCCAGCGCCGGAGCGCTGCCGAGCGCGAACGCACCGAGCATGCCGCAGGCTGCAAGCGCCGTTGCCGCCGCGGCGGCCAGAATCCGCTGTTGGTTCATCTGTCGTGAAGTCCGTCGTCGTTCAGTTGGTGGGGGACGGTGCGGTCGTGCCGTCTTCGTCGAGCAGCGCTTTCAAGGCCTGCACGTTCGCACGCGGCAGCCGGCCCCGTGCGTCCGCGCGGACCGCGCCGCGCAGATCATCGGTCTCGTACAGCGCGACGTGGATGCCGACCGGCTCGTCGCCGCGCGACGCTTTCCAGATGAAGCTGAGCGTTTCGACATAGTCGCGCGCCGGGACGCCGCGCGCCGCGAAGTGGCGCGTCTCCGACACGTCGTACTGGATGTTCGCGTTCAGCATGTAGATGGCGACGTCTTTCGGGTTGTCGCAGAAGATCTGCAGATGGATGTCCGAGTGCTCGCCCGCCGTGCCGTTCAGCACCGCGCCCGTCACGTACGGATTGAACGCGTCGAGCCGCTGCATCCAGTCGAGCGCGATCTCGCGCAGGCGCCGCAGCACCGCCGGCTGGCTTTCGCCCTGAAAGAGCGCTTGATACTCGCGGATCTCTTCCTCGACCTGGTCGTTGTCGGGCAGCCAGGCCCCCTCGATGCGCGCCTCGCCGACGACCTGCCGCGCAGCCTTGCGCTTGGCCGTCGAGTAATCGAGTCCATCTTCGGCAATCATCCGCGCGGCGGCGATCGCGATTTCCTCTCGCACGCGCTGCGGATCGAAATGTGATCTGCGAACCATCCGGCCATCATACTAGAGAACCCGTGACAACCCTGGGGAAGCCCCGGTCCGGCCCGCCGCGTCGGGCCGCGGCGGGCCGCCGTGCGGCCGGGCGGCGGCCGAAAATGGCCGGTGCGTCGGGTACAATGACGCTCTTGGCGCCTGGCGGGCGACCGCCGTTCAACCGTTTCCCTTCCCAACCCGATTTCACTGCGCGGCTTTCACGACGCCCGCGGCGCGACAGGCTTATGCACATCCACATCCTCGGCATCTGCGGCACGTTCATGGGCGGTCTCGCGGTCCTCGCACGGAGCGCGGGCCATACGGTGACCGGCTGCGACGCGGGCGTATATCCGCCGATGAGCACGCAGCTCGAAGCGCAGGGGATCCGGTTGATCGAAGGCTACGACGCGAGCCAGCTCGATCTGAAACCCGATTTGTTCGTGATCGGCAACGTCGTCACGCGCGGCAATCCGCTGATGGAGGCGATCCTCGACCGCGGGCTGCCGTACGTGTCCGGTCCGCAATGGCTCGGCGAGCACGTGCTCGCGGGCAAGTGGGTGCTCGCGGTCGCCGGCACGCACGGCAAGACGACGACCACTTCGATGCTCACGTGGCTGCTCGAAGACGCGGGCCTGAATCCCGGCTTCCTGATCGGCGGCGTGCCGCTGAACTTCGGCGTGTCGGCGCGGCTCACCGATTCGAGCTTCTTCGTGATCGAGGCTGACGAGTACGACACCGCGTTCTTCGACAAGCGCTCGAAGTTCGTCCATTACCGGCCGCGCACCGCGATCCTGAACAATCTCGAGTTCGATCACGCGGATATCTTTCCCGATCTCGCCGCGATCGAAACGCAGTTTCATCACCTTGTTCGCACGATTCCGGGCGTCGGCCGCATCGTGACGAACGGCCGCTCGGACGCGCTCGAACGCGTGCTCACGCGCGGGTGCTGGAGCGAAGTCGAGCGCTTCGGCGTCGACGGCGGCTGGCAGGCGTTGGCGGCCGACGAAGGCGAGCCGGTCGACGAGCGCTTTGCGGTCTATCACAACAGTCTGCGTGTCGGCGTCGTCGACTGGCAGGTTCAGGGCGAGCACAACCGGCTGAACGCGCTCGCGGCGATCGCCGCCGCGCGCCACGTCGGCGTGCCGCCCGTGCAGGCCGCGCAGTCGCTCGCGACGTTCCGCAACGTGAAGCGGCGGATGGAAGTGCGCGGCAGCGTCGACGGCGTGACCGTCTACGACGACTTCGCGCATCACCCCACCGCGATCGAGACGACGATCGCCGGCCTGCGTACGCGCGTCGGCCGCGCGAACACGCGCATTCTGGCGGTGCTCGAACCGCGCTCGAACACGATGAAGCTCGGCGTGATGAAGGCGCAACTGCCCGCGAGCCTCGCGGACGCCGACCTCGTGTTCGGCTACGGCGCGCACCAGGGGCGCGACGCGCTCGGCTGGGACCTCGCGGCGGAACTCGAACCGCTCGGCGACAAGGCCCGCGCATTCAGCGACATCGATGCGCTGGTGAAGGCGGTCGTCGCCCGCGCGCAACCCGGCGACCACGTGCTCGTGATGAGCAACGGCGGCTTCGGCGGCGTCCATCAGAAGCTGCTCGACGCGCTGTCGACGCGGGGCGGCGCGTGATCGTCTACCTGCACGGCTTTCGGTCGTCGCCGCAGTCGTTCAAGGCGCGGCTTCTCGCGGCGCGACTTGCCGAACGTGGCCGCGCGCGCGAATGGAGCTGCCCGACGTTGCCGGTGTCGCCGGCCGAAGCCATTGCCGTGGCCGAGCGCGAAGTCGCGGCGCGCCTGCAGCCGGGCGAACGCGTGACGCTGATCGGCAGTTCGCTCGGCGGCTATTACGCGACTTGTCTCGCGGAAAAACACGGCTGGCGCGCGGTGCTGCTGAATCCGGCCGTCGTGCCGGACCGCGATCTGAGCGGCTATCTCGGCGAGCAGCCGCTGTGGCACGGCGGCGGCAGCGTCGTCGTCGAGCCGCGGCATCTCGACGAACTGCGCGCGCTGAACGTCGCTGCGCTCACGCAACCCGAACGCTACTATCTGATTGCCGCGACCGGCGACGGGGTGCTCGACTACCGCGAAATGCTCGCGCGTTATGCCGGGGTGCGCACGCGGCTGATCGAGGGCAGCGACCACGGCATCAGCGAATTCGCGGACTACGTCGACGACGTGATCGCTTTTTGCGACGCCGACTGACCTGCGGACCCACACCCTGCGGGCCGCACCCCGCCGCGCCGCCGATGAGCGGCGCCGGCCACTATATGTATACAGGACCGCTGCGGCCAGTGACCGCGACGGTCAATGCCAGTCAGAACGAGAGTATTGAGTGAACGTCTTCTTTGAGGAATCGGGCAGTTTCAAGGCCGGCAGCGTGATGTCGCGCCAGGGCGATGCGTTTCAGGTGGAGTTGCCGGGCGGCCGCCGCGCGAAGGTGCGCGCGAAGGACGTGCTGATCGAGTTCGACAAGCCGACGGCGGCCGAACTGATGGAAGCGGCCGACGTCGCCGCGCAGGAAATCGATCTCGACTTCCTGTGGGAGTGCGCGCCGCCTGACGAGTTCGCGTTCGCGGCGCTCGCCGACGAGTATTTCGGCGACAAATACGGCGCGGTCGAGCGCGCGGCGCTGGTGCTGCGTCTGCACGGGTCGCCGGTGTACTTCCGCCGCAAGGGACGCGGCCAGTATCAGCGCGCGCCGGAAGAGCAGCTGAAAATGGCGCTCGCGTCGCTCGAACGCAAGCGCCAGCAGGCACTCGTGCAGGCCGGCTACGAAGAAGAGCTGAAGGCCGGCAAGCTGCCGGCCGCGTTCGAAGGCAAGGCGCTCGGTCTGTTGACGAAGCCCGACAAGAACTCGATCGAATACAAGGCGCTCGAAGCGGCGGCGGCCGCGCGCGGCATTTCGCAGGCGCGTCTGATGCTCGAATGCGGCGGCATCGCGTCGCCGCGCGCGCTTCACGAGGCGCGGTTTCTCGCCGAATTCTTCCCGCACGGCACCGGCTTCCCGCCGGTCGAAGTCGGCGCGCTGCCCGACGATCTGCCGGAGGCGAACGTCGACGCGTTCTCGATCGACGACGTCACGACGACCGAAATCGACGATGCGTTCTCGATCGAGCATCTGTCGGACGGCCGGGTGCGCATCGGCATCCACATCGCGGCGCCGGCGCTCGGCATCGTGCGCGGCGACACCGCCGATACGGTCGCACGCGCGCGGCTCTCGACGGTGTACATGCCCGGCGACAAGATCACGATGCTGCCGGACGACTTCGTCGACGCGTTCACGCTGAAGGAAGGCGGGCTGCGGCCGGCGCTGTCGCTGTACAACATCGTCAACCGCGAAACGCAGGAGATCGTCGCGACCGAGACGCGCGCCGAACGCGTGTTCGTGAAGAGCAATCTGCGGCACAACACGCTCGACGACGTCGTCACCGAGGAGACGCTCGCCGCGGGCACCGGCGACTATCCGCACAAGGACGACATCGCGGTGCTGTGGCCGTTCGCGCAGGCGCTGTTCGAAAAGCGCCAGCAGGCGCGCGCCGGTTACGGTCTGCGCCGCGAGGTGCAGCGCAATACCGACTACAACTTCTACGTCGACGGCGAGCACGTGACGATCACGCCGCGCCGGCGCGGGTCGCCGCTCGATTTGATCGTCGCCGAACTCGCGATTCTCGCGAACTCGACGTGGGGCGCGCTGCTGAACGATCACGGCGTGCCGGGCATCTACCGGTCGCAGCGCGCGTTCGGCGCGCCGGGCGGCCCGAAGCGCACGCGGATGCAGACCACCGCCGCGCCGCACGAAGGGCTCGGCGTCGCGCAGTACGCGTGGAGCACGTCGCCGCTGCGCCGTTACGTCGACCTCGTGAACCAGTGGCAACTGCTTGCGTGCGTGCAGCATGGCGTCGCCGCGAAGCTCGTCGCGCCGTTCAAGCCGAAGGACGCCGATCTGTTCGCAGTCGTGCAGGGCTTCGACGAGACGTACACCGCGTATGCCGACCATCAGCGGCGGATGGAGTACTTCTGGTGTCTGCGCTGGCTCGAGCAGGAAAACCGGCGCGAGTTCGCGGCGAGCGTCGTGAAGGACGATCTCGTGCGTTTCGAAGAGGTGCCGCTCCTGATGCACGTGCCGGGGCTCGGCGTGCACGCGCGCGGCACGCGCGTGCTGCTCGAACTGATGTCGGTGGACGAGCTGACGATCGAGGCGTCGGTGCGGATGCTGCGCGTGCTCGACGCGCCGACCGTCGCGGGCGACGCGGACGCCGGCGACGACGCGGGCGAAGACGAAGAGCTGATCGAAGCGGTCGACGAATCCGCGCAAAGCGAAGAGGAAGCCTCGGCCGAGGCGGACGGGCAAGCGAACGATGAAGCGAACGGCGAACAGACTGCCGGCAACGGCGACGAGTCCGAACCGGCGACCCATCACGCGGAGGGATCACGCGAATGACCGGGAACACGCTTTCTGAAGCCGGCGCGGGTGTCGATCGCTACGCGGTGATCGGCAATCCGATTGCGCACAGCAAGTCGCCGGCGATCCACGCGCAGTTCGCGCAGCAGACCGGCGAGCGCATCGTGTACGACCGGCTCCTCGCGCCCGTCGACGGATTCGTCGCGACGGTGCGCGAGTTCATCGCGGCGGGGGGCCGCGGGTTGAACGTGACGGTGCCGTTCAAGCTCGAAGCGCACGCGCTGGCGGACCGGCTGTCGCCGCGCGCGGCGGCGGCGGGCGCGGTGAACACGTTGCGCTTCGACGCCGACGGCGTCTTCGGCGACAACACCGACGGCTTCGGGCTCGTGCGCGACATCGAGGTGAACCTCGGCGTGGCGCTCGCTGGTGCGCGCGTGCTGCTGCTCGGCGCGGGCGGCGCGGCGCGCGGCACGGTGCTGCCGATCCTCGAACGCGGCCCGCGCCAGCTGACGATCGTGAATCGCACCGCCGCGAAGGCCGACGCGCTGGTCGCGCAGTTCGCCGGCGCGGCGCGCGACGCCGGATGCGCGCTGACGGGCAGCGGCCCGCAAGCCGTCGAGCCGCAAGCGTACGACGTGATCGTCAACGCGACGGCCGGCAGTCTCGACGCGGCGCTGCCGGAGTGCGACGACCGCGCGTTCGGCGCGCGCACGCTCGCGTACGACATGATGTATGGCGCCGAGCCGACCGTGTTCATGCGCCATGCGGTGTCGCTCGGCGCGCGCGCGGCCGACGGCCTCGGGATGCTGGTCGAGCAGGCGGCCGAATCGTTTTATGTTTGGCGCGGCGTGCGTCCCGACAGCGCGCCGGTTCTCGCGACGCTGCGCGCGCAGTTGGCGGCGCGATAGGCGCGGGAACTCACGCGTTTCCCGAACGCGCCGCCATCGGTACGAACGGAGAGTGACGACGATGCCCGCCACGACGACAACCGCGCATTCTCCCGGCTTCGCGCGCTGGGTCGTCTACGTCGGCGCGGTGTTTGCGTTCGCGTGGATCGCGACGCAACTCTTCTACTTCTCGCAGATTGCCGTCTGGAACTTCGTCGATCCGCGCTCGACCGCGTTCATGCGCGCCGACGAGCCGCGGCTCGCGCGCGAGCGTCCGGACGCGACGATCCAGCGGATATGGGTGCCGTACGACCAGATTTCGCGCAACCTGAAGCGCGCGATCATCGCGTCCGAGGACGCGAACTTCGTGAACAATCCCGGCTTCGAAACCGACGCGATGCTGCAGGCATGGGAGCGCAACCGCGCGCGCGGACACATCGTGCGCGGCGGCTCGACGATCTCGCAGCAACTCGCGCGCAACCTGTTCCTGTCGCGCGAGCAGAGCTACATCCGCAAGGGGCAGGAGCTGATCATCACGTGGATGCTCGAGACGCTGCTGGACAAGGAACGCATCTTCGAGATCTACCTGAACTCGGTCGAGTGGGGCGACGGCGTGTACGGCGCCGAAGCGGCCGCGCATTACTACTATCAGACGTCGGCCGCGAAACTGAGCGCCGCGCAGGCCGCGCGGCTCGCGGTGATGCTGCCGCGGCCGCGCTACTACGACGCGCATCGTTCGTCGCCGTATCTCGCGCAACGCGCGGCGGTGATCGCAAGACGGATGGGCGCGGCGGAACTGCCGCATTAGCCTCGCGACCCGCACGCGCACGCGCGAGGTCGCCCCGAGCGCTATTCGCTATTGCCGCGCGAGCCGCGCGTTGTCCGGCATCGGCAGGTTGTAGCTGGTGCGAAACGGGTTGATGTCGAGCCCGCCGCGCCGCGTGTAGCGCGCGTAGATCGCGAGCTTGATCGGCTTGCACGCGCGCTGGATGTCGACAAAGATCCGCTCCGCGCACTGCTCGTGAAAGCCCGTGTGATTGCGGTACGAGATGATGTAGCGCAGCAGGCCCGCGTGGTCGATCTGCGGCCCGACGTAGTGGATCTGCACGCTGCCCCAGTCCGGCTGGCCGGTCACCGGGCAGTTCGACTTCAGCAGGTTCGAGAACAGCGTTTCCTCGACCGGCGCTTCGTCGAATGCGGCCGTGAGCAGCGACGGATCCGGATGATAGATGTCCGTGTCGAGATCCAGCCGGTCGAGCGACAACCCGTCGAATTCCTCGAACTGCAGCTTGCCGAACGCGGCCGGCTGATCGAGCCGCACCGACACCGACGCGCCGCACGCAGCGGATACGTCGCGCTTCAACGTATCGCGCACGACGTCGACGGAGTCGAACGGCGTCTGCGCGAACGAGCCGAGATACAGCTTGAACGACTTCGATTCGACGATGTTCGGCGAATCGGCGGGAATGAGGAACGTCGCGATCGCGATCTGCGGCTTGCCGCGCGCATTGAGCCACGACAGCTCGTACGCGTTCCAGATGTCGACGCCGAAGAACGGCAGTTGCGCGCCGACGCCGATCGCCTCGCGCGCGCCGGCGCGCGCGATCGGGAAGAGCAGCGTGGCGTCGTAGTGTTCCGAGTAGGCGGCGGGCTTGCCGAGCGGGGATTGTTCCGGGGTCATGATGCGTGTGCTGCGGTGTTGGATTCGCGAGAGACTGCGTTCGCCACGCCGCTTGCGACGTGCCCGGTCGCGGTGACGGCGCTCGCCGACTCGCAGTGGCGAATCTGATCGTCGAAGAAAAAGTCGGGCTCGAACTCGCGCAGGAACGGTCCCTTGTCGAGTCCGCCGAGGAACATCGCTTCGTCGATTTCGATGTTCCAGGCCATCAGCGTGCGGATCGCGCGCTCGTGCGCCGGCGCGGAGCGGGCGGTGACGAGCGCGGTGCGGATGCGCATCTGCGCGTTGCGGTCGGCGAGATTCTGCAACCGGAACAGCGCGTCGAGCAGCGGCCTCAACGGCCCCGGCGCGAGCGGCAGTTCGCGGTTGTCGCGCTCGTGGCTGATGAACGACTCGAGTCCGTCGCGCTGGAAGATGCGTTCGGCTTCGTCGGAAAACAGCACGGCATCGCCGTCGAACGCGATGCGAATTTCGCCTGCATTGCGTTCCGCCATTGTCGCCGATTCGGGCAATACGCGTGCGGCGGGGAAACCGGCGTCGAGCGCGCCGCGCACGTCGTCCCGATTCGCCGACAGAAAGAGCGACGCGGAGAGCGGCGACAGATAGCCGAACGGCGGCCGTCCTCGCGTGAACACGCCGCGCTGGATATCGAGCCCGTGCTCGCGGCACGAGCTGAACGCGCGCAGTCCGCTGATCGGATCGCTGCGCGACAGGATCACGACCTCGACGCGGTGCGCGTCCGTATTCAGCGCGAGCAGCTTGCGGATCAGCCCGAACGCGACGCCCGGCCGCGCCGGCACGTTCAGCCGCTCGCGCTGCAGCGCTTCGTACGCGCGCAGGTCGCCGGTCTCGAACACCCGGTTTTCTTCCTCGAAGTCGAACAGCGCGCGCGACGAGATCGCGACGACCAGCTTGTCGGTGAGCGAGACGGGCATGGTGACGGGCGTCCGGACGAGGGGCGGCGCGTCAGCCGAGGAACAGCCGGTACGCGGGATTGTTCGTCTCTTCCCAGTGCGGATAGCCGAGCGTCGCGAGGAAGCGCCGGAATTCGGCGTCCTCGGCGGCCGGCACCTGGAGGCCGACGAGGATCGAGCTGTAGTCGGCGCCCTGATTGCGGTAGTGGAAGAGGCTGATGTTCCAGTTCGGCGCCATCGACGACAAGAAGCGCATCAGCGCGCCCGGCCGCTCCGGGAACTCGAAGCGGAACAGGCGCTCGTCGTGCGCGAGCGGCGAGCGGCCGCCGACCATGTAGCGGACGTGCTGCTTCGACAGCTCGTCGCCGGTCAGGTCGACGGTGGGGAAGCCGTGCGCCTCGAACGTCTGCGCGATCTGCTGCGACTCGCCGCGATTGAAGATCTGCACGCCGACGAAGATGTGCGCGCGCTCGGCATCGGCAATCCGGTAGTTGAACTCGGTGACGCTGCGCGTGCCGACCAGCTCGCAAAAGCGCCTGAAGCTGCCGCGTTCCTCGGGGATCGTCACCGCGAACACCGCCTCGCGCGCCTCGCCCACTTCGGCGCGCTCGGCGACGAAGCGCATCCGGTCGAAGTTCATGTTCGCGCCGGACGTGATCGCGATCAGCGTTTCGTTCTCGATGCGTTCGCGCTCCGCGTAGCGCTTCGCGCCCGCGACGGCCAGCGCGCCGGCCGGTTCCAGCACGCTGCGGGTGTCCTGGAACACGTCCTTGATCGCCGCGCACAGCGCGTCGGTGTCGACGGTCAGCACCTCGTCCAGATACGCGTTGCAGAGGCGGAAGGTTTCCTCGCCGACGAGCTTGACCGCGGTGCCGTCCGAGAACAGCCCGACTTCGGGCAGCTCGACGCGCTCGCCGGCGGCGATCGACTTCGCCATCGCGCACGAATCGTCGGTCTGCACGCCGATCACGCGGATGTCGGGACGCACCGCCTTCACATACGCGCCGACGCCGGCCGCGAGCCCGCCGCCGCCGATCGGCACGAAGATCGCGTGAATCGGGGCCTGATGCTGGCTCAGGATTTCCATCGCGACGGTGCCCTGGCCCGCGATCACGTACGGGTCGTCGAACGGATGCACGAACGTGAGACCCAGTTCCTGCTGCAGCTTGACTGCATGCGCGTACGCGTCGCTGTACGACTCGCCGGCCTGCACGACTTCGACGGTCGGTCCGCCGTGCGCGCGCACCGCGTCCACTTTCACCTGCGGCGTCGTCACCGGCACGCAGATCACCGCCTTCACGCCGAGCTTCGCCGCCGACAGCGCGACGCCCTGCGCGTGATTGCCCGCCGACGCGGTGATCACGCCGCGCGCGAGCGCCTCGGCCGGCAGATGCGCCATCTTGTTGTACGCGCCACGCAGCTTGAACGAGAACACCGGCTGGTTGTCCTCGCGCTTCAGGAACACCGGATTGCGCAGGCGGGCGGACAGGTTGCGCGCGGGTTCGAGTTCGGTCTCGCGGGCCACGTCGTAGACGCGGGCGGTGAGGATCTTTTTCAGGTAATCGTCGTGAGAGGCCATGCGAGGGACGCCCAATGCGCGTGTGAGAGGCGGGTGAGTCAGGAAACCGGAGCGGAATACCGACGCGAAAACGCTAATGATAGCGCCAACGACCGCTCGCGAAGCCCCTTTGCGGCGTCAGCCTAACGTCAGCGCGGGTTCGGATCATGGGTTAAAATTCGCTTTTGGAACAAGGATCGGATGATGCACTGGCAGCCACGGATTGCCCACTTGATGCCCGCCCGGCGTGAGACCCGCCCCGCGGCGCAGCGGCACGTCCGCCACGCACGATCGTGTCGCGGAACCTGAGCGACGGGAAGCCGTCGGCATAAAGGACGTGAGTCCGGGCGTGCAGTGTTGCGCCGCCGCCCGCGCTTCCCATATCCGTGAGTCCGCCGCGCATGCCAGAGCGGACAACCAGCATCCAGCACTGCGCCCCACACGAGCGTCAGCCACAGCCGGCGCCTGCCTCGAACGAAAACAGCGCGCGCTACTGACCCAACGAGTCGTCCAACATGAACGCACCTCAAGTATTCGATCCTCACGGCGCGGCCACCACCGTGGCCGCCGACATCGAGCCGCGCCTGCGCGAAATTCCCTATAACTACACGTCGTTCTCCGACCGCGAGATCGTGATCCGCCTGCTCGGCGAGGACGCGTGGACGGTGCTCGCCGAACTGCGCTCGGAGCGCCGCACCGGCCGCTCGGCGCGGATGCTGTATGAAGTGCTCGGCGACATCTGGGTCGTGCGCCGCAATCCGTATTTGCAGGACGATCTGCTCGACAACCCGAAGCGCCGCGCGATGCTGATCGAGGCGCTGAACCACCGGCTCGCGGAAATTGAAAAGCGCCGCCGCGCCGACCTCGTCGAGCGCCGCGACGAAGGCGCCGTCGAGCGCGCCGCGCGCGTCGAGACGCTCGTGACCGCCGCGCGCCGCGCGGTCGACAGCTTCGCGGCCGAGTTCGACCGGATGGGCGAGCTGCGCCGCCGCGCGATGAAGGAACTCGGCCGCCGCACGCAGAAGGACAACATCCGGTTCGACGGCCTCGCGCGCGTGTCGCACGTGACCGATGCGACCGACTGGCGCGTCGAGTATCCGTTCGTCGTGCTGACCCCGGACACCGAAGCGGAAATCGCCGGCCTCGTGAAGGCGTGCTTCGAACTCGGCCTCACGGTGATCCCGCGAGGAGGCGGCACCGGCTACACGGGCGGCGCGGTGCCGCTCACGCCGTTCTCGGCGGTCATCAACACGGAGAAACTCGAACATCTCGGCCAGGTCGAGCTGACCGACCTGCCCGGCGTCGCGCGCCAGGTGCCGACGGTGTTCTCCGGCGCGGGCGTCGTCACGCGCCGCGTGACCGAGGCGGCGGAAAAGGCGGGCTATGTGTTCGCGGTCGATCCGACGTCGCTCGACGCGTCGTGCATCGGCGGCAACGTCGCGATGAACGCGGGCGGCAAGAAGGCGGTGCTGTGGGGCACCGCGCTCGACAATCTCGCGTGGTGGCGAATGGTCGACCCGGACGGCAACTGGCTCGAAGTCACGCGTCTCGATCACAACCTCGGCAAGATCCACGACATCGACGTCGCGCGCTTCGAGCTGAAGTGGTTCGACGGCGAATTCGCGCCGGGCGAGAAGCTGCTGCGCACGCAGTCGCTCGACATCGAAGGCCGGCGTTTCCGCAAGGAAGGGCTCGGCAAGGACGTGACCGACAAGTTCCTCGCGGGGCTGCCGGGCGTGCAGAAGGAAGGCTGCGACGGGCTCATCACGTCCGCGCGCTGGGTGCTGCACAAGATGCCCGCGCATACGCGCACCGTCTGCCTCGAATTCTTCGGCCAGGCGCGCGAGGCGATTCCGAGCATCGTCGAGATCAAGGACTATCTGTTCGAAACGTCGAAGCAGGGCGGCGCGATTCTCGCGGGCCTCGAACACCTCGACGAGCGCTATCTGCGCGCGGTCGGCTACGCGACCAAGAGCAAGCGCAACGCGTTCCCGAAGATGGTGCTGATCGGCGACATCGTCGGCGACGACGCCGATGCGGTCGCCGCCGCCACGTCCGAAGTCGTGCGCATGGCCAACGGCAAGAGCGGCGAGGGCTTCGTCGCGGTCAGCGCGGAGGCGAGAAAGCGCTTCTGGCTCGACCGCAGCCGCACCGCCGCGATCGCGAAGCACACGAACGCGTTCAAGATCAACGAGGACGTCGTCATTCCGCTGCCGCGGATGGGCGAGTACACGGACGGCATCGAGCGCATCAACATCGAGCTGTCGATCAAGAACAAGCTGCAGCTCGTCGATGCGCTCGAAGCGTTCTTCAAGGCGGGCAATCTTCCTCTCGGCAAGAGCGACGACGCAAGCGAAATCCCGAGCGCAGAACTGCTCGAAGACCGCGTGCAACAGGCGCTCGATTTGCTCAAGCAGGTGCGTGCGCGCTGGGAGTTCCTGCGCGACAAGCTCGATCTGCCGCTGCGCGAGGCGCAGCACTATCTGGTCGGGCTCGGCTACGAGGCGCTGGCCGAGAAGTTCGCGGATCGCGTCGACGCGCAACCCGGCGCCACCGTCTTCCACATCACGCAGGACCGCACCGTGCGCGTGTCGTGGAAGCAGGAGATCCGCGCGGAACTGCGGCAGATCTTCAACGGCGGCGAGTTCAAGCCGATCCTCGACGAGGCGCAGGCGATCCACAAGCGCGTGCTGCGCGGCCGCGTGTTCGTCGCGCTGCACATGCACGCGGGCGACGGCAACGTTCACACGAACATCCCGGTCAACTCGGATAACTACGAGATGCTGCAGGACGCGCACGCAGCGGTCGCGCGGATCATGAAGCTCGCGCGCTCGCTCGACGGCGTGATCTCTGGCGAGCACGGCATCGGCATCACGAAGCTCGAATTCCTGACCGACTCGGAGATCGCCGAATTCCGCGCGTACAAGCAGCGCGTCGATCCGCAAGGCCGCTTCAACGCGGGCAAGCTGCTCGAAGGCGCGGACCTGCGCAACGCGTACACACCGAGCTTCGGCCTGATGGGCTACGAGTCGCTGATCATGCAGAAGTCGGACATCGGCGACATCGCGAATTCGGTGAAGGACTGTCTGCGCTGCGGCAAGTGCAAGCCGGTGTGCGCGACGCACGTGCCGCGCGCGAACCTGCTGTACAGCCCGCGCAACAAGATCCTCGCGACGTCGCTGCTCGTCGAGGCGTTCCTGTACGAGGAACAGACGCGCCGGGGCGTGTCGATCAAGCACTGGGACGAGTTCAACGACGTCGCCGATCACTGCACCGTGTGCCACAAGTGCGTGACACCGTGCCCGGTGAAGATCGACTTCGGCGACGTGACGATGAACATGCGCAACCTGCTGCGCAAGATGGGCCAGAAGAAGTTCAATCCGGGCAACGCGGCCGGCATGTTCTTCCTGAACGCGACGAATCCGCAGACGATCAACCTCGCGCGCACCGCGATGATGGGCATCGGCTACAAGGCGCAGCGTCTCGGCAACGATCTGCTGAAGAAGGTCGCGAAAAAGCAGACCGCGCGCCCGCCCGCGACGACCGGCAAGCCGCCCGTCGTCGAGCAGGTGATCCACTTCATGAACAAGAAGATGCCGGGCAATCTGCCGAAGAAGACGGCGCGCGCGCTGCTCGACATCGAGGACAACAAGATCGTGCCGATCATCCGCAATCCGAAGACGACGAACGTCGATTCGGAAGCGGTGTTTTATTTCCCGGGCTGCGGCTCCGAGCGTCTGTTCTCGCAGGTCGGCCTCGCGACGCAGGCGATGCTGTGGGAGGCGGGCGTGCAGACGGTGCTGCCGCCGGGCTACCTGTGCTGCGGCTATCCGCAGCGCGGCTCCGGGCAGTTCGACAAGGCCGAGCAGATGGTCACCGACAACCGCGTGCTGTTCCACCGCGTCGCGAACACGCTGAACTATCTCGACATCAAGACGATCGTCGTGTCGTGCGGCACCTGCTACGACCAGCTCGCGGGGTACGAATTCGAGAAGATCTTCCCGGGCTGCCGGATCATCGACATCCACGAGTTCCTGCTCGAGAAGGGCATCAAGCTCGACGGCGTGAAGGGCACGCGCTACATGTACCACGACCCGTGCCACACGCCGATCAAGACGATGGATCCGGTGAAGCTCGTGAACGAGCTGATGGGCTCGGAGAAGGACGGCTACAGGATCGAGAAGAACGACCGCTGCTGCGGCGAGTCGGGCACGCTCGCGGTCACGCGGCCGGACATCTCCACGCAGGTGCGGTTTCGCAAGGAAGAGGAAATCCGCAAGGGCGCGGCGAAGCTGCGCGGCATTCCTCTGTTCGACAGCGGCACGAACGAAGCGACGGTCGAGCAGCCGGTCGGCAATGGTTCGGGGGCGGCGGCTAATGGGGGCAACGGCGGGGGCAACGGCGCGGTCACCAGCGCGGCCAACGGCAACGGCGCCGACGTGAAGATCCTGACGAGCTGTCCGTCGTGCCTGCAGGGCTTGTCGCGCTACAACGAGGACGCGAACATCGAGGCAGACTACATCGTGGTGGAAATCGCGCGACACGTGCTCGGCGAGAACTGGATGGCGGACTACGTGGAACGCGCGAACAATGGCGGGATCGAACGCGTGCTGGTGTAACGGCGGCGCACGGTGCCGGGTCGCGGTTTCCCGGTCGCTTGATGGCTATCAGCGTGACGAGGGCGATGATGGGATGCGTATTCTGCAGTGAAGAAGGCGGCGACGTGCTGTGGCAGGACGATCGCCTGCGGATCGTGCTCGCGACGTCCGAGCGGGACTATCCGGGCTTTTGCCGCGTCGTCTGGAACGCGCACGTCGCCGAGTTTTCCGATCTCGGCGCAGACGACCGGGAGCATGTGATGCGCGCGGTCTACGCGGTCGAGCGCGCGCTGCGCCGCGTGATGCAGCCGGTGAAGGTGAACCTCGCGAGCCTCGGCAACCAGGTGCCGCACGTTCACTGGCACGTGATTCCGCGCTATACGAACGACGCGCACTTTCCGCTTGCGGTGTGGGCGCCGCGTCAACGCACCGTCTCCGAGGCGCTGCTGTCGCAGCGCCGCGCGCAGGCGACGCTGCTGCGCGACGCGGTGCGTCAGGAAATCGAACAGGCACAGGCCTGAGGTCATAAAAATGAGTGGATTGAACAAGGACACGCCGGTGCCGACCGGCGTCGTGGTGCATGCGCTGTCGCGCGTGCTCGAACTGCAGTATGCAAACGGCGAGAGTTATCGCGTGCCGTTCGAGTTGATGCGCGTGTATTCGCCGTCGGCCGAAGTGCAGGGGCACGGCCCGGGGCAGGAAACGCTGCAGACCGGCAAGCGCGAAGTGACGATCACCGCGCTCGAAGGCGTCGGCCACTACGCGCTGCAGCCGACATTCTCGGACGGCCATGCGACCGGCATCTATTCGTGGGATCTGCTGTACGACCTCGCGACGCGACAGGACGAGCTGTGGGCCGACTATTTCGCGAAGCTGAAGGCGGCCGGCGTCGAGCGCGACACGCCGATGCCGCCGCCTGCGGCGTCGCATGGCCACTGCCACTGAGCGTTCCTGATACGATCCGGGCCGGCGCCGCCTGTCGCGGCGCAGCAATCCCACGACGATTTGAACGACGACACTGCGCGAAAGGACGAACGCGATGAGCAAAACCCACTTCGGCTATCAGACGGTCGACGAACAGGAGAAGGCGAAGAAGGTGGCGGGCGTGTTCCACTCCGTCGCTTCGAACTACGACCTGATGAACGACCTGATGTCGGGCGGAATGCATCGCGCGTGGAAGGCGTTCACGATCGCGCAGGCGAACGTGCGGCCGGGCGCGAAGGTGCTCGACATCGCGGGCGGCACCGGCGACCTGTCGATGGCGTTCGCGAAGAAGGCGGGGTCGACCGGCGAGGTCTGGCATACGGACATCAACGAGTTGATGCTGCGCGTCGGCCGCGACCGGCTGCTCGACCACGGCGTGATCACGCCGGCGCTGTTGTGCGACGCCGAGAAGATTCCGTTTCCGGACAACTACTTCGACGTGGTGACGGTCGCGTTCGGCCTGCGCAACATGACGCACAAGGACGTCGCGCTGGCGGAAATGCGGCGCGTGCTGAAGCCGGGCGGCCGTCTGCTGGTGCTCGAGTTCTCGAAGGTCTGGGAGCCGCTGAAGAAGGCGTACGACGTCTATTCGTTCCGCGTGCTGCCGTGGCTCGGCGAGCGCTTCGCGAACGACGCGGAAAGCTATCGCTATCTCGCCGAATCGATCCGGATGCATCCGGACCAGGAAACGCTGAAGACGATGATGGAGCAGGCCGGGCTCGATGCCGTCAAATATTACAATTTGTCAGCTGGCGTGGTAGCCTTGCACGTCGGCACCAAGTACTAGGGGCCTCAATCCACCGTCCTTCAAGGAGATCCCATCATGTCACAGCCCCGCCATAGTGCTTTCGTAAAGCTTTCATCGATGTGGGGCAGGCGGATCGGGATGCTGGCTGCCGTCGGTGTGATCGTCGTCGCGAGCGTCGCGTCGCTCGACGCGGAAGCGGCGAGGATGGGCGGCGGGCGCAGCTTCGGGCGGCAGTCGTCGATCGCGAGCCAGCGCAGTGCGACGCCGCCGCCCGCTCAGCCGGCGCCGTCGCAGCAACCGGCGCAGGCGCCGCGCGCGCAGCCCAACGGCGCGCCCGGCAACGCGCCTGGCGCCGCGCCCGCGCGTTCGCGCTGGCTCGGACCGATCGCCGGTCTGGCCGCGGGCCTCGGGATCGCCGCGTTGCTGTCGCACTTCGGCCTCGGCGAGGCGTTCGCGGGTGCGATGGCGAACGTGATCGTCGTCGCGCTGATCGCGGCGCTCGCGATCTGGCTGATCCGCAAGTTCACGAGTCGTCGCCGTCCGGTCGAGCCGTCGTACATGACGGGCGGCGGCGCGGGCCTGCCGTCCGGCGGACTGCGCACGGGCGACATGCAACCGCGTTACACCGCGCCGCCGACCGGCCCGAGCCTCGCACCCGAAGCCGGACCGCTGACGACGCCGCCGGTCGGCGGCGTGCCGTCGGTGCCGGCGAACTTCGATACCGAAACGTTCCTGCGCAACGCGAAGGTCTACTTCGTGCGCCTGCAGGCTGCGTGGGACGCGGGCAACGTCGACGACATCCGCCAGTTCACGACGCCCGAGATGTTCGCCGAGGTGCGCGTCGATCTCGCGGGCCGCGGTTCGCAGTCGAACCAGACCGACGTCGTGCAGCTGAACGCCGACCTGCTCGGCGTCGAGGAGCGCGACAACGAATACTTCGCGAGCGTGCGCTTTCACGGGCTGATCCGCGAGAGCGCGGGCGTCGCGGCCGAGCCGTTCGTCGAGGTGTGGAACCTGTCGAAGTCGCGTCTGACGGGCGAGGGCTGGCTGCTCGCCGGCATCCAGCAGGTGGAGTCGCACTGACTTCACACTGACCCGACTCGCGCGCGGTTCGCGTCACGCGGCGCGCGCCATAGGGGCGCCGCGTGATGTGCCAGGTCGTGCGCCACATAAGCGCTGGCCGGTTGGCCAGCACCGGCCGCAACGCAATCGAACGTTACAATAGGAGCCCGCGCGAGCCTCTCGCTCGCGCGGGTTTTTTCATTCCACGCCCGATGACTCTCGCCGCCAAGCCCTTCGCCGCCGCTGTCAATCATCTGCTCGCCCGCGAATCGTGGGCTCGCGAGCGCCTCGCTCCGTATGCCGGCAAGACCGCGCGTCTGTCGTGTCCGCCCGTCGTGCTCACGCTGCTTGTGCAGCCGGACGGCTATCTTGCCGCCGTCGACGCGCACGATGCACAGCAAGTCGACGTCACGCTGACGGTGCCGGCCGCCGCGCTGCCCACGTACGTGCAGGGCGGTCAGGCCGCCGTGATGAAACACGTGAAGATCGACGGCGACGCGGAGTTCGCGCAGACGCTCGGCAAGCTCGCCGAGCATCTGCGCTGGGAGCCCGAAGAAGACCTCGCGCAGTTGATCGGCGACGCGCCGGCGTCGCGCGCCGCGTCGCTCGCGCGCGCGGCGGCCGCGCAGGCGGGCCGCACCGGGCGCAACGTGCTCGATTCGGTGGCCGAGTATCTGCTCGACGAGAACCCGCAGCTCGTGCGGCGCGCGGCGCTCGACGGCTTCAACGCGGAACTGTCGCGTGCGCGCGATGCGCTCGCCCGGGTCGAAAAGCGCATCGAGCGCATCGAAAAGACACTCCAGGAGCGCGGCGACACGCGCTCGCGCGGTACGCGCTAGTCAACGGACCACGAAACATGCGCTTTCTGCGTTTTCTGAAGATCTCCTGGACGGTCATCCGTTTCGGGCTCGACGAGATGATGTTGAGCCGGATTCACGACCGCCGCGTGCGCCTGCTGCTGCGTCTCACGACGATCGGCCGTCGCTTCGATCAACCGCCCGGCGTGCGGCTGCGTCTCGCGCTGGAGAGCCTCGGGCCGATCTTCGTGAAGTTCGGCCAGGTGCTGTCCACGCGGCGCGACCTGCTGCCGCTCGACATCGCGAACGAACTCGCGAAGCTGCAGGACCAGGTGCCGCCGTTCGATTCGGACGTCGCGATCGCGATCATCGAGAAGTCGCTCGGCGCGCCGGTCGACGTGCTGTTCGACGAGTTCGAGAAGGTGCCGGTCGCGAGCGCGTCGATCGCGCAGGTGCACTTCGCGAAGATCCGCACCGGCCAGCACGCGGGCAAGCCGGTCGCGGTGAAGGTGCTGCGGCCGAACATGTTGCCGGTGATCGACTCCGATCTCGCGCTGCTGCGCGACATCGCCGTGTGGGCCGAGCGGCTGTGGGCCGACGGCAAGCGGCTGAAGCCGCGCGAAGTCGTCGCGGAGTTCGACAAGTATCTGCACGACGAACTCGACCTGATGCGCGAGGCCGCGAACGGCAGCCAGCTGCGGCGCAACTTCGCCGGTCTCGATCTGCTGCTCGTGCCGGAGATGTACTGGGAGTTCTGCACGCCGACCGTGCTCGTGATGGAGCGGATGGTCGGCGTGCCGATCAGCCAGGTGGACCGGCTGCGCGCGGCGGGCGTCGACATTCCGAAGCTCGCGCGTGAAGGCGTCGAGATCTTCTTCACGCAGGTGTTCCGCGACGGCTTCTTTCATGCGGACATGCACCCCGGCAACATCCAGGTGAGCCTCGACCCCGCGCACTTCGGCCGCTATATCGCGCTCGACTTCGGGATCGTCGGCGCGCTGTCCGACTTCGACAAGAACTATCTTGCGCAGAACTTTCTCGCGTTCTTCAAGCGCGACTACCATCGCGTCGCGACGCTGCACATCGAGTCCGGCTGGGTGCCGCCGCATACGCGCGTCGAGGAGCTGGAAAGCGCGATCCGCGCGGTCTGCGAGCCGTACTTCGACCGCGCGCTGAAAGACATCTCGCTCGGCCAGGTGCTGCTGCGCCTCTTTCAGACGTCGCGTCGCTTCAACGTCGAGATCCAGCCGCAACTGGTGCTGCTGCAAAAGACCATGCTGAACGTCGAGGGACTCGGGCGCTCGCTCGATCCCGAACTCGATCTCTGGAAGACCGCCAAGCCGTATCTGGAGCGCTGGATGACCGAGCAGATCGGCTTGCGCGGCTGGTACGAGCGCTTCAAGGTCGAGGTGCCGCAGTGGAGCAAGACGCTACCGCAATTGCCGCGCCTCGTGCATCAGGCGCTGCTGCATCGGCATGACCTCGCGCGGCCCGAGAACGACGAAGCGATCCGGATGATCCTCACCGAACAGCGGCGCACGAACCGGCTGTTGCAGGGACTCCTGATGTTCGGCGTCGCGGTCGGGGTCGGCATGGTGGCGGCGCGCGTGTGGATCGCGTTCGCTTATGGCGGGTAACGCGCGCGCCGATCGTCGGGAGACACGAGCATGACCGAACCGAAACAGCCGCCGCAGCCGGACGCGTCAGCACCGGACTTCACGACCCGCGATCCGGCGCTCGCGTCGTTCTGGGACGAACGCTTCGAGCGCGGCTTCACGCCGTGGGACCAGGCCGGCGTGCAGCCGGCGTTCGAAGCGTTCGCGTCCGCGCATCCGGGGTTGCCGGTGCTGGTGCCGGGCTGCGGCAACGCGTGGGAAGCCGGCTGGCTCGCGCAGCACGGCTACGAAGTGCGCGCGATCGACTTCGCGGCGGCGGCCGTTGCGAGCGCGCGGCATGCGCTGGGGCCGCATGCGGGGATCGTCGAACAGGCCGATTTCTTCACGTATCAGCCGCCTTTCGCGCCAGGCTGGATTTTCGAGCGTGCATTCCTGTGCGCGTTGCCGAAGGCGCAGCGCAGCCGCTACGCCGCGCGCATGGCCGAACTGCTGCCGGCCGGCGGGCTGCTCGCCGGATTTTTCTTCTTCGCGGATACGCCGTCCGGGCCGCCGTTCGGCATCGACCGCAGCGAGCTCGACGCGCTCTTCACGCCGTACTTCGAACTGGTCGACGACCAGCCCGTCGAGGGCTCGATGCCGGTGTTCGTCGGTCGCGAACGCTGGCTGACGTGGCGCCGCCGCGCCCCGGAGCCGGCGCCCCGCACTTGATCGGCGACAAGCCGCCCCCATCTGCACTGACGCCTCGTCGCAGACCCGGCGCTCGCGCGCGCACGCCGGGGCCGGCGGCCGCGCTGGCGAATCCCGGGGCGGCCGACCGTTTGCGGCTATAATTCAAGGCTTTGCAAGCATTTACCGGAATTTCATCAGGAAAGAGATCATGCCGATCTACGCTTATCGCTGCGACGCCTGCGGCTTCGAAAAGGACGTGCTGCAAAAGATCAGCGATGCCCCGTTGAATCAGTGCCCGAGCTGCGGCAAGGACGCGTTCCGCAAGCAGGTGACCGCTGCGGGCTTCCAGCTGAAAGGCTCCGGCTGGTACGTGACCGATTTCCGCGGCAACGATGGTGGAAAAGGCGGTGGAAAGAGCGCGCCGGCGACCGGCGCGACGCCTGCCGGCGCGTCGTCCCCGGACGGCGCCGGCGCGGCGGGTGGCGACAGCGGCGCGGGCAGCGCCGCTGCGGCTCCGGCCGGATCGGCTAGTCCCGCGGCCAGCACGGCAGGCGGTTCCTGAGTAACGGTGGCCCGACGCCTGCCCGCGCGGCCACGCATCTGCCGCGCCGGTAGCCGGGCGGCCTGACGGCGGTTACATGACGACGACCAAAAAAGCGACGCTCAAGGCGGTGTTCCTGACCGGACTCCTCGTGCTGGTGCCGCTCGCGCTCACGCTGTGGGTGTTGAGCCTCATCATCGGGACGATGGACCAGACGCTTCTGTTGCTGCCCGAGTCGTGGCAGCCGGAGCGGCTCTTCGGCGTGAAGCTGCCGGGGCTTGGCGCGGTGCTGACGATCGCGTTCATCTTCCTCGTCGGGCTGCTCACGCATAACTTCATCGGCCAGAAGCTCGTCGAGTGGTGGAATGCGATCGTGCGCCGGATTCCGCTCGTCGGCCCGCTGTACAGCAGCATCCAGCAGGTGTCCGACACGCTGCTGTCGAGCAACGGCAACGCCTTTCGCAAGGCACTCCTGATCGAATATCCGCGCAAGGGCTCGTATACGATCGCGTTCCTGACCGGCGTGCCCGGCGGCGACGTGGTCAACCATCTGCACGAGGACCACGTGAGCGTCTACGTGCCGACGACGCCGAATCCGACGTCCGGTTTCTTCCTGATCGTGCCGAAGAGCGAGGTCGTCGAGCTCGATATGACGGTCGATGCAGCGCTCAAGTATATTGTTTCGATGGGGGTCGTCGCGCCGTCCGCGCCGCCGCGGCGTCCCATCGATCCTCCACTTTAATACCGGAGTCGCGCGCGTGCGCCGCGCGTTCCGTTCAATTCATGCATAACGAAAGACGAACATCATGTCGATGAGATCTGAATACTGCGGTCTGGTGACCGAACAGCTGCTGGGCCAAACCGTTTCGCTGTGCGGATGGGTGCAACGCCGCCGCGATCACGGCGGTGTCATCTTCATCGACCTGCGCGATCGCGAGGGTCTCGTTCAGGTCGTCTGCGATCCGGATCGCGCAGAGATGTTCAAGGTCGCCGAAGGCGTGCGCAACGAGTTCTGCGTGCAGGTGAAGGGTCTTGTGCGCAACCGTCCGGAAGGCACGGTCAACGCGAACCTGAAGAGCGGCCAGATCGAAGTGCTGTGCCACGAGCTGACCGTGCTGAACGCATCGGTCACGCCGCCGTTCCAGCTCGACGACGACAACCTGTCGGAAACGACGCGTCTCACGCATCGCGTGCTCGACCTGCGCCGTCCGCAGATGCAGCACAACCTGCGTCTGCGCTATCGCGTGACGATGGCCGTGCGCAAGTACCTCGACTCGCGCGGCTTCATCGACATCGAAACGCCGATGCTCACGAAGAGCACGCCGGAAGGCGCGCGCGACTACCTCGTGCCGTCGCGCGTGAACGCGGGCCAGTTCTTCGCGCTGCCGCAGTCGCCGCAGCTGTTCAAGCAGCTGCTGATGGTCGCGAACTTCGATCGCTACTACCAGATCGTCAAGTGCTTCCGCGACGAAGACCTGCGCGCCGACCGTCAGCCCGAATTCACGCAGATCGACTGCGAGACGTCGTTCCTCGACGAGCAGGAAATCCGCGATCTCTTCGAGAACATGGCGCGCCACGTGTTCAAGGAAACGATCGACGTCGACCTCGACGAGAAATTCCCGGTGATGCAGTACTCGGAAGCAATGCGCCGCTTCGGCTCGGACAAGCCGGACCTGCGCGTGAAGCTCGAATTCACCGAGCTCACCGACGCGATGAAGGACGTCGACTTCAAGGTGTTCAGCACGCCGGCGAACACGAAGGACGGCCGCGTCGCGGCGCTGCGCGTGCCGAAGGGCGGCGAGCTGTCGCGTGGCGACATCGACGGCTACACCGAGTTCGTGCGCATCTACGGCGCGAAGGGTCTCGCGTGGATCAAGGTGAACGAAGCCGCGAAAGGCCGTGACGGTCTGCAAAGCCCGATCGTGAAGAACCTGCACGACGCCGCGATCGCCGCGATTCTCGAGCGCACCGCTGCGCAGGACGGCGACATCATCTTCTTCGCGGCCGACCGCGCGAAGGTCGTCAACGACAGCCTCGGCGCGCTGCGCCTGAAGATCGGCCACTCGGAGTTCGGCCGTGCGAACGGCCTCGTCGAGGCGGGCTGGAAGCCGCTGTGGGTGATCGACTTCCCGATGTTCGAGTTCGACGAGGAAGAGAACCGCTACGTCGCCGCGCACCATCCGTTCACGAGCCCGAAGGACGAGCATCTCGAGTATCTGGAAACGGATCCGGGCCGCTGCCTCGCGAAGGCGTACGACATGGTGCTGAACGGCTGGGAAATCGGCGGCGGTTCGGTGCGTATCTATCGCGAGGAAGTGCAGAGCAAGGTGTTCCGCGCGCTGAAGATCAACGCGGAAGAAGCGCGTGCGAAGTTCGGCTTCCTGCTCGACGCGCTGCAGTACGGCGCGCCGCCGCACGGCGGGATCGCGTTCGGTCTCGACCGCATCGTCACGATGATGGCCGGCGCCGATTCGATCCGCGACGTGATCGCGTTCCCGAAGACGCAGCGCGCGCAGGATCTGCTCACGCAGGCGCCGAGCCCGGTCGACGAGCGTCAGTTGCGCGAGCTGCATATCCGTCTGCGTCAGCCCGAGCAGAAGGTCGCGCAGTAAGTCCAGCGCGTTTTCGTCAGACCAGAAAAGGCAGCCCGCGTGGCTGCCTTTTTTGCTTTTTGCGATACATTTGCCGTAAGCCGCCGTGCACGGCCCAGAACGTCCGAGAACCATGCTCAAGCCGCCAAAAATTCCGCAATCCGTCCTTGTCGTCATTCATACGCCGCAGCTCGACGTGCTGATCATCGAGCGTGCGAACCGGCCCGGTTTCTGGCAATCGGTCACGGGCTCGAAGGATCAGCTGGAAGAGCCGTTCGCGACGACGGCGGCGCGCGAAGTCGCGGAGGAAACCGGCATCGTGGTCGGCACACCCGACGTGCCTGCGACGGCGCTCGTCGACTGGGACATCGAAATCGAATACGAAATCTATCCGGTGTGGCGGCACCGTTATGCGCCGGGCGTCACGCGCAACACCGAGCACTGGTTCAGCCTGCAGGTGCCGCACGGCATCGACGTGACGCTCGCGCCGCGCGAGCACACCGCGTACCTGTGGCTGCCCTATGAGGAAGCGGCCGCGCGCTGCTTCTCGTCGTCCAATCGCGACGCGATCCTGCAACTGCCCGAGCGCCTGTGCGAAGCTGGCCGTCCGCCCGGAGCAGCCCGATGACGGACATCGATCGCCGCAGCGCCGCGCAGTTAAGGCAGCTTCTGCTCGGCAGACGCTATCGCTCGCGCTACCGCTTCACGACCGGCAACAGCGTCAAGCTTTTTACGTCCGGCAGCGACTTGTTCGCGACGCTCGTCGAACGCATCGATGCGGCCACGCGCGACGTCGCGCTCGAAACGTACATTTACTGCGACGACGCGATCGGGCAGGCGGTGTCGGCGGCGTTGCTGCGCGCGGTCGGGCGCGGCGTGCGCGTGCGCGTCATCACCGACGGCATCGGCACCGCGCGACTGCCGCTGTTCGATACGTGGCGCGCGGCCGGCATCGAACATCGCGTGTACAACCCGCATCTGTTCGGTCCGTTCGGCTTCTCGCGCACGCACCGCAAGCTCGCGGTGGTCGACGATACGTACGCGTACTGCGGCGGCATCAACGTCGTCGACGACCTCGATCACAACGGCAAGGCGCTGCCGTTTCCGCGCTGGGATTTCGCGGTCGAATTGAGCGGACCGGTGGTCATCGACGTGCGCGAGGCCATCGAGCTTCAATGGCGCCGCATCCGGCTCGGGCACCGGCCGGCGCTGCGGAGCGCGACGTCGACCGTGTTTCATCCGATGCCGGCGACCGCCGGCGCAGTGGACGGCGCACACAGCGCGGCGGGCACGACAGGCACGCACGCCGCCGCGTCGTCTTCGTCGTCCTCGTCGCACGCGCACGCACAGCCGCTTGGCCGACGCATCGCTCCGGGCGGCCCGCATCGCGCGCCGTCGAACCCCGCGACGCGCCTCGTCGAGCGGCTGCGCGCGCGCCTGCGCGCGAGCGTGCGCGACCCGCGCGCCGCGCGCGTGCCGTGCGTCGCGTTTGTCGCGCGCGACAACATCGTGAATCGCCGCGCGATCGAAAAGGCGTACCTCGACGCGATCGGCGCGGCGCGCACCGAAGTGCTGCTCGCGAACCCGTATTTCATGCCGGGGCGACGCCTGCGTCGCGCGCTCACCGAAGCGGCCGCGCGCGGCGTGTCGGTGAAGCTGCTGGTCGGACGAAAGGAGTTCGCGTTTCTCGACCATGCGGTGCCGTTTCTGTATCACGCGCTGCTGAGCGCGGGCGTCGAGATCGCCGAGTACGAGCGGACGATGCTGCACGGCAAGGTCGCCGTCGTCGATTCGAAGTGGGGAACGGTCGGATCGTCGAACCTCGATGCGCTGAGCCTCTTCGTGAACAACGAAGCGAACGTGCTGATGCTGCAGCACCCGGAGATCGAGTCGCTGCGCGAAGGCATTCTCGCGGCGTTCGACGAATCGGCGCCGATCGACCGTACGCGCTACGAGGCACGTCCGGTGCTCGAACGTTCGGTTAGCTGGTTTGCTTACACCCTTTATCGCGCGGCAATGAAGCTGCTGACCGTCGGCGGCTATGACTGAACCCCATTGCACCGGGCGGTTAGAAACGGCTTTCTAATAAAGTCCTTGTTCCGGGGGCGGTCGTCCACAACAATAGGACGGCCGTTCGATTTTTCTTCTGCGCAATTCGATACGGTAAAAAAAGCTATGCGAAAAGGCGAACAGACACGGGCCGCCATTCTCGACGCGGCACTCGACCTCGCCGGCCGCGACGGCCTCGAAGGGCTCACGATCGGCCTGCTTGCCGAGCGCATGCAGATGAGCAAGAGCGGCGTGTTCGCGCACTTCGGTTCGCGCGAGGACCTGCAGGTCGAAGTGGTGCGCGAATATCACCGCCGGTTCGAGGAGGAGGTGTTTTTTCCGAGCCTCGCCGAACCGCGCGGACTGCCGCGTCTGCGGGCGATGCTGTCGCGCTGGTTCGAGAAGCGCATCCACGAGGTGATGACCGGATGCATCTACATCAGCGGTGCGGTCGAATACGACGACCGCGCGGACAACCCAGTGCGCGAGCAGCTGGTCGCAAGCGTCACGATGTGGCGCGCGGCGCTGTTGAGGGCCATTTCGCAGGCGATCGAAGAAGGGCATTTGCGTCGCGACACCGATCCCGCGCTGATGCTGTTCGAACTGTATAGCGTCACGCTCGGCCTGCATCATGACGGCCGCTTCCTGCATCTGCCGGACGCGGTCGAGCATGCGCGGACCGCGCTCGAAAAGCTGATCGTTTCATATCAGAGCACGACCCCAGGCAACCGCTGACGGTCGCCACCGACGCCGGGCACGGCGCGGCGGCCGTGGTGGCCCGGTAACGTAACCCCGCTTGATTGCGAAGATTCACCGTAACTGGAGAAACACACCATGGGACAGTACGCCGCCCCGCTGCGCGATATGCAGTTCGTGCTGCACGAACTGCTGAACGTCGAAGGCGAATTGAAGCAGATGCCGAAGCACGCGGATCTGGACGCCGACACGATCAACCAGGTGCTCGAGGAGGCCGGCAAGTTCTGCGCCGAAGTGCTGTTTCCGCTGAATCAGGTCGGCGACCGCGAAGGCTGCAAGTATGTCGGCGACGGCGTCGTGACGACGCCGACAGGCTTCAAGGAAGCGTACCGGCAGTACGTCGACGCAGGCTGGCCGGCGCTCGGCTGCGATCCGGAATACGGCGGCCAGGGGCTGCCCGCGTTCGTCAACAATGCGCTGTACGAAATGATGAACTCGGCGAACCAGGCGTGGACGATGTATCCGGGCCTGTCGCACGGCGCGTATGAATGTCTGCGCGCGCACGGCACGCCCGAGCAGCGGCACACGTATTTGCCGAAGCTCGTGTCCGGCGAATGGACCGGCACGATGTGCCTGACCGAGCCGCACTGCGGCACCGACCTCGGCATGCTGCGCACGAAGGCCGAGCCCGACGGCGACGGCTCGTACGCGCTGACCGGCACGAAGATCTTCATCTCCAGCGGCGAGCACGACATGGCGCAGAACATCGTGCACCTCGTGCTCGCGCGTCTGCCCGACGCGCCGAACGGCACGAAGGGCATCTCGCTCTTCGTCGTACCGAAGTTCCTGCCGACGGCGGCGGGCGAGCCGGGCGAACGCAACCCGATCAAGTGCGGCTCGATCGAGCACAAGATGGGCATCCACGGCAACGCGACCTGCGTGATGAATCTCGACAACGCGAAGGGCTGGCTCGTCGGCGAGCCGAACAAGGGCTTGAACGCGATGTTCGTGATGATGAACGCCGCGCGTCTCGGCGTCGGCATGCAGGGCCTCGGGCTCACCGAGGTCGCGTACCAGAACGCGCTCGCGTATGCGAAGGAGCGTCTGCAGATGCGCTCGCTCTCCGGCCCGAAGGCGCCGGAAAAAGCGGCCGATCCGATCATCGTGCATCCGGACGTGCGCCGCATGCTGCTCACGCAGAAGGCGTGGGCCGAGGGCGGGCGCGCGTTCGCGTACTGGGCCGCGCTGCAGATCGACAAGGAGCTGTCGCACGAAGACGAAGAAACGCGCAAGGAAGCCGCGGATCTCGTCGCGCTGCTCACGCCGATCATCAAGGCGTTCCTGACCGACAACGCGTTCGAGAGCGCGAATCTCGGCGTGCAGGTGTACGGCGGCCACGGCTTCATCTCCGAGTGGGGCATGGAGCAGTACGTGCGCGACGCGCGGATCAACCAGATCTACGAAGGCACGAACACGATCCAGTCGCTCGACCTGCTGGGCCGCAAGGTGCTCGGCGACATGGGCGCGAAGCTGAAGAAGTTCGGCAAGCTCGTCACGGCGTTCATCGAAGAAGAAGGCGTGAAGCCGGACATGCAGGAGTTCGTGAACCCGCTCGCGGACATCGGCGACAAGGTCCAGAAGCTGACGATGGAAGTCGGCATGAAGGCGATGCAGAACCCGGACGAAGTCGGCGCGGCGGCGGTGCCGTATCTGCGCACGGTCGGCCATCTGGTGTTCTCGTACTTCTGGGCGCGGATGGCGCGCATCGCGCTCGATCACGAGGCGTCGGGCGATCCGTTCTACCAGTCGAAGCTCGCGACCGCGCGTTTCTACTTTGCGAAGCTGCTGCCGGAAACGGCGACGACGATCCGTCAGGCGCGCGCCGGCGCGAAGACGCTGATGGACGTCGACGAGGCGCTGTTCTGACAACGACAACCTTATCCGCTGGAGGAACGACGTGAGCAATCTGATCATTCGCAAGGTGGCCGTGCTCGGCGCCGGCGTGATGGGCGCGCAGATCGCAGCGCACCTGATCAACGCCCGTGTGCCGGTACTGCTATTCGACTTGCCCGCGAAAGAAGGCCCGAAGAACGCGATTGCGCTGAAGGCGATCGACCATCTGAAGAAGCTGTCGCCCGCGCCGTTCGGCGTGAAGGACGACGCGCAGTACATCACGCCCGCGAACTACGACGACGACATCGACAAGCTCGCCGAATGCGACGTCGTGATCGAGGCGATCGCCGAACGGATGGACTGGAAGCACGACCTGTATCGGAAGGTCGCGCCGCATCTCGCGCCGCACGCGATCTTCGCGACGAATACGTCGGGCCTGTCGATCACCGGGCTGTCGAAGGGCTTCGACGATGCGCTGAAGGCGCGCTTTTGCGGCGTGCATTTCTTCAATCCGCCGCGCTACATGCATCTGGTCGAGCTGATCCCGACCACGCATACGAAGCCGGACATCCTCGATGCGCTCGAAACGTTCCTGACGAGCGTCGTCGGCAAGGGCGTCGTGCGCGCGAAAGATACGCCGAACTTCATCGCGAACCGCGTCGGCGTGTTCTCGATCCTCGCGGTGATCGCCGAGGCGAAGAAGTTCGGCCTGCGTTTCGACGAAGTCGACGATCTGACCGGCAGCCGGCTCGGCCGCGCGAAGTCGGCGACGTTCCGCACCGCCGACGTCGTCGGGCTCGACACGATGGCGCACGTGATCAAGACGATGCAGGACAACCTCGCGGACGACCCGTTCTTCCCGGTCTACGAGACGCCCGCCGTGCTCGCTGCGCTCGTGCAGAAGGGCGCGCTCGGCCAGAAGAGCGGCGCGGGCTTCTATCGCAAGGAAGGCAAGGCGATCAAGGTGCTCGACCCGGAGAGCGGCGAGTACGTCGACGGCGGCCGCAAGGCCGAGGAGATGATCGGCCGCATCATGAAGCGTCCGCCGGCGGAGCGCCTGAAGCTGCTGCGCGAAACAGATCACCCGCAGGCGCAGTTCCTGTGGTCGATCTTCCGCGACGTGTTCCACTACATCGCGGTGCATCTCGAATCGATCGCGGACAACGCGCGCGACATCGATCTCGCGATCCGCTGGGGCTTCGGCTGGAACGAAGGCCCGTTCGAGGACTGGCAGGCGGCCGGCTGGAAACAGGTCGCGCAGTGGGTGAAGGAAGACATCGATGCGGGCAACGCGCTGTCGAACGCGCCGCTGCCCGGCTGGGTGTTCGACGGCCCCGTCGCGGACGCGGGCGGCGTGCATACGGCCGAGGGCTCGTGGTCGCCGGCCGCGCAGCGCTTCGCGCCGCGCTCCACGCTGCGCGTCTACGATCGTCAGGTGTTCCGCGCGCCGCTCGCGGGCGACACGAACGCCGATCCGCGCAAGTGGGGCAACACGCTCTTCGAAACCGATCACGTGCGCGCGTGGACCGACCCCCGTGCGGGCGAGGACGACGTCGTGATCGTGTCGTTCAAGACGAAGATGAACACGATCGGCCCGGGCGTGCTCGAAGGCATCATCCGCGCGATCGAACTCGCGGAGCAGAACTACAAGGCCGTCGTGATCTGGCAGCCGACGTCGCTGAAGCTCGGCACGCCGGGCGGCCCGTTCTCGGCCGGCGCGAATCTCGAAGAAGCGATGCCCGCGTTCATGATGGGCGGCGCGAAGGGCATCGAGCCGTTCGTCGCGAAGTTCCAGCAGGCGATGCTGCGCGTGAAGTACGCGAACGTGCCGGTCGTCGCGGCGGTGTCGGGCATCGCGCTCGGCGGCGGTTGCGAACTGATGCTGCATAGCGCGAAGCGCGTCGCGCACATCGAGAGCTATATCGGTCTCGTCGAAATCGGCGTCGGCCTCGTGCCGTCCGGCGGCGGCCTGAAGGAAGCCGCGCTGCGCGCAGCCGAAGCGGCGAACGCAGTCGGCGCGGCGCCGGGCGATCTGCTGAAGTTCGTGCAGAAGTCGTTCGAGAACGCGGCGACGGCGAAGGTGTCCGCGTCCGCGTACGAAGCGCGCGCGATGGGCTATCTGAAGCCGTCGGACACGATCGTGTTCAACGTGTTCGAACTGCTCGACACCGCGAAGAACGAAGCGCGCACGCTCGCCGCGTCGGGCTACCGGCCGCCGCTGCGCGCGACGCAGATTCCGGTCGCCGGCCGCTCGGTGATCTCGACGATCAAGTCGTCGCTCGTGAACCTGCGCGACGGGCGCTTCATCAGCGAGCACGACTTCCTGATCGCGAGCCGCATCGCGGAGGCGATCTGCGGCGGCGACGTCGAGGCGGGCAGCCTCGTCGACGAAGAATGGCTGCTGACGCTCGAGCGCCGCGCGTTCGTCGATCTCGTCGGCACGCAGAAAACGCAGGAACGCATCATGGGGCTGTTGCAGACCGGCAAGCCGGTGCGCAACTGACGCGGCACGTCACAAGTCGGAGACTTTAATGAGCAAACAGCTGCAGGACGCATATATCGTCGCCGCGAGCCGCACGCCGATCGGCAAGGCGCCGCGCGGCGCGTTCAGGAACACCCGCCCGGACGAGCTGCTCGTCCACGCGATCAGGTCGGCGGTCGGGCAGGTGCCGGGGCTCGACACGAAGGTGATCGAGGACGCGATCATCGGCTGCGCGATTCCCGAGGCGGAGCAGGGCTTGAACGTCGCGCGCATCGGAGCGCTGCTGGCGGGGCTGCCGAACACGGTCGGCGGCGTCACGGTGAACCGCTTTTGCGCATCGGGCCTGACCGCGCTCGCGATGGCGGCGGACCGGATTCGCGTCGGCGAGGCCGACGCGATGATCGCGGGCGGCTGCGAATCGATGAGCATGGTGCCGATGATGGGCAACAAGCCGTCGCTGTCGCCGCATATCTTCGACACGAGCGAGAACATCGGCATCGCATACGGGATGGGCCTCACCGCCGAGCAGGTCGCGACACGCTGGAAGGTGAGCCGCGAAGCGCAGGACGCGTTCGCGGTCGAATCGCACCGTCGCGCGCTCGCCGCGCAGCAGGCGGGCGAGTTCACCGACGAAATCGCGCCCTACGCGGTCGAGGAGCGCTCGCCCGATCTCGCGACCGGCAATGTGAACGTGACGAGCCGCGTCGTGTCGCTCGACGAGGGGCCGCGCGCGGACACGTCGCCGGAAGGCCTCGCGAAGCTGCGCGCGGTGTTCGCGAACAAGGGCTCAGTGACGGCGGGCAACAGCTCGCAGACGTCGGACGGCGCGGGCGCGCTGATCGTCGTGTCGGAGAAGATGCTCAAGCAGTTCGACCTGACGCCGCTTGCGCGCTTCGTCAGCTTCGCGGTGCGCGGCGTGCCGCCGGAGATCATGGGCATCGGGCCGAAGGAAGCGATCCCGGCCGCGCTGAAGGCTGCGGGCCTCACGCAGGACGACATGGACTGGATCGAGCTGAACGAGGCGTTCGCCGCGCAGTCGCTCGCGGTGATCCAGGACCTCGGCCTCGATCCGGCGAAGGTGAACCCGATGGGCGGCGCGATCGCGCTCGGCCATCCGCTCGGCGCGACCGGCGCGATCCGCGCGGCGACCGTCGTGCACGCGCTGCGCCGGCGCAACCTGAAGTACGGGATGGTGACGATGTGCGTCGGCACCGGCATGGGCGCGGCCGGCATCATCGAGCGGCTGTAGTTTTACGGGCGAGAGGGCATCGACACGGTTCGCAGGCTGCAGGGTCTGCGAACCGTTTTTTTCATGGAGACGAACGGATGAACCACGACATCCAGCTGATGCAGGCCGACGGCGTGCTGACGATCACGCTCGATCGGCCCGCACGCAAGAACGCGCTGACGTCGGTGATGTACCAGACGATGGCCGACGCGCTGATCGCGGCGGAAAACGACCCGACGGTGCGCGCGATCCTGATTCGCGGCCACGCCGAGGTGTTCACCGCGGGCAACGACATCGAGGACTTCCTGAAGTCGCCGCCGACCGGCAGCGACTCGCCGGTGATCCGCTTCCTGCTCGCGATCGCGGACGCGGGCAAGCCGCTCGTCGCATCGGTGACGGGCGTCGCGATCGGCGTCGGCACGACGATGCTGCTGCATTGCGACTTCGTCTATGTGGCCGACACCGCGCGTTTCGCGCTGCCGTTCGCGCAACTCGGGCTGTGCCCGGAGGCGGCGTCGTCGCTGTTGTTGCCGCGCGTGGCCGGCTACCAGGCGGCGGCCGAAAAGCTGCTGCTCGGCGAGACGTTCGACGCGAACGAAGCGCACCGGATGGGCTTCGTCACGCGCGTGCTGCCCGCCGCCGAGCTGGATGCGTTCGTCGCCGCGCAGCTGCAGAAGCTGATCGCGCTGCCGGCCGCATCGCTGCGCGCGACGAAGTCGCTGATGAAGCGCGCGTCGTCGCACGAAGTCCGCACGCAGATGGACGAAGAAATCGTGCGCTTCGGGAAGATGCTGCTCGCGCCGGAAGCCCGCGAGGCGTTCAGCGCGTTCCTCGAAAAGCGCAAGCCGGATTTCCGGCAGTTCGGGTGACGCACGGAAGACCGCGCGCTTACGCGGTCTGGTAATCGACGTAGCCCGATTCGCGGCAGAAGCTGACGAGCCGCAGCCCGGCGCGCTTCGCGATCGTGATCGCGAGCGACGACGGCGCGGAGATCGTCGCGACCATCGGAATGCCGATGCGCGCGGCCTTGCGCACCAGCTCGTAGCTCGCGCGGCTCGACAGGAACACGAAGCCCTGCTGCGGGTCCGCGCGTTCCAGCACGAGCTGGCCGATCAGCTTGTCGAGCGCGTTGTGGCGGCCGACGTCCTCGAACGCGCGGACGATCGCTCCGCTCGCATCGCACCACGCGGCCGCGTGCAGGCCGCCCGTGAGCTTCGTCAGCGCCTGGTGTGCGGGCAGTTCGCGGGCGGCGCGCGCGAGCGCGTCCGGCGCGAGACGCGCGATGAAACCGGTATCCGGCACCTTTTCGGGTTCGAGATCGAGCAGATCGACGCTCTCGATCCCGCACACGCCGCAGCCGGTGCGGCCCGCGAGCGCGCGGCGCTTTTCCTTCAGCCCGGCGAACGCTTCCTGCACGACGGTCAGCTGCACCTGCGCATATGGCAGGTCGCCTTCGGCGTGATACGTCACGTCGATGTCCTGAATATCGGCGTTGCGTCCGACGATGCCTTCCGAAATCGCGAAACCGACCGCGAACGCTTCGAGGTCGCGCGGCGTGCACATCATCACCGCGTGCGAGATGCCGTTGAACACGAGCGCGACCGGCCATTCCTGGCCGACGTGGTCGTCGAGCGCGTCGATGCGGTCAGCACGGTGGCGGCGCACCGGCAGCCGCACCGCGCCGGGTTGTTCTTCGGTTTCGAGTGGGTTCATCAAACGGTCGATTCGAGGATTGGTGGTTCTGGCGCGGCCTCTGGCGCCCGCGCGGAAGGTTCTAAAATACCTCAAGCCGGCCCGCCGCGCTGCGGGCTTCCCTGCGAGGATCACGTCATGGGTATGAACGAAAGTCCGCTTCTGTTCAGCTTCGAGGTTGCGTCGTCGGAAAACCTCACCTTCATTCCGATGGCCGTGCGATTCAACCTGGACCGCTTCGGCCTGCGCATCTCGCTCGCGCAGTGGCAACTGCTGCCGTACGAGGACCGGCGTCTGCTCGCCTGCTTCCCGGTCGACGAGGACACGCTGATCGAGCCGAATTTCGACCACGCGCTGTTCGAAATGCTGCGCACGCACGCGGATCTGGAGCCGGAATGGTTCACGCCCGACGAATCTCCCGCCTGGCGCGACACGGCCGCGGTGCCCGAAGGCGTCGCCAGCCAGGCGGCGCTGGCGGGCCTCCCGGCACCGGCGCTCGCGCAGTGGGCGCAGCTCGCGCCGTTCCAGCGCTACGTGCTCGCGAAGCTTTCGCGTAAACCCGAGGCCAATCACGACTTCGTGCCCGCGATGCGCGAATTCGGCCTCGCGCCGCAGCCCTGAGCGCACAATAACGGCGCTTTTCGCGTCTTTTCCTCAAGGTCTTCCGAAAAATTGCCGTTATCCAGGTTGGCACAACTGGCGCCGACTTGTCCGCGCGCCGTGGCCGTCGTCTGCGATTGCGCCGTCGGCGCGCGGAACGAACGACGCTCGGACTCCATGGATCCCTTTTTCTCGCATCCTCTGTCTATCGGTTTATCGATCCTCCGGACACTGGTGACGTCGAGGCACGGAACCCGCGATCTGCTGGCCGTGCTGATCGTCGCGGTGCTGGTGGACGTCGCGCTGTGCGTGTATTCGATCTACGTGCGCGACGGGGCCGTGCGCCGCAAGCTGCGGCGCCTGAAGATGCGCGAGGAGCGTCTGCTCGCGGTGTTCGACGCGCATCCGGTGCCGATGTACGTGGTCGACCGCGAAACGATGCGCTTTCTCGCGGTGAACGCCGCCGCCGTGCGGCAGTACGGCTACGACGAGGACAAGTTCCTCGCGCTGACGCTGCGCGACATCCGTCCGCAGGAGGACATCGGCCGCTTCGAGCAGTACATGCAGCGCCTCGAGCCGGTCTCGCAGCAGGGCCGCACGATGGCGGGCGTGTGGCGCCATCAGCGCAGCGACGGCTCGGTGCTGCGCGTCGACATCTCGCATCATTCGTTGACGTTTCTCGGCCGCCCGGCGATCTTCGTGCTCGCCGACGACGTGACTGCGCAGATCTCCGCCGAAGCGGAGGCGCAACGCTCGACGCAGATGCTCGAGACGGTGATCGACCACATCCCGCAGCGGATCTTCTGGAAGGATCGCGAGTCGCGCTATCTCGGCTGCAACATGGCGTTCGCGCTCGACGCGGGCCTCGCGTATCCGGAGCAGGTGATCGGCAAGACCGACGACGATCTCGCGTGGCACCCGTACGCGGACGCGCTGCGCCGGCAGGACCGCGCCGTGATCGCGTCCGGTGTGCCGCGGATGAACGTCGAAGCCGAATTCACGCTCGGCGAGCTGCACAAGACCATCGTATCGAGCAAGCTGCCGCTGCTCGACGGCGAGGACCGCGTGATCGGCGTGCTCGGCTCGTACACGGACACGACCGACCGCAAGCGCGCGGACTTCGCGCTGCGTCTGCAAAGCCGCGCGCTCGACGCGAGCGTGAACGCGATCGTGATCACCGGGCCGGGCGCGAGCGGGCACCTGATCGAATACGCGAACCCGGCGTTCAAGCGCATCACCGGCTATGACCCGGCCGACGTGATCGGCCGCGACTGCCGGCTGCTGCAGCGCGACGACCACGACCAGGAAGGGCTCGTCGCGATCCGCACTGCGCTCGCCGCGAACCGCGAGGTGAGCGCGGTGCTGCGCAACTATCGCAAGGACGGCCAGCTGTTCTGGAACCAGTTGCTGATCGCGCCGGTGCCGGAGCCGGACGGCCGCACGACGCACCACATCGGCATCATCAATGACGTGACCGAGCTGATCCGCTATCAGGAGCAACTCGAATATCAGGCGAACTACGACAGCCTGACGCTGCTGCCGAACCGCAATCTGCTGCGGCACCGGCTGCAGCAGGCGCTGGTCGCGGCGAAGCGGCGCGGACGCGGGCTCGCGGTCGTGTTCATCGATCTCGACGGCTTCAAGAACGTCAACGACAGCCTCGGCCACAGCGTCGGCGACGAACTGCTGTACGTGCTCGCCGAGCGGCTCGCGCGCTGCGCCGGGCCGGGCGACACCGTCGCGCGGCACGGCGGCGACGAGTTCGTGATCCTGATCCCCGATACGGCCGACGAGGACGCGCTGATCGCGTGGATGGAGCGCGCGCGTTCGGCGATCTCCGAGCCGGTGCTGATCGGCCGCACCGAGCTGTACGTCGGCTGCAGCATGGGCGCGAGCGTGTATCCGCAGGACGGCGACAACGCCGAGACGCTGCTGAAGAAGGCCGACATCGCGATGTACCGCGCGAAGGACGTGGGCCGCAACACGTACCAGTTCTTCATGCCGGAGATGAACGCGAGCGCCAACGCGCGGATGAACGTCGAGCGGCGGCTGCGCCGCGCGCTGCGCGACGGCGAACTGCGGCTGCACTACCAGCCGCTCGTGTCGCTGCGCGACGGCCGGATCGTCGGGCTCGAGGCGCTGGTGCGCTGGCACGATCCGGAGATGGGGATCGTGTCGCCCGGAGAATTTATCCCGGTGGCGGAGGAAAGCGGGCTCATCGGGCCGCTGTCCGAATGGGTGCTGCGCGAGGCGTGCCGGCAGAACAAGGCGTGGCAGGACGACGGGCTGCCGCCCGCGCGGGTGTCGGTGAACGTGTCCGCGACGGTGTTCGTGCAGCGCGACATCCCGAAGCTCGTGACCGGCGTGCTGCACGAAACGGGGCTCGACGCGATCTGGCTCGAACTCGAACTGACCGAGAGCGCGCTGATGCGCAACGCGGAAGAGGCGCTGTCGATGATGAACGAGCTGAACGCGCTCGGCGTCGGCCTCGCGGTCGACGACTTCGGCACCGGCTATTCGAGCCTCAGCTATCTGAAGCGGCTGCCGGTGGACCGGCTGAAGATCGACCGCTCGTTCGTGTCCGACATCGGCCGCTCGGGCGACAACGAAACGATCACGTCGGCGGTGATCACGCTCGCGCACTCGCTCGACCTGAAAGTGACCGCGGAGGGCGTGGAGACGTCCGCGCAGCTCGAATTCCTGCGCGAGCGCGCGTGCGACGAGATGCAGGGGTTCTTCTTCGCGGCGCCGCTGCCCGGCGAGCAGATTCCCGCGCTGCTGCAGGCGGGCAGCGCGTACGTGGGGCAGTTCAGTCCAGCGTAGGCAGCGGGCGCGGACGGCGCTCGCTGTCGGTGGCGACGTACGTGAGCGTTGCTTCGGTCACCTTGACGACTTCGCCGGACAGCCGCATGCGCTGCGCGTACACGGTCACGTCGACGGTGACCGACGTGTTGCCCGTTTTCACGATGTCCGCGTAAAAGCTCAGCAGATCGCCGACGAACACCGGCTGCTTGAACACGAACGAATTCACCGCGACGGTGGCGACGCGGCCGTTCGCGCGCCGGCTCGCCGGAATCGAGCCGGCGATGTCCACCTGCGCCATGATCCAGCCGCCGAACACGTCGCCGTGGACGTTCGCGTCCGACGGCAGCGGGACGACGCGAAGCGTGGGCGGCGTTTGCGGGAGAGAGACGGGATCGGTCATCGATGATTCCATGAGAGAAGCGGGCGGTGAGCGGCGCCTGCTGCGTTCTGCGACAATGTAAGACTTCGAGGGATTGTACGGGAAAGCGTGCCGCCGCGAGGCCGGCCGCCTGCGTTGCGGCCTGAGCTGCGACCTGAGCTGCGGCCGCCCGGCGACGGCGCCGGGCCGCGTCCTTCGCGATCCGTTTTCTGCCGCCACTTCCATGCGCCATTTTTCCTCGTCGAGCGAACCTTCTCCGATCCCCGCCGGTCCTCGCAACGACTGGCAGACGATCCTGTCGCTGCTGCCGTATCTCGCCACGTACCGCTGGCGCGTCGCGTTCGCGCTCACGTGCCTGATCGGCGCGAAGGTCGCCAATCTCGGCGTGCCGATCGTGATGAAGCACATCGTCGACAACCTCGCGTCGGTGCAGAAGCTGACCGCGCTCGGCCGCGCCGAGCATTCGGACGCGATCGTGCTGATGAGCGGCGTCGGGCTGCTCGTGGTCGCGTATGCCATCGTGCGGCTCTCCACGTCGCTCTTCACCGAGCTGCGCGAAATCCTCTTCTCGAAGGTCACCGAAAGCGCGGTGCGCCAGCTCGCGCTGAAGGTGTTCCGGCATCTTCACGCGCTGTCGCTGCGGTTTCATCTGGAGCGGCAGACGGGCGGCATGTCGCGCGACATCGAGCGCGGCACGCGCGGCATCACGCAACTGATCTCGTACTCGCTGTACAGCATCCTGCCGACGCTCGTCGAAGTCGGCCTCGTGCTCGGCTTTTTCGTCGTGAAATACGACGCGTACTACGCGATCGTCACGCTGATCGCACTCGTCGCGTACATCGTGTTCACGGTGAAGGTGACGGAGTGGCGCACGCATTTCCGCCGCACGATGAACGATCTCGATTCGCGTGCGAACTCGCGCGCGATCGATTCGCTGCTCAACTACGAGACGGTGAAGTACTTCGGCAACGAGGAATGGGAGACGCGCCGCTACGACGAAAACCTGCAGCGCTATCGCGCGGCGGCGATCAAGTCGCAGCATTCGCTGTCGGCGCTGAATTTCGGACAGCAGGCGATCATCGGCATCGGGCTCGTGTTCATCCTGTGGCGCGCGACGCAGGGCGTGATGGCGGGGCGCCTCACGCTCGGCGACCTCGTGCTGATCAACACGTTCATGCTGCAGCTTTACATCCCGCTGAACTTTCTCGGTGTCGTGTATCGCGAACTGAAGCAGAGCCTCACCGACATGGACCGGATGTTCTCGCTGATGGGCGTCGAGCGCGAAGTCGCCGACGCGCCGGGCGCGAAGCCGCTCGCCGTGCGCGGCGCCGGGCTGCGTTTCTCGCACGTGAATTTCGCGTACGAGCCGTCGCGGCAGATCCTGCACGACGTGAGCTTCACGATCGCGGCCGGCACGACGACCGCGGTGGTCGGCCATAGCGGGTCGGGCAAGTCGACGCTCGCGCGTCTGATGTTCCGTTTCTACGATCTCGATCGCGACTCGGGCGGCGCGATCCTGATCGACGGCCAGGACATCCGCGACGTCACGCAGCAATCGCTGCGCGCGTCGATCGGCATCGTCCCGCAGGATACGGTGCTGTTCAACGACTCGATCTACTACAACATCGCATACGGCCGCCCGGACGCGACGCGCGACGAAGTGATCGCGGCCGCGCGCGCCGCGCACATCCACGATTTCATCGTTGGACTGCCGAAGGGCTATGACACGCCGGTCGGCGAGCGCGGGCTGAAGCTGTCGGGCGGCGAGAAGCAGCGTGTCGCGATTGCGCGGACGCTGCTGAAGAATCCGCCGATCCTGCTGTTCGACGAAGCGACGTCGGCGCTCGACTCGCGCTCGGAGCGCGCGATCCAGCACGAGCTGGATCAGATCGCGCGCAACCGCACGACGCTCGTGATCGCGCACCGGCTGTCGACGGTCGTGCACGCGGACCAGATCATCGTGATGGATCACGGGCGCATCGTCGAGCGCGGCACGCACGCGGAACTGCTGCGCTCGGGCGGCCTGTTCGCGCAGATGTGGGCGCTGCAGCAGCAGCACGCGCTCACCGTTGCACAGGACGAAGCGCTGGCGGGAGAGGACGGGGCGGCGCCGGTGGTGCGGTGATGCGCCGGCGCATCGCCGCGTGCTTGCCGGCGCGCGCCGACGTCAACTACCCCGCATCGCGCCCGCCGCCAAGCGCCCGATCCAGCGCGGCCAGTTGCGCGGGCGTGCCGACGTTCTCCCACTTCCCTTCGTAAAGCTCGCCGCTGGCGCGCCGCGCGCCGATCGCGTCGCGATAGTACGGCGTCAGCGCGCGCTTCGTGCCGCGCGGCAGCGCGCGAAACATCCGCGTGTCGTAAAGACCGATGTTGCCGAACGTATGGCGTGCGATGCCGTCGTCGAGCGACAACGTGCCGTCCGCGGTCAGTCCGAAATCGCCGGCCGGATGAAACGGCGGATTGCGCACCATCACCAGGTGCATGCCCGGCTCGGGCCGGGCGGCGAGCGCCGCCGCGTGCGCGTCGAGCCGCGCGTAGTCGAAGTCGGTATAGACGTCGCCGCTCACCGCGACGAACACGGCCGGCTCGCCGTGCGTCTCGATCAGCGGCGACGCCTGCGCAATGCCGCCCGCCGTCTCCAGCGCGTCTTGCTCCGGCGAGTAGCGCAGCGCGACGCCCCAGCGCGAGCCGTCGCCGAGCGCCGACTCGATCTGCTCGCCGAGCCACGCATGATTGATCACGATCGTCGTGTAGCCGGCGGCCGCGAGCCGTTCGATCTGCCACACGATCAGCGGCTTGCCGCCAGCGCGCAGCAACGGTTTCGGACAGGTATCGGTGAGCGGGCGCATCCGTTCGCCGCGCCCGGCGGCAAAGATCATCGCCGTGCGATCGAAGCGCGCGGACGTCATCGTTTCAGGCTCATGGTCAGGGTGGGGGCGGGCATTCAGAACGTGTAGCCGACGTCCGCGCGTTCGCCGCGCAACTCGTCGATCAGGCGTGCGAACGGCGCGAGCGGACGATAGCGCCGCGCGACTTTCCCCGCGTAGTCGAGAAAGCGCGGCAGATCCGCCATGTAATGCGGCTTGCCGTCGCGATAGTGGATGCGGCAGAAGAGGCCGAGCACCTTGATGTGCCGTTGCAGGCCCATCCATTCGAGCTGGCGGTAGAACTCGCCGAAGTCCGGATCGACCGGCAGGCCCGCCTTCTTCGCGCGCTCCCAGTAGTACGCGAAGCAGTCGAGTTCGAACTCCTCGTCCCAGCTGATGAACGCGTCGCGCAACAGCGACGCGACGTCGTACGTGATCGGCCCGGTCACCGCATCCTGGAAGTCGAGCACGCCGGGGTTCGGCGTCGCGATCATCAGGTTGCGCGGCATGAAATCGCGCAGCATGAACACCTGCGGCTGCGCGCGGGCGCTCGCGATCAAGAGCGCGAACGTGCGATCGAGCACGCCGCGCGTCGTGTCGTCCACGTCGCGGCCGAGGTGGCGCTGCAGATACCACTCGGGCATCAGCTCCATCTCGCGGCGCAGGAACGCCTCGTCGAACGGCGGCAGCACGTCCGGCTTCGACGCGAGCTGCCAGCGGATCAGCGCATCGAGCGCGTCGCGCATCAGGTCGCGCGAGCGGCGGCCAGCGCCCGCTTCGGTCAGCGCGGCGAGATACGCGTGCGTGCCGAGATCGGTGACGAGCATCAGCCCGGCGTCGACATCGACGTCGAGCACGCGCGGCACGTGGACGCCCGCGTCGGCGAGCAGTTGCGCGATCTGCACGAATTCGCGGCACTTTTCGGGCGGCGGCGCGTCGACGGCGATCAGCGACGCGCCGTGTTCGCCGGCCGCGCACGCGACGCGGAAATAGCGCCGAAAGCTCGCGTCGGCGGACGCGGGCGCGAGCGTCGCGAGGTCGAGACCGTATTGCGGCGCGCGCGCGGCGAGCCAGGCGGTGAGCAGTTCGAGGCGGGGGTCGGTGGAGCGGGGCGTGTCGGCGGCGGGGGGCACGGGGCTTAAGGTCATGTAACCGGCTGAAAAATCGGTGGGTCAACGTCTTGCCATATAATACCCCACGACTTTTTTGACGCGACTCGCGCCAAAGCCCCGCTGGACGGCACGCTCGCCGGTTCATCGCCTGCCATGGGTGAGGTGGATCGAGGAAGCCGCACGCATCGCAGTCCTACGCCGCCAGCAGCCTTCGCGCCGGTACGGGGCGGCGCCAGCAAGGGACGGCGGCCGGGCCGATTCGCCAAAACCATACATGCCGCCCAGACAGTTTTTCCAGACGATCTCCCTCAGTGACGACGGCGTGCCGGGCAAGCGGCGGCTCATCGCGGCACTTCTCGCGATGCCGGGCTTCGTGCCCGTGATCGCGCACGCCCAGCTCGCGGGCGCGGCCGCGCAGGCGGAGCCGCTGGACGGTCCGTGGAGCCTGCGGCTCGCGCCGCAAATCGAAGATCATCCGCGCGTCGGCAACCAGCGTCCGGCGTCGTTCGTGCTCGGCGACGCCGCCACCGGCACCGCGAACACCGACATCGCCGTCAAGGGCGCGGCCGAGGTGCGCCAGAGCGGCGCGATCGTGAAGGCAGACGCGCTGCACTACGACCTCGACACCGATATCGCGAACGCGGTCGGCAACGTGATCGTGTCGCAGAACGGCACGACCTTCCAGGGGCCCGATGCGCAGTTGCGCATCGAGGCGAACGAAGGCTACATGACCGCGCCGAAGTACCACTTCACGCTGACGGGCGGCTCGGGCAGCGCGGAGCGCGCGGACCTGCTCGACGAAGAGCGCTCGGTGATCACGCACGGCACGTACACGGCGTGCCAGTGCACGACGAATCCGGCGTGGTACATCAAGGGCAGCGAGTTCGACTTCGACACCGGCGCGGATGAAGGCGTCGCGCGCAACAGCGTGCTGTTCTTCCAGGGCGTGCCGATCTTCGCGACGCCGTGGATGACGTTTCCGCTGTCCGGCGACCGGCGCAGCGGCCTCTTGCCGCCGACCTTCTCGGTCAGCTCGACGAACGGCTACGAGATCTCGCTGCCGTACTACTTCAACATCGCGCCGAATCGCGACTTCACGTTCACGCCGGAAATCATCTCCAAGCGCGGCGTGTTCCTGCAGGGCACGTACCGGTATCTGTCGACGAACTATTCGGGCACGCTGACCGGCACGTTCCTGCCGGACGATGCGATCACGAAGACCAACCGCTATGCGGTGTTCTTCCAGCACAACCAGAATTTCGGCAACGGTTTCGGCGGGTACATCTACTACAACCGGGTCTCGGACAACACGTATCCGGAAGACCTGCAGCAGTCGGCGAACCAGTTCCTCGCCGGCATGCAGCTGCTGTACCAGCAGGAAGCCGGCCTCACGTACAACAACGGGCCGTGGTCCGTGCTCGCGCGCGAGCAGCACTGGCAGACGCTCGAACCGTCGGTCGCGCCGTACGGCCGCGAGCCGCAGTTGAACGTGAAGTACGCGAAGTACAACGTCGGCGGCTTCGACTACGGGATGGAAGCCGACTACTCGCGCTTCCGGATCACGACCGCCGACTCGACCGAAGGCGACCGCGTCGTCTTCAATCCGTACCTGTCGTATTCGCTGACGGGGCCCGGATACTTCGTCACCCCGAAGATCCAGTGGCACTTCGCGTCGTACAACCTGAGCAACATCGGCACCGACGCGCCGGCCGGCCAGCCGAAGAATTTCACCGAGTCGATTCCGACGTTCAGCTTCGACACCGGGCTCGTGTTCGACCGCTCGGTGCGTCTGTTCGGCCAGGACTTCATCCAGACGCTGGAGCCGCGGCTTTACTACGTGTACACGCCGTACCGGAACCAGGACTTCGCGCCCCTTTTCGACACGGCCGAGTCGGACTTCGGGCTCGCGGAAATCTTCACGCCGAACACGTTCGTCGGCAACGACCGGATCGCGGACGCGAACCGGATCACCGCGGCGATCACGACGCGCTTCCTGAACCCGGCGACGGGCGACGAGCGCGCGCGCTTCGTGCTCGCGCAGCAGTACTATTTCCGCGATCAGCAGGTCACGCTGCTGCCGGGCGAGACGTCGAGCCAGGTCACGCATTCGGACCTGATCGCCGGCGCATCGCTGAAACTCGGGGCCGGTTTCGCCTCGGAAACGGCGTTCCAATATAATGCAGACGCCAATCAGCTCACCAAGGCGAGCGTCGGTTTCGGCTACAGCCCGGGGGCGAGCCGCGTCGTGAACGTCGCGTACCGCTACACGCGCGCGAATACGACACTCGACTTCCAGCCGATCAACCAGTTCCTGATTTCGGCGCAGTGGCCGCTGTCGCGTCGCGTGTTTGCGGTCGGCCGGTTCAACTACGACCTGAATGGGCACCGCATCGTCGACGGGCTGGTCGGCATGCAGTACGACGCGGACTGCTGGGTGCTCGGCGTCGGCCTGCAGCGCTATGCGAACGGTATCAGCTCGACGGGCGCGTTCACGTCGGCAACGCGCTTCATGGCGCAGCTCACGCTCAAGGGACTGTCGAACGTCGACAACGGCCTCGTGGCGGCCTTCAAGGCCAGCGTGCCGGGCTACACGCCGGTGCCGGGGCCGCCGCCGTTGCCGTCGCGCTTCACCAACTATGAATGAACGAACGACGTGTGAGCCGGTCCCAGCGGATCGGGAACGGCCGCGCGCCCACGGGGACGCAGGTAGCCGGGCAAAGAGGCCAGGCATCATTGGAGTGTTTTTGGGAATCATGAAGAAGCTTCGGGTGGCAGCGTTCGCTGCGAGTATTTCCGCCGCCGCATGGCTCATGCCGGCCGGCGTAGCGCAGGCCCAGGCACTGCCGGGCACCAGCGGCCAGACAGCCGGCGCCACTGGCGGCCGCACCGCCGACTCGATCGCCGCGGTCGTCAACGACGGCGTGATCACGCAGCGCGAGCTCGACGATCGCGTGCAGCTGATCACGCGGCGTCTCGATCAGCAGAACGCGCCGGTGCCGCCGGTCGACCAGATGCGCTCGCAGGTGCTCAATCAGATGGTGCTCGAGCGCATCCAGCTGCAAAAGGCGAAGGAAGACGGCATCGTCATCGACGACGCGCAGGTGCAGCGCACGCTGCAGCGGCTCGCGCAGGCGAACGGGATGGATCTCGTCACGTATCGCGCGCGCATCGAAGCGGCCGGCGTGCCGTGGTCCACGTTCACGAACGACGCCCGCACCGAGCTCACGCTGTCGCGGCTGCGCGAGAAGGAAGTGGACAGCAAGATCACCGTGTCCGATGCGGAAATCGCGAACTATCTCGCGAGCCAGCGCGGCCCGAACGCCGGGCAGGGCAGCGACCTGCGCTTCGAGCACATCTTCCTCGCGGCCCCGCTGAATGCGCCGGAGACCGACATCGAAGCCGCGCAGAAAAAAGCGAACGATCTGCTGAAACAGGCGCAGGGCGGCGGGAGCTTCGAGAGCCTCGCGAAGTCGAATTCGCAGGCGCCCGACGCGAAGAAGGGCGGCGACATGGGCTTCCTGCCGCCGTCGAAGCTGCCGGCCGAGTTCGTGACCGCGGCGTCGACGCTGCGTCCGGGCGAGGTGAACCCGTCGGTGATCCGCACCGACCAGGGCTTCGAAATCGTGCGTCTCGTCGAGCGGCGCTCGTCGCAGGGCACGAGCGCCGATGCGCCGAAGCTCGTGCAGACGCACGTGCGCCACATTCTGCTGCGCGTCGGCGAAGGGACGTCCGAACAGGACGCACGCCAGAAGCTGCTCGAAATCCGCCAGCAACTCGCGGCCGGCGGCGACTTCGCGAAGTTCGCGCGCACCTACTCGCAGGACGGCTCCGCGTCGCAGGGCGGCGATCTCGGCTGGGTGAGCCCCGGCGAGACGGTGCCCGAATTCGAGCGCGCGATGAACTCGCTGCAGGACGGCGAAGTGAGCGAGCCGGTGCGCACCGAGTACGGCTATCACCTGATCCAGGTGCTCGGCCGCCGCGACGCCGAGGGCTCGATCACGCAGCAGATGGACACCGTGCGTCAGGCGCTCGGCCAGCGCAAGGCCGAGCAGGCGTACGCGGACTGGCTGCGCGAACTGCGCGACAGCGCGTACGTGCAGTACAAGATCGGCGCGGTCGGCAGCGGCAGTTCGCCGGCGCAATAACGCCATCACCGGGAGGACCGCGTCGTGAACGTGTCGGCTACTGCAGCGCCGGACCCGCGGGGGCGAAAGCCGCTGCGGATCGCGATCACGACCGGCGAGCCTGCCGGCGTCGGCCCCGAACTCACCGCGGTCGCGCTCGCGGCTGCGAGCACGCACTGGCCGGATGCGCAATTCGTCGTGCTCGGCGACCGCGATCTGCTCGCCGCCCGCGCGGCGGCGACGTCGGTCGACTGGTCCGCGATCGCCGACGGCCAGCGCGTCGCCGTCGAGCACGTCCCGCTCGCGGTGGACGCCAAGCCGGGCAAGCTCGATGCGGCGAACGGCCGTTACGTGCTCGCGCTGCTCGATCGCGCGATCGACGGCGCGCTCGCCGGCGACTTCGACGCGATCGTCACCGCGCCGCTGCAAAAGAGCACGATCAACGACGCCGGCGTACCTTTCACCGGCCACACCGAATATCTCGCGGAACGCACGGACGCGCCGCGCGTCGTGATGATGCTCGCGGGCACCGGCGCGCGGCCGCTGCGCGTCGCGCTCGCGACCACGCATCTGCCGCTGAAGGACGTGTCCGCGGCGATCACCGTCGACGGGCTCGTCGACACGCTGCGCATCATCGACCACGACCTGCGCCGCCATTTCGGCGTGCCGCAGCCGCGCATCCTCGTGACCGGCCTGAACCCGCATGCGGGCGAGAACGGGTACTTGGGCCGCGAGGAAATCGACGTCATCACGCCGGCGCTGTCGGCTGCGAACGCGCGCGGCATCGACGCGCGCGGCCCGTATCCGGCCGACACGCTGTTCCAGCCGCGCTACCTGAACGAAGCGGACTGCGTGCTCGCGATGTTCCACGACCAGGGGCTGCCGGTCCTCAAATACGCGACGTTCGGCGAAGGCATCAACGTGACGCTCGGGCTGCCGATCGTGCGCACGTCGGTCGACCACGGCACCGCGCTCGATCTCGCCGGCACCGGCCGCGCGGACGCGGGCAGCCTGATCGCGGCGATCGACACGGCCGTGTCGATGGCGCGCCACCGCCGCGTCGCCTGATCCCATCCATTCCCACAAGATGTCCACCAGCAGACAGCACCAGGGGCACGTCGCCCGCAAACGCTTCGGCCAGAATTTTCTCGTCGATCACGGCATCATCGATTCGATCGTCGATCTGATCCGGCCCAAAAAGGGCGAGCGGATCGTCGAGATCGGGCCGGGACTCGGCGCGCTGACCGAACCGCTGATCGAACGCGCGGCGACGCCGGACGCACCGCTGCATGCGGTCGAACTCGACCGCGATCTGATCGCGCGCCTGAAAAAGCGCTTCGGGGACCTGCTCGAACTGCACGCAGGCGACGCGCTCGACTTCGACTTCGGCTCGCTCGCGGCGCCGGGCGCGGACAAGCCGACGCTGCGGATCGTCGGCAACCTGCCGTACAACATTTCGAGCCCGCTGCTGTTTCATCTCGCTGCATTCGCCGATCGCGTGATCGATCAGCACTTCATGCTGCAGGACGAAGTGGTCGAGCGGATGGTCGCGGAGCCGGGCAGCAAGGCATTCGGCCGGCTCACGGTGATGCTGCAGTACCGCTACGTGATCGACAAGCTGCTCGACGTGCCGCCCGAGTCGTTCCAGCCGCCGCCGAAGGTCGACTCGGCGATCGTGCGGATGATTCCGTATGCTCCGCACGAACTGCCGGTCGTCGACGAGCGCGTGCTCGGCGAGCTGGTGACCGCAGCGTTCTCGCAGCGGCGCAAGATGCTGCGCAATACGCTCGGCGCGTATCGCGATCGCCTGGATTTCGACGCGCTCGGCTTCGATCTCGCGCGGCGCGCGGAGGACGTGCCGGTTCTCGAATACGTGCAGGTCGCGCAGGCGCTTGGGGGCGGCAGCAGGGCGGTTTGAGCGACGCTACGCGAGCCACGCCGCCTGAGTGACAGTGCCTTGGCGACGCCGCCCGAACTGCGCGCCGCCCAAGCGACGCCGGCCGCGCCACCCACCCCACCCCTCAGCGACTCGCTTGCGCGTCGCGTCGCGCTTCATAGGCCTTCAACTGGCTGTACACGATGCGCAGCACCGTCGGTTCGCCGGGCACATGCTGCGCGGCGCCGCCGCGCGCGATCATGTCGCCGAGAACGTGATCGGCTTCGATACGCGAGCCGTTTTGCACGTCGCGCAGCATCGACGCGGTCAGCGCCGAGCCGCGCGCGAACAGCATCGCGCGCGTGCGCTCGACGAACGCGTCGCGCACCGGCGCACCGTTTTCCGCGGCGACCGCGCGGCATTCCGCGAAGATCCGCTCGATCACCGCTTCGCCGTCCGGCGTCGCGAGGATGTCGCCGATCGGCGCGCGAAAGAGACACGTGCTCGCCGCGAGCGACGCGAGGAACACCCACTTCTCCCACATCTCCTGCATGATCTGCGGCGATGCGCTCAGGTCGAAGCCCGCGTTGCCGAGCACGTCGGCCGCGGCCGTCACGCGCTCGCTCAAACCGCCGCCGACCTCACCGAAACGAATCGCGTGCATGTCGTTCAGATGCACGATCTCGCGCGCGTCGTCGAGCGTCGCCGCGATCAGCCCGAGGCCCCCCAGCACCGCGTGCGCGCCGAAGCGCTGCTGCAAGGTTTGCAGATGGCGCATCCCGTTCAGAAGCGGCAGGATCATCGTATTCGGGCCGACTGCCGGCGCGAACGACGCGATCGCGTTGTCGAGGTCGTACGCCTTGCAACTGAGCAACACGAGATCGAACGGCTCGCGCAGCGTGTCGCTCGTGACCGTCTGCACGTCGCGCAACGTCAGGTCGCCGCGCGGGCTGCGGATCACGAGACCCGCTTCGCGCAGTTGCGCGGCGCGCGCCGGCCGCACGAGAAATGTCACGTCCCTGCCTGCGGCGGCGAGCCGGCCGCCGAAGTAGCCGCCCAGTGCGCCCGCGCCCACGACCAGAATACGCATGTCAGTGCCCCTTTATGCCGATGAGAAAAGCCGAATGCCGACATGCTAGTGCAATCCGCCACATGCCGCAGGACGCGGCGTGGCCGACGCTCATCGGAGACCGCGCCGGCAGGCCGCGTGTGTTTTTGATACAGTTCGGCTTTTACGACGCCAAACACGGAGTACACGATGCGCCTGCTTCACACGATGATTCGGGTCGGCGATCTCGATCGTTCGATCAAGTTCTACACGGAACTGCTGGGCATGAAACTGCTGCGTCGCCACGAGTATCCGGATGGCCGCTTCACGCTCGCGTTCGTCGGCTATACGGATGAAAGCGACGGTGCGGTGATCGAGCTGACCCACAACTGGGACACGCCTTCGTACGACCTCGGCACGGGCTTCGGCCATCTCGCGGTCGAAGTGGACGACGCGTACAAGGCCTGCGAGCAGATCAAGGCGCAGGGCGGCAACGTCGTGCGCGAGGCCGGTCCGATGAAGCACGGCACGACGGTGATCGCGTTCGTGACCGACCCGGACGGCTACAAGATCGAATTCATCCAGAAGAAGAGCTAAGCGCCACGCGACAAGCGCAGCAGCGGACGCGGCATGGGCTGCCGCGTCCGCGCCGTCACATCGCCGGCACGAGTTCCGGTGGATGTTGGCGCAACGTTTTGCGCGCTTCGCGAAACTCCGGGAAGATCGATTCGACGGTCTTCCAGAATCGCGGGCTGTGATTCATCTCGCGCAGATGCGCGAGTTCGTGCGCGACGACATAGTCGACGATCGACAGCGGGAAATGGATCAGCCGCCAGTTCAGGCGAATGCGTCCGTCGCTCGAGCAACTGCCCCAGCGCGTCGCGGCCGACGACAGCGCATACGAGCGAAACCCGACCCCGAGTCTCTCTGCATACACCTGAAGGCGCTCGCCGAAGAGCCGCGTTGCTTCGCCCTGCAGCCAGCCCTGCACGCGGTCCTTGATCTGCTGCGGATCGGCTTCGCGCGGCAACGGCAGCGCGAGCACGCGTGTCGCCGCGTCGAACGCGAGCTGCGGCGCACCGAGCGTCACGCGCACCGGCTTGCCGAGATACGGCACCTCGGCGCCATCGCCCCATTCGATGCGCGGCAGCGCACGCTGCTCGACGCGCGACTGCCATTCGGTCAGCTTCGCGAAGATCCAGCGCTGCTTTTCGGCGATCGCGTTTTCGATGTCGGCGAGCGTGACCCAGCGTGGTGCGGTGATCGTGAGACCGGTCGTGTCGATCGAGAAGCCGATCGAGCGGCGCGACGAGCGCTTCAGCCGGTATTGCAGCGTGCCCGCGCCGAGCGTCAGCGTGCGCAGCTTGACGCCGTCGGGCAGCGGCGTGGCAGTCGGGGACGTCGTGTCGACAGCGGGCGCGAGCGGTGCCGGCTCGCCGAAGAGCGGTAGATCGAGTTGCCGGTTGTCGAGTGCTGCGCGACGCGGTGCGGGTGGCTGCGGGGACTTCTGCATCGGTTGGCCTGAGACGATAAAGCGTCCGTGCGTTAGAGCGGCGCGCGAGGCCTCGCAAAGCGGGCCATTGCGTCAGATGCGGGCCGTGGTCGCGGACGTCGTCCCGCCGCTGCTGCCGTTCTGGTTGCCGTTGTCACGGTATGCGGCCGGATCGATGCGACGCATTTCGGCTTCGATCCAGCGTTCAACGCGAGCATTCACTTCGTCGGGTGCGAGCCCGTTGGTGTCGATCGGCTTGCCGATCGACACCGTGACTATACCCGGATATTTAATGAACGAGTTACGCGGCCAGACGTGCCCCGCATTGTGCGCGATCGGCACGACCGGCGCGCCCGTCGCGATCGCGAAGCGCGCGCCGCCGGTCTTGTACTTGCCCTGGCTGCCGACGCGCGTGCGCGTGCCTTCCGGAAACATGATCACCCATGCGCCTTCGGCCATGCGGACCTTGCCCTGACGCGTGACCGAGTCGAACGCGTACTTGCCTGCCTTGCGGTCGATGTGGACCATCTTCAGCATCCCGAGCGCCCAGCCGAAGAACGGCACGTACAGCAGTTCGCGCTTGAACACGTAGCAAAGCGGCTTCGGCAGCAGCGCGGGCAGCGCGAGCGTCTCCCACGCGGATTGATGCTTCGACAGCACGACGGCCGCGCCTTGCGGCAGATTCTCGAGGCCCTCGACGCGATAGCGAATGCCGTTCAGATGTCGCGCGACGAACAGCGTCGTGTGACACCAGCCGAGCGCCATCCGGTAGCGCCGGGCCGCGTTCATGAACGGGAACGCGATGAAGCACGCGCTCGCGTACGGAATCGTGAACACGATGAAGTAGATGAACAGCAGCAGGGAGCGGACGAAGAGCATCGTGGCGGTCGGTCGGTGAGGGGCGCTCGCGCGGGCGGGGTGATCGGGCCGTGGGGACGTCAGAGCGGGTCGTTCGCGAGCAGGTCGAGTGCGAACGCGCGCAGATCGTCGTGGACCTGCGTGCCCGGCGGCAGACCGGCGGCGGCGAGCGTCTTTTCACCCTTGCCGGTGCGCACCAGATGCGTGCGAAAGCCGAGCGCCGCGCCGGCCTGCAGATCGCGCAGCGCGTCGCCGACTACCGGCGTGTCTTCCGGATCGATCTCGAAGCGCTCCGCGATCAGCCGCAACAGACCGGGCTTCGGCTTGCGGCATTCGCAGTGATCTTCGGCCGTGTGCGGGCAGAAGAACACCGCGTCGATGCGCCCGCCGACGGCCGCGACCTGGCGGTGCATCTTCGCGTGCATCGCGTTCAAAGCGGCCATGTCGAACAGGCCGCGGCCGATGCCCGACTGGTTCGACGCGACCGCGACGCGATAGCCGGCCTGCGACAGCCGCGCGATCGCTTCGAGGCTGCCGGGAATCGCGACCCACTCGTCCGGCGACTTGATGAACGCGTCGGAGTCGAGGTTGATGACCCCGTCGCGGTCGAGGATCACGATCTTTCGGTTGGGACTGGTCGGCATGGCTTTTCGTGTCGCGGTCGATGAACCCGATGACCGTTATGCGGCGAGCCGCGAGATGTCGGCGACGCTGTTCATCTGCTTGTGCAGCGCTGTGAGCAGCGCGAGGCGGTTCGCGCGCAGCGCCGGGTCTTCCGCGTTGACCATCACGTCGTTGAAGAACGTGTCGACGGTTTCGCGCAGCGCCGCGAGCGCGGTCAGCGCGCCCGTGTACTCGCGGGCCGCGAGCTGCGTCTCGACGCGCGGCGCGACCTGCAGCAACTGCGCGTGCAGCGCCTGCTCGGCCGCTTCGACGAGGAGCGCGGTGCGGATGTCCTTCACGTCGGCGCTCTCCGACTTCTTCAGGATGTTCGAGATCCGCTTGTTCGCGGCCGCGAGCGATGCGCTTTCCTCGAGCGCCGCGAATTCGCGCACGGCGGCGAGGCGCGCGACGATGTCGTCGAGACGCGTCGGGTTCAGCGCGAGCACCGCGTCGATTTCGGTGGCCGCGTAGCCGTGCTCGCGCAGCAGGCCGCGCAGACGGTCCATGAAGAACTCGTAGAGCGCCGCCGTCGGATCGGTGACGGCCGCCGCGCCCGCGAATTCCGCATACGCGGCGTTCAGCAGTTCGGCGAGATCGAGCGGCAACTGCTTCTCGATCAGAATGCGCAGCACGCCGAGCGCATGACGGCGCAGCGCGAACGGGTCTTTCTCGCCGGTCGGCTGAAGGCCGATGCCCCAGATGCCGACGAGCGTTTCGAGCTTGTCCGCGAGCGCGACGATCGTGCCGGTCGCGGTCGTCGGCAGTTCGTCGCCGGAAAAGCGCGGCTGATAGTGCTCGGAGCACGCGAGCGCGACTTCGTCCGCCTCGCCGTCGTGGCGCGCGTAGTAGGTGCCCATCGTTCCCTGCAGTTCCGGGAACTCGCCGACCATGTCGGTCAGCAGGTCGGCCTTGGCGAGACGCGCGCCGCGCATCGCGAGCGCGATGTCCGTGCCGCACTTCTGCGCGATCACGCCCGCGAGCGCTTCGAGCCGTTCGACGCGCTGCAGCTGCGAGCCGAGCTTGTTGTGATAGACGACGTTCGCGAGCAGCGGCACGCGCGCCTCGAGCGGCTTCTTCTGGTCCTGCTCGAAGAAGAACTTCGCATCGGCGAGACGCGGGCGCACGACGCGCTCGTTGCCCTCGACGATCTCGCCCGGCGCGTCGGTCGCGATGTTCGACACGATCAGAAAGCGCGAGCGCAGCCGGCCTGCGTCGTCGGTCAGCGCGAAGTACTTCTGGTTCGTCTGCATCGTCAGGATCAGGCATTCCTGCGGCACTTTCAGGAACTCGTCCTCGAAGCGGCACGCGTACACGACCGGCCATTCGACGAGCGCCGTCACTTCGTCGAGCAGCGCGTCGGGCATCACCACCTGGTCATCGCCGGCTGCGGCGAGCAGTTGCGTGCGGATCGACGCTTTGCGGTCCGCGAAGTTCGCGATCACCGCGCCCTTGTGCTGCATCGTGTGCGCGTATTCGTCGGCGCGCGTGAACGCGATCAGTCCTTCGGACAGGAAGCGATGGCCGCGCGTCGTGTCGCCCGCGTCGATCCCGAACGCGGTGACCGGCACGACCTCGTCGCCATGGAGCGCGGTGAGACGATGCACCGGACGCACGAACTGCACGTTGCCGCCGTCCGGGCGCTGGTACGTCATCACCTTCGGGATCGGCAGCTTCGCGAGCGTTTCGTCGAGCGCGGCCTGCAGGCCGTCCGCGAGCGTCGCGCCGGGCGCCGAATAGCGCAGGAAGAACGCTTCGTTCTTGCCGTCCTGCGCGCGCTCCAGTTCGTTCACCGGGAAGTCGGGAAAGCCGAGCGCGGCGAGCTTCTTCGCGAGCGGCGCGCTCGGCTGGCCGTTCGCGTCGAGCGCGACGGACACCGGCAGCACTTTCTCGCGCACCGCTTTTTCGGGCGCGACGCGGCGTACGTTCTTCACGAGCACCGCGAGGCGGCGCGGCGTGGCATAGCGTTCGAACGACGGCGCGCCTTCGATCAGGTCGCGCGCGGCGAGGCGCGCGGCGATGCCTTTGGCGAACGCATCGCCGAGACGCGCGAGCGCCTTCGGCGGCAATTCCTCGGTCAGCAGTTCGACGAGGAGGGGGGCAAGATGGGCTTGAGTCATTGTTGTGATGATCCGGTCATTCCTCGTCGAACTGGCGTTCGACCTTCAGCGGCGGCGCCCACGCGGGCATCGCGGCGTCCTGCTCGTCGGTGGTGAGGCCGGGTACGCCGTGCACCGGATTGCCGAGCATCGGGAAGCCGAGCTTCTCGCGCGATTCGTAGTACGCCTGCGCGACGCTGCGCGACAGCGCGCGAATGCGGCCGATATAGGCGGCGCGCTCGGTCACGGAGATCGCGCCGCGCGCGTCGAGCAGGTTGAACGTGTGGGCGGCCTTCAGCACGAGTTCGTACGCGGGCAGCGCGAGCTGGTGTTCCATCATCCGCTTCGCTTCGCTCTCGTACGCGTTGAAGAACGTGAACAGCAGCTCGATGTTCGCGTGCTCGAAGTTGTACGTGGACTGCTCGACTTCGTTCTGGTGATAGACGTCGCCGTACGTGAGGCGGCGCAGCTCGGGACCGTTCGGGCCTTGTTCTTCCCACTCGGTCCACACGAGGTCGTACACGTTCTCGACTTTCTGCAGATACATCGCGAGGCGTTCGAGCCCGTACGTGATTTCGCCGAGCACCGGCTTGCAGTCGAGACCGCCGACCTGCTGGAAGTACGTGAACTGCGTGACTTCCATCCCGTTCAGCCACACTTCCCAGCCGAGACCCCATGCGCCGAGCGTCGGATTTTCCCAGTCGTCCTCGACGAAGCGCACGTCGTTCTGTTGCAGATCGAAGCCGAGCGCTTCGAGCGAACCGAGGTACAGGTCGAGGATGTTTTCCGGCGCGGGCTTCAGCACGACCTGGTACTGGTAGTAGTGCTGCAGGCGGTTCGGGTTTTCGCCGTAGCGGCCGTCCTTCGGGCGGCGCGACGGCTGCACGTACGCGGCGCGCCACGGCTCGGGGCCGATCGCGCGCAGGAAGGTGTGGACGTGCGACGTGCCGGCGCCGACTTCCATGTCGATCGGCTGGAGCAGCGCGCAGCCCTGCTTGTCCCAGTAGGACTGGAGCGTCAGGATGATTTGCTGAAACGTGAGCATGAAGTACCTGCAGTGCCTTTGGCTGTGCGTTGAATTGCGTCGCCGCCTCTTACCGGGGCGAAACGACAGGCGCCCGGCGTGCCGCGCGCGTGACGTTTTGCGCGTCGCGCGCGGCCCCGGCCGGGGGCCCGATGCCGAAACGTCGAATTTTACCGGATTGGCGGCGGGTTACGACCGGCCATTGCCGTGGCCGGCGCGCGCGTTCGCGCGGGCGCGCAGACCGGGCCCGAACGCGAAGCCGAACGCGAGCAGCAGCAGCGACACCGCGAGCACCGTGTTGTTGCCGCTGCGCACGAACGGCGTGAGGCCGGTGGTGCCCTGCACGTGAACGTCGAGTGCGCCTTCGGTGAACGTCGGCAGCCGCGCGATCACGTTGCCGTGCGCGTCGATTGCGGCCGTGACGCCGGTGTTCGTCGCGCGCAGCATCGGGCGGCCGGTTTCGAGCGAACGCATCCGCGCGATCTGCAGATGCTGGTCGAGCGCGATCGTGTCGCCGAACCACGCGAGGTTCGTCGAGTTGATCAGGACGCCGGCCGACGTCGGGTTCTCGCGCACGACGCGCGCGACTTCCTCGCCGAAGATGTCCTCGTAGCAGATGAACGCGGCGACCGGCTGATCGTGCACCATGAACGGCGGCTGCACCGGCGCGCCGCGCGCGAAGTCGCCGAGCGGGATGTTCATCAGGTTCACGAACCAGCGAAAGCCCCACGGGATGAACTCGCCGAACGGCACCAGATGGTGCTTGTCGTAGCGGTAAAGCCCCGCGACGCCGGGCGTGATGCCGAACAGGCTGTTCGTGTAGTCGACGATGCGGCCTTCCGGCGTCACGGTGCCGCCGACCGCGCCGAACAGCACGGCGGTGCCGGTCGAGTCGGCGAAGCGGCGGATCGCGAGCGCGAACGGCTGCGGCATTTGCTGCAGCAGCACGGGCACCGCGGTTTCCGGCGTGACGACGAGGTCGGCGGGTTTTTCGGTGACGAGACGCTGCAACTGGTCGAGCGCCGAGACCATCGCCGACTCGTCGAACTTCATTTCCTGCTTCACGTTGGTCTGCAAGAGCCGCACGTCGAGCGGGGCATTCGACGGAAGCGTCCACGAGACGAGCGGCAGCAGCAGTCCCGCGACGATCAGCGCGAGCGCGCCGGCGGCGGGCGTCGCGATTCGCGCGACGGGCGACGGGGCGGCCGCCGCGAGCCGGGATGCGCGGCCGCGTCGCGCGTCGCCGATCCGCACGAGTGCCTGCACGATGAGCGCCGCGACGAGCGCAAGCATCCAGCCGACGCCGTACACGCCGACGACCGGCGCGAAGCCGGCGAGCGGCCCGTCGACCTGCGCATAGCCGCTCGACAGCCACGGAAAGCCGGTGAACACGGTGCCGCGCGCCCATTCGCCGATCGCCCATGCGCTCGCGAACGCGAACGCGCCGTGCCAGGTGGGCGCGAACGGGCGGGGATCGTCCGCCGAAGCGGCTCGCCCGTTGCCCGCATGCCCCGCGCAAAACGACCACAGCGCGGCCGACAGCGCCGGATAAAGCCCGAGATACAGCGCGAACAGCGCGACCGCCGCGCCCGCGAGCGCGGCCGGCATTCCGCCGTACGTGTGCATGCTCACGTAGAGCCACCAGACGCCGGTCGCGAAATTGCCGAAGCCGAACGCCCAGCCGGTGCCGAACGCGCTCTTCCAGCCGGTCGCGCGCGTGAGCCAGAAGTAGAAGAACGCGAAGATCGCGATCGACAGCCAGCCGCCGTGCGGCGTCGGCGCGAACGTCAGCGTGTTCAGCGCGCCGGCGGCCAGCGCGGCCACGTAATGCCAGAACGACAACGAACGGCCGGGCGCGGCGGCGGGGCTGCCGCCGTCAGGCGCGCGGTCGGTGCGGTTCGCGCGGTCGGCGCGGCCTGGGTCGGTCGGGCGCGACGCGCCGCGTGCAGGGGTTTGAATCGGTTCGGACATCGGGGGGCTTGCACATGGGGCGCGGGGTTGTCCGCGCCGGGAATCTTGTCACGCCGGTGTGACAGACGCAGTGCACCGCCGGCGTGAGCGGGGCCGCAACGGTGTCGGTGGCATCGTCGGCTCGGCGGCCATTGTCGCAGGTTGCGGCCGCACGCAGGCGTGCTCAGGTGCCCGGCGCCTGCAACGCGGCTTCGCGCTGACCGGCGAGCGGATCGCGGCGCACGAGCAGCACGTGCAACTGGCGCGCGTCCGCGCGCAGCACTTCGAAGATCAGATCGTCGATCCGCACCTTTTCTCCGCGATGCGGCACGCGGCCGAAGCGGTGCGTGACGAGCCCGCCGATCGTATCGACTTCCTCGTCGGAATAGTCCGTGCCGAACGCCTCGTTGAACTGCTCGATCTCCGTGAGCGCGCGCACGCGAAAGCGTCCGTCCGGCGACGCGATGATGTTGCCGCTTTCCTCGTCGAAGTCGTATTCGTCCTCGATGTCGCCGACGATCTGTTCGAGCACGTCCTCGATCGTGATCAGGCCCGCGACGCCGCCGTACTCGTCGACGACGAGCGCGATGTGATTGCGGTTCATCCGGAAGTCGCGCAGCAGCACGTTCAGGCGCTTCGACTCGGGAATGAACACCGCCGGGCGCAGCATCCCGCGCACGTCGAACTCTTCCTCTGCGTAGTAGCGCAGCAGATCCTTCGCGAGCAGCACGCCGATCACGTTGTCGCGATTGCCCTCGTACACCGGATAGCGCGAGTGCGCCTTTTCGAGCACGAACGGAATGAATTCGTCGGGGCTGTCCGCGATGTTGATCGCGTCCATCTGCGCGCGCGGCACCATGATGTCGCGCGCGCAGAGTTCGGACACCTGGAACACGCCTTCGATCATCGACAGCGAATCGGCGTCGATCAGATTGCGTTCGTGCGCGTCCTGGAGGATTTCGAGAAGTTCGCCGCGCGAGTCGGGCTCCGGCGAGATGAAGTCGGTCAGCCGCTCGAGGAGCGAGCGCTTTTCGTGCGGTTTTTCGGTCGATCGTCGACTGGGAGAGGAGTCGTTCATGGCGGTGCGCACGGGCGTTGCCGGGCGCGCTGTTGCAGAGCGTTAAGGATACACCACGGGTGTGGCGCGCCCGTGTCGCCCCCGAGCCGGCCGGCGGAACGCCGCGGGCACGCGGGCACGGAGCGCGGCGCACGCGTCCATCGTAGCGCAGATGACGCCGTGCGGCTGAGGCCGCCCGTTTCCGGAGACTGCGCGTCGCGCGTTGGGAATCGGACGATTCCTGGTCGGCACCCGATTTTGCGGTATGCGAAGGAATCGCCGAATGGCCGACAGTGCGCGCGGAACTTTCCGATCTAATTGCCCGCTCTGCGGCAGCCCACCCCGATGCGGCACGCCGCTTCCCCCCACGCCCTGTTTCGTCTGAGGAGGTCATGTTGAAGCTGCCGAGTCTCTCTGCGGTGTGCGTCGCCGCGTCGATCGTCGCGGGTCTTGCCGGCGTCGCCGGTTGCGCGACCGAGGCGTCGCGCACGCTCGAACTGCCGCCTGTCGTGCTGGACGAGTCGCCATACGCGGGCACGCCGGTCACGATCGCGGTCGGCAAGTTCGACAACCGGTCGAGCTATCTGCGCGGCCTCTTTTCGGACGGCGTCGATCACCTCGGCAGCCAGGCGCGGACGCTCCTCGTGACGTCGCTGCAGCAAAGCGGCCGCTTCAACGTGCTCGATCGCGACAATCTCGCCGAGATCCGCCAGGAGGCCGGCTTCCTGAACAAAAAGCAGACGGTCAAGGGCGCCGGCTACGTGGTGACGGGCGACGTCACCGAGTTCGGCCGCAAGGACGTCGACGACCAGCAGCTCTTCGGCATCCTCGGACGCGGCAAGACCCAGATCGCGTATGCGAAGGTGAGCCTGAACGTCGTCGACTCGATGACGTCCGAAGTCGTGCTGTCGAGCGAGGGCGCGGGCGAGTACAGCCTGTCCAGTCGCGAGGTGATCGGATTCGGCGGCACCGCCGGATACGACTCGACGCTGAACGGCAAGGTGCTCGATCTTGCGATCCGGCAGGCGGTGAGCCGCCTCGCGGAAAAGACCGACACGCTGTTGCAGCGGGGTGCGAAATGAGCGGGGCACGCATGCATCGCCGCATCGGACGGCCGCGCGGCGCGGCGGCGCTCGCGGTCCTCGCGGCGCTGGGGTTGCTCGCGCTCGGCGGCTGCGCGTCGGGCACGGCGCAGCTGTATCAGTGGGACGGCTACCAGCCGCAGGTCTACGCGTCATTGCAGGGCAGGAAGAGTGCCGTCGAGCAGATCGGCGCCCTCGAAGAGGCGCAGCAGACGATCCGCGCGAAGGGCGGCACGCTGCCGCCGGGCTTTCGTGCGCATCTCGGCGCGCTGTACGCGAGCATCGGCAAGCGCGATGAAGCGCTCGCGCAACTCGCGGCGGAGAAGGCTGCGTTCCCCGAGGCCACGACGTACATGGACTTCCTGAGCACCAACCTCAAGCGCTGAGAAACACGAACATGCTGAAAATGACATTGCCAAAGCGCGTCGCCGCGCTGTCGCTCGCGGTGTGGCTGGGTGCGTGCGCGTCGTCGCCGACGCAACGCGACTACACCGCGTTTCGCAACAGCAAGCCGCAATCGGTGCTCGTGTTGCCGCCGGTGAACGAGACGACGGACGTCAACGCGAGCTCGGGCATGCTCGCGCAGATGACGATGCCGCTCGCCGAAGCCGGCTACTACGTGATGCCGGTCGCCGAGATGAGCGGGACGTTCCGCCATAACGGCGTCAACGCGCCAGAAGAAATCGCAAACGTGTCGCCCGCGAAGATGCGCAAGATCTTCGGCGCGGATGCGGTGCTGTACTCGAAGATCACGCAGTACGGCACCGTCTTCAAGTTGCTCGACAGCGATACGGTCGTGGCCGCATCGGCGAAGCTCGTCGATCTGCGCAGCGGCGACGTGCTGTGGGAAGGGGCGGGCAGCGCGTCGTGGAAGGAACTGGGCAACTTCGGCGTGAACGGCGGCGGGCTCGTCGCCATGCTCGTGCAGGCAGCCGTCCGCCAGGTCGCCGATACCCTGAACGACAAGAGCTACGATGTCGCCGGGCTCACGAGCCAGCGCCTGCTGTCGGTCGGACAGCCGAACGGGCTGCTGTACGGGCCGCGTTCGCCGAAGTTCGGCACGGACTGACGGTGGCGGCGCGCCGCGTTGAACCCCCGACGCGCGCCTCTGGCACCCGCTCAGTCCCCGCAGCGCCGCAGCAACTGCTCCAGTTCGCGATCCGCGATCCCGCTTTCGCGCAGCGCGTCGACGGTGCGCCGCACGTAGTCGAGCGTCGTGCCGTAGCGGCCGCTCGCGCAGCCGAACACGGTGCGCACAGTGTCGTCGGTCAGCTTGCCGGTGTACGCGCTCACGTCGCGGCGCATCACGAACGCGAGCGCGGCGACGCGCCGGCCGCCGTCGAGCGTGCACGGCAGCCATGCGGGGCGGTACGAGCCCATCGCCATTTCGCGCCGCCACAGCGCTTCGAGATGCGGCATCACGCCGTCGGCGGCGAGCCGGAACGCGACGCCGGTGCACGAGCCGCCCCGGTCGAGCGCGAGCACGAGGCCCGGTTGCTCGGGCGTGCCGCGATTCACGCGTGACCACAGATACAGCCCGCGATGGTAGCCATGCACCCTCGCGCGCACGTTCTCGACGGTCGGCAGCCCGGGATTCCAGATCAGCGATCCATAGCCGAACAGCCATAGATCGCTCGTGCGGTCCCAGCGCGCCAGCGTGGCGTCGAGCGACGCGCGCAGTTCGTCGTCGCTGAGGAGCCGCGATTCGCCGAGCTTCGGCGGGTACGCGCAGACGCCGTCCGGTTCGGCGGATGGCGATGGATCGCTGAAATCGGGGGCTTCCTTGTCGCTCATGGGCGGGCGGCGGCGGCGCGCGGGTTATTTGTACGGATCGGGAAAGCCGAGCGACGTCAGGATGTCGGTTTCGATCGACTCCATCTCCTCGGCCTCTTCGTCGACCTCGTGATCATAGCCCTGCGCGTGCAATGCGCCGTGCACGAGCAGATGCGCGTAATGCGCGCCGAGCGGCTTGCCCTGCTCGGCCGCTTCCTTCTCGACCACCGGGCAGCACAGGATCAGATCGCCGGTCACCGGGTCGTCCTCGCTCTCCGCGTACGCGAAAGTCAGCACGTTCGTCGCGTAGTCCTTGTTGCGCCAGGTGCGGTTCAGCATCCGGCCTTCGTCGGCGTCGACGAAGCGCACGGTCAGTTCCGCGTCCGCGAACAGCGCCGCCTTCAGCCACGCGGCGACGGTCGCGCGCGGCAGCGCCGCCTTGTGTTGCGCAAACGTCTTCGCGGCGGGGAATTGCAGCGTCAGTTTCAGTTTCGGGGCGCGGGCCATGGGACGGGGGGCGGCAGCAAGGTCGTCGTGGGTTGCGTCGCGGGTTTTCGTCGATGCGGGGTGGCAGGGCGGCTCAGCGTGCGTCGGCGTCGCCGTCGTCCTTCTTCGTGTGCGCGTCGTAAGCCTCGACGATACGCGCAACGAGCGGATGCCGCACGACGTCCGCGCTCGTGAAGCGCGTGAGCGCGATCCCGCGCACGTTCGCGAGCACCTGCTGCGCCTCGATCAGCCCGCTCTTGTGGCCGCGCGGCAGGTCGACCTGCGTGGTGTCGCCGGTGACGACCGCCTTCGAGCCGAAGCCGATCCGCGTGAGGAACATCTTCATCTGCTCCGGCGTCGTGTTCTGCGCTTCGTCGAGGATGATGAACGCGTGATTCAGCGTGCGCCCGCGCATGTACGCGAGCGGCGCAATCTCGATCATCTGGCGCTCGAACATCTTCGCGGTCTTGTCGAAGCCGAGCAGGTCGTACAGCGCGTCGTACAGCGGCCGCAGATACGGATCGACCTTCTGCGCGAGATCGCCCGGCAGGAAGCCGAGCCGCTCGCCCGCCTCGACGGCCGGCCGCGTCAGCACGATGCGCTTCACCTGATCGCGCTCCAGCGCATCGACCGCGCACGCGACCGCGAGATAGGTCTTGCCCGTGCCGGCCGGCCCGACGCCGAACGTCACGTCGTGCGAAATGATCTGCTTCAGGTATTCGCGCTGCGCGGGCGTGCGTCCGCGCAGATCGGCGCGGCGCGTGTAGAGCTTCGGACCGGCGTCCTCGGCGTCGATGCCCTCGATCACCGGTTCGTCGAACGGGTGATCCGGGTCGCCGCGAAAGCGCGGATCGACGCCGCCGTCGTCGCCTTCCTTGCCGCTGTTGCCATTGCCGTTGCCGTTGCGCGGATGACGCGCCTCGACGAGCGCGAGCTGGATATCGTCGACCGACAGCGGATTGCGCGCCTGGTTGTAGAAGTCTTCGAGCGCGGCGAGCGCGGTTTTTGCGCCGCGGCCGCGAATCGCGATCCGGTGGCCGCGCCGCGACAGCGTGACGTCGAGCGCCTGTTCGATCTGCCGCAGATTCTCGTCGAGCGGACCGCAGAGGTTGGCGAGGCGGGCGTTGTCGTCGCGCGGCGCGGTGAATTCCAGGGACTGCTGGGTAGTCTTCAAGATGTCGGGAGGCTCCGTCTGGATCGCGGTGCTTCAGTGAGCGGGCGCGGGCTCGGTGGCGGCGTCGTGCGCGAGCACCAGTTCGCCGCGCAGCGAGTGCGGGTACGCGTGATTGATCTTCACGTCGATCATCTGGCCGACGAGCCGCGCGTGCGACGCGAGCGGGGCCGGGAAATTCACCACGCGGTTGTTTTCGGTGCGGCCGGACAGCTCGGTCGGGTCCTTGCGCGACGGCCCCTCGACGAGAATCCGCTCGACCTTGCCCACCATCGACTGGCTGATGCGCGCGACGTTTTCCTCGATCGTCGCCTGCAAATGTTGCAGGCGTTTGAGCTTCACCTCGCGCGGCGTGTCGTCGTGCAGATTCGCGGCCGGCGTGCCTGGACGCGGGCTGTAGATGAACGAGAAGCTCGTGTCGTAGCGCATCTCTTCGACGAGCGCCATCGTCTTCGCGAAGTCTTCCTCGGTCTCGCCGGGGAAGCCGACGATGATGTCGGTCGACAGCGACAGGTCCGGGCGGATCGCGCGCAGCTTGCGGATCACCGACTTGTATTCGAGCACCGTGTAGCCGCGCTTCATCGCCATCAGCACGCGGTCCGAGCCGTGCTGCACCGGCAGATGAATGTGGCTCACGAGCTTCGGCACCTTCGCGTACGCGTCGATCAGGCGCTGCGTGAACTCCTTCGGATGCGACGTCGTATAGCGGATGCGCTCGATGCCGGGGATTTCGGCGACGTATTCGATCAGCGTCGCGAAGTCGGCGATGTCTTGCGAGCCGGCGGTCAGCGCGCCGCGGTATGCATTCACGTTCTGGCCGAGCAGCGTGACTTCGCGCACGCCCTGGTCGGCGAGGCCGGCGACTTCGGTCAGCACGTCGTCGAGCGGACGCGAGACCTCGTCGCCGCGCGTATAAGGCACGACGCAGTAGCTGCAGTACTTGCTGCAGCCTTCCATGATCGACACGAACGCACTCGGGCCTTCGACTCGCGCCGGCGGCAGGTGATCGAACTTCTCGATTTCGGGGAACGAAATGTCGACCTGCGGACGGCCGCTCGCGCGCCGCGCGTCGATCATCTGCGGCAGGCGGTGCAGCGTCTGCGGTCCGAACACGAGGTCGACGTACGGCGCGCGCGCGACGATCGCCGCGCCTTCCTGGCTCGCGACGCAACCGCCGACGCCGATCAGCAGATCCGGATTCGCTTCCTTCAGTTCGCGCACGCGACCGAGGTCGGAGAAGACCTTTTCCTGCGCCTTTTCGCGCACCGAGCAGGTGTTGAACAGGATCACGTCCGCGTCTTCGGGCGTGTCGGTCTTCACGAGTCCTTCGGCGGAACCGAGCACGTCGACCATCTTGTCGGAGTCGTACTCGTTCATCTGGCAGCCAAAGGTCTTTACATAAACTTTCTTCGTCATCTGGGGCGCCGTTCGCAGTGGTTGACCTGGGGGCGTTGTCCGGGGTGTGTACGGGACTACGGTGAAATATGGGGGCGGTTCGCGCGGTGCAGTTCGTTCTGGGGTTCTGGCGGCGCGCGTTATCAGCCTCCGGCGTAATCCGTAATTATAGCCGTTTGCGGTGCGCCGCCTTGGGGCCGGCGCGGGTGCGAACCCCGCTGCAATGCTGATAACAGTGTGAATATAACTTCGTTGGGACCGTGGACCGGCGATGCTAGGCTTGCCTCCATTCCTGCTCGTGCGCCGCGTGCGCGGCGCGTCCCGGAGACCGACATGTCCTTGCCCCTTACGCTGGTTCGCGACGCCCAAACCGACGACGCCGCGCCCGGCGCGCGTTCCGAAGGCCCGTTCGACTCGCTCGAAAACCTGGTCGGCGTGAATCTCGCGCGGCTGCGCGCGGAACGCCAGTTGTCGCTCGACGCGCTCGCGCGTGCATCCGGCGTGTCGCGGGCGATGCTCGCGCAGGTCGAATCCGCGCGCAGCGTGCCGTCGATCAAGGTGCTGTGCAAGGTCGCCGCGGCCCTGAAGGTGTCGGTGGCGGCGTTCTTGCGGAGCCATGCGGTGAACGGCGTCGAGCATCTGCCCGCCGACCGCGCGAAGCGCGTCGTCAGCGCGGACGGCCGCTACGCGGCGCGCGCGCTCTTCCCGGACAGCGAGCCGTCGATCGCGGAGTTTCACGAACTGCGGATCGCGCCGCTGCACACCGAGCACGGCGAGCGCCGCGTGCCCGGCACGACGATGAACCTCGTGGTCAGCGAAGGAACGCTCGAAGTCAGCGTGCAAGATCAGCGGCAGTTGCTCGCAACGGGCGACGCGATCGTGTTCGACGCGGACCAGCCGCACAGCCTGCGCAATCCCGGCGACACCGAAGCGCGCGTGTTCCGCGTGACGGTGAATGCGGAGACGCCGCCGCGCTGGGATGTGCCGCCCGCGGAGGCCGCGCGACCCGCGCCGTGAGCGGCGAGGTTGTGCGTGCAACGGTGCCGAGGGGGCCCGGAGCGCAGGTTTCGCCGCGCACGCGGCTCGTTTTTTCGCTTGTTTCGAGGGCCGGCCTGCAATGCGAAGCCGGTTGCTGTATCCTCTGTCCGCCGGTTGATCCGGCAATCAGTGCGTCTTCAGGGCGGGGCGAAATTCCCCACCGGCGGTATGCAGACTGAGCCGTTACCGGCGGCCGGTCAGCGAGCCCGCGAGCGCCCGCGCGATGTGTTCGACCCCCGAGGCAACGGCCACGGGCGCGCGGGGTCAGCAGATCTGGTGAGAAGCCAGAGCCGACGGTCATAGTCCGGATGGAAGAAGATGTGCAGATGGTCATGTTTGCCCGTTGGCGGCCCGCGATCTCGAACTCCGTTCGGGCGCGGCGCGCGGGTGTCCTGTCTGTTTGCAATGCCCTGAAACGTTTTTCGCCCAACTCTTGCGAGGAGCGTTTCATTCATGTCCTTTACTGCCAGTTCTGCTTTTGCCTCCGACGCCGGACATCCGTCCGACGCCTTCGCCGATCTCCCGCTGCTCGACACCGAACCGGTGCCGCCGCGCATTGCCGCCGCGTTGCAGGCGATGCGCGAAGGGCGCCCGGTCGTGCTGCAGGACGACCACGACCGCGAGGACGAAGCCGACCTGATCGTTGCCGCCGAGCGCCTGACCACCGAGACGATGGCGCTCTTCATCCGCGAGTGCAGCGGCATCGTGTGCCTGTGCCTGTCCGACGACAAAGTGCGCGCGCTCGAACTGCCGCCGATGGTGTCGCACAACGAGAGCCGCAACCGCACCGCGTTCACCGTGTCGATCGAGGCGCGCGACGGCGTGAGCACCGGCGTGTCGGCGGCGGATCGCGTGACGACGATCCGCGCGGCGATCGCGCCCGACGCGAAGCCGTCCGACATCGTGCGTCCCGGCCACGTGTTTCCGTTGCGCGCGGCGCCGGGCGGCGTGCTTGCGCGGCGCGGCCACACCGAAGGGACCGTCGATCTCGCGGTGCTCGCGGGGCTCGCGCCCGCCGGCGTGCTGTGCGAGCTGATGAATCCGGACGGCACGATGGCGCGCGGCGTGCAGGTCGAGCGCTTTGCGGCCCGGCACAACCTGCCGATGTTGACGATCGCCGAACTCGTCGAATTCCGGCAGTCGCTCGCGGCGCTTCGCGAGTGCTGCGCGGACGAAGCCTGACTGTTTAGCTGCCGGCACTGCCCCGCGCGAAGCGATCCGTGCCTGGATCGCTTCGCACGCTCATCTCCGTCGCGCCCGGCGCTTCACGCTTCGTCGCCCGCCCATGCCTTCGCGGCCCACACCGCGCGCTGCCACCCGGCGATGCCATGCGCGACCTCCTCGCGCGGCGCCGTCGGTGAGAAGCGCCGTTCCAGCTTCCATTGCTGCTGCAACTCGTCGATGTCGCGCCAGTACCCGACCGCGAGCCCCGCGAGATACGCGGCGCCGAGCGCAGTCGTTTCGCTCACGCGCGGCCGCACCACATCGACGCCGAGCAGATCCGCCTGAAACTGCATCAGCAGATCGTTCACGCATGCGCCGCCGTCGACGCGCAGTTCGTCGATGTGCAGGTTCGCGTCGGCGCGCATGGCGGCGAGCACGTCGAGCGACTGATACGCGATCGAATCGAGCGCCGCGCGTGCGATGTGCGCGGCCTGCGTGCCGCGCGTGACGCCGAACAGCGTGCCGCGCGCCCGCGCGTTCCAGTGCGGCGCGCCGAGCCCGGCGAACGCGGGCACGAGATAGACGCCGCCCGAGTTCGGCACGCTTGCGGCGAGCGCCTCGACATCCGACGCGCGACGGATGATCCCGAGGCCGTCGCGCAGCCACTGCACGACGGCGCCCGCGATGAAAATGCTGCCTTCGAGCGCGTACTGCGTTTTGCCGCCGATCTGCCACGCGAGCGTCGTGACGAGGTTGTGCTTCGACTCGATCGGCTGCGCGCCGGTGTTCATCACGAGAAAGCAGCCGGTGCCGTATGTGTTCTTCACCATGCCCGGGCGCACGCACATCTGGCCGAAGAGCGCAGCATGCTGGTCGCCGGCGATGCCCGCGAGCGCAATGTTCGATGCGAACACCGTGGTCTTCGACGGACCGTAGATTTCCGAGCACGACGCCACGTGCGGCAGCATGTTGCGCGGGATGTCGAACAGCGCGAGCAGTTCGTCGTCCCACTGCAGCGTGTGGATGTTGAACAGCATCGTGCGCGACGCGTTCGTCGCGTCGGTCAAATGAAGGCTGCCTCGCGTAAAGTTCCACACGAGCCAGCTGTCGACCGTGCCGAACGCGAGCCGGCCTTCGCGTGCCTTCTGGCGGGCGCCGTCGACGTGGTCGAGAATCCAGCGGATCTTGGTCGCGGAGAAGTACGAGTCGATCGGCAGACCGGTTCTCGCCCGCACCGTTTCTTCATGACCGAGCGCTTTCAGTTCGTCGCAGAAAGCGGCCGTGCGGCGGTCCTGCCACACGATCGCGTTGTAGATCGGCTGGCCGGTGTCGCGGTCCCAGACGATCGTCGTCTCGCGCTGGTTCGTGATGCCGATCGCGGCGATCGACCCGCCGGTGACGCCCGCGTGCGTGACCGCCTCGGCGGCGACGCCGGCCTGCGTCGACCAGATGGCTTGCGGATCGTGCTCGACCCAGCCGGGCCGCGGGTAGATCTGCTCGAACTCCTTCTGCGCGCTCGCGACGACGTTGCCTTGTGCGTCGAACAGCATCGCGCGCGAACTGGTGGTGCCCTGGTCCAGCGCGAGAATGGTTTGATCCTGCATCGTGCAGCCTCCATGGATCGCGTGCGGGGGCGTTGACGGAGCCTCGCACGCATGACGACCAGCATAACGGGAAAGCGCCGCGTGTTCCCCCTGGCCGAATGGCCAGCACGCTGGCGCGCGCGGCGGACTCCGACGATACTCACATCACGGCGACAACCAGTGAAGAGGAAATCCATGCGTTCAATCGCAGTACTTGCAGTGATCGGCGCCGCGATGCTCGTCGCGGCATGCGCGGGAACGCCCGCGTTCGGGGGCATCGGCTGGCGCGGCCCGTCGCTTGCCGAGATGCAGCAGGCGTGCGGCGAGCAGACGGTCGACTTCGGCCCGTATGCGAGCGCGGTGCATACGGCGACGTTCGACGCGTTCGTCGCGAACCGGCGTGGTCACGTCACGCACGAACAGTTCTGCGGATTCCAGACGGCGCTCGCGCAGAAATACGCGGCGTTCGGCACGAGCAGCGACCCGCAGCAGCGCTCGCAATGGATCCAGTTTCTGAACGATCAGCGGGCGACGGCGATCAGCTGGCGGGCGTTCGTCGATCCGACATTGCGGGCGGGGTGAGCGCGCTGGCGGCGCGACGGCCACAGCGGGGCGAACGGCGGGGAGCCGTCGCAGGGTCGGCGAGTCCGTAAAAAAGAGGTCACGCGGGCATGAAGCGCGCGGGTCCGCGTGACCGTGCACTGCAGGCGCGTTCGTCTACAGCCGTGCGCCTGCATCGGGGATCGCATCGACATCGCGCGTGCGACAAGCGTTCACCGCACACGCGGGTCGAAAGAGGTGCAAATCACCTGCGGGCAGCAGCAGGCAAACGAGAGTCACGAAAAGCGTTTAATCGCGCGCAGCGCCGAGTCGCCGGATTCGGTAAGTCGCCATTGCTCGAAGCCCGAAGCGAGCCGTTCGAGTTCGACGAGTTGTCGTTCGAGCAGTGCATCGAGTTCTTCGCGTTCCATGTCGAGCTGGTTCGGAGCGTCCTTTACGAGGAGTAGCGTGGCGAATTCATGCGGACTCAGCATCGTTCCTCTCCATGTTGCCGCATCAGAGGTCGCCCGACCGCGGCCAGAAAACGCGGCGTGCGGCGACAGGATGCGAAAGGGCGTGAGCGAAAGCTTGTGGCGCCGCGGCGTTCCGGGCATCGGCCGAGCGCGCGCGGCGCGCAAACGGAACCCGGCCGGAATCGACGACGGGAACTGGAGTGTAGTCAAGCGCATACAGTTGTACAAACCCGCGCCGAAAATTTTGGGATTGACATTCATGCGACGAGAAAGCGGTCCCGGCGTGCAGGAAAAACCGCGATTTCACTTGAAGTTCATACCGCAGCGCCGCAACGGCGAGCCATGCGCGGTGATTCGAACCGGCGCCGGTTTCGTCGGAGGATTGCGCATGGCGGCGCGGCCCGTGACGGCCGGACGAAAGCCCGTGAAAGCCGTTGACAGCCGAGCGTCAACAAACGATGTAATGGTTTGCAACACGCGGCCGCAGCGCTGTTGCAATTCGCCGGGCGTCCGGACGATAGACTACCTCGCAGCCGCTCGTCGAGCGCGGCCGGGCCGCGCTCGGACTCGCGTGCAGGAACCGTGTCGACCGGGACCGGTCTGTGCTTTATGTAACTGCAGACCCGTCTCGCAGCGGCTAAGATTGCAGGTAACGAAGTCCGGTACTTTTTCCGCGCGGCGGTGTCTTTCGCGCTTGCCGCGAGTCGAGACCGTCTTTGGAGCACAACATAATGCCCAACGATAAAGAGCGTCGCCACGTCATGCCCTGGCGCATCGAGGATATCGACCTCACCCGTATCGATCGTCAGCGGGCGGCCAACAACGAAGATCTTCTTCTGCTGTTGTGTGCCGCGTCCTTCATCGAGAGCGGGTCCGATCTGTACACGAGCAATCTGAGCGTGTTCTTCAACGGCGACCCCGAGGTGTCCGCGTGGCTCACGAACGAGTGGGAACCCGAGGAGCTTCAGCATGGCCGCGCGTTGAAGACGTATATCGGCTACGTGTGGCCGGAGTTCGATTGGGACACCGCGTTTCGCAACTTTTTCGAAGAGTATTCGAAAACCTGTTCGTTCGAGGAGTTCGAAAAGACCCGCGCACTCGAGATGGTCGCGCGCTGCGTGGTCGAGACGGGCACCGCGACGCTCTATCGCGCGATCAACGAATGTTCGGACGAGCCGGTGCTCAAGCAGATCACCGACAACATCCGCACCGACGAAGTGCGTCATTACAAGCACTTCTTTCGCTACTTCAAGAAGTACAACCAGACCGACGGCCACGGCCGATTTGCCGTGCTCGGCGCGCTGTTGCGGCGGGTCATCGAGATCAAGAACGAAGACTCGGAGATCGCGCTGCGTCATGTCTTCGCGATCCGTTATCCGGATCGCGTGAGCGACACCGCGTACACGCGCAAGATGACCGCGCGGGTGAACCGGCTCGTGCGGCGCAATCTGTCGGCGGACATGTGCGTGAAGATGCTGTTGAAGCCGCTCGATCTGCCGGCGAAAATTCAGCCGGGCGTCCATTACCCGCTCGCGAAGCTCACGCAGCACGTGTTCTTTCGCTGAGGTGACGCGGCGCTTGCAGGTTGATCACCGTCTGCTGGATGGCGGCGGTGAAGACCGAGCCCACACCGAACAATGACCGAACACACGACAAACGTGCGAGCGAGCGGCCGCACGGCCGGTCTCGCGCAATTCGACACCTGGCCCGCGCCGTTGCTCGCATGGTTCGACGGCACCGCGCTCGCGGACAAGACCGGGTTCACCGCGTCGCTGCTCACCTGCAGTGCCGATGGCCGGATCGGCACGTCGCTACTCGGCATCGGCGAGCTATACGCGGCGCATCCGCACGCGCTGCGATTCACGTTGTGGGCGCAGTCGCGCGCCGCGGCCGCACTCGCGGCGCACGCGCGCTCGGCGCTGACGTTCGTGTTCGATGCGGCGTTCTATCAGGTGCAGCTCGATGTGGTGCCGCTGTCGTCCGATGCGGCGCGCAACGCGGGACTCGCGTGCTTCGAAGGGACCATCGCCGCGGGCGAAGTGCAGCGCGTGACTTACGCGCAACTGGATCATGGAATCGGCTTCTCGCTCGCCGACGATGTGCGCGACGCGGTGCTCGAGCGTTGGGTGGGGCAGGTGGAGATGTTGAAGCGGGCAGGCTGAAGACGCTGCCGCGAGGGGATGGCGCGATGCGGCCGTATTAAGGCGAGCCGTCGAAACCGATCAAACGGCCCCCGTCATCACCGGCACGCTCGACGACGATATCGCGAGCGCGCCGACGCAACCGCAAAAGACGATCAACGCTCGCGCGAACCGTCGCCGCTGCGACGCGACGCGCCGCCACCCGGGCGTCCGCCGAGCAGCGCGCCCGGGCTCGATTGCGGCTTGCGGCCCGGACGACTTGTTGCGCCGTCCGCCGACGCGTTGCGCGGGCGGTCGTGGTCGCGTGACGACGTATCGCGACGCGACGGCTCGCCGCGCGAAGGCGCCGCACCATGATGGTTCTTCGCGCCCTGCGGCTTGCCCGGCGCGCGTGCGCCGGTCGCCGCGGGCTTGCCCGCGCCGCTCGTGCGAGGAGGCGGTGTGCTCGGGGACTTTGCCGTCTGCGAAGCGCGTGCCTGACCGTTGCGCTGTCCCTGCGTCTGACCTTGACCCTGTCCTTGCCCCTGACGCGGCGAGCGTCCGCCGCCGCCCTGGCTGCGTCGCTGGATCGGCTCCGGCTTCGCGTTCGGGTCCGGCTCGAAGCCGGCGATCACTTCCTGTGGCAGCGACCGCTTGATCAGCTTCTCGATGTCCTTCAGCAACTGATGTTCGTCCACGCAGACGAGCGACACCGCTTCGCCGGTTGCGCCCGCGCGGCCGGTGCGGCCGATCCGGTGCACGTAGTCCTCGGGCACGTTCGGCAGATCGAAGTTGACGACGTGCGGCAACTGGTCGATATCGATGCCGCGCGCGGCGATATCGGTCGCGACCAGCACCTGCAGCGTGCCGTCCTTGAATTCGGACAGCGCGCGCGTGCGTGCCGACTGGCTCTTGTTGCCGTGAATCGCGAGCGCGCTGATGCCGTCCTTCGTCAACTGCTCGGCGAGCCGGTTCGCGCCGTGCTTGGTGCGCGTGAACACGAGCACCTGAAACCAGTTGTGCTGGCGGATCAGATGCGTGAGCAGTTCGCGCTTGCGGTCGCGATCGACCGGGTGGATCGTCTGCGCGACGGTCTCGGCCGTCGTATTGCGGCGCGCGACTTCGATCAGTGCGGGCGAGTCGAGCAGGCTGTCCGCGAGCGCCTTGATTTCATCGGAGAACGTTGCCGAAAACAGCAGGTTCTGCCGCTTCGGCGGCAGCTTCGCGAGCACGCGCTTGATGTCGTGGATGAAGCCCATGTCGAGCATCCGGTCGGCTTCGTCGAGCACGAGAATCTCGAGATGCGACAGATCGATCGTCTTTTGCTGCATGTGATCGAGCAGACGCCCGGGCGTCGCGACGACGATCTCGACGCCGCGCCTGAGCGCATCGATCTGCGGATTGATGCCGACGCCGCCGAACATCACGGTCGACTTCAGCGGCATGTACTTGCCGTACGCGCGCACGCTTTCCTCGACCTGGGCGGCGAGTTCGCGCGTCGGCGTGAGGATCAGCGCGCGCACCGCGCGACGGCTGCCCGCGACGGGCGGCATGGTCGACAGGCGTTGCAGGATCGGCAACGTGAAGCCGGCGGTCTTGCCGGTGCCGGTCTGCGCGCCGGCGAGCAGGTCGCCGCCGTTCAGCACGGCGGGAATCGCCTGCTTCTGGATCGGAGTGGGGGACGTATAGCCTAGTTCGTTGACGGCGCGGACCAGCGGTTCGGATAAGCCGAGGGAATCAAAAGACATAAATACTCGTTTGTGATGCAGTGTGGCGCGAGCGGCCACGCGCGGTCGGGTTCGACGCGCGAGACGGACCCGATGGTCCGGCCGGTCGCTAAACGGGCGGCACGCCAGTGCGCGTGCCGAAGGTCGGCGGTCGATCAAGACCCGCCGGCTGGCGTTGAGTGGCCCTCGTGCTGCCGCGGACACTGCGGCGGCTGCACAGGCTTTTCGCATTGACGCATCACGCGACGTAACCCGCGATGCTGACGAATTGACAGGCGCTCCCGGCAAGCACGAACAGGTGCCAGATACCGTGTCCGTGACGGATGCGCTCGTCGTTGATGAAAAAATAAATCCCGCCGCTGTAGACGAGGCCGCCGGCGACGAGCCAGGCGGCGCCCGCGGCGGGCAGCGCGTCGAGGAGCGGCACCACCGCGACGAGCGCGAGCCAGCCCATCACGACGTACAGCACCATCGACAGCGTGCGCGTGCGTCGGCCGAGCGTCAGCTCCTGCACGATGCCGAATGCGGCGAGACCCCAGCTCACGCCGAACAGCGACCAGCCCCACGGGCCGCGCAGCGTGACGAGCGTGAACGGAGTATAACTGCCCGCGATCAGCAGGTAGATCGCGGCATGATCGCATTTCTGCAGGATCGCCTTCAGGCGCGGCCCGCGCACGCTGTGATACAGCGTCGAGATCGTGTACAGCACGATCAGCATCGCGCCATAGACCGCGAAACTCACCACCTGCCGCGCATCGTGATGCTGCGCGCCGAGCGTCACTAGCGCGACGAGCGCGGCCACCGACAACATCGCGCCGACAAGGTGAGTAAAGCTGTTAAGACGCTCCCCTGCGTGCATCCGGATTCCTTTTGTCGCAAATGCCGAAGGGCGCAGCCGGCGATGTTCAGCCGGCTGCGCCCCCAAGACTCCATAGGCGTAACTATAACAGGCGCGGCCTAGTCGAGCGGAGCGGAGCGCAGTTCCGCGACTTGCTGCGGCGACACCGGCGTGCCGTGGTTGCCCCACGACATCCGGATGAACGTGACCACCGCCGCGACCTCCTGGTTCGACAGCGACTGTGCGAACGGCGGCATTCCGTAAGGCTTCGGATTGGCATCCGTGCTCGGCGGATAGCCGCCGTTGAGCACCATCCGGATCGGGTTGACCGCCGAATGCATCTGGATCGACTGGTTGTTCGCGAGCGGCGGATAGTTCGGCGGCATGCCGAGACCGTTCTCCGCGTGGCAGCGCGCGCACTGGTCGTGGAAGATCTTCTGTCCCTGCTGCAGCAGCTCGCCGCCCATCGCCTCGGGCGCTTCCTTCTGCATCGTCTCGGGCGCCTCCTGGCGCTGCGGGATCGTCTTCAGGTACGTCGCCATCGCGTGGATGTCTTCGGTCGACATGTACTGCAGGCTGTTGTGCACGACGTCCGCCATCGGCCCGAACACCGCGCCGCGCTGCGACACGCCGGTCTTCAGCAGGTCGGCGATGTCCTGCACGTCCCACGCGCCGAGGCCGCCTTCGGCCGACGTCAGCGACGGCGCATACCAGTTCTGCAGCGGGATCAGGCCGCCCGCGAACGCCGCCGAGCTGACCGGCCCGCCCGCGATGTTGATCGACGTGTGGCACATCGAGCAGTGGCCGAGCCCTTCGACCAGGTACGCGCCGCGGTTCCATTCGACCGACTTCGTCGGATCGGGCTTGAACTCGCCTTCGCGGAAGAAGAGCGTGCGCCAGCCGATCAGCAGGTTGCGGTTGTTGAACGGGAACTTCAGTTCGTGCGGGCGGCTCGGCACGTTCACCGGCGGCACCGAGCGCAGGTACGCGAAGATCGCGTCCGAATCCTCGCGCGTCACCTTCGTGTAGCTCGTGAACGGGAAGCCCGGATACAGCAGGCTGCCGTCCTTCGAGCGGCCGGTGTGCAGCGCGCGATAGAAGTCGTTCGCGCTCCATCGGCCGATTCCGTACTGGTCGTCGGGCGTGATGTTCGGCGTGTACATCGTGCCGAACGGCGTCGCCATCGGCAGGCCGCCCGCGAACGGCTTGCCGCCGCGCACCGTGTGGCACGCGACGCAGTCGCCCGCGCGCGCGAGGTATCCGCCGCGCTGGATCAGTTGCGCTTCGTCGGCCGGGGCGGCTGCCAGCGCCGCGCCGTCATGCAGATGGCCGACACCGGTCCAGACGAGCGGCAGCACGGCGGCAGCCGTCGCGACGACGGCCGCGGAAACTGCGAACAGGAACTTGCGTTTCATTCGATGTCTCTCCCGGCGCGTTATTGCGGTTCGCTGCCACACGCAAGCGGCGTCTTCAACGAGCGCGCCGGTGCCGGCACGGGGTTTTGCGGCGCGGGCTGCGTCGCGAGCCAGGCCGCGACCGCGTTCACGTCCTCGTCGGACAGACGCGTCGCGATCATGTGCATGCAGTCGGGTTCGATCGCCCGGCGCGAGCCCGTACGCCACGCGCCGAGCTGCGCGCTGATGTAGTCCTGATGCAGCCCGACGAGCCCGGGGATCGCGGGCTCCATCCCCGTGAGCGCATTGCCGTGGCACTGCACGCACGCGGGCACCTGCTTGCCGGCGTCGCCGTGCTGGACGAGCGCCTTGCCGCGCGCGAGCACGGTGTCGGAGACGGTCGGCGTCGCGGGCACCGGATACGGCGGGCGCTGCTGCGAGAAGAACACGGCGATGTCGTGCAGATAGTCGTCCGAAAGATACGTGACGAGATAGTTCATCGGCGGGTACTTGCGCCGGCCCTCGCGGAAGTTCAGCAACTGGTTGAACAGATACCCGGCGGGCTTGCCGGCGAGACGCGGGAAGTAGTCGTTGTCGGTGCCCTGGCCGTGCGAGCCGTGGCACGCGGTGCAGCCCTGGATGCGCGCGTCCATCGTGTCGGGCGCCTTCGGCTGCGCGGACGATTGTGGGGCTGGCTGGGTCTGTGCGGACGCGGCACCGGGCAGCGACGCCGAACCGATGATCACGAGGAGTGCCCCGAGCGGAGCGACGAGCCGAACGACAAACGGGCGGAAAACACGTCTTGAGGACACGCGTAACTCCATCTTTTATCGTGGACCTGACCGAACTTCGACCGGTTCGGAATGAAGGCTGCGCGCGATGAAGATTTCACGACCGTGCGCGCTGCGGGCGACGCGAATCGATTCTAGCATCGAAGCCATGTAGTGACTATTTGCCACTTGCGGCATCATAGAGGCCGGTTTCGCCGGCTTGCCGCCGCCTGACCGAGGCCGTCCCGGCGATTCGCGCACCGCTTCGACAAACCGGCGCGGCCCGCTGCGGCGAGGCCCGCGGCCGTCACTTCGCGCTTCGATGCTCGCGCAGTGAACCGATGCGCGCATCCGCCATCGAAGCATGCACCCCGCGTCGCTTCGCAGGCCGCGTGCCTGGCGGGGCGTGGGTCATCCCGTGGGGGCCGTCGATGCGTTTTGATGCCGCTTGATGCCGTGCCGTGCCGTGCGGTTCGTTGCCGTTTCCCCGTTTCCCTCTTTTCCCCGATTTCGATTCCTGATGCCCGATTTCCGAATTCCGATGATCGCCATTGCCTGTTCCCGTCCGATGCCGCCACGCCGTGCGGCGCTTCGTTGCTCCTCCGGTCCCGTGGCCGTCGTCCGTTGCGCGGTGATCCAATGAAGGCCGACTGGTTGTGGATCGGGCAGGTCGCGATGGCGGCGCTCGTCAACGTGTCGTTTGCGTTCACCGTCGGCTCGACGCTGTTTGCCGCGTGGCTGCGCCCGGACACGCGCGGTCCCGTCACGCCGGCAAGCGCCGCATGGCTGCGCGCGCAACGATCGGGGCGGGCCGCCGCGTTCGTGCTCGTGCTGTCGCTCGCCGTCTGGCTGCTCTACGAGAGCGCCGCGATGAGCGGCAGCCGGTTGCCGAATGCGTTCGGCGTCGTGCCGACCGTGCTCACGCAGACGCACGTCGGCTTCGCATGGAGCGTCGCGTTCGCCGGCGCCGTCGTGCTGTTCGTCACCGCGTTCTTCGGCGCGGGTCTCGCGCGCGACGGCGTCGCGTGGCTCGCGATCATCGTCGTCGCGGCGGGGCGCGCGGCGCTCGGCCATGCGGCCGATGCCGGCTTCGTGTCGGCCGCGCTCGGCCTGCACACGCTGCATGTGCTGTCCGCAAGCGTGTGGGGCGGCATCGTGATGGCCGGCGGGTTGTCGGTGGTGCCCGCGCTCGGCGCATCGACCGCACGCGGCGTGCTGATCCGCACCGCGAGCCAGCTGTCGTCGGTGTCGCTCTTCACCGTGATCGTCGTGCTCGCGGCCGGCGTGTTCGATGCGATCCGCGGCACCGGCGGTTCGCTTGCCGCGCTCGTGCACAGCACGTGGGGGCACGTGCTGCTGCTGAAGCTCGCGCTCGTCGCGTTCGCGCTCGTGCTGGGCGGCCTGAACCGGATCTCGACGCTGCCGCGTCTGAAGCGCACCGCATCGACCGCCGATGCCCGCGACTTCGGCCATGTGCTGTATCTGGAAGCGCTCGTGATGATCGGCGTGCTCGTCGTCGCGGCGGCGCTGGCGCACGGCGCGCCGCCCGCCGCGATGTTGGGCTGAGCTACTCGTAGCCGAGTCGATGGCTGACGATCGGCGCGCAAAAGAGCGCGATCGCGCAGCCGAGCGCATTGCCTTCGAGTTCTGCGAGCGGGCCGCTCGCGTACTGCTGCGCGAGCACGTCGGCGAGCGACGGCAGGCAGTAGAGCGCCGCCGCCGCAAGGAACGCACGCTCGACCGTACCGATACGCCAGCCGTACGCGCACGCGACCGCGGCGGCGATCACGCGCAGCACGGCGAACACGACGAGCGCGCCGACGCAGGCCTGCGCGCGGATCAGGGTATCGGGGAGTAGCGCATCCATGTGAAGGCGTCCTTGCTGGCGGTGAATAGCTGACACGAGCTATTCGCAAGGACTGCGCCGATCGGTGCGCCGGATTGTGCGCATCGCCACACGGCAGCCGCCGCGCGCGGCGGGACGCGGTTCGCGGGCGGTGCCGGCCGCGGGCGAACTGCGATGCGAGCGTCACCGATGCGGCGCGAGCGGCGGACGACGGCGAAACCACCGCAAAGACGTTACATCGCTGAAACACGGCCGCTTCTCGCGCGCCGACGCGCGAGCGCCGGCGCGCAAGCGGTGTATCACCACTCGGCGACGCTGCCGTCCGCGTGACGCCACACCGGATTGCGCCACCGGTGGCCGGTCTTCGCCATCTCGCGCACTTTCTCCTCGTTGACTTCGATGCCGAGTCCCGGACCTTGCGGGATCGACACGAAGCCGTTTTCATATTTGAACACCTCGGGATTGCGGATGTAGTCGAGCAGATCGTTGCCGCGGTTGTAGTGGATGCCGAGACTCTGTTCCTGGATGAACGCGTTGTAGCTGACCGCATCGATCTGCAGACAGGTCGCGAGCGCGATCGGCCCGAGCGGGCAGTGCAGTGCGAGCGCGACGTCGTACGCTTCGGCCATCGCGGCGATCTTGCGGCATTCGGTGATGCCGCCCGCGTGCGACGCGTCCGGCTGGATGATGTCGACGTAGCCCCCCGACAGGATGTGCTTGAAGTCCCAGCGCGAGTAGAGCCGCTCGCCGAGCGCAATCGGCGTGTTCGTGTGATTGACGATGTCGCGCAGCGCCTCCGCGTTTTCGGACAGCACCGGCTCTTCGATGAACATCAGCTTGTACGGATCGAGTTCCTTCGCGAGCACCTTCGCCATCGGCTTGTGCACGCGGCCGTGGAAGTCCACGCCGATGCCGGCATGCGGCCCCACTGCGTCGCGTACCGCCGCGACGTTCGCGATCACGCGCTCGACCTTGTCGAACGTGTCGATCATCTGCAGTTCTTCCGAGCCGTTCATCTTCACGGCCGTGAAGCCGCGACTGACGACGTCGCGCGCGTTGTTCGCGACGTCGTTCGGACGGTCGCCGCCGATCCACGAATACACCTTGATCCGGTCGCGCACCTGGCCGCCGAGCAGCGCATGCACCGGCACGCCGTGATGCTTGCCCAAGATGTCCCACAGCGCCTGGTCGACGCCGGCGATCGCGCTCATCATGATCGGGCCGCCGCGATAGAAGCCCGCGCGGTACATCACCTGCCAGTGGTCTTCGATCAGGAGCGGATCCTTGCCGACCAGATAGTCGGCGAGTTCCTGCACGGCCGCCTCGACCGTATGCGCGCGGCCCTCGACGACCGGCTCGCCCCAGCCGACCAGCCCCGCGTCCGTCTCGATCTTCAGGAACAGCCAGCGCGGCGGGACGATGAAGGTTTCGAGGCGGGTGATCTTCATGACGGGGTCTCCTCCGGAAATGGAATGCAGTGGGACTGCCATGCTACTGCAAAACGCCTTTTGAGTACGATTAATAGTATTATTTTGCGCGGGGTTCCCATTATCTGGGTTCGTGCGGGGGTCTCATGCCGGCTTCATCAGGAGAACAACCATTCAGCAAGATCTGCACGGGACGGTCGCATTCGAGCTTGGCAGCGCGATCTTGCGCGGCGACTATGCGCCGTCGTCGGTGCTGCCGCGCGAAGCCGAGCTGATGGACGCGTTCGGCGTCAGCCGCACGGTGTTGCGCGAGGCGCTGAGGACGCTGACGTCGAAGGGGCTCGTGGAGTCGCGTCCGCGCGTCGGCACGCGGGTTCGGCCGCGCGACGCGTGGAATCTGCTCGACGCCGACGTGCTGCAGTGGTATGCGCGCGTCGCGCCGCCCATTGCGTTCGCGCTGAAGCTGCAGGAGATGCGCGAGATGATCGAGCCGTTCGCGGCGTCGCTCGCGGCGAACGCACGCGACGACGCGGCGCTCGCCGCGCTGTCGGACGCGCACGACGCGATGGTCGCGGCGCGCAACGTCGACGCGTGGGTGCGTGCGGACCTGCGGTTTCATCTCGCGGTGCTGGCCGCGGGCGGCAACGAACTGCTGGTGCCGCTCGGCGCGCTGATCGAGCGGACGCTGGAAGGGCAGTTGCGGCTGAACGCGAAGCGCGCGGACGTGTACAACGCGGCGCTGCCCGCGCATACGGCGGTGTTCGACGCGATTCGTCGGGGCAATGCGACGCTCGCGCGGCGCGCGATGACGAAGCTCCTGACGACCACGCGCGAGCGGATCGAAGCGTGATGCGGCCGGCGGCGGCGGGCCGCATCGTACGTTTCGTGCGTTCCTGCGCTGCTCGACGGCGCGGTTGAGCGGTCCCTATGGTTCCCCGTTATTTGCCCGCGCCGCTGCCTTGATACGACGAGTTGCCGTCGCACGAATACGCAGCCGGCGCGGCGCCAAGGAGCGCGAGCGCCGCAATCACGAGAAGCAGTCGAGCTTTCATGTTCGTCCTCCGGGAGCGTGCCCGCGAATGCGGACACATCAGTCACAGGATAGGCGGCGCAGCTTACAGCCGCTGACGGTTGCAGCGCGTTCTGTGCCGTCTTTGCCGGGAAGATGGCGTTGGTTCCGTGTCCTGCGCTTCTGCGGACTTACGCGACCGAACCGGAACCTTTTAAACCACCCGGTTTCTCCCGAGACGCTTTGCCGTATACAGCGCCGAATCGGCCATCCGGAACAGGTCGGACGACGTGCCCACGTGTTCGACGGACACGAGCGACTGCGCGACGCCGATGCTGAGCGTCACCGCGCCGAGCGGGCTGCCGTCGTTCGCGAGCGCCAGCGCTTCGACGGCCGCGCGGACTCGCTCGGCCGTGTGAAGGGCCTCCTCGTACCCGCAGTCGTCGAGCACCACGACGAACTCCTCGCCGCCATAGCGGGCGAGCAGATCGGCGCTGCGTATCGCCGTCTCGATGCACTTGCCGACCGTCTTCAGACATTCGTCGCCCGCCTGGTGCCCGTAGAGGTCGTTGTAGCTCTTGAAATAGTCGACGTCGGCGAACAGGATCGCGACGCGCCGCACATCGGTACTGACGGATGCCGACTGCAGCAGCTCTTCGAGCTTGTTGTCGAGGTAGCGCCGGTTGTTCAGGCCCGTCAGGCTGTCGACGAACGCGAGGTCCTTCAGCTTCTGTTCTTCCGCGCTGCGTCGCTGTTCTTCGAGCACGTACGTGTCGATGTCGCGCACCGTGAACGCGAGCGACACGCGCTCGTCGCGCCCGCCCGCCGTCATCGCGGCCATGAAGCTGCGAACCCAGATGTAGTGGCCGTCCGCGCAACGAAACCGGTACTGCACCGATGCCTCGGCGGCTGCCGCGCTGGCGCGCGCGATCGCGGACGCGAGCTGCGGCGCGTCGTCTTCGTGTGCGAAGTCCACGACCGTCTTGCCGAGCAGCATCGCCGGCTCATAGCCGATGACGGACGTCGCTCGCGGCGACACGTACAGGAAGAGCCCGTCGCCGGACAACTGCGCGGTGACTTCCTCCGCGCGCTCGGCCAGTTGACGGAAGCGCCGATGCCCGTCCGCGAGCAGCGTGAGCAGCGCCTCGCGCTGCGTCTGCAGCACGGTGATCGGCAGCACGATCGACAGCGCCGCGACCGCGAAAAGCTGCAGTTGCAGCACGCGCTCTTGCATCAGCGCGTGCGGCACGCGCCAGAGCGGTCCCGAGCCGTGCACCGTCAACGGCACCGAGATCGCGATGAAGATCAGCGTGCCGAGCAGCACCGTCGACAGCTCTGCATGAAACGCGAGCAGCGCGAGCGGCGGCAGCATCCAGTACAGCGACGGATAGTTGTTCTGCGTGAAGATCAGCGTGGCGACGATCGCGACGAGGCCGAGCAGCGACGCCGACTTGATGCGATTGCCGCGCTTGAACAGGCTGCGCCATTCGCCCGACAGGATCACGAGCGTGACCGGCGTGAAGATCACGAGGCCGAGCGAGTCGGATATCACCCAGTTCGAAAACGACGAGAACGGATGACTCGTGAAGATCCCTTCGAGCAGCAGCGCGGCGACGACGCCGGACAGGATCGGCGCGACGATGCCGGCGCCGAGCACGAAACGCAGAAAGGTTGTCGGCCGGACGAGTTCCCGCGCCGAGCGCACGTCGGGCAGCATCTGCGCGGCGAAGCAGATTTCGATGATGCCCGCGAACGCGAACGAGAACGCCACGTAGAGCGTTTCGTCGCCGATCAGGTTCGCGAGCAGCAAGCCGATGAACGCGCCGAACAGGAAAACGGGCTTGTGGCGCCGCGACAGCACCATCGAGTGGCCGAGCAGATAGCCGTCGGGGATCCAGATGGCGACGATCTCGCCGGCCATCGTCTTCAGCTGGCCGCTGATGACGAGCAGCACGAAGCCGGCGACGAACCCGAGGAGGCCGATGCGCACCGCCCGGGCGACCCCCGTTTCGCCAAAGAGACGCCGTGCCAGCGCGTGAGCGGACGAACGCCGGCCCGCGGCAGCTTTCGCCCAGAAGGTTTTTGTCTGCGCTTCCGTCATCTGAGTGACCTGCGTGAAAGTGCCTGGCCGTGCGCCCGGTGACATGCCGGGGTTAGTCGGGATATCGGCCGCGGATCGTTCGACTTTAGCGGTGCTCGCGTGTGAGGCGGCGAGACCTGCACGGGAAACGCGCGTAGAAAACAAAAAAGCCGCTGTCCTTGTGGGACAGCGGCTTTTTCTTGAAGCTGGTGGCGAATCAGGGACTCGAACCCCGGACCTGCGGATTATGATTCCGTCGCTCTAACCGACTGAGCTAATTCGCCGAGAGAAGGCAGATTATGAAGATGCCGGCGGGGGCTGTCAACCCCTTCCCGGCATCTTTTCAAGGACGGATGTCAGTCCTGCGCGTAGATGTCCGAGTCTTTGGTCTCCTTCACGAACAGCGTGCCGATCACGAACGTCACCAGCGCGACCACGATCGGATACCACAGCCCCGAGTAGATGTTGCCCCGCGCGGCGACGATCGCGAACGCGGTCGCCGGAAGGAACCCGCCGAACCAGCCGTTGCCGACGTGGTAGGGCAGCGACATCGACGTATAGCGGATCCGCGTCGGGAACATCTCGACCAGCATCGCCGCGATCGGGCCGTACACCATCGTCACGAAAATCACGAGGATCGTCAGGATCACGACGGTCATCGGCCAGTTCAGTTGTGCCGGGTCGGCCTTCAGCGGGTAGCCGGCTGCCTTCAGCGCGTCGGCGAGCTTCGTGTCGAACGCCGAGGCGAGCGTCTTCGCATCGGGGCTGTGGCCCGCGAACGAATCGATCACCGTGTCGCCGACCTTGATCTGCGCGATCGTGCCGGCGGGCGCCGCGACGTTCGAGTAGTTGAGGCCGGCCTTCGACAGCGCGCTCTTCGCGATGTCGCACGACGACGTGAACCGCGACGTGCCGACCGGATTGAACTGGAACGAGCACTCGGACGGATCGGCGATCACGACGATCGGCGCACGCTGCGTCGCCGCTTCGAGCGCGGGGTTCGCGAAGTGCGTCAGCGCCTTGAAGAGCGGGAAGTACGCGAGTGCCGCGATCAGGCAGCCGGCCATGATGATCGGCTTGCGGCCGATCTTGTCCGACAGCGCGCCGAACAGCAGGAAGAACGGCGTGCCGATCAAGAGCGCGAGCGCGATCAGGATGTTCGCGCTGGCGCCGTCGACTTTCAGCGTCTGCGTGAGGAAGAACAGCGAGTAGAACTGGCCCGTGTACCAGACGACGGCCTGGCCGGCCGTCAGGCCGAACAGCGCGAGCAGCACGACCTTCAGGTTCTTCCACTGGCCGAACGCCTCGGTGAGCGGCGCCTTCGACACCTTGCCTTCGGCCTTGATCCGCTTGAACGCCGGCGATTCGTCGAGCTGCAGCCGGATCCACACGGACACTGCGAGCAGCAGGATCGACGCGACGAACGGAATGCGCCACGCCCACGCGCTGAAGTGGTCCTCGCCGACCGACGTGCGCACGCCGAGAATCACGAGCAGCGACAGGAAGAGGCCGAGCGTCGCCGTCGTCTGGATCCACGCGGTGTAATAGCCGCGGCGTCCGGCTGGCGCGTGTTCGGCGACGTAGGTCGCCGCGCCGCCGTATTCGCCGCCGAGTGCCAGGCCTTGCAACAGGCGCATCGCGATGAAGATCACCGGCGATGCAATGCCGATCGCCGCATATCCGGGCAGGAAGCCGACGACGAACGTGGACAGGCCCATGATCACGATCGTGATGAGGAACGTGTGCTTGCGCCCGACGAGGTCGCCGAGCCGCCCGAACACGACCGCGCCGAACGGCCGGACCGCGAAGCCGGCCGCGAAGCCGAGTAGCGTGAAGATGAACCCGGCGGTCGGATTGACGCCGGAAAAGAAGCTCTTGCTGATGTAGGCCGCGAGCGAGCCGGCCAGGTAAAAGTCGTACCACTCGAATACGGTGCCGAGCGACGACGCGAAAATCACGCGTTTCTCGTCGCGGGTCATCGGCGCATGCGCTACTCGACCGCCAACGGTTGCCATAAATGTCTCCAGTATGGATAGGCTGTCCCGCCTCTTGCGGGCGGTCCTGCGGAGCATTATTGGAACGGAAACTTACGGGGTTCTGACGCGTTTTGCATCCGCGAGGCGATGGCTCGCGTCGAGTAACTTCGCGCAATGTCGCGGGATTTTGCCGGTAATGCGTCTAACGCGCTGCTAACGGGATGCTGACACCGGCTCGAATCCCGTGCGCCGTGCCCCGTCGTAAGGGTAAGTCCCATCCGACAGGGCTGTCAGTTTCCTCGCGAGAAGCTCAGGCGGCGCCGGCCGCCGGACGCATCCGCAGCGTCACGCGCACGAGCGTGCCCGCCTGGCGCGGGCTTTCCTGATAGACGTTGTCGTCGATCGTCAGCGTGCCGCCGTGCATCGACGCGATTTCCCGGACGATCGCGAGGCCGAGGCCGCTGCCGTCCGCGTCGCGCCCGAGAATCCGGTAGAACCTTTCGAGCACGCGTTCGCGCTCCGCGGGCGGAATGCCGATGCCGGTGTCCTCGACTTCGAGATGCACGACGCCCGCGGCAGGCTCCGGCCGCACGCGCACGGTGATCCGCCCGCCCGCCGGCGTGTAGCGGATCGCGTTGTCGATCAGGTTCGACAGCATCTCGCGCAGCATCACCGGATGGCCGTCGATTTCGACGCGGGCGTTCTCGCCGTCGCCGACATCGGGCCCTTCGTAGCCGAGATCCATCTGTTTCGCGAGCGCCGGCTGCACCCAGTCGCGCACGGCGTGGCGCGCGACTTCGGCCACGTCGACGGCGGTGAAGATCTGCCCGGACATCCGGTTTTCCGCGCGCGCGAGCGCAAGCAGCTGCGTGACGAGCCGCGCCGCATGCTCCGAACTCGTCGCGATCTGTTCGAGCGACCGGTGCACCTCCGGCGACGCCTGCTGGCGCAGCGCGAGTTCCGCCTGGGTGCGAAGGCCCGCGAGCGGCGTCTTCATCTGATGCGCGGCGTCCGCGATGAAGCGCTTTTGCAGTTCCATGTTCTGTTCGAGACGCGTCAGCAGGTCGTTGAACGACGTGACGAGCGGCTCGATCTCGGGCGGCGCGCGCCGCGCTTCGAGCGGCGACAGGTCGTCCGGGCGGCGCATCCTGATGTTGGCCTGCAGCGCGTGCAGCGGCGCGAGCCCGCGCGACAGCCCGAACCACACGAGCAGGATCGCGAGCGGCAGGATCACGAACTGCGGCAGGATCACGCCCTTGATGATGTCGTTCGCGAGCTGGCGGCGCTTGTCGAGCGTCTCGGCCACCTGCACGAGCACCGGCCGCGAACCGCTTTGTGCGCCACGCATTTCGACAGTCGTATACGCGACGCGGATGTCGATGCCGTGCAGCGTCTCGTCGCGGAATTCGACGAGGCCGGGCGGCGGCCGGTCCTCGTCGGGCGGCAGCGGCATTTCGCGGTCGCCGCCGATCAGTTCGCCGCGCGTGCCGAGCACCTGGTAGAACACGCTGTCGACGTTATCCGAGCGCAGGAAGTCGCGCGTCGAATCGGCGAGCGACAGTTCCGCGACCCCGTTCACCGGATGGATCTGCCGGGCGAGCACGTACGCGTCGGTTTCGAGCGCGCGGTCGAACGGCCCGTTCGCGATCGACTTCGCGACCAGATACGTGACGGCGATGCTCATCGGCCAGAGCAGCAGCAGCGGCGCGAGCATCCAGTCGAGAATCTCGCCGAACAGCGAGCGCGGGCGCGCGGCGGCGGCCGCCTCGGTTTCGTCGGGCGGCGCGAACGGGTTCGCGTAGCGGGCGTCGCGCGCTTCGTCGTCGAGCGCGTCGGCGGCGGGCGGGGGCGTCGCCGGGGCCGGCGAAGAGGAGGGCGCTGGGTGGAAATCAGCGGGGCCGGCCATCGGCGCACCTCGCCTGCGTTACTTGTAGTGATGGCTGGCGGGCATCGTCGCCGACGGCGCGGCCGGTGGGGCCGCGGACGTCGGCAGCCCCTGCTGCGGCGCAGACGCAGGCACCGGCGCAGACGCAGACGCTTGCGCTGCAAGGCTGCCGGGCTGGCCCGCCGCAGGCGGCGCTTCCTTCTCGAGGCAATAGCCGAGGCCGCGCACGGTGACGATCCGCACGCTGCCCGATTCCAGCTTCTTGCGCAGCCGATGCACGTAGACCTCGATCGCATTGTTGCTGACTTCCTCGCCCCACTCGCACAGATGGTCGACGAGCTGCTCCTTCGACACGAGCCGCCCGAGCCGCTGCAGCAGCACTTCGAGCAGGCCGAGTTCGCGCGCGGACAGATCCAGCACCTGGTCGTTGATGCGCGCGACGCGGCCGACCTGGTCGAACGACAGCGCGCCATGCCGCACGACGGTCGGCCCGCCGCCCGCGCCGCGGCGCGTGAGCGCGCGCACGCGGGCTTCGAGTTCGTTCAGCGCGAAGGGTTTGGCCATGTAGTCGTCGGCACCGAGATCGAGGCCCTTTACGCGTTCGTCGACGCTGTCGGCGGCGGTGAGGATCAGAACCGGCAGGTTCGAATTGCGCGCGCGCAGCCGGCGCAGCACGTCGAGCCCGGACATCTTCGGCAGGCCGAGATCGAGGATCAGCAGGTCGAAAGCCTGCATCGACAACGCGGAGTCGGCCTCCGCGCCGCTCTTCACGTGATCGACGGCATAGCCCGATTGGCGGAGTGATCGAACGAGACCGTCCGCGAGTATGCTGTCGTCTTCGGCAATGAGAATTCGCATGATGCGCCAGCGTCGCTGCGGTCGCCTCTTGCGCCCGACTGGCGGGCGTGGTCGGCAAACAGCGGTCTCCTGTGGATTCATGGTCGAGGCGGCGAACGACTCGACATATCGAGCTTGCGCCGCGCATGCCGGCTTGTTGGCGGCCTGTTCGGCCGATTGCCGGGACTTGCCAAAACCACTGTTTTTTTATACAGTGTCTGCGATTGTGAGCGCGACGTTCAAAACTGCGCGCACCTGCCTCAGACGCCGTTCATCATAGCAAAGGACGATTCATGGAAGATAGCAAGAAAGGCTCGGCTGGACTGACTGCTGAGAAGAGCAAGGCGCTCGCCGCCGCGCTCGCGCAGATCGAAAAGCAGTTCGGCAAGGGGTCGATCATGCGGCTTGGCGACGGCGAGGCAGTCGAGAACATTCAGGTCGTGTCCACCGGCTCGCTCGGCCTCGACATCGCACTGGGCGTCGGCGGCCTGCCGCGCGGCCGGGTGGTCGAGATCTACGGTCCGGAATCGTCGGGCAAGACCACGCTCACGCTGCAGGTGATCGCCGAAATGCAGAAGATCGGCGGCACGGCGGCGTTCATCGACGCGGAACACGCGCTCGACGTGCAGTACGCGTCGAAGCTCGGCGTGAACGTGCCGGAGCTGCTGATCTCGCAGCCGGACACCGGCGAGCAGGCGCTCGAAATCGCTGACGCGCTGGTGCGCTCGGGCTCGATCGACATGATCGTGATCGACTCGGTGGCGGCGCTCGTGCCGAAGGCCGAAATCGAAGGCGAAATGGGCGACTCGCTGCCGGGCCTGCAGGCGCGTCTGATGTCGCAGGCGCTGCGCAAGCTGACCGGCACGATCAAGAAGACGAACTGCATGGTCATCTTCATCAACCAGATCCGGATGAAGATCGGCGTGATGTTCGGCAACCCGGAAACGACGACGGGCGGTAACGCGCTGAAGTTCTACTCGTCGGTGCGTCTCGACATTCGCCGGATCGGCTCGATCAAGAAGAACGACGAGGTGATCGGCAGCGAAACGCGCGTGAAGGTCGTGAAGAACAAGGTGTCGCCGCCGTTCCGCGAAGCCGTGTTCGACATCCTGTACGGCGAGGGCATCTCGCGTCAGGGCGAAATCGTCGACCTCGGCGTGCAGGCGAAGATCGTCGACAAGGCTGGCGCCTGGTACAGCTACAACGGCGAACGTATCGGCCAGGGCAAGGACAACGCGCGCGAATTCCTGCGCGAGAATCCTGACATCGCCCGCGAAATCGAAAACCGCATCCGCGAGTCGCTCGGCGTGAGCGCCATGCCGGCAGGCGCCGCGGCTGGCGGCGTCGAGGTCGCGGACGAAGAAGAGTAATCCGTCCGTGATCCGCAAGGGCTGGTCTGTGCCGGTCGTACCGCACGCGTCCCGTGAACCGGGCGCGGCGGCCGGGGCCAGCCCGGGCGACGATCACGAATCCGGTTTCGCTCCGCCACCGTCTTCATCGCATTCCCATGCTTCGGCCGCACGCAGGCCGTCCGCCGATTCCCCGCGCACCGGGCGCTCGCTGAAAAGCCGGGCGCTCGCGTATCTTTCGCGCCGCGAGTACAGCCGCGCGGAACTGTCCCGCAAGCTGATGCCGCTCACCGACGATGCGGACGCGCTCGAAGCGCTGCTCGATTCGCTCGTCTGCGACGGCTGGCTATCCGACTCGCGTTTTGCGGAAAGCGTCGTCCACCGGCGCGCGGCGCGTGCCGGCACGAACCGGATCGTCAGCGAACTGAAGCGCCATGCGGTCGGCGAGGAACTGATCGAGCAGATCGGCGCGCAACTGCGCGAAACGGAACTGGCGCGCGCCCAGGCGGTGTGGCGCAAGAAATATGGCCAATTGCCGGCCACGCCGGCCGAGCGCGCACGTCAGGCGCGGTTTCTGGCGGCGCGGGGCTTCTCGCTGCCGATCATTGCGAAAATTCTGAAAGGTATCGAAGACTGGACCGACTGATGAGCGCGCCGGTCCGCTCACGCGTGCGCTAAACCCCCGTGGCGTCTGTGAGTTCGGAATATCCTCAAAAACCGGTATGCTAAAATCAAACGGTTTTCCAATCCGGTCTTACCACAAGCATGCCGCTTCCCCCGCCCGCGTCCCGCCAGCTGCGCCATCAGCGCGCAATCCGGGCGGTCGCTTATGAGCGGGAAGACGGCCTGTGGGATATCGACGCTTGCCTGACCGACCATAAGCCCCGCGACGTAGCGCTTGTCAACGGTGTCCGCCCCAATGGGCTGCCGATCCATGAACTTTGGCTTCGCATCACGATCGATCGCAGTCTCAATGTCGTCGACGCGCACGCGTCGTCCGACTGGGTGCCGTATGACGGTCATTGCCAGAGCATCAACCCCGCCTATCGGGCCCTCATCGGGCTCAATCTTCTCCGGAATTTTCGACGCGAAGCGGGCCGGCTTCTTGGCGGCACGGCGGGATGCACGCATCTCACCGAGTTGTGTGCCGTGCTGCCGACCGCTGCAATCCAGGCGTTCGCCGGCGAAGTGTGGAATGCGCGGACCGGTCGGCCCGGTGACGCGCCGGCCGGACCGGAGACCGGCAACCCCGCTGGCGGCAGCCCAACCGCCGGTGACAAACCGCCTTTCCAGCTCGGCCGCTGCCATGCATTGCGGTTCGAAGGCGAGGTGGTCGAGCAGTTTTATCCGCGTTGGTACGGCCATGCGCCCCGTTCGACCGAACGAAGCGCAGACGAAGCCGGCCGGCGCGCCGAGTGCAGCCCGGGCCGCGACGGCAGGGCGGATGCACGGCGCGCATGAGCACAATCAGCGGAAAACAGCGAATCGAAGTTCAATCCAACTCTCAGACTGAAGGGAATCACGCATGAAGATTCACGAGTACCAGGGTAAGGAAATCCTGCGGAAATTCGGAGTCGCGGTACCGCGCGGCAAGCCGGTGTTCTCGGTGGACGACGCGGTCAAGGCCGCTGAAGAGCTGGGCGGCCCGGTGTGGGTCGTCAAGGCTCAGATCCACGCGGGTGGCCGTGGCAAGGGCGGTGGCGTGAAGGTCGCGAAGTCGCTGGACCAGGTCCGCGAGTACGCGAACCAGATCCTCGGCATGCAGCTCGTCACGCATCAGACGGGTCCGGAAGGCCAGCCGGTCAAGCGTCTCCTGATCGAAGAAGGCGCTGACATCAAGCAGGAACTGTATGTCAGTCTCGTCGTCGATCGCGTGTCGCAAAAGATCGTTCTGATGGGTTCGAGCGAAGGCGGCATGGACATCGAAGAAGTCGCCGAAAAGCACCCGGAACTGATCCACAAAGTGATCGTCGAGCCGTCGGTTGGCCTGACCGATGCACAAGCCGACGACCTGGCGGCCAGGATCGGCGTGCCGGCTGGTTCGATCCCGCAAGCGCGCGCCGTTCTCAAGGGCCTGTACCAGGCATTCTGGGACACCGATGCGTCGCTCGCCGAAATCAACCCGCTGAACGTCTCCAGCAACGGCACCGTGACCGCACTCGACGCGAAGTTCAACTTCGACTCGAACTCGCTGTTCCGTCATCCGGAAATCGTCGCTTACCGCGATCTGGACGAAGAAGATCCGGCTGAAATCGAAGCGTCGAAGTTCGACCTCGCGTACATCTCGCTCGACGGCAACATCGGCTGTCTCGTGAACGGCGCAGGCCTCGCGATGGCGACGATGGACACGATCAAGCTGTTCGGCGGCGAACCGGCGAACTTCCTCGACGTCGGCGGTGGCGCGACGACCGAGAAGGTCACCGAAGCGTTCAAGCTGATGCTGACGAACCCGGGCCTGAAGGCGATCCTCGTGAACATCTTCGGCGGCATCATGCGCTGCGACGTGATCGCCGAAGGCGTGATCGCCGCGTCGAAGGCGGTCGACCTGAAGGTGCCGCTCGTCGTGCGCATGAAGGGCACGAACGAGGACCTCGGCAAGAAGATGCTGGCGGATTCCGGCCTGCCGATCATCTCGGCGGACAGCATGGAAGAGGCTGCGCAGAAGGTCGTCGCGGCTGCCGCAGGCAAGTAAGGCGCTTCGTAAAGAGCGCAGTTACCGGATACGAATGGCGGCGCGTCCGGCGCGGGGCTGCATCGGCGATGCAGCGCATGCGACGCGCGGCGCCAAACGAACAGAGGTCAATACATGTCGATTCTGATCAACAAAGACACCAAGGTCATCACGCAGGGCATTACCGGCAAGACCGGTCAGTTCCACACCCGTGCGTGCCGTGAATATGCGAACGGCCGTGAAGCGTTCGTCGCAGGCGTGAACCCGAAGAAGGCCGGCGAGGACTTCGAAGGCATTCCGATCTACGCGAGCGTGAAGGAAGCGAAGGCCGAGACCGGCGCGACCGTGTCGGTCATCTACGTGCCGCCGGCGGGCGCGGCTGCTGCAATCTGGGAAGCGGTCGAAGCCGACCTGGATCTCGCGATCTGCATTACGGAAGGCATTCCGGTTCGCGACATGATCGAAGTGAAGGACCGCATGCGTCGCGAAGGCCGCAAGACGCTGCTGCTCGGACCGAACTGCCCGGGCACCATCACGCCGGACGAACTGAAGATCGGCATCATGCCGGGTCACATCCACCGGAAGGGCCGCATCGGCGTCGTGTCGCGTTCGGGCACGCTCACGTACGAAGCGGTCGGCCAACTGACGGCGCTCGGCCTCGGCCAGTCGTCGGCGGTCGGTATCGGCGGCGACCCGATCAACGGTCTGAAGCACATCGACGTGATGAAGATGTTCAACGACGATCCGGATACGGACGCCGTCATCATGATCGGCGAGATCGGCGGTCCGGACGAAGCGAATGCCGCTTACTGGATCAAGGACAACATGAAGAAGCCGGTCGTCGGCTTCATCGCGGGCGTCACGGCGCCTCCGGGCAAGCGCATGGGCCACGCCGGCGCGCTGATCTCGGGCGGTGCGGACACGGCCGAAGCGAAGCTGGAAATCATGGACGCGTGCGGCATCAAGGTGACGCGCAACCCGTCCGAGATGGGCCGTCTGCTGAAGTCGGTGCTGTAATCAACGCAACGAGCGGCTGGCGCCAGAGCCGGCCGTTTTTTGCTATCCTTTCGGAATCCTTTCTCGAGGAATCCGATCCGAAAAGCGAGGAGCGCATTGCGCGTCCTCGCTTTTTTTATTGGCGGTTTCAGCCGCCCTCGCATTCGCCGCCCGTCATGCCCGAATTTCTAGCGTCGCTCCACTGGGGCGCGGTTTTCCAGATCATCGTCATCGACATCCTGCTCGGCGGCGACAACGCGGTCGTGATTGCGCTCGCATGTCGCGATCTTCCTTCGGACCAGCGTCTGCGCGGCATCGTGTGGGGAACGGCCGGCGCGATCGCGCTGCGTGTCGTGCTGATCGCGTTCGCAGTCGCGCTGCTCAACGTACCGCTGCTGAAGCTGGCGGGCGGCGTGCTGCTGTTGTGGATCGGCGTGCGGCTGCTCGCGCCGTCGCACCTCGAACACGCGAACGTGAAACCGGCCGACAAGCTCCTCGCGGCAATCAAGACGATCATCGTCGCGGACGCGGTAATGAGCGTCGACAACGTGATCGCGATCGCCGGGGCCGCCGAGGCCGCCGATCCGCAACATCGGATCGCGCTCGTGATATTCGGGCTGATGGTCAGCATTCCGCTGATCGTCTGGGGCAGCCAGCTCGTGTTGAAGCTGCTCGATCGTCTGCCAATCGTCGTGACGCTCGGCGCGGCGCTGCTCGGCTGGATCGCGGGCGGCCTGATCATCAACGATCCGGCCGGCGATCCGTGGCCGCTGCTCGATACGCCGGTCGCCGAGTACGGCGCGTGCGTGGCGGGCGCGGTGTTCGTCGTCGCGCTCGGGCATCTGCTCAAGCGCCGCAACGCGCGGCGCGCGGCGCTGAGGGCGCAGGCGCCGCACTGACAGCACGTCTTCCGTTGCACCTACATCGTTCGGCGGACTGCCTCGCGCGACGCGTCGTCGTTACGATCGAAACGCCTGTCCACTCCCGGGACCGGCGTTTTTTGTTTCAGGAGCACTGAAATGATCGTGACTGTTGCCGGACTCATGCCGCCGAAGCCTGGGTGGCTCGTACCGTTTTTGCGTTCGATCGCGCGTCCAGCTGCGCGCCGAAGTTTGCGCCGCTGGCTGCCGCGCGGCTTCACGCTGATCGAGCTGATGATCGTGCTCGCGATCGTCGGGGTAATTGCCGCTTACGCGATTCCTGCGTATCAGGACTATCTCGCGCGTAGTCGCGTCGGCGAAGGGCTGTCGCTCGCGTCGTCGGCGCGGCTTGCGGTTGCCGAGAACGCCGCGAGCGGTAACGCGTTCGCGGCGGGCTATACGTCGCCGCCGGCCACTCGCAACGTCGATGCGATCGCGATCGACGAAGCGACCGGCCAGATCTCGATCACGTTCTCGACGCGCGTTGCGCCGGGCGGCACGAACAGGCTGGTGCTGGTTCCGTCCGCGCCGGACAACGCAGAGGCGCCTACCGCGCGCGTCGCGCTCGCGCAGGGCACGGTGCAGAACGGGGCGATCACGTGGGAATGTTTCGCGGGCGGCAAGACGGCGTCGTCGCTCGGCTTGCCGGGCGAGGGACCGACGCCTGCCGACGGTGCGACGCTGCCGTCGAACCTCGCGCCGCCTGAGTGTCGCGCATAGTGGCGCGTGTTCGATAGCGCGGGCGCGCCCGACGTTCGACGCGAGACGGCTGGCAAGCGGGCATGGGCGTTCGCGAGTCCGGCCGGGCGACAGGAGCCGAACGCAGCAGATGGCGCGGATGGCGAGGATGGCCAGAACGGCACGAACGGCACGAACGGCACGAACGCCCGGCTGCGCCGTTGTTCACGCACGAACCGCCGTACCCGCACAGACGCGGAAAAGTTTTGTATAGTGCGCCGGTTGCTGACGTCCCTGGTACTCCATGCCTTCAACTTTCGCGCGCTACCTTACTTTCGTCCTGCTGGCCGTCGCCTTCACGCTGCCGTATGCGGTCCCGTATCACACGTATCCGATTCCGACGTTCTACGCCGAGTTTTCCGCACTGACGGTTTACCTGCTCATCGGCGTCGCCGTGCTGCTGCTCGTGCGATCCGCGCAGCCGGCCGTGCGGTTTGCGTCGCCGCGGGTCGCGTGGGTGCCGCTTGCGTTCGGGCTGCTGCTCGTCGTGCAGACGTTCGCGCTGCCGCTAGCGATGCCGGCGATGAACTGGCTCGGGTTCGGCTTCCTGCTCACGGCCTTCATGGCGACGCAGGCGGGCTACGGGATCGCGCGCACGCACCAGGTGCCGGCCGCGATGCGCTGGATTGCGTTTGCACTGGTGGTCGGCGGCCTGTTCGCGGTGTTCACGCAGGTCGTTCAGCTGTTCCATTGGGAGAAGAAGTTCACGCCGTTCGTCGTTGCGTACAGCTTCACGGTCGAGCGCCGGCCATTCGGCAACATGGCGCAGGCGAATCATCTGGCGACTTACATCGCGTTCGGCGTGGCCGGCGCGCTGTATCTCGCGCAGACGCGGCGGCTCAATCTGTGGCTGTGGGCGGCCGTCACCGCGGCATTTTCCGGCGGACTCGCGCTGACGGTGTCGCGCGGCCCGTGGTTGCAGATCGCGGTGATTGCCGTCGCCGGGTTCTGGATCGCGCTGATCGGCGCGGGGCGGGGCGATGGCCGTCTGCGCGAAGGGCGGCGCGATCCGCGCGCGTGGCTGCTGCCGGTCGTACTGGTCGCGCTTTTCGTCGCCGTCAACGCGTTCGTGCGTTGGGCCAATGTCCGCTATGGGTGGCACCTCGATCAGTCGGCGGCCGAGCGTTTCAAGGACGCCGGGCAAATTGCGCCGCGCATCGCGCTGTGGCGCTACGGCCTCGCGATGTTCAAGGGGCATCCGCTGTTCGGTGTGGGCTGGGGCGATTTCCCGATCCACCAGTACGAACTCGCGAAGACGCTCGGCGGCGTCGAGATTGCGAACAACGCTCACGATGTCGTGATCGATCTGCTCGCGAAAACAGGCATCGCCGGCGCGGTGGTCGTGCTGTTGGGCCTCGTCGCGTGGTTCGTGCGTGCGGTGCGCGCGCCGCAGGCGCCCGAGCGCGTGTTCGGTTTTGCGCTGATCGGCGCGCTCGTGATGCATGCGCTCGTCGAATACCCGCAGCAGTACATGTTCTTTCTGCTGCCCGCGATGTTCGTGCTGGGCGTGCTCGACACTCGTCCAATGCGGTTCGTGCCGTCGGGCGTGTCGTTCGCTGCGTATCTGGTGATCGTGTTCGGCGGGCTCGCGTCGCTGTATCCGGTGCTGCGCGACTACAACCGCGCGGAAGTGCTGTATTACGGCTCGCATCCGTACGACCAGTACGCCAATGCGCCTTCGTATGTGTTCGGTCCGTGGGGCGATTACGGAATGGCGACGCTGATGCCGATGACCGCCGACAGCCTCGACGTGAAGCTGGCCGCGCACGAGCGCGCGATCGCTCTGTTGCCGGGCGAGACTGTGCTGCGTCGCTATGCGGTGCTGCAGGCGCTGGACGGCAATACGGCAGGCGCGCTCGATACGATGGATCGCCTGAAGATCTTCGCGACCGAACTGCATGACTGGCCGACGCAGCTTTCGGCGGTGTACGGGCTCGTCGACGAACACAAGGCGCTCGCGGGCTTCAAGGCGACGCTGCAGAAACGCTATGGCGCGGCGCCGGCGTCGTCCGACGAAGAGGACGACAGCGAAGAGTCGGATTGAGCATCGCGGCGTCGCGGCATCGCGCGCCGAGCCGTGTGCGCCGCACGTCGCGTCGCGCCGTACGGCACGTCGAAGCACTAACGCCGCGATCGATCAGAGCTGCGAATACTTGGTCGCAACGCCCTTGGCCTTGTCCACCGGATAGCGGCTCTCGTTCACCTTGAGCTTCTCGGCGGCCGCATCGAGCAGGTCGAATCCGGCGGTGCGCGCGACGAGCATCAGGTACATCAGCACGTCGGCGCACTCGTGCTCGAGCGCCTTGCGGCGCGCGGGATCGGCGACGAGCGCGTCGATCTGCGCATCGGTTTTCCACTGTATCGTTTCGAGCAGTTCGCCGGCTTCTATCGACGTCGAGACGATCAGGTTGCGAAGCGTATGAAACTGCTGCCAGTCGCGGGCATCGCGAAAGGCGAGCAATTGTTCGAGCAGGGCGTCGAAGGTCATGGCAGTCGGGTGAATGACGGGGCAACCGCAAGCTTACGCGATGCCGCCGCCGCGAGTGGGATGGGGAACGAGGCGAATCAGATGAGAACGCATGCTCTCGAACGACGGGTGATCCGGTGCATCGCCGCTGGACTCGCGATGGTTTGGGCCGCGGTATCGTGGGCGCAGACGCCCGACGCGCCTGCACCGAATGCCGCCGCTCTGCCGTCCGGCGAACTCGTGAGCGTGGCGGCACGCGACGGGATCACGCAGAACCTGTACGTCGAGACGTCGACCGCGACGCCGGCATGGGTCATCGTGTTGTTTGCCGGAGACAACGGCGCGTTGCACCTGGGCGCGAACGGCCCGACGACGTTGAGGGGCAACTTCCTTATCCGAACGGCGTCGTACTGGGTTCAACAGGGCGACGCAGCGGTGTTGATCGATACGCCGTCCGACTACCCGGACGGCGTCGATGACACGTTTCGTCTCGGACAGGACGCGCTGCGCGACGTCGAAGCGGCGGTCGCCGCATTGCGGCAGCGGTTCCCATCTGCGCGGATTGCGCTCGTCGGCACGAGTCGGGGAACGGTTTCCGTCGGCAATGTGGTCGAGCATCATCCCGACCTCGCCAATGCGTTCGTGCTGACGTCTCCCGTATCGATCGCGCGCAACGGCAATCCGGGTCTGTCGGGGCTGAACGCGGACGGCACGCGCTCGCACGTGCTCGTCGTGTCGAATCGCAACGATGCGTGTCCGCCTGCGCTATTCGACGGGGCGGCGGAACTCGCCGCGAAAAACCGCTTCGACCTGATCGCCGTGGAATCGACGGCCGGTGGCGGCAACCGGCGGGCCGACTGCACCGGACGCGCGCCGCACGGCTTTTACGGGATCGAACAGCAAGTGCTCGACGACATCGATCGCTGGCTCGCCGCGAGCGTCGCCGACAGCGGGCTCAATCCTGCGCCACCCAATCCCCCGACTTCCCCCCGTGCTTCTCCAGCACCTTCACATCGGTGATGGTCATCCCGCGGTCCACCGCCTTGCACATGTCGTAGACGGTCAACAGGCCGACCTGCACCGCCGTCAACGCCTCCATCTCGACGCCGGTGCGCCCGAACGTCTCCACCTGCGCGGTGCAATGCACGGCTGACTGCGCCTCGTCGAGCGCGAAGTCCACCTTCACGCGCGTCAGCGCGAGCGGATGACACAGCGGAATCAGATCCGCGGTGCGCTTCGCACCCTGGATCGCCGCGATCCGCGCGACGCCGATCACATCGCCTTTCTTCGCGTGGCCGTCGCGGATCAGCGCGAACGTCGCGGGCAACATGCGGATCGAGCCGCGCGCAACCGCGATGCGCTTCGTCTCCGTCTTCGCGCCGACGTCGACCATATGTGCGTCGCCGGCTGCATCGAAATGGGTGAGGTCGGGCATGCTGAGTCTCCGAAGAAGGGCGCCTATCATAGCAGCGTCGTCGGGGTGGCGAGACGGCGCGGTAGCACCGTGCCCGTCCGGCCTCGCCGCTCGTCGTCGCGACCCGAATCGCGACGGGGATCGTGACACGAAGGCGGTCCTCGCGCCGTGCGCGCCGGACTACAATCGACGAGCAGTTTCGGCTCCCGTCGCGACGCGCGCGGCGAGTTCGGCGCCGCCTTCGTGTCCCAACGATTTCAGTCATCCCATGCGTGTGAAACGGCTACTCGCTGCGTGGTTGTGTGCATCGCTCGCGATGCCATCCGGCTCGTTCGCGCAGCGTCCGGCCGGTGAGATCGCGACCGCGCGAGGCAGCGTCGCGCCGGCCGACGCGGCGGCGCTGCGCCTGAGCGCTCTGCCGACGTCCTCCGGCGCGTCGCAAGGCGTCGGCGGCCCGCCGCTCGTCAGCGGCCCGCTCGACGACGCAGCCGACGCGTCCGTCCCCGCCTCGATCGCGCCCGGCGTGTTCGGCACCTACGGCGGCGCGCAAAGCCGCTTCGCCGACGGCCGCTCCGGCGCCAGTCTGCGCGCGCCGGCGTGGGCGCCGCAACTGCCCGACCTCGGCGACGGGTCCGGCGGCGCGCTGACCCCGGAAGCCGAGCGCCGCATCGGCCTGCGCGCGATGCGCGAGTTGCGCGCCGATCCCGACTACATCGACGACTGGCTCGTGCGCGACTATCTGAATTCGGTCGCGGCGAAGCTGTCGGCGTCGGCGAGCGCGCAGTTCGTCGGCAGCTATCGTCCGGACTTCGACCTGTTCGCGGTGCGCGACGGGCAGATCAACGCGTTCTCGATGCCGGGCGGCTTCATCGGCGTGAACAGCGGGCTGATCGTCGCGACGCAGACGGAGTCCGAACTCGCATCGGTGATCGGGCACGAAATGGGTCACGTGTTGCAGCGGCACATCGCGCGGATGCTCGGCCAGAGCGACCGCGACGGCTACACCGCGCTCGCGGCGATGCTGCTCGGCGTGCTGGCCGGCGTGCTCGCGCACAGCGGCGATCTCGGCAGCGCGATTGCGGTCGGCGGCCAGGCGTACGCGGTCGACAGCCAGTTGCGCTTTTCGCGGGCGGCGGAGCACGAGGCGGACCGCGTCGGCTTCCTGTTGCTGAACGGCGCGGGCTACGACGTGTACGGGATGGTGACGTTCTTCGAGCGCCTCGAGCGCGCGTCGATGGGCGACGCGGGCGTGCCCGCGTACGCGCGCACCCATCCGCTGACGACCGAGCGCATCGCCGACATGCAGGACCGCGCGCGGCGCGCGCCGTACCGGCAGCCGCGTCAGGCGCCGGAATACGGCTTCGTGCGCGCGCGGCTGCGCGTGCTGCAGGCGCGCTCGCACGCGGATCAGCTCGACATGATCGTGCGCATGCGCTCGGAGCTGGAAGACCGCACGGCGCTGAACGTCGCGGCGGAGTGGTACGGGCTCGCGTACGCGCAGATGCTGGTCGAGCGCTACGACGACGCGGCCGCATCGCTCGCGAATGCGCGCAAGGCGTTCGTCGCGTTCGAGTCGGCGGACGCGGCGTCGGTGCGCAGTTCGCCGAGCCTCGACGTGCTCGCCGCCGACATCGCGCGCCGCGCGGGCCAGCATGACGACGCGGTGCGGCTCGCGAGCGCCGCGCATCGCGCGTGGCCCGATTCGCATGCGGCAACCGATGTGCTGCTGCAGTCGCTGCTCGACGCCCGCCGTTTCGCGGACGCGCAGACGATCGCAACGCAGGAAACAGCGGCCGAGCCGAAGGAGCCGTCGTGGTGGCAATACCTCGCGAAGGCGGACGAGGGCGTCGGCGACACGCTCGGCCGGCGCCGCGCGCTCGCGGAGAAGTTCGCGCTCGATGGCGCGTGGTCGTCCGCGATCCGGCAGTTGAAGGAGGCGCGCGACATGAAGTCGGTCGGCTACTACGACCTCGCGCAGATCGACGCGCGGCTGCACGAATTCGAAGCGGGCTACAAGGAAGAGATGAAGGACGAGAAGGACGACAAGGGACGCGGGTGACGAACCCGCGCCGTCGCGAATCCGTTCGGCCAGCGGGTGCTCAGGGTTTGCCGGGTGCCGGTGCCGCCGAAGCCGAAGCCGAAGCCGAAGCCGAAGCCGAAGCCGGGCTCGCGACGAACCCGAACCGCGCGGGCACTTCGTCGCGCGCGATCGTCCGCAGCGGCATCGCGACGTCCGGGCGCCAGTGAAACGTGCCGCTCGCGCCGTCGTCGTCCAGGCTCGCCAGTTCCGAAAACAGGTCGAGGTCGTGATCGTGCAGCAGCGCGATGCGCGGCGGCGTGCACGCATCGGCGAACAGCACCGCGCCTCGCTCGTCCAGATACGCGGCGGCCGGCGCGAACGGCCGGCCGGCCTGATCGGCGAGCGTCGGCACGCCGCCTTCAGCGCGCGACAGACGCACGACCCACGGCGTGTATTCGAGTTCGACGTACACGCGCTGCGGCCCGTTCTGGAAGAACCACTGACCGCGCTCGTCGCACTCGTAGTTGCGGTTGATGAAACCGATCAGCGCGGCATGGCGGATCGGCGTGCCGGGCGCGTTCTGCGCCTGGGCGGCTTCGTCGCGCATGCGCCAGTTGCCGCGCGCGTCGAGCCGCAGCCAGCCGGTGCAGTGCGGGACGTTCGGCCAGCGCGCGAGCGCCTGTTTGACGATCTCATCCATGGTCGGCGAACGGCGCGAGATAGCCGAACACGCGTTCGGCGAGCCACTGCGTGCGGCCCGGAAACGGTCCGGTCATGAACCCGACGTGGCCGCCGTGCTCGGGCTGGTCGAGTTCGACGGCCGCGCTGACGTCGGCGCGCCCCGGCAGCACGCTGCCCGGCAGGAACGGGTCGTTGCGCGCGTTCAGGAGCAGCGTCGGCACGGCGATCTCCCCGAGCATCGGCCGCACGGTCGCGCGCGTCCAGTAGTCGTGCGCGTTGCGAAAGCCGTGCAGCGGCGCGGTCACGACGTCGTCGAATTCGAACATCGTGCGGCTCGCGAGCATCGTCTGCGCATCGAAGAGGCCGGGGTACTGCTCGAGCTTGCGCAGCGCCTTCGTTTTCAGCGTCTTCAGGAAGTTGCGCGTGTACACCATGCCGAAGCCGCGCGCCAGCATCTCGCCGCCCGCATGCACGTCGAGCGGCGCGGAGATCGCGGCGGCGGCCGCGACGATCGACGCGTCCTCGCGCCGTTGCGAAAGCCAGTGCAGCAGCACGTTGCCGCCGAGCGACACGCCCGCCGCGACGACCGGCCCGCGATGCTGTGCGGCGAGGCGGCGCAGCACCCAGTCGGCCTCGTTCGCATCGGCGAGGTGATAGAAGCGCGGCAGCAGGTTCAACGGGCCGCTGCAGCTGCGAAAGTGCGGAATCACTGCGTGCCAGCCGCGAGCGCGCGCAGCCGCGGTCAGCGCGCGTGCATAGTGCGAGCCGGAGCCGCCTTCGAGTCCGTGAAAGAGCACGAAAAGCGGCGCGTCGTCCGCTGCCGCATAGCCGTCGGCCCAGTCGAGTTCGATGAAGTCGCTGTCGGGCGTGTCCCAGCGCTCGCGCCGGAAGCTCACGTGCGGCAGGCGCGAGAAGAGCGCCGGCACGATGGTTTGCGCATGCGGGCCGACGAGCCACAGCGGCGCGCGGTAGGAGTCGTATGAGGGCGTGTTGCTCATCCGGGCCTCACCGGGTTTTCGCAGGTTCAGTGCAGCGCGCCCGCGCCGTGGCGCATCTTCGCCGCGAACTGCGTCGCGGCCGAGTCCGGCATGCGGCTCGCGTGAATGTGGGCGATCCGCCATTCGCCGCGCTCGTGCACCATCACGTAGGTCGTGAACACCATCGCGGGCGTCGCCGCCGGATCGACCGGCCGATGTGCCTCCGCGATCGCATAGACGACCGTGCCGAGACTGTCGTACACGCGGATGTCGAGCGGCTCGATCGACACGGGCGCCGACTCGAACTGCGCGGTGAGCCCGGTGCGGATGTTCGACAGGCCGTGCAGATGCCACTCGTCCGGCCAGATGCAGCTCACGAACTCCTCGTCGATCCACAGGCCCATCAACGCGTCGATGTTCACTTCCGCGACGGCTTGATAGAACGCGTTCAGCGTGTCCGCGGCGGCTTCGAAGATATGGGCAAAACGTGGCATGGCTCGTCGGTCGGAGGGGCGCAGGTTGACGGTTGGCGGCGCGGGTTGCCGGGTTGCGTGTCGGGTTGGTCGGGGTCGGTCGCCTAACGTTGCGCGAGCAGCATGCCGCGCAGATCGCCGAACACCTGGGCGGCGGACAGCTCACGCAGGCAGTTCAGATGGCCGAGCGGGCATTCGCGCTGGAAGCAGGGGCTGCAATCGAGATGCAGCCATTGTACCTTTGCGAGCTCGGACAAGGGCGGCGTGTGGCGGGGATCCGTCGACCCGTAGACCGCGACCAGCGGCCGTCGCAGCGCCGCCGCGACGTGCATCAGGCCCGAATCGTTCGTGACGACCGCGCTCGCGCGGGAAATCAGCGCACATGCTTCGCCGAGTGCGGTTTGTCCGCACAGGTTGCGCACGTTCGACGCGCGCTCGGCGATGGCCTGCGCGAGCGGCGCGTCCTTCGGCGAGCCGAGCGCAATGATCTTCGTGTACGGGAACGACTGGCCGACCATCTGCGCGAGTTCCGCGAAGTGCTCGACCGGCCAGCGCTTCGCGGGACCGTATTCGGCGCCGGGGCAGAACACGAGCAGCGGCACGCGCGTATCGAGGTGAAAACGCGCGGACACGCGCGCCGCCTCGTTCGGATCGGCTTCGAGACGCGGCATCGGCAGGTCGCCGGGCACGCTCGCGCCGGGCGCGTACGCGAGTGCCGCGTAGTGCCCGACCATCGGCGGACGCTCGTTCTTCGGCGGATTCGCGTGGCGCACGTTCAGGAGGCCATACCGGTTCTCGCCGGTGTAGCCGATGCGAAGCGGAATGTTCGCAAGCCACGGGATCAGCGCGGATTTCAGCGAATTCGGCAGCACGTACGCGGCGTCGTAACCGACGTCGCGCAAGTCGCTCGCGAGTTGCCAGCGGCGCAGCAACTGCAGCTTGCCGTGCGCGAGGTCGGTCGCGTACACGTCGCGGATCTCGGGCATCCGTTCGAGCACGGGCGCAACCCAGGTGGGCGCAACCGCATCGATCGCAATGCGCGGATGCAGTTTCACGAGCCGCGACAGGAGCGGCTGCGCCATCAGTGCGTCACCGATCCAGTTCGGTGCGATTACCAGCGCGCGGCGCATCGGGATGTCTGTGTCAGAAGGTCAGGTCGCGATTCGTGCGCGAAGGCGCGCGAAACGCAGGGTTCGAAAAGCAGAACGCCGCCCGGGCCGGCCATGACGGGCGGCGGTGGGCAGCGGGCGTAGCAGGAGAGCGGCGAACGAGCGCGACCGGCGTCTCGCGCGACATCAATGGCCGTGCAGCACTTCGCCGTCGCGCAGCTTGTAGCGCGTGCCGCAGTACGGGCAGCGCGCTTCGCCGTGCGTGACGTCGATGAACACGCGCGGATGCATGCTCCAGCGCGGCATCGACGGATTCGGGCAGTACGCGGGCAGGTCCTTCGCGGACAGCTCGACCAGCGGCATTTCCTTGAGTTCGCTCATGGGGATCGGTCTCGTTATGGCTTCGGGCGCGCGGCGCGCGTGCCCGGTTGCGTGCTCGGTTGCGTTCTCTCTCGCGTGCGGATCAGTGAAGGCGCGCAGGACGTCGACGCGCTCACACCTTCGTCAGCCAGTGCGCGTACTTGTCGCTCTTGCCGGACACGACGTCGAAGAACGCGGACTGCAGCTTTTCGGTGATCGGGCCGCGCGTGCCGCTGCCGATCGTGCGGTTGTCGAGCTCGCGGATCGGCGTGACTTCGGCGGCGGTGCCGGTGAAGAACGCTTCGTCGGCCGTGTACACCTCGTCGCGCGTGATGCGCTTTTCGATCACCGGGATGCCGGCGTCGCGCGCGAGCGTGATCACGGTGTCGCGCGTGATGCCGTCGAGGCACGACGACAGATCCGGCGTGTACAGCTTGCCGTTGTTCACGAGGAAGAAGTTCTCGCCGGAGCCTTCGGACACGTAGCCGTCGACGTCGAGCAGCAGCGCTTCGTCGTAGCCGTCGGCGGTCGCTTCCTGGTTTGCGAGGATCGAGTTCACGTACCAGCCGGACGCCTTCGCGCGCACCATCGACACGTTCACGTGGTGACGCGTGAACGACGACGTCTTCACGCGGATGCCCTTCTTGATGCCGTCTTCGCCGAGGTACGCGCCCCACGGCCACGCGGCGATCGCGACGTGGATCGTGTTGCCCTTCGCGGCGACGCCGAGCTTTTCCGAGCCGACCCAGATGATCGGGCGGATGTAGCACGACTCGAGCTTGTTCTCGCGGACGACTTCGCACTGCGCGGCGGCGAGCGTCGCATGGTCGAACGGCACGTCCATCTGGAAGATCTTCGCGGAGTTCAGGAGGCGCTTCGTGTGCTCGGCGAGGCGGAAGATCGCGGTGCTGCCGTCAGCCGTCTGATAGGCGCGCACGCCTTCGAAGACGCCCATCCCGTAGTGCAGCGTGTGGGTCAGCACGTGGATCGTGGCGTCGCGCCAGTCCACCAGCTTGCCGTCCTTCCAGATCTTGCCGTCGCGGTCGGCCATTGACATACGAATTCTCCAGGCGGGTACAGATTGATTACGGGTTCGCACCGTCCGCGGCAAACGGACCGTCTGCGCGATGTCAGGGCCGGGTCGGGGCTTCGGCATCGGTCTGACGCGCACGGCGCGCCGGAAAAGCGGTTCTTGGGTCTGCGGGCGGCAAAGACCGCTATTTTAGCGTGATTTGGCGTCTGTACGATCAGGCGCCCGGTTTGCCGGCGCGTCGCCGGATTTCGCGGGCTCGCGCGGCCCGGGCTCCGGCGGATCCTCGCGCTGCCCGAAATATCGGACGTTCGCCGTGACATCCGTCAGATGGCGTTGGGGATCGGCTAAAATACGCCATCCTGCAGCCGATGCCGCCGCCGGGCACTGCTACGCATGCAACGAATGCACCGAATGCAACGATTGGCAACGAATCCCGATCGGCGGAGCCCGCCGCTGTCCGAGCACCGTCTGCCGCCGCCTTCCCACTCATTCGCGCAACTGTCATGTCCATGAACAAGATTCTGCGTCTTAACGATCTGATCTCCGAAGGCAAGCTCGCCGGCAAGCGGGTTTTCATCCGCGCCGACCTGAACGTGCCGCAGGACGACCACGGCAACATCACCGAAGACACCCGCGTGCGCGCATCCGTGCCGGCGATCAGGGCCGCGCTCGACGCCGGCGCGGCCGTGATGGTCACGTCGCACCTCGGCCGCCCGACCGAAGGCGACTTCAAGCCGGAAGACTCGCTCGCGCCGGTCGCGAAGCGCTTGGCCGAACTGCTCGGCCGCGACGTGCCGCTCGTCGCGAACTGGGTCGACGGGGTCGACGTCGCGCCCGGCAACGTCGTGCTGCTCGAAAACTGCCGCGTGAACAAGGGCGAGAAGAAGAATTCCGACGAGCTGTCGCAAAAAATGGCGAAACTTTGCGACATCTACGTGAACGACGCGTTCGGCACCTCGCACCGCGCGGAGGCGACCACCTACGGGATCGCGAAATACGCGCCGATCGCGTGCGCGGGCCCGCTGCTCGCGGCCGAGCTCGACGCGCTCGGCAAGGCGCTCGGCCAGCCGAAGCGTCCGCTCGTGGCGATCGTCGCCGGCTCGAAGGTGTCGACGAAGCTGACGATCCTGAAATCGCTCGCGGAGAAGGTCGACCAGCTGATCGTCGGCGGCGGCATCGCGAACACGTTCATGCTCGCGGCCGGCTTGCCGATCGGCAAGTCGCTCGTCGAAGCGGATCTCGTCGCCGAGGCGAAGGCGATCATCGACGCGGCGAACGCGCGCGGCGCCTCGGTGCCGATCCCGACCGACGTCGTCACCGCGAAGGAATTCGCGCCGACCGCGAAGGCCGAAGTGAAGGCCGTCGCCGACGTCGCCGCCGACGACATGATCCTCGACATCGGCCCGCAGACCGCCGCGGCGCTCGCCGCGCAGCTGGAGAAGGCCGGCACGATCGTGTGGAACGGTCCGGTCGGCGTGTTCGAGTTCGACCAGTTCGGCAACGGTACGAAAACGCTCGCGCAGGCGATCGCGAAGTCACCGGCGTTCTCGATCGCCGGCGGCGGCGACACGCTCGCGGCCATCGCGAAATACGGCATTCACGATCAGGTCAGCTACATTTCGACCGGCGGCGGCGCGTTCCTCGAATTCCTCGAAGGCAAGAAGTTGCCGGCCGTCGAGGTGCTCGAAACCCGCGCGGCCTGAGTCCGGGCGGGCGGGGTCATGTGCAGGCAGCGGGTGTGTCCACGGACCCCCGCCGCACTCAATAAAGCGACGCCGGCACGAACCGGCGCGCATTCCAACGGCCCGACCGACATGGATCGGGCCCGCCGCTCATCTCGCAGCAGCGCTTTTCATCACGATTCAATCCAGACGAGGAGATTCATGCATCGCGCTACCAAGATTGTCGCTACTATCGGCCCGGCTTCCAGCGCGCCGGACGTCCTGCTGCAGATGATTCGCGCGGGACTCGACGTAGTGCGTTTCAACTTCTCGCACGGCAGCGCCGACGACCACCGTCAGCGCGCCGAAATCGTGCGCGAATGCGCGCGCCAGGTCGGCCGCGAAGTCGCGATCATGGCCGACCTGCAAGGACCGAAGATTCGCGTCGGCAAGTTCGAGAACGGCAAGACGACGCTCGTGCCGGGCAACGCGTTCGTGCTCGACGCCGAGTGCGAACTCGGCAACGACGAACGCGTCGGCCTCGACTACAAGGACCTGCCGCGCGACCTGAAGCCGGGCGACGTGCTGCTGCTGAACGACGGGCTGATCGTGCTCGACGTCGTGCGCGTGATCGGCAGCGAGATCCACACGACGGTGCGCGTCGGCGGCGATCTGTCGAACAACAAGGGCATCAACCGGCAGGGCGGCGGGCTGACGGCGCCCGCGCTGACCGCGAAGGACATGGAGGACATCCGCACGGCGATGTCGCTCGGCGCGGACTTCGTCGCGGTGTCGTTCCCGAAGAACGCGACCGACATGGAAATGGCGCGCCAGCTCGCGAACATCGCCGGCGCGCCGTACGGGATCAAGCCGAAGATGATCGCGAAGATCGAGCGCGCGGAAGCGATTCCGGCGCTGCAGGAGATCCTCGATTCGTCGGACGGCATCATGGTCGCGCGCGGCGACCTCGCGGTCGAGGTCGGCAACGCGGCGGTGCCCGCGCTGCAAAAGCGCATGATCCGGATGGCGCGCGAATCGAACAAGTTCGTGATCACCGCGACGCAGATGATGGAGTCGATGATCCACGCGCCGGTGCCGACGCGCGCGGAAGTGTCGGACGTCGCGAACGCGGTGCTCGACGGCACCGACGCGGTGATGCTGTCCGCCGAATCGGCCGCCGGCAAGTACCCGGTGCAGACGATCGAGACGATGTCCGCGATCTGCGTGGAAGCCGAGAAGTCCGAGCATTCGGAACTCGACCGCGACTTCCTCGACCGCACGTTCACGCGCATCGACCAGTCGATCGCGATGGGCGCGCTCTTCACCGCGTTCCATCTCGGCGCGAAGGCGATCGTCGCGCTCACCGAGTCCGGCTCGACCGCGCTGTGGCTCTCGCGCCACTGGACGCACGTGCCGATCTTCGCGCTGACGCCGCGCGTCGGCAGCGAACGGGCGATGACGCTCTTTCGCAACGTGACGCCGCTGCATCTCGACACCAGCACCGATCGCGACACGGCGCTGCAACAGGCGCTCGAAGTGGTGGTCGGCAAGGGCTACGCGTCGCGCGGCGACATGGTCGTGCTGACGGTCGGCGAGCCGATGGGGCAGCCCGGCGGCACGAACACGCTGAAGATCGTCCGCGTCGGCGACGCGATCTAGTTTCAACGACCCGATGAGCCGCCGCGCGACGCGAGAACGCGCGGCGGCCAGTCTGCCGCGGCGCCGTTCGTGCGCGCCGCACGCAGCAGAACCCAGGCGGCCGAAATTGTTGCGCAATGTATCCTGGCGCCTGGAACAGACATTGCTTCGCGATAAAATTCGCGTTGACTAGCCGCGGCATGGTCCGCGCTCCGCGCCGCCGAGCGGCCCGAACGGTCGCACCAGACGACCGACGGCAAGACCCAATTCGTTTCAAATCAAAGGAGTAGCACAATGCCTCTCGTATCAATGCGTCAACTGCTCGATCACGCGGCCGAACACGGCTACGGTCTGCCCGCATTCAACGTGAACAATCTCGAGCAGGTGCAGGCCATCATGGCTGCCGCCGACCAGGTCGGCGCGCCGGTGATCATGCAGGCGTCGGCAGGCGCACGCAAATACGCTGGCGAAGCATTCCTGCGTCATCTGATCGAGGCGGCTGTCGAGGCCTATCCGCATATCCCGGTCGTGATGCACCAGGACCACGGCCAGTCGCCGGCCGTCTGCATGGCGGCGATCAAGAGCGGCTTCAGCAGCGTGATGATGGACGGTTCGCTCGAAGCCGACGGCAAGACGGTCGCATCGTACGAGTACAACGTCGAAACGTCGCGCAAGGTCGTCGAAGTCGCGCACTCGATCGGCATCACCGTCGAGGCGGAACTGGGCGTGCTCGGCTCGCTCGAGACGATGAAGGGCGACAAGGAAGACGGCCACGGCGCCGAAGGCACGATGACGCGCGAACAGCTGCTGACCGATCCGGAGCAGGCTGCCGACTTCGTGAAGCTCACGCAGTGCGACGCGCTCGCGATCGCGATCGGCACGTCGCACGGCGCGTACAAGTTCTCGAAGAAGCCGACGGGCGACATCCTGTCGATCGCGCGCATCAAGGAAATCCACGCGCGCATTCCGAACACGCACCTCGTGATGCACGGCTCGTCGTCGGTGCCGCAGGAATTGCTCGCGGAAATCCGCGAGTTCGGCGGCGACATGAAGGAAACCTATGGCGTGCCGGTCGAAGAGATCCAGGAAGGCATCCGCCACGGCGTGCGCAAGGTGAACATCGACACCGACCTGCGCCTCGCGATCACCGGCGCGATCCGCCGCTACCTGTTCGAGAATCCGTCGAAGTTCGATCCGCGCGACTACCTGAAGCCGGCGCGCGAAGCGGCGAAGAAGGTCTGCGTCGACCGCTACATCGCGTTCGGCTGCGAAGGCCAGGCGTCGAAGATCAAGCCGGTGTCGCTCGACAAGATGGCCGAGCGCTACAAGTCCGGCGAACTCGCGCAGATCGTTCGATAACGACACGCCGAACCGCTCGCGCGCGGGCCGCTTCGGCGACCAGCCGAAAACGCCCGCTTCGCCGCGAAAACAACGCCGCTCGTCGCCGTTTCCCGCCGTTGGGGAACGGCGACGGGTTTTTTGGTTTACCCTTTAGGGTTCCGGTTCCGGCCAGCATCGCGGCCTGAACGCCTGTTCCCGCCCTGTTTCTTCAAACGAATCCCGACGATGTCTACCCTATACGAATCCACGCTCCGCTCGCTGCCGCTCCTTGGCCGCGGCAAGGTCCGCGACAACTACGCGGTGGGCAACGACAAGCTGCTGATCGTGACGACCGACCGTCTGTCGGCGTTCGACGTGGTCATGGGCGAGCCGATTCCGGAAAAGGGCCGGGTGCTGAACCAGATGGCCGACTTCTGGTTCGACAAGCTGAAGGACATCGTGCCGAACCACCTGACCGGCATCGCACCGGAGACCGTCGTCGCCCCCGACGAGGTCGAGCAGGTGAAGGGCCGCGCCGTCGTCGTGAAGCGTCTCGAGCCGATCCTCGTCGAGGCGGTCGTGCGCGGCTATCTCGCGGGCAGCGGCTGGAAGGACTACCAGACGAGCGGCGCGATCTGCGGCGTGGCATTGCCGCCGGGCTTGCAGAACGCGCAGAAGCTGCCCGAGCCGATCTTCACGCCGGCCGCGAAGGCCGAGATGGGCCACCACGACGAAAACATCACGTACGACGAGATGGAGCGCCGCATCGGCACCGAGCTGTCGGCGACGATCAAGGACATCTCGATTCGCCTGTACAAGGCCGCGGCCGACTACGCGGCGACGCGCGGCATCATCATCGCGGACACGAAGTTCGAGTTCGGTCTCGACCAGAACGGCAAGCTGTATCTGATGGACGAAGCGCTGACCGCCGATTCGTCGCGCTTCTGGCCGGCCGACGAGTACCGGGTGGGCACGAATCCGCCGTCGTTCGACAAGCAGTTCGTGCGCGACTGGCTCGAAACGCAGGACTGGGGCAAGACGGCGCCGGCGCCGAAGCTGCCGGACGACGTGGTCGCGAAGACGTCCGCGAAGTACCAGGAGGCGCTCGAACGCCTGACCGGCCAGACGCTCGCGTGAACGAAGAAGGACGACTGATGACTGAAGCGCAGACCGCTCACCAGCACGCCGCGCCGCTCGTCGGCGTGCTGATGGGCTCCAGCTCCGACTGGGAAACGATGAAGCATGCGGTGGCGATCCTGCAGGAGTTCGGTGTCGCGTACGAAGCGAAGGTGGTGTCCGCGCACAGGATGCCCGACGAGATGTTCGAGTACGCGGAGCGCGCGCGCGAGCGCGGCCTGCGCGCGATCATCGCGGGCGCGGGCGGCGCGGCGCATCTGCCGGGCATGCTCGCCGCGAAGACGACGGTGCCGGTGCTCGGCGTGCCGGTCGCGAGCAAGTATCTGAAGGGCGTCGATTCGCTGCATTCGATCGTGCAGATGCCGAAGGGCGTGCCGGTCGCGACGTTCGCGATCGGCGAGGCGGGCGCGGCGAATGCGGCGCTCTTCGCCGTGTCGATTTTGAGCGTGACCGATGCCGGCTTCGCGAATCGGCTCGCGCAGTTCCGCGTGCGCCAGAACGAAGCCGCGCACGCGATGGTATTGCCGGCGCTGTAACGACGCGCCACGTCCCGCGCCGCCGGCTACGAAGTACGGCAGGCGGCGCGCCGACGTTAAACCCCCGGCCGGCGCTGCACGTCATCCCCCGGCGCAGCCGGCCGCGATCTACGACGAAAATGAACCCAGACCACAACACTCCGGTTTCCCCGATCCTGCCAGGCGCCTGGCTCGGCATGGTGGGCGGCGGCCAGCTCGGCCGCATGTTCTGTTTCGCCGCGCAGGCGATGGGCTATCGCGTCGCCGTGCTGGACCCGGACCCGACGAGCCCGGCCGGCACCGTCGCGGACCGCCATCTGCGCGCCGCTTACGACGACGACGCCGCGCTCACCGAACTCGCGCGCCTGTGCGCGGCCGTGTCGACCGAATTCGAGAACGTGCCCGCTGAAAGCCTCGACGCGCTCGCGAAGACGACGTTCGTGAGCCCCGCGGGCCGGTGCGTGGCGATCGCGCAGGACCGGATCGCCGAGAAGCGCTTTATCGCGGCGGCCGGCGTGCCGGTCGCGCCGCACGTGGTGATCGAGTCGTCGCAGGCGCTCGCCGCGCTGTCGGACGACGCGCTCGCGGGCGTGCTGCCGGGCATCCTGAAGACCGCGCGGCTCGGCTACGACGGCAAGGGCCAGGTGCGCGTCGGCAACGCGGCCGAAGTGCGCGAAGCGCATGCGGCGCTCGGCGGCGTGCCGTGCGTGCTCGAAAAGCGGCTGTCGCTGAAGTTCGAGGTGTCCGCGCTGATCGCGCGCGGCGTGAACGGCGCGTGCGCCGTCTATCCGCTCGCGCAGAACACGCACCGCAACGGCGTGCTGTCGCACACGATCGTGCCGGCGCCGGACGCGAGCCCCGCGCTCGTCGCGCAGGCGCAGCAGGCCGCGCTGTCGATCGCGGCGAAGCTCGGCTATGTCGGCGTGCTGTGCGTCGAATTCTTCGTGCTCGAAGACGGCACGATGGTCGCGAACGAGATGGCGCCGCGTCCGCACAACTCCGGCCACTACACGGTCGATGCGTGCGCGACGAGCCAGTTCGAGCAGCAGGTGCGCGCGATGACCGCGATGCCGCTCGGCGACACGCGCCAGCATTCGCCGGCCGTGATGCTGAACATTCTCGGCGACGTGTGGTTCCCGGCCGGCGCCGGCGAATCGAAGGCGCAGAAGGGCGCCGCGCCCGTCACGCCGCCGTGGGACGAAGTGGCCGCGATGCCGGCCGCGCGGCTGCATCTGTACGGCAAGGAGGACGCGCGTCCGGGCCGCAAGATGGGCCACGTGAACTTCACCGCGCCGACGCTCGACGAAGCGCGCACCGCCGCCCGCGACTGCGCGCGGCTCCTGCACATCGTCACGAAGTGACGTGGCGTGACGCGATGACCGCCGCACCGCACCCGACCGACGCCGACATCGAGCAAGCCGCTGCGCTGCTCGACGCGGGCGAACTCGTCGCGTTCCCGACCGAGACCGTGTACGGCCTCGGCGCCGACGCCGCGAATCCCGACGCCGTCGCGCGCATCTATGCGGCGAAGGGGCGGCCGGCGAACCATCCGGTGATCGTGCATCTGCCGCCGGGCGGCGATCCGCAATACTGGGCGGCGCAATGGCCGGACGCGGCGCAAAAGCTCGTCGACGCGTTCTGGCCCGGCCCGCTCACGCTGATCGTCAAGCGCCATCCGCGGATTCCGGATGCGGTCAGCGGCGGGCAGGATTCGGTCGGCCTGCGGTGCCCGTCGCATCCGGTCGCGCAAAAGCTGCTCGCGGCGTTTTCGCGCCGTCGCCGCGGACATGGCGGCGTGGCGGCGCCGTCGGCGAACCGCTTCGGCCATGTGAGCCCGACCACCGCGCAGCATGTGCGCGACGAGTTCGGCGCGAGCGTGCACGTGCTCGACGGCGGGCCGAGCGACGTCGGGATCGAATCGACGATTGTCGATCTGTCGCGCGGCTTTCCCGCGCTGCTGCGGCCCGGGCAGGTGACGCCGCACGACATCGCGCGCGTGCTGGGCGAGGCGCCGCGTCTGCCCGACGGGTCCGACGCCACCGCGCCGCGCGCGTCGGGCACGCTCAAGGCGCACTACGCACCGCGCACGCCGCTCGCGCTGCTGCCGTTCGAAGCGCTGGAGCCGATGCTGGCGACCGCGCAGGCGGACGGCGAACCGGTGGCGCTCGTTGCGCGCGCGTCGCGCGCGGGTGCCTGGGCGAGCACGCCGGGCGTGCATTTCATCGCCGCGCCCGAAGACCCGCCACGCTATGCGCGCGAGCTGTATGGCTTGCTGCGCGCGCTCGATCGCGCGAACGTCGTGCGCATCCTGATCGAGAAGCTGCCAGAGACGATCGACTGGGCGGCCGTCAACGACCGGCTCGGACGGGCGGCGGCGGCGTTCGAGGTCGAGCAGCGCTGAATCTGCGCCGTTCCAACGAAAACACCCCACGACCGTAGCGGTGCGTGGGGTGTTGTGTTTTCGGCCGTCGGCGCCGGGTTCGCCCGACGCCCGGCTCAGATCACTGCGGCGCCTTGCCGACGCCGATTGCCGCGAGTCGCGTCTCGACGAGTTGCGCGAACTGCGCATGCAGCGCCGTGGTCGGGTGCACCAGATCCGCGAACATGTAGGTCGTCGGCGCATTCGGTGCGTTCAGCGTCTGTTGCGAGCAGAACAGCGACGATGCGAACTGGGCGCCGTAGACCGCGGCATAGGCGTCGATCGTCGCTTGCGGCGTTCCGGACGGCAAACCCAGCACCGTGGCCGGATTCGATTGCGCGTAGGCCGTCGCGTTGGCCGCCATCTGCGGGAGGTTGCACGCGGTGTTCGTGTTCGTCACGCTGAAACCGCTCGCCGACGGGTTCTGCAGGATGCCGTCCATCCACGTCAGCGAATCGATCCACAGTACCTGGTTCGCACCGATCTGCGGGGCGAGCTGCTGCTGCAGCATGCCGTTGTACGCTGCCGCGACGAGCGTGATGATGCTGGACACCTGCGCGACGCTCACCGACGGATTCGCGGCCACCACGGCCTGCGCCACTTTCAGGCCGGCCGGCGTCTGGCCGACGTCGGGCACGTCCATCACGACCACGTGCGTTGCGCCTTTCGCGAGGATCTGGTTCTGGATCTGCGTCGCGAGCGTCTGCGCTGCGGCGGCGATGTTGCCGACGAGCGGGTCCGAGGACGGGTTGGCGATGATGTATCCGGCGACGGCCTGTACCAGCGCGGCCTGATTGGCGCTCGTCGGCGCGGCCTGGTAGGTCGCGAACGCGACCTGGAACGTGGCGTTGCCCATCAATCCGTTGAGGAACGTCCCCACCGACGTCGCATTCGTGACGAGGTTCAGCACTTCGTTCGCGCCGCCGTCGACGAGCACGATCTGATTCGCGTTGAAATTGCCGTGCTGGCTCAGGTACTGCTGGATCTGCCAGACGATCGGCATCTGCGTAGCCGACGCCGAATTGATCGTGCCGCCCACCGAAACCTGCGCGCCGCCCTGCGCGTAATTGAGGCCGCCGCTCGCGGTCAGCGGCGTGCCGAAGCCGCCTTCGAATGCGGGCGTCATCTGGCTGCCGAAATATTCGGACACCTTCATGGTCCACACTTCGCCCGGGTTGGTCGTGAAGCGGCCGCCGCCGAAGCCGAGCAGGATCGGGTGATACGTGCCCGCGTCGGACAGGCTCGTGCCGAACGACACCACCTGCATGTTCACGCCGCTCGGCGGCGTGTTGCTGCCGCTGCTGCCGCCGCCGCCGCCGCAGGCGGCGAGCAGCGCGAAGGCCGCGCTGGCGATGGCGATCTGCGTCGTGCGCAGCAGTGCGCGATGGGGGGTGGTCGGTTGCTTCATGTTCACTTCGTCTCCTTGTTATGCGCCGTTACGCCTTCTCGATGCAGGTCTTGCCGTGCCTTCCGTTGCGGGCGAGGCCGTCAGCCTACCGAATCCTGTGCGGTTCGCGCGATCCGCGTCCACCCTTGCTGTTGTTTTTGCGCACGATCGTTCGGTGCGCCGGGCCGGTCAGGATCGCGGTCAGCGTACACGGCTAATGCCCGCGCGCGGCGACGCTTTGCTAGAGGAAAGCTTCGAGCGCGCGCAGGCGGCGTACGCGTGCCGGACGCGTTCAGCGCTCGCGGCGGTGGCGCGCTTGCGTTCTGAGCAGATGCTTCGACACGCGCCTCGGATGCGGCTCGACGTAGACCGGCGCTTCCTCCGGCATCCCCTGGTAGACCCATTCGAGCAGTGCGTCGTGAGCGGCGCGCGCCGCTTCCGCGCGCGGATCGTTGATCAGGCTGACGACGATGTACGTCTGTCCGTCGGCGGCCGCGACGTAGCCGGCGATCGAGCGCACGTCGCGCAGCGTGCCCGTCTTGATGTGCGCGTTGCCGCCGACCGGCGCGTTGCCGAGACGGTTGCGCATCGTTCCGTCGACGCCCGCGATCGGCAGCGAGTCGACGAACACCTGCGCGACCGGGCTCGCGTTCGCCGCCTGCAGCAGGTTCGCGAGCGACAGCGCGCTCACGCGTTCTTCGCGCGACAGGCCGCAGCCGTTGTCGAGCGCGAGCTCCGGCATCGCGATGCCGTTGCGGCGCAGGAACGCGGTGACGGCCGCCGCGGACTTCGCGGTCGTCGACGGCGGCGCAGACGCCCTTGCGCCGAGCGTGAGGAACAGGTTGCGCGCCATCACGTTGTTGCTGAACTTGTTGATGTCGTGCACGACGTCGCCGAGCGGCGGGCTGTCGTGGACGGCGACGAGCCGCGCGCCCGGCGGCACCTTGCCTTCGCGGACGGTCCCGCCGAAGCTGCCGCCCGCCTGCTGCCACAGCGCGAGAAAGCCGCCCGCGAAGAAGGCCGAGTGGTTGATCGGCGCGGCCATGTTGATCGAGCGCTCGCCGCAGTGCATCGCGTACGCGCCGTCGAAACTCGCGATGACCGTGCCGCCCGCGCCCTGATCGAACTGCGGCGTCGGCATCACGCCGCGGCACGCGCCGGCGCGCATGTGGATGCGGTTGTCGATCTGCAGTTGCGAGATCGGCGGCACGACGTCGATCGACACGCCGCCGCGCGACGGCGCGAGCGTGAACGTCAACGCCTTGAACGCGTACAGCAGCGGGTCGGGGCCGACGTTGTACGGCGCGTCGGCGTCGTCGTCGAATGGCGGCAGGTCGCGCGTCGACGCGTCGAATTCGGTCTTGTCGAGCACGAGCGCGCCGTCGATGCGCACGATGCCGGCCGCGCGGATCTTCTGCACGAGGTCGATCAGCTCTTCCGGCACGAGCTTCGGGTCGCCGGTGCCCTTGATGTACAGGTCGCCGTGCAGCACGCCGGCCGTATCCACGGTGCCGGTCGCGTACGCGCTCGTGCGCCAGCGGAAGTCGGGGCCGAGCATCGCGAGCGCGGTCCATGTGGTGACGAGCTTCATCGTCGACGCGGGCATCATCGGCTGCGCGGCGTTGACCGCGACGCTCGGCAGCCGGTCGCCGACCTTTTCGACGACGACGCTCACGTCGGACAGCGGCACGTGCGCGCGTTCGAGCCCGGCCATCACCGAAGGCGGCAGCACGGTCGTCACGTTGACCGTCGGCGAGCGCGCGCCGGCGGGCGCGGGGGCGAGCGTGGACGGCTGCGCGACGAGCGGTGCGCGCTCGCCGACGGGCGGCTGTCCGAACGTCGACGCGGGCGCGGCGGCACGCGCCTGTGCGGCCGGGCCCGGTTGCGCGAGCGCGGGCTGCGCGAGGCCGAGCGCCGCGCACGCGAGCGCGGCGGCGACGAAACCGGCGAGTGGACGCGAGTGACGGGTGTTACGCGAGTGACGCGTGGCGCCGACGGTCGGCGCGGCGGCGGTCGCGTCGCGGGCGGCGCAAGCGGCGTGAACGTCGTAAGCGGCGTGTGCTGCAGGTGCTGCGGTGTCGAGCGGGCGCGGCGAACGAAGATCGGCGCGGGGCGAAGCGGGCAGGGCGGGTGACATGAAGGCGGTGGGTCGGCAAAAACGCGGAAAAGCGCCGCAAAAACGTGGCAAGGAACGCGACGGGAAGCGCGGCAAAATCGTATTGAAAACGCGGCAAAAGACGCGAAAACAACCCTAAGCGCGTCGCGCGCCGTTCACAGGCACGGTGGCGGCGCGACGCGTCGAACGACGAAGCGGCGCACAAGGCCGCGATGCGTCGCACGCCAGGGGGCGACTCATCGCGGCGCAGCACGCCGCAAGAGCGCCCATTGTAAAGACCTCACGTGACGCGTGCGCAATCGCTCGCCGCAAATCCGCGCCGATTGTGAGTGCGGCGCTCGCGCGGCGCTAGAATGCCGGATATTTCCGAATTTCCCGGCCTCGCGGCCGACACGATCCCGAGACCGTTCCGATGCGCATACTCCTTGTCGAAGATGACCGCATGATCGCCGAAGGCGTGCGCAAGGCGCTGCGCGGCGAGGGCTTCGCGGTCGACTGGGTCGAGAACGGCGACGTCGCGCTGTCGGCGATGAACGGCGAAGCTTACGATCTGATGCTGCTCGACCTCGGGCTGCCGAAGCGCGACGGCCTCGACGTGCTGCGCGCGTTGCGCTCGCGCGGCCACGCGCTGCCGGTGCTGATCGTCACCGCGCGCGACGCCGTCGCCGATCGCGTGAAGGGGCTCGACGCCGGCGCCGACGACTATCTGATCAAGCCTTTCGACCTCGACGAACTCGGCGCGCGGATGCGCGCACTGATCCGGCGCAACGCGGGCCGCAGCGAATCGACGATCCGCCACGGCGCGTTGACGCTCGACCCCGCGTCGCATCAGGTCACGCAGGACGGCGCGCCGGTCGCGCTGTCCGCGCGCGAATTCGCGCTGCTCGAGGCGCTCCTGTCGCGGCCGGGCGCGGTGCTGTCCAAATCGCAGCTCGAAGAAAAAATGTACGGCTGGGGCGAGGAGATCGGCAGCAACACCGTCGAGGTGTACATCCACGCGCTGCGCAAGAAGCTCGGCGCGGACCTGATCCGCAACGTGCGCGGACTCGGCTACATGATTGCGAAAGAAGCGTGACGCGACGGGACCCCTGACCAGCCGATGCGCTCGATTCGACGACAACTGCTGTTCTGGCTGCTCGCCCTCGTCGTGGCCGGCGTGGGGCTCGCGGGCTGGATGATCTACCGGCAGGCGCTCGCCGAAGCCAACGAACTGTTCGACTACCAGCTGCAGGAGATCGCGGCGGCGCTGCCGTCGGAGCCTTTCAACGCGATTCTCGGTTCGCGCGACACCGGCGAGGAAGGCATCGTGCTGCAGATCTGGAATCGCAACGGCGTGCTGATGTACTACTCGCATCCGCGTGCGCCGCTCGCGCCGCGCGCGAAGCTCGGCTTTTCGACGGAGCGCACCGATCGCGGCGACTGGCGCGTGTACGGCGCGATCGTCGGCGACAACGTCGTGCAGCTCGCGCAGCCGGTGTCGGTGCGCAACCGGCTCGCGGCGAACGTCGCACTGCGCACGCTGTGGCCGCTGATCCTGCTGCTGCCGCTGCTCGGCCTCGCGGTGTGGATCGTCGTCGGGCGCGGACTCGCGCCGCTCACGCGGGTCGCGCGCGCGCTCGACTTGCGTCATCCGGAAGGCCTCGATCCGTTGCCCGAAAGCGGCGTGCCGCGCGAGATCACGCCGCTCGTGCGCGCGCTGAACGCGCTGCTCGCGCGGCTCGGCACGGCGCTCGACACCCAGCGGGCGTTCGTCGCCGACGCCGCGCACGAACTGCGCACGCCGCTCGCCGCGCTGCGCATCCAGGCGCAGCTCGTCGCGCGCGCGCAGGACGACGATGCGCGCCGCGACGCGCTCGCCGACCTGCAAATGGGCGTCACGCGCGCGACGCGTCTTGCCGAGCAGCTGCTGGCGCTCGCGCGCTCGGAACCGGACAGCCGCGCGCGCATGCGCGACGTGGACCTGCACGCGCTGCTCGAAGACTGCGTCGCTACCTACGCGCCGATCGCGCAGCAGCGCGACGTCGATCTCGGCATCGAGCGCAGCGAGCCGGCGACGCTGCGCGGCGACCCTGACGGGCTGCGCGTGATGCTCAACAACCTGCTCGACAACGCGACGAAATACACGCCGGACGGCGGCCGCGTCGACGTGAGCGTGCGCGTCGATCGCGGTCGTCCGGTCGTGACGATCGCCGACAGCGGCCCCGGCATTCCGGTCGACGAACGCCTGCGCGTGTTCGACCGCTTCTACCGCGTCGGCGAGGGCGCCGCCCGCGCGCGCACCGACGTGTCGGGCAGCGGGCTCGGGCTCGCGATCGTGCGGCGCATCGCGGCGCAGCACGAGGCGACGGTGACGCTCGGCGATTCGCCGTCGGGCGGCCTCCAGGTCGACGTCCGTTTCTGACATCCGTTTTTTTGACCGGCCGGCAGGGCCGTGCAGCCGGGCTTCCGTGCTCCGGGGCCGCCCCGGCCGGGTGCCGGAAGAATTAAGACTGCTTTAAGCGACGCCACGTACGCTTGCCTGCACCGTTTGAGGATTCCGCTGAAGGAGCCAGTAATGAACGTCAAAGTCCTTTCCCGCAGTGCCGTTGCGCTCGCTGTTGCCGCCGCGTTGTCGGTGGGGTTCGTGGCGGGGCGCCACGGCGTGCCGGCCCCGCAGGTCATCGCGCCGGCCGAAGCCGCGATGATGCCCGCCGAAGCCGCCGCAAAAACCGGCATTCCCGACTTCTCCGGCCTCGTCGAGACCTACGGTCCGGCCGTCGTCAACATCAGCGCGAAGCACGTCGTGAAGCAGACCGCGCGGCGCGCGAGCCCGCAGCAACTGCCGATCGATCCGTCCGATCCGTTCTACCAGTTCTTCAAGCGCTTCTACGGCGGCGTTCCCGGCATGCAGGGCAGCCCCGACGACGACGGCGGCGGCGACGACGACCGTCCGAGCGCGAGCCTCGGCTCGGGCTTCATCCTGAGCGCGGACGGCTACATCCTGACCAACGCGCACGTCGTCGACGGCGCGAACGTCGTGACCGTGAAGCTCACCGACAAGCGCGAATTCCGCGCGAAAGTGATCGGCGCCGACAAGCAGTCGGACGTCGCGGTGCTGAAGATCGACGCGAAGAACCTGCCGACCGTGAAGATCGGCGATCCGCGCCAGAGCAAGGTGGGCCAGTGGGTCGTCGCGATCGGCTCGCCGTACGGCTTCGACAACACGGTGACGTCGGGCATCATCAGCGCGAAGGCGCGCGCGCTGCCCGACGAGAACTACACGCCGTTCATCCAGACCGACGTGCCGGTGAACCCCGGCAACTCGGGCGGTCCGCTCTTCAACCTGCAGGGCGAAGTCATCGGCATCAACTCGATGATCTACTCGCAGACCGGCGGCTTCCAGGGCCTGTCGTTCGCGATTCCGATCAACGAGGCGATCAAGGTGAAGGACGAACTCGTGAAGACCGGTCACGTGAGCCGCGGGCGTCTCGGCGTCGCGGTGCAGCAGGTGAACCAGTCGCTCGCGGATTCGTTCGGCATGCAAAAGCCGCAGGGCGCGCTCGTCAGCTCGGTCGATCCGGGCGGTCCGGCCGCGAAGGCCGGCTTGCAGCCGGGCGACGTCATTCTGTCGGTGAACGGCCAGACGGTCGACGATTCGAGCGCGCTGCCGTCGATCATCGCGGGCATGAAGCCCGGCGCGAAGGCGGACCTGCAGGTGTGGCGCGACAAGTCGACGAAGACCGTCAGCGCGACGATCGGCAAGCTCGGCGACGCGAAGGTCGCGTCCAACGACACGCCGCAGTCGGAGGTCCAGGGGCGTCTTGGCGTGGCGGTGCGGCCGCTGACGCCCGACGAGATGAACAACAGCTCGCTCACGCACGGCCTCGTCGTCGGCCAGGTGAGCGGCGCGGCGGCGAGCGCCGGCATCCAGCCGGGCGACGTGATCCTCGCGGTCAACGGCCGGCCGGTGTCGAACGCGCAGCAGCTGAAGGACATGGTGTCGAAGGCGGGCAGCAGCATCGCGCTGCTGATCCAGCGCGACAACGCGCAGATCTTCGTGCCGGTCGACCTCGGCTGATCGCCCGCGGCACGCGTGCTCGCTGCGCGCGTCGCCCGACGAAAACCGCTAACCTGTGGTCAGTTTTCTACGCGGGCGGGGCAACCCGCCCGCGTAGTCGTTTGCCGGGGCGCACCGCGCATCCGGCTCCTTCCTGGCGGTTTCAGTCCGACGAGAACTGGGCACGCGCCTTGCGGACGCTCACAGTCGGTAAACCTTCTAAGGAGCGACCACGATGGAAAGGCAACGCAATTCGCACCGGATCGTTTCGACCATGATCGCGACTGCGCTCGCGTTCGGCCTCGCCGGCGGTGCGCTGGCGCAGCAGCAGATGCCGCAAGGCGGCAACGCGGGTACTTCAAACGACACCGGCTCGGACACCGCGCCCGGCACGGTCGGCGGAACGAACGCCGACAACACGAGCGCGGGCAACATCCACCAGACCGGCATGCCGCAGACGCAAACCCAGGGCGACGTGTCGTTCGTCACCGGCGGCGTCGGTCTCGACGAGTCCACCGCGCTGCGCGCCGCGCAGCACCAGTGGCCGCTGGCGCTGCGCTTCACGGGGCCGGCGTCGGCGTACGTGTCCAACGTGGACGTGCAGATCGTCGACAGCAAGGGCACGACCGTGCTCGACACCACGTCGAAAGGGCCGTACATGCTGGTGCGGCTGCGCCCGGGCCGGTATACGGTGCACGCGAGCTACAGCGACGTCGACCGCTCGCAGACCGTCACGGTGCGCGGCAACGGCAGCGCGCGGGCGACGTTCGCGTGGCAGGTCAGCCGCTGACCGGCCCGCGTCCCACCGCAAGGCGCGCCGCCAGAGGGCGCTTTTTTAAAGGTCGCGCGCTTGTCAGAAGTTTCGCCGATAATGAAAGCCACGGACGCACCGTGGCTTTTTTGTGCGGTGTCCGCGGAAAACGAGGCCGGCCTTGCGCAAATCGGGCCGGCCCGCGCAGCGACGAGCGGAATTCGCCCGTCGTGCATTGAGCCCAGGGGACGGATCATGGCGGCCGAAACAGACGCCGGTCATCGCATCGACATTGGCACGAACCATCATCGCGTGAGAGTGATCCACGGCGGAGTCACGTATGCGGACACGCACGATGCGCTGACGCTCGCCGAATCCGGTCTCCCCGACGTCGTCTATTTTCCGCGCGCCGACGTGAACATGGCGCGGCTCGAACGTTCGACGCACACGTCGCATTGCCCGTACAAGGGCGACGCCAGCTACTACCATCTGCGCACCGAGGACGGCCTGATCGAAAACGTCGTCTGGAGTTACGAAGCGCCGCTCGACGGCGTTCGGCGCATCGAAGGGTATCTGGCGTTTCATGCTTCGCTCGTCGATCGGATCGACCAGACCTCCTGACCGGCACGGGCACGCATATCGGGGAGGCCGCCATGGAACTGAAAGACGCATTAAGGATTCCGCTCGCGCCATCCACCGTGTGGGACGCGCTCCATGACCCCGCGCTCGTGCGCGCGAGCCTCGAGCATTGCGAGTCGTTCCACCGGCTCGCGCCGGGCGAGTACGCGCTGACGCTGACCGTGCCGCTCGGGCCGCTGCGTGCCCGTTACGAGGTGCGCGCCCATATCTCGAACGACGTGTCGCAGCCGCCGCAGACGCCGCGCCGGATGCTGAGCTTTCGTGCGCGCGCGGACGGCGTCGGCTCGCTGCGCGGCCAGATCGACGTTTCGTTGCGCGCGGAACCGTCGCCCGCGGGCGACAGCACGCAGATCGACTATTCGGTGTGGGCGACGCTGACCGGCCCGCTCGCCGACTTGCCGACGCGGCAGATCGAGCGGGCGCTGCACGACCTCGCGGACGATTTCTTCACCGAGTTCTGCGCGGTCGTCGAGGTGAAGTACGGGCAGGCGCCGAACCGCGTCGGCGATGCGCCGCGCCGCCAGCATGTGTTCCTGCGGCCGATCAGCATGGCCGGCCTCGCGCGGCGCGCACACCTGTTGCCGCAGCACTATGGTGCCGCGCTCGGCGGCCGCGCGGCCGGCGCCGTGCGCAACGAGCCGACGCCGCACGCTTTGCCGAACTGGGCGTGGGCGGCGATGATCTTCTTCGTCGCGCTGCTGCTCTACGTCGCCCGGCGGCTGACGGGCTGAGCGGCTGATCACACATCCGTCCTGTACCCGACGCGCGGATCGATCCGCGCGCCGATCCATGATTCCCACCCGTCCGAACTGAATCCGAGGAGTCCCCGATGTCCGCCACCCCGCGCCGCGCGCTTGTCGTGATCGACGTGCAGAACGAATACGTGAGCGGCGATCTGCCGATCGAATATCCGGACATCGAGACGTCGCTCGCGAACATCGCCCGCGCGATGGACGCCGCGCGCGCGGTCGGCGTGCCGGTCGTCGTCGTGCAGAACGTCGCGCCTGCCACGTCGCCGCTGTTCGCGCGCGGCAGCGCGGGTGCGGAGCTGCATCCGGCCGTTGCGTCGCGCGGGCGCGATCATCTCGTGGAAAAGTCGCTGCCGAGCGTGTTCGCGAAGACCGATCTCGCGGACTGGCTCGCCGCCCGCGACATCGACACGCTGACGATCGTCGGCTACATGACGCACAACTGCGACGCGTCGACGGCGTTCGAAGCGACTCATCGCGGGCTGAAAGTGGAGTTCCTCGCGGATGCGACCGGTTCGGTGCCGTACGAGAACGACGCGGGCTTTGCGAGCGCGGAGGAAATCCACCGCGTGTTCAGCGTCGTGATGCAGTCGCGCTTCGCGGCCGTCGCGAGCACCGACGCGTGGCTCGCGGCCGTCAAGGCCGGCGAGCCGCTGACGGGCGGCAACATCTACGCGTCGAACCAGAAGGCGCGCTCGCGCGCCGCTGCCTAGCCGGCCGGTCGATCCTTCGAGTCGCGTTGCGTGCCGCTCACGCCCGTCGCCCGCGGCGTCGACGGCACGCGAGCGCGCTTTTCGTCCGCATCGTCGGCGTGCCGGCGTGTGCTACGCGCTGCCGCTACGGGGCTTGCGTAGCGCCGGACTGAAACGCAGCGCGTCGAGCACCGCATCGACCGCTGCTTCGGCGCCCGTCGCGACGTCGAACAGATCCGGCAGGATCGCCATGTCGCGCAGCGCGCCGCCGATCATCGAGTGCACGACGCGCGCGGCGCGCGCCGGGTCGAGATCGGCCGGCAACTGGCCTTTCGAAATCGCGTTGCGCACGCCTTCCTCGAGCTTCGCGAGCGCATCGCGCATGTTCGACTGATGACGGTCCATCACCGGCCCCATTTCCTCGACGAACTCGCACTTCAGAAACAGGATGTCGAACACGCGGCGGCGGCGCGCGTCGGTGGCCGTATTGCGCAGACAGAGCGTGCACAGTTCGCGGATGCGGCCGAGCGGATCGGCCTCGTTCGGATCGACGGAGGCCGTCTTCAGTTCATCGAGCGGCAGCAGCACGCGGTCGAACATCGCCGTGAACAGATCGCCCTTGTTCTCGAAGTGCCAGTAGATCGCCCCGCGCGTGACGCCCGCCGCGTGCGCGATGTCGGCAAGCGACGTCCGCGACACACCCTTGTCGTAGAAAACCTGCTCGGCGGCGTCGAGGATACGGCAGCGCGTCTCCTGCGCTTCCTCTTTGGTGCGACGGACCATTTGTCGTATTTATCGGGGTCGCCCGGCGGCAGCGGGCATGGGTTAAAGGCGGGCCGCGTAATACTTCGTAAGCGTTTAGTCCCCCCGGGGGTGTTATACGTACGTTCACGAATGTATCTATAATAGCACCCCACCGACGGGTCGCCCCGATCCGTGATGTCCGGTTAATATCCGTCACTGGCCACAGAGATCGTACGAATTGCCTTTGTGCGGCGGATTTGATAGACGCCGTGCCAATTGTGTCGTCCGGCGGGCTCGCGCGGACCGTTGCGCGCCGTTCATCGCTCCCGGGGGGCAGTCAAGAGTCGTAGCCATTTGCTGGCGTGCGTCGTCGTCCTTCGGAGAGGCTGGGCGCCGCATTCCTTTCAATGTCAGTCATAAGACAGAGGTCGCTCCATGCGCGTCGAACGGGTTCCATTCCGCCTAATCAGTGCCGCGACGGCTGCCATCGTGCTTGCCGCGTGCGGGCAAAAGCAGTCGGCGCCCCCGCCGCAGGCCCCCGAAGTGGGTGTCATCACCGCCGAGCCGTCGCCGGTGCCGGTCGTCTCCGAACTGCCGGGCCGCACGAGCGCGTACCTCGTCGCGCAGGTGCGCTCGCGCGTGGACGGCATCGTGCTGCGCCGCGAGTTCACCGAAGGCACGATGGTCAAGGCCGGCCAGCGCCTCTACAAGATCGACCCGGCGCCGTACATCGCGACGCTGAACAATGCGAAGGCGACGCTCGCGAGCGCGCAGGCGAACCTCGTGTCGACGACCGCGCAGGCGAACCGCTACAAGGTGCTGGTTGCCGCGAACGCGGTCAGCAAGCAGGACTATGACAACGCCGTGGCCGCCGAAGGCCAGGCGCGCGCTTCCGTCGACGCCGGGAAGGCCGCGGTCGACACCGCGCAGATCAATCTCGGCTACACGGACGTCACGTCGCCGATCACGGGCCAGGTCGGCATCTCGCAGGTGACGCCGGGCGCCTACGTGCAGGCGAGCGCTGCGACGCTGCTGTCGACCGTGCAGCAGCTCGATCCGATGTACGTCGACCTCACGCAGTCGAGCCTCGAAGGCCTGCGGCTGCGCCGCGAGGTGCAGGAAGGACGCCTGAAGACCAACGGCCCGAACGCCGCGAAGGTCAAGCTGATCCTCGAAGACGGCCGCAACTATTCGGAAATCGGCAAGCTGCAGTTCACCGACGTGACGGTCGACCAGACCACCGGCTCGGTGACGATCCGCGCGATCTTCCCGAATCCGAACCACGTGCTGCTGCCGGGCATGTTCGTGCGCGCGCAGATCGAGGAAGGGATCAACAACACCGCGATCCTCGTGCCGCAGATCGGCGTCACGCATGACCAGAAGGGGCAGGCGAGCGTGTACGTGGTCAACGCCGACAACAAGGTCGAACTTCGTCCGATCACGACCGCCGGCACGCAAGGCCAGGACTGGGTCGTGCAAAGCGGCCTGAACCCGGGTGACCGCGTGGTCGTGCAGGGCCTCGTGAAGATCCAGCAGCCGGGCATGACCGTGAAGCCGGTGGCCGCGCAACTGCCGCCGCCGCCGCCGCCGGGCGCACCGTCGGCCGATCTCGCGACCGGCGCCTCGCCGTCCACGGGGGCGAGTCCGGCGCAGGCCGCGTCCGCCGCGAAATAACAGGGGACCTGCTTCATGGCAAAGTTCTTTATCGATCGCCCGATTTTTGCGTGGGTGATCGCCATCATCCTGATGCTAGCCGGGGTCGCGTCGATCTTCACGCTGCCGGTCGCGCAATATCCGACCATCGCGCCGCCGTCGATCCAGATCAGCGCGACCTACCCGGGCGCGTCCGCGTCGACGGTCGAAAACACCGTCACGCAGGTGATCGAGCAGCAGATGAGCGGTATCGACCACCTGCTGTACATGTCGTCCACCAGCGACGACACCGGTACCGCCACGATCACCATCACCTTCGCTGCCGGCACCAATCCTGACATCGCGCAGGTGCAGGTGCAGAACAAGCTGCAGCTCGCGACGCCGATCCTGCCGCAGGTCGTGCAGCAGCTCGGCATCCGCGTGACGAAGTCGAGCAACAGCTTCCTGCTCGTGCTCGCGTTCGTGTCGCAGGACGGCAGCATGAACAAGTACGACCTCGCGAACTACGTGGCGTCGCACGTTGAGGATCCGGTGAGCCGTCTCGACGGCGTCGGCACCGTCACGCTGTTCGGCACGCAGTACGCGATGCGGATCTGGCTCGACCCGCACAAGCTGAATAACTTCGGCTTGACGCCGGTCGACGTGACGAACGCGATCGCCGCGCAGAACGTGCAGGTCGCGGGCGGCCAGATCGGCGGCACGCCGTCGGTCGCCGGGCAGTCGATGCAGGCGACGATCACCGAGGCGACGCTTTTGCGCACGCCGGAGGAGTTCGGCAACATCCTGCTGAAGGTGAACCAGGACGGCTCGCAGGTGCGTCTGCGCGACGTCGCGCGCATCGCGCTCGGCGGCGAAAACTACAACTTCGACACGAAGTACAGCGGCCAGCCGACGGCCGGCCTCGGCATCCAGCTCGCGACCGGCGCGAACGCGCTGCAGACCGCGCAGCTGGTGCGCACGAAGGTCGCCGAGCTGTCGAAGTACTTCCCGCATGGTCTGGTCGTGCAGTATCCGTACGACACGACGCCGTTCGTGCGGCTGTCGATCGAGGACGTGATCAAGACGCTGCTCGAAGGCATCGTGCTCGTGTTCCTCGTGATGTACCTGTTCCTGCAGAACCTGCGCGCGACGCTGATCCCGACGATCGCGGTGCCGGTGGTGCTGCTCGGCACGTTCGCGATCATGGCGGTGGTCGGCTTCTCGATCAACACGCTGTCGATGTTCGGCCTCGTGCTCGCGATCGGTCTGCTCGTCGACGATGCGATCGTGGTCGTCGAGAACGTCGAGCGGGTGATGGCCGAAGAGGGGCTGTCTCCAAGAGAGGCGACCCGCAAGGCGATGGGCCAGATCACCGGCGCGCTCGTCGGCGTGGCGCTCGTGCTGTCGGCGGTGTTCGTGCCGGTCGCGCTGTCGGGCGGGTCGGTCGGCGCGATCTACCGGCAGTTCTCGCTCACGATCGTGTCCGCGATGGTGCTGTCCGTGCTGGTCGCGTTGATTCTGACGCCGGCGCTGTGCGCGACGATCCTCAAGCCGATTCCGCAGGGTCATCACGAGCAGAAGAAGGGCTTCTTCGGCTGGTTCAACCGCACGTTCGAGCGGAGCCGCGACAAGTACCACAACGGCGTGTATCACGTGATCCGCCGCTCGGGCCGCTGGCTGATCATCTATATCGCGGTGATCGTCGCGGTCGGCATGCTGTTCGTGCGGCTGCCGAAGTCGTTCCTGCCGGACGAGGACCAGGGCACGATGTTCGTGATCGTGCAGACGCCGCCGGGCTCGACGCAGGAAACGACCGCGCGCACGCTCGCGAACATCAGCGACTATCTGCTCCACGACGAGAAGGCCATCGTCGAATCGACGTTCACGGTGAACGGCTTCAGCTTCGCGGGCCGCGGCCAGAACTCGGGCCTCGTGTTCGTGCGGATGAAGGACTACCAGTACCGCCAGCGCAGCGACCAGAAGGTGCAGGCGCTGGTGGGACGCCTCGCCGCGCACTACGCGTCGTACAAGGACGCGATGGTGATTCCGGTGAATCCGCCGTCGATTCCCGAACTCGGCACGGCGTCCGGCTTCGACTTCGAGCTGCAGGACCAGGGGGGCGTCGGCCACGACGCGCTGATGGCCGCGCGCAACCAGTTGCTCGGGATGGCCGCGCACGATCCTTCGCTCGCGCTCGTGCGTCCGAACGGCCTGAACGACACGCCGCAGTTCAAGGTCGACGTGGACCGCGAGAAGGCGGAAGCGCTCGGCGTGTCGCCGTCGGCGATCGACCAGACGTTCTCGATCGCGTGGGCGTCGCAGTACGTGAACAACTTCCTCGATACGGACGGCCGGATCAAGAAGGTGTACGTGCAGTCGGACGCACCGTTCCGGATGAACCCGGACGACATGAGCATGTGGTACGTGCGTAACGGCTCGGGCGGGATGGTGCCGTTCTCGGCGTTCGGCACTGGCCGCTGGACGTTCGGTTCGCCGAAGCTCGAACGCTACAACGGCATCTCGTCGATGGAAATCCAGGGCCAGGCGTCGCCCGGCAAGAGTACCGGCCAGGCGATGACGGCGATGGAAGCGATCGCCGCGAAGCTGCCGGCGGGCATCGGCTACGAGTGGACCGGCCTGTCGTATCAGGAGCGTCAGTCGGGCTCGCAGGCGCCGATCCTGTACGGCATCTCGATCCTCGTCGTGTTCCTGTGTCTCGCGGCGCTGTACGAAAGCTGGTCGATTCCGTTCGCGGTGATCATGGTGGTGCCGCTCGGCGTGCTCGGCGCGCTGCTCGCGGTCACGCTGCGCGGCCTGGAAAACGACGTGTTCTTCCAGGTCGGCCTGCTGACCACCGTGGGTCTGTCCGCGAAGAACGCGATTCTGATCGTCGAGTTCGCCCGGGAGCTGCAGCAGGGCGAGGGGATGGGCCCGATCGAGGCGGCGATGGAAGCGGCGCGGCTGCGGCTGCGCCCGATCCTGATGACGTCGCTCGCGTTCATTCTCGGCGTGCTGCCGCTCGCGATCAGCAACGGCGCGGGTTCGGCCAGCCAGCACGCGATCGGTACCGGCGTGATCGGCGGGATGCTGACCGCCACGTTCCTCGCGATCTTCATGATCCCGATGTTCTTCGTCGTGATCCGCTCGAAGTTCGGCGGCGAGAAGGAAGACCCGGCGACGGCGCTCGAGCACTACGAGGCGCACCACGCGCACGACCATGACGACGAAGCCGGCGGCGGCAGCGCACGCGGCAACGGCGGAACGGATGGCGACGGCGGTGAAGGCGGCAACGACGGCTCGGGCAAGGAAGGACATTGAGATGCTTAAACATTCGGTAATCGCAGTCGCCGTCGCCCTGTTCGCGGCGGGCTGCACGATGGCGCCGAAGTACGTGCGCCCGGACGCGCCGGTATCGCCGCAGTATCCGCAGGGCGGCGTGTACAGCACGCAACCGGCGGCGGGCGCGAACGCGCGCAGCGCGAACGGCGCGGCGGCGACGGACATCGGCTGGCGCGACTTCTTCGTCGACGCGCGGCTGCAGCAGCTCATCGCGATCGCGCTGAAGAACAACCGCGATCTGCGCGTGTCGGTGCTGAACATCGAAGCCGCGCGCGCGCAGTACCAGATCACGCGCGCGGAACTGATGCCGTCGCTCAGCGCGACCGGCTCGGCCACGATCGAGCGCGAACCGGCCGGCGTGTCGGTGACCGGGAAACCGATGATCGCGCGGGTGTACAGCGCCGGTCTGTCCGCGTCGTGGGAGCTGGATCTGTTCGGCCGCGTGCAGAGCCTGAAGGACCAGGCGCTCGCGCAATACTTCGCGACCGCACAGGCGCGCAAGGCGGCGGAAATCTCGCTCGTGTCGCAGGTCGCGGACGAGTACCTGACGATGCTCGCCGACGACGACCTGCTGAAGGTCACCCGCGACACGCTGAAGACCGCGCAGGACTCGTACAACATCACGAAGGCGCAGTTCGACAACGGCACCGGCACGGAACTCGACCTGCGTCTGGCCGAGACCGTCGTCGAGACCGCGCAGGCGAACCTGCAGGCACAGGCGCGTGCGCGGGCGCAGGACGAGAACGCGCTGGTGCTGCTGATCGGCGAGCCGCTGCCGGCGGATCTCGCGCCGGGGCTGACGCTCGGTTCGCAGAACCTGCTCGCGGACATTCCGGCTGGACTGCCGTCGGACCTGCTGACGCGGCGTCCGGACGTGATGGAAGCCGAACAGCAGCTGCTGGCGGCGAACGCGAACATCGGCGCGGCGCGCGCGGCATTCTTCCCGCAGATCTCGCTCACCGGCATATTCGGCAGCGCGAGCCCGACGCTCGGCGGCCTGTTCAAGGCCGGCACGGCCGCGTGGACGTTCGCGCCGCAGATCGCGATGCCGATCTTCTCGGGCGGCTCGAACATCGCGAACCTCGATCTCGCGCACGTCGAAAAGCGCATCGAGATCGCGAACTACGAGAAGGCGATCCAGTCGGCGTTCCGCGAGGTGGCCGACGGACTGGCCGCGCGCGGCACGTACGACCAGCAGATCGCGGCGCTGGAGCGCAACACGTTCGCGAATCAGCGGCGGCTCGACCTGTCGGACCTGCGTTACCGCAACGGCGTGGACAGCTATCTGTCGGTGCTGACCGCGCAGACGGACCTGTACTCGGCGCAGCAGGCGCTGATCACGGCCCGGCTCGCGCGGCTCGCGAACCTCGTCGACCTGTATCGCGCGCTCGGCGGCGGGTGGATCGAGCACGCGGGCGATACGCCGCGTCCGGCGGATGCGCCGGTCGACTACGGCGCGGCAAGCGCGCCGGCGGCGGCTTCGGCGCCGGCCAGCTGATCGCTGCCGGCGCAGTCGCGAGGCAACGCGAAAACGCCAGGGCATCGCTGAACTGCACCCCAAGCGTTGGACAGAGATCCAACTCTTGGGGTGTTTTCCATTCGGCCTTCACGTCTGCGCGCGCGCCGGTATCATGCCTCTTTCCGTTCGCGACCCGATCCCCATCATGAGCCGCTCATCCGCGCGATTTCTCGGCATCGACCTCGGCACCGGGTCGCTGAAGCTCGCGATCGTCGATGGCGACGGCGTCGAGCGCGCGGCGTCGAGCGCTGCTTATGCGTTCGATTCGCCGCAGCCGGGCTGGGCCGAAATCGCGGTCGACCGCTGGTGGCATGCGCTCGTCGACGCCGCCGCGAAGCTGCCCGCCGACGAGCGCTCGGCCGTGCAGGCAATCGGTCTGTCCGGGCAGATGCACGGCGTCGTGCTGACCGACGCGTCGGGCCGCGCATTGCGTGCCGCGCTGCTGTGGCCGGACACGCGGGCGCTGCCGCTCCTCGACGCGTGGCCCGAGCCGCAGCCGAATCCGGTCGCGCCCGGGATGGCCGGCCCGCTGTTGCGCTGGGTCGCGCAGCACGAAAGCACCGTCGCGCACGCCGCGCATCGTGCGATGCAGCCGAAGGACTGGCTGCGCGTGGCGCTCGGCGGTGCGATCGGCGCCGATCCGTCCGATGCGTGCGCGACCGCGCTCGCGACGCCCGACGGCGACTGGGACCACGCGTTGATCGCGCGGCTCGGATTGCCGTCGCGCTGGTTCGCGCCGCTCAAAGCGTCGTTCGAGGCGGCCGGCACGCTGTCGGCCGACGCCGCGCGCACGCTCGGCTTGACGCCCGGCATCGCGCTCGCGACGGGCGCCGGCGACACGCCTTGCGCGGCGCTCGGCAGCGGTCTCGCCGACGACGGCGACGCGCTGCTCACGACCGGCACCGGCGGCCAGATCGTCGTCACGTCGCGCGGCGAGCCGGCGGCGGTGCGCGGCTTGCATCGCTACCGGTCGGCGACGGGCCACTGGTACACGATGGCCGCGATGCAGAACGTCGGCGTCGCGCTCGAAGCGGCGCGCGGCTGGCTGTCGTACGAATGGGCGCACGCGTATCGCGACGCGTTCGCCGCCGCGCCGTCCGACACGCTCGCGTTCCTGCCGTACCTGAGCGGCGAGCGCTCGCCGTGGCTCGATCCGGCGGCGCGCGGCGGCTGGCTCGGCGCCGGTCTCGGCGACACCCGCGGTACGATGATGCGCGCCGCGTTCGAAGGGGTCGCGTTCGCGTTGCGTGCGGGGCTCGATGCGATCCGCGCGGGCGGCATCGACGTGACGAAGCTTAAGCTCGCGGGCGGCGGCTCCGTCGATCCGCGCTGGCGGCAACTGCTCGCCGATACGCTCGACGTCGAACTGCACGCGATCGACTGTCCGAACGCCGCCGCGCGCGGCGCGGCGATGCTCGGCGCGCTCGCGTGCTCGCACTGGCGCGTGGACGATCTCGCGGCGCTCGCGCCTGCGTCGTCGCGCGTCGCGTCGCCGTCGGGCGACCCCGCGCTCGCGCGGCGCTACGCACGCTTCATCGATTTGTACGGCCGCGTCCGAAGCTGGTTCGCGGCCGCCTAACCCGCTATTTCTTGGCGATCCACAGGAGCATTCGAAGATGAAAACCAAAGCAGCCGTCGCATGGAAGGCCGGAGCGCCGCTCACGATCGAGGAGGTCGATCTCGAAGGGCCGCGCGCCGGCGAAGTGCTGATCGAAGTGAAGGCGACGGGCATCTGCCACACCGACTACTACACGCTGTCGGGCGCGGACCCCGAAGGCATCTTCCCGGCGATCCTCGGCCATGAAGGCGCGGGCATCGTCGTCGACGTCGGTCCCGGCGTCGGCACGCTGAGGAAGGGCGACCACGTGATTCCGCTTTACACGCCCGAATGCCGGCAATGCAAATTCTGTCTGTCGCGCAAGACGAACCTGTGCCAGGCGATCCGCACGACGCAGGGCAAGGGGCTGATGCCCGATGCGACGTCGCGCTTCTCGCTCGACGGCAAGCCGCTCTTTCACTACATGGGGACGTCGACGTTCTCCAACTACATCGTCGTGCCGGAAATCGCGGTCGCGAAGATCCGCGAGGACGCACCGTTCGACAAGGTCTGCTACATCGGCTGCGGCGTGACGACCGGCGTCGGCGCGGTCGTGTATTCGGCGAAGGTCGAGGCGGGCGCGAACGTGGTCGTGTTCGGGCTCGGCGGGATCGGCCTGAACGTGATTCAGGGCGCGAAAATGGTGGGCGCGGACAAGATCATCGGCGTCGACCTCAATCCGAAGCGCGTCGAACTCGCGAAGAAGTTCGGCATGACGCACTTCATCAACCCGAACGACGTCGAGAACGTCGTCGACCACATCGTGCAATTGACCGACGGTGGCGCCGACTACTCGTTCGAGTGCATCGGCAACGTGAAGGTGATGCGTCAGGCGCTCGAATGCACGCACAAGGGCTGGGGGCAGTCGTTCATCATCGGCGTGGCGGCGGCGGGCGAGGAAATCAGCACGCGGCCGTTCCAGCTCGTGACGGGCCGCGAGTGGAAGGGCTCTGCGTTCGGCGGCGCGCGCGGCCGCACCGACGTGCCGAAGATCGTCGACTGGTACATGGAAGGCAAGATCAACATCGACGACCTGATCACGCACACGCTGCCGCTCGATCGCATCAACGACGGCTTCGACCTGATGAAGAAGGGCGAGTCGATCCGCTCGGTGGTGCTGTACTGATTCGACGTTCCGTTCAAGGAGACGCACGATGCTGGAGTTGATCGAGGAACACGCGTGTTTCGACGGCGTGCAGCGGATCTACCGCCACGACTCGAACACGATCGGACTGCCGATGCGATTTTCGGTGTACTTGCCGCCGCAGGCGAAAGCGGGCCGCGTGCCGGCGCTCTTTTATCTCGCGGGGCTCACGTGCACCGAGGAGACGTTTCCGATCAAGGCCGGTGCGCAGCGCCTCGCGGCCGGGCACGGCCTCGCGCTGATCGCGCCGGACACGAGCCCGCGCGGCGCGGGCGTGCCCGGCGAGGCGGATGCGTGGGACTTCGGTGTCGGCGCGGGCTTTTACGTCGATGCGACGCGCGAGCCGTGGTCGAAGCACTACCGGATGTATTCGTATGTGCGCGACGAGCTGCGCGAAACGGTGAGCGCGCATCTGCCGGTCGACGGCGAGCGCATCGGCATCTTCGGGCATTCGATGGGCGGACACGGTGCGCTGATGCTCGCGTTGCGCAACCCGGACGTGTATCGGTCGGTGTCGGCGTTCGCGCCGATTGCCGCGCCGACGCGCTGTCCGTGGGGCGAAAAGGCGTTTTCCGGCTATCTCGGCGACGACCGCGAAGCGTGGAAAGCGTACGACGCGAGCGAACTGGTCGGCCGCGCGTCGCGTCGCTTCGACGAAGGCATCCTCGTCGATCAGGGGCTCGCCGACCCGTTCCTCGCAAACCAGCTGAATCCGGACGTGTTCGAGGCCGCCTGCCGCGCGGCGGGGCAGCGGCTGACGCTGCGCCGCCACGAGGGCTACGACCACGGCTACTTCTTCATCCAGACGTTCATCGCGGATCACATCGCGCATCACGCGCGCGTGCTGAAGCAGTAACGCGTCGAGACGGCTGCCTGTGCGTATGCACACGCAGCCGTCATTCGACATCAAACCGCCTTGATGACCGAGTGCATCAAGCGCATCAGGTCGTCGAACTGCGTGACCAGTTCGAAGCACACGAGAAACGCGAACATCGACGCCTGCCCGGGATAGCGCATCGTCCATTGCAGAACGGGCGCGGCCGTGCGGCGCCGTACGGCGTCGCGCGTCAGGACGAGGGTGATCACCACGCCGATTGCGGCGCCGACGATCAGATCGGTCGGGTAGTGAAAGCCGAGATACGCGCGCGGCAGGCAGATGAAAATCGCTGTGTAGAGAATCGCGAGCGTACCGATTCCGCGCCACACGAGGAAAATGCCGACTGAAATCGCCATCCATAGCATCGCGTGGTCGCTCGGAAACGAACTCCAGGTGCTGAGCCCGGCCTCGCGCAGCGAACTCGACACGAAGTGCAAGTGCAGATCCGGGTTGAACAGCGGACGCTGACGGAACGGCAAGAACTTCGCGAGCGAGCGTCCGACCGCGAGCGCGACGAGGCCGCTCGCCAGCGTCGCGATCACCATTTCGCGCTGCCAGTCGCGGCGCGGGCTCGGCTGGAACCAGATCCACCACAACAGCGGGATCAGCAGAAAACCCTTGAACGTATAGAGGCCGGCCACGACCCGGAGCGCGTGCTCGACGAGCGGGGGAAAGTGGATCTGCGTGAGCAGGCCGAGAATCGCGGTATCGAAGCTGTTCATTGTTGTTGGCCCTTTCCCTGTGATTCGATTTGTCGGAAAGGCGGCGGGGCGTATCCGGGCCGCCTGTTGCCTCCTGTTACAGGGCGCTTTGCATCGTAGATAGCGGCTCGATCCGTCGAAGTAAGCAATCGCAAGCAAGTGTAAGTGCGCGTCGGCGACCCGGGCCGCGCCAGGGCGGCCGCCGGCCAACCGCGCGCATGATGCGGCCGGCATGGCTGTTACCGTCGGACACACATCGTCGGGCGTCCGAAAGCTTTGCAGGCGGTCGCTATCCGGTCTTACTGCTTCGCGACGGCGAACGCGTACAGCTTCTGGTTATGGCCGTCGTAGCCGAGCCCGAGACCCTTCGTGTGATAGCCGGATCCCCAGTAGACCGAACCGTTGACGACCGCCGCCCCCGCCACCACCGAGCCGCCGCTCGCGAAACGCCATTTGATCGCGCCGGTCGCGGCGTCGAGCGCGTACATCGTCGAGCCGCTCCCCGCCAGCGAACCCGCGTAGACGACGCCGTTGGCCTCGGACATCGCGACGGTGTCCATTGCCTGTTGCGGGTCGGCGGTGCGCCACAGTACCTTGCCCGTCGCGGCGTCGAGCGCGGCCCACAGGCCGCCGGTCGTCGTCGCGGGGCCGTCGGGAGAATCGACCTCGATCGGCACGTGGTTCAGATTGCCGATCGACACGTAGATGCGCTTGCCGTCGACCGCGGTGCCCCACATCACGCCGTCGAGCAGGCTGCGCGGCCCGACCTGGGTCTGCCAGACGACGTTGCCCGTCTTCGGATCGAGCGCCCACACGATGCCGTCTTTCTGGCCCGCGCCGAGCAGCGTGACCGGACGGCCGTCGATCGTCGTCGTGTACAGGCTCGGGCCGGACGCGAAGTCGTAATCCGGGCCGTCGCCGTCGTCGCGATTGACGCTGGTCGACTTGTCGGCCGGCAGCGTGCTTTTCGTCCAGACGATCCTGCCGGTCTTCAGATCGAGCGCGACGAAGCTGTCGATGTGATCGTCGGCGGCGACCGGCGCGCAGTGCTGTTGCGCGGGCGAGCGGCACACGCCTTCGGGCACCGAGAAGTTGTTTCCGGTCGTCACGTACAGCATGCCGGCACCGCGATCGACGACCGGCGTGTTGCCCCAGACGGAGCCGCCCGTATAGCCCTCCGGCACCATGTAGGTCTTCCACAGCGGCTTGCCGTTTCGCGCATCGAGCGCGACGACGCTGCCGCGATACGTCGGCACGTCCCGGATCGATTCGGCGCGCGACGACACCCCGACGTACACGACGCCGTCGTCGATCACCGGCGACGCGGTGACGATCGCGGTCGGGTCGGCTTCGATCTTCGTGCGCCACAGCGGTGCGCCGTCGGCCGCCTTGATGCCGAGCACGAACGCGCCGGTCGGATGGTTCGCGAACTGCGTGCCCTGGCCGATCACGAGCGTGCCTCTCCAGTACGCGGGGCTGGTGCGCGACGCGTCGTCGGGCACGCCGCTGTAGTCGCTCACCTTCGTGCGCCACTTCACCTTGCCGGTCGCGGCATCGACGGCCCACAGCGACCCGCCGAAGTCCGGCACGTAGACGACGCCCGCGACGACGGTCGGCGTCGCGGACACGTCGCCATCGGTGTCGAGCGCCCAGCGCGGCGCAAGCTGCGCGACGTTGTCGAGACCGATCGCGCGTTCGTTCGTCGCGCTGCGGGTGTTGTGCAGGTTCTGGCCGGCGACGGGCCAGTCGGTCGCGGGCGGCGCGACGGCGGCGTCCGATGCCGCCACGGCCATGACGACGACGGCTACTACGGCGATTCCGGCCACTACGGCCAGCGCGCCTTTCGACGCGCTCGCTGCGACGCTTGCCGACGCCGGCGCGCGCGTCGATGCAGTCCGGTCGAAGGCCGGCTCGCCGGGTCTCCGCTTCATTCGGTTTCCTTTTTAACGAGGTTTCGGGCGAACACCGGGGGCGGTCGGCCTGTATCGCCTATCGTCGAATTGGTTGACTGACGCGTCGGTACGGCAAGGCACATCGCGCGAGCCGGATCGAGGTCGATCCGGCGTCGGCGTGCAGGAAGTCAAAGCAAAGAATAGTCAATCGGAGCCGCACATCGGGCGCGACGGCGCGAGGCGCGTGTTACCGATGAATACAGATCGTCAGCGGTTCGAAAGCGGTGTCGCCGCGGGGCGACGCTGCGCGCGCAACAAGCGCTCGACCCGCCGCGGAGCGGCCCATCGCGGGGCGCGCGCTAGCGCCGCCCGATCAGGCTTGCGCCGTAGACGAGCGCGGCGAGCGCGGTGATCCAGAAGCTCGTCGGCCAGTCGGTGTAGTAGGCGAGCGTCACGCCGAGCCACGCTTGCACGAGCGCGAGCGCGGCGGCGAGCACGAGGCCGGTGGAAAGACGCGTGGTCAGGTTCTGCGCGGCGGCGGCCGGGCCGACCATCAGCGTGAACACGAGCAGCACGCCGACGATCTGCGTGCATGCGGCGACCGCGAGCGCGGCGATCCCGAGGAACAGCACCGACACGAGCCGCAGCGATACGCCCTTCGCTTCCGCGAGTTCCGGCTGCAGCGACGCGAAGAGCAGCGGCCGCATGATCGCCGCGAGCGCCGCGAGGCTCGCGAGCGCGAGCGCGGCGAGCACCGCGAGCGTGTCGCGGCTCACGCCGAGCACGTTGCCGAAGAGCAGCGCGGTGACCTGCGTCGCATACGACGTGAAGAAGTGCAGAAACAGCAGGCCGAAGCCGAGCGCGAGCGACAGGATCACGCCGATCGCGACGTCGCGGCCCGCGAGCTTTTCGCCGAGCGCGCCCATCGAGATGCCGGCCGCGAGCGTGAAGCCGATCATCCCCCAGATCGGCGAGATGCCGATCAGCACCGCGCCCGTCGCGCCGGTGAAGCCGACGTGCGACAGCGCGTGGCCGGCGAACGTCTGCCCGCGCAGCACGAGGAAATAGCCGACGATGCCGGCCAGCACCGCGACGATGCCCGACGCCGCGAAGGCGTTCACCATGAAGTCGTAGTCAAGCATCGTGCGTGTGGTCGTGGCCGTCCGGATGACCCTGCCCGTGCGCAGGGTCGTGTTCATGTTCGTGTTCGTGATCGTGCTTCTCGACCTCGACGTCGCCGGACATCACGAAGATGCGGCCCCTCACGCGCATCACGTCGATCGGCGAGCCATACAGGCGCGACAGCACGGGCGCGGTGATCACCTCGTCGACGCCGCCGAGGGCGGCGACGCCGTTGCCGAGATACAGCACGCGGTCGAGCGCGTTCAACAGCGGATTGAGTTCGTGCGCGGAGAACAGCACCGCGATCCCGAGTTCGCGCTGCACGCGGCGCACGAGTTCGACGACCCCGCGTTGATGATTCGGGTCGAGCGAGATCAGCGGCTCGTCGAGCAGCAGCAGCTTCGGGTTGCCGAGCAGACATTGCGCGAGCAACAGACGCTGGCGCTCGCCGCCCGACAATTCGGACAGCGGCCGGTTCGCGAGCGCGCTCGCGCCGACGAGATCGAGCACGCGGTCGACGTCCGCGCGAATCGCGTCGTTCGCGAGCGGCAGGCCCCAGCGGTGACCGTCGGCGGCCATCGCGACGAAGTCGCGTCCGCGCACGCGCCGGTTCGCGAGCGCGCTGCGGATCTGCGGCATGTAGCCGATCGCCGGATTGCCGCGCACGACCGGCTCGCCGAGCACGCGGATCGCGCCGTGCGTCGCCGGCACGAGGCCGAGCACCGCGCGCATCAGCGTGGTCTTGCCCGCGCCGTTCGGCCCGAGCACGCCGATGAATTCGCCCTGTTCGATCGCGAAGTTCGCGTCGCGCAGGATCGTGCGCTCGCCGAGCGCGAGCGTGACGCCGGCGAGCGTCAGCACCGGCGCCGCGTGGCGATGCGCGCTCGCGTGCGTGTGTTGCCGTTGCGGATCCGGTTGACCGGGAGGCGTCGAGCCAGCCGCTGTCATCGTGTCGTTCCCTGTGTCTTCGTCGTTGCGCCGCTGCCGCTTCCGGCGAGCGCCGTGTCGAGCGCGTTCAGTTGCGCGAGCATCCACTGCTGATAGCTGACGTTCGGCGGCGCCGTTTCGGTGACGCTCGTCGTCGGCACCTTCGACTGCTTCGCGAGATCGAGCATGCGCCGCGTCAGCGCTTCGGTCGCCTGGCTGTTGTAGATCAGCACGCGCACGCGTCGCTCCCGCAGATCGCGCTCGAACGCGGCGATGTCCGACGGGCTCGCTTCGGTGTCGTTCATCGTCGCGAGCTGAAACCGCTGATTGCGCATGTCGAGCCCGAGCGCGTCGGCCATGTAGCCGAACACCGGCTCGGTGGCCGTCACCGGCGTGCCCTGATAATGCGCGCGCAGCGCGGCGACTTTCGCGTCGAGCGGCTTCATCGACTCGATGAACGTCGCGAGGTTCGCATCGTACACGCTCTTGTGCGCGGGGTCGGCGGCGGTGAGCGCCGCGCTCACCGCGCGCGCGAGCGCCGGCATCGTCCGCAGGTCGTACCAGATGTGCGGGTTGTCGTCGGCCTTCTTGCCGACGAGATCCGCCGCGACGATCGCCGTGCGTCCGGGAGCCCGGCTCGCGCCGAGCAGCTTCGCCATCCACGGGTCGTAGTCGGCGCCGCTGTACACGACGAGACGCGCATGCTGCAGCGCGCGCGCCGTCTTCGCGCTCGCCTCGAACAGATGCGGGTCCTGGTCCGGATTGGTCAGGATGCTGGTCACGTCGACGTGCGCGCCGCCGATCTGCTTGACCACGTCGCCGTAGAAATTTTCCGCCGCGACGACCGGCACCGGCACATCCGCGGCAAGCGCCGGGCGCGCGACGCCGGCCGTGCAGATCGCGAGCGCCGTCGTCACGACAGCCAGGACGGCGGCGCGGCGGCGCGCGAGACGCTTGAGCAGCGGCGGGGCATGAAGCGGCGTATTCATGTGGGAGCTTTCCTCTTGATGACGACACAGGCGCGAAGTCGCGCAAACGCGAGATGATATAACGTATCGTCGCGATTGGGCTATCGCGCTGCACCATCGAAAACCGTCGAGCCGCCTTGACACAGCCGGTCGCGTATCCGATCATTCGATCACAAATAGAGCAATTGTTCGCGCGATGGGCGATCGTTCAGATCGCAGCGACAGCCCCGTTACCGATGCAGCATCAAAAGCAGCACAGAACGTAGCCAACAAAAGGAGACAAGCGATGAAACCAGCCCTCAAGCCGGCGCTCGTGGCCATAGGCGCCGGTGCGTTAGCACTCGCGGCGTCGAGCGTGTTCGCTCAGACGGTCACGATCGCGATGTTGAACAACCCCGACATGATCGAGCTGAAGAAGCTCTCGCCGGCTTTCGAGAAGGCGAATCCGAACCTCAAGCTGAACTGGGTGATTCTCGAGGAAAACGTGCTGCGCCAGCGCGCGACGACCGACATCACGACCAACAGCGGCCAGTTCGACGTGATGATGATCGGCACCTACGAGGCGCCGCAGTGGGGCAAGCGCGGCTGGCTCGTGCCGATGACGAACCTGCCCGCGAGCTACGACCTGAACGACGTCGTGAAGACCGCGCGCGACGGCCTGTCGTACAACGGCACGCTGTTTGCGCTGCCGTTCTACGTCGAGAGCTCGATGACGTACTACCGCAAGGACCTGTTCGATGCGAAGGGCCTGAAGATGCCCGATCAGCCGACCTACACGCAGGTCGCGCAGTTCGCGGACAAGCTCACCGACAAGGCGCACGGCACCTACGGGATCTGTCTGCGCGGCAAGGCCGGCTGGGGCGAGAACATGGCGTACGTGACGACGGTCGCGAACACGTTCGGCGGCCGCTGGTTCGACGAGAAGTGGCACGCGCAGCTCACGACGCCCGAATGGAAGAAGGCGGTCGGCTTCTACGTGGACCTGCTCAAGCGCGACGGCCCGCCGGGAGCCAGCTCGAACGGCTTCAACGAGAACCTGACGCTGATGTCGTCGGGCAAGTGCGCGATGTGGATCGACGCGACGGTCGCGGCGGGCATCCTGTTCAACAAGTCGCAGTCGCAGATCGCCGACAAGGTCGGCTTCGCGCAGGCGCCGATCGAGGCGACGCCGAACGGCTCGCACTGGCTGTGGTCGTGGGCGCTCGCGGTTCCGAAGTCGTCGAAGTCGCAGGACGCCGCGAAGAAGTTCATCGAGTGGGCGACGTCGAAGGAATACATCGAGATGGTCGCGAAGGACGAAGGCTGGGCGTCGGTGCCGTCGGGCACGCGTCAGTCCACCTATCAGCGTCCGGAGTACAAGCAGGCGGCGCCGTTCGCGGACTTCGTGCTGAAGGCGATCACGACCGCCGATCCGAATCATCCGACCGCGAAGCCGGTGCCGTACACGGGCGTGCAGTTCGTCGGCATTCCTGAGTTCCAGTCGTTCGGCACGGTGGTCGGGCAGAACCTGTCCGGCGCGCTCGCCGGGCAGATGAGCGTCGATCAGGCGCTCGCCGCCGGCAACGCGGCGGCCGACCGGGCCGTTGCGCAGGCCGGCTATCAGAAGTAACGTGGTGCGGCGGCGGCGGCGCAGCGCGCGCCGCCTGCCGCATCGCCGGCTGTCATGCCGGCCGTAACGGCAGTGACCGCGGCGGCCCGGTGCTCCCCGCGCCGGGCCTGTCGCGGCGGCGTCCGCGGCACGGGTTCCCGTGCAACCGCGCGCGACGTCAAACGCAACGCGGACGAACCCGCGACCCAACCCTACAGGTGGTCACGATCATGCGTCATCTTCCTCTTCCCCTGCCACGCGCGTTCCATCGCGAACGCAGCAAGGCGCCGCTGCAGCGCATCGAGGAACGGCGCTCGGCGTCGCGCTGGCTTGTCGCGCCGTCTGTCGCCGTGCTGCTGCTGTGGATGACGATCCCGCTCGCCATGACGATCTGGTATTCGTTCCGGCGCTACAACCTGCTGAACCCGGACCTGACGGGCTTCGCGGGCTTCGACAACTACCGCTTCCTCGCGACCGATCCGGCGTTCGTCCCGTCGATCGTGCACACGCTCGAGCTGATCGTGTCGGTGCTCGTGATCACCGTGGTCGGCGGCGTGCTGATGGCGGTGCTGTTCGACCGCAAGTTCTACGGGCAGGGCGTCGCGCGGCTCTTCGCGATCGCGCCGTTCTTCGTGATGCCGACGGTGTCCGCGCTGATCTGGAAGAACATGATCCTGCATCCGGTGTACGGGCTCGTCGCGATCGCGATGCGCGCGGTCGGGCTCACGCCGGTCGACTGGTTCGCGACGTATCCGCTCGGCGCGATCATCGCGATCGTCGCGTGGCAGTGGCTGCCGTTCGCGTTCCTGATTCTGTTCACCGCGATCCAGTCGCTCGACCAGGAGCAGAAGGAGGCGGCGCGCATCGACGGCGCCGGCGCGTTCGCGATGTTCTTCTTCATCACGCTGCCGCACCTGCGCCGCGCGATCGCGGTGGTCGTGATGATGGAGACGATCTTCCTGCTGTCGATCTTCGCCGAGATCTACACGACGACCGGCGGCGGCCCCGGCAACGCGACGACCAACCTCACGTACCTGATCTATTCGATGGGCCTGCAGCAGTTCGACGTCGGCATCGCGTCGGCGGGCGGCATTCTCGCCGTCGTGCTCGCGAACATCGTGTCGTTCTTCCTCGTGCGGATGCTCGCGCGCAACCTCAAAGGGGAGTACGAAAAATGAGCCAGCTTGCCTCTTCCCCGACGCCCGCAACGCCCGCGCCGAATTCGCCGGACGCCGTCGACCGCTCGTCGCCCGTCGCGGTCGTCGGCCGCGCGCTGCCGGGCGTCCTCGCGTGGCTGATCTCGCTCGCGCTGTTCTTTCCGATCTTCTGGATGACGATCACCGCGTTCAAGACCGAGCAGCAGGCGTATGTGCCGTCGCTCTTCTTCGTGCCGACGTTCGACAGCTTCCGCGAGGTGTTCGCGCGCAGCAACTACTTCGCGTTCGCGTGGAATTCGGTGCTGATTTCAGCGGGCGTGACGGTCGTGTGCCTGATTCTCGCGGTGCCGGCCGCGTACTCGATGGCGTTCTTCCCGACGCGCCGCACGCAGAAAGTCCTGCTGTGGATGCTGTCGACGAAGATGATGCCGTCGGTCGGCGTGCTCGTGCCGATCTACCTGATCTGGAAGAACACGGGGATGCTCGATACCGTGTCGGGCCTCATCATCGTGTACACGCTGATCAATCTGCCGATTGCCGTGTGGATGGCGTTCACGTACTTCAACGAAATTCCGCGCGACATTCTCGAAGCGGGCCGCATCGACGGCGCGGCGACCTGGCAGGAAATCGTCTATCTGCTGATGCCGATGGCGGTGCCGGGGCTCGCGTCGACTGCGCTGCTGCTCGTGATCCTGTCGTGGAACGAGGCGTTCTGGAGCATCAACCTGTCGAGTTCGAACGCCGCGCCGCTCACCGTGTTCATCGCATCGTATTCGAGCCCCGAGGGCCTCTTCTGGGCGAAGCTGTCGGCGGCGTCGCTGCTCGCCGTTGCGCCGGTGCTGATCGTCGGCTGGCTGTCGCAGAAGCAACTGGTGCGCGGTCTCACGTTCGGAGCGGTCAAGTGACCCGACTGCGCACCGAACCGATGAGGCAACCGGTCCATGCGCTGATCTGCGACTGCGACGGCGTGCTGATCGACAGCGAAGCGGTCGCCGCGCGCGTGCTCGTCGCCGAGCTGGAAGCGCGCTGGCCCGGCGCGCAGGTCGAGCCGGTCGTGATGCCGCTGCTCGGTCAGCGCATCGAGCGCGTGCTCGCGGGCGCGGCGGCGGAACTCGGCCGCGCGCTCGGCGAGGACGACGTCGCGGCGATCCGCACCGTCGCCGAATCGGCCGCGATGGAGGCGCCGGTGTTCGACGGCGTCGTCGACGCGCTGAACGCGATTGCGCTCGTGAAGGCGTGCGCGAGCAACAGCTACACCGCGGTCGTGCGCACGGTGCTCGATCGCACGGGCCTTGTCGCGTTCTTCGGCGAGCGCGTGTATTGCGCCGACCAGGTCGAGCGGCCGAAGCCCGCGCCCGACGTGTATCTCGCGGCGGCGCGCGGACTCGGCGTCGAGCCGGCCGCGTGCGTCGTGGTCGAGGACAGCGTCGCGGGCGTCACCGCCGCGCGCGCGGCGGGGATGACGGTGCTCGGTTTTGTCGGCGGCTCGCATACCGGTCATGCGGGTCCGACGCACGTGCTCGCATTGCGCGACGCGGGCGCGCTCGACGTGTTCGACCGGATGAGCGCGCTGCCCGCGCTCGTCGACAAGCGGATGCGCAGCGGCGCGGCCAGCGGCTGAACGGCCGGTTGGCGCGCTCGACCATGCGCCGGTTAATGCGTCGGCAACAGCGTCGGCTAGTGCGTCGGCTAGTGTGCCGGCAAACGGGTCGGCAAGCGCCTCGGCAAACGCGCCGGCAAGCGCGAACGGAACAACGGCAGAGAAACGCGGCGCGAGCCTTGCCGGCCGCCGCGCACTGAAAGGAGACACATCATGGCAAGCGTGATTCTGCGAGACGTGCTGAAGCGCTACGACGACACCGAAGTGCTGCGCGACGTGAACCTGGACATCGGCGACGGCGAGTTCGTCGTGTTCGTCGGGCCGAGCGGCTGCGGCAAGACCACGCTGATGCGGATGATCGCGGGACTCGAGGACATCAGCGGCGGCGATCTGCTGATCGACGGCACGCGGATGAACGACGTGCCGCCCGCGAAGCGCGGCATCGCGATGGTGTTCCAGTCGTACGCGCTGTATCCGCACATGTCGCTGTACGACAACATGGCGTTCGGGCTGAAGCTCGCCGGCGCGAAGAAGCCCGAGATCGACGCGGCCGTGAAGAACGCCGCGAAGATCCTGCACATCGACCACCTGCTCGATCGCAAGCCGAAGCAGCTGTCGGGCGGTCAGCGCCAGCGCGTCGCGATCGGCCGGGCGATCACGCGCAAGCCGAAGGTGTTCCTGTTCGACGAGCCGCTGTCGAACCTCGACGCCGCGCTGCGCGTGAAGATGCGCCTCGAATTCGCGCGTCTGCACGACGAGCTGAAGACGACGATGATCTACGTGACGCACGACCAGGTCGAAGCGATGACGCTCGCCGACAAGATCGTCGTGCTGTCGGCGGGCAACGTCGAGCAGGTCGGCAGCCCGACGCGGCTCTACCATGCGCCGGCGAACCGCTTCGTGGCGGGCTTCATCGGCTCGCCGAAGATGAACTTCCTCGATGGCGTCGTGCAGAACGTGGCCGCCGACGGCGTCGTGGTCCGCTATGCGACCGGCGAGTATCAGAAGGTGGCGGTGGAACCCGGCAGCGCGAAAGAGGGCGACAAGGTGACGGTCGGCATCCGGCCCGAGCACCTGCACGCGGGGATGGGCGAGTACGGCGTGGCGGCGGGCACGATGGCCGTCGAGTCGCTTGGCGACGCCGCCTACCTGTACGCGGAATCGTCGGTTGCGGCCGACGGGCTGATTGCGCGGATTCCGCCGCTCGAACGCCACGAACGCGGCGAGACGCTGAAGCTCGGCGCGACGCCCGACCATTGCCATCTGTTCGATGCGGATGGCCTCGCGTTCGAGCGGAAGATCGTCGAGGTGCTGGCGGCTTGAGGTGCTGCTTGAGGTGCTGCTTGAGGTGCGGTCTGAGCGGCCGCTCGAGTGGCGCCTGAGTTGCGGCCCAAGTTGCCGCCTGAGTTGCCGCCTGACTTGTCACCCGTGCCGCCGCCTCGCGACGGCAGGCGGCGCGAGCCCGCCCGCGCCGTCCTGGCGCGACGACGGCGCCGCCGCGGCGGCCTTGCGGTTCCCACGCCGGCTGCCGGTCGACGGCTGCGCGGCGTCCGGCGTCGCCCCTTCGGCCGCCGCAAGCGCCGCGCGCGCGCACGCCTCGTCGGTCACGAGCCCCGACAGCCACCCGCCGCGCAGCGTCGCAATCACTGCATCGCGCTTGCGCGCGCCGCCCGCGAAACCGATCGTCGGGCGCTTCGGCGGCGAGTCGAGCCAGATGCTCGTCACGCGTCGGCCCGTCGGAGAATCGATCCGCTGGCCGTTCGCATCGATCGGCAGTCCGAGCATTTCGCCGATCGCACCGAGCTGCATCAGTTCGCGCACCTCGTCCGACGTGAGAAAGCCGTCCTCGTGCAGCGGACAGTTCAGCCCCATGTTGCCGATGCCGACGAACGCGACATCGGCCTCTCCCGACAGCGACTCGACGATCCGGTACAGCCGGTGATTGCACCACTGCGCGCGCTCGGCCTCGTTATCGGCGATCAGCGGCGCGGGCAGCAGAAAGTGCTTGCCGCCCGTCTTCTCGGAGATGTGCAGCGCGACGTCATAGCGGTTCGACGAGCCGTCCTGCGCGATTGCGCCGACCATCGACACGAGCCGGTGCTGCGGCCGCTCCAGTTGCGCGATCTGGTCGACGGCCGCCTTCAGCGTGCGGCCGCTGCTGACCGCGATCACCATCGGTCGTTCTTCGGTCAGATAGCGCTCCATCACCTGCGCGCCCGCGACCGCGAGCTTGCGGTCGATCTCTTCGACGCTGTCGTCGTCCACCGGCACGACTTCGCACATCGCGAGGCCGTAGCGCTTCGTCAATTGATCGGCGAGCGCGAGACAGTCGGCGAGCTGATGATCGACGCGCACGCGGATCAGGTTCTTCTCGACCGCGAACGCGACGAGCCGCTGCGCGACCGGACGCGACACCTGCAGCTTCTCGGCGATCTCGTTTTGCGTGTTGCCGGCGACGTAGTAGAGCCACGCGGCGCGGGTGGCGAGATCGAGTTTTTCGTTGGACCTGGACACGGTGTTCTTCAAGCTCGGAAAAGGCGTGATCGACTCAGGAGGGCTTCGTCCTGTATCAGGCGAGCCGCTTGCGCGACGGCTCGTAAAGCGGACGCACGTGCCGGTACAAGGCGCGAAAGCGTTCGTGCCGCTCGCGCAGCGCGGCATGGCGTGCGGGGTTCGGCGTGAACTCGGCGGCGACCGGCGCCTTCTGCAGCACCTCGGCGGGCGCGCCGCCCGACGCGAGCCAGCCGAGCCGCGCCGCGCCGAGCGCCGCGCCGGTCTCGCCGCCGCCGTGCTGACGCGTCGGCGTCATGAACGCATCGGCGACGAGCTGCGACCAGTACGCGCTGCGCGCGCCGCCGCCGAGCATCGACAGCGCGCTCACCTCGGTGCCGGCGCTGCGCAATGCGTCGAGGCCGTCGGTCAGCGCGAGCGTCACGCCTTCGAGCACCGCGTAGCCGAGCAGCGCGCGGTCGGTCGCGTGCGTCATGCCGAAGAACACGCCCTGCGCGAACGGGTCGTTGTGCGGCGTGCGCTCGCCGGACAGATACGGCAGGAAGAGCGGCGCTTCGGCCAGCGCGTCGGGTGCGAGCGCGGCGACTTCGGCGAGCAGCGTCGGTTCGTCGGTCGACGCGAGCTTGCAGACCCAGCGCAGGCAACTGGCGGCGGACAGCACGACGCTCATCTGATGCCAGCGGTTCGGAATCGCGTGACAGAACGCGTGCACGGCCGATGCCGGGTTCGGCCGGAAGCGGTCGCCGATCACGCACAGCACGCCGGACGTGCCGAGCGACACGAAGCCGTCGCCGGGCTGCGTCGCGCCGATGCCGATCGCGCTCGTCGCGTTGTCGCCGCCGCCCGCGGCGACGATCACGCCTTCGCGCCAGCCGAATTCGCGCGCGACCTCGGGCAGCAGCGTACCCGACGGCGCGCTGCCTTCGACGAGCGACGGCATCTGCGCGCGCGTCATCCCGCACGCGTCGAGCAGCGCATCGGACCAGTCGCGCTTCGCGACGTCGAGCCACAGCGTGCCGGCCGCATCGGACGGATCGGAGACCTTGCCGCCGGTCAGCTTCATCCGCAGGTAGTCCTTCGGCAGCAGCACGCAGGCGGTCCGGCGAAACAGGTCCGGTTCGTGGCGCGCGACCCACAGCAATTTCGGCGCGGTGAAACCGGGCATCGCGAGATTGCCGGCGATCTGGTGCAGTTGCGGCGCGCGATGGGTGAGCTGCTCGCATTCGTCGACCGCGCGCATGTCGTTCCACAGGATCGCCGGGCGCAATATCTGGTCGTGCGCGTCGAGCAGCACCGCGCCGTGCATCTGCCCGGAGAGGCCGATGCCGCGCACCTGCGCGAACTCGTGCGGATGACGTTCGCGCAGCGCATGGAGCGCGCGGCGCGTGCCGTCCCACCAGTCGCGCGGATCCTGCTCGGCCCAGCGCGGATGGGGACGCGCCACGGAAAACGGCGAGCCGGCCGTGCCGATCACGCGGGCGTTGCTGTTGCCGCTCGCCTCCGTGGCGAGCAGCAAAACTTTTACTTCGGACGTGCCGAGATCGATACCGAGGTACATGGTGGGCGCCACGTGTTCGTCGTTGCGGATGCGCTACTTTAGCCGCGCGCGCCGCGCGACGCGAGCCACGCGTCGACGCGCGCGAGCGCATCGCGCAGCGCGCGGGCAAGCGGCTCGCCGCCCGCGAGGCGGCCCCACAGCAGCTTGTCGTCGCAGAACACCGCGAGCGGATCGGGTGCGGCGAACATCCGGTGCACCGCCGCTTCGTCCATCACGCCGTCCTGATACGTGTACGGCAGCGCGCCGGCGTGCCAGCGTTCGAGGAAGCGGAAGAACAGCGCGGGCAGCACCGCGGTCGACGCGGGCTCGGCGCCGGCCGCGATCCGCTGCGCGAGCGTCGGCGTGATGAAGCCGGGGATCTTCGAGAAGCCGTCGGCGGCGACGCGCTGGTTCGTGTCCTGGATGAACGGATTGCTGAAGCGGTCGAGCACGACGTCGCGGTACTGCGCGAGGTCGATCGGGCTCGGGCTCAGACACGGGATCACGTCGTCGGTCACGTAGTCGTACGCGAAGCGGCGGATGTCCGGATCGGCCGTGCCCTCGTGGATGTACGCGAGGCCCGTCAGCGTGCCCGCCCACGCGATGCAGCTATGCGTCGCGTTCAGCACGCGGATCTTCGCTTCCTCGTACGGCATCACCGACTCGACCATCTGCGCGCCCACGCGCTCCCAGGCCGGACGCCCCGCGCGGAAGTGATCCTCGATCACCCACTGGATGAACGCCTCGCCCATCACCGGGCACGCGTCGTCGACGCCGGTCGCGGCCTTCACGCGCTCGCGCACGTCGGGCGTCGGGCGCGGCGTGATCCGGTCGACCATCGAATCCGGGCACGTCGTGTTCGCGTCGAACCAGTCGCGCAGCGCGGTGGCGCCGCGCAGCGTCAGGAACTCGCGCATCCCGTTGTGAAAGCGCTTGCCGTTGCTTCGGAGGTTGTCGCAGGTCTGCAGCGTGAGCGGCTCGCCGCCGCGCGTGCGGCGCGCGTCGAGGATCGCGGCGAGCGCGCCGTAGATCGTCGTGCGCGCGCCGTTCAGATCGGCCGCGAGATCGGGGTTCGCGGTGTCGAGGCGGTCGTGTTCGTCGAGGTAATAGCCGCCCTCGGTCACCGTGAACGCGATGATCTTGCACGCCGGGTCCGCGCCGGCTTCGATCAGGCCGGACAGGTCCGCCGACCACGGCAGCACGCGCGTGATCGAGCGGATCGTCTCGTAGTGGCGCTCGCCGTGCGGCGTCACCGTTTCGAGCGTGTAGACGCCTTGCTGCGCGGCGAGCGCGTCGAGCACCGGGTTCATGTCCGCGCGGATGTTGCCGACCGAGAGCGACCAGCGCGGCTCGTCGCCCGCGCGCGCGAGATTCGCGCGATGCAGATACCACGCCTGATGCGCGCGATGAAACGACCCCGCGCCGAGGTGAAGGATCACGTGCGTGGCGTTGCGTTCGCTGTTCATGACTTGTCTCCTGGGGGCGCGGCGCGCGTCGGGCGCCGGGCATCGCGCCGGCAAGCTCGGCGCCGGCCGCTGCCGATATGGAACATTTGCTCTTTGATTGAGCGAATGATCGTATCGGGGCGGCGGAAAGTCAAGGCGGTGGGCGGGCCTTTCGTTGGCGCACTGCGGCGTGCGGCGGATGAGGCGCGGGAGCGAAAGACGCGGAGCAGGGCGCGGCGGCGGACGATGCTGTGTTGCACAAACCCGGTTGCCGGCAAGCGGGCGGCAAAGGGACGAGGAGGACGAGGAATGCTGCTTCGACGCCATGCGTGCCCGCTGCGCCGTGATCGGCCAGCGGTTCACAAACGCGTCGGCGTATTCGATTCCGCAAGCAGGTGCGGGGCCTTTCCCGGCCGGCCGCCCGGGCAGGGCAGCGCTATGCCCCGACGATCCGCTCGATCGCGTCCACCGTGCGCGCCGTCGCATCGTCCGCGCAGCAATCGACGACGGTCCGCTCGGGCATCGAACGCAGCCACGTCAGCTGGCGCTTGCACAGCTGCCGCGTCGCGAAGATGCCCTTGTCGCGCATCGTGTCGTAATCGGTCGTGCCGTCGAGGTATTCCCACGCCTGCCGGTAGCCGACGCAGCGCATCGACGGCAGCCCCGGATGCAGGTCGCCGCGCGCCCGCAGCGCCCTGACCTCGTCGATGAAGCCCGCCGCCAGCATCGCGTCGAAGCGCCGGGCGATCCGCTCGTGCAGCACCGCGCGGTCCGACGGTTCGAGTGCGATCGGCACGAAGCGGTAACGCGCGGCATCGTCGGGCGCGCGCGCGGACTGCTCGGCGAGCAGCGCCGACATCGGCTGCCCGCTCAGCATGAACACTTCGAGCGCGCGCTGGATGCGTTGCGAGTCGTTCGGCGCGAGGCGCGCGGCCGTTGCCGGATCGACGGCCGCAAGCCGCGCGTGCAGCGCGGGCCAGCCTTCGCGGGCGGCGTCGGCGTCGAGCGCCGCGCGCACGGCCGGGTCGGCGCCCGGCAGATCGCTCAAGCCGTGCGTGAGCGCGCGGTAGTACAGCATCGTGCCGCCGACGAAAAGCGGCACGTTCTGTCGCGCGAGAATCTCGCCGGTCACGCGCAGCGCGTCCGCGCGGAACTGCGCGGCGGAATACGCATCGGCCGGGTCGACGATGTCGATCAGATGATGGACGACCGCCGCGCGCTCGGCCGCCGACGGCTTCGCGGTGCCGATGTCCATCTCGCGATAGACGAGCGCCGAATCGACGCTGACGATCTCGACTTCGCGGCCCTGCGCGCGCGCCTTCGACGCGAACGCGAGCGCCGCGGCGGTCTTGCCCGACGCGGTGGGACCGAGCACGCACGCGACGGCAGTCGCGTCGCCGGCGGCCGGACCGGCAACCGAAGCCGAAGATGAAACCGTCGAAGCGTTCATTGACCGCGCATGAAAAGCCGGTCGAGGTCGCCGAGCGTCAGCTGATACCAGGTGGGGCGGCCGTGATTGCACTGGTCCGCGCGCTCGGTGGCTTCCATCTGGCGCAGCAGCGCGTTCATTTCGTCGAGCGTGAGCCGCCGGTTCGCGCGCACCGCGTGATGGCACGCGAGCGTGCCGAGCATTTCGTGCTGACGCTCGGTCAGCACGCGCGAGCCGCCGTACGCGTGCAGATCCGCGAGCACGGCGCGCGCGAGCGCGGGCAGGTCCGCGTCCTTCAGCAGCGCGGGCACCGCGCGAATCGCGATCGACGTCGGCGACAGCACCGCGAGATCGAAGCCGAGCGCGTCGAGCGTGGCCTTCTCCTCGTCGACGACGCCGACCTCGACCGGCGTCGAGGGCATCGCGAGCGGGATCAGGAGCGGCTGCACCGCGAGCGAGCGCTCGGCGAGCGCGTGCTTGAACTGCTCGTACAGAATGCGCTCGTGCGCGGCGTGCATGTCGACGATCACGAGCCCGCGCGCGTTCTGCGCGAGCACGTAGATGCCGTGCACCTGGCCGATCGCGAAGCCGAGCGGGTGATCGTCGGCGGTGCCGAAGTCCCGCGCCGATGACGCGGCGAACGGCGGCGTCGCGGCGTCGTCGGCCGTGTGCAGGACCGTCGCGCGTTGCGCGGTGCCGGCGCCGACGTCCTTGCGGCCGAACAGTGCGTCGTAGAGCGCGAGCGGTTGGGCGACCGGCAGCGAGCCCTGGGTCATCCGCGACTGGCGCAGCCAGGTGTTGCCGGTGCTGTTTGCGTTGCTGCCGGAGGCGCTTCCGAAGCCGCCGCCCGAGCCGCCGCCGAAGCCGCCGCCCGAGCCGCCGCCGAAGCCGCTTCCGCCCGAGCCGCCGCGAGACGCGGAGCCGAATCCGCCCGAAGCGCCGCCCCCCCAGCTTGCAGTACCCGACGCGCCCGACGCGCCCGACGCGCCCGAATCCCCGCCCGTCGCTCCCGCGCCGAGGCCGGCCGCGCCGCCGCCGCCGAAACCCGCGCCCTCCGCGGCGCGCGCTTCGACATGCGCCGCGTGGCCGCCGGCCGTCGTGTCGGGCGACGCGCCCGCGTGCCGCGCGAGCGCGCGCTGCACCGCATGGAACACGAACTGGTGAATCGAGCGCGAATCGCGAAAGCGCACTTCGATCTTCGACGGATGCACGTTCACGTCCACCGCCTCGGGCGGCAGATCGAGGAACAGCACGTACGACGGAAAGCGCTCGCCGTGCAGCACGTCTTCATACGCGGCGCGCACCGCATGCGTGAGCAGCTTGTCGCGCACGAAGCGGCCGTTCACGAAGAAATACTGCTGGTCCGCGCGGCCTCGGCTCGCGGTCGGCAGCCCCGCGCAGCCGTACACGGCGAGCGGCCCCGCCGATTCGTCGAGCGGCAGATGAGCGGTCGCGAACGTCTCGCCGAGAATCTTCGCGACGCGCGCGGGCGGCTCGCTCGCGTTCCAGTGCTCGACCGCGCGGCCGTTGTGCAGCACCGAAATCGCGACGTCGGGCCGCGCGAGCGCCGCGCGCCGGATCATCTCGACGCAGTGGCCGAGTTCGGTCTGCTCGCTCTTCAGGAACTTGCGGCGCGCGGGCGTGTTGAAGTACAGCTCGCGCACTTCGATCGTCGTGCCCTGGGTGCCGGCTGCCGGCGCGAGCACGCCCGTCGTCGCGTCGATCTTCACCGCGTGCGGCGCGTCGGCCGTGCGGCTCGTGATCGTCACCTCGGCGACCGATGCAATCGACGCGAGCGCCTCGCCGCGAAACCCGAGCGTCGCGACGCTTTCGAGTTCCTCGAGCGAGCGGATCTTGCTCGTGGCGTGCCGCATCAGCGCGAGCGGCAGTTCGCGCTCGGGAATCCCGCAGCCGTCGTCGGTGATCGAAATGCGCTTCACGCCGCCTTCGTCGAGCAGGATGCGCAGCGTCGTCGCGCCGGCATCGAGTGCGTTTTCGAGGAGTTCCTTCACAACCGACGCGGGCCGCTCGACCACCTCGCCGGCGGCGATCTGGCTGATCAACTGGTCGGGAAGCGGCTGGATCGCGCGGGCGGCCCGAGCGACGCGCTGCGGCGCGAGCGACTGGCTCGCCTGGGCGTCCGCTGGCGCCGGGTCGGCGGCGGGCGGCGCGTCGCCCGGAACGGCAGGATCGGTGTACGAGGACATGCGCGCCATTATAGCGATTCGGTTTTACGCGGCCGGACGCCGGAAGTGGGGACGCCGTGGCCGGACGCCGAGTCAGGACGTCGAGTCAGCACGTCGAGTCAGGACGTCGAGTCAGGACGTCGAGTCAGCACGCCGAATTCGGCCCCTCGTCCGCACGATCCCGGCGCTTTCTACGTTCCTTAAGACTCTTTCGGTATCATGACGCGGTCATTCGCCGATCGTGGCGATCATTCACCGTTCTTGCGCCGTTCATTCACTTCTCGCGCGCCGCGGCGCACCGGCTTCGACGGACCTCGCGGTTTCATCGAAGCGGACTGCCGCGCGCCACAACCAGGATACCCGCTTGGATACGCTGCTGCATTTCGTCAACCTTGTCCTCCACATCGACACGTTCCTCGGCGACTTCATCCGCGATTACGGCACGTGGGTCTATGTCGTGCTGTTCCTGATCGTGTTCTGCGAGACCGGTCTCGTGATCGTGCCGTTCCTGCCGGGCGACTCGCTGCTGTTCATCGGCGGCGCGTTCGCGGCCACGGGCGCAATGAGCCTCACCGGCCTCATCGTGCTGCTGCTCGTCGCGGCGGTCGGCGGCAATACGGTCAATTATCTGATCGGCCATGCAATCGGACCGGCGGTGTTCAACACGCGGATTCGCGGGCTCGAACGCTTTCTCGATCGCGCCGCGCTGCAAAAGACGCACGACTTCTATGCGCGCCACGGCGGCAAGACGATCGTGATCGCGCGCTTCGTGCCGGTCGTGCGGACGTTCGCGCCGTTCGTCGCGGGCATCTCGCAGATGAGCATGCGCCGCTTCCAGTTCTTCAACGTCGCCGGCGCGCTGATGTGGGTGTTGCTGCTCGTGCTGCTCGGCTACTTCTTCGGCAACATTCCGTTCATCCGCCAGTATCTGAACGTGATCGTGCTGGTCGGCGCGGCGGCGGCCATCGTGCCGGTGATGATCGGCGGACTGTGGCGCGTGATGCGCGGCAAGCGCGCGGTCCAAAGCGGCGAAGTGCGCTCGCCCAATGGCGGGCCGCGCCCCTGACGCGAACCAGCGTCGGCGCGCCGGAACACGACGCGGCATCGCTCATCGGGCGATGCCGCTTTTCCTGATGCGCCGGCGTCAGGCGGTGCGGCGGATCAGCGTCGGCGTTTCGGGCGTCGGATAGCCGGCTTCGCGAAACGCCTCGACGATCGCGCGATTCGCGTCGAAGTACACCTGCCAGTAGTTCGCATTGCTCGTGTACGGGCGCACGCACAGGAGCGGCCCTTCCGGCGTGAACGACAGCAGCTGGACGTCGGGCGGCGGGTTCTCGACGACATTCGGAATCTTCGCGATCGCCGCGCGCAGGCGGTTCGCGGCTTCGACGGGATCGACGCCGTTCGCGATCTTCGCGGTCAGCTCGACGCGGCGCACCGGCAGCGCGCTGAAATTCGTGATCGTGTCCGAGAAGATCTTGTTGTTGCCGACGATGTTGACGACGTTGTCCGGCGAAATGATCGTCGTGCCGAAAATGCCCAGTTCGTGCACGGTGCCGGTCACGCCGCCGGCCGTCACGAAGTCGCCGACCTTGAACGGCCGCAGCATCTGCATGAACACGCCGGCCGCGAAGTGGGCGAGCAGGCCGCCCCACGCGGTGCCGATCGCGAGCCCGAGACCGGCGAGCAGCGCGGCGAACGACGTCGTATGCACGCCGAACAACTGCAGGATCGCGAGGATCAGCAGCAGGTTCAACAAGCCGCCCAAAATCGCACCGAGGTAATGCGCGAGCGTCGCATCGACCCGTTGCGTGCGCACGAGCATGCGCCGCATCAGGCCCGTCGCCAGATTGATCGCCCAGCGGCCGACGATCCACACCACGATCGCGGCCAGTACCTCGGTCCCGAAGTCGATGCCCCGGGTCGTCACGAACGTGCGGATGGTCTGCAGATCCACGATGCCCTCGCTGGAAGGTCGATGAGTCGGATCACCACATCAGGACGCTCGTGAGTTATAGGCGACGGCGCGCGGCCTCGCAAGCCATGTTCCCGCCACGTGTGGGCTGGACGCCAATGCCGGCGGGGCGTCGCGCGACGGCGTTCAACGAACTGAAAGGTGATCGACCGTTCGGACGATTGTTTGAATACATCGGCTTGGGTAAAGTGATCGCTTCTTCGTTTACGCAGGCTTCGCCCGATGAACGTCTTCACCCGCCGCGCCCGTCGCTACACGGGCACCGCCATGCTGCTGCACTGGCTGATTGCCGCGCTGATCGTCTGGGGCTTCGCGCTCGGCTGGGTAATGACCGACATCCCGGGAATAACGCCGACCAAATTGCGTTATTTCGCATGGCACAAGTGGATCGGCGTCACGGTGCTCGCGCTCGTGCTGGTTCGGATCGTCTGGCGCGCGACGCACGCGGCGCCGCCGCTGCCCGCGGCGCTGCGCGGCGTCGAGCGGCTCGCGGCTCACGCGGGCCACGCGGCGCTGTATGCGCTGATGGTGGCGGTGCCGGTCAGCGGGTATCTGTACAGTTCGGCGGCCGGCATTCAGGTCGTGTATCTCGGCGTGTGGCCGATGCCGGTGCTGATCGGCCCGGACGCCGCGCTCAAGGCCGCGCTGCGCGTCGTGCACGTGACGCTGGACTACGTGCTCCTCGCGGTGGTTGCCGTGCATCTGCTGGCGGTCGTCAAGCATCAGTGGTTCGACCGGCAGCGCATTCTCGCGCGGATGCTGCCGTTCGGCTCGCCGCACGATTGACCGGCCGCGCGAGTGGCCGTTCCGTGCCTTATCCACCGTTTTAACCGTTTCGCTTTCGGTGAACCGACATGAACCGACGCTTCGTTAGCACTGCTTCCGCCCTCGCGCTCGCCGCCGGCGCGGTGTTCTGCCCCGGCGCGAACGCTGCCGCGCCACCCGCGCAGAGCACCGTGACCGCCGTCTTCAAACAGATGAACGTGCCTGTCGAAGGGCGCTTCAACAAGTTCGCCGCGGACGTGCATTTCGATCCGGCCAACGTGGCCGCGTCGAACGCGAAGATCGACGTCGACGTCGCGAGCTTCGACATCGGCTCGCCGGACTACAACCAGGAAGTGGCGGGCGACGAATGGTTCGACGCCGCGCACTTTCCGCGCGCGACGTTCGTGTCGTCGCACATCACGCCGGGCGCGAACGGCGCGTACACGGTCGCGGGCAAGCTGACGATCCGCGGCAAGACCACCGACGTCACGGTGCCCGTGCAGTTCCACAAGGACGGCGCAAACCAGGTGTTCGACGGCACGCTGCCGATCAAGCGGCTCGCGTACGGCATCGGTACGGGCGAATGGAAGGACACGTCGGTCGTCGCGGACGACGTGCAGATCAAGTTTCACATCGTCACCGCCGCGCGGTGATCCGTTCAAACGAGAGGAAACAACAGGACATGAAGACCAACGTCATCGCCGCGGCACTGCTCGGCGCCGCCTTCGCCGCTCCCGCGTTCGCCGCACCCGTCACGTACAACCTGGATCCGGCCCACACGTATCCGAGCTTCGAGACGGACCACTTCGGCGGGCTGTCCGTGTGGCGCGGCAAGTTCACGAAGTCGAGCGGCACCGCCGTGCTCGACCGCGAAGCGAAGACCGGCACCGTCGACGTGACGATCGACGCGTCGTCGATCGACACCGGCAACGCATCGCTCGACAAGCACGTGCGCTCGGGCGAGATGCTGAACGTCGAGCAGTTCCCGACCGCGACCTACAAGGGCACGTCGATCCGCTTCGAAGGCGACCGGCCGGTCGAGGTGATCGGCACGTTCACGCTGCACGGCGTGACGAAGCCGCTGAACCTGACGATCGACTCGTTCAAGTGCATGCAGCATCCGATGCTCAAGCGCGAAGTGTGCGGCGCCGACGCGAAGGCCGAGTTCAATCGCGCCGACTTCGGCGTGAACTACGGCCAGAACTACGGCTTCAAGATGGAGACGAGGCTGCAGATCCAGGTGGAAGGCGTGCGGGCGGATTAAGGCGTTCGCCGTGCCGTCGGCGCCCGCGCTCGCGCGCGGCGCTCGACCGTCGAAGGGCCCGCATGCGGCGCGTGTGCGGGCCCTTTGTCTTGCGGCTTCTGCGAGCGGGCGTGTCAGCGCACGACGCGCGGCTGCAGCCCGACATCGACGACCTGCTCGTGCCATACGGCGCACGTCGCCTTCACCGGCACCCACAGATATTTGCCGCGCACTTTCGCGAAGCCGCGCATGTGGATCAGCGAATCGAACGGCGTGGCCGGCGCCGTGGCGGTCGCCGACGACGCCGGCGCGGGCACCGGCGTCGCGCCGATCGTGCCGTCGTTCGCCTCGATGCGCGCGTTCAGCACATGGCGGTCCGGCACGAGCACGGAGTCGTAGCGCGGCGCGTGGTGGACCCAGCGGTCGAGCGCGGCGACGCAGTTGACCACCGTGTCGGGCACGCGCAGACGGCGCAGATATTCGTAGCTCTCCTGCGGGGCGGGCTGAAGTTGCGCATGCACGCGCATGCTGATCCAGAAGAGCGCGACAAACGCGCAGGCGAACGTTGAGGCTTTCATCGGCGGGACACATGCAACAGCGGGGGAAGGGCGAGTATACCCATCGCGCGGCCTGCGATGCACGAACGTTTGCCGCAGACGGCGCAATCAGCGCTCGGCGAGCCGGCTCGCGAGGCGCTTCGCGTCGAACGGCGCCTTCACCTTCTGGTCGTTGTCGAAATAGCAGAACACGTCGCGGTGCCGGCGCGCAGGCGGCCGCGCCGACGAGATCCGTACCGCGTCGTCCGGCTCTCCGCCCGACGCCCACGTTTCGATGCGCGCGGCCCAGCGGTCCAGCGCCGGGTCCGCATAGGCGCCGCCGTACAGCGTCTCGGTGCCGTGCAGCCGCAGATAGACGAAGTCGGCCGTGACGTCCTCCGCATACGGCCAGTCGGCGATCGCATCGGAGACGACCAGCGCGGCGCGGTGCCGGCGCAGGATCGCGACGAACTCCGGCACGCAAAAGCTGGCGTCGCGAATCTCGATTGCGTGACGCAGCGGGCGATCGCCCGGCGCATCGAACCACGGTGCGCGAACCCGGGCGTCGTGGCGCTTCGCGAGCGCGACCGCGGCCTGCGTGTGCGTCGGCAACAGCGACAGGAAGCGCTCGAGTCGATCGGGATCGAAGTGGAACGTCGCCGGAAACTGCCACAGAAACGGGCCGAGCTTCGCATCGAGCGCCAGCACGCCGGACGCGAAGAAGTTCGCGAGCGCAGGCTCCGCGGTTTCATCGCGAAAACGCAGCATGTGCGTCAGATAGCGCGGCCCTTTAACGCTGAACACGAAGCCGTCGGGCGTCGCGTCGTGCCACGCGCGAAAGCTGCCGATCGATTGCAGCGAGTAGTGCGTGCCGTTGATCTCGATCGTTTGGACCGCCCGCGAAGCGAACGCGAGTTCGCGCGACTGCGCCAGACCCGGCGGATAGAACACGCCGCGCCATCCTTCGTAGCGCCAGCCGGAGATGCCGATGCGAATGGTCATGGTCCAGTGCGGGTAGCGTATTTCGGGGCCGTTGCAACGCAGGTCGAGCGACGGCGAGTGCGCAAACGCTGTGCCGCGGCGAACGCGTTGCTTCGATGGCCCATCGACGCGCCGGGGGCTGTCGATGCATCGTTTGGCCCGCGTCAACGGCGCGGTTTGAGGCTGTACGCATGCGTTCGTTTGTGCGGGTACAGTCTGCGGGCTGCCACAAGCAGCGTCACTGTTGTTGCAACGCGTGTGCCGGATTTACGGGACCGGCACACGCTCCACGAAACGATAGTGGGGATTTCTGCAGTGGGGGGAGTCGGGGTCTATGAGCCGGTTCGCGAGAACCGGCTCTTTTCTTTTCTGCGGCGTTTTCCTGCGCGCCCGGCGCGCGTTCGCGGGCCGACCGGCTCCGCGATTCGTTCGCCGATCGGCCGGATCACCGTCGCATCAGCACGCTTTCGAGCATGTGCGGCGGCGGCAGACGAGTCGCCGCATACTGCGCGAACGTGACGATTTCCACGCGGCGATCCGGCTGCAGACACGCGACGAGCGTGCCGAGCGGCTGCTCGCCGCACTGCGTGACCGGATCCTGTTCGCCGAATCCGCGTGCATCGATGCGATCGGGCGGCACGCCTTCGTCGACGAGCAGCGCCTTCACGGCGCTCGCGCGGCGTTGGGACAAACCGAGATTGTAGGTCGACGGGCCGATGCGATCGGTGTACCCGCGTACCTCGATGCGCGAGAAGCGCATCGTGCGCAGTTTGGCCGCGACCGTGCGGATCTGCGAGTGGCCGCCTGGCAGAATGTCGCGGATATCGCCGCGATCGAAGCGGAACAGTGCGTCGGCCTCCAGCCTGATCACGTTCAGCACGGCGGGCGGCGGCGGCGGAGCCGGCCTGCGATGCGACGCCATCGCCCATTGGCCCCGCATCCACACATAGCCGCCTGGTTGCCAGCTCCAGTAGCCGTGTTGCGATGCACATCCTGCGTGCGGCGGGGGCGTGGGTTCGCAAGGGGGAGCTGGCGGCGTCAGGACCACGATCTGCGCCGACACGGGCAACGGCGCGACGAAACAGGTGGCGACAAAGGCGGCACTGGCCGCGAGACGCGATGTAGAACGATTTTTCATGTTGTCTCTTGCGAAGTGGGGTTACGTGGCGTGTGATCCGGCACGACAGGCCGTCGTCAAAGCGTAGCCACCCGCACGATGAAAAACGTTTGCAGAGTGTAAGGAAGTGTCGGTGACCAGTAGGTATCCCGTGAGCACCCGGAGCCGGTGGCCCGCGCCGGGCGCCCGCGCGCGAGGCGGGCTCGCACGACGCCAGGTAATGCCAGGTAATCAGCGAGTGTGCGGACGCGTGCAATCGCGCGCCGGTGGTGATGGCCGGCTACTGCAGGCGCGAGAGTGCGTATCCGAGGCGACGGTTTCGTTACATGCCGCCGCTCGTTCCGCCGCTCGTGCCGGTGCCCGAACCCGTGTTCGTGCCCGAGGTCGACGTCGTATTCAGATCGATCCTTCCGTAGACGCCATCGGCTTCGTCGTTCGGCCCCGCCGCGAAGAACAGCGTATTCGACGGCTGATTGCTGCGGTCGTTGCCGAACGCGATGCCCCACAGACCCGGCTCGACGATCGGCCTGCCGTTCGATCCGTCGAGCGGCCCCATCGGCTGGCCGCTCGACGCATTGAACGCGTTGATCGTGCCGTCGCCGAAATTGCCGATCAGGATCGCGCCGCTCATCGAGCCGAAGCTGGCGGGCGCCTGCGCGATGCCCCACGGCGCGTCGAGCGCGCCGCCGCTCGCGAAGTGCTGCATCAGGTTGCCCGCCGTGTCGTAGACATCCACCATGCCGCGTCCCGCGCCTGCGACGTCGTCGTGCTTCGCCGCATCCTGCATCGCATACGTGACGAACAGATTCGAGCCGATCGCCTGAATGCCGAATGGCGCGAAGCCCGCGGGAATCGCCGGGTCCGTGAACGCGCCCGGCATCGTGACCTTCGTGAACGTGCTGTCGAAGACGTCGATCTTGTTGTTGTGGAAGTCGGTCGCGTAGAGGAAGCTGGCGCCGTTCATCGCGGCGAGCGCGAGCCCCTTGTACACGGCGCCGCCCGTGCCGTCGTCGTACATCACGAAGGCGGTCGTCGGCCCGACGGCCGGCGCCCACGCGGTGAGCGTGCCGCCTTCGCCCGCGAAGACGAACGCCGCGACGCCCGACTCGCCGTTCGCGGTGACGGTGAAGCCCGGCGTGCCGTTGAAGACGATGCCTGTCGGCGATGCCGAACCGTTCTTGCCGCCCGGAATCGTGACGACCGGCGATTGCGGTACGCCGTCACCGTCGTAGAGCGTCGCGACATCGGTGCCGTTATCCGCGACCCACGCGAAGCCCTGCGGATTGAACGCGACGCCCCAAGGGGTTTTTCAGTTTCGCGTCCGTGTGCGCGGCGGCAACCACGCCGTCGGACACGAGTGCTGTCGCCGTGAACGACGACGGCGACTGGGCGACCGGCGTCGAAGTCGAGCTGGTCGAACTGTTCGAGCTGGAACCGCCGCCGCATGACACGAACGTCGCGATGGCCGCGCCGCACGCCACGACCTTGAGCGCGTCGACTAGAGAATTCATGACCCTGCTCCTTGTGTGTGCGAAGGAAGTAACGGTCACTGAACGGCGCGGCATCGGGGTTTATTCCGGCCTCGCGTGCGATGTGATGCGACCACAATGGGCGAGCCGGCTCATCAACGCGCGTCCGGTGCGAATCGGCGCGTCGCGCGAAGATCGCATACGTCGTCTCGCGTCAGACCGATGGAGATTCATCGTGAACAGTCGCTTCGACATCCGTCATCGGCACATCGCAATCGCGTTCAGGTTCGTGATGGCCGCACTTTTCGCGACTGCGGCGCTCGTCGCCGGGCGAAGCGCACAGGCGGCCGATCTCCCGTTGGCGCACGTCGCCGACATGGCGTTGCCGGGGCGCGCCTCGCGGCTCGACTACGTCAGTTACGACGCGGACCGCCACCTGCTGTTCATTGCGCATCTGGGGGACAGCGAGATCGTCGTCGTCGATACGCAGGCGTCGCGTGTCGTCGCCCGCATCGGCGGCGTCGCCGCCGTGCACGGCGTGCTGGTCGTGCCCGCGCTCGCGCGCGTGTACGCGTCGGCAACCGGGTCGAACGAAGTCGTCGCGATCGACGAGACCACGATGAAGATCACCGCGCGCGTGCCGGCAGGCGTCTATCCCGATGGAATGGCCTATGCGCCGGACGCGTACAAGCTCTATGTGTCGGACGAAACCGGTGGAACCGAAACGGTGATCGACACGCGCGCGAATCGCCGCGTCGGCACGATTGCACTCGGCGGCACGGTCGGCAACACGCAGTACGACGCCGCGTCCCGCCACGTATTCGTCAACGCGCAGTCGCGGCGGCAGCTCGTCGAAATCGATCCGTCGAACGATACGATCGTCGCGCGGATCGATCTGCGAGGGGCAAACGGCAACCACGGTCTCTACATCGCCGCGCCGCTTCATCTGGCGTTTATCGCATGCGAGGACAATGCGAGGCTGCTGGTCGTGAACCTGCTCACGCGACAGATCGTAGAGACGTTCGACGTCGGGAAAGACCCCGACGTGCTCGCGTTCGACCCCGGTCCTGGCACGCTTTACGTCGCGGGCGAAGCGGGCATCGTGTCGATGTTTTCCGTGCGGCCGGGAGCGATCTCGAAGATCGGCGAAGGCCTCGTGGCACCCGATGCGCATGTGGTCGGCGTCGACCCGGCGACGCATCGTGTGTGGTTCCCGCTGAAAGACGTGGACGGACATCCGGTGCTGCGCGTGATGGCACCCCGGTAATTTTCGGTCCTCGCGCAAACCCCACCGGAACGCGCGCCGAACTGCGCAGGATGGAATAAAAACATGGCCCGCCGCGTTATTCGCACAGGATGATTCTGCGCGCGCTCGCGCCCGGACATCAGGAGACGTGCGTATGAAAACTTCACGCGAGGGATCGGGCCGGCGCGTGCTTCTCGTGGTCGCACAGTGAGTTTCGACGCCGATGTGATCGCGTGGCTTCCGCAGTTGCGCCGCTATGCGCGCGCGCTGACGGGCGACGCAGCGTGGGCCGACGATCTGGTTCAGGATACGGCGGAGCGGGCGCTCGCGCACTGGAAGGCATTCCGGCCGCAGAGCAACCTGCGCGCGTGGCTGCTGACGATCCTGAGACACCTGTACATCGACCAGTTGCGTCAGCGTCGCGAAGTGGCCGTCGACGACGACAGCGCGCCGTGGCGCCACCTGGAGACGCCGCACGGCGAAGTGGACGGTCTCGTGCTGCGGGACGTCCAGCGCGCGTTATACGTGCTGCCGCTCAAGCAGCGCGAAGTGTTGCTGCTCGTCTGCGTGGAAGAGCTGAGCTATCAGGAGGCGGCCACCGTGCTCGGCGTGCCGATCGGCACGGTGATGTCGCGGCTCGCGCGTGCCCGCGAGCGCATGCGCGAACTGCTCACGGAAGGCACCGCGCACAGGAGTGCCACCCTGTCGGTAGTGAGAAACTCACAATGAACCACGACGATCTCGAACCTTCGTCCGAAGGCGTGGCGGATCTGCTCACGCTTGGCGCATTCGTCGATGGCGAACTGCCGGAGTCGGCTCGTCCGCGGGTGCAGGAGCGGCTCGCGCGCGACCCGGAAGCGGCCGCGCGCGTCGCCGCGTGGCGCGCGCAGCAATCCGCGCTCAAGGCGTTGTGCAATGGGCTCGATCATGAGGATTTCCAGGTAGTCGTGCTGCGCGCGCCGCCACGCGGCTGGCGGCGCTACGCACAGGCGGCGGCGTGGGTCGCGGCGGGCGCCGGCCTCGCGCTTGTCGTCGGATCGATCGTCGGGCCGCTTGCAACGGGCTGGAATCGCGACGGGACGACGAGCTTCGCGAGGCGTGCCGACATCGCGTACGCGGTGTACGCGCCCGAGCGGCGACATCCGGTCGAGGTCGACAGCAGCGAGGAGGCGCATCTGATCGCGTGGCTGTCCATGCGGCTTCACCGGCACCTCGCGGCGCCGTCGCTGCAGGAATACGGCTATGTGCTGGTCGGTGGCCGCCTGTTGCCCGGCGAGGCGGGACCGGCCGCGCAATTCATGTATCAGAACGAGAACGGCGCACGTCTCACGCTCTACGTGACCGGCGTGTCCCGCGACGAAACCGCGGTCCGGCTCCTTCACGACGGCAACCGCGGCACGTTCTACTGGGTCAGCGATCACACCGGCTACGCGCTGTCGGGGCCGATGTCGGAGGGCAAGCTCCGCGAGATCGCCATCGAGATGTGCGGCGCGCTCGGCGGCCGGCCCGAGAAATGGCAATGACGCGAACGCGTCGGCGACCGGCGGCGGCAGTCGATGCAGCGCCTCCTCGCCGCATCGGCCGATGTTGTCGCTGAAGGTCAGACGTCGGCATCAATGGTGGGATCGCTCGACGGGCAGCGTCCAGTCGGTGATGTTCGGCACGTTGTCGTCGACTGCCGCAAAGTGCACGGTTTCGTCGCTGACCTTAGAAAACGCGAGTCCGAACGCGCCGCCCTGAGCCGGGTCGACGGAAAGCTGCGCGACGAAGCGCCCTTGCGGCGTGAACTCGGTGATCTCGCTCGGCTCTTTCGGATTGCCGTTGATCGCATCGCCGTTGGCCGTGAACAGATGGCCATTCGGACCCAGCGCAAGCGCGAGCGGTCCGTGAAGGTGCGCATTGTCGGCATAGATCACCGCGCCCTTGCCGGCATCGTTGCGGGTGTGGCCCGCGCCGAACACCGCGAAGATCGCGTTGTCGACAGTCGACGCGACGTACAGCACATCGCGTTGCGGATCGTACGCGAGGCCCGTCGGACCGACGACCAGTGCCGCCGGATCGCCGCGGAACGGATAGCCGGATGCGATCCGCGTGCTGTGCAACAGGTGAATGCCGTTGTTGTCCATCGCGACGTCGAGCCGTACGACGGTCCCGTTCAGCACGTTCGACACGAAGATCTTCGCGGTCTCGCCCATGTCGAAGACGGTCAGGTCCCAGGGGCCGTCGAGGCCGGCGTTCGCAGTCGTCCACTGGGCGATCACATTGCCGGTCCGGTTCAGCACGAGCAGCGCGCCGGGCTTGATGGTGGCGAACGTCCCGTCGGTGGTGGGTACGTTGCCGACCAGCACGAAGCCCGCTCTCAGCACGCCGAGGGCAGTCGTGAGTCCGAGTCCTTTCGGGCCTCGAAAAAATACCGTCGGCTTGCCGTTCGGCACGATCTTGACGATCGTCGTGCCCGTGCCTTGCAGGTTCTGCGCGTTGTTGAAATTGGAAACGAGCAGATCGCCGGCGGCGATCGTGCCGTAGGACGGGAATCCGCGCGGGACGAACGCGACGCCATACGGATTGACGTCGCCATTGGGAGGCACTGTCGACGACGTGACGGCGGGAGGTGGCAGTAGCTGGGACTCGTCGGCGATCGCAGGCGTCGCCGCACCCATCCCGCCTGCGCCCGGCAGCGCCGCAATCACGACAGCTGTCATTGCACTGCGTCGCCAGCGAACGGGCGGCAGCGGCCGGCGATCACGGGCTCCTTCAGCAAACGCAAGGAAACGACTCATGGCGGTTCTCCATGACGGCCCGCGGCGGCGGAGCGCGTGTTGGCCGGCCGCGAGCAGGTTGAGCCCTCGCTGCACGATGTATTCGCGCGTCGCCCGTGCACGAGGCACGCGGCGGTGCGGAGTCGAAGTTGTCGGCTGATCGTCCCGTGCAGGAAGGCCGAAGGGGAGACGGGCGGTTGGAGTGGGTTCGTGTGACGCGACCCGATGACGGCAAGTTGCCGCGTAAACGTTCGCGTGACGCCGGATATTCCGCGCGTGCGATCACGCCGATGTGTTGCGCCTCGTGCGGTAAGCAGAAAAAACAAAAAAAGCCCGGCCGGTTAAGGCTGGGCTTTCCTGCTTGATTCCCTGGCGGGTCGTACCGGATTCGAACCAGTGACCAACGGATTGAAAGCCGGATCAAGTGCCTTGCAGATTACTGGTAGTTTCTTGATTTGTCTGGAAATCCGCTTGAAATCAGACGTTATGTCCAGTAACTGGTAGAGGTGGCCTCACTCCTTCGGACAGCTTTCTGAGATTTTTAAGTGGAACGTCCGAGGCAATCATGCTGCCGATTTGATCGCAGGCAGCGTCGCGAAGTATGCCTCATCCGGCGTCTGGTCCGCCA
>Ga0310811_10000055_pt1 | contig 185932 bp, 162 predicted proteins | sample YCmetagenome_FD_207642 | JGI IMG/M metagenome (GOLD analysis project Ga0310811, IMG submission 207642) | Soil microbial communities from experimental microcosm in Duke University, North Carolina, United States - YC | ecosystem: Engineered > Artificial ecosystem > Soil microcosm > Unclassified... | reverse complement strand
CCGGGGAGCGGGAGCGGATGCGTTGGTCGAGTTTGAGGGCGGGATAGCCGAGGGTTGAGGCGGCGCAGACGACGAGTAGTTCGAGTGCTGTCAGCGGGTGGGTGCCGAGCAGGTCGCGGAGGGGTGCGAGGTAGAGGCCGGCGAGTTGCAGGGCGAGCGCTCCGGCGATGGCGGCGGGAAGCAGCGGGTTGGTGCGGGTGCCGGGGCGTGCTCGGGAGGCGAGGCCGACGGCGAGTTGGGTGGCGCCGAGGGCGAAGAACGCCATCGACTGCCACGGCCGCCCGCTCGCGTGCCCCCACAGTGCCACACCGAGCGTCACGGCGCTGATGACGGCCCCGACGCGCAGGATGCTTTGCCACAGTCCGGCGCCGAGCACGCTTTCGGCGGCCGGGCGCGGCGGACGGCGCATGGTGCCGGGCTCGACCGGTTCGCTCCCGAGGGCGACTCCGGGCAGGCCGTGGGTCAGCAAGTTGATCCACAAGATCTGGGAGGGCAGCAACGGGAGCGCGAGTCCGCCGAGCGGTCCGAGCAGCATCACGGTGATCTCGGCGGTGCCTCCGGCCAATGCGTAGAGCAGGAAACGGCGGATGTTGGCATAGACGCGGCGGCCTTCCTCCGCGGCGGCCACCACCGTCGCCAGTTCATCGTCGGCGAGCACGAGGTCAGCGGCCTGCCGCGCGACCTCGGTGCCGCGTCTGCCCATGGCCACGCCGATCTCGGCACGGCGCAGGGCGGGGGCGTCGTTGACCCCGTCGCCGGTCATCGCGACGATGTCCCCGGCCGCGCGCAGGACTTCGATGACGGCGAGTTTCTGGGCGGGCAGGGCGCGCGCGAACACCCGTGCCGCCCGTATCTCGTCCGCGCTGGTCTCGTCCAGGTTCCGGCAGTCGATGACCCGGCCATCGTCATGGTCGAGGATGCCGACGCCGCGGGCGATGGAGCGGGCGGTGGCCGGGTGGTCGCCGGTGATCAGGACGGGGGTGATGCCGGCGGCGCGACACGCGGCGACGGTGGCGGCAGCGGACGCGCGCGGCGGATCGAAGACCGCGATCAGACCGAGCAGGCGCAGGTCCTGTTCCAGGGTTGCCGGATCGGGTGCGGTGCCGGCCGGCGCTTCGGCCCCGGCGACGGCGAGCACGCGCAGTCCATCGCGGGCGAACCGCTCGGCGCGGCGCAACGCTTCGTCGAGCACTGAGGGTGGTTCGGCGAGCATGCCGGTGCGCAGCACGGCCTCCGGGGCGCCCTTGCACACCACGCGCAGCCCGCCGACGTACCGGTGCACGGTCGTCATCCGTCGCCGGTCGCTGTCGAACGGGACCTCAGCCACGCGCGGGAAAGCGCACGTCAGCTGCGGGGTGTCGAGGCCGAGCTTGCCTGCGGCCGCCAGCAGCGCCGCCTCGATCGGATCTCCCAGCGCCGTCCACGCAGGGTCCTGATCCGTCGGCGGACGCAGCGTCGCGTCGTTGCACAGGGCCGCCGCGGTCAGCAGGTCGGCGACATCGGTGGCGCGGACGGCGTCGAGGACGAGTTCGCCGCGCAGGATCCGGCCGGCCGGGGCGTACCCGGTGCCCTCGATCCTCGCGTCCCCTCCGGTCGGGGTCCAGACGGCCTGGACGAGCATGACGCCCTCGGTGATGGTGCCGGTCTTGTCCGTCGCCAGCACGGTGACCGAGCCGAGAGTCTCGACCGCGGGCAGGCGGCGCACGAGCGCATTGCGCGTGGCCATCCGCCTCGCCCCGAGCGCGAGCGCGAGGGTCACGACGGCGGGCAGTGACTCGGGTACCGCCGCGACGACCAGACTGATCGCGGTCACAATCATCAACTCGACCGCCTGCCCGCGGGCCAGACCGAGCCCGAGCACGATCGCGCACAGCACGACGGCCGCGATCGCGAGCGCGCGCCCGACCCCGACCAGGCGGCGCTGCAGCGGGGTGAGCGTCGGCCCGGCACTCATCAGCGCGGCGATCCGACCCATCGCACTGTCCGCACCGGTCGCGGTCACCAGAGCCAGTCCATGCCCGCGGACCACGACCGTCCCGGCCGACAGCAGCGACGCGGATGTATCAGCTCTCCGGTCATCAACGGTCTTGTCCACCGGCACGGACTCCCCGGTCAGCGCGGACTCGTCCACCAGCAGCGCCGCGGCCTGCAGCACCGTCGCGTCCGCCGGGACAATCTCCCCCTCGCCGAGCACGAGCACATCCCCGACCACCACGTCGGCCGAGGAGGTCTCCCGCTGAACACCGTCGCGGATCACACGCGCACGCGGGGCGGTCATCGCGTCCAGGGCGGCGATCGCCTGGTCCGCCTTGACCTCCTGGGCCACCCCCACACTCGTGTTGACCGCGATGACCAGCAGGATGACCCCGGCGTCGGTCCAGTCGCCGGTGCCGATCGTCAACGCGGCGGCCACCAACAGGACCGCCACCAGCGGGTCCCGCAACTGCATCAGTACCCGTTGCCACAGCCGGACCCGTCGCTGCGCCGGGAGCGCGTTCGGGCCGTCCCGTTCGAGGCGCCGCGCCGCCTCGCTCACGGACAGTCCGGCCGCGTGCGACGACGCGGCGGCCGTGGTCGTCTGCTCGGACGCGGTCATGACCCCAGCGTGGCTCGACAGGGCGGGTCGCGCCCGGGCCACGGGTCCCGCCGGATTCGGGCCGGATGGCCGGAATCCGGGACGATCGGCGCTACCGCTCCGGCGCTCCCGGCGCGACGGTGAGCTTGAAAGAGGAGGTACGGTCATGAAGCTGACGTGGAAGGACCTGGCCACCGTCCCGTTCATGGTCGCGATCATCGCGGTGTTCGTCACGCACGTGATCGGCGCCGAGGGCTGGTGGCTCGGCAGTACGCGCGGCACCGCCACGACGATCCTGATCCTCGGCATCGGCGGCGGCTGCGCCCTCAGTGGAGCGGGCGACGTGTTCACGCGCGCGGAGAAGTCCGGGCCGGGGATCCGCCTTTACGCCATAATCACCGCCCTGCTCGGGCTGGCCGCGCTGGTCGGCGGCGTCGTCGCACTGGCCGCGGGGAACGAGAGCGCGCTCACGGTGCTGTTCGCCTCGACCATGGCCTTGTGGGTGCTGGCCACCGCGCGGCACCTGGTCACCGAGCCGCGCCCGTCCGCAGCCGACACCGAGGCACGCGAGATCCTCGACCGGATACACGCGCACCACCGATGAACCGTCGAGCGTCCGGGAGTGACGCCGGACAGCGATCAGGCGGCCGGGGGCTGCTCGTCGGCCTGCGGCTCGCTCAGGTGATCGACCAGCTGCGAGAGCGCGGGAAGCGCCGCGGCGATCGCGTAGCGCTCGACCACGCCGAGCTTGCCCAGGGCGGCGGCGATCCGACGCTCGTGCGCACCGGTCCACTCCGCCAACTGCGCCTTTCCCGCCTCGGTCAGCTCCACCACCGACATCCGACGGTCCTTCGGGTCGGTGCCGCGCTCGACCAGGCCCGCAGTCATCAACTGCCCGATCAGACCGCTGACGGTGGACGGCGACAGCCGCAGCCGGTTCGCAAGGTCGCCGACGCGCGCCGGGGCGACCTCGTGGAGCAGTTGCATCACCTCGACCTGCGCCATCGGCAGCGCCTCCCACGGATAGTCCGTGCGGATGCTGCTGCGCAACACCCGGCGCAGCCGAGCGACCGTGTCCGTCAAGGCCCGCGCGTCCCCGGGCTGGGCAGCGGAGAGCGCCGATTCACGCTGCGCGGCAGTCATGCACGTACTGTACCCGCCACGAACAGCGGTCGAGCCTCCCCTCGACCAGAGGAAACTCGACCGCCGTGGGCGACGTATCGCCCGATGCCGCCACGCTCACAAAGGAGTGAACGATGAACTACGGATCCGACGTCCGCACAGCACTGCGCGAGCCGACCCGCGAACTGCGCCGCGCCATCCCCACCGTCTACGAGGGCTACAGGCAACTCCACGACGCCGCACTCGCCGACGGCGCGGTCGACGCGAAGACCAAGGAACTGATCGCGCTCGCGATCGCGGTCACCCGCGAATGCGACGGCTGTATCGCCGCGCACGCCCACGCCGCGGTGCACCACGGCGTCACCGCACAGGAGGCAGCCGAGGCCATCGGCGTCGCCATCCTGATGAACGGCGGACCCGGCACGGTCTACGGCCCTCGCGCCTACGCCGCCGTCCGGGAATTCCTCGAGACGGCCGACGGCGAGTCCCCCGTGCCAGCGGACCACACGCACCGCTAATGATCTAGGGCTCACGCGACGCGCGCTGCAGGCCCGTTCGCACGCGTGGCGTGTCGTCGCCCTTGGGGATTCAGCAGCAGCCGCCCTTGGACGCGAGCGCGAGTTCCGGACGGTCGTCGCCATCGGCCTCCGGGGCCTCGCAGGAGCAGGCGGTCTGGTCGCAGTCGAGATCCCCGCCGGTCTGGCCTTCGAGGTCGGGGCGGGCGTCGGCGAGGACGGTGTAGACCTCCCAGCGCTCGCGGCCGGGGCCGGTGACCCAGACCTTGTCCTGCACGGCGTAGCAGCAGGTGGTGTTCTGCTCGACGTCGGTGGCCAGGCCCTCGTCCGCCAGGCGCGCGATCGCCTCGGTCACCTGGGCGGTGTCCTCGACCTCGACCCCGAGGTGGTCCAGGCGGGTGGGCTCGTCGGCGGGGCCTTCGAGCAGGACGAGCTTGAGCGGGGGCTCGGCGACGGCGAAGTTGGCGTAGCCGGGACGGCGCTTGGCCGGTTCGGCGCCGAGCAGCTTGCTGTAGAACGCGATCGAGCCTTCGAGATCCGAGACACGCAGCGCGAGCTGGACACGGGACATGACGGTCACCCTCTCGTTGAATAGACAGGTGTCTATGCAGCCGAGCTTGCCCCCTGGATCGATGGATGTCAACATAGACGCATGTCGAAGAAAGAGCTTCCGGTGCTCCAGGCCCCGCCCTGCTGCACGCCGATGGTGCGCGAGCCGCTGGCCGAGGACGACGCCAAGGCGCTGGCCGCCTCGTTCAAGGCCCTGGCGGACCCGGTGCGCCTCCGGCTGCTCTCGCTGATCGCCTCGTTCGCGGGCGGCGAGGCCTGCGTCTGCGACCTGACCGGCCCGTTCGACGTGTCGCAGCCCACGATCAGCCACCACCTGCGCGTGCTGCGCGAGGCCGGGCTGATCGACTCGGAACGGCGCGGGACCTGGGTCTACTACTGGGTGCTCCCCGAGGCGCTGGCCCGGCTCGGCTCGCTGCTGGCCACCGACGGTGCGGCGGCCGCGGGCGCGCGATGAACCGGGACCTCGCACGCCGCGCGCTGGCCGAGGCGCTGGGCACCGGCCTGCTGGTCACGATCGTGGTCGGCTCCGGGATCATGGCGCAGCGGCTGTCCGCGGGCGAGATCGGCCTGGAACTGCTGGAGAACTCGACCGCGACCGCGCTCGGTCTCGCGGTGCTGATCCTGATCCTCGGCCCGGTCTCCGGAGCGCACTTCAACCCGCTGGTCACCGTGGCCGATCACGTGCTCGGCCGGCGCACGCAAACCCGCGTCGACCGGCGCACGGTCGCGGTGTTCATCCCGGCCCAGATCCTCGGCGGGATCGGCGGCACGATGCTCGCGAACCTGATGTTCGACCTGCCCGCCGCCACCGCCTCCACCCACATCCGCTCCGGCGCCCACCTGTGGCTCGGCGAGGTCGTGGCCACCGCGGGCCTGGTACTGCTGATCTTCTCGCTCGCACGCACCGGACGCGGCACCTACGGTCCGGCGGCGGTCGGCGCGTACATCGGCGCCGCGTACTGGTTCACGTCCTCGACCAGCTTCGCCAACCCCGCCGTCACCATAGCCCGCGCGTTCACGGACACCTTCGCCGGCATCGCGCCCGGCTCGATCGGCGGCTTCCTCGTCGCGCAACTGCTCGGCGCCGCCGTGGGCGCGGCCCTGGTCGCCGCGCTGTTCCCGCACCGACCGACCCCGGCCACGCCGCTCGCCCCCGCCGAACCGGCCGCCATCGCCACGACCGCCACGACCGCCACGACCGTCAGGAGCGCATCATGACCGACAAGCCCAGCGTGCTGTTCGTATGCGTGCACAACGCCGGCCGCTCCCAGATGGCCGCCGGATTCCTCGCCCACCTCGCCGGAGACCGGATCGAGGTGCGCTCCGCCGGCTCCACCCCGGCCGACGCCGTGAACCCGGTCGCCGTCGAGGCGATGAAGGAGATCGGCATCGACATCTCCGCCGAGACCCCCAAGATCCTCACCGTCGACGCCGTCCGGGCATCGGACGTGTGCGTGACCATGGGCTGCGGAGACACCTGCCCGGTCTTCCCCGGCAAGCGCTACCTGGACTGGCAGCTCGACGACCCGGCCGGGCAGGGTCTCGAAGCCGTGCGCCCGATCCGCGACGAGATCGAGAAGCGGGTACGAGCCCTGATCGACGAACTCGCGCCCGGAGGCGCGGCGTGAGCAGACCCATGGTCGGGACGTAAGCCCGTATGCCCGGCTCGGCCATCCCGGCTGGATACCGTGGAAACGTGCGGGCGGCGGCCTGGGACGTATCGTGGACGACATGCACCCCCGCGCGGCGGTGTCGCCGCTGTTCGACCGGATTCGCTCCGGGCTGATCGGCGATGACGTCGTGCTCGACGGGCCGTTCGGACCGCGCCGGGTCGTGTACGCCGACTACACCGCGTCGGGCCGCTCCCTGGACTTCATCGAGGACTACATCCGCGCGCAGGTGCTGCCGGGCTACGCGAACACGCACACCGAGAGTTCGAGTACCGGCCGGGCCACCACGCACCTGCGCGAGCGGGCCCGCAGGACCATCCGGGAGGCGGTCGGCGGCGGCGCGGACCACCTCGTGATCTTCACCGGGTCCGGGGCGACCGGCGCCGTGAACAAGCTGGTCGGCATCCTCGAGCTGCGGCTGCCCGCGGGGCTCGCGGACCGGTACGGGCTGGAGGCGGCCATTCCGCCCGACGAGCGCCCCGTCGTCTTCGTGGGCCCGTACGAGCACCACTCGAACGAGCTGCCCTGGCGCGAGTCGATCGCCGAGGTCGCGGTCGTGCCGGAGGACCGGGACGGGCACATCGACCAGGCCTTCCTCGCCGAGCAGCTCGTCCGCTACGCCGACCGTCCGCTGCGGATCGGGAGCTTCTCCGCCGCTTCCAACGTCACCGGAGTGCTCTCGGACGCCGACGCCATCGCCGAACTGCTGCACGCCCACGGCGCGCTCTCGTTCTGGGACTACGCCGCCGCCGGGCCGTACGTGCCCATCCGCATGCGCGAATCGGCTCCAGGGCGCGGCGATCACAAGGACGCGGTCTTCCTGTCCCCGCACAAGTTCCCGGGCGGACCGCAGACCCCCGGCGTCCTGGTCGTGCACCGCGATCTCGTGCGCAACCGGGTGCCGACCGTTCCCGGCGGCGGCACGGTCCTGTTCGTCGACCCGCTCGGGCACCGCTACCTCGACGACCCGATCGCACGCGAGGAGGGCGGTACGCCGGCGATCGTCGAGTCCATCCGCGCCGGCCTCGTCTTCGCGCTCAAGCAGGCCGTGGGCACGGAGGTCATCCAGGCCCACGAGGAGCGGCTGTGGGGCGAGGCCGTCGCCCGGTGGAACGCCAACCCCCGCATCGACATCCTCGGCAGACCGCGGGCGAGACGGCTGTCCATCGTCTCCTTCCGGCTGCGCGCCCACCAGCCGGACAGATTCCTGCACCACAACTTCGTCGTCGCCGTGCTCAGCGATCTGTTCGGCATCCAGGCGCGCGGCGGATGCTCGTGCGCCGGCCCCTACGGACACCGGCTCCTGGCCATCGACGCGGAACACTCCCACGCGTTCGAGCACGAGATCAGCCTCGGCTGCGAAGGCATCAAGCCCGGCTGGACCCGGATCAACTTCAACTACTTCATCACCGACACGGTCCACGACTACCTCATCGACGCCGTCGACCTGCTGGCCCGCCACGGCCACCGGCTGCTCCCGGCCTACCGGTTCGATCCGGCGACCGGGCTCTGGCGGCACCGCGAACCCGCGTCCCGCCACCTCCCGGACCTCGGCGCCATCCAGTTCACCCCGGACGGCATCGCGGCGTCCGTCCCCGCCCCGGTCACCGCCGACGAGGACGTACTGCCCGGTCAACTCGACGCGGCACGCCGACTGCTCGAAGCCCTTCCCGAGCCGCCCGCCGACGGACCGACCGGTCTGCCCGCCGAGTTCGAGGCGCTGCGCTGGTTCCCGCTGCCCGCCGAATGCCTGCTCTGATCCGCCGCCGCCCGCGCTACCCGAGGGCGTCGAACACGCCCTTGACCTCGGGGCCCGCATAGGAGGCGCCGTATCCGGCATCGAGCACGACCGTGCCGACCGCCAGGTCCTCATCCGGGTCGAACGCGATCATCCAGGAGTTGGGCTGCGTCTGGGTCGTGCCGACGTCCGCGGTCCCGGTCTTGGCGTACACGTCAGGGCCGAACCCGACGCCGTAGCCGGTGCCGTCCGGGTAGGTCACCACGGCGCGCATCATCTCCTTGAGGTCCGCGTCGGTGGCGGCGGGCAGCGGCGTCGCGGCGATCTGGGCGGCGCCGGGCACCAGAACCGGCTGGTGGAAGCTGCCCGCGGCCACCGTCGCGGCGACCGAGGCCATCGCGATCGGCGAGACCAGCAGCTGCCCCTGGCCGAAGCACTCCTGCGCGAGCTCGGCACCCGACGGGTCGTCGGGGATGTCGGTGTACGACGTCGGCTCCCCTATCCCGATGTCCCACGGACGGTTCAGGCCGTAGTAGGTCTGCGCGGTCTGCTCCAGCGCCCCGTTCCCGAGGTCGGTGTACCAGCGGTCGAAGGCGTTGTTGCAGGACTGGGCGAAGTCGTCGATGAACGGCTTGCCGAGGTTCTCGCCGTCGGAGTCGTTGTGGAAGACCACGCCCTGTACGGGGAAGGCCTGCGGGCAGTCGACGATCTGGCTCGGGGTGACCACGCCCTGATCGAGCAGGGCCGTGCTGGTGATGACCTTGAAGTCCGAGCCGGGGGCGACGCGGCCGGTCAGGGCGGTGTGGTTCTGCCCGTCGTTGTTCGCGATCGCCACGATGTCCCCGGTCGTCGGCTGGATCACGACCATCGCGCTGTGCGGGAACCGGTGCGCGGCGCTCTCGGCCGCCGCCTCGACCCGCGCGTTGATCGTCGTGGCCACGCTCCCGGATTCGCGCGGCTCGACGAGGACCACGGGCGTAGTGTTCGGAGCCTGCTTGCCCGTGGAAGTCTCCACGATCACCTCCAGCCCGTCCTCGTCGTCGACGGCCGGCGCGTTGTGCGCAAGCGTCTGAGCCAGTTCACTCAGGCCCGGATCACTGCTGTCGAGCAGGTTGTCGCCCGCGGAATCGGTCACCGAGCTCGCACCGGCCGACTTCGTCGCAACCGCCTCCAGATGGGTGCTCGTACTCAGTCCCGGCGCCAACACACTCGGGCTCCAGCGCACGAACCAGCGACCCGCCCGCTCGTATGCGGTCAGAGCGCTGTGATACCGCCACACCGCCGTCACCCGGTCCGCCCCTACCTGGGCAGTCACGGCGAACGCGACGCTCTGCCCGGAGGAAGAGGTGGCCGGATCAAGGCTCGCCTGCATCCCGCTCAACCCGAGGTCACCCGCGTAGGCCGACAGCGCCGCGTACGCCGGACCTGGCGCATCGGTGTAGGCGGCGGCCTGCGCCAACTGCCTGCTGCTCCACGCGCCCAGGAAGGCCAGCGCGGTCTCACGCGCAGCGGTAGCGGGGTCACTGCTGCCCGGCACATAGCCGGACGCGACCGCCGGGCCGCGCCGCCGCCCGCCTCTGCCGCCCGCGATCGAGAAGCCGAGCAGCCCGGCCCCGGCGAGCACCACCACGACGATCCCCGCGACCACGACCCACGTCGGCCGGTTTCGGCGCTCCGTCGGCGCAGTCGCCGCGGTCGGCGCTGTCGCCCCCGTCCTCGCGGTCGCCGCGGTCGGCGCAGTCGCCCCCGTCGCCGTGGTCGGCACAGTCGGCGCCGTCCTCGCGGTCGGCGCTGTCGCCCCCGTCCTCGCGGTCGGCGCTGTCGCCCCCGTCCTCGCGGTCGCCCCGGTCGGCGCGGGCGTCCACAGCGACGCCGCCGGTCCGTCCGGGCGCCACACCCCGTCCGCGGCCGCCTGCTCCCGCCCGAATGCGGACTCCTGATCCGCCACGTTCCACCTCCGCGCCAGCGCGGCAACCCGCCACCACACGCCGGCGTGCGGAACTGCGGTTGCCGAATATTTCGGTAGCCGATGTGACGCGACCGTACGAGGAACGGTTGCAGGCATCCGAGCACCCGTCAGAAACCGACTTCCGGCCGCTCAGGAAGATGGAGACCGCTCGATACCACCGTCCGGCCCGAGGCCGATTATGCTTCCGAATATGTTGCACACCGAAATACCTTCGCCGAGCGTGAACGGCGTCCACCTCGGGCCGCTGTTCATCCACGCGTACGCGCTGGCCTACATCGTGGGCATCGCGCTGGCGGTCTTCCTCGGGCGCCGCCGCTGGGCCGCGGTCGGCGGGGACCCGGCGCTGGTCGAGGAGATGGCGATCTGGGGTGTGCCCGCCGGACTGATCGGCGGCCGGATCTACTTCGACATCACCACCCCCGCCGCGATCCCGCATGTGTGGTACGGCGTGTTCGCCATGTGGGACGGCGGCATGGGCATCTGGGGCGGCGTGGCCCTGGCCGCGGTCGTGTGCGTCTGGCGGCTGCGACGCCACGGCGCGAGCGTGCCGCTGATGATGGACGCCCTCGCGCCCTGCATCATGATGGCCCAGGGCATCGGACGGATCGGCAACTACTTCAACCAGGAGCTCTTCGGCGGACCCACGACGCTGCCCTGGGGCCTGAAGATCGACCCGCAGTACCGGCCACCGGGCTACGGCCAGTACGCGACCTTCCAGCCGACGTTCCTCTACGAGCTGATCTGGGACTTCGCCTTCGCCCTGTTCCTCATCCGGCTCGGGCGCACCGGCAAGCTGCGCCCAGGCGGCCTGTTCCCGCTCTACGTCGCCGGATACTCCGCGTTCCGGATCTTCGAGGAGTCCATCCGGATCGACTACTCCCAGTACATCCTCGGCCTGCGCCTGAACTTCTTCATCGCCGCCGTGATGACCGCCGCCGGCCTGGCCTGGTTCGCCTACAACCAGTGGCGCCCACGCCGCGACCAGGACGGCGAACCCGCCCCGCCCGTCCCCGAATCGAGTGATCTTCGACGCTCGCCGGACCGATCGAGCCCTCGATGATCGCTAACATCGGCGACGCGAAACGGCCGACGAGACCATAGCGAGGGAAGGGGACCCGCCGTGCACGGTGCGACCGCCGAGGCAGGTACCCGGACTGATCCGGCTCCCGCGAACATCGACTACCGGTACATCCTCGCCAACGAACGGACCTTCCTGGCCTGGATCCGCACCGCGCTCGCCCTGCTCGCCGCCGGAGTGGCCGTGCGGCAGATCGCCCTCCCGTTCGCGGTCCGCCACGGCAGAGGCCTGCTGTCCGACCTCTGCCTCGCACTCGCGGTGGCCGTCGTCCTCCTGGCCCACCAACGCTGGCGTGCCGGACACCGCGCCATGGCCGAAGGCGCCCCGCTCCCCGCGGCCGGCATCGTCAAGCTCCTGACAATCGGCATGGTCTCGATCGCAGTGCTGGCCACGGCACTGGTGGCCTTACAGTGACACACCGCGTAGACCTCAGGCCGACGGCGCTGCACACCACCCGGTTCGCCTTCCAGCGCACCTGGCTCGCCTACGCGGGCAGCATCATCGTGACGCTGCGCACCATGTGTGAACGCCGGACCGACGCGACGATCTTCTCCCTAGCCACGACCCTCGCGGCCACCGGCGCCATGCTCCTGGTCGCACACGTCCACCGACTCGGCGCCGCTCGCTCATCAAGCCGGCACCGGTGAGCGTCACGAGCGGCCGGCGCGGTGTCAGACGAATCGGTGTCCGGAGATCAGGCTCGGCTGGATGTACAGGAGATCGCCGCCGGCGGACTCGACCCAGGGCGCGCACAGCGTGTCGTACCGCCCGGCCGACTCGGGGTCGGTGAACGGCACGGCCCGGCCGACCACGGCGACGCTCCAGCCGCGGCGGGTCCCGGAGTCGATCGAGTCGGCCTCGTAGGCGACCACCGAGCCCTGCCCGCGCGTCCCGCTGATCGCGGACAGGGTGCTGCCCACGTCCGCCCGGAAGATCAGCCGGCCCTGATCCAGGACGTGGCTGACCAGGCGGATCGCGGGCAGCGCGTCATGGGTGAAGACGACCCGGCCGAGCCGCACGCTGCCCAGCAGCCGCAGCGCCTCGACGTCGTCGACCTCCACGAGCCGACGCGGCACCGCCTGGTGGGAAGGGTGTAGACGCACTTCGGGAGTTTGCTCGCTCATCGCCGACTCCGACCATGTGGACCCCAGACGCGGAAAGGCCGCAGTGCGTGCTGCGCGCCGCGGTGGGGAAGCCGGAGAGGCGTCGTTGGTAACTGTACCCGTTCGAGCACGTCGCCAGTCCAGAGGACCCGCCGCGTCTCCCGGGGGACTCGGTTCCCGACGGCGTGACTACTCGTGCTGCTCCAGGGCGGTCGCGAGTTGGGCCAGCCGATCGAGCCTGGTCCGCAGGTCCGGGTGCGTGGAGAGCAGGCTTCCGCCGCGGCGGCCCGCCGGAGTGATCAGGAACGCGTTGAAGGCCGCGGCCCTGCGCAGGTCCTCGGTGGGGATTCCGGTTCCCGCGGCGTCGAGCTTGACCAGGGCGTGGGCGAGGGAGGACGGCTGCCCGGTGAGGATGGCGCCGCTGCGGTCGGCCGCCAGTTCGCGGTAGCGGGACAGTGCCCGGATGAGGATGAATCCGAGCCCGTACACGATCGCGGAGAACATCGCCACGGCCGCGAACGCCGCGCCCAACGCGGCACCCTGACGGCCGCGTCCGCCGAGCACAGCCCCGTAGAACGACGCGCGCATGAGCAGGCCTGCCAGCACGGCGACGAACGAGGCGATCGTGATCACCACGACGTCCCGGTGCGCGACGTGCGACAACTCGTGCGCGAGTACGGCCTCGACCTCGTCGTCGGTCAGCCGCCGGGTGAGCCCGGTGGTCACGCACAGCACGGAGTGGGAGGGATTGCGGCCGGTCGCGAAGGCGTTGGGGAGTTCCGCGTAGGAGACGGCCAGCGCCGGTTTGGGCATGTCGGCCTGCGCGCACAGGCGGTCGAGGATCGCGTGCAGCCGCGGCTCCTGCTCGGGGGTGAGCACGACGCCGTGCATGGCGTACAGCGCGATCCGGTCCGAGAACCAGTACTGGGCGAGGAGCACCAGCGCGAGGATCACGACGACCGGCAGCCAGGAACCGAGCAGGACCAGCAGCACCGCCCCGAAGAGCGCGTACAGCAGGCCGAGGAGCAGCATCGTGATCACCATGCGCACGGTCAGCCGCCGGTCGACGGGGAAGCGAGAACGAGCCCTCGGCTTCATGACGTCCGCCGCCTTTCTGGAATCCGCCGCACATCACCGACTCCACACTGACGCGGTGCCGGACGCCCGCCCAGAGGCATTCGTCCCCATGCTCGCGCGGCCTTGCTCCAGCGGCTTCAGGGCACGTCGTGGATCATGTCGTCGAGTGCGGGCGGCGGGGTGGTGTCGACGGGGATGCAGGCTGCGAAGACCTCGTCGATACCGAGGGCGGAGCCGTCCGCGTGCGCGGGTAGCCGCTCGGCGCTGGTGATCCCGATCCACTGTCCGTCCCGGATCAGCTGCCACGCCTGCCGGTAGGCGTCGGCATCCATGATCAGATCGATGACGCCGTGCGCGGCCGCCGGTGCGCTGATCTCCAATCGCAGTGCGACTCGGGGATGGTCGGAGCCGACCAGTCGCCAGGAGGTGCGGGCCGCGGTGCGCCGGTGCAGTTCCGCCGCGCCGACCTCGTCGAGCAGTACGAACAGTTCGTGCAGTTGCGGTGCGCCGACGCCGGGGCTCCCGTCCTCGGCGACGTAGAAGGTCAGCAGCGGATGGACTTTCGCGGCCGGCGGCAGCCGGCCCGGGCGGTACACCTCGACCTTCCGCGCGGTCACCGAGCACGCGCGCGGCGATCGGCTTCGGGGGCCGGGCCGTCTTCCCTGTCCGGGCTTCGGTGTCCGTGTCGAGCGGCGGTCGCTCTGATCGGTTGCGCGCATCGTGTCCCTCCTCAGCGGCGGCGGCGGATAGGCCGGGATCTCGGCCTCCATCGTGCGCCCGGCGGACCGGGTTCGTCGACGGCAGCCCGTGAATTCCATACGAAGGTCCTGTATCCGGCGGGGTCAGAGAGCCGGTTCAGGACGCGTACGCGGATTCGTCGATCATGGAACGGATCCGCGAGCGCTTCTCCTCGAGGCGTCGGTGCTCGTCGCGCCATGTGGCACGCGCCGCCTGGCGCCAGAGCGGTGGCTTGCACCGGGTCCAGTCCTCGAGAGCCAGCCGCCAGCACAGGTCCTCGACCGCGGCGACCATGAGCGTCGGGCTGTCCCGGACGATCAGCGCGGGCATGCGGACGCCCGCGCCGGCGATCAGCAGGTCGCGGGCCTCGGGGGATTTCCTCGTCACGCGGCGAGGCATGAGCCGGGGGCGGGTGAGACGCGCGGGCAGCGGCATGGCGGACTCCAGGGGTTTCGCGGGAGACTCGCGTGCCGGCGGACCGGTATGAGGGTCTCCTCGGTGTGTGATTCCGCCTTGAAGCGTCGCGCCGCCTCGGCGGAGGGGGAACGGCCGTAAGTCCCGTGTCGAGCAGGACGTCGGGCTCCGGCGGCATCGGGGCCCATCACCGCACCGCGCCCGTCGTGGGTACGAGGGCGAGCGGGCACGCGGCGATGCCCAGGAGTCGGCGCACGTTCTCGTCCGGTTCGGCCGGATCGGGCAGCACGGTCAGTTGCGCGGCGCGGGTGACGGTCCGGAACGCGCGCCACGGCGTCGAACGCAATGTGCTAATGGTCCAGGCCGGTGCGGGGTGCCGCGTCGTGGCGCCGTCGATCAAGCCGCGTACCCGGTACTGGACGCGGTCGGCTGCCCTAGCGGGGCCGGCCCGGTCGTCGACGCCGAATACCGTGCCGTTCACTGCCCACTGCACCACGTCCACCCGGGTGCCGAGGTCGGCGGCGGTCTCGAACGCGAAGGCGGCGGCCTGCTCGGAGAGAAGCGCCCCGGTCAGCAGCACGACACCGCGCCCGGCGCCGACCGGGGGCGCGTCTCCGAGGGGAACCACGACGATCGGCGCGCCGATGGTGGCCGGCAGGTGCGACGTGGCGGGGGTGTGTTCGGCCAGGTCGATGTATCCGGCCATCCCGGTGACCAGCAGATCGCCGTGCCTGAGCGAGTCCGGACCGGGGCGCGGACCGCCGTCCAGAACGATCTGCGTCGTCACCTCCAGATCCCGCTGTCGGACCCGGACGCGACGCAGGGCGTACTTCAGCGCTAGCGCCGCGGCGGCCGTGAGATCCGCCGTCCCGAGCGCGGTCTCTGCCGAACCGTCACCCGACGCGTCGGCGGGCGCGTGCGGAAACTGCATCAGATGCAGCGGCAGCCGCCGGGCCGCGGCGTGCTGCGCGGCCCACCGCGTGGTGACCGCGCCGTCCACCGAGTGATCCACCCACGCCACGACGCGCCGCGTTCGACGGTGCTCCACGACCATGGACCCTCTCGCCTCCTCACCCGCCTGAAGCCGCGGCCGAACGTCAGACGGTTACCACCACGTGGACGTCGAGACGCCAGACCCGCGGCATGATCAACGCGCCGCTCGCATCGAAGACGACGGCACCGATCCGCTGGAGCGAAGCGATGCCGCACCGGAAATGGTGGCTGCACAGCAGCAACTCGGCCACCTCGACCTGCCCGCCGTCGAAGGGAACCAGCACCCGCACCGTCGGACTCGCCGCGCAGCAGCACGCCGGCTGCGTCGTATGAAGCGGCTTCAGGAGCCCCCAGGCAACTGGGATGGTCGAGTCGACGGGAAGCTGGCTCATGCCGCAACCATCCGTCCGGCCGTCCGTGACGGCGAGAGTCGAACGTCCCGGGAATGTCAGGTCGCTGGAGCGCGCGCCGCCACGAGCGCCGCACCCGGCTCCGCGTGCCGGTCAACCGCCGGCACGGCGAACGGGACGGGACCTTCGGCCCTCACCGACCCGGGGCGCCCGGTGCATAGTGCCCGCATGAACCAGCGTTCCGCCGACACAGCCTGCCCGAGGAGGCTGCCCGCGCCGCTGCACGAGCGAGAGTCGATCCGCCGACCCGCACGCGTCATCCATCCGGCTCGGGACGCCTCGTGATGGGCGCTCTCGCGCTGCTGACGATCAGCACACCGTTCGCGCTGCTCCTTCTCCTGGTAGTGCTGGGCCGAATCGAGCAACGCCTCCTCACCGGGGAGCACGAGCGGCTCGATGCCCGGGAAACCGTGAACTACGTTCATTGCGCGTACGAGCGCGGCGCGCGCGGGCGCAGGCCGCCACAGCCCGCGTGCGTACGCGGCCGCAGACCCGTGCCCGTCCGGGCCGGACCACACGCGAGCCCGGACCCCGCGACCCCCGATCCGCGGTATCACTCGGCCGCGAGCGCCGTCTCCGGGACCCTCGGCTCTATCCGGCACCACCAAAACGGCACAAACTAAGACTTGACAGAGAAATAGGTCTCGACTCCTAAGGAGGCCGCAGATGTCTGACCTGTCTTCGAACGAACCGCGTCAGGGCGCTCCGCCGCCCTCCGCCCTCCGGCACCCCGCGGACATCTCCACGCACCCGGACGCGCTGGAGATGCGCGAGCGCTTCGCCCGCGTGCTCAAGGGTCCGCGCGCCACGGTGGTGGACGGGCTGACCGTGCTCACCGGCCTGTATGTCGCGATCTCGCCGTGGATCGTGCACTTCCAGACCAGCAACACGATCATGACCGTCAACAACCTGGTCATCGGACTGGCCATCGCCGCGCTCGGCCTCGGCATGGCCGCGCGCCCGGGCCGGCTGATGCCGCTCGGCTGGGTGGTCTCCACGCTCGGCGCGTGGGTGGTCGTCAGCCCGTGGATCGCCTCGCTCGGCCACCACGCGACCAGGTACCTGATCTGGACCAACGCGTTCAGCGGCGGTACCGCGTTCGTCCTGGGCCTGGCCGCGATGGGCATCCTGGCCCTCGGCCTGCGGCGTTCGCGCGAATAGCCGATCCGCACGATCCGCACGATCCGCGCCCGCCCCGGGGCACCGGCCCCGAGGCGGGCGTCGCCGCTCCGTGAACGGCGGCGCCCATGTGCCATGGAGGGTCGAAAGTCCCTTCTCCTATCAGTCGGGCGGGCCGACGCTGGAAGCGGCACGACGGAGGAAGGAAGTGGCCCGATGAAGGCGAATGTCGGAGACAGGCTCATCGTGCTCTCCAGGCACATCGACGAGACGGTCGCGGAGGGCGAGATCCTCGAGGTGCACGGCGTGGACGGAGACCCGCCGTTCCTGGTGCGCTGGGCGGAGACCGGCCGCGAGGCGCTCGTCTTCCCGGGCCCGGACGCCCGCGTGATCCACCGCGCCGCGTCGTCCGCGCCGGAGCGGTAGCGGTAGCGGTAGCGGCAGCGGCAGCGGCGGACGCGTAGTGCTAGCCGTACAGCCGTGGTCGAGTCCGCCTGGCGTGAAGCTGAGCGAGCATCAGAGCAATTCCGCAGGTCGAAACCGCGTGGACATGGTCACGGCGAGGCGGAAGAGTAGGCGCATGATGCCCGACAGCCAGCGGAATCGGAACCGGAGTGCGTGGGAGGCGGCGTCGCGGAAGCACGTCGACGAGTATCAGGAGCATCTGGCCCGGGCTAGGGACGAGTGTTCCCTGTCCGCCTACGAAGTGGGCCTGCTGCGCCCGATCCTCGCGGACTCGCCGGCGGTCGTGCACCTGCAAAGCGGCCACGGTCTGGACGACATCGCGCTGATCAACTCCGGCGCGCGGTCGGTCACCGCGGTGGACTTCAGCCAGACCGCTGCGACGGCGGCGCAGCGGCGGGCTGACGAGTTGGGTGCGCCGTGCCGTTACGTGGTCGCGCAGCTGCCGGGTGCACCGCTGCGCGATGCGTGCGCGGACCTGGTCTATACGGGCAAGGGAGCGTTGATCTGGCTGCCGGACCTGCGGGCGTGGGCTGCCGACGTCGCCCGCCTGCTGCGGCCTGGCGGGCACCTTTTCGTCTACGAGGCCCATCCGGCGGTGCCCCTGTGGACCTGGGACGCCGACGAGCCCCGGATTCGACCCGACCGCGGCTACTTCGAACGCTCACACGTCAACGACACCTTTCCCGCGCACGGAGCGGTGGAATACCAGGCCACTTTGGCAGAGGTCATCAATGCGGTGCTGTCCGCCGACCTGGAGTTGCAGTACGTGGCGGAGTACCCCGAGCCCTTCTGGTACCCGGAGGACGGTCACGTGGCGGCGGCTTGGGCAGGACGGCTGCCGAACTCGTACGCACTCATCGCGCGGCGCAGAGATCCCAGAACTGACGCATGTTGATGTAAGTTAGTTATGATGGGCCGCATCGCCCTGCACGCGGAGGCCGCTCGACGCTTCTTCCCGCGCCCGGACGTGCGCTTCATCCCGTTGCAGGGACAACCGGTGGAGATCGCCGTCGCGACTCGAACCGCCGACCACCGCCCCGGCATCGAGGTGGTGCGCCACGCCGCCCGCATGCTGCGGCTGCGCGCGGAAGCCGTGAATCCGCCGGACGCGGGACCGGCGGAACACCGCTGACGCCTCCGGACGGATCCTCGGATCCCCGGATCCCCGGATCCCCGGTCCTCGGCGCTGACGGCGCGAACGGAGCGTCAGCGGCCTTACGCGCCCTCCGGCCGGGCGCGGGGCGGCGACGCGAACACGCCCTTGCAGTGCGCGACGGGGTGGTTACGCTGCCGTATCAGTGGGCTGCTTGGTGGAGACGGCCCGCGCGCGACTCCGGGGAGATGAGCATGTCTGATTCGTCCGAGGACGAGCAGGTCCAGCCACAGCCGCAGCAGGCGCAGAACCTCAAGCGCCCGGCGACTTCGGACAAGGGGCCGAACACGAAGCGCCAACGCGTCGACCCGCCCGTCGCCGGGAACACCCCCGCCGGGCCGCCCGCGCAGCAGCCCGCGCAGACCGTCCAGACCGCGCAGGTCGGCCAGGCCACGCGGGTCGCGCCGCCGGTGGCGTCCGGGCAGCCGGTGGTGCAGGCCGCGTTGCCGGCGCCCCGGCAGGTCATCGGCGTGAGCGTGATGCCCCCCGGCCTCGACCTCGAGATCCGGCGCTACGTCAACAAGTGGAGCTGCTTCGCGATCGACGCGGCGGGGGCGCCCGCGACGACCGGGGAACCGAAATGGATCACCGAGCGGCGCAGGCTCTACACCGGCGCCGACCGGCTGAGTCCCGACGTCGGGCAGCGGGTGCCGGGCGCCCAGCCGCCGAAGCGGGGGGTCAAGGTCACTCAGGACAGCGCGAAGGACAGCGTGAACGTCGCGGCCGGCGCGGCGACCATGACCGAGATACCGCGCTCGGGATTCTGGGCCGTGCAGGGCCTGGCCTCGGGGCCGGTGCCCAAGGGCGGACGCCGCGACCTGCAGCTGCTCAACCAGCTCTCCCAACTGCTGCTCAACGAGGTCGCGAAGTCGCAGGAGATCGAGGCGATGGTCGTCAACGGGCGGATCCTGGTCAGCGCCAACGAGCAGGGCACGGTCGACGAGCTCGCCGCCTTCAACCTCAACGCCCTGCTCCCCCGCTACCGGTCGACCGCCCGCGTGGGGCCGAAGCAGACTCGGGGCACGGTGGACTGGAAGACGGTCAAGCCGCGGAAGATCGCCGACCTGTGCACAGCCCTGCTCCTGGACGGCCCGGGCTTCGCCGTGGTGAACAACAACGCCGCCGCGAAGGTCGGCCTCCGGCGGCTGATCCAGCTGCAGGTAGACTGCCAGCTCGTCCCCGACCAGCGCCGCCAGGTCACCGAGATCCTGGCCACGCTGCACGCCACGCTCACCAGGGGCGGCGCCCTGGTCAACGGCGGGAGCCCGGCCGCCGCCGCGGCCAAGATCCTCGATCCCGCGCATGCCGGAAAGATCATCACGGTGGACGCCGTGAACGGTTCGCACGCCGAGCAGAACCTCGTCGCCGCCGTGATCGCCGCCGCCGTCGCCGCGCCGGGGCAGACGGGCCTGCGCGCGAAGATCGTGGCCCGGGGTCCCGTGTCGGTCGCCGGCGGGAAGCGGCCGTGCACCACGTGCTGGTTCACGATCGGCCTCGCCCGCCGTTACGGGCTCGACATCCACTGCAACTGGCATCCCGGCGGCCTGTGGAAGACCACGACCAACATCGGCGCGGCCGACGTCGCGACGCTGTTGAATATGACGAAGGAGCAGCTGGGCGCCGCCTTCGCCGAGGTCAAGCAGCAATTCGGCGGCTACACCCAATACGTGTCGGACGCCCGGGCCGACGCCCAGCGCTCGACGCCCGTCGCGGTCAAGCAGGCCGCGCAGGGCAGCGAATACGGCACGAACTACGACTCGCTCTCGGACAGCGAGGACAACGACACCCAGGTCCTGCCGGAACTGCCGACGGTGTACAACCAGTTCCAACCGGCGATGTCGCAGCCGTACCTGAACCCGGACCCGGAGCCCGTACCCGGCACGGCCGAGGAGCCGATGGAGACGGTCGACGACCCGTCAGCCTCCGTGAGCCAGGGGTCCGTGGTCGTTCCGGGAGCAGTACCGATCGCGTTCGACGACATCCCGGGCGCGGTCCCCGACTCCACCACGACCAGCGCGTCCGACCCGGCACTGACCGAGGACGACGCCGCGGGCCTCGATGAGGACGAACCCTTCTCCTCGTACCAGGTCGACGATGACGACGCACCCGTATCCCTGTACCCGGACGGCGCCCCGAGCAACGATCTGTAAGCCAGAACTCTTAGACGGCCTCCGATACCCCTGGTGTCGGAGGCCGTCTCGCGCTCGTGGCCGCTGCCCGAATGCCGCCATGTCCCCGATCCGCCAGCCGCACGCTGCTGCGTCGCTCCGTCCCGGGTGCTTGACTCAGGGTCCTCGGCAAGTGAATTCGTGTTCTTCATCAGTCGCGGGAGAGGTGAGCGGCATGGCCGGGATCGCGAGGCCGGGTGTGCGGCGGGCGGCGGTGCTGGTCACGGCGCTCGTCCTGGGGGCCACGGCGCTCTCCCCCGGTTCGGCACGGGCCGCAGGACCGCGGGTCTATCTCGCCGACGTGCCCGACGACGCTCTATACGGCATCGACACCGGCACGAACACCGTCAGTGCGCCGATTCCGGTCGGCTACCACCGCGGGATCGGCATCGGGCCCGAGCAGTTCGCGCTCTCGCCGGACGGCTCGCGGCTCTACAGCCTCAGCAGCGGACTCGGCGCGTACTCGAGCGGGCCCGGGAACCTGGTGGCCATCAGCACGGCCACGAATACGATCACCGGCGTGCTGGCCGTGGGCTCCGACCCGAAGAAGTTCGTGATCACGCCGGACGGCAGCAAGGCGTACGTGCTCTACACCGGCCACATCACCGTCGTCGATCTGCTCGACATGACCGTCGTCGCGAAGATCACGGACACCAGCCATCCGGACGACGCCGTGGTCTCTCGCGACGGCACGCGGGTTTTCGTCACCAATGCCGACGGCTCCTCTATCACCGTGATCGACACCTCGACCGACACCGTCTCGGCGACTGTAAAAGAGCGCACGAATCAGAAGGCGATCGTGCTCTCCCCCGACGGGCAGCGGATGTACGTGGTCAACCGCAATCGGTCCGACACGGTGCACGTCCTGAACACCAGCACGTACGCCACCATCGCCACGATCCCGGTGGCGAACGGCCTGGACGCGCTGTGTATGTCGCCGGACGGCACCCGGCTCTACGCCAGCAGTCAGACTTCGGCGACCCTCGACGTGATCGACACCGCGACGGATACGGTGAGCTCGGCGCTGAGCATCCCCACGTGGGTCGAGTCCCTCACCTTCTCCCCCGATGGCACGCGGGCCTACGCCACCAGTGTCTTCGGCACTCCCGAATCGGTGTCCGTGATCGACACGGCGACCAGCACGATCACCGGGACCATCCCGATTCAGGGCGGGGCGAGCGACGCGGTCTTCTCCGCCGACGGCACCCGGGCATACATCCTGGGCAACGCGGCGGTGACCGTCGTCGACACCGCCACCGGCGAAGTCATGGGGACGCTGCCCGACAGCGGCGCGGGGTCCTTCGGCCTGGTCAGCCCCGCCGGGCGTCTGTACATCAGCGGCGACGGCGACACCACGGTCCAGGTGATTCAGGCGGCTTCGGGCGCGACTCTCGCCGTGATCCCGTCAGTCCAGCGCGGCCCGGGAACGATCGCGGTCTCGGCCGACACGAGCACCGCGTATATCGCGGGCGCGGACGGAAGCACCGTGCGCAAGATCAATCTGGCCACCGGCAAGGCCGTCGGTGCGCCGATCACGGTTGGCGCCGATCCATCGGACCTCGTGTTTTCGCACGACGACACCAGGCTGTACGTCGTGAATCAGGGCACAGACTCGGTCTCGGTACTCGATGTCCTCACCGACGCGGTGCTCGCCACGATTCCCGTCGGTGCGTTTCCGCAGAGCATTGCCCTCTCCCCCGACGACGCGACGGCCTACGTGTCCAACGGGGGCGAGCACACCACCTCGGTCATCGACACTGCCACGAACACCGTCACCGCCACGATCCCCGCCGGAGGCAACGGCGTGGCCGTATCGCCCGACGGATCAACCGTCTACCTCACGGCGTACAACGGGGTGTTCTGGGTGGACGCGGCGACGAACACGATCACGAGGACCGTCACCTCGACGACCGGGCTCGGAGCGGCGGTCGTGTCCCCGGACGGCACGAAGCTTTACCTCGACAACAGCGTCTCGGACACGGTCTCCGTGCTCGACATCGCCGACGGCAGTCTGCTCGCCACGATCACCGTCGGACGGTATCCGCTCGGCATGGCGCTGACTCCTGACGGCACCACGCTCTACGTCGCGGACACGCTCGCCGACACCGTCACCGCGGTCAGCACTGCCACGGATACCGTCACCGCGACGATCACCGTCGGCTCCAAGAACCTCGGCAGCGCTGTCGGCGGCATCACCGTCACGCCGTGAACCAGCGGCGGCGCATCAGGACGGTGGGATGTCGCGGCGGGCCAGGTCGGCGTAGGTTTCGCGGCGGACCACGGGCCGGGAGTGGCCGTCGCGGCAGAAGATCACCGGGGGCCGCAGGGCGCCGTTGTAGTTGTTGCTCATCGAGTAGGTGTAGGCGCCCGTCACCGGGACGGCGATCAGGTCGCCCGGTTCGGGATCCCGCAGCGGCACGGTGCCGGTGCAGATGACGTCCCCTGATTCGCAGTGGCGGCCGACGAGCCGGTGCGCGCGGCCGCCGCCTACGCGGGTGGCGACGGTCGCCTCGAAGCGCTGGTCGTAGAGCGCGACCTCCAGGTTGTCGCCCATGCCCCCGTCCACGGCCGCGATCGGTGGCTCGTCGCCCTCGTGCTTGACCGTGGCGACCCGGTAGAGCGTCGCGCCCGTCTCGGCCACCATGGATCGGCCGGGCTCGATCAGCAGCCTGGCGTGCGCGGGCAATTCGCGCCGCGCCGCCTCAACGAGGGTGTCGAGGTACGCCTCGATGCTCGGCGGGTGGTCGTCGTACGTGTAGCGGGCGCCAAGGCCGCCGCCGAGGTCGTAGACGTCGAACTCGCCGAGCTGTGCCGCGGCCCGAACAGCGAGCTCGAACGGCTCGGTGTCGAGGATCTGCGAGCCGACGTGCACATGGACGCCGTCGAGTCGCAGGACTCTGCTCGCCTTCAGGCGTTCGACCGCCCGGGCCGCCCGGTCGAGCGGCATGCCGAACTTCGAGCCGCGCTGGCCGGTGGAGACCGCCGCGTGCGTGTCGGGGCGGATGTCGGGGGTGAGGCGGACGAGCACTCCCTGCCGCGGATCGCCGTCCTGGCCTGCCGGACGGGCCGTGCGTTCGGTGAGGATCTTCTCCAGCCGGTCGATGTCATCGAAGTCGTCGATGACGATCAGCCCGACGGCCGAGTCCACCGCGTACCGGATTTCCGCCTCGGTCTTCGCGTTGCCGTGCACGACGATCCCGGCCGGGTCGGCACCGGCCGCGAGCGCGAGGGCGAGTTCGCCGCCGCCGGCCACGTCGGTCCCGAGCCCCTCCTCCGCGATCAGCCGGTAGACGGCCGTGCACGGAAACGCTTTGGAGGCGAACACGACCTGGGAGTTCTCCCAGCGTGCGGCGAGGCCGTCGGCATAGCGGCGGGCACGGGCGCGCACCGCCGCCTCGTCGATCACGAGCGCGGGGGTCCCGTACCGCTCCGCCAACTCGGTGACCGGACAGCCGCCGATGGCCAGTTCGCCGCGCGCCGTGAGCGAACTGTTGGGCGGGAACAGGTCCAGCAGCTGCTTGGTCTCGTGGTCCGCCATGAGTGTGAGCCCGTCTTTCGTCATCGAAGGTCCGTGTCCGCGAGTTCGGCCGCCTCGTCCGCGGCCACCGCCTCGGCGGGCATCGCCTGGTGGACGGCCCAGTAGTAGATCCCGAGGCTGAACGCCGTGACCACGGCGAGGTCCCACCAGTCGGGGATGACGCCGCTGGAGCCGGTGCCGTACTGCCCGAGGTACCCGATGACCAGGATCCCGCCGAGCCACGCCCCGATCCACAGCGTAGAGCGCCAGTGCGGGTCGGTGCGCTCGCCGGCCGGGGTGAGTCGGCGGTTGACCAGGAAGGCGGCGAGGGCGAGCACGAGCGTGACGCAGATCTTCCAGTTCGCCTCGAAGCCGGACCAGTAGATGATCAGGTTCGCGGAGACGAAGGCGGTCGGCGAGAGCACCCGCCAGGCCGGCGTGCGGTAGGGGCGGGGGCGGTCGGCGTCGCGCAGCCGCAGCGCGTGCAGGGCGACCGGGGCGTAGCCGTACATGATCATGGTCGCCGAGGTGATCAGCCCGACGAGGGACTGCCAGCTGGGGAAGGGCAGCAGGCACAGCTCCCCGACGGCGAACGCCGCGAGGATCGACCAGACGGGGACGCCGCGCAGGCTGAGCCGCGCGAGGATCCGCGGCAGCGCGCGCTCGCGGCCCATCGCGTAGCTGATCCGGGCGGTGGCGCCGAGGTACACCAGGCCGGTGCCCGCGGGCGAGACGACGGCGTCGAGGTAGAGCACGAACGCGAGCCAGCCGACGCCGAGCCCGGTGGCCAGCGTGGCGTAGGGGCCGAAGTCGCCGACGCCGATCGGGTTCGCCCAGCCGTGCAGCAGGTTCGCCGGGGCGAGCGCGCCGATGAACGCGACCTCCAGCAGCAGGTAGATGATCGTGCCGAGGACCGTGGAGCCGATGACGGCGCGCGAGACGTCCCGCTGCGGGTCGCGCGCCTCGCCGGCCATCTGGATCGCCTGCTCGAAGCCCTGGAGCGCGAAGACCACGCCCGCGGGCAGGGCCGCGAAGACGCCGTGCACGCCGAAGGGCATGAAGCCGCCGCCCGCGGTGAAGTTGCCCGCGTGGAAGGACAGCACCAGCAGCACGACGATGGTCAGCAGCGGAACGAGCGTCTTCCAGACCACGACCGCGGTGTTCGAGTCCGACAGCATCCGGACCCCGACGATGTTGACGAGCGTGAACAGCAGCAGGAACGCGCTCGCGACGGCGATGCCGGTGCCGGTCAGGTCGCCGTTCGTGTTCAGCAGCGTGACGTTTCGGGCGACCCAGCCGATGTGCGCGGTGTACGAGAGCGTCGCCTCCACCTCGATCGGCGCGATGCTCACCGACTGCAGCCAGCTCATCCAGCCCGCGGTGAAGGCGGCCGCCGGACCGAACGCGAACCGCGGGAACCGGGCGGTGCCCCCGGCGAACGGGTAGGCGCCGCCGAGCTCGGCGTGCACGAGGGCGAGCACCAGGAGCATTCCGGCGGCGAGGACCCACGAGATCAGCGAGGCGGGACCGGCGACCGTGGCCGCGGTCAGCGCGCCGAGCAGCCAGCCGGAGCCGATGATCGAGCCGAGCGAGACGAACATCAGGCCCCAGAATCCGATGTCGCGTTGCAGTCGCCGTGTTCCGGTGCCGGGAGTCGCGGCGGTAGTGCGGGCTGCTGTCATCGATTGAGCTCCTCTGCACTCGGCGCCGCGGACGGGCCCCGCGGGTTGTCAGCCATGGTGAGGGCGCCGGACGGCCGGGTCTTCAGCGATCCCGCCTATGATCTGAGGATGGATTCGTCGATTCCGACAACAGCGCCGAGCGCGATCGAGGGCACCAGCGAGGAGCTGTTCGCGTTGGTGAACGCGGTGGCCGCGGTCATCGGCGGTTCGGTCGTGATCGAGGACCTCGACCAGCGCGTGCTCGCGTACTCCTCCGTGCCCGGCCAGCGCATCGACGAGCTGCGCCGCCGAGGCATCCTCGGGCGCCGCGTCCCCGACCATCCCGGGCAGCAGGACCAGTACCGGCAGGTCCTCGCCGCGCCCGACGTGCTCCGGCTGCCGAGCCTGGCGCCGGACGAGCTGCCGCGCGCGGCCGTGGCGATCCGCGCGGGTGACCTCCCGCTCGGCACGGTGTGGGCGATCGAGAGCGAGGACCCGATCGACGCCCGCGGCTCGGCGGCGCTGCGCGACTGCGCCCGGCTTGCGGCCCTGCACATGCTGCGCGGCCGCAGCGCCGCGGAACTCGACCTGCAGGGACGCGAGACCGCGCTGCGCGGCGCGCTCGGCGGCGAGAGCCCGGGCCGCGACATCCGGTTCCGGCTCGGCCTGGCCGAACGTCAGCAGGTCGTGCTGCTCGGGCTCGCCCCGGTGCGCGCGCCCGGGGACGAGGCCCCGCCGGTGGTCCGGCTCGGCGCGGCGGCGGCCCGGCACTGGGCGGCGGTCAGCCCCGAAGCCGCCGTCGCGACCCTCGGCCGGACCGTGTACGTGCTGCTGCCCGACGCCGCCGAGCCGACCGTGCGCCGACTCTCCGAACAGGCGCTCGCCACGCTCGCCCCCGCCTCGAGCGCGGCGCTGCGCCTCGCGTTCAGCAGGCCGACCCGCGAACCGGAGACGCTGCCCGAACTGCGCGCGGAGGTCGACGACATCCTGCGGGTGACGACCGTCGACCCGGCGGCTCCCCCGGCGGCGGGCATCGCGCAGACGCACGCCCGCGTGCTGCTCGCCCGGTTCGCGGACGAGCTGGCCCGCTCACCGAGGCTGCGGCACCCGGGCATCGACGCGATGACCGAGTACGACGAGGCGCACCAGAGCGACTACGCGGCCTCCGTCACCGCCTGGCTCGACGCCCTCGGCAACGTGGCCGAGGCAGCCCGGCTCCTCACCATTCATCCCAACACTCTGAAATACCGGTTGCGGCGCGCCCGCGAGCTGTTCGCCCTCGACCTGGACCATCCCGACGACCGGCTCTCGCTCTGGCTCCAACTGCGCGCGCCGCACGACGCGCCGTCGCGGGCCCGGACACCCCCGTCACCCGGGCCCGCGGCACGGCCTGAATCAGCAGGCTGAGGTCGAGTGGAAGTAGACGAGCGCGTCCACGGTGTTCCAGCCGCCGCCGATGTTCGACGTCTCGCTGTACGGCGCCTGCGCCCACTTCGCGCCGTTGGCGGTGTTCTCCAGGCACAGCCAGTAGCCGGTCCGGTTGCGCAGGCCCACGGTGCCGTACGCCTCGCCGTAGCCGGTGTTCGGGTAGTAGATCCCGAAGTCGTCGTTGAAGTTGGTCTCGCCGTAGAAGCAGGCGGCGCCGGTGGACGGGCAGGTGTAGGCCGGGCTGACGGTGGCGGCGTCGGCGGCTCCGGCCGAGGCGGCGAGCGAAGTGCCGGCCAGCGCCGCGGCGACGGCGGCGGCCGCGACGGTGCTCTTGAGCAGGTTCATGATCGACCTTCCTGGTGGTGCGGCGCCCGCCGCTGTTCGGCGCGGCGCTCGGTACGACCATGGCGGCGCGCCCCTCGGCGAACCCTGCGAAAACCTTGAACCGGCCGGTCGCGGCTGATAGGACGGAGGTGGGGAGAGAATCGGGTTAGGGGTCTGTATTGGAATTCCGCGTGCTGGGCGCGGTGGAGGCGTTCGCCGGCGGACGGCCGGTGGACCTCGGTCATGCCCGGCAGCGCTGCGTGCTCGCGGTGCTGCTGGCCGCGGCCGACCGTCCCGTGTCGGCCGATCAGCTCATGGACCGGGTCTGGGACGGCGATCCCCCGCAGCGCGGCCGCGAGGCGCTCTACAGCTACCTGTCCCGGCTGCGCACCACGCTCGCGGACGACGCCGCCATCGTCCGGCGGTCCGGCGGCTACGTGCTCGTGGCCGACCCGGAAGCCGTCGACCTGCACCGATTCCGCCGTCTCGCGAGCGAGGCACGCGCGGCCGACGGCGGGCAGGCGGTGGAACTGTTCGACCGGGCGCTCGGACTGTGGCGCGATACGGCCTTCGCGGACCTGGACTGCGGGTGGCTCAACTCGGTCCGTGCGGGGTTGGAGGGCGAGCGGCGGGCCGCCGAACTCGATCGCACCGACGCGGCGCTGCGGGACGGTCGGCACGACGACATGGCCGCGCGACTGTGGCCGCGGGCCGAGGAGAACCTGCTGGACGAGCGGTTCGCCGGTCAGCTGATGCTCGCGCTGTACCGGTCCGGACGCCAGGCCGACGCCCTGGGCCACTACCAGCGGGTGCGGGAGGCGCTGGCCGAGGATCTCGGTGCGGACCCGGGCCGTCCGCTGCGCGAACTGCATCACAGCATGCTGACCTCAGACCCCGCGATCGCCGCTCCGTCCCCCGGCCTGTCCCCCGCGCGGGCCGCCGTCGCCGCAGCCGAACCGGTGCCTCGCCAACTGCCGCCCGCGCCGATCGGCTTCACTGGCCGTGACGAGGAGTTGGCCGCGCTCGACGAGGCCGTACGCGCGGCCGCGGGCGGGGCGGTGGTGATCACGGCGCTGGCCGGGATGGGCGGAATCGGCAAGACGTGGCTCGCGCTGCATTGGGCGCATCGGAACGCGGCGCGGTTCCCGGACGGCCAACTCTTCGTCGACCTCCAGGGCTTCGCGCCCGCCGACCGGCCGATGGACCCGTCGGCGGCGTTGCGCGGCTTCCTGACCGGCCTCGGCGTGGAGCACGGACGCATCCCGCCGCAGGAGCACGCGCAGGCCGCGCTCTATCGCAGCCTCCTGGCAGACAAGCGGCTGCTGCTCGTACTCGACAACGCGGCCGACGCGGCGCAGGTGGAGCCGCTGCTGCCGGGTAGCGCCACGTGCGCCGTGTTGATCACCAGCCGAGACCGGCTCACCAGCCTGCTGACTCGCCACGGCGCTCGCCTGCTGCGCGTCGAAGTGCTGGAGCCTCCCGAGGCGCGCGCACTGCTGGCCGAGCGCATCGGCGCCCAACGGATCGACGCCGAACCCGAGGCTGTCGATGCGCTCCTGGCGGCGTGCGGCGGGCTTCCGCTGGCGCTCGGCGTCGTCGCGGCGCGGGCCGTGCAGGACCCGCGCATCCCGCTCGCCCGCCTCGCCGCCGAGTTGGGCGACGAACCGGGACGGATGGACGCGCTGGCCGACGAGGACCCGGCGGCGAGCCTGCCCGCAGTCCTGTCCTGGTCGCTGCGTGCACTGACCGAGGAGCAGACGCGGCTGTTCGCCCTGCTCGGCGTCGCACCGGGACGAGACCTGAGCGTTGCGGCCGCCGCAGCGCTGGCCGACCTTCCACCCGGCCAGGCGGCGACTCAACTGCGTGCGCTGGAGCAGGCCTCGCTGCTGGAGCGTGACGCCGAGAGCCGGTACCGGATGCACGATCTGGTTCGGCTGCACGCGAGACAGCAGACCGGCGACGCGGCCGACGCACCGGACCGGGACGCGGCGTTCCAGCGGATCGTCGACTTCTACCTACACACCGCGTACGCAGGGCGAATGCAGCTGTATCAGCACTCATCAACGCTGGACCTGGACCCGCCCGCTCCCGGCAGCCGACCGCTGCCGCTGCCCGACCTCGACGCCGCGACCGACTGGTTCGACGCCGAACACGCCAACCTGCTCGCCACCACCGAAGCGCTCGCCGAACGTGGCCAACACCGCGCCGTGTGGCAACTGGCCTGGACGCTCACCACGTACCACCAACGCCGCGGACGTCTGCACGACGACGTCGCACTCTGGCAGCGCGCCGTAACCGCCGCCCCGTCCCTCGGCGTCCCCACCGCACCAACGCAGGCTCACCGGTACCTCGGCCTCGCACTCGCCCGCATCGGCGAACACGACGACGCACGCAGACACATGGCAGAAGCCCTCAGCCTGGCCGTGCAGACGCAGGATCGCGAAGGCCACGCCCACGCCGAATGGGCCCTCGCCTGGGCAAGCGAACACCGCGGCGACGACCAGGCCGCACTGGAACACGCGCGCCTCGCCCTGCCGCTGTATCAGGGCTTGGACAATCCCGGCTGGGAGGCGGGCGCCCTCAACGACGTCGGCTGGTACTCGGCCCGCGTCGGCGAATACGCCACCGCACGCACCCACTGCGAGGCCGCACTAGCCCTCTACCGCGAGCACGGAATCCGCGCCAGCGAGGCCTACGCGCTGGACAGCCTGGGCTACATCGAACACCACACCGGCCACCACGCCGAATCAGTCGACCGATACCGCCAGGCAGTCCTTCTGCGCCGCGACCTCAACGACTCGTATCAGCTCGCGGATGCCCTCGACCACCTCGGCGACCCACTGCTGGCGCTCGGCAGACCCCAACAGGCGCGCACCGTCTGGACCGAGGCCCTGGAGCTGTACCGCGAGCAGGGCCGCGAGGCGGAAGAGAAGCGAATCCGCGGCCGGTTGGAGGAGTTGCCCGCATGACGTACGGGCTCCGAAGCGCCGGAGGACTATTGTGGCTTCTGGGAGACGGGAGGCCGGACGAGCCATGACACAGCACCGACCGATCTGGGCGCCGGACGATGTGGAGATCGAGAAGCCGTCGGCGGCGCGGATGTACGACTTCTACTTGGGCGGGTCGCACAACTTCGCGGCGGATCGGCAGTTGGCGGCGCGGACGATCGAGGCGTGGCCGGACGTGGCGCATCTGTGCCAGGCGAACCGGGCGTTTCTGCGGCGGTCGGTGACGCATCTGGCGGCGTTGGGGATTGAGCAGTTCCTGGATCTGGGGTCTGGGATTCCCACCGCCGGGAACGTGCACGAGGTCGTGCATGCGATCAATCCGCGGGCGCGGGTCGTGTATGTCGATGCGGACGCGGTGGCGGTGGCGCACAGCAAGGCGTTGCTGCGGCAGGAGCCGGAGGCGGTGGCGGTCTACGCGGACCTGCGGAATCCGGAGGCGGTGCTCGCGAGTCCGGAGGTGGAGGGGTTCCTCGACCTCGGGCAGCCGGTGGCGCTGCTGATGTTCGCGTCGCTGCCGTTCGTGCCGGACGAGGATGATCCGGTCGGGATCGTCGCGGCTTATCGGGATGCGACCGCTGAGGGGTCCTACCTGGCGCTCAGCCATGGGACGAGCGACTATCGGCCCGAGGCGGTGCGGCGGGTCGAGGACGTGTACACGAATGCGAGCCACGCGATGCGGCTGCGTGATCGGGGCACGATCGGCGCGATGATGGCGGGTTACGAACTGCTGGAGCCGGGGCTGGTCGACATCATCCACTGGCGTCCGGAGCCGCAGTCGCCGCCCGATCCGCTCGGCGGCGACGTGACGCGCTATTCACTGCTCGCCGCCGTCGGGCGACGCGGAGCGAGCGAAGCCAGTGAGGTCACGCCGGCGTAAGGTCTTCTGGCTATCATCATCCGTATTCTCAGCCCGGTCACTGAAGGAGCGGATGGCCTTGTATACGCCGGATCTCGACACCGAGGTGCTGGTGGTCGGAGCCGGGCCGGTCGGCTGCTGGCTGGCCGCGGAGCTGCGCGCGTCGAGTGTGGACGTCACGGTGATCGAGGCGCGGGAGAGCCGGGCGGCGTGGTCGCGCGGGTTCATCGTCCATCCGCGCACGCTGGAGATCCTGGACTCGCGCGGCGTGGCCCGGCATCTCGTGGACGCCGGACGACGGTCGCCGACCTGGCATTTCGCGATGGGGTCACGGCGGCTGGACTTCTCCGTGCTGCCCACGACGTTCCCGTTCGTGCTCATCCAGCCGCAGGCGCGCACCGAGGAGCTGCTTGAGGAGCATCTGGTGGCGCACGGCGGCTCGGTGCGGCGTGGGGTGCGCGCGGTCGGGCTGACGCAGTTCGCTGACCGGGTGGCGGTCCAAGTACAGGGCGATGGCGGCGAGCGGACCGTGACGGCGCGGTACGTCGTGGGCTGCGACGGGGCGCACAGCGCGATACGTAAGGCCGCTCATATCGACTTCAGCGGCAATCCGGACTCGCTCTCCAGCCCCTCGGCGCTGGTGGAGTTGGCCGATCCGCCGCCGCCCGAGCAGTACATGCAGGCGCGTGGGCAGGGCCTTTTCTTCGCTATCCCGCTGCCGGACGGCCGCTTCGTAGTCTCGACGATCGATCACGCGGCGATGGGCCAGGTCGGGATCCCGTGGACCGCGGAGATGGTGCGCGAGTCGCTGATCCGGATCACCGGCACGGACTACGGGATGCGCGAACCCGAGCGGGTTTCCACTCTCGGCAACTCGGCGAAGCAGGCGCACCGCTACCGTGATCGCAGGGTCCTGCTCGCCGGGGACGCGGCGCACGTGCACTTCCCGATGGGCGGGCAGGGCATGAACCTGGGGATCCAGGACGCGCATAACCTCGCTTGGCGGCTGGCCGCGGCGGTGCGGACCGAGCACGACGGCGAGGACGTGCCGGACGAGCTGCTCGACGGTTACGAGGCCGAGCGCAGGCCGGTCGGCGAGCGGGTGCTGGAGGACGTGCGGGCGCAGATGGCGCTGGTCGCGGCCACCGGGGCGGACGGGGCGGCGCTGCGGTCCCGGTTCGAGGCGCTGCTGTCCGAGCATCCGGAGGTGAATCTGCAGTACGCGCTGCGGCTCTCCGGCCTGGACGTGCGCTATCCGGAGGCCGGTGGCACGGACCCGCAGGCCGGAGGCACGGACCCGCGGCTCGGCGCGCGGGTGCCGGATCTGCTGCTGGACGTCGCCGGTTCGCCGGGCGGGACGCACCTCCACGACCTGTTGCGCAGGCTCGGCGCGGGAAGGTTCACGCAGCTCAGCGTGCGTGACCCCGGCGCCTCGGCGGACATCGCGGCGGCGGCCGTGCTCGGGCCGGAGTGGGCGCTGCGGGCCGGGTGGGGGCGGCCCGAGTCTGTCCTGATTCGGCCGGACGGGCACGTAGCCCTGGTAAGACCCGCCCGGATAGCATGAACCCTGCATTCCGAAGCCGATCAGTGGAGTAGACCACGTCGATGGGAAGCACGAACACGGGCGGACCAGGGTCCGAAGAGGAGAGCGGCGAGGCGTCGCCGGACGGCCGCGACCAGCCGATCGACGAGGCCGAACTCGATCGGATCTGCCTGCACAACCTGCTGTCCGCCTGCGCCGACATGATCTACTTCAAGGACCGCGACTCGCGCTTCCTGAAGGTCAGCCGCAGCGCCGCCGAGTTCACCGGGGCCGGGGACCCGGCGGACATGGTCGGCAAGTCGGTGCGGGACTACTTCACCGCGGAGCACGTGGCGGCGGCGTTCGAGATCGAGCGGGCCATCATGCGCACCGGCCGGGCGGTCAACGACGTCGAGGAGCCGCACCTGCGGCCGCACACCGCCGCCGAGGAGACGCTGAGCGCGAGCAAGCAGCCGCTGCGCGACTTCGAGGGCCGGATCATCGGCACGTTCGGGATAAGCCGCGACATCACCGCGCGCAAGATCGCCGAGCGCGAGCTGATCGCCCGCACCGCGGAGCTGGACCGGATCGGCGAGGAGCTGCGCACGCTCATCGACACCAGCCCGGACCCGATGACGCGCTACGACCGCGAGCTGCGGATCACGTACGCCAACCCGGCCGCGCAGGAGATGACCGGCCGGCCGGAGAAGGAGCTGCTCGGCCGGACCAGCCGGGAGCTGAACGAACCCGGGGAGTTCGTGCCGGAGTGGGAGCGCGCGCTGCAGCACGTGCTGCGCACGGCCGAGGGGGTCGAGCGCGAGTTCAGCGTCGTCGTCGGGGACCGGCAGCGCTACCTGCACACCCGCTTCGTGCCGGAGATCGGCGAGGACGGCGCCGTGCGCAGCGTGCTGGCGGTAAGCCGGGACCTGACCGAGCGCCGCCGGATGGAGGAGGCGCTGGCCGAGCGGGCCGTGCGCGACCCGCTGACCGGCCTGGCCAACCGCACGCTGCTGGTCAGCCGGATCGAGGAGGCGATCGAGCTCGCCGGGTCCCGTCCGGGGCGGCCGGCCGTGCTCTTCCTGGACCTGGACCGGTTCAAGCTGGTCAACGACAGTCTCGGGCACGCCGCCGGGGACGAGCTGCTGGTGGCGGTCGGCGAGCGGCTGCGGGAGGCGGTGCGGCGCGGCGACCTCGTGGCACGCTTCGGCGGGGACGAGTTCGTGATCCTGTGCGAGGACGTGGAGGGGCGCTCCGAGGCCGCCGCGCTCGCCGATCGGATCTGCCGCTGCCTGATCATGCCGTTCGAGTGCGAGGGCACGCCGATCCACGTCCGCACGAGCGTCGGCATCGCCCTGGCCGGGGCCGAGGGAGCGACCGCGGACGCCCTGCTGCGCGAGGCTGACGCGGCGATGTACCAGGTCAAGGCGTCGGGCGGCGCGTCCGGCGGATACGGGTTCTTCGAGCCCGCGACGCACGAGCGGGCTATGCGCCGGATCGATCTGGAGCACCGGCTGCGCCAGGCCGTCGAGGGCGGCGAGTTCACGCTCGTCTATCAGCCCGTCGTGGACCTGGCCGACGGACGTACGGTCGGCGCGGAGGCTCTGATCCGCTGGCGCCACCCGGAGCGCGGCCCGCTGCCGCCGTCGGAGTTCATCGAGATCGCCGAGGAGACGCACCTGATCCAGCCGATCGGCCGGTGGGTGCTGGACGAGGCGTGCCGGCAACTCGCGGCCTGGAACGCCGTGCTGCCCGAGGGCCACGACGAGCTGACGATGGCGGTCAACCTCTCCAACCGGCAGCTCTCGCACCACCGCGATCTGGTCGCCGAGATCACCGAGGCGGTCGAGCGGCACGGCATCGCGCCGCGGCAGATCTGCCTGGAGGTGACCGAGACCGCCGTGCATGAGGCGTCCGGCGCCGCCCGTTCGGCACTGGCCGCGCTCTCGGCCGCCGGGTTCCAGATCGCCTTGGACGACTACGGCACCGGATACTCCTCGCTCGCCCACCTGCGCGACATCCCGGTCGACGCGCTGAAGATCGACCGCGTGTTCGTGGACGGACTCGGCCATGACCGCGGCGACGACGCGATCGTGGTCGCCGTCATTACCCTCGCCCACGCCCTCGGCCTGCGCGCGATCGCCGAGGGCGTCGAGTCCCCCATGCAGCGCGACCGGCTCCGTGAGCTCGGCTGCGACCTCTTCCAGGGCTACCTCTACTCCGCGCCCGTCACCGGAGACGCGTTCGAGGCCTTGCTCGGTTAGTTCCTGCCGCTCTCGATCAGGGCCTGCTGGAGGCGGTTGGCCTTGTCGACGTCGGGGGTGCGGGCGGCGATGACGTCGGCGTAGAGGAAGGACTCGCCGATGCGGACGAGCGCGTAGGCGAAGGCTTCCGCGTCGATGACGGGTTCGAGGCCGTGTTCCTCGATGTCCCAGAGCAGCAGGTCGCGGATCGCGGCGACGGTGCCGGGCTGGATGAGGCCGGCCGGGTCCATCAGGATGCGGACGGCGACGGCGGGTTCGTCGTCGAGGAACCTGCGCAGGCCGGGCGAGGTCGAGACGATCGCGTTGAAGTGCCGGAGCGAGCCTGTGGTGTGCAGGGCTCGGGCGGGCCGCTCGCGTTCCCAGCGCTTGACGGCGACGGCGATCGAGCGCTCCGTCTGCGCCCACACCGCGCGGGCCAGCAGGGTTTCGCGGCCGCCGACGCGGCGGAACAGCGTCGTGCGGGAGATGCCGAGTTCGTCGGCCAGCCCCTGCATGTCCAGCCGCCGTCCCTCGGCGAACCAGCGTGCCGCGCGTTCCACCGCGCCCGGCCCGGTGTGATCAGGGCTGTCGCTCAGGCTCACGTCCTCGGGCCTCTCTCCGGTAGCCGCCGGATCGCGGAACTGTGAAACATCCTCGGAAAGTGTTGCACGCGCGGTCCGGCGGTGCCATTCTCTGCGATACCCGTCGGGCCGGTGTCCCCGGGACCCCGCACGCGCTCATCCATAAGCAAGCGCTCACTTAGCAGGGAAAGGGCAACTCAATGGCGAGCAGCTCAGCCCGTTCCGCACCCCCGTCCGCGCCGGCCTTCGAGGCCAGGCGCGGGATCTGGGGGCGGCAGCTGGACCACTACCCGTCCACCGCGCCGCGGGCGACGTATCTGGTCATCGTGGTCCTCGCGACGATCACCCTCTACTACGAGCTCTACGTGCAGGGCTCGGTGGCGACCGCGCTCGCCGCGAACCTGCACATGACGCTGGTCTACCTGATCGCGATCTCCATCGTGGGCAACGCGGTCGGCGCGCTCGCCTCGGTGGTCGCCGGACTGGCGGACCGCTGGGGCCGGGCGAACCTCGTGGTCTACGGCCTGGCGGTGACCGGCGCGCTGGTGCTGTTCGGCCTCGCGAACTCCACCGACAAGCTGGTCTACCTGATCCTGTTCGCAGTGGTCAGCTTCGTCGAGGGCATGATCCTGGTGGCCACGCCCGCCCTGATCCGCGACTTCTCCCCGCAGCTCGGGCGCGCGTCGGCGATGTGCTTCTGGACGATGGGCCCGGTGCTCGGCAGCCTGGTCGTGAGCGAGGTGGCGAGCCACACGCTGGGCTCGCACCCGGACTGGCAGTACCAGTACCGCGTGTGCGGCACGGTCGGCCTCATCGTGTTCGTGATCGCCTTCGTGGGCCTGCGCGAACTCGCCCCGCAACTGCGCGACCAGCTGATGGTCAGCATGCGTGACAAGGCGCTGATCGAGGCGAACGCGCGCGGCATCGACCCCAACGAGGTGCTCACCGGCCACTGGCGGCAGATGCTGCGCAAGGACATCGTCCTCCCGGCGATCGCGATCAGCGTGTCACTGCTCTTCTACTACATCGCGGTCGGCTTCTTCGTCGTCTTCTACGCCACGAACTTCGGCTACTCGGAGGCGCGGGCGAACGCGCTGTCGAACTGGTACTGGGGCGTGAACGCGGTGGCGCTGCTGGTGACCGGCATACTCTCCGACCTGCTCAAGGTGCGCAAACCGTTCATGCTGGTCGGCGGCGCGATCAGCATGGTCGGCGTGGCGATGTTCGCGATCGCGACGACGCATCCGGCGACGACGTACTACGAGTTCGTCGGCATGCTGATACCGATCTCGGTCGGCGGCGCGCTCGCGTTCGCGGCGTGGATGGCGGCGTTCACGGAGACGGTGGAGAAGCACAACCCGGCCGCGACCGCCACCGGCCTCGCGGTGTGGGGTTCAACGCTGCGCACGATCGTCGTGGTGGCGCTGCTCGCGCTGATCGCCGTGATTCCGGCCGCGAGCACGCTGGTGAACCAGGGCTCACAGGTCGCCGCGGCGGCGGCCGGGCAGGCACCTGGCCTGAGCGCGTCCGAGAACGCGATCGTGAAGGCCGTGGCAGCGGACCCGACGATCGCGACCCGGGTGCAGACGATCGCGACGCAGGACGCCGCCGAACTGGCGACGGCGCAGAAGCTCAGCACGGCCACGCAGGCTGCGCTCGCCGCGTCCCCCACCGATCCGACCACGCAGGCGGAGGCCCTCAGCGAGATCTCCGGACTGTCGGCGGCCGACGTCGCCCAGGTGATCACGCTGAGCGCGAAGTACCAGACGGAACTGGCCACGGCGCAGGCGATCGACACCGGCACGCAGGCGGCCTTGCAGACGAACCCGAACGACACGGCCGCGCAGGCCAAGGCGGTCGGCGACATCGCGGCGGCGTTCCATCTGACGGCGGCGCAGGCGACCGCGCGGTTCCAGGCGCTCGCGGCCGTGCCGCAGGCGGACCTCGTGCTGCTGGCCACCGACGGCAAGCAGGTACAGACGGCGGCGGCCGCGTTGACCGCGCTCGGCAAGGTCCCGGCCGCCGACCTCGCGCTGGTGAGCCAGTACGGCCCGGGCCTGCAGGACCCGAAGGTCGTGGCCGAGCTGAAGTTCCTGCAGGCCAACGCGCCCGCGGTGCTGCAGGCGCAGAAGGACTCGCCGGTCCAGTGGCAGCGCTGGTGGTGGATCTGCTTCGGCGGCCAGGTGCTGTTCATCCCGTTCATCTGGATGCTGACCGGGCGTTGGAGTCCGCGCAAGGCCCGTGAGGACGCGCAGCGGCACGCGGAGAGCGTGGACCGGCAGTTGGCGACGCTCGCCGCGCTGGCCGAGTAGTCACAGCGGTCTCGGTCGGCCGTCTGCCGGGCAGCGGACGGCCGATCGGGACTTGCGCTCAGTACGGATGGGCATGGCAAGGTGGGGCCCGTGACGACCCACAACCGACGTAGATGTACAGCCCTGGCGTCCGTGATAGCCGTCTGCGGTCTCACGGCGACGGCGTGTGGCACGGCGGACGCCGCGCACGTCGGCCAGGTCTCCCCGCTGCCCGCCACCGGCACCACCGCCACCGCCTCGTCAGCGGCGCCGTCGGCCACCGCGGCGTCCAAGGCGGCCGCGGGCACCGTGGCGAACGCGAGCACGGCCTCGGCGTCGACCGCGGCGTCGACGTCGCTTTCGCTCGCCGGGAAGACCGTCGTGATCGACCCCGGCCACAACGGCGGGAACGCCTCGCACGCCTCCGAGATCGCGAAGCTCGTGCCCATGGGCTTCGGCCAGTACAAGACCTGCGACACCACCGGCACCGACGCGAACGACGGCTATCCCGAGTACGCGTTCACCCTCTCGGTGTCGGACGACGTGCAGCAGATCCTGGAGCAGCACGGCATCAAGGTGATCATGACGCGGACCACCAACTCCGGCGTCGGGCCGTGTGTCAACCAGCGTGCCGCGATCGGCAACGACGCACACGCGGACGCGGCGGTGTCGATTCATGGGGACGGATTCGCCACCTCGGGCCACGGCTTCCAGATCATCCAGGCCGCCAAGTCCGTCGGCGGCTCGGCGAACGACGCGCGGTCGAACGAGCTGTCCGAGGCGCTGCACTCGACGTTCGTGTCCGAGTCGGGCCTGACACCGGCGACGTACATCGGCACCGACGGTTACGAGACGCGCAGCGACCTCGCCGGGCTGAACCTCTCGACCGTGCCGAAGATCCTGGTGGAGTGTGGGAACATGAAGAACCCCGGCGACATCGCGCTCATGGAGTCGAGTTCGGGACGCGATCGAATAGCCGAGGCGATCGCCGACGGCATCATCAAGTTCCTGACACACCCGTAGCGAGTTCGGCGACACGCGTCTCGGCACGCTCGATGTCGGCGCTCATGCCGAGCCGGCGGAAGATCTCCAAGGCCTGATTCAGCAGTGTGCCGCCCAGTTCCGCGTCCCCGTCGGCGAGGTGGAGTTCGGCGAGCCCTTCGAGCGAGATCGCCTCGTCGTCGGGCTTGTCGAGCTCCCGGTTCATCGCCAGCGCCTGCCGGTAGAGCTCGAAGGCGCGGGCACGGTCGCCGGACGCTGCGATGGCGGCGGCGTAGTAGTTGAGCACGACGGCCTCGTTGCCGCGCTCACCGGTCCCGCGGAAGATCTCCAGCGCGCTGGCCTGCGCCTCGACGGCCCCCGCGTGGTCCCCGGCGGCCAGCCGTGCCCGGCCGAGCGAGGTCAGGGCGTTGGCTTCCCCGCCGAGGTGGCCGAGCGCCCGGTAGATCTCGAGCGCGCGGCTGAGCGCGGCCTCGGCACCGTCGAGGTCTCCGGTCGCGGATCGCACCTTCGCGAGGTCGGTCAGCGTGGTGGCCTCGCCGAGCCGGTTGCTCAGGGCGCGGTAGATCACGAGCGCCTGGTCAAGGACGTCCTTGGCGCCGGCGTAGTTTCCGGTCACGCTGCGGACCAGGCCGAGGTCGTTGAGCGCGCCCGCCTCGCCGAGCCGGTTGCCGAGGTCGCGGTAGACGGTGAGCGACTGCGCCAGCACGTCTTCGGCGCCCGGGAAGTCGCCGGTCAGGTGGCGTACGAGGCCGAGATCAGTGAGCGCGCCCGCCTCCCCGGACCGGTTGCCGACGGCCTGGTAGATCTCAAGCGCCTGAGCCAGCACGTCTTCGGCGCCGGGGAAGTCCCCCGCCACGTAGCGCACCCGCCCGAGGTCGTTCAGCGCATTGGCCTCGCCGAGCCGGTAGCCGATGTCGCGGTAGACCCGGAGCGCGTGGTCATGCGTGGCTTCGGCCGTCGAATAGCCGCCGGTGATGTACTGCACGCGTCCCAGACCGCTGAGCGCATTGGCCTGGCCGAGTTCGTCACCGAGGCGGCGGTGGATTTCGAGCGACTGCGTGTAGGCGGCTTCGGCCCCGGGATAGTCGTCGTTGGAGGATTGCGCACGCCCGAGTTCGGTGAGGGCGTTCGCCTGAGCCGCTTCGTGTCCCGCGCGTTCCGCGATGTCGGCGGCGGTCCGGTGCACGTCGATCGCGCGGGTGAAGGGACCGTCGACGAGGAGTGTCTCGGCGAGCCCGGCGGCGAGGGCGACCGCGTGGTCCCCGAGGTCGTCGTGGCTGCTGGCGTAGGCGAAGGCCGCGTCGAGGTTGGCGAGTTCGACGCGTAGCCAGGCGCGGGCGGTGTCCGTCGTGAGCGCGTCAGGCTGGTGAGCGGGCGCGGGGTCGGTCTGGTCGTGTCGCGGGTTGCGGGCGATGAGCTTCGTGGCGGCCTGTGCGGTGTACGCGTAGTAGTGCAGCAGCCGATCGCAGGCGGCGCGGCGTACGGGCTCAGGGTCCTGCGAGACGGCCAGCGTGCGAGCGTGTGCTCGGACGAGGTCGTGCGGACGGTAGCGGCCCGGCGTGACGGCGATCAGCAGGCTGTGGTCCGTCAGTCGTTGCAGCAGCCGCGCGGCGGTGTCCGGGTCGCCGTCCAATGAGGCCGCGGCCGCGTACGCGTCGATCTCCGGGCCGGGCAGCAGCCCTAATCGGCGGAACAGCACCTGCACGTCCTCCGGCAGGTTCTGGTAGGAAAGGTCGAACACGGCCTGCACGCTGCGGATCTCGTCCGTGTACCCGGCCAGCTCGTGTCCGGCCGGACGAGACTCCAGCCGTTCGATCAGCACGCTGAGATTCCAGCCCGGGCCGCCGGTGCGCAGCAGGGCCCCGGCGATGAGCAGGGCGAGCGGCAGGTATCCGCACAGCTCGGCGGCCCGCTCCAGCAGCTCGTCTTCTGCATCCGTGCCGAGGCGGGCGGCCTTGCGCAGCAGCGTCACGGCTTCGTCGCGCGGCAGCACGTCCAGCGCCAGCGGCAGCGCGTCGTCCAGGGCCTTGAGTCGCTTCCGGCTCGTCACCAGCACGAGGCACGTCTCGCAGGCCGGGAGCAGCGGGATGACCTGGGCCTCGTCGGCGACGTTGTCGAGCACGATGAGCGTGCGCGTGCCCGCCAGTCGGTCCCGGTACGCGGCGGCGCGGGCGTCGAGGTCGGCGGGGATGTCCCGGGGCGAGATACCGAGGCTGCCCAGCAGCGCGGCCAACGCCTCGGACGGATCGCGCGGCGCGGTGCCCTGCGTGTAGCCGTACAGGTCGAGGAACAGTTGCCCGTCCGGGAAGCGCGGCGCGAGCCGATGCGCGGCACGGATGGCCAGCGCGGTCTTGCCGACCCCGCCCATCCCGTCGATCGCCGAGATCACGACAGTGCCCGGCTCGCCCCCGGCCCGCGCCTGCTCAGCGAGGGCGAACAGGGCGTCGAGTTCGTTCTCGCGGCCGGTGAACAGCCTCGTGTCCGTCGGTAGCTGCCGTGGCCCGCTGCTCAGCGTACGTTCGGCCGTCACCGCCGGTGGGACAGGCGCATCGAGCGTGGTCGTACCCGGCAGGGGCGCGCGCTCGTCCGTGTCACCGCTCCGGATGTCCGCCAGCCGCTCGCGCACCTCCCTCGCGCTACGCGGCCGCAGCTCCGGTTCACGTTCGAGCAGTTGCGCCACGAGGTCGTTCAGCTGCGGCGGCAGACCGGGCCGGGCCTGCTCCAGCCTCGGAGCCTCGCCACTGATCTTCGCGGCCATCACCGCCCACGCGGTCGGCCCGGTGAACGGCGCGCGCCCGGTCAGCATGGCGAACAGAACGCCACCGAGCGCGTAGAGGTCCGAACGCGCATCGCCGTGCCCGGCCGTGACCTGCTCGGGCGCCGCGTACTCGAGGGTGGCGGCCGGGGCCAGCTTCGACGAGTGCACCACAGAAAGCTGCTTCGCCTGCACCAGCCCGGCGATCCCGAAGTCGACCACCTTCGCCGCCCCGGCACGCGTGATCATCACGTTCTGCGGCTTGATGTCGAAGTGCACCACCCCGGCCTCGTGCGTGGCCTCCAGCGCGGTGCACACCTGCTCCGCGATCTCCACCGCCCGCGCGCACGTCAGCGCGCCCGACGCGTTGATCAGGGCACTGAGGGACATCCCGTCCACCAGCTCCATGACCAGGAAGAGCGTGTCCCCGTGCACGCCCCGGTCATGCAGCGCGACCACGTTCGGATGGTTGATCTGCGCCGCGGCCACCGCCTCCCGCTCGAACCGCGCCGCGAAGTCGTCCGGCGCCGCCTCCCCCAACGGCAGCAACTTGAGCGCGACCCGGCGCCGCAGCGAGCGGTCGTGCGCCGACCAGACCTCGCCCATCCCCCCGCGCCCCAGTCGCTCCAGCACCTCATACCGCTCGGCCAACAGCGCCCCGTGCTCCATGCCCCGCATTATCGCGCCCTGCGACCTCCGGGTGCTACAGCGCACTCGGATTCGATCACGCCGGAACGCCCGCGTCCTTGAGTTGTTCCCGCAGCTCAGACACGGCGGCAGCAGCCTGCGACGGCTCCGCGGCAATCAGCGCTTCGAGCGCCGTACCGATACCCGCCGGCGCGTTCTCCGGCTCCCGGATCGCGATCTTCGACCAGGAATGCCGCCAACGCACGAGCCCGGCATCGGCGAGTTCGAGCGTGACCCAGGCACGCAACGCGGGCGCCAGGACGTTCGCGCCGATCTCGAGGGCTGCGGACGGCGCGGTCTGCGTGTGCCAGATCTGCGTCGGGGTCAGCAGGCCGCGCAGCAGCGTTTCCATGTGCCCGGCCTCGACGTGATCGAGGAATTCACCCAACGTGGGCGGGGTTCCCGTGATCTTCTGCATCGCGGCCAGGAGCGGCACGGCGGCGGTCTGGACGTGCGCTCGGGCCGCGGCGTCGGTGAGCGCGTCCCAGTCCACCGGCCGACGCTCGTCGAAGTGGGCTTCATGGCGCGCGACCTCTGCCAGCAAAGACTGCGCACCGTTCAGGACGTCAATCGCGCGCACCTGGGACGTGTCCTCGGCCCGGCCATCGTCCGGTAGCGCACGTAGCGCCGCAACGCGGTCCGGCATCGGCGGGTGCGAGTCGAACCGATTCTGCTCCTGCGCCGAGGGACTGTTCCGCTCCGATTCGACCGCGGCCTGCCAGCGGGGCTCGTGGAGCATCTCGCCGAATCCCGCGAACAGCACCTCAGGCTCCGGCACGAGGCCGAGTCCCACACCGGCGTCGGCGAACCGCTGCCGGAACTGCTGATACGCCACGTGATACGCCGGTATCTCGGCCAGGACGCCGGCGGCCGTGTCGCGCCCGCAGAGTTCCGCGCTGATCCGGTCGGCCGCGTACTCCTGCGCGCGACTGATCTGCTGCGTGATCGCCATGAAGCGGACGGCGTACGCGCGGATCAGCCGGACGGTCACGATCTGCAGGCTCACCAGCCAATGACCGCTGCTCACCGCGGTGGTCTTGAAGAAGCCCGCGGTGTTCAACGTCCAAGCCAAGCCGGCCCGACCGCGCCTGATCAGGGGCAACAGCCGTGTGTCCTGGTGGGCGAAGTGACCGAATTCGTGCGCGAGCACGGCGTCGAGCTTCGCCGGGGAGAACGCGATCAGCATCGGAGCGCCGATGATCAGGTGCCGCGGCCCCGAACGCAGACCGAACCATCGCGGCTGTTCGTACACCGCCGCGTTGAACCACGATTCGATCCACACGAACTCCGGCGGCGCGACCCCGGCAGCAGCGGCGGCCGCGCGGACCATCGCCCAGAGCGCGGGCTGCTCCGTCTCCAGCACCGCGACGCCGTCCATCGCGCGATCGGGCAAGACCAACGTAGCCCGGAAGGCCAGGCCCACCAGCGCGAACATCGCGGCGGTGAACGGCAGCCCGACCAGCACGAACAGCATCGTATTGCTGTCCAGTATGAGGACGTCCAGTCCCACGACCGCCACGAGCAGCACCACGCCGAGCACGTAGAAGCCCATCAGCAGCGTGACAGCCACAGCCGCGCGTACACCTATCCCCACCGTTACCGCCCTCCCGCGCGAGAGGGTACCAGCGATTCAACCCCTGACCGCTTCACGTCCGCCTGCGCGATGCGCGGTCCCGGATTTCGGTGTACGGTGCCCGGCTGGGGCATGTGGGTTACCGGGCCCTGAATCACGGGAGGGGTATATGGGGGTGCATGCTGCGCGGCGCGCGCGTGTGCCGGTGGCGCTGCGGCGGATGGGCGTCCATCGCACGGTGCTGGCCGCGGTGATCGTGACCGTGGCGCTGACGACGGCGTTCGCGGCGGCGCTCATCACCTACAGCAGCCAAGCCGGGGACGCGGCCGTGCGCAGTGCGCTGCGGACCGCTAGCGGTACGTCGATCTCCTTCGCGGGGGCGGCGCCTGCGGAACCGTTCGACCAGGCCACGGCCGACATCGAGGGTCAACTACGCGGCGCGCTCGGCGGAACGGACGTGACCGTGTACGCGGCGCCCGAGCTCGAGTCGCTGGCGCTGCCGGGGTCCACGGAGGTCACTGGCAAGGTGGCGACGCTGCTGGCCCCGTCGGATCTGGCCGCGCACGGCAGGCTCGTCGCGGGCTCGTGGCCGAGTGCGGGCGCCGGTGCCGCCGGGAGCAGCGGCGACGTGCCGATCGCGCTCAATCGGGCGGCGGCGTCGATCCTCGGGGTCGGGCCCGGCAGCCGAATTACAACCCTGACGGTAACCGGGAGCTCGGCCACGTTCGTGGTGACCGGCGTCTTCACCCCGATCGATCCGCAGGGCCCGTTCTGGACGCTCGACCCGCTGGCCGGGACCGGGAGCGTGGCGAGCAGCGGATACACGACGTTCGGCCCCTTCTTCACGGACGCCTCGTACCTGGCCGGAGGGACGCTCGCCGCCCAGCAGATGGAGTGGGAGGCCGTCCCCGACACGCAGGCGATCAACTCGTCCGGACTGACGGCGCGGGCCGCGGCGCTGCAGAAGGTAGTTTCGCAGTTCGGTCACAATTCCACGCTCGGCAATCCCGGCATCTCGACCGAACTGCCGCAGCTGCTGACGAACCTCGCCTCCGCCGCCCTCGTCGCGCAGTCCCTCGTGTACGCCGAACTGCTCGAACTGCTGGTCGTGGCCATCGCAGCGCTCTTCATCGTCGTGCGGCTGCTGACAGAGGTCCGCGAGACCGAGGCGTCGCTGCTCTGGGCACGCGGCGGGACCGGACCGCAGCTGATCCGGCTGCGAGCGGTCGAGTCGGTGCTGCTGGCCACGCCCGCCGTACTCATATCGCCGTTCGCCGCACGTCCGCTCGCGGCCACCATCGGCCGGTTGGGCGGCGGCCAGATCGCGTCCTGGCCGACCGGCACGATCCCGATGGCCGTGTGGGCTGGCGTCGTCGGCTGCGCGGTCGGCGCGGTCACGGTGATCCTCGCGCCCGCCTTCAGCTCGGCGGTTTCGCCGCTCGCGCTGCGCACGCGACGGAGCAGGCAAGCGGCCGTCACGGCGGTCGGCCGGGCCGGATTCGACCTCGCACTACTCGCGCTCGCGGGGTTCGCCTGCTGGCAACTGCTGTCCACGAACTCGATCGTCGGCACGGACCAGTCGGGGAGCGCGGCCTACTCCCCCATCGCGATCGCCGCGCCCGCCCTCGCCTTGGCGGCCGGAGCGGCCCTCGCGCTACGGCTGCTGCCGCTGGCCGCGCGGTTCGGCGACCGGTTGGCGCGACGTGGCCGGGCGCTCGCCGTTCCGCTGGCGTTCTGGCAGACCGGACGCAGGCCCCTGAAACTCGCCGGTCCGGTTCTGCTCACGATGCTGGCCGTGGCGACGGGGGTCCTGTCCCTGAGCGAGTACGTCAGCGCGGAGCGGTCGGCCGCCGACCAGGCCACGTTCTCGGTCGGTGCGGACGCCGACGTGCGCATGCCGTCCGGCTCCCTGAGCCCGTCCGCCCTGGCCGCGCTCGCCGCGTCGCCGAGTGTGCACGCCGTCAGCCCACTGACTCGGACCACGTTCGTGCCCACCGGAAACGGCGCGCAGCAGACCACGCTGCTCACCGTTCGTCCAGACAGCGTGCCGCACGCCGTGACGATGCGCTCCGACCTCTCATCCGTCTCGCTCAGTGCCCTGATGACCGACATCAACCGCCCCGCTGACGTGACCGGCGAATACTCCGCAATCGCAACAGAGGCCCTGGCACACGCGCTCAATCTCGGCGTCGGCGACCTCACCTCGGTCCCTGTCGGCACGGCCACACTCAAGGTACGCATCAGCGCGATCGTGTCCGACTTCCCGACGATCTCGACGCCGGGCGGCGGCCTGATCGTCGGCCAGTGGTCGCAATCGCCCGCGCCGAACGAGGCATGGCTCAGCGATTCGTCCGCCACCGCGCCGCAGGGCCTCCCGGCGGGCGCGGTCGTCACGTTCCGCACGCAGGTCCAGCAGCAACTCCGCTCGGCGCCACTGGCCGAGGAGCCGTTGCGGGCGCTGCTGGCCGTGGCGTTGGCGACGACGCTGCTCGCGCTCTGCGGCCTGATCGTCAGTGTCCTGAGCGCGGGCGCGGAACGCTCGGCGGAGTTCGCTCTGCTCGACGCGCTCGGATTCTCGCGACGTGGCCGGATCGGGACGCTGTGCCTTGAGCAGGCGCTGCTCGCGATACCCGGCGCCTTGGCGGGCGTCGGGCTCGGACTACTGCTCGGGCGCGTCGTGGTGCCGGTGGCGACGTTGACCGCCGACGCGGCAAAGCCCCAGCCGCCGGTCACGGTGCTCACGCCGTGGCCCGAGGTGGCGTTCGGCGTCGCGGGGCTGCTCGCCATCCCGCTGATCACCGCCGCGATCGCCGGTTCTCGCCGCCGAGAAACGGCATCCGTGCTGCGGGAAGGAGCCGACCGATGATCCGTCGCTACCCTGGCCTGGCCCTGCTGCTCATTCTCAGCTTCCTGACGGCGCTGTTCGCGGCGGCCGTACCAGGCCTCGTAGACCGCGCGCTGACGAACGCGCTCCAGCAGAGCATCAACAGCACGCTGCCGATCGATCGCGCCGTCACCGCAGGCGCTACGCCGTCGCCGCGCATCGACGCGAGCTCGATGGCGAGCGCGCTGCAGACGTTCGCGAACGGCGTGCCAGCCGACGCGAATCCGCTGCGTGACCAGGCGTGGGACGGCGCGTCGCTCGGCCTGCCGATACCGATCATCAGCACGCCGGTTCCCGCTTCGGTCAACCTCGAGTTCCGCAGCTCGATCGATGCGCACCTGCGGCTCGTCTCGGGTTCGATGCCTGACACGGCGACCGTGGGCAACGGCACCGGGACCTTCGACATCGCGGTCACGGCCGCCACGGCGAAGACCTACGGCGTGGGCATCGGCGGCGTGATCTCCGGGCGCACCTATTCGTTCCGGATCACCGGAATCATCGAGCCGACGGACCCGACCTCGACGTTCTGGAAGTACGATCCGAATCTCGCGGCCCCGGCGCCGCACAAGAACCTGAACGGCAGCACGACGTGGCTGACGGCCGGGCTCATCGGCGACGGCGAGCTGGCCCCGCTGGCGTCCGTGGACTTCCCCGCCGGGAAGTCGGACCCGTTCTCGGCGGTCTACTGCGTGCCGCTGGACACGAGCACGTACTCGGCGCAGAACGCTGCGACCCTGCTCAACGACATGACGGCGTTCGAATCCGGTACCGTCAGCACGACGCTCCAGGTGCAGGTCACGGCCGGTCCGGCGGCGACGCTCTCCGCCTTCCAGTCACAGCGTTCCGCGGTCGATTCGGTGCTCAGCCTGGTGCTGATCGGCGTGGCGACGGTCGGCGCGGCCACGGTCGTGCTCTGCGCGCGTCTGATCATCAACCGGCGCCGTGCGCACTTCGCCCTGCTGCGCGCACGCGGCCAGTCGCTTCCGCAGCTCGCGCGCCAGGTGTTCGGCGAACTCGGTCCGCCGACCGCGCTGGCCCTGGTCGTCGCCGGAGCCCTCGGCACTGTACTGACCGGCGGACCGAGTACGCAGGCCGAGTACCTATTCGGCGTCGTCGCGCTCGTCGTGCTCGGCGGACCGCCGGTGCTCGCCGTGCTCGACCATCGCGGCAACGCACGGCTCCGAACCGGCCGCGACGACCTCGTACGGCGCCGTCCGAAGGCCCGCCGCCGCGTCTTCGAGTTCGTACTCGTGCTGCTCGCGGTGGCGGCCGTGGCCCTGCTGCGGCAGCGCGGAATCGGCGGCACGGGACAGGGCTCGAACACGCTCGGCGCGCTCGCACCGATCCTGGTCGCCGCCGTGGCCACCACGATCGCAGTGCGCTGCTATCCGCTGCTGCTCGTGCCCGCCTCCCGGGCCGCGCAACGCGGCAAGGGCGCGACCGCGTTCCTCGGGCTGACCGGGGCCGCGCGCTCCTCGCTCGGTCTCGCGCTGCCCACGTTCGGCCTCGTCCTCACGCTCACCCTGGCGGCTCTCGGCGGGCTCGCGTACCACAACGTCGAGTCCGGACGCGTCGCAGAGTCCTGGATCCAGACCGGCGCGGACGCCACGGTGACGCTGAACACCGCAGCCGATCAGACGCAGGCGGCGAAGGCCGTGGCGGCGCTGGAGAAGGTGCCCGGAGTCACGCACGCGACCGCCATCGCCACGCAGCCGCTCCTCGGCAACACGGCCAACACCGCCACGGTCTTCGCGGTCGATCCGAGCTCGTACGCGGCCGTCACCGCCGACTCGCCCTGGCCGTTCGGCAACGCCCTGCCGACGAGCAGCAGCACCGGCGCGGTCCCGGTCATCGTCTCGGCGGACAGCGGATTCACGGTCGGCTCGGACTTCGGCCTCGAACCCGGCTCGGCGCCGCCGTTCGAGGCGAAGGTCATCGGCATACAGGCGCAGAGCCCGGCGCGATCCGCGTACTCGCCGGGAGAGTCGTTCATCCTGGTGCCGTCCTGGGCCGTCGCGGCCTCCACGCAGTTCTGGCCGGTGACCGAGATCCTGGTGTCCGGCAACGGAATCGACGCGGCGAAGATGAACGCGGTCGTGGCGAGCACCCTGACCGGCGGCAACCGCGTCACCTACCGCACCGACGCGCTCAACCAGCTCGTGCACCTGCCGCTCGGCGGACTGGCCGAGTTCGGGTACGTACTCGGGATCGGCGCGGCGGGCTGCTTCGGGATCTGCGGCATCCTGCTCGCGCTCGCCCTGACCGCGGCCCCACGCACGCGCCGCCTGACCCTGCTCGGCACGCTGGGGCTCAGCGCACGCCAGGCGCGCGGAATCGCGCTCGCCGAGACCGCACCGCTGGCCGCGAGCACCGCGCTCGGCGGCCTGCTGGCGGCCCTCGCACTGCCGCTGGTCTTCGGCAGCGCACTGAATCTGACCGTGTTCACCGGACTGGCCAGCGAGAGCGCACTGCAGCTCGACGCGGTCACCCCGCTGCTGACCGTGGCCGCCGCGCTGGCGCTGACCGGCTGCGGCGTGCTGCTGCAAGCCGCGATAGCCCGACGCCGCAGCGTTCCCGCGCAGCTGAGGATGGGAGAGGACGCATGACCGACGCGAAGGCGCCCGCCGCCGACCTGGCGAGCCTGGAACTCGAGGCCGAGACCGCAGCCCGGGCGCGTGCCGACTACGGCGCCGACGCGCTGATCCTGTGCGACCGGCTGGTCCGGGTCTACGCGGCGGACGGCGTCGAGGTGCAGGCGTTGCAGGGCCTTGACCTGACGATCCGCCCCGGCGAGCTGACCGCGATCGTCGGCGCGTCCGGCTCCGGCAAGTCCACGCTGCTCAACATCCTCTCCGGCCTGGACCGCCCCACAGCCGGCCGAGCCCGCGTAGCCGACCACGACCTCCTGACGATGAAGGGCCGCGAACGGCTGCGCTACCGCCGCGAGACCGTAGGCTTCATCTGGCAGCAGACCGGCCGCAACCTCCTGCCTTACCTAGACGCCCAAGAAAACATCGAGACGCCGCTCCGCCTCGCCGGAGTCAACAGAAGCAAGCGCCGCCGCCGAGCCCACGAAATGCTCGACCTCCTAGGCATCGGCTACTGCGCCCGCCGCCGCCCGGGCCAACTCTCCGGCGGCGAACAGCAGCGCGTAGCCATCGGAGTAGCCCTGGCAAACCGACCCAAGGTGGTCCTCGCCGACGAACCGACCGGCGAACTCGACACGAACTCCGCCGACACCGTCTTCCAGGCGCTACGCACCGCCAACCACGAACTCGGCGTCGCGGTACTCATCGTGACCCACGACGAGAACGTCTCCAGCCAGGTGCCGCGCACAGTACAGATCCGAGACGGCCGCACGAGCAGCGAAGTCCTGCGCACCGAGTTCGGCGAGCTCGCCACGGCCCAGGAGTTCGCACTGCTCGACCGGGCCGGCCGGATCCAGCTGCCCGCCGACTACATCGAGGCCCTAGACCTGCGCGACCGCGTGCGGCTCGGCCTCGAACCCGAACAGATCACCGTCCGCGCGGACCGCGAGGAGCCGACGATATGAGCGACACGACGACCACGATCGTGCGCGCCGAGGGACTGCGCCGCAGCTACGGCACCGGCACAGCCAAAGTAGAGGCCCTACGCGGCGTCACTTTCAGCATCGGCGCCGGAGAACTCGTCGTCCTACGCGGCCGCTCCGGCTCCGGCAAGACCACCCTGCTCAACCTGCTAGGCGGACTCGACCGACCGACCGATGGCACCATCACCGTGGCCGGTCAGCGCCTAGACGTCATCTCGCAGAACAAGCTCCTAGAACTCCGCCGCGAGAAGGTCTCCTACATCTTCCAGTCCTTCGGCCTCATCCCCATCCTCAGCGCCACCGAGAACGTGGGCGTCCCCCTCCGCCTCCTCAACGTCCCCGCCGCCCAACGCGAGGACCGCGCCAAGACCCTCCTGCGCCTGGTAGGCCTAGGCGACCACATGCAACAACGCGCCCACGAACTCTCCGGCGGCCAACAACAACGCGTAGCCATAGCCCGCGCCCTGGCCGCCAAGCCCACCCTTCTCCTAGCCGACGAACCCACCGGCCAACTCGACTCCCAAACCGGCGCCCAGATCATGCGCCTCCTCCGCACCCTCGTCCACTCCGAAGGCGTCACCGCCCTCATCGCCACCCACGACAAGGCCCTGATGGAGATCGCCGACCGCGTCCTGACGATCTCCGACGGTTTGCTCACGGAAGGGTTGTGAATCCGACACGCTTTGGAATCTCCATGCACAGCCACCTTGCACTGTGTAAGCTCACTGCGTTCGCAGCAGCCACGAAAGGTACGGTAACCACTCAATGAACGTCTCCCGACACGGGACCTGGCCTGCGATTGAGCGACGCTGGGGGACGGCACCTGCAGAGCGTGGCTGCGGTGACTCCGTGAACTGTCCCGACGTGTTCGAGACGGATACGGGAGATTTTGCGATCATCGGACAAGATGCCACCGGCATGGTGCCGCCGCCGTCGGACGCAGGGTTCTCGACAACCGAGCGGCTGGTCCTGATCCCCCGCGCCGTCCTCCTCTCCGCCTTCGAGCATTTCTCACGCGGCGTCTGATCCGGAGTTCCTGCGAAACTCCAGGTCGATCACGTCCGCGCCGCGTTCGCGGCCGGACGGCGTCGGCGGCTCTGGAGGCGAGGATTCGCGGTACGCGATGTCGGCGATCTCGTAGAATTCGGCGTCGCGCGCGTCGAGTCTGATGATCTGACGCGCTAACATTTGGCCTTCCCAGAACCTGCGAATCAGAGCGCTGGTAAACAGGTAGCGCAGGACTCCCAGGACATCGTCCCTGTTGAAGTATCCGAGCTCATACAGCATACGCTGATGCTGAATGATCAAGTTCGAATAGTTGTCCTGCTTGCCCCGTACGGGTGAAGTATGACCCTGGTACTGTGGCCAGACGGGGGCCAGTTCGTCATCGTCCATCGACATCTTGATCAGCCGCATGTGCAGTGTTCGCATGTCGGCTTAGGCGCTTCGATGGAGTTCCGCCTGGCTCTTGTCCATGGCCTGATGCTGGTTCTGCAACTCGGCCCGCTGCAACTTCAACTCGTCGTACTGGAGCCTGAAGGTGACGACGAGGGCGATGAAAGCAAGGCCGGAGAAGGCTGCGTTCACGGACTCGAATATCTGGCCGAGCGTGCCCATGCGGTTGCCAAGGCCTATGCTCAGCACGTTGGCCAGCACCGCGGTGATTCCGACGCTGACCAGGGTGGTCGCGAGCGCGAACACCAGGAAGATCAGCGCGCCGTTCCTCGCCGAAAGCATACGGCGAAGGATGTCGGGCGCATCGTGTTTCTCGGATGAGGCCATGGTTGGGTTCGCTCCCCTCGGGCCGCGTAGAAAAGTCAGCCGCTTCCTGTGTGCAGCCGACGCGACGCCAGAGGGAATGCCAGAGGCCTTACCTGGGATCAAACGGAGAACAGATCTACGTCAGCAACACGCTCTACGTGGTGCTCCTCGGCCGAGTAGACCTCGCATTAGCTACCTACCCCGGTTATCCGCACTTCAAAGCGCCATGCGGGTACTGAGTCGCTGGATAGGGGCGCAGTGAAGTGGAGGTGCCGCACCGGACTGGGTCCGGTGCGCCACCTCGCGTTAGTTCAACTGCTGGTTACGAACCCAACTTCCAACTCTGGCTTGTGGCGCCGGAGCAGGTGGTGACGTTGAGGAGGGTGCCGTCGGCGGTGGCTTCGCCTACGGTGTCCAGGCAGAGGGTGGAGTCTGCGGCGCTGGTGACGGTGCCGGTGGCGTTGACGGTCCACTGCTGGTTCGTGGCGCCGGTGCAGTTCTCGAGGACTACGGCGGTGCCGGAGGTGGCGGTGGACGAGGTGCCGGCCTGCATGCACATGTCGCCGTAGACGCTCAGTTCGTGGCTGCTGTTGTAGTCCCAGGTCTGGTTGCCGCCGGCGTTGCAGTCCCACATGTCGAGCTGCGTGCCCGCGGTGGTGGAGAAGCCGGGGACGTCGGCGCAGCGGCTGGAGGCGGCGTTGACGAGCTCCTCACCGGGAGGGGCGGCGGGCTGGTCGTTGACCGGCGGGATGGTGCCGAAGCCGTAGCCCCACTGGAGCTGGGCAACACCGGAGGCGCTGTTGTTGGTCAGCTTGCCGTCGGAGCCGAGGCTCTCGATCGAGTAGGAGTCGCCGAAGCGCAGGCCGGGCCAGTAGACGAGGCCCATGCCCATGCCGCGGGCGATGTCCGTGGTGGCGGCGAGGTACGCCGTGTACGTGTTGCCGTTGTGCGCGCCGTAGTTCAGGCCGATCGTCATCGGGGCGCCGGCCTCGTCGATGATCGTGCGGGAGGCGTAGGCGCCGAGCCGCGGAAGCAGGTTGTTGATCCAGTCCGCTTCGGTGGTGTAGCTGGCCCAGTAGCCGTAGAAGTGCAGCGACAGCAGTGTGCCGTTCAGGGCCGAGGCCGCGCCGACTGCGGTCACGTTGTCGTTGTAGCCGGTGCCGCTGATGACGACGCGGTCACGCGGGATGTAGGTGCGGTCGGCGAGCCACTGCGTGCAGATCTGCACCCACTGCGTGGCCGAGTAGCCGTACGGCTCGTTCATCGGCTCGAAGTAGACGTGCGGGTTGTGCGCGTAGGCCTTGGTGACGGTGTTCCACATCTGGTTCCACGTCGCCGTGTCGTCGATCACGCCGTCGTTCGAGGACTTCTCGTCCCAGTAGCTGAGGATGACCTTGTCGCCGGCCGCGGTCGCCGCGTCGATGGTCGCGCGGTAGGAGTTCCACCAGGCGGTGCCGACGCTCGCCGGGTTGATCGGCAGCCGCAGCGTGTTGGCGCCGAGGTTCTTCCGGAAGCCCGCGACCATGTTCAGGGTGATCTTGTACACGGTCTGGTACGAGTCCGAGGTGCTCAGCCCGCTCGGCACGACCGGGCCGCTGTTGTAGTTGTCGTTCGGGTCGGCCCAGTTCACGCCGTGGAAGCTGCTCGGCGCGGCGGCGGCCGAGGTGCTCGCGGCGGCGCCCGAGGAGGCCGTCTGCGCCGCGGACGAGGCGAAGGCGGTTGTCGTGGTCGCGGCGGCGACGAGTCCGGCCGTGACCGCGAGTGCGGCGAGTGCGGCGCGTCTGCGCCCGGTGAGGAACTTCACGATCCACGCTCCAAAGTCATTAATTCGCCCATGAATTAACTCGGGATGGACCGTAGGCTCCCAACGTCATGCTGTCAAGATCAATCTCAGGGCACGACGATGACCGGGCACGGCGCGGAGCGGGCCAGCTTGGCGGCGAGCGAGCCGAAGAGCCGGTGTACGGGCTGCTCGGAGGCGCCGACGACGAGGGCGGACACCCGCAGTTCGCGGGCGAGGCGGCGGATCGCCTCGGCGGGTGGGCCGTTCTGGATCGTGAAGGCGCACGCGGTGCCGAGCCGCAGCGCGCTCTCGGCGAGGTACTCCCCCGCCTCGTGGGCCACGTCGGTCTCGGCGGCGTGCGCGTACACGGCGAGGCCGGGCGAGGCGATCACGAAGGCGCTGTTCTGCCGCACATAGACCCCGACGACGCCGACGCCGGTGCGCCGCGCGAGTCCGGCGGCGTAGTCGGCGGCGCGCAGCGAGGTGCGGGAGAGGTCGACGGCGACGAGCACGCAGTTCGGCGCGATGGTGCCGACGTCCGTGCCGCTGAGCTGATGGACGGTCATGGCCGACGCTCGATTCACGAATCCGCATTCCGCGGAGCGACAGTCCGCTGTGACGCCGCTCTACCGACACCATACGCCCGAAGTGGCACTCAGTGTCAAGGTAGCCTACCCGTGTCGTACCTTACACGGGTACAGTGGACATCGTGTCCTTTGAATCGTCCGCGGCCCCCGCGCCCGGCCTGCGCGAACGCACCCGCCGCGCGGTGCGGGCCGAGCTGACGGACGTGGCGCTGACCCTGTTCCTGCGGCAGGGTTTCGACGCCACCACGGTGGACGAGATCGCCGCGGTCGCGGGGATATCCCGGCGCAGCATGTTCCGCTACTTCGCCTCCAAGGAGGCGATCATCTTCGACAGCATGCAGGACGTCGGCGAGCAGGTGGCCGAGGTGCTGGCGAAGCGGCCGCGCGAGGAGGATCCGTGGATCTCGCTGCGGCACTCCTTCGGGGTGATGATCACGTACAACGTGGACGATCCGGAGCGCACACTGGCCTTCTGGCGGATGCTGGACGAGACCGCGTCGCTCAAGGCCCGGCACTTCGAGCAGCTGATGCGCTGGCAGGAGCTGCTGGTGCCGGACATCGCGGCCCGGCTGGGCGAGGCCGAGGAGGGCGGCGGGTACGGACCGTGCGCCCCGGCCGTCGTCGGCGCGGCGCTGGCCTGCCTGGACGCGGCGAACCACGCCTGGCTGCGCTCGAACGGCAAGGCGGACGTCGTGCGGCTTCTCGATGAAGCGATGCGCGCCGTCCGCCCCGCGGAGTTCTCGTCGATCAGGCCTTGAGCGCCTGGGCCACGGCGTCGGCGAGCGTCGTGGTCGGGCGGCCGATCAGCGTGCTGAGCGTGTCGCCGGCCGCGTCGAGCGCGCCGCCGGAGATCGCGGTGTCGGCCTGGGCCAGCTCGGGCGCGAGCTCGGCGGGCACGCCGAACCCTTCCAGCGCCGCGGCGTACTCCTGCTCGGGGATCGAGACGTAGCCGACCTCCTTGCCGGACTGCGCGGCGACCTCGGCGGCCACCTGGGAGTTGCTGATCGCGACGTCGCCGCCGAGCTCGTAGACCTTGCCCTCGTGGCCCTCGCCGGTCAGCACGGCGGCGGCACCGGCGGCGTAGTCGGCGCGGGTGGCGTACGCGATCTTGCCCTCGCCGGCCGAACCGAGGAACGCGCCGTGCTCCAGCGCCACGCCGGCCGAGCCGAGCAGGTTCTCGAAGTACCAGTTGTTGCGCAGGAAGGTGTAGGCGACGCCGGACTCCGCGATGGCGGCCTCGGTGTCCTTGTGCACCCAGGAGAAGCTGATCGGGTTGCTGTCGGCGTGCGTGATGGAGGTGTACACGATGTGCTGCACGCCCGCCTTCTTCGCCGCGGCCACCGCGTTCAGGTGCTGCCCCACGCGCTGCTCGCTGCCGCCCACGCTGGAGATCAGCAGGAACTTGTCGGCGCCGGTCAGCGCCGCGACCAGGCTGTCCTGGTCGGAGTAGTCGCCGGGCACGACCTCGACGCCGCGGGCGGCGTAGTCGGCGAGCTTGTTCGTGTCGCGCACGACGGCGCGGATCCCGGCGGCCGGGACGCCGCGGCCCAGCAGCTCCTCCAGGACGAGGCGGCCGAGGTGTCCGCTGGCAGCGGTGATGACGATCATGAGGGGTCTCCCGTCGTACGGTGCTCGTGTTGTGCGCTCTCGGTACTCACCCGAGGATGGCACTAACTTTTAGAAAGTGCAATCTGAGGGTGAGCGCTGTCGCATCGCACGTGCTGGAGTATCCTGGAGGGCATGGATACGCAGCAGCTGCCCACCGACACGGACGAGTGCGGTGACTTCGCGTTCGACGTGCTGGCGCAACGCTGCCCGTCGCGCCCCGTCCTGGAGCACATCACCGGGCGCTGGGGCACGCTGATCCTGATCGCGCTGCGCGAGAGCCCGGCCCGGTTCAACGAGCTGCGCCGCCGGGTGGGCGGGGTGAGCGAGAAGATGCTCTCGCAGAGCCTGCACGCGCTGGAGCGGGACGGCTTCGTGGCCCGCGAGGTGCACTCGACGATCCCGCCGCGGGTCGAGTACAGCCTGACGCCGCTCGGCACGCAGACCGCCGGGAAGCTGTGGGAGCTGGTCGAGCACCTGGAGAGCGTGATGCCGCAGATCATCGTGACCCAGCAGGACTACGACGCGACCAACGCAGGGGCCTGAGCCGCCGCCTCCGTGTCCGTCTGCCGGCGCGCATACCGTCGGGAGAGCGCGGCGCAGGCGAACAGCTGGACCTGGTGGAAGAGCATCAGCGGCAGCACGATCGTGCTCACCGTGGCGGCCGGGAACAGCAGCGTGGCCATGGGCAGGCCGCTGGCCAGGCTCTTCTTCGAGCCGCAGAACACGGCCGCGATCCGGTCGCCGCGATCGAACCCGAGCATCCGTCCGCCGACCGTCGAGGCGGTGAGCACGACCGCGAGCAGCGCGATGTCGATCACGCCGAGCGTCACGAGCTGCTGCCACGAGACGTGATGCCAGATCCCTGCGACGACGCCTTCGCCGAACGCCGTGTAGACGACGATGAGCACCGACCCGCGATCGACCGTGGACAGGGCGCGCGGGTGCCGCTTGAGGGCCGGGGCGATGCGGGCGCGGACGAGCTGCCCGGCCGCGAACGGGAGCAGCAGTTGCGCGGCGACGTCCAGCATGGAGGACCCTGACACGCGCGCGTTCGCGCCGAGCAGCACCGAGACCAGGATCGGCGAGAGCACGACCCCGATCAGGTTCGACAGCGAAGCGGAGCAGACGGCCGCCGCGACGTTGCCGCGCGCGATGGACGTGAACGCGATCGAAGACTGCACCGTCGACGGCAGCACGCTGAGGAACACCAGCCCGACGAACAGCTCATGCGGAACGAGTCCCGGTTCGAGCAGCCGCAGCGGCAGCATGAGCAGCGGGAACAGCACGAACGTGAGGCTGAAGATGTACAGGTGCAGCCGCCACTGACGCAGGCCGTCGAGCGCGGCCCGGGGCGAGAGGCGTGCGCCGTGCAGGAAGAACAGCAGGCAGATGCTCGCGGTGCTCAGGTCGCTGAAGGCGCGCGCGCCGGAGCCGCGGGCCGGGAACGCGGAGGCGATCGCGACGGTCGCGAGCAGCGAGACGATGAACGGGTCGAGGCTGGAGCGGAGACGTTGCACGTCATTCACAGTGGCAGCCGGACGGTATACCGGAAAGCGGGATACCGTGGTAACTGTGATCGAGAAATCCGATAACCCGGCTGCGCTGCTCGACGCGACGCAACTGCGCACGTTCCTGACCGTGACCGAGGCGCTCAGCTTCACGGCGGCGGCGCAGCGGCTCGGGACCAGCCAGTCGACCGTCAGCCAGCACGTGCGCAAACTGGAGGACGCGGTCGGCCGCACGCTCCTGGAACGCGACACGCACTCGGTGACGCTCACCGCGGACGGCACGGCGATGGTCGGATTCGCCCGCGACATCCTCGACAGCAACGAGCGGGCCGTGCACTACTTCGCGGGCCCGGCGCTGCGTGGCCGCGTGCGGCTCGGCGCGTCGGAGGACTTCGCGCACTCGCGGCTGCCGGACATCCTGCGCACGTTCCGGGCCGCGCACCCGCTCGTCGAGCTGGAACTGACGGTGGGTCTGAGCGGCGTGCTGCACCGGGCCCTCGATGCGCGGCGGCTGGACCTGGTCATGGCGAAGCGCAAGAGCGGCGAGACGCACGGCACGCTCGTCTCCCGCGACGCGATGGCGTGGATCGCGGCGCCGGACGTGCGGGTCAGCGCGGATCCCGGCGAGCCGGTGCCGCTGATCGCGTGCCCGGAGCCGAGCATCAGCCGCGAACTGGCGATCCGCGCGCTGGAGCGGGCCGGACGCTCGTGGCGCATCGCGTGCACGGCCGGGAGCTTCAGCGGCCTGCACACGGCGGCGCGCGCGGGCCTCGGCGTGACCGCGCACACCCGGAGCCTGATGCCCGGCGGGCTCGTCGAACTCCCGCCGGAGGCCGGACTGCCGCCGCTCGGCGAGGTCGAGTTCGTGCTGCTGGCCCGCGGACGCGGCGAGACCGGACCCGGCGCCGCGCTGGCCCGCGCGATCCTGGCCGCCGAGGCCCGGCCCCGTCCGGCATAGGTCGGATGAGCTTATTTACACGGCTGGGGGCGCGGAGGGCGGCGGGTTCCGGATACGATCAGCGCGTGGCAGAGGTGATTGAAGAGACGAACCCGGGCTGGCTCACCAGCGGCGAACTCGAGCAGGCCCGCGCCCAGATGCCGATCCTGTACGTCGAGGCCGTCCCCGTGCGCGTGGACGACAGCGGCGAGGTGACCGCGATCGGCCTGCTGCTGCGGATCATGCCGGACGGGACGATGAGCCGGGCGATCGTCTCCGGGCGGGTGCTGCACCACGAGCGGGTGCGCGACGCGCTGCTGCGCCACCTCGAGAAGGACCTCGGCCCGGTCGCGCTGCCCCGGATCCCGGTGTCCCCGCAGCCGTTCACGGTGGCCGAGTACTTCCCCACGCCGGGCGTCACCCCGTTCCACGACCCGCGTCAGCACGCTGTCGCGCTCGCCTACATCGTCCCGGTCTCCGGCGACTGCCGCCCCCGGCAGGACGCGCTGGACCTCGTCTGGTTCACGCCCGAGGAGGCCGCGTCCCCGCTCGTGCAGCAGGAGATGGTCGGCGGCCAGGGCACGCTGCTCAAGCAGGCCCTCGCGCACATGGGCCGCCTGGTCTGATGGGCGCCCGGTTCCACAGCACCGTCCTGCACGTGCGCACCGGCCGCGCCGAGGCCGTGCGCGACCTGACCGCCGACTGCGAGGCCTTCCTGCGCGAGGCCGCCGACGGCGCGGACGGCCTGCTCAACGTCTTCGTCCCGCACGCGACCGCCGGAGTCGCCGTGCTGGAGACCGGCGCGGGCAGCGACGACGACCTGCTCACGGCGCTACAGGACCTGCTGCCCGCGGACGACCGCTGGCGCCACCGGCACGGCTCCCCCGGCCACGGCCGCGACCACGTGCTGCCCGCCTTCATCGCCCCGCACGCCACGCTGCCGGTGATCGCCGGCCGCCTCGAACTCGGCACCTGGCAGTCGGTCGTCCTCGTCGACACCAACCGCGACAACCCCGACCGCCAAGTCCGCCTCACCTTCCTAGGCTGAGACCCGTGCGCATAACGACCTGCACCGAGGGCGACCTCGGCCCCCTGGAGACCCACCTCCCCACCGGCCGCAACGACGCGCACGCCTACCACTTCGGCCAGCAGCAGAGCGGCGAGGCCGAATACCTCATCGCATGGCTCGACGACGCCCCGGTGGGCACCGCCGTGATCGAGTGGCCGGGCTTCCGCTTCGACGCCGCCCGCGCCGCGTACCCCGACTGCGCGGAGATCACGAACCTCCACGTCCACACATCCCACCGCGGCCACGGCATCGGCACCGCCCTCCTGGCCGCGGCCGAATCCCGCATCGCCGCCCGCGGCCTCCGCCAGGCCGGTCTAGGTGTGGGAGTGGAGAACCCCGACGCCGCCCGCCTCTACCTCCGCCTCGGCTACCAGGACACGCACATCCATGCCGAATCCCGCTACACCTGGTACGACGCGGATGACGTCGCCCACGACGTCACCGAGGTGGACACGCATCTGGTGAAGGATCTGCCGGGCGCAGGCTAACTGCCGCTGTAGACGGTGCTGGCCACGCCGCCGTGGTAGCTGCACACGTCCTCGATCCCGCCCGACATGCTGTACATACCGTCGGCGCATTCGACCATGTAGCCCCGACCGTTCCAGAAGTTGTCGATGCAACTGAAGTAGTTGCAGACACCGCTATCCGGATCAGTGATCTTGTGCCCGTTTCCGCAGAGGTTGTAGCCGTACGGATTCGGCGGCGCTCCGCAGAGATCCGAGCCGACCTGGCTGACCGAGGCTCCGCTGATGGCTTGGCCCGAGACGGTGTACGTGCCGGTGAACTGCTGCTGCGAGCCGTCCGTCTGCGTGGCGTCGAGGTTGATGCTCACCGTGTCGCCGCTGGTCGAGAGGATCTGGACGCTGTCGGTGGCCGTGTCGGCGAAGCCTGCGACGAACTGCGCGTAGCTCTGGCCGAGATGGTCGCCGCCGAGTGTCCAGGCCGCCGCGTAGTTCTGCGCGTTGATCGCCGCGAAGTAGGCCTCGACGACTTCGGCCGGGGTCATCACGGGGCTCTGGCTCTGGGTCGTGGCCGGTGCGGCGGGCGTCGGCGGCGGTGCGCTGCTCGGCGTCGCCGCGGGGGTCGGCGAGGCGGAGGATCCGGCCACGGCCACGGTTCCGTCGGCCGTGGACTGCGTGGTGGTGGACTTGCCTGCCGAGGAAGTGGAGCCGCAGGCGGCGAGGGCGAGGATCAGGCCGGTCGCGATGGCTGCCGCCGCGTAGTGCGTTCGTCGTGGATTCATGGTGCTGGTCACCCCGTTCCACCGGACCGGAGCGCCGCGCGAGGCACGTGGCGCTCCGGGGCTCGTGCGGTCTGGCTTCAGGCGCTCTCGGCGTAGTGGAGGGCGCCCTGCCAGTCGATCATCTCGACCGGTTCGTCGCCGACCACCCAGGCGTCGTGGCCCGGCGGGATGACGGCGAGGTCGCCCGCCCGCAGGTCGAACTCGGTGCCGTCGGCCATCCGGACGTGCAGGGTGCCCGAGGTCTGGTAGCAGAAGTGCGGCGCCTCGCACAGGTCGGTGCCCGCGATGGGCTTGACGTCCTGAGACCAGCGCCAGCCGGGGTTGAACAGGGCGCGGCCGACGGCGCCGCCGCCGGCGTTGAGCAGTTCCATGCGTCCGTGCTCGAAGGCGCGGACCTCGTCGGGCAGGTTGAAGGTGCGGTGCTCGGGCGTGGTCGCGGCCTTCGCCGTGGCCGACGTGCCCGTCGCGCCCGCGTCCGTCTCGTCCCAGGCCTGCACGCTGGTCTGCGCGGCGATGCGGCCGTCGCGCAGGTCGAGCATCGAGGTGGACATCACCCGGGTGCCGTCCGGGTAGCGGCACTGCTCCAGGTAGGCCGCGTGCGTGCCGTCCGCGGAGACGACCACCTGGTCGAGGTGGTGCTCCATCTCCCGGCCGCAGATCTCGTCGAGGAACGCGCCGATCGCGGCGGCTCCGGCGATCTCGTGCGGGTGGCTCGGCTGGTCACGCTGGTCCACGAGCGTCATCAGCGCGTTCTCGGCGTACAGCCCGCGCATGGCGGCGGCGTCGCGCTCCTCGATGCCGCGGCGCAGCGTCTCGATGTCGAACATCGAGCTAGTGTCCGACATGCTCATCGGTTACCCGCCTTTCGTCTCGATGGTCCCCCAGACCGATATTCCTCCCGGAACGTCAAGACGTCGTCAAGATTCGGGTCAGCCGCTCCTCGACCCGGGCCGCGTCGGACTCCTGGCCGAGCTGCCGCAGCAGTTCCAGCGCCTCGGCCAGGCTGCGCTTGCCCTCGGCCGGGTCGCCGTGCGCCGCCTGGAGTTCGCCGATCCCCTCCAGCGCGATGGCCTGCTCCTCGCGCATGGCGGACTCGCGCGCGAGGTCGAGGGCCTCGCGGTACATGGCCAGCGCACGGGTCGGGTCGCCGGACTCCCGCACGGCCGCCGCGTAGCCGTTGAGCACCCACGCCTGGTTTCCGCGCGCGCCGACCTCGCGGAACACGGTCAGCGAGCTCTCGAAGTCCTCCAGCGCCCCGGCCAGGTCGCCCGCCTCCTGCATGATCGCGGCGCGGCTGTGCCAGGCGATGGCCTGGCCGAGTCGCCTGCGGTTCTCCTGGTAGAGCCGCAGGCCGCCGTCCACGGCGTGCAGCGCCGCTCTCAGGTCGCCGGCCATCCGGAACACGGAGGCCTGCTCGACCAGCGTGTTCGCCTCGCCGATGCGGTTGCCGACCGCCCGGTAGAGGGCGAGCGCCTCCTCGAGGTCCTTCATCGAACCCTGCAGGTCGCCGACGGTGTGCCGCATGCCGCCGAGGTTGCACAGGACGTGCGCCTGGCCGCGCGGCTCCCCCAGCAGCCGGTAGAGCCGCAGCGACTCCGCGAGGTCCTCGATCGCGCCGGCCACGCCGCCGATCAGGTAGCGGGTGAGGCCGAGTTCCGCGAGGCCGACGGCCTGGCCGAGCGGTTCTCCGAGTTCGGCGAACGCGGCGATCGACTCCTCGAGCAGCCGTTGCGCGCCGTCCAGCTCGCCGGTCACGCGCAGCGCCACGCTCCACTCGGTGCGGGCCCAGGCCAGCCCGCGCCGGTCGTCCGCCTCGACGTACAGCGCGACGGCCTGGCCGAGACTCGACAGCGCGCCGGAGAATTCACTGGCGATCGCCTGGAACCCGCCGAGCTGAGTCAGGGTCCTGGCACGCAGGCCGGCGTCGCCGAGGCGTTCCGCGGCCTTGGACGCGGCGGTGAACAAGGACACGGCGTAGGACAGCGGACCGTCCTCGCGCACGATCTCCTCGAGGCCGGCGGACAGCGCGACGACGCGGTCGTCCCGGGCCTCGGCGACGGCGCGCTGGAAGCAGGCTTCGAGGTTGGCCCGTTCCGCCCGCAGCCACGCGTAGGCCCGCTCGGTGTCGGTGAGGTCGAGGGCCGGGGCCGGATGCTCGGGCAGCGGGGCCCGGGGATAGCGCGCGATCCGGGTGTCCGCGCGCTCGGCAGTGTACTGGTAGTAGTCCGTCAGCCGGTTCAGCGCGGCGGCACGCTCGGCGGCCGGGTCCTGCTCGGCGAGGGTCGTCGCGTGCTGCCGGATCAGGTCGTGCATCCGGTAGCGGCCGGGGGTCGGCTCGGTCAGCAGGTGATGGTCCACCAGGCTCTGCAGGGAACGCTCGGCCTCGTCCGGGGTGCATTCCAGCAGTGCGGCGACGGCGTATTCGTCGGTGTCCGGGCCGGGCAGCAGGCCGAGGCGACGGAACAACAGTTGCCGGCGTTCGGGCAGCGCTCGATAGGAGAGCTCGAACACGACGGTCAGGTCACGCTCACCGTCCTGGAAGAGCCCGAGCCCGGGACGACCCTCCCGCAGCTTGTCGGCCAGATGCTTCGCGGTCCACGCGGGACGGTGCCGCAGCAGGCCGCCCGCGATGCGCAGCGCGAGCGGGAGTCGGCCGCACAGTTCTGCGATCGGCGCGAACTCGGCGTCGTCGACGGTGCTGTGCGCGGGTCCGGCCATCACCCGCAGCAGCGCGACGGCCAGGTCGGGCGGCAGTAGGTCCAGCGGCACGGTGTGCGCGTCGTCGAGGGACCGCAGCCGGGTACGGCTCGTGATCAGCACCGTGCAGCGGCCGCTTCCGGGCAGCAGCGGCCGGATCTGCTCCTCGTTCGCGACGTTGTCGAGCACGATCAGGGTTCGGGTGTCGGCGAGCCAGTCGCGGTAGAGGGCCGCGCGGGCGTCGAGCGCGGGCGGGATCTGGCGCGCCGGGATGCCGAGCGACTGGAGGACCACCGCGAGCGCGTCGGCGGGGTCGCGCGGCTCCAGGCCCTTCGTGTAGCCGTGCATGTCCAGGAACAGCTGACCGTCCGGGTACTGATCGGCGAGCTGGTGCGCGGCGTGCAGCGCGAGCGCGGTCTTGCCGACGCCGCCCATGCCGTCGATCGCGCAGATCACGAAGGTGCCGACCGCCTCGTCGCCCTCCTGGACGAGCGCGGTCAGGGCGTGGAGTTCCTCGCCGCGGCCGGTGAAGTGCCGGGGCGCGGCGGGCAGTTGTCGAGGCGTGCGCCGCGCGGTCGACCGGGTCGTGACGCGGCCCGCCAGCAGGTCCGGATCGGCCTTCAATATTCGGTCGTGCAGCTCGCGGATGGCCGGGCCGGGTTCGAGGCCGAGTTCCTCGACGAGCGTGGTCCGCAGCGATTGGTACGCGCGCAGGGCGTCGGCCTGGCGTCCGGCGCGGTAGCAGGCCAGCATCAGCGAGCCCGCGATCCGCTCCCGCAGCGGGTCCTGCGCGGCACGCTGCATCAGCTCGCCGATCAGGTCCTCGTGCCTGCCGAGGGCCAGGTCGGCTTCGATACGCTCCTCCAGCGCGGCCACTCGCGCCTCGGTCAGCCGCAGCGTCTCGGCAGCCAGGTCGGCGCCGTGCAGCGTCACGTCCTCGAGCGGTTCGCCGCGCCACAGATCCAGCGCCGCACGCAGATGGACCGCGGCCGCAGCCTCGTTTCCGCGCGCCGCCGCGGCCCGGCCGTCCGCCGCCTGCCGCTCGAACTCGGACAGGTCCAGTTCACCCGGCCGCACCCGCAGCAGGTATCCGGACGGCTCGGTCGTCAGCCGCGACTCGCCGTCCTCGGTCAGCAGCGATCGCAGCCGCCAGACATACGTGCGCACGAGGTTCAGCGCGCTGTCGGCCGGTTGCGCGCCCCACACGGCGTCGATGAGCCGTTCCACCGAGACGGAGCGCCCCGCCGAGAGCAGCAGCACGGCGAGCACCGCCCGCTGTCGCGCCGATCCGATCCGCACAGGCTGCCCGGAAACCGTCACCCGCATCGGACCCAAGATCTCGAACTGCACGACCGGCCGCTCCCGCTCCTGACGACCCCCGCGGACGCGGGTGCCTCCGCAGAGGATAGATGAAGCGTAGATGTCGGCGACGCAGAGTGGACTTCGGCTCGCAGTTCGAGGTCGGCACGCACCGGGGGATCCGCCGCGTGACGGGCCCGAACGGCGAGCCGCCCCACTTGAGCGAAAGGGATCCCATGAGATCAGCGAGACGGCCGGACACCTACGCACTCGCCGCGGAGCGACGTGCCCCGACGGAGCGGTAGACCACCACCACCCGGCCGTGAGTAGCGATCCGCTCTGCTCCCTCCACTCACAGGGGGGTGGAGGAGGGCAGGGCGGCGCTATCGTCCGACTACTTCTTGCCCGACCACGTCCACCGGCTCTGGTGGTCGGCGAACCACAGGGCCGCCGCCTCGGCGAGCTCCTCCGGCGACCGGTCCTTCGTCGCCTCGCTCACGCCGTCCGGCCCGACCGTGCTGATCTCGGCGTCCTCGGCGCGCATGCCGTCGTCCCAGTTCAGCAGCGACGGGCTCCAGCCGCCGCGGAAACCCGACTCGTCGACGTCCAGCCGCAGCGTGGCGCGCACCGTGTTCTCCTCGACGAAGTCCCACGACACCAGCAGCCAGTCGCCGCGTCCGTCGTGGTGGAGCCAGTAATCCAGGCCCGGAGACAGTGCCTCCAGCGCGGCGGCGAACCGCTCCTCGCTCTGCGTCGCCGGCGTCTCGCGCCGCCCGCCCCACTCAATGCCCGCGTCATTCACCGAGCCAGTATCACGATCCGAACCCCGGCTGTCGAAAAAATCTTGGGATTGCTCCGTCGGGGATGTCGAGAACGCCGGGTCGGCTCCGTCCCAGGGTTGCGAGTCCACAATGGGACCCGACGACACGAGGAGGACATCATGGCGAAGTACCTGCTGCTCAAGCACTACCGGGGCGCCCCGGCCGCGGTCAACGACGTGCCGATGGACCAGTGGACGCCGGAGGAGGTCTCGGCGCACATCAAGTACATGCGGGATTTCGCGGCGCGGCTGGAGACGACCGGCGAGTACGCCGGCGGCGAGGCGCTCTCCCCGCAGGGCACCTTCGTCCGCTCGGACGCGGAGACCGGCGCCCCCGTCGTGGACGGCCCGTTCCCGGAGACGAAGGACCTGATCGCCGGCTGGATGGTGATCGACGTCGACAGCTACGAGCGGGCGCTCGAACTGGCCGCCGAGCTGTCCGCGGCGCCGGGTGCGAACGGCGAGCCGATCCACGAGTGGCTCGAGCTGCGCCCGTTCCTCACCGAGATGCCCACGGTGACAGAGTGAACGAACCGCTGCTGCGGGAGCTCGTCCCCGCGGTGATCGGCGTCCTCGTCCGGCGCGGAGCGGATTTCGCGTCGGCCGAGGACGCCGTGCAGGAGGCCGTGATCCGCGCCCTGGAGACGTGGCCGGACGATCCGCCGCGGGACCCGAAGGGCTGGCTGGTCACGGCCGCGTGGCGCAGGTTCGTCGACGCCACGCGGGCGCAGGCCTCGCGCCGGGGCCGGGAACTCGCCGTCGAGGTGGAGCCCCCGGCCGGCCCGGTGACCGGCGCGGACGACTCGCTGTGGCTCTACTTCCTGTGCGCCCATCCGTCCCTGTCCCCCGGCTCGGCCGTCGCCCTGACGCTGCGCGCCGTCGGCGGCCTGACGACGCGCCAGATCGCCACGGCCTATCTGGTGCCCGAGGCGACGATGGCGCAGCGGATCAGCCGGGCCAAGCGGCGGATCACGGGGCTGCCGCTCGACCGGCCGGGCGACGTGGCGACCGTGCTGCGCGTGCTCTACCTGGTCTTCAACGAGGGCTACAGCGGGGACGTCGACCTGGCCGCCGAGGCGATCCGGCTCACCCGGCAGCTCGCCGCCGCGACCGACGAACCCGAGGCGTCGGGCCTGCTCGCGCTGATGCTGCTGCACCATGCCCGCCGCGCATCGCGCACCGGCCCGGACGGCCGCCTCGTGCCGCTCGCCGAGCAGGACCGGTCCCGCTGGGACACCGGGCTCATCGCGGAGGGCGTGGCGATACTCCAGGCCGCACTGGCCCGCGACCGGCTCGGCGAGTACCAGGCGCAGGCCGCGATCGCTGCCCTGCACGCGGACGCGCTGAGCACGGACGAGACGGACTGGGTGCAGATCGTCGAGTGGTACGACGAACTGCTCAAACTGACGGACAGTCCGGTCGTGCGGCTCAACCGCGCGGTGGCGGTCGGTGAGGCGGACGGCCCGCACGCCGGACTGCGCGCGCTGGCCGGGCTGGATCCGGAACTGCCGCGCCACACGGCCGTTCGCGCCCACCTCACCGAGCGCGCGGGCGATCTCAAGCAGGCCGCCGAGCTCTACGCCGAGGCCTCCCGCGCCGCCACGAACGTGCCCGAACGCGACCACCTGACCCGGCAGGCAGCGCGCGTGCGGCAGTCGCTGCGGGGGCTCGACGGCTGACCGGCCGGTGTCCGGACTCGCCAGAACAACGACGGCTCGCTCTGGGTTGTCTGAGCCGCGGCGCATATCGTCCGCGTATCGAAAAGCACATACACGCCGGCAACGTCACGCCGCCTTGACTGGTCGGCATGACCACGACAGTGCAGCCTCGGCACGGGGCGACGGTCCGACAGGGGCGGGGCCGTCGCCCGGTGCTCGGGATGCTGCTGGCCCTCGTGCTCGCGGCAACGGGGATCGCGGCGGCCGTCCACCTGCGCGGCGACTCGCAGGCGACAGTGCTGTCGACGGACGGCTGGCCGCAGGTCGGGCAGGGCGCGTACGTGCTCGGTGACGGCCAGGTGGCGGCGAGCCCGGATGAGGGGCCGGTGCCGATAGCCAGCGTGGCGAAGGTGATGACCGCGTACCTCGTGCTCAAGCACTATCCGCTGAGTGCGGGCGAGAGCGGGCCGACGTTCTCGGTCAGTGAGAGCGATGTCGTGGACACCGCGGCGCGGCGGCGTGAGGATCAGTCCGTCGTCGACGTGAGCGCTGGTGAGGAGCTCACGGAGCGGGAGGCGCTGATGGCGATCCTGCTGCCGTCCGCGAACAATGTCGCCGTCCTCGCCGCGCGCGAGATCGACGGCAGCGTCTCAGCCTTCGTAGCCGAGATGAACCGCACCGCGCAGTCGCTGGGCATGTCCGACACGACCTATACCGATCCGAGCGGATTCGACACGGGCACGGTGTCGACGGCCGTCGATCAGCTGCGTTTGGCGCGGGTGGTCGCGCAGGACCCGACGCTCGCCGCGATGATGGCGACCCGCAGCTACTCGCTGCCGGTCGCCGGGGAGATAACCAACACGGACGCGCTGCTCGGCGAGGACGGGTTCGTCGGCATGAAGACCGGTTCGGACGACGCGGCCGGGGGCTGCTTCATGTTCCGGTCCGAGCGGCACACGTCGAGCGGCGACGTGACGCTGATCGGCGTCGTGCTCGGGCAGCACGGCTCGAACCTGGTCACGGCCGGTCTGGACGCCGCGAAGCAGTTGGCGGACCGCGTGGCGCCGCAGGACTGACCGGCGGCGCCACACCTTCGTCGTCCGCGCTCAGTGGCTGCTGAACAGCTTGCCCACCTGGTCCTTGACGGAGTCGGCGCTGGGCACGGTGCCGTCCGGGGTGAGCTGGTCCACCGCGTTGGGCAGCTTCTGCGCGAGCTGCGAGGCCGCCTCGTCCGGCGTGGTCCCGGCCTGCTCGGCGAGCTTGTTGACCTGCTCCTGCCCCAGCGCGTCCTTGACCTGGTCGGCGCTGACCGGCTGGTTGCTGCCGGGTGCGATCCAGGACTTCACCTGGTCGCCGAGGCCGCCCTCCATCAGCTTGGAGACCAGACCCTTGAGGCCGTCGCTCTTGGTGACCTGGGACAGCAGACTCCCGAGGATGTCGCTCATCGCCATCGGATCCCTTCTGCGTGACAAGCCGTACGCCTCGAGCCTCGGCCGCCCCGGCGCGCACCGCCTACCGGGGTACGGCCATTCGGGTTACGCGTCGGCGGCGAAGAAGTCCGTGAGCTGCTCGTTCAGCTCCTCGGCCCGCGTGAACGGGAGCATGTGGTGGGAGACGCCGGGGAGGGTGTGGACGACGGCGCGTGGCAGGGTGCTGCTGGCGCGCCGGGCGACGGTGTCGATGTCGTGCACGCGGCTGCGTTCGGCGAGCAGGACGAGTACCGGCACGTCCAACACCTCGAGGTCCGCTCGCTTCGGCCGCTGACCGGGGATGATCCTGCCGGTCGGGACCGTCGCGGACAGCCGCTGCACGGCGAGCCAGTCGGGATCGAGTTCGGCGCCGCCGGTCTCCCAGCGCAGGTATCCGTCGTTGCCCCGGGACGGGCGGAGCATCGTCGGCAAGGCGTGCCACAGGCAGGCGGGGGCGAATCCGGCGAAGCATTGCGTCGGGTCGAGCAGGGCGAGTCGGCCGACGCTGCCGCGTGGCGCGTGCAGGGTGTGCGTCAGGGCCAGCCAGGCGCCGAAGGAGTGGCCGCACAGGTCCGTGCGTTCGATCTTGAGCTCGGCGAGGAGACCGGCCAGCCAGTCCAGCAGGTCACGGCGCGTACGGACCGGATCGCCGGTGTTGCGGCTGCGGCCGGGGTCGCCGATGGTGTCCGGGGCGTAGACGCGTCGGGTTCGGGCGAGCGCGGCGGCGTTCGCGTACCAGGAGGCTGAGTTGCCGCGGCCGCCGTGCAGCAGGACGAGGGGCGGCGCGTCGTGCGGTCCGCAGGCGTTCACGCGCGTCACGCCGAACCGCGTGGGCACGTCGATGGGCTCTACGGGAACATCCCAGCGGGCGATGAGCGTGTCGTAGGCGGCGTCGAAGGCAGTAGTATCGATGAGTGAGTAGCTCACTCATCGAGAGAATAGTGGGGTAGCGGATGCCACGCAATGCGGGCGACGAGTCGGCCACGCATCCCCGGATCGGCCTGGTGCACCTGCTGCGGTCGGTCGCCGTGGACCTCGACCTGCAGGCCGCCGCGTTCGCCGCCGAGCACAGCCTGCACCCGACCGATCTGCGCGCCCTGATCACGATGCTCGACGCCGAGCGCGCCGAGGAGTCGATGACGCCGGGCCGCCTCGGCACGCGGCTGCGGCTGAACTCCCCCGCCACGACCGCCGTGGTCGACCGGCTCGAAGCGCACGGCCTGCTGGCCCGCGAGCGCGACCCGCACGACCGTCGCAGGGTGCTGCTCATCGTGAGCCAGGAGGCCAAGGCGCTCGGCTGGAGCTTCTTCGGGCCGCTGATCGGACGGATCCTCGACACTATCGACGGGTTCGACGAAGCGGACGTCGACGCCTACGAACGCGTGCTGCGCGCCATCGCGAAGGCGGTTCCGAACGCTTAGATCGACTTCGTGAAGATCAGCGACACGTTCTGGCCGCCGAAGCCGAAGGAGTTCGAGAGCACGGCACGCTGCGGGGTGTCGCGCCGCGTGGTCACGACGTCCAGCTTGATTTCGGGATCGATCGCCGTCTCGGTGAGGTTCCGGGTCGGCGGGACGACGTCGTTCTCGACGCTCAGGATCGCGATCAGCGCCTCGACCGCCCCGGCCGCGCCGACCAGGTGGCCGATCGAGGCCTTCGGCGCGGTGACGGCGATGGAGTCGCCGAACACCTGGCTGATCGCCTCCGCCTCGGCCACGTCGCCGACCGGCGTTCCCGTCGCGTGCGCGTTCACGTGGCTGACGTCCCCGGGAGCGAGCCCGGCCTGAGCCAGAGCCTTGCGGATCGCCGCGATCTGGCCGCTGCCGTCCGGCGCCGGTGCGGTGACGTGGTAAGCGTCCGAGGCGATTCCGGCGCCCGCGAGGACGGCGTGCACCCGGGCACCGCGCGCGGCGGCGTGCTCCGCGCTTTCGAGCACGACGATCGCGGCACCCTCCCCCAGGATGAACCCGTCGCGGTCGGCGGCGAACGGACGTGACGCGGAGGCCGGATCGCCTTCGCACCGGGAGAGTGCGGCGGCCTGGGCGAATCCCGCGATCGTGATCGGCGTGATGGCGGCCTCCGTACCGCCCGCGATGACCACGTCCGCCTCCCCCGCGCGAATCAGCCGAGCGCCGAGCGCGATCGCCTCGGCCCCGGACGAGCACGCGGACACCGGCGTGTACGCCCCGGCGCGGGCTCCGTACTCGATGCTCACCAGCGCGGCGGAACCGTTCGGCATCAGCATCGGCACGGTGCGCGGAGAGACCTTGCGCACTCCGCGGGTCTCCAGCACGTCGTCCTGCTGGAGCAGGGTCGTGACACCGCCGATCCCGGTGCCGACCGCCGCCGCGAGCCGGTCCGGATCCACCTCCGGCGAGCCGGCGTCGGCCCACGCCTCGGCCGCGGCCACCAGCGCCGCCTGCTGGGACCGGTCCAGCCGGCGCGCCTGCACCGGCTTCATCCGGTCCGCCGGGTCGACGGCCATCGCCGCCGCGATCGTGGCGGGCAGTTCGGCGTCCGCGAGCAGCCCCTCCGCCTCGTCCCGGATCCCGGACTCCCCGGCCAGCAGCGCCGCCCAGGTCGCGGCGACGTCCCCGCCGAGCGGCGTGATCGCGCCGAGTCCGGTGACCACCACTTCGCTGACTGACATCCGGCCGCTCCCTCGATCTTGTATGCCGTACAACTTCCTGAGCCTGTTTGTATCACATACAATTCCTTCGTGGCTACAGACTCGAGGTCGCGCCCGCCGCTCGCCCCGGCCCAGCAGCGCGGGCGCTCCACCCGCTACCGGATCATCGAGCAGACGACGCGGCTGCACGCCCAGCAGCCGGGCGCGGAGCCGAGCGTGGCCCAGATCGCCGCCGCGGCGGGCGTGTTCCCCAATCAGGTCACGTACTACTTCGGCTCCAAGGACTCGCTGCTCGTGCACGCCGCATTCCTCGGTCTGCTGCACGACGCGGAGGCGATCGAGTCCGTCGGATTCCGCGCGACCGACGCCGCGACGTTCCGCATGGAGATCGCCCGCGCGGTCCTCGCGATGCCCTCGCTCACCTTCGTCGCCCGCGCCCTGGCGACAGCCGTCTCCCGCCCCGCCCTCGCCCCGGTCGTCGACAAGCATCTGGACCTGCTCTTCGGCCAGTCCGCCCGCTATCTCCGACGCCTGATGCGCGAGCGCGGCTGGACCCTTGCGCGCACCCCGGAAGTCGAGGCCCGTACCTTCTGGAGCACCGCCCTCGGCGCCGTCCTGCTGTCCCGGGCCGGATCCGCCGCGGCCGCCGCAGACCTCGACCTCGCCGGAACGCTCACCGTCCGCGAGGGCTAGCCGTACGGACTTGTACGGAATCCTGGCCCACGCGCGCTTGCGTCACGCAGGATGGTCGACACCGGCCCCGGCCTGGAGACGAGCCGCTCCAGGCCGGGGTCCGGATCCACTCACGGCGTGACGCCCGCCTTGAGCTGGTAGATCACGTAGTTCGCGTTGTGGTAGACCTCGCGGTAGTAGTCCGTCAGGGCGGGCGTGCCGTAGAGGGACTTGTAGACCTGGTCGTGGTCCCCGGGCGTCGTGCGCATCACGATCAGGGCTATGTCGTTCGCGCGCGGGTCGATGAGGGCGCGGTCGTACACGTTGCCGTGGCTGTCGCGGGTGCCGGAGTAGACGGTGCGGTCGAGGGCGTCGTAGGCGACGAGCTCGTTGCGGACCACGTCGATGAGTATTCGGCCCGAGGTGCTGTGTTCGAGGAACGATCCGGCAGCGAGGGGGTCGCTCTGGGCGGCGAGGTTCTCCCGGGCCTCCTGCTCCAGCACGATCTGATGGCCGGTCACGGTGACGGCGCTGAGCCCGACCAGCCCGAGACAGCCCGCGACGGCCACGGCGTGCAGGGCGATGCGCGGGGAACGCTTCGTGAGCAGGTGGACGAGGCAGCCGATCAGGATCGCGGCCGGCAGCAGCCCGATCAGGCCGAAGCGGAAGTTGGTCAGGCCGCCGTTGAGCGTCGGAGTGCCGATCGGCTCCTGGCCGGACTCCAGCGTGTACGTGTAGAAGGGCACGACGGTCACGAGCGCCAGGACCGGCAGGCTGCGCACGGACAGCCGCTCGACCGCGAGGTACGTGATCAGCGCGACCACCGCGACCCCGATCACGACCAGCCCGAGGTCGGCGGTCGCGGCGGTGCCGTAAGCCTTCAGCGTCAGCGGCCAGTCGTGGATCTCCACCTCGCTCTGCAGGCTGGCCATCTGGTCCGAGCTGGAGTTCGGGCCGGTCAGGAAGTAGATCGGCGTGCCGAAGATGACCCAGTTGTAAATCAGCCACGCACCGGCCGGGACCGCGAAGCCGAAGGTGCCGAAGACGAGCGTCAGGCCGCTGGTGTCCTTCCAGCCGTGACCCTGCCGCCGCGCGATCACGAAGACCAGCACCGTGTACGCGGCGCCGAGGTACCACGCCTCGTAGCGGCAGAGCATCGCGGCCGCGCTCGCGATCCCGGCCAGCAGCACGTACGTCGGGCGGTCGGTCGTCGTCCAGCGGACCAGCAGGTAGACCGTCCAGAGCGCGAAGAGGTAGAGCGGCAGCTCGTCCATCGCCGTGCTCTGCTGGTAGAGCACGTTCGGGTTGGTCATGAACACGGCCGCGCCGAGCACGCCCGGCCACGGCGAGGACTTCCTGCCCGTCAGGGCCCTGATGGTCTTGTAGATCAGCACCGTGGCGCCGACGTAGCAGCCGCCGGAGACGATGCTGCCCGCGAGCCCGGTCGAGTACAGCGTCCAGTTCCAGGCGAAGACGGCCTGCATGATGTGCGGCAGCGGCAGCCAGATCCCGCCGAGCTGCGCGATGCCGGTGGTCTGCCCGACGAGCACGCGGCGGCTGATCTCCAGATGCGAGAAGGCGTCCCGGATTCCGAGCAGGATGTGGTCGGAGAAGAAGTAGTAGGTCGCGGCGGCGGACACCAGCGCGGCGACGGCGGCCAGCGTGACGGCGACGCGGTCCCGCCCGGGCTTGAGCCGGATGACGACCGTCTCGGAACCCTGGCCGGTGCCGTGGGCGTCGCGCCACGGCAGCTTGAGGCTGGGGAGGATCGTCGTCTCGTCGGTGGCGCCCATCACTCACTCCAACCGCTCGCGAAGCACGCCTTGATCGACTGGTCGCCGCGCCCGATGAACGATCCCGTGTCCGAGGTCGCCCCGGCCGCGGGTTCGGCGTAGCTGTCGACGTCCCAGAAGTAGATTCCGGCCACCTGCAGGGCTTGGGCGGCCGCGCAGGCACCGGCGAACCAGTTCACCTGGATCGAGGTCTTGGGCGTCGTCGAGGTCGAACCCCAGGCGGCCGGGTGCTGGTACGCGTCGTGCGCCGCGCTGATGCCGACCTCCTGCAGGACCGTCTTCTCCAGCACCGAGGACGAGCGGTGTTCGAGCCACGTCTCCCACGTGTCGGTGATCTTGCCGACGGACGCGCCGTCGGTCAGGTCGGTGTCGGGATACGCGTCCACGCCGATGTTCGAGGCCGGAGCGTAGGAGCCGCCGTTCTGCCAGCTGGTCCAGTTGTCGCTGTAGTCGAGTTCGCCGTGGTAGATCCCCGCGGCGTACGTGTCGAACTTGCCCCACTGCGTGCTCTGATAGTCCAGCGAGACCAGCTCGACGCCGACGTCGAAGTAGTTCACCGAATCCTGCTGCGCGAGCTGGAGATAGGGCGTGAGGAACGTGCGGTAACTGGCGAACCAGCCGGAGACGCTCGGCGGATCGATCGTGCCGCGCCACGCGTTCGCGCTGGTCTTGAGGTTCGTCTCGTCGATCAGCGGCCGCAGCATGACACGCAGCCCGCGGGCCTGGGCCGCTTTGATCACCAGGTCGAGCGTGGCGGGCGACGGGGTCGAGCCGGTCACGCCGTAGACCTTCGTCGGGTGCTGACCGTCCGTGTAGATCGGGAAGGTCAGGCCGACACTGTTGGCCCCGAGCCCGACGACGTAGTCCAGGACCTTGGTCGCGGCGGACTCCACCTGAGTCGTGGTTCCGTTCGTGTGCCAGTAGACCTGGATGCCGAGCTGCTGTGCGCGGGCCTGCGCGGCGGCGGAGACCTTGGTGACCGACAACGTTGCCGTCGCGGTTGCCTGGGCCGACTGCGAGGCGGTGGTGGACGCAGCCGACGTGGGGGCGTTGCCGACGGGTATGGAGGGCGCGAGCGTCGCGCATCCGGCGAGCAGGAGCGTGAGCACCGTGGCCAGGATCGGCACGGCTGCGCGACGTGATGTCATGCGATCTCTCCGGTCGGCGCCGGGATCGCCGCGAACAGCCCGTCGTCCACCTCGGTCTCGTCGAGCGCGTGGCCGTGCGGGGTCTTGTGCCAGCCGCGCTTGCCGATCAGCAGCTCCCAGAACGCGATGTACGTGGAGCGGCTCATCCACAGCCACATCAGCGGCGCCAGCATCATGTACCAGAGCAGCGAGTACCGGCCGCGCGTACTGTTCGCCTCCTCCAGGCAGGTCATCGCGAGTTCGTACACGAGGACGAAGTTGCCGAGGACGAGCAGCGCGAGCGCCGGATAGTAGATCGCCGTCGGGAACAGCTCGGCGATCACGTGCGTGCGGGTGACGAAGTAGGCGAGGGTCAGCAGGTAGAAGACCGGGTTGATCATGAAGGACAGCGGCGTGCCGAGCATCAGCAGGTTGAAGCAGAACCAGCGGGCCAGGCCCATCCGGCGGATCGCCTCGGCCGGATGCCGGGTGTGCACCAGGCCGGTCTGGATGTAGCCGCCCTTCCAGCGCCGCTGCTGCTTGTCCACGACCCGGCTGCTGACCGGCGCCTCCTCCAGGGTCACGGAGTTGAGCAGCTCGATCCGGTATCCGGCGGCCATCAGCCGGGCGCCGAGGTCGGCGTCCTCGGTGAGGTTGTGCGCGTCCCAGACCGAGCCGTCCGGCAGCGCCGCGTCGCGCAGGGCGGAGACCTTGAAGTGGTTGGAGGTGCCGCCGAGCGGGATCGGCAGGCCGAGCCGGGCCAGGCCGGGCAGGAAGCGCAGAAAGTGGATCTTGTAGGCGATCCAGTAGAGCGCGGAGACCCAGTTGGTGTCGTCGTTCCAGAACGCCAGTTCGGCCTGCAGGCACGCGGTCGCGGGCGGGGCGAGCCGGAAGACGCCGATCGCCTTGAGCAGCTGGTCCGGGTCGGGCCGGTCCTCGGCGTCGAAGATGGTCAGCACCTCGCAGCCCGCCTCGATGACCCGGCGCATCGCCACGTTCATCGCGTTCGGCTTCGTCTTCGGGCCGCCCGGCGGGATCACGACGACGGTCACGTGCGCGAGCGGGTGCTCCGAGCGCGCGGCGGCGGAGGCGTCGAAACCGGGGTCGGTGTCGAAGGCGAGGCCGATCGCGCGGGCCGCGGCGAGGGTCTCCTCGTCGTCCTGCTCGATCAGCAGCAGCACGTGCAGCCGCCGCCGGGGGTACTCCAGCCTGCTGATCCGGGTGACCAGGTGCCGGAGCATGTTCGCCTCCTTGTGCACCGGCAGCAGCACCGCGTAGTGCGGCAGGCCCGGGTCCTCCGGGCGCACCGTCATCCGCCGCGGGTGCCGGTAGGTGCGTCCGGCGAACATGATCACGATGCGCAGCCCGGCGATCAGCACGTAGAAGAAGACGCAGAACCCGACCAGCAGCATGGCCGTCACGCGCGGCACCAGGACGAGTCCGAGCACGACGAGGCCGACGAGCGTGAGCCCGAGGGCCTTCTGCCCGGTGCTGAGGAAGCGCGCGGCGGTCTCCGCGCGGCTGCGGCCGTGGCGCCCCCGCGACGCGCTCTGAACAGGCGCGTCCGTCCCGCGTATCTTCATGGAACCACCAAGAGATCGTCTAGAAATCGCCGCATCTTAGCAATGAGGGCGTGTCGCTCCGCGAATCGTCTCAGGGGGTGGGGTATGCCGGGCTCCGGCGGCGTCCCGGCGGCCAACGCGCCGAGGGGATATCGTCGGCGTCATGCGGACCCTCGGGGAGGACATCGTTCTGCTGGCGATCCGGCCGGACGGCAAGCTCAGCGTGCACGACAAGCTGCGTTTCGCCCTGGCCGGCTCGGAACTCGTGCGGCTGGCGGCCGAGCGCCGGGTGGACGTCGTGGACGGCCGGATCCAGGTCCTGGACCCGACGCCGACCGGCGATGTGCTGCTGGACGCGGCGTTCGCGAGCATCCAGCAGGCCAAGCGCCCGCCGCAGGCGAAGAACTGGGTGGCGATGCTGCGGCCGCATCAGGCCGGATCGTATCTGGAGCAGTTGGCGGACCAGGGCGCCGTGGACATCGAGCGTCGCAAGGTGCTGGGGTTCCTGCCCACATTCCGCTGGACCATCAGCGACCCGGCCCGCGCTGCCGAGGCGCGGGCCCGGATCGACGCGGTGGCGCACTCGTCCGGCCCCGTCGACTCGGCTCAATCCGCGCTCGGCGGGCTCGTCCACGCCATCGGCCTCGACGCGGTGCTCTATCCGCGCAGCGCGGGCGAGGAGAGCAAGCTCGCCCGCGAACGCCTCAAGCAGATAGCCCGCCGGGATCCGACTGCGACGGCTGTCCGCTCGGCAGCCGAGCGGGCAGCGGTCGACGCTTCGATCGACGCCGCGGTGGACGCGTCCGTGCACGCCGCCGTCTCGGCTTCGGTCCACGCGGCGCACAGTGCGGCACACAGCGCTTCGCACGACGGCGGGGGCGGCGGCGGGCACCACTGAACCGAGCGTCTGAGTGTCAGTCGCCGAGTGCTTCCGCGCAGAGGACCAGCAGGCGTTCGTCGCGACCGACCTCGTCGCTGTCCGTGTCCTCCATGGCGTGGACGTGGCGGAACGGATCGTCCAGTTCGGCGCGCAGGATCGGATGGAAGGACTTCGCGGCCGGACCGAGGTCGCGGACGCACTCGGCGATACGTATTCGGTTCTCCGGCAACGCCTCCCATGCCTCTTCGAGCACGCCTTGGCCCGCAGCGTACGCGGCTGATCCGGTCACGCGCATGAGCGCGATGGCGCTCTCGACGCGCGTCTGATCGTCCTCGGCCGAGTCCATCAGCGTGCGCAGATGATCGGCCAGCGGCGCGGCCTGCGGTCCGATCGCGCCGACCACCTCCGCGGCGACGGTCACGACGGTCCGCTCGGCGGGTGCCCCGTCCGAGAACCAGTCCGTTTCGCGCAGCCGCGACTCCAGCAGCGGAAGCAGCCCGTCGACCTCGCCGTGCACCGACCAGCAGGCCTCGACGGCCCGCAGCGCCACGTGGCCGCCCCAGCGTTCGCTGTCCGCGGCGATCTCGGCCGCCGCGTCGTGCGCCGCCGCCGAGCCCGGCCCGAGGGAGGCGAGCGTCCGGAGCGCCACCTCCATGACCAGGCGCTTCTGCCCGCGCACCGCCGAATCCAGCACGCCCAAAACCTCGGGAACCGCGTCCACGGCGCCGAGATCGCGCACCGCCGACAGCAGCCCGAACAGGCCGGACGGAACACCCGCGTACGCAGCGAGTCGGGCACGCAGCGTCGGCACGAGACGGTCGGCGTGCGCGCGGTACTTCGCGAGCGAGCCGCCGAGCATACGCGCGCCGATGTCCTGAGTCAGCGCCGACGCGACGACCGGCACGACGCGTTCGTCGCCGAGCCGGGCGAGCGCCAGGACCATCTCGCGGAAATCCTTGCGCACCCTCAGATCGGCGGTGTTCCAACCGTCCAACCCGATCAGCGCGACCTGCTCGGCGAGCGCGTCCGCCGCCGGGGCCACGAGACCGAACTTGTTCCGCAGCGCGAGCACCGCCGCGTGCCGGACCAGTGGTTCACCCGCCGTGACCCGGCCGCCGATCAGCGTCACAAGGTCCGAATACGAGCCCCGATAGCTCCGCATCAGGTCTCCCGCGAACCACAGGGCGTCGGCGTGGTGCTCCGGATCGGCGCGCCGCAGCGCGCCCTCGATCAGCGTGACGCGTCCGGGCACGTCCCCGATCGAACCGAGGGCGTGCCCCAACGCGGCCCGGTCGACATCAGCTTCTTCAGCGAACATGGGCCGTACTATGCACCAGAACTCTGACAGACGTGGGTTGGTCGAGGGTGGGTAAAGACTCGGTCAGCCCTGGATCGGGCCCAGGATGCTCAAGCTGTTGCTGATGTCGTCCACGTAGAACAGGCGCCTTCCGTCGGCGCTCGGGGCGAGGCCGAACAGGGCTCCGGCGCCGGCCGACGAACCGGCGACGGCGGTCGTGTCCAGCGGCTTGACCAGCGCGGTGGCGCCCCGCTGGGAGATCGCGACGAGGTTGCCGTTGTTGCCGTTCGCGGTCAGCAGGATGCCGTCGGGCAGCGCGGTCAGGCCGAGCGGGCCCTGGATCAGGCCGGCTTCGGCGATGGTCGTGCCGAGGCCGCCGCTGTTGTGCCGGGTGGTGGCGTGGGGTATCGCCGCGATCCGGTTGCCGAGGGTGTCGGCGATGAACAGCGTGGAGCCGATCACGGCCACGCCGGTCGGGCCCTGGATCAGGTTGGCCATGCTGGTCTGCTCGGGCAGGCCGGAGGCGACCGTGACGGCGCTCAGGATCCGGAAGTGCTGCCGGGACACGGCGAGCGCGATGCGGACCACGGTGCCCTTGTTCACCTGCATGCCCATGCTCGACGCGGTGCCGTTGAGCACGTTGCTGACGAACAGTTCGACCGCGTTGCCGCCGTCCACGGCCGCCATGTCCCAGGGGCCGTTGATGCCGTGCCCGGTGATCACGAGCTTGGCCTCGCCGCGGCTGTTGAGCACGATCAGGCAGCCGGAGTGCAGGGTGGCCGCGGTGCCGTCGGTGGTCGGCGTGCTGCCCACCACGACCCATCCGTCACGCAGCACGACCAGCGCCGTGGTCAGCCCGAGCCCGCCGGGGCAGGCCGCGGGCAGCGAGGACCGGGTGAGCGAGGCGAACACGATCCGCCCGCCGGTATTGGGATTGACCTCGATGATGCTGGTGCCGGTACCGCCCATGTTGGCCTTGTTGTTGAAATTGCTGACCAGCACGTCGCCCCGGACCAGCTTGCCCATGCCCTCGGGCACGACCGCCACCCCGTACGGGTTCAGGTCGCCGTTCGACGGGATGGTCGAGGCGAGCATCTTCGAGGCCGTGGTACTCGTCGCCACATTGGCCGCGGACAGCGTCACGCGGTTCGCCGTCTGGCTGTAGCCGCTGCCGCGGCCGTGGTCCCAGGGCGAGGCGTAGGCGGCGGTCGCGGCGGCCGCGCCGAGCGTCAGGGCCAGTGCCGAACCGACCCCGACGCGGAACTTCGTTCTCCTCAACATGATGGACACGCTCCTCTTGAGGTTGTGCACGCGACCCGAGTCGGACCGCGCGTCCAGCGGTGTCACCGCCCCCAGACGGAGCGGGGGGCGCCGCGGTTCAACCCGGTTCGCCGGCGGCACCGGTACTCGGGTTCTGCCACGCAGGCCACGGGCCATTTCGAAATTCCGTTGAACCGCAGCGGAATCGGCGCCGTTCCTTACGAGCGCACACGCCGAGCCGACTCGGTCCGGCGCTCGAACACGACACGTAAGGGCGTGATGAGCCGTGCGTCATCCTGGAGCCCACTCAGGAAGGTTCCACCACCCGGCCCCGCTGTTCGCGCTGCTCGCGGTCACGGCGGCCACGCTGTTCGGCTCCGCGGGCCCGGCGTCCGCGGGCACCGGCTACGGCCAGCTGATCGTGAATCCGGGCACGGCGTCGCCGGGCCAGACCGTCTCGATCCTGGGCGTCTGCCCCACGAACGGCTCCACCCTGGCCGGAGTCCGCTCGAGCGCCTTCGTCGGCGGATCGGCCTCGGTCACCCTCGGCCCGGAGAACTTCAGCGGAACGGCGACGATCGCCTCGTCCGCCATGCCGGGTTCGTACACCGTCACGGCCGAGTGCGGCTCCGGCAGCCCGTCCGTGAACATCACCGTCTCCGCGGCCGTCGGCAAGCCGACGACCGCGCCGCCCACGACCGCGCCCGCTCAGCCCTCGCCGACGCCCACCCACTCGTCGGCGCCGCTGACCTCCAGCGCGGCCGCCCCCATGCCCGTCCTGCCGACGGCCGGCACCCCCACCCCCACCCCGTCCGTCGGCAGGACGTCCCCCTCCCCCGGCATGCCCTCGGCGCCCGCGAGCAGCATGGCCGCAGCCGCCCCGGGCACGACCGCGGCACCGGCCGTGACCAGCACCGGCGTGATCCGGGTCGGGCTGGCCGGGCAGAGCAGCCCGCTCTCGACGACGTTCACCGCGGTACTGGTGGCCGCGGCCTGCCTCGTCGCCTGCGCGGTCGGATTCCTGCTGCACCGGCGGCGTCGCAACTCCGCCGTTTCCCACGACTAGGAGCACCTGATGACCTCATCGCGTTCCCATCGGGAAGACCCGAACGAACCCCGGCCGCTGCGGCAACCCACCCGGAGCGAGTCGCGCCAGGCCCGGCAGAAGCTGCGCAGCTGGCGCACCAAGAAGCTCGCACTGGTCGTCGCGGGACTGCCCATCGTGGGCATAGCACTGGCCGGATACGCCATCGCCGCGCCCGGCGGCCGCCACCACCATCAGCCCCCGCCGGTCTGCTCCACGGCGTCCGCGACGACGGCGGCGGCATCGACGGCGACGACCGCGGCGGCGTCCCCGACGGCGACGGTCTCGGTCTCCACCGCCGCGTCCGGCACGGCGACCACGACCGGCATGACCGGCACGTCGAACACCGCGAGCGCGTCGACCTCGGCCACCGCATCGCCGAGCACGACGGCGGCCGGCACGACGACGTCCACCACCGCGTCCGGTACGACCCCGACGAGCGCGGCACCGACCACCGCGACCACGACGTGCGCCAACGCGACCACGACGGCCACCGCCACGACGACCACGTCCGCCTCCGCGACGGCCACCACGACGGCCGTGGCCGCCGCGACGCCGAACCCGAACTGCACCCTCGTCGTGCCCGCCAACCCGCTCACCGCGCAGGGCCTGGCCACGCCGTACCAGTTCGTCGCGACCAACGCCGCGATGGGTCCGTGCCACGAGACGAACGTGAACCAGAGCGCCTTCGTACAGGCCAGCGTCTATGATCCGGCGACCGGCACGATCAGCGTGTACGACCCGCTCGTCATCGACCAGGGCACCACGCCCGCCGCGGCGACCGTCGTCCCGACGCTCCCGGCCAACGCCGTCGTAGGCATCTGGTTCGGCTTCAACGCCACCAACCTGACGCTGCAGGACTCCGGCGGCAGCCTGGCCTCGGGCAACTGCGTCAACGGCCTGGGCGCCTCGGTCTTCAGCCAGTTCGCGTACTGCAACACCCCGGCGTTCTTCGCCGCGGTCAAGCAGGGCATCGCGGCCGGCATGGTCCACGTCCCCGCGCCCGGCACGGCCGTCGACGGCCAGTCCTGCCTGACGACGCGCAACTTCGCGCTGATCGACCAGGACCAGAGCGACAACGTGACCACCGACTACCTCGCCACCGCGAACGGCCAGACCGCCCAGGACAACGCGGCGAACACGGCGGCGCTGCCCGGCGCGGTCACCCTGGCCAACCCGAGCGACAACGCGCTGCTGAACAACTTCGTCGACCCGGCCCTGCACTGCACGCCGTGGACCGCGCCCAACCTCGGCAGCCCCGGCACCATGAGCACCTCGCTCGGCCTCGACGAGATCCAGGCCAACGCGTTCCCGGCGAACCCGCTCGCACTGGTCCCGGTGAACGACCCGATGACCCTGGTCAACGGCGCCACCAGCCAGACCAAGACGAACCTCTACCGCGCCGGCGTCGACCAGCCGCCGCTCCCGGCGGGCACCTCGGCGGCCACGTACTGCGGCGACATGGACAGCATCCAGTCGGTCCGGCTCCAGCAGGACGTCAACCTGCTGATCAACCAGACGACCCCGTCCGCCGCCGCGGCGAGCAACCTGTTCACCTTCCTGGCGATGCGGCTGCAACAGTCGTTCGGCAACCTCAACTGCCAGAACTTCGGCCTGACCAACCCGGTCTCCTCCCTCGCCACCGACGGCAACGGAGTCGTGGTCGCCGCCGTCTTCGCCCAACGCGTCAACCCGGTCACCGCCGGCGCCGGCAACCCGGCCGAGAAGTGCGTGACCATGGCCAACGCCACCGCGCAGACCGCCTGCGCCCTGGCCGCAGCCGGCGGCCAGTCCTCCCCCGCCCCGACCCCGAGCATGACCGCCACTCCCCGTCCGAGCGGCGACATGCGCAGGCACAGCGGCCACCACTGGTAAACAGCAGCAGTAGCAGCAGACCGGCGTCGCCCCCGAGCCCCACGGGTTCGGGGGCGACGCCCTGTCAGCGCCGGATGAATGCGGCGGCGAGTTCGTCGGCGGCTTCGCGGGCGTGGACGGAGTAGGGGGCGGCGGTCGGGTCGGCGGCCCAGCGGGTGAAGGCGGTGCGGAAGACGGCCACGCCGACGTCGGCCAGGAGACCTGCCGTGGCCGGGGCGGCGCCGCGTTGTCGGAGGGCGGCGCTCAGGGCGTCGGCTACGGCGGCGAACTTGGTGCGGCCGCGTTCCTGGAGTTCGGTGCTGCCGTCGACGATGGCCTGGCGTTGGGCGGCGTGGGGGGCGACGCGGCCGGCGACGACGTCGCCGACGGTTTCGAGGGCGTCGAGTAGGGCTTCGAAAGGGGTGAGCGCGGTGTCGGCCGTCGTCACGGCGGCGGCCAGGGCAGCCGGGAGCTGGTCCGAGCCGGCGAAGAGGACGTCGCGCTTGTCGGCGAAGTAGCGGGAGAACGTGCGCCGGGTGAGCCCGGCGCGGTCGGTGATCTGCGCGACGGTGACGTTCTCGTACCCGTGCTCCGTGAACAGCTCCAGCGCGGCTTCCCGCAGCCGTTCCTCTGCTCCCTGCTCCCAACGCGGCATGACCGGAATTCTAGCGGTGATGACTCAGTGGGGCATCAGGTGCTACGGTGATGTCTCAAAGAGTCATCAGCTCGGATCCAGGAGGAGCACCATGGCACTCACCGGTCAGCGCATCGTCGTCCTCGGCGGCAGTTCCGGCATGGGACTGGCCACGGCCCACGCGGCGGCGGGGGCGGGCGCCGTCGTCACGATCGCGTCGAGCAGCAAGGAGCGCGTGGACGCCGCGCTCGCCGAACTTCCGGAGTCGTGCGACGGCGTGGCGCTCGACGTGCGCGACGAGGCGGCCGTCGCCGACCTGTTCGGCCACGTCGGGGAACTCGACCACGTGGTCTTCACCGCGGGCGATCAGGCCGACCGCCGCACGCTCGCGGAACTCGCCCTCGACGACGCCCGCCGCACCTTCGACGTGCGGTTCTGGGGAGCCGTCGCCGTCGCCAAGTACGCGGCCCCGCGCATCCGCCCCGGCGGCTCGATCACGCTCACGTCGGGCACGGTCGGCATCCGCCCGGTCCGCGGCGCCGCCCTCGCCTCCGCCGGATCCGCGGCCACCGAGGGCCTGACGCGTGGCCTGGCCGCCGACCTCGCCCCCGTCCGCGTCAACGCAGTCCGCTCCGGCGCCGTCCGCACCCCGCTGTGGGACGGCGTCCCCGAACCGCAGCGCGCGGCGATATTCGACAGCTTCGCGCAGCGCGCCCTCACCGGCACGGTCGGCGAGCCGCGGCAGATCGCCGCCGCACACCTCTACCTGATGGAGAACCAGTTCGTCACCGGCACCGTGCTCACCGTCGACGGCGGCCTGATCCTCACCTGAGGCGGCACGTTCGCTGCGGCCCCGGCACCGTAGTACGTTCCAGCCGTGGAGGGAACGGAGTATTGGTCGGGCCGGGACCACGTCCTGGTCGGCGATCGGGGAGTCGAACTCCAGCGAGTCGGACGCGCCCCGATCGCCATGAAGCACAGGCCGCCGAGATCCTCAAGGCGTGGCGAGCAAGTTGCTGGCGACGCCACCGGCCAGAGCCCACCGATCGCCTAGGCGACGTCGGGCCTCGTGATCAGCGGTGACCGCAGATGTAGCTCCAGGTCGGGAGTGGTCAGCGGCGGCGTGCTCCAGGTCGCCGACGCGGTCCCGGCCTCGGCGTCGATGACGAGGCGGACGCGGTGCGGGGTGGTGATGACGTAGAGGTAGGCGACGAACGTGGTCCCCTGCCAGGCTCCGGCGGCGACTACGGGGCGGCCGAGCGGGGAGCTTTCCCGCCAACTGCCGTGGCCGACCTCGAGGTCGAAGAGCGAGTCGGAAGGCGAGCCGAAGCGTACGAGCCAGCCGCCGCTGGTGGGTTCGAGGGTCACGGTGGTGCGGTCGGGGAGGGCGGAGTCCTCGGCGGAGGCGTCGAGTCTCGCGATGGCAGTACGGCCGGAGTCCGAGGTACCCGACGGTATTGGCATCGACAGTTGGCTCAGGCGGTCGGCGAGGATCTCGTCGTCCACGGGGCTGTCCGGCCGGTCCATGCCGGGGAGCAGGCAGTCCCATACGGCGCTGATCAGGTCCTGGACCTCAGTCTGGGCGGTCGCGGCGACGACGAGATCGTGCGACGCGACGACCATGCACTGCTGGCCGTAGGCGCCGCTGCCGTGGTAGCCGTGGCGCGACATCCAGAACTGATATCCGTAGCCGCAGGTGAAGTCGATGTCGTCCGATTCGTCATCCTTGTACGAGACGGAATCGAAGTGTCGGCTGGTCGCGAGCTCCACCCATTCGCGCGGGACGAGCTGGCGGTCACCCCACGTGCCTCCGCGCAGCAGCAGTTCGCCGAACGCCGCGACGGCTTCGGTGCGCAGGATCAGTCCGTGGAATCCGAAGGCTGCGCCGCTCGCCACGCGGTCCCATTCGGCGTGGTCGATGCCCATCGGCTTGAACAGGCGCTCGTCCAGGTATTCCGGGAGGCCACGGCCCGTGACCCGCTCGACCATCCGGGCCAGGATGTACGTGGTCGAGTTGTCGTACGTGTGCTGCTTCCCCTCGGCGACGGCGAACGGGAGGCGCAGGAAGCCCTTCACCAGGTCGTCGGGCTCCAGCTCCCAGGCCTCGGCGAGAGTGTCCTCGGGGTGCCCGGCTGTCATGGACAGCAGGTGGTGGACGGTGATGCGCTTGCCCTGCTCCGAGACGTCGGCGGGTACGCGGTCGGGCAGCACGTCCACCACGCGATCGTCCAACGAGAGCAGTCCGTCGGTGATGGCCAGCCCGACGGCGGTCGAGGTGAAGGACTTGGTCAGCGAGTAGAGAAGGTGCGGACGCTCGGCCGAGTACGGCGCCCACCAGCCCTCGGCGACGACCCGGCCGTGCCGCACGACCATGATCGAGTGGCATTCGACGGATCGTTCCTCGAGCCGGTCCAGCAGCGCGACGAGTGCGCGGGAGGAGACCCCTTCTGCTGACGGGGTCGAGCGCGGGAGGAGCGCAGGCTGCGAAGGCATCCCCGTACGGTATAGGGATCGCCTGTTCAGGCCCCAGCGAATATCTCGCCCAAGATCGATATGTCGACGTGCGGTAACCTGCGAGCAGCGACGGAAGGGCGAACGGATTGGATTGCGGGCAGGATATGACGACGGAGCCCGAGCGATCCTTCGGCCGGTACTTCAGCCGCACGGGACGTCTGGAGAACGCCTGGGCTGCCGCCCTCACCCAGCCCGACCCGGCCCGCGCGCTCGACCGGCTGCGCTCGCTCTACCGGCGCTTCGATCGCCTGTCCGCGGACGCGGCGCGGCTGTGGCTTCCGTTCCAGCAGTCCGTCCTCGACGAACGTTTCACCGGGATGCTGACCGATGACGACCTCGATCAGCTCAGCACCGTCGGCGAGCAGTTGGCGATCGCGTCGGGAGCGAACCTGACGGAAGCGTGGTCGCCGCTGATCGAGGCGTCGCTCGCGCGGCGTACGAGTGCGGACCGGCAGCGTGCGTATCGGCTGCTCACGGGCCTGTACTGGTCTTCACTCGTCGCCGATGACGTGCGGCGCAGCGCGGCGGTGACGCTGGCCGGGTTCGGCGCGGTCGGTGAGGACCAGCTCGCCGTGTACGCCGACGTCGCGCTGCTCCCGGCGCCGATGCCCGAGGTCATGACGCTGATCGACCGCGTCCTCCGGGTCGGTTTCGACGACGGGGACCACCGGCTCGGCCAGGCGTATTCGCTCGCGTCGAAGCTCGGCGAGCGGGTGCCGCGAGTGGACGCGACCTTCGCGCTGGCCCTCGGCGAACTGCTGCTCAACGGACGTCCGCGGGCCGCACTGCCGCTTTTCCAGGCCGCGCACGGACATGAGGCGTTCGACACGGAGGCGCTGCGCGGGGTGATCGCGGCGCACATGCACGCACGGGAGTTCACGGCGGCGGTCTCCGCGGCGATGGCTGCCACGTCGTTGAACCCGCGCTGCACGGAACTGCTCGCGCTCTGCCGGCAGCTCGCCTGGCTCGACTCGCCGCGGAGCCTGACCGAGATCGAAGTGCCGGGCGATACGCCTCCGCAGACCGCGGCGTGGCTCGCCGGAATCGCGCCGGGACGCGACACCGGACCGTGGCTGCACTATGCGGTCGGCCGTACGCATCTCCTGGACGGCGAGGCGGGGCAGGCGCAGCAGTACCTCGCGCCCCTGCCGATGAGCGGCCTCTCCGATCCCGACGCGCTCTACCACGCAGCCTGGGCGCATCTGCTCTGTCAGGACGCTGAGGCTGTCTGGGCGACCGCTCTCGTGCTGGCCGGTCAGCCCGGGAGTTGGGCGCTCGGCTGCGTGCTGCACGATGCGCTTCCGGGGCAGGCCACGCCTGAGTTCGTTCCCGTCGTGCCCGCCGCGTTCCGGGACGTGGCCCACGCGCGCGAGGCGTTGGCCGGACAGGGTGCGTCCTCGGTGTCGCTGAACCTGATTCCGTTGAGCCTGCACGGCGCGACCCGCCCCGACCTGTTCGAGGCGCTGCGCACGGCGCTCGGAGTCGCCGTCGCCCGAGACGACTACCGCGCGCTCGACGGACTGATCCGCCAGCCGCTGTTCGCCCGACTGCCCGCTGCCGAGCGCCTGCTGTGGACGGGACTGGCCGTGCGCCCCTTCGGTCCCGAGCGGGCCCGGCAGATGCTGCGCCGCTCGCTCGCCCTCGGCAGGAAGCGTGCCGCGCTGATTCTCGCGGTGGACGCGCTCGACGACGGCAAGTCGGACGAGGCTCGGCAGCTCGTGCACGGCGTTACCGGGCCGAAAGCCGAGCTGACCCGCGCGTGGACCGACATCCGAACCGGCGAACTCTCCCAGGCGGTCCAACGGTTCGAGGCGTTGGCCGAGGAGGGCAGCGCGCACGCGGACTACGCACTCGGGCTGCTCGCGCTTCGGGACGCCGCCGCGTTGTGGGCGCTCGAACCGGCCGGGCGGGCGACGTCTCGGGCTGAGCTGGCAGTCAATGCGCTGACCATCGCGGCGCAGCGTGCGCCTGATCGCTTCGACACCACGTCGCTAACATCCGCGGCCAGGCAGTTCCTCACCGTTCCGAGCGCCGACAACGCCTTGCCCTGGCACGATTTCGCCGCGCAGCCGTGGACGGCGCGGCAACTCGGCTTCGGACGGCTGGTGCTCGCCCCCGAGACGGTGGATTCGTGGCTACTCAAGACCATCTCCGACTGGGCTTTGCAGGCTCCCCCGGAACCGGACGTATGTATTGCCCTAGCCGAGGCACTGCTCCGCGTCGCGCTGCTGACTACGGATCCTGCGATCTGCGAACAGACTGCGACGCTACTCACCGGAATCGCCAAACGTGTTCCGGTGCCCGAGATTCAGACGACCGCGCGACGTGCCACAGCGTGCGCTGCTCTCCACGCACGCGGCGAGAGCACTGAGGCATCGCAGGACCCGCTGATCGCATTGACCGCCACGCGCACGGTACTCGGCCGGAACGGGAACGCATCCGAACAGCGGTCCGAGGCCGTACGAATCCTGCGATCCGCCACGGCTGGTCAGAGTTCTGATCCTCGGCCGGAGTACCAGGTCCTCGCCGCCCTGCTCGCGGACGCGCTGGATCGCGGCCAGTTGCCGGAATCGCTGCCCATCGAGATGTCCGCACGAGCTGAATCAGCACTCGCACTGGCTGCGGCGATGGGCGCCGTCGGGAACGACGAAGCCGCCGCGGAAATGCTCCTGCGCGCGGTTCGGACGGCTGACGTCAGCGATCTCGTCGACCTCGAACGCGCGTTGGCGGCCCTGTGCACGCAGATCACCAAGCAGCAGGGCAGCAAGCGCGACGCGTCCGCCGCCGCCCTCGCACCGACGGTCCTGCGCGTCGCGGCCAACGCTGGCGAGCCCGGCGGTCTGGGCAATCACCCCGTGGCCCAATACGCCACCGTCGTCAACGAATTCGACACCGCGGACAGGCTGTGGCTGCGCGCGCTGGACGATGCGCGCGCCGACACAATCCGGCTCCCGCGACTGCGTGCGGAATACGGCGGATTCCTCTGCCACCGCGCAGTCCTCGCCCACCTCGGCGGCCGCCGGGAGGAGATGTTCGGGTACCTGCGGACGGCCGCCACCTACGTGCCCGAACCCGCAGAGCGGATCCTGCGGCAGTTGGAGGCGGACGAGCGGGTCCAGAAGCTCGTCAGCAGCCTGTTCCCCGAGTCGCCCGTCCTCGGCTGGCAGCGGCCGGGCCGGTATCAGAGCCTGAACGAGCTGATCACGTCGAACTCCGAGCTCTGCGCGGCGCTCGACGCGGACCAGCGTGAGCAGATCCTCGGCCAGTGGCGGCTCGCGGTCACGGGCGGCGACATCGAACTCTGGCACACCATCGCCGTGCTGAGCCGCGAGGACGCGTTCGCCCGGCCGCCGGGAACCGCGGCCGCCGCGCCGGCTGGGATCTCCGCGATGGCGCTGTGGATGCTGCTGCTCGCGGAGCCCGCGCTGCGGAAACTCTTCGGAGAACGCCCGCACGCGACGGAAGCCGAGACTCAGCTCCGTACGCAACTGATCGACGAGCTCCTAGTGCGCCAGAAGGCCCTGCTGACCGAATCCCTGGCGCAACCCGACCTCCACGCCGTGCGCGCGCACGTGCACAGCCTCGACAGCGTGCGGCACGGAGCAGCGGCGACCAGGAGCCTCGTGGCAGGCGACTTCGCGGACATCGCCGCACGCATCGGGGTCGACTCCGAGTTCGCCCCGATCAGCGAGCGTGCGATGGCGCTGCTGGAGGAATGGGGCGCCGAACGCGTAGCCGCCGGGCAGCTCCGTCTCACCGACCGCACGCCGGCCAAGAGACGCGCCAAGACAGTCGTCACCGACTACGGCGCGGCGATCGAAGAGGTGGAGATAGTCGCCCAACTCGGCCTCGACCTCAAGGACGTGCTTCGGGTCGCGCTGGAGTGGCACAACGCGTGGCTGCAGTCCACGCACGGCTCGCCAGACAGGCGGATGGCTGAATACATCGTCCGATCCGCGATCCGGTACGTCGACATCCTCGCGCCGATGTGCACGCCGGGTCAGGGGCACCTCTCGGAAGTCCAGACGATCGCCGAGTACTACATCGAGCTCGGCGTGTTCAACTTCGACATCGCCCCGGACGAGAGCATCCGCCTGCTGGAGCACGCGCGGATCTGGAACCCGGACGCCGAACGCGTCCCCGACCTGCTCTGGGAGGCGTACATGCTGTGCCTCGAGGTCGCCAGGAAGCACCTGGACCGCAACTCGCTGCCCGACGCCGAGGCGATCATGGCGCTCGTGCCCGACGGCCGCCGCATGCTCTCGACCGAACTCAACAACCGCGGCGTCGCCAAGCACACGCAGGTCTACGACACCGTGATGGGCTTCCACCGCAGGCAGATCGACCTCAACCCGGCCCAGCGCGCGAACTTCCTGCCCGAACTCCTCGACGCGGAACGGCTGCTGATCGAGGCGGGCCGCCTCGACCCGACCGAGACGGGCATCGGCGAGAACCTGGCGCAGATCCGCGAGACCATGAAAGTGCTGAGCTCAGGAGCGGGAGGACCGTACCAATGACCGGCTGGCTGAACCCATTCCACGTCCTCGGCATGCCCATCAGCGCGTCCCGAGACCAGATCCTCGCCCGCGCCGACGACCTCGCACGCATCGCCGCCACCGACGAGGACCGTAACCTCATCGCCTGGGCGAGGCACGAACTCACCACCGACCCCGTGCTGCGCGCCCGCTATGAACGCACCGAACCCCGCGCCACCGACTACGCACGCCAGGAGCGCTGGGAAGCCTTCGTCCACGACTTCACCCCCAACCCGATCACCCCCTCGGACACCTCCGGCCCGCACCTGGGCGCCGAAGACGTAGACCTCCCCTCCGCCGCCAAAATCCTCATCCACCGCGCCGCCGATGCCGGACTCGACTCCCTCGACCCGCTCTTCCAGACCATCCCCACCCAGGACGCCGACGGAGTCTCCCGTCTGGAGATCCGCGACGTCCTGTTCGGCTGAGTGTGGAGCGCAGGCAGCCGACGCGACGAGAGCACTGAAATCGGCGTGTCTCAGAAGGCGAGGTCCAGGGCTACGCAGGAGTAGTGCAGCCAGGACCGCTCCTCGCTGTAGCCGTCGGCGGCCTTCGGGGTGGCGGGCTGCTCCTCGACCATCGCGGAGAGCGGGATCGGGGCGGGCAGCGAGCCGAAGCGGGCGCGGCGGGCGGCGGCCGCGGCAGTGTCTTCGAGGGCTGACTCGGGTCGGGTTTGCATGGTCGGTTCCTTTCTAGAGCCGGTCGGCTTCGAGGACGGCGGCGGCGAAGGCGGCGGGGGCCTCCTGCGGGACGTTGTGGCCGACGTTCTGGAGTGTGTGGTGCTGGTAGGGGCCGGTGAACATGGCGCGGTAGGTCGAGCCGTCGCCGGGTGCGGTGAAGGGGTCGAGGGCGGGATCGAGGGTGACCGTGGGGACGGAGATCGTCGGCTTGGTCTGCAGCACGTCCTCGTAGCGGGCGTACTGCGGCCGGCTCGGGGCGAGGCTGAGGCGCCAGCAGTAGTTGTCGATGACGATCGCCGGGTAGTCGGGGTTCTCGAAGGCCGCGGCGGTCTGTTCGAAGGTGGCGTCGGTGAAGTTCCAGTTCGGGGACACGACGCTCCACACGAGCTTGGCGAGGTCGTGGCGGTCCTGCTGGTTGTTCATCGCGAGCTCGCCGCGCTCGGTGGCGAAGTAGTACTGGTACCACCACGCGTACTCGGACTTCGGCGGCAGCGGCGTCTTCTGCGCCTCGAGGTTGGTGATGAGGTAGCCGCTCGTCGAGACCAGGGCCTTGACGCGGTGCGGCCACAGCGCGGCGACGCAGTCGGCCGTGCGCGAGCCCCAGTCGAATCCGGCGAGGACGGCCTTCTCGATGCGCAGCGTGTCCATCAGGGCGATGAGGTCGAGCGCGAACGCGGTCTGCTGCGCGGTGCGTACCGTGTCGGCGGACAGGAAGGTCGTCGTCCCGTAGCCGCGCAGGTAGGGCACGATCACGCGGTATCCCTCGGCCGCGAGCAGCGACGCGGCCTCGGTGTAGCTGTGGATGTCGTACGGCCAGCCGTGCAGGCAGATGACGACGGGTCCGTGCGCGGGGCCGACTTCGGCGTATCCGACGTTGAGCAGACCGGCGTCGACCTGCTTGATCTCGGTGAACGACGATGATGACGACGATGCGCTGCGGACGGGGACAGAGCCGGTATCGGCGGCCGAGGCAATGCCGGTGGTGGTGGCGGGCAGGGCGGCGGCGCCGATGCCCGCGCCGACGGCCTTGCCGAGAGTACGCCTGCTGATCATCATGGTAGAGCCCTTCCTAGACCCAGTTGCGTACGACGGGCTGGTAGCCGGCCGGTTTGTCGCCGAGCTTCACGTCGGTATTGATGATTTGTGACTGATATTCCGCCGTGAACATCATGTACGGCTTGCTCGGCGGCACGGCGCTCGCCGCGTCGAGTTCGGCGCGCAGTTCCGGCGGCAGTTCGAAGTCGAGAGCCGCGAGCGAGGAGTCGAGCTGGCGTACGCTGCTCGCCCCGACGATGGCGGAGGCGATCCCCGGCTGCGTGGCGGCCCAGTTCAGCGCCACCTGAGCCGTCGTCACGCCGAGTTTGTCGGCGACGGACTCGACGGTCCGCAGCAGCTCCCACTGCCGCGCGGTCCAGCTCGTGCCGTTCAGGCGGCCGTCGCCGGTCGAGCCGTCGTCGGAGGCGCGGTATTTGCCGGTGAGGAATCCGCCAGCGAGCGGGCTCCAGGCCGTGATGCCCATGCCGAGTTCCAGCGCGGCCGGGACGTGCTCGGTCTCGATCGCGCGCTCGACGAGCGAGTAGGGCAGTTGCAGGTTGGCCATCGGCGCGAACGGGCGGGCCTCGGCCAGCGTCTGGGCCTTCGCCGCGTACCAGGCGGGCACGTCGGACAGGCCCGCGTACCGGATCTTGCCCGCGCTCACCAGGTCGTCGAACGTGCGCAGCACCTCCTCGACCGGCGTGATCCGGTCCCAGGTGTGCAGCAGGTAGAGGTCGAGGTAGTCGGTGCCGAGGCGGCGCAGCGACTCCTCGACGGCGCGGACCATGTGCTTGCGTCCGTTGCCGCCCGCATTCGGGTCGCCGCGGTCCACGCTGTTGGTGAACTTGCTGGTGACGACGAGGCGGTCGCGGTTGCCGGACTCGGCGATCAGCCGGCCGAGGATGGTCTCGCTCTCCCCCGCCGTGTAGAAGTCCGCGGTGTCGATGACGTTGCCGCCCGCTTCCAGGTAGCGCCGGAAGATCGGCCGGGCCTCGTCCTCGGTCTTGCCGTACGCGGCGTGGTAGCCGCCGGTGCCGAAGTTCATCGTGCCCAGCGACAGTCGGCTGACCCGCAGGCCCGACCGTCCCAGGAGGTAGTACTCGTCCATGGCTCACAGCCTGCCCGGAGCACTGCCTCCGTCGAGCCAGGGTGCACCCTGGTCTACACCCTGGGGTCACCGGCCGGTGAGCGCGGCCTCGAGTTCGCGGCGGGAGGAGACGCCGAGCTTCTGGAAGATCTTCCGCAGGTGCCATTCGACGGTGCGCGGGCTGAGGAAGAGCTGCGCGGCGATCTCCGGGTTCGAGCGTCCGTCGGCGGCGAGCCGGGCGATCTGCGCTTCCTGCGGGGTCAGCTCCGGCGCGCCGATGTCCCCGCGACGTGCGGTTTCTCCGGTGGCGAGCAGTTCTCGGCGGGCGCGTTCGGCGAACGCCTCCATGCCGATCGCGGTGCACGCTTCGTGTGCGGCGCGCAGGTGCTCGCGGGCCAGGGCGCGGCGGTTCTGACGACGTAGCCACTCGCCGAACAGCAGGTGGGCGCGGGCCTCGAAGAGCGCGAGTCCGCCGCCAGCGAAGTGGTCGATCGCTGCGCGGTAGTGCTCCTCGGCCTGCCCTTCCGGGCCGACGAGCGCGTCGGCGATCTCACGCGCACCGAGCGACCACGGCGTGCCACCTCGGCTCCACGCGGTCAACTGCTCGCGGGCCCGGTTCGCCACGGCCGCGTCCCCGACCCGGCTCGCCGCCTCGACCAGCTCGCTCTGCGCCCAGTAGTGCAGGCCCAGGTCATCGTGCTCGACGCCGTGCAGCGCGGCGTTCATCGCGGCCGGGTAGTTGCCGAGGCCGTTGTAGAGCACGGCCCGCGCGAATCCGGTCGTGCCGTAGAGGCGCTTCATGCCGCGCTGCTCCGCGTCGCGCTCGATGGACTCGATCAGATCGAGGGCGGCCCGTTCACGCCCTTGATACACCACCATGATCACCTTGGTGACGTGGTGGGTCGCGAGTCCGCCGGGTTCGCCGGTGGCCGTCGCCTCGTCGAGCAGTTCGTAGGCCTCTGCGAAACGTCCCAGGTAGCCGACCGCGCCTGCCCGGTACGTGAGCGCCGTCGAGAGGATCGAGAGCGTGCCGGTCTCGCGCGCGAACCGGATCGCCTTCTCGGTGATGCCGGACCACGCTTCGAGGTCGCCGAGTTCCATCGCCGCGTTCGCCGCGAGCCAGAGCAGCACGAACTCGTCGCCCGCGGTGAACGAGCGCAGCGCCTCGGCGAGCGGCGGGCTCGCGGCGACCGGGCCGTCGCAGGCCCATGCCATCAGGGCACGCAGGAACCGGCCCGCGACCTCGTCGCCCGGCGGCATGTCGCCCGCAGCCGCCGCGGCCCGGTCCAGCGCGCTCGGGTCGAGACGGCCCGCCCACATCGCCGAGCCGAGCGCCATCAGGTACGTCTCGCGCGCGGCGGCCGGGTCCAGCTCGCGCAGGCTGTTCGCCGCGTCGAGCAGCGGCGGGAGCGAGCCGAGTCCGGGGCTGAGCATGAACGAGACCTTGCCGCGCAGCCGGGCGACCTCGGCCTGCTGTAGCGGGTCCAGCGGTCCGAGTTCGGTGGCGGCCAGCAGTTCCGGCACCCGGGTCGGGGCGCCAGCGTCGAGGTGGGCGAACGCGGCGGCAAGAGTGCGGCGCGCGCGTCCCTTGGGGTCGGCCGTCAACGTGGCCGCACGTTCCAGGAAGCACGCGGCGGCGGCACGTCCGCCGCGTGTCAGCGCTCTGTCGGCGGAGCGCTCCAGCGCCTCGGCGACCTGCTCGTCGGGTCCGGCCGTGGCGTACGCGAGGTGCCACGCACGTCGGTCCGGCTCCTGTTGCGCGTCCGTGGCCTGGGCGAACGCGGCGTGCACCCGACGCAGCGTCGCGGGATCGGCGCGGCGCCACACGGCCGAGCGCACCAGCGGGTGCCGGAACCGGATCTGCGCTCCGACGGTGACGAGTCCGGCGGCTTCGGCTGCCTGCCCGACCTGCGGCCCTATCCCGAGCCCGGCCAGGCAGCGCCACAGCAGCAGCACGTCGCCGGTCGGTTCGATGGCGGCAGCGAGCAGGAACAGGCGCGTGTCGTCCGGCAGCGCCTCGATCCGGCGCCGGAACCCCTCCTCGACCCGGGTCTCCAGCGGCCCGCCCGCCTGTCCGCCGAAGCCGAAGGCCAGTTCCGCCGCCGACAGTCCGCGCGGCAGTTCGAGCAGCGCGAGCGGATTGCCGCCGGTCTCCGCGATGAGCCGGTCCCGGACGCGCGGATCGACCGGCCCGGGCAGCGCGCCGTCGAGCAGGGCCCGGGCCTCCGCGTCGGCCAGGCCGCGCACGGCGAGTTCCGGCAGGCCGGGCAGCGTCGTCTCAGCCTCGGTGACGCGCTCGGCGAAGATCAGCGCGGCCGATTCGGCGTCGAGGCGGCGGGCGACGAACATGAGGATCTGCCGGGAGTGCCGGTCCATCCAGTGCGCGTCGTCCACGAGGCACACGGTCGGGGAGTCGGCCGCCGCGAACGAGAACAGCATCAGCACGGCCATACCGAGCACGAGTTGCTTGGGCGGCTCGCCGTCGCGCTCCCCGAAGGCGACGTCCAGCGCGTCCACCTGATGCGGCGGCAGATGCTCGGCGTACCGCATCAACGGGGCGCAGACGCGTTCGAGGACCGCGTAGGTGAAGTCGGATTCGGACTCGATACCGGCCGCGCGCACCACCCGCGCACCTTCCGCACGGGCCGCCACGTGGTCGAGCAGCGCCGACTTTCCGATCCCGGCCTCGCCGCGCAGCACGAGCACCCGACTGTGGCCCTCGCCGACCTCGCGCAGCAGACGGTCGAGTTCCTCGATTTCCCGTCGCCGCCCGAGCAGCCGGCCCTTCACGTCCTGTGGCACCGTTCCATCCTATTGAGCCGCCAGCGTGACGGTCTTGTACTCGACGTACTGGGCGAGCCCGACGGCGCCGTACTCGCGGCCGATCCCGCTGGCCTTGAAGCCTCCGAACGGGCCGTCGAAGCCGAGCGGCGCGCCGTTGACCGTGACGGTTCCGGTCCGCATGCGACGCGCGACGGCCAGGGCGCGCGCCTCGTCCGCCGACCAGACGCCGCCGGAGAGCCCGTACTCGGAGTCGTTGGCGATGCGGACGGCGTCGTCCTCGTCCTCGTACGCGATGACGACCAGCACCGGCCCGAAGATCTCCTCCTGCGCGATCCGCATCGAGTTCTCGACGTCGGCGAACAGCGTCGGGGTGACGTAGTTGCCGCCTTCGAGGCCGAGCGGGATCTGCGGGCCGCCGGAGACCAGCCGGGCGCCCTCCGCGATCCCGATCTCGATGTACTCGATGACGCGCTGCTGCTGGTCGGGGCGGACCATCGGCCCGATGAAGGTCTTCTCGTCGAGCGGGTCGCCGACCGGCAGCGACTCGATCATGTCCTTGAGTGCGGCCACGACCTCCTCGTACCGGCTACGCGGCACGAGGATGCGGGTCTGCGCGATGCAGGCCTCGCCGTTGTTGAGCAGCGAACCGAACTTGAGTCCCGCGACGGCCTTGGCCAGGTCGGCGTCGGGCAGGATCACGGCGGCCGACTTCCCGCCGAGTTCCAGGCTGACCCGCTTGAGCTGCTCCCCCGCCAGCGAGGCGATCCGCCGCCCGGCGCGGGTCGAGCCGGTGAACGCGATCTTGTCCACGTCCGGGTGCCTGACCAGGTACTCGCTGGTCTCCCGGTCCGCCGGCAGCACGCTGATGACGCCCTCCGGCACGCCCGCCTCGTCCAGCAGCATGGCCAGCAGGTTCATGCTCAGCGAGTTCTCCGGCGAGACCTTGAGCACGACCGTGTTCCCGGCGAGCAGGGCGGGGATGATCTTGGCGAGCGCGGCGGAGAACGGCGAGTTCCACGGGATGATCGCGGCGACCACCCCGATCGGCTCGCGGCGGACCACGGAGCGGAAGGCCGCCGCCGGATCCGAGGGCGCGAGCGTCTCCTCCCAGCCGAACTCCTCGGCCGCCTTGAGGTACGCGTCGGCCTGCCGGGTGAGTCCGGGCTGCCCGGCCCTGGTGAACCAGAGCGCTGATCCGTTCTCCGCGGTGATGAGCGCCGCGATCTCCTCGGCGCGCTGTTCGCGCAGCGCGTTGAGTCGGCGGATGACGGCGATCCGCTCGGCGGGCGCGACGTGCGGCCACGGTCCCTCGTCGAACGCGGCACGCGCGGCGGCCACGGCCCGGTCGACGTCCGCGGGCAGTGCCTGCGCGGCCCGCCCGATCACGGACCGGTCGTGCGGAGACGCGATGTCCAGCAGGTCAGAGCCGCTCGGCGCGGTCCACGAGCCGCCGATGAAGAGCTTGTCGTAGGTGGTCACGGTGATGCCTCCTCGGTTATCTGTCACACCACTGTAGCACTTAAATGTCACACCGATGTGGCATTATGGCGGCATGAGAGCAGACGCCGCGCGCAACCTGGAGCTCGTCCTGACCACCGGCGCACGCCTGCTCGCCCGGGATCCGGCGACCAGCATCGCCACGATCGCGACCGAGGCGGGCATCGACCGGCGCACCGTCTACCGCCGCTTCGCCTCCCGCGACGAACTGCTCGCCGCCGTCTACGAGGCGCGCCTGGACGCGATCGAGGAGGCGATCACCGCGGCCCGACTGCGCGAGGCCCCCGTCGCCACGGCCCTGCACGACTACGTGGCGGGCATCGTCGCCGTGAACCGCAAGTGGCCCGTCGAGCTGACCCGGATGAAGGCCGACCCCGCGATCCGCGAGCGTCGCAACCGCGCCATCGTCGAGGTGGACGCCTTCCTCGACCGCGCCGCCGCCGAGGGCTACCTGCGCGCCGACCTGCCCACCGGCTGGCCCGGCATCGTCCTCGGCCAACTCCTGCACCTCGCCGCCCAGGAACTCCCCGCCCTGAGCACGACCGAGGCGGCGGACGTGCTGATCGACACCTTCCTCAACGGCTTTCGACTCCCCCTTGCCGAACCTATCGAAATTCGATAGCTTCCCATCGTCAATCGATGGGAAGCTGGGACATGGGAAAGCTAGCTGTGGGCGCGCTGCGCGCCGTGCTCGCCGTGGTATTCGTCGGCACGTGCCTGGTGCAGGTGTTGATGGTGTGGGCGTTGGCCACCAAGCCGGTCGACGGATCGCTCCCGCTCACGCCGCTGCGCGTGGTCACGATCCTCGGAATGGCGTCGGTCGAGGTCGCCGTGGTGTGCGTGTGGCGGCTGGTGACGATGGTGCGTCGCGGAACCGTGTTCTCGCACGCCGCCTTCCGCTACGTGGACATCGTGATCGGCGCGATCGTGGCCGCAGCCCTCGTGTGGTTCGCGGTCACGGCCATCAACGCGCCCGGCCAACGCGCAGACCCGGGCGTCACCGGCATCATGTTCGGAATCGGCCTGGCCATCCTCGGAGTCGCCCTCATCGTGCTCGTGCTCCGGATGCTGCTCGCCCAAGCCGTCGCACGAGACGTCGAGGCGACGCAGCTGCGGGCTGAGCTGGACGAGGTCATCTGATGCCGATCGCCGTCGACATCGACGTGATGCTGGCCCGGCGAAAGATGTCCGTTGGCGAACTCGCGGACCGCGTCGGGATCACGCCCGCCAACCTCGCCGTGCTCAAGAACGGCCGCGCCAAGGCGGTGCGCTTCACCACCCTCGCAGCGCTCTGCGAAGTCCTCGAATGCCAGCCGGGCGACCTGCTGCGCTGGGAGGCCGAGGACGAAGACGAGGGCACCGCCGGCGATGCCCTCTAGCAGCCCCTCGCGACAGTGCCCTCAGACGGAGAGAAGCTTCTTCATCAGAGTGCCGACCGTCTTGACCGAGCGGGTGGGGGCGACGCGGGCGAACGTGTCGAGGGCCTTCGCGTCGCGGCCGATCAGCACGCGGAAGGTGCCCTTCTCCACGGCGCCCACGATCCGCCGGGCCGCGGCGTCGGGGGACGTGAGCTTGGGGGCCTTGCCGGAGCCGGCGAGCTTCGGGGCGTCGACACCGGAGTTCTCGGTGATGTTCGTGCCGATGCCGCCGGGGAAGACGACGGTGACCGCGACGTTCGTAGTGCGCAGTTCCGCATAGAGGGTCTCGGTCAGCAGCTTGACGGCACCCTTGCTCGCGCCGTACGCGCCCTGGCCGGGGAAGGGGACGAGGCTGCCCATGCTGGCGACGTTGAGCAGGCTCGCCTCGGGGCGCTTGAGCAGGTGCGGCAGGAACGCCTTGTCCATGTAGAGCGTGCCGAGGAAGTTGATGCCGACGACGCGTTCGATCTCCTCGATGGCCAGGTCGGCGACGGGCGCGAAGCGGTGGATTATGCCGCTGATGTCGAGAGCCGCGACCCGGGCGCCCCGGCGGATGAGTTCGAGTACGACTTCACGCCCGATGCCGTTGCCTCCGCCGGTGACCACGAAGACCCTGTCGGGGATGTGCATGGATTTCCTCTTTCAGTGCTGGGGAATTCGCGCTGTGATCGCGTGCGAATCGCCGGAGTACGAGGCGGCCTCGATCGTGACCGCGGCAGCCTCGACGGCCGTGGTGAATCCGTGGTCGGCCCAGGTCTGCAGGGATCGGAGCGTGCCTTCGATGGTGATCGAGCCGCTTTGCCCGGCGTCCAACTCGATCGGGCTGAACCCGGCGAGCACGCGGCCGGGCAACTCCGGGTTCTGCGATTGGGTCGCGTACAGCTGCACGACGTGGCGGCCGCGCCGGTGCCCGGTGTTGGTGACGCCGACGGTCGCCGTGAAGGTCTCGTCGTCCCCTGTTTCGACGGAGATCGAGTCGATGCGGAAGCTCGTGTAGCCAAGTCCGTGGCCGAAGGGGTAGGCGGCAGCGACGCCATCGCGGTCGAGTTTGCGCTGACCGAACCAGCGCGGGTAGTTCACCCGACGGGCGTTCCAGTCCACGACGGGCAGGTCCTCGCGACGACGCGGAACGGCCACGGGCAGCCGTCCGCCGGGCTCCACGTCGCCGAACACGATGTCGGCGACCGCGCGTCCGCCCTCCAAGCCCGGATACCAGGCGAGCAGGATCGCGGCGACGTGCTGGTCCCAGGGGTCTGTCATGATCGTGCCGCCGCCGACCAGGATCACGATCGTGTGCTGATTCGCCGCGCTGACCGCCTCGATCAGGGCGACGTCCTCGGGCTTCAGATGCAGGTCGCGGCGGTCGCCTCCGGTGAATCCGGCGTTGCGCGCCTTGCGGGCGCCGATTCGGGCGAGGGCCGCGGCGACCGGACGCCACTTCAGCGGGCCGCCGAGCAGCGTGAGCGTGTCCACGTCGAGACCGCTGACCGCCTCGCCTTCATCCTCGGCGCCGAGCCCGGCGACGACGATGGCCGCCGCGACGTCACGCGCGGCGGACGCTGCCTCGTCCGTACCTCCATCGATGTGCACGAGCCGGTCACCGAGCCGTGTGCGCAGGCCGTCCAGGATGGTGACAGTCGACGGCGGACGTACCCGGGACGAGCCGTTGTCACCGAGGTTCGGCTGATCCGCGAGCGCGCCGCAGACCAGGACCTTCCCCGGCGCGGCGACATCGAGCGGAAGCAGCGGAGCATCCCCGACCGGCTCGTTGCGTAGCAGCACACTGCCGCGGACGGCCGCCTCGTACGCGAGTTCCCGATGCGCATCGCAGGCCACGATGTCGGGTTCCGGATCCGGCTGTGCGCGCACCGCGTAGCGCAACTGAGTGGCCAGGATCCTGATCGCGGCGGCTTCGACGTCGGCGCGGTCAAGCTGGCCTGACCGCAGGGCGCGCGGCAGGGTGGCTGCACGCTGCTGCCGGAACGGCATCTCCAGGTCCTGTCCGGCGCCGACCGACTCGATCGGCTTGCGCAGCCCGAACACGAAGTCGGTCATCGTGAATCCGTCGAAGCCCCAGGTCTCCCGCAGGACCCCGGTCATCAGTGGTCTGTTGTCCCCGGCCCACTCGCCATTGACCGCGTTGTACGAGGTCATCACCGAGTCCACGCCCGCCTCGACGACGGTCCGGAAGTGCGGGAGGTAGACCTCGTGCAGCACGTCCTCGGCCACGTGCACATCGACGGTGAATCTAGCCTCTTCCATCGAGTTGAGCGCGAAGTGCTTGACGCAGGTCATCATCCACGGCTCTACTCCGCGGGCCAGCGCCGCGCCCATCGCCCCGGTCAGCACCGGGTCCTCGCCATACGACTCCTGCGATCGGCCCCAGCCCGGGAACGGCGGCACGTTCACGCACACCCCGGCGAACAGGTTCGCGCCCGCCGCCCGGCCCTCGGCTCCGACCGCCGCGCCGATCCGCCGCTCGAGCTCCGTGTCGAACGCGGCGGCGCGGGCGATCGAGACCGGGAAGGCGGTCGAGTTGCCCACCGCGATGCCGCGCGGTCCGTCCGTGAAGCGGATCCCCGGGATGCCCCAGCGCTCCAGCCGCCCCGCTTCGATCGGCACCGCGTTGTACCGCTTGCCCATCTCCGGCGCGCCCTTGCGGACCGACACGTCCCCGTCGAGCAGCCACAGCAGCTCGTCGTCCGCCAATCGCGCGACCAGCAGTGCCGCCGCGTCCCGAGCCGACGCGCGACCCGCGCGGACGGCCTCGACCTGAGCGCCGAACACATCGTCGGACGGCTGCTCGATGTGCTGAGAGGTGGCCATGACGCAGCACGATAAATTATCGGGTGTCACGTGTCAATGAGCCGCCAGATTATAAAGACTGGCCAGCCGAGACACTGTCGCTAGGAAGTTTCTCCGGGCACGAGGGACACGAAGGATTCGAGGTCCGGCAGCCCGGCGCGAGCGATGGCGCCCCCGCCCCGCAGTCCGGCGCCGTCCCCGGTCAACAACCGGATCACGGCCGCCAAGTCGACATCGACAGTCGTAAGCCTCGGCGTGACCAACTGTCCCACCGCCGTCCGGTCCACGCCCACGACCGCGACCTGCTCGGGCACGCTCAGCCCCAGGTGCCGCGCCACAGCGAGCACCGCGATCGCCACGTCATCGTTGAAGCAGCACACGCCGAACGACGTGCGCCCCGCATCGGCGAACACGGGCGCCAGAATCTCGATCGCGGCTTCGAGTCGCAGCGGAATGTGCACGATCGTCGGCTCCGCGCATCCGGCAGCGCGGGCCGCCTCGGCAGCACCCTGCGCGCGGGCCGGACCGAACACGTCGCTGCGCTCGTCGAGCATCGCGGCATAGATCAGCCGCCGTTCCGGGGAACGCAGCAGTTCCTCGGCCTGGAGGCGGCCGATCACGAGGTTCGGGTCCACGAACGCGGCGCGCACGTCCTCGGACACGTCGGGCACGAGGCGTACCCCGGCCGCGCGGATCGCCTCCCGCTCCTCGGTCCCGAAAGCTGCGAAATCGATCACCGCCGCCGGCCGCAGATCGAGCACGGCGGTGAGCGAGGCGGCCGGATCCTCGCCGAGATACCGCACGACGACGCTCTTGCCGATCGCCGCCGAGCTGTTCGCGATCTGATCCACCGCGTCCTGCAGATGCCGGCCGAAGCTCACGTTCGGCACCGCGAGCACGATGATGTCGCTCAGCCCGCTCACCAGCGCCCGCCCGGCCCGCGACGGCCGATACCCCAGGCTCGCGGCCGCCGCCGTGACCCGATCCCGCGTCTCCCGGGCGAACCGCTCGCCGTTGCCGTTCAGGATCTGGCTGACCGCCGACCGCGAGAGCCCGGCCAGCCGCGCCACGTCCTGGCTCGTGGGACGGCGGCCGGAACCAGCAGCGGGCGAGGTGGCGGTCATTCGGCCTGACGGGGTCCGGCGGCGCGGCGGAGCCTGTTCGCGATCGCCAGCCCCAGGTCGTGCTCAGCCGGCAGTGACGCGATGATCAGGTCGCAGCCCTGCGCGTCGAGGTCGCGCAGCATGTTGTAGAGCTCGCGACCGTACACGTCCATCGATGCCGGAACCGGCGCGATCGCGTGCGCGGTGACCTGGGCATCGGCCAGGGACGGCGGCAGGAAGACCCCCACTCGGCGACCCTGCTCCTGAGCAAGCCGTACCTCGGCCGGAATGCTCTCGGGCTCGACCAGGATGACGTGCGCGTTCGGGGCGTAGTGCGAGGGATGCTGACCCGGGACGCGGACGGGGCTGTCGGCATCGAGCGCGAGCGGGTGCCCGAGGGCCTCCTCAAGCTGCTCACGCGTGATGCCCCCGGGCCGCAGCACGCTCGGGCTCGCGCCGCTGACGTCGACGATCGTGGATTCGAGGCCGACCTGGCACGGGCCACCGTCGAGGATGAGGTCCACGGCGTCCCCGAGCTCCGTGCGCACGTGGTCGGCGGTCGTCGGGCTGACCGAGCCGAAGCGGTTCGCGGACGGAGCGGCGATCGCGCCGCCGAAGGCCGCGAGCAGTTCCAGCGCGACCGGATGCGCGGGCACCCGCACGGCCACGGTCTCCAGCCCTCCGGTCGCCTCCAACGGCACCCGCTCGCTACGCCGCAGAACCAGCGTCAAAGGCCCGGGCCAGAAGCGTTCGGCCAGCACGCGCGCGGCCTCCGGCACGTCCTCGACCCACTCGTCGAGCTGCTGCGCCCCGCCGATGTGCACGATCAGCGGATGCGTCGGCGGACGCCCCTTGGCCTGGAAGATCCGAGCGAGGGCGGCGGGATTCTCGGCGTCGGCGCCCAGGCCGTAGACGGTCTCGGTGGGCACGGCCACCAGCCCGCCGTCCCCCAGCACGCGGACCGCTTTCTCGATGTCACCAGTCGTTACCCTCACCCGCGCGATTTTCTCACAACTGAGGCCCTTCCCCGTCCACAGAGGCCGTGAGCAGTGCCGATACGACCGCAGCCAGCGCCACGACGCGCTGGTACACATCCGCGATCCCGTCGGCGAGCGTTATGGCCAGGTCCGGGTCGAAGGGCGCCACCTGCGCGGCGATAGCCACCGCGTCGTAGTCCTCTTGGGGTGGGAACTGCTTGAGCTCGGTGAGCAGTCGGGCGGCGCGCTCGCTGTCCACGGCCGCGAGCTGCACCGCCAAGTCGGCCAGCGGACGGGCCCGGCGCGTGACATTGATCCGCTTGACGGCGTGCTCGGCAAGATCGGCCAGGCGACTCGCCCGGGACGCGTCGGTGGCCGCCACGACGCGCGCGATCGCCGCCAGGGCCCGGAACTCGTATCCGCCCAGCTCGCCTGTCGCGACGAACGTCTCGGCCCGATCGGGATCGGTGGCGGCCAGACCCCGGGCGATCTCCGAGCGTGCGTTGTACGTTCGATAGCCAGGGCTGGAGAAGCTCCGCAGAATACCTTCCGCCTCGTCAGGTGCGACGGAGCCGATCACCGTGGCCACCCGGACCAGCCCGTCCTGGCGGCCCTGCTCGTCAAGGGACCGCAGAGCCTGCACGGCTTTCCTGACCAATCCCGGCACCCGGTGCGGATGCTCGTCACTGATCTGCCGGGCTATCTCGGCGTAGACCAGAGCACGCCCCGTGGGCGGGTCCGCCGATTCCGCGAAGACGAGGGCTCGATCACTGTCCGCGCGAGCGAGGACCCGCCCAACTAGTCCGACTAACTGCACCTTCGGTTCCACGTGCTGGACCGGGGCTGCGGATCGATAGGCCGATTGGGCGAGCGACACGGCTCTGTCCCGGTCGGTGACGGCGAGAGACTCCGCGACCTCGACCAGGGCGCGTGCCCGCCAATAGTCGTCGGCGATCTCCGATGCCAACCGTGCGGCGGAGTCTATGTCGAGCATGACGTGGGCATTGATGCAACGGTACTGATACATACCTCGTGCCGATGGATTGGCCAGGCGACCGGCACTCGCCCACGCCTGATCCGCCAAAGCCCTGGCCCACGGCGGGTCCACTGACGCGAGAGCGGCGGCGAGGTCGGCCATACAGCTCGCGTCGCCGTCGGGCAGGAGCGCCCGCGCCGCGCGTTCGGCTGTCGCAGCGAGAGCCAAAGCCTGTTCGCGCAACGGTTTACGACTTCGGTGTCGGTGTCGGTACGGGTTGCGTACGAGTCCGAGCAGGTCAGTCGTGGCAGTGCCGCGTTGTTGGGGTAGTGGCAGGCCGTCGGCGCGCAGGCGGGTGTGCAGGTGGCGGTAGATCTCGCCGAGGCTGAGCAGGTCTCCGGCGTGCTCGCTGCCGTTCTCGAGGAGGTGCAGAAGTCTGCCGGTGAACGCGGTGTGCGGCTCCCCGTCGCGCACCAGGGCCAGGCTGTTGGGCGGGGCGGAGGTCAGGGTGTAGGTGCCGGTGATCTCCAGTTGGCCGAGCACCTCCTGCTCGGCCGCGGACAGGGTTGGGCCGATCGCTCGTCCGCTGTAGCAGCTGTCGATGATCACCACGCGGTTTGCCGCTGGGCTGTCCAGGAACGTGCCACGCACGGTCTCGAACCGCAGTGCGCTGTAGTCGGGGGCGCGCAGCCGGGTGTTGCGTAGACTCAGATACAGCTCGCCGGACCGCCCGAGGACGCCGTGCCCCGCGTAGTAGAACAGCAGCAGGTCCTCCGCCTCGCCAGCCGCCGCGTGCAGCAGATCTCCTACCTGCTCCACTCCCGCGCCGGTCGGGACGGTCACGCACTGCCGCTCGTCGAAGCCGCCTAGCGCCGGATCGGTGAGCACCCGCGCGAGATCGCTGAGGTTCGCCGCGACCTGTGGGATGTCCGGCAACGCGTCGTCGCCGTACGCCGGTGTGCCCAGCAGCACGATTCGGGAGCGCGCCGGATCCACCGGACGTATGCTCACGCCTCACCATCCCCTCCGGACCTGAAGTGCCCGCCAACCAGCATGACGGACTCGTCGGGCCGGTAGAAGCAGAAAAAGGGGTTTGGTTGTCGGTGGGCGGTGTACTGACGGAGCGTCAGGGCTAGGCTGCTAGTCGTGAATGCTGAATCACGCGACGGACCTTGGGCATCGATCATCGGCCAGCGATGGGAACCGCCTGTCATCGACACGGATGTGCCGCATCCGGTTCGCATGTGGGACTACATGATCGGCGGCAAGGACCACTACGTCTCCGACCGGATGGCGGTGGACTATCTGGCCACGCTCTGGCCCGATATCTTCCTGAGCGCCCGGGCCGCCGAGGCGTACGCGGAGCGGGCGGCCGCCTGGATCGCCGACGCGGAGCTGACGCAGTTCCTCCAGTTGGGCTGCGCGATCCCGCTCAAGACGCCGCTCGACGGCATCGTGCACGAGCGGCGGCCCGGTGCTCCGTACGTCTACGTCACGGACGATCCGATCACCGCGGCGCACGCGCGGGCCGTGCTGGTGGCGCGGGCACGTGGGCCGATGCACATCGAACTCGGCGAATTCCGCGATCCCGCCCCGATCCTGGACTCGCGCCGGCTGGGCGAGCTGCTCGACTTCTCGAGGCCCATGGGCGTGATGCTGATCGGGATGCTGGACTACACGCTGTCCGACAAGAGGGCGCGGCAGGCGGTGCTCGACATCATGGCGGCACTCGCACCGGGCAGCCTGGTAGTCACGCTCCACCACCTCGAGTTCCCGCCCGAGATCGGCGAGGCCGTGCTCGGCGCGATGGGCGAGAACCCGGCACAGTTCACGCCCCGCTCACAGGACGACGTGGCCGCCCTGTTCGAGGGCCTCGAGTTTCAGCCGCCCGGCCTCGTCCGCGCCACCGAATGGCGCCCCGACGGCCGCGGACCCGGCCACGACCTGGCCGAACGCTGCGACAAGCTGGGCGGAGTGCTCATCAAGCGCTGACCGCGCCGAACCAGCGGCCGCGGCACTCATACGGGAAAGCGTTGACCGCGCCGGACCACCAGTCGCGGCGCTCACACGGGAAGTCGTCACGAGTCGTCACCGGCTCGACGATGCAGAGAAAGCCAGACGCAGAGCCTACTCGCGCCACAGCGCGGGCAGGCTCTTTTTCGTGCCCAGCCATCCGGCCGATTCATAGGATGTATTGACGCGGTGCATTCGTGCTCTTACGCTCCACCGCAGGCAACCGGCGTCAGCTGTCGGAGTCCGCTGCCCATACATAGGAACTCTGGCTCACTCAGTCCTCGGATCTGCAACGAAGCGCCCGAAAGGCATGAGCATGCGTATACCCATCTCAGTGAGCCGAGTCGTGCTCACGCTCGCCCTGTGCGCGCCGGTCGCGGCGTTGCAAGGGGCCACCGCTACGGAGGCCACGGCCGCGACGACGACTACCGCGTGGTCCAACGGCGGGTTCTCCGTTGACACCGCGAACGTCGTGCGGGAGGCGGATGTCGTCCTCGGCGGTGCGAACACGTCCGCGTCGCAGTCGATGCCGCTGGGCAACGGTACGCTCGGCGCCGCGGTGTGGGCGGCGAACGGCTTCACTGCCCAGCTCAACCGCGCGGACACGCTGCCGGGGCGCAAGTCGCCGGGTTGGCTGGAGATCCCGGGACTGTCGCAGATCACGAGCGCGTCGGACTTCCACGCCGTGCTCGACCCGTATGACGCGGTGCTGACGGAGACCGGCGGCGGGATGACCGCGACGATCTACGTGCCCGCGAACAAGGACGAACTCGTGGTCGACGTCACCGGCGCGAGCCCGACCAGCACGCAGACCGCGACCGTGAACCTGTGGTCCGGGCGCACCCCGACCGCCGCGACGTCCGGGCAGATCGCCACGCTTGCCGAGACGTGGGTGGACAACACCGCGACCACCGGCTCCGGTCAGACCTTCGGCTCACTGGCCGCGCTGACCGCGGGCGGGACGAACGTGACCGCGTCGGTCGTGAACTCGGAGACCGTGAAGGTCACCTTCAACCCGAACGCCGACGGCAGCTTCCGCGTCATCGTCGGCGCCCCGCACTGGGCCGGTGGCAACGCGGCAACGACGGCGTCCGCGCTGATCGGCACTGACGCCACCGTCGCGTCCGCCACGTTGGAGTCCGCGCATCTCACCTGGTGGCAGGCCTATTGGGCACACGTCGGGCTGATCAAGCTGTCCTCGACCGACGGCACCGCGAACTACATGGAGAAGCTCAGGACGCTCTATTACTACGGAGAGGCCGCCGAGTCGCGCGGTTCGCTGCCCGGTTCGCAGGCGGGCTTGGCGGACCTGTTCAACTGGGACCAGGACCATCAGGACTGGTATCCGGCCGGGTACTGGTTCTGGAACCTGCGCGGACAGATCGCCGCGAACCTCGGCGCAGGTGAGTCGTCGTTGAACGCGCCGGTATTCAACCTCTACACCTCTAACCTCGCGAACCTCGAGGCGTGGACGAAGACGTACATGGGCGGACGCGCGGGCATCTGCGTACCAGAGACGATGCGCTTCAACGGCAACGGTTTCCAGAATGACTCGGCCCCGTTCAGCGACCCTTCCTGCGACCAGTCCGTGACGACCTGGAACGGCGAGACGGTGTCTACGGGTGCTGAGATCGGTCTGTGGGTCTGGCAGCAGTACCTCGACACCGGCAGCACGTCGTTCCTGCAGACGAACTACCCGCTGATGGAGCAGGCCGCCGAGTTCCTGCTCGCCTACACGACCGTCGGCAGCGACGGCCTGCGCCACGCGATCGCCAACGCGCACGAGAACCAGTGGGACGTCCAGGACCCGGTCAACATGATCGACGCGATGAAGGCATTGTTCCCCGCCACCATAGCCGCCGCACAAACCCTCGGGACCGACTCGTCGCTCGTCTCGCAACTGCAGACGGCCGAGACGCAGATCCCCGACTATCCACGCACCGACGGCGCCACGCACTCGCAACTGCTGACGGCTTCGTCCGACGCTGGCGGGACCGACGTACTCGGTCAGTCCTCGCAGCCGACCGCAACCGTGCACAACTCGGAGAACGACGACCTCGAAGCCGTCTGGCCCTACAACCTGATCGGCGACACGTCGTCGCTGTTCACGCTCGCCCAGCGCACGTACGCCGATCGGGTGAACGTCATCTCGGAGGACTGGAGCTTCGACGCCGTAGACGCCGCCCGCCTGCAGCTTCCCGCGCAGGTCGCCTCGGATCTGACCGCGATCACCGAGAAGTACCAGAAGTACGTGGACGGCATGGCCGACTGGGGCACCGGCGACGAACCGTACATCGAGCAGTCCGCCAACGTCGCCCTCACGCTCAACGAATCCCTCGTCCAGGACTACGACGGCATCCTGCGCATCGCCCCCGCCCTCCCCTCCGGTTGGGACGCCGACGGTACGCAGTACATCCAGGGCAACGACACCGTCTCGGTCCAGGTGCACGGCGGCGTCATCGGCACGGTCGGCATCAACGCCGGGTCCAGCAGCACGCTTACGGTGCGCAACCCCTGGCCGGGCAAGAGCGTCGAGGTGGTCGACGGCGGCAACAAGTCCACCGTCATCGTCTCGCCCACCACGGCCAGCCAGTTCACCATCCCCACCACCGCCGGGCACTCCTACCTCGTACAGCAGGTCGCAGCCCCCGTATCCGGCATGACCTTCGCCGCCGTCACCGGCGCCCCGGCCACCGGCGCCAGCCACCTCGGCAGCGTCCAGATCGGCATCGACGGGCCGACCGGCGAGATCACCGGCTACGACGGCCTGTGCGTCGACGACACAGGCGCCAGCACCAGCAACGGCAGCGCCATCATCGTCTACACCTGCTCCGGCTCGGCGAACCAGCAGTGGACCGTCGAACCCGACGGCACGCTGAAGACCGAGAGCAAGTGCATGGATATCACCGGCGGCAGCACCGCCAACGGCACCAAGATCGAGCTCTACACGTGCAGCGCCAGCGCCAATCAGATCTGGCAGGCCCAGTCCAACGGCGAACTTCTCAACCCGTCCTCCGGCAAGTGCCTGGACGACTCCGGCGCGGGAGGCTCCGGCACCCAACTCATCCTCTACACCTGCAGCGATGCCGCCAATCAGCAGTGGAAGCTGCCGTAGCGGCAACGGAGTTCTGAGGGCTTCCGGCGGCCTGGGACCTGCGTCACGCGGGGTCTCAGGCCGCCGGCGCTACGAGCCGGCGGTGCGCGGGGCGAGGACGGCGACGGGGTGCTTCAGCGCGCGGCGTCTCTTGGCGTAGACGATCACTCCGGCGACCACGTCGATAGCGGTGCACATCACACCCACGGCGACGAGCCCGCTGTTCCCCTCAGCGGTCTGCATCTGCTGCATCTCCAAGTACGTGTAGTTCGTGCTGCCGCCCTCCGTGGTGATCTGGCAGATGTCGCCCGGACTCATCACCTGACCGGAGCACAGCGGCGCGGCGTTGGGGTCGGGAGGCGGGCTGACCGCGGCAGTGACGAGGGCGATGGGTCCCAGGCCGAACATCAAGAGCAGCACCACGGCCGCCATACCCATCGTCAGCCGTCGCCCGATCGACGGAGTCACCCGGACGCGCAGGTACTGATCGCCCTGTGCCGTGCGGATTTTGACGACGCCGCCGGTCTGAACCGGTGGAAGGGACGCTCGGACCGTGCCCGTGGGCAGCGGTATGGTCACCGCGGCGCCCGCGGACGCCTGTTCCCGGGAGAGTTTGAGTCTTTTGACCTGCTGCGGCATGTGCGAACTCCTGGTCGCGCTGGAACGTACCGATGGGAGGCTGCGCACGGCCATGGTGCTCGGCGGACGCGGCGCACAACGGGAAGTCCGGAAAGCGGCGGAATTCGGCGAACAGCGACGGCAGAAAGTTCAGGCAGTCGCGTCCGCGTCGGGCGTGGCCGGAGCGGGGCCTACAGCCTGGATCCGAGACCGGACGCGCTCCGCCTCCGCGCGCATGCCGAGACGCTCATAGATCGCCAGCGCCCCGTCCAGATGTGCCGCACCCCTGACATCGTCCCCGGTGGCGAAGTAGTGGTCTGCGATGCCTTCGAGGGAGACGGCTTCGTCGTCGGGCTTGTGGAGTTCGCGGTTCATGGCCAAGGCCTGCGTATAGAGGTCGAGGGCGCGCGGCCTGCGGTCGGTGGCTGCGAAGACGGCGGCGTAGTAGTTGAGCGTGAAGGCCTCGTTGCCGCGGGCACCGAGTGCGCGGTGGATCTCCAGGGCGCGGGCAAGGGCGTCCTCCGCGGCCGCGTAGTCCCCGCCCGCGTGCCGTACGCGCCCCAAGCCCATGAGCGCATTCGCCTCGCCACTGCGCTGGCCGAGTTCGCGCTCGATCTCCAACGCCTGCGTGAAAGCGTCGCCCGCCGCAGGATGGTCACCGGTATAGAGCCGCACCAGGCCCAGGTGAATCAGTGCGGTTGCTTCGCCGCCACGTTGGCCGAGCCCGCGGAAGACGCCGAGAGCCTGCGTGAACGCGCCGATCGCGGCAGGATGATCGCCCACGGTGTGCCACACGTACCCCAGGAAGACCAGGACGTCGGCTTCACCTACCCGATTGCCGATCTCGCGGTGGATCTCCAGCGCGTCGGCGAGGTCCGTCTCGGCCCCGCGGTAGTCGCCGGTCACGTACCGCATGTTTCCCAGCATGTTCAGGGCATTGGCCTCGCCGACCCGGCTGCCGAGCCCGCGGTAGCGCCCCAGCGCACGGGAGAGGACGTCCTCGGCTCCGGGATAGTCCCCCGTCATCTGCCGGACGCGGCCGAGTTGGATCAGAGCCATGGCCTCGCCGGAGCGGTCGCCGAGCTCGCTGCAAATATCGAGACTCTGAACAGCAAGCGTCTCGGACTCGGCGAAGTCCCCGGTCATATAGCGAACGCGCCCCAGATCGTGCAGCGCCCGAGCCTCACCGCGCCGATTGCCAGTCTCGCGGTAGATGTCCAGAGCCTGCTTCAGCTCATCCGCGGCGGCCGGATATCCCCCGGTTTGCGTCAGCACGCGCCCGAGGCCGTACCGAGCATCGGCAACACCGTGCGGATCGCCAATCTCGCGGAAGACGTGCAGGGCCAGGCGCAGCGCTTCTTCGGCCTCGGGATAGTCCGCCGTCATGATCCGAACGCCGCCGCCGAGGCTGACCAGGCTCACCGCCTCGCCGTGCCGCTCGCCGATCTCACGGTAGATACTCAATGCACTGCTATGCGCCTGAGAAGCCGCGAAACTGTCGTCGATGAGCTCGTATACGCGTCCCAGGTCGGTCAGCGCATTGGCGTGGTCGGCAGGCTGCCCGTGGTGCGCGGCGGTCTCGGCGGCCGCTTCCTGGATTTCGAGGGCTCGGGTCCACGAACCGTCGGCCTCGAGTACGTCCGCCAACGCTGCGGCCAGGGCGATCGTGTGCTCGTGCAGACCATCGGCGTGGGCACGTCCGAACGCTGCATCCAGAGTCGCATGCTCCGCACGCAGCCAGGCTCGGGCAGCGCTGGGCTCCGTGAACACAGGTACGCAGGCAGGCACCGAACCGGCCGGAACTAGCCGTGGCCGCCGCGCCACGAGCAGGGAGGCGCGCTGACCTGTGTACGCGTAGTAGCGCAGCAGCCGATCGACGGCGCCCGCACGCTCCTGCTCAGAGTCCTCACGAGCCAGGCTGTGGGCATAGGCGCGGACCAGGTCGTGAACACGGTAGCGGCCCGGAGCCACGGCGCTGAGCAGACTCTGATCAGCGAGCCGCTGCACGAGCACGTCGGCCGCGTTCAGGTCGCAGTCAAGCAGCGCGGCCGCAGCGTAGGCGTCGATCTCGGACCCCGGCAGCAGTGCCAGGTAGCGGAACAGTGACCGCTCCGCGTCTCCCAGACTCCGATATGAGAGATCGAACACCGCGGAGAGGCTGCGAACCTCGTCCGTATACCCGGCCAGCTCATCCCCGGGACGACGTGCAGCAAGCCGGTCGATCAGCCGCTCCAACGTCCACGCCTTGCCGCCCGTGCGCAGCAGCGCCCCCGCGATCACCAGAGCGAGCGGAACATATCCGCACAACGTGGCGACGCGCGCCCATCCGGCGTCCTCGTCCTCAACGCCATCGGAACCGACGTGGGCGGCCAGCTTCAGCAGCGCGACCGCCTCCCCCGGCGAGAGCACGTCGAGCGACACGGGCACCGCGTCGTCCAGGGCCTTCAGCCGCCGACGACTCGTGATCAGCACCAGGCAACCCGACGTCGCAGGAAGCAGCGGCCGCACCTGAGCCTCGTCGACCGCGTTGTCCAGCACTACCAGCGTGCGCGTACCCGCGAGCCGTTCCCGGTAGAGCCCTGCGCGCGCATCGGTGTCGGCGGGTATCCGGTCGGGCGCCACCCCCGAGGCACCGAGCAGCACGGCCAGCGCGTCGCCCGGATCACGCGGCGCAGCGTCCTGAGTAAATCCTCGGAGATCAAGAAACAGCTGCCCATCCGGGAAATACTCAACCACCTGGTGTGCGACGTGGACGGCCAAGGCGGTCTTGCCGATCCCACCCATCCCGTCGATCGCCCAGATCACCACCGTCCCCGGCGTGCCACCGACCGGGCTGCCCCCAACCGTGTCCAGCAGCCGCGCCAACTCCCGTTCGCGCCCCGTGAACAACGCGGTGCGCGCCGGCAGCTGCCTCGGCACCCGGTCCGTTTCCGCGCCCCCGCCACCCGAGCGTGACGCGACGGCCTGATCCGTACGCCGCCGCCCGCTCCCCCGCAGACTCTCCTCAAGCCGATCACGCGCCCCGGCCAGCGCCCGCAGCTCTGCCGGACTGGCGCCAAGTACCCCCAACAGCGCGTCGAACCGGTCCGTCGGCGGCAACGTGCGCGCAGTGAAGTACTCCGCGATCGCACTCAACGACCACCCCGTACGCCCCGCCAACTCGCGATACGTCAGCGGCGTGTCACGATTCGCCCGAGCATGCCGCCGCCGCAGCGCACGAAGCAGCTGCGCCAAATCCTCAAGCGACTGCACCCGCGCCGCACCCTCCACCAGCTCGGCGGAAGGTTGTGCGGGCTGCTGCGTGCCGGATCCCATCGACTCGACCCTCTCGAGCATCTCAGCCTTCGACCGCACCCGCCTGCCCTAGGCCCGTAGCCTACCCGCGCGCGGAGGTACGCAGACCGGCCCGCGACGGGCCGTCAGCGAGTGGCAGCGGACCGGCCGCTCGCGCTGAAGGTGGTGGGTGCGACGGCCGTCCGCATGATGTCGCCGCTCAGCGGCCGGGGACGGCCAGGTCGCCTTCGACGTACTGGGCGCGGCCGTCAGCGAACGACCAGTCCTCGGGGCCGTTCTCGTAGTAGCTGACGAACAGGTCCGTCCCCGCGACGCCGGCCGCGCCGAGCCGCTCGGCCAGGGACTGGTACAGCCGCTGCTTGACCTGCGTGCTCCGGCCGCGCTGCGTGAAGATGTGCACGATCACCGCGCCGTCGGTGCGCTCAAAGCCCAGCCCGGCGTCCAGCGCGACGATCTCGTCCGGGTCGTGCTGCGTGACGATCTGGAACCGGTCGCGCTCGGGGATCTCGAGCACCTCGATCAGCGAGCGCTGCACGGCGTCCGCGACGGCTCGCACCTGCTCCGAGCTGCGGCCGCGGATCATGTCGATGCGTACCAGGGGCATGGGAACTCCTCGTGGTGGCGGGGTCGGAATGAGGGACTTGCACGCAGCACGACGAGCAGGACGAGCAGGACGGCGTCTCGCTCCTGCTGGACGACCAGCTCTGCTTCGCGCTGTACGCGGCATCGCGAGCCGTCACCCAGCGCTACCGGCCGATCCTGGAGGAGCTGAGCCTGACCTATCCCCAGTACCTGGTCATGCTCGTGCTCTGGGAACACGGCACCGTCCCGGTCAAGGACATCGGCACCGCCCTCCAGCTCGACTACGGAACCCTCACCCCGCTCATCAAGCGACTCGAGGCGAACGGCCTCCTGCACCGAGAACGATCGGCCGAGGACGAGCGCACCGTCCAGGTCAGCCTCACTCAGCAAGGCGACGAACTGCGCAAACGCGCCGCCCAGGTGCCCCCCGCCATCATCGACGCGATGGGCCTGACCCCGCAGCAATTCAACGAGGCGAAGCATCTGCTGCGACTGGTGGCGAACAACGTCTCAAGCGTGTAGGGACGCGAATAGCCGTAGGTACTACGTGCCGGGTGCGAGGGCGCCGAAAGCCCGATCCAGCAGCGCTTCGAGGTCTGACTTCCCGTCCGAGGCCGTCCAGTGGTCCAAGGCGATGTTCAGGCAGTCCAACGCCGCCGCCGCACGCACGTTCGCCTCCAGAGCATCAGCGCCTTGACCATCGAGGCCCGACCGGTCGGCCAGCGCGCGTCCGAGCGCGACTTGCCATCCCTGCTGCTTCTCCAACCGGCGCGCGCACAGGGCCGGGGTCTCGCGCACCAGGCGGGTGACGGCGAGGGCCTCGGCCGGTTCGTGCCGGTACTGCCCGATCGCGACATCCAATGCCCGACGCAGCGCCGTCCAGTCGTCCTCGCCGGACGGACGCTCACGCAACGCATCAGCGACCGTCTCGCCCTGCGCGTCGAGTGCGTAGAGGACGGCGTCCTCCTTGGTCCCGAAGTAGCGCAGGAACGTGCTGCGCGAGACCTCCGCCGCATTCGCGAGATCGGTGACGGTCACGTTCTCGAAGCCCTCACGGCGGAACATCTCGAACGCCACTTCGGCCAACTGCGAGCGCACCGCCGCACGAGCGATGTCCCGGGTGTTCGCACGTCCACTGGCCACCTCACGATCCTACCTTCGCTCCGTGCCGAATTGCAGTTTCAACACTCAGTACCTAGTATGACACTCAGTTCCACAAACGAAACCTGTACCATCGGCAAGGAGCAGCCCTCATGACTCGCACCCTCGGGTTGATCGGCAGCGGCAACATCGGCACCGCGATCGCGCGCCTGGCCGTGGCCGCCGGTTACGACGTCGTCCTCAGCAACTCCCGCGGCCCCGAGACCCTCGCCGACCTGGTAGCCGAACTCGGCGAGCACGCACGCGCGGCCACCCCCGCCGAGGCCGCGCGAGCCGGAGACCTGGTCGTCGCGACCATCCCGCTGGCCGCCTACCCGCAGCTACCTGCCGACGCCCTCGCTGGGAAGACCGTGATCGACACGATGAACTACTACCCGGACCGCGACGGCGAGATCGCCGAGCTGACCGGGGACACCGCCACGTCCAGCGAACTCGTGCAACGCCACCTCACGCAGTCCAGCGTCGTGAAGGCGTTCAACAACATCGACTTCGTGCGCCTGCTCGCCCTCGCCCGCCCCGCAGGCGCCCCCGACCGCAGTGCCCTGCCGATCGCGGGCAACGACCCCCACGCCACCGAGCAGGCCGCGCAACTCCTCGACGCCCTCGGCTACGACGCCGTGCCCTACGGCAAGCTCGCCGACTCCCGCCGCAGCCAGCCCGGCACCCCGGTCTACGTCCAGCCCTACATGCCCGCGCGACCCGAGAATCTGCCGCAGGACCAGCTGCAGAGCTGGTTCCTAGAGACCCCCGGCACCTCCGTCCCCGCCAACCAGGTCAACGAACTGATCAACCAGGCCTGAGTAAGGGGCAAGAACGAGAGCTCACCGAGAAGCTAGGCTGCGAGCACCTGGTCGACGGCGTATCGCGCATAGTTCGCGAGCGCCGGGTTGGTCTCCTTGAAGTCCCGCAGATAGCCCAGAGCCTGAGACAGCACGCGCCCCCGTCCGCGCAGCCACGCCGCGTCGTCCACGTCGAGCGCCGCACGGAACTCGTCGCGAGCGTTCGCAGGCAGCAGATACCACGCGGGGAACAGATCGCACGCCGGATCACCGAGACCGCACGTCTCGAAGTCGATCACCGCGGCCAGCCGACCGTCCGCCGACACGAGCAGGTTGTTCGGCTTCAAGTCCGAGTGCACCCACACCTCACGCCCGTCGTACGGCGCCGCGAGCGACTCCTCCCACGACGCCAACGCCGCGCGAGTGTCGATCAAGCCGTCCAACTCACCGATCACCTTACGCGTCCCCGAATCCATCGAGTCCATCGAAGCCCGCGTCCGACGCTCACCCGGATACGCCGGCGCCCGATCCGGCAGATCGATCCGCCGAAACGCATGGACGAACGCCGCAAGGTCCCTCGCCAACCGAAGCGGGTCAACGAGCGCGCCGGGCGAAGGCGTCGTACCGCTGAGCCACCGATGGACGGACCACTCACCCGGGAACGCGGGCGTAGGCGAGCCGATCCCCTCGACAACAGGAATGGCCACCGGCAGAAACGACGCAAGCGCCGTCAGCTTCGCCTCCTCCCGTCGCACTTCGTCGGTACTCGAAGGCCGCCGCGGCAACCGCACGGACAGGTCCTCACCAAGCCGGTAGACCGCATTCACCAACCCGTTCGACTCCACCGGCTCCACCGCCAACCCAGCCCACTGCGGGAACTGCGCAGCCACCAACTCGCGCACAAGCGGTACACCGATATCGACCTGGCCGGCGTAGACCTCACGGGAACTCACAAGCCCATCCGACCCGCCAGACCCGCCCACCGTCAACCGAGTTAACCCGCCCCGGGGTTCTGGACGACGGCTTGGACATGCTGGTATCGGCTTAGGTATGCCGTGTTGATCGTGTTCTGCCAGTCGGCCTTCAGGCTGCGGGCGCGTGTCGCGGTCAGGCGGCGTTTTGGCGCCGTCGGCCCATCCCCACGCGTCGATCCTCCCGGCGCGCGCCGTTTCGCCCGGCGCAGAGTGATCAGCGCTGTTGTCCGTGGGGTGGGCGGAGTCCGTCCGGATCGTCGGTCGCGCGGTCGTGGAGGTCGCGGGCGTGCCGGATGTCGTCGCGGTGTGCAACGGCCCATTCGTGCAGCGCGGTAATCGGTTCGAGCAGGGTGCGGCCGAGTTCGGTGAGTTCGTAGTCGACGCGTGGTGGCACGCTCGGGTAGACGGTGCGGGTGACCAGGCCGTCGCGTTCCAGTGCGCGCAGGGTGAGGGTCAGCATGCGCTGGCTGATTCCCTCGATCTCGCGGTGCAGTTCGTTGAACCGGCGCACGCCAGGCCCGAGGCGGATCACGATCAGCGTGCTCCACTTGTCGCCGACCCGGTCGAGCACCTCGCGGATCGGGCAGTCCGGGGCCGTGGTCCCGGGGTTAGGCACATCGGTGTGCGTGACTGACATGAAAGTGCCTCCTTACATCTCTCTCCATAGTCACCGATCATGGGGTTACGCACAAGAGGTAACTATGGAGAGAGGCCCCACCATGTCCGCCGAGAACAAGAAGATCGTCGCCCACTTCTACGACCAGCTGTTCAGCCACGGCAACCTCGACGTGATCGACGAGCACGTCGGGAGCTACACCAACCACAACCCGCAGGGCGTGGACGGAGCCGACGGGCTCAAGCGCTTCATCACGTACTTCCGCAGCACCTTTCCGAACCTGCAGAAGACCACGCACCGCATCCTGGCCGAGGACGACCTGGTGCTGCTGCACAGCGAGTCCGCCCCTGAACCCGGCGCCACCGCGAGCGTCGTCGTCGACATCTTCCGGGTCCAGGACGGCAAGATCGTCGAGCACTGGGACGTCATCCAGCCGGTCCCGGACACCACCGTCGGCGGCCACGACCTGTTCACCACACTGAGCGAGCCGTCCGTGAACGCGCCCGACCCGAACGCGGACGCCGCGCAGAGCAGGAAGATCGTGGAGGCGGTGTTCCATGCGCTGGCCGTCGAGAAGGACCCGACCGTCTTCGAGCGGTACGCCGTCGAGTCGTTCTACGAGCACAACCCGCAGCACCCCGACGGCGTCGCGGCCGCGACCGAGCTGTTCACCGGCCTGTTCGCCGCACACCCGCAGGCCAGCTTCGACGTCAAGCGGGTCATCGCCGAGGGCGACTACGTCGCGGTCCACCACCACCTCAAGCTCAACCCACAGCACCTCGGCTTCGCGTGCATCGAGTTCTTCCGCATCCGCGACGGCAAGATCGTCGAGCACTGGGACGCCGTCCAGGAAGTCCCGGCCGAATCCGCCAACGACAACACCATGTTCTAACCGGCTCTCCCCGCAGGCAGCCGACGCGGCCGGGCCACGCCGAGACCGGGGCGGGCGGGTGGGTAACGCACCGCCAGCAAACCCACGGACACCGGACACAGACCGCCGGCCCCCAGCCCGAGCAAACGCAAAGCCCCCTGCCGCGGAACCGGCAGGGGGCTTACATGCAGTGGGCGATACTGGGATCGAACCAGTGACCTCTTCGGTGTGAACGAAGCGCTCTCCCGCTGAGCTAATCGCCCTCGTGGGGAGAACAATATCATCTCCGGGGGGCCGTCCATGCCAGCGCGTGACGGCGGGTCAGGCCGTTGCGGGGACGTTGCGGGGCCGTGCGGAGCCGTTGCGGGGACGTGGCGGGTGATGCGCGGGCGGGCAACTGCGGCAGACTGTACTCATGCCTGAACTTCTGCCCTCCCCCACATTCCGCATTCCGGGCCTGGTCGTGGCCGAGCGGACGTTTTCGGTGCCGTTGGATCACGGGGTGCCGGACGGCGAGCGGATCTCGGTGTTCGCGCGGGAGGTGCGGGCGCCGGGTGGGGAGCGGCGGCCTTGGCTGGTGTTTCTGCAGGGCGGGCCGGGGTTCGGGTCGCCGCGGCCTACGGGGTCGTTCGGGTCGGGGTCGGTGGGCGGCTGGGTGGGGCGGGCCGTGCAGGACTTCCGGGTGCTGCTGCTGGACCAGCGGGGGACGGCGCGGTCCACGCCGGTTAATCGGCAGACGCTGCCTGCGCGGGGGGACGCGGCGGCGCAGGCTGATTATCTGACGCACTTCCGGGCGGACTCGATCGTGCGGGACTGCGAGCTGATCCGGCAGGAGTTGGCCGGGGACGAGCCGTGGACGGTGCTGGGGCAGAGCTTCGGCGGGTTCTGCGCGACGACGTACCTGTCCATCGCGCCGGAGGGGCTGCGGCGGGTGTTGATCTGCGGTGGGCTGCCCTCGCTGGATGCGCACGCGGACGACGTGTATCGGGCCGCCTATCCGCGGATGGTGCGCAAGAGTGAGACGTACTACGAGCGGTATCCGGAGGACGTCGCTCACGTGCGCTCGATCGCGGCGTATCTGACCGAGCACGAGGTGACGCTGTCAAGCGGGATGCTGCTGACGGCTGAGGCGTTCCAGTCGCTCGGGATCATGCTGGGGATGAGCGACGGGTACGAGCGGCTGCATTATCTGTTGGAGGGTGCGCTGCTGCAGGTGGGAAGCGGGACGGGAGCGGGCGGCGGCTCGACGGCGCTGTCTGACGCGTTCCTTGAGGACGTGCAGAGCGAGCTGAGCTTCGCCGGGCATCCGATCTACGCGCTGCTGCATGAGCCGTGCTACGCGCAGGGTGGCAAGCCGACGGGCTGGTCGGCGGAACGGGTGCGTGGCGAGTTTCCGGAGTTCTCGGCGGCGCGGGCCACGTCGGGGTCGGGGGACTCTCCACTGCTGTTCACGGGCGAGACCATCCATCCGTGGCACTTCCGCACCGATCCGTCGCTGCGGCCGCTGCGCTCGGTGGCGGATCTGCTGGCCGAGCGCACGGATTGGCCGCGGCTGTACGACGCCGACGTGCTCGCCTCGAACAGCGTGCCGGTGGCGGCGGTCGTGTACGCGGAGGACCTGTACGTGGACGCCGACCATTCGTCGCGGACGGCGTCCCGCATCAGAGGGCTACGCCGCTGGATCACGAACGAGTACGAGCACGACGGGCTGCGGTCCAGCGGGGACGCGGTGTTCGAGCGGTTGTGGAAGATGGCGGACGGGGAGGTCTAGGGGCTCAGCGGAACGGGGTCACTCCGCTTCGGGGGCGGGGGTGGGGGCGGGCGCTGCCTCCGCAGGCCTCTGGATCGAGCGGAGCAGGACCTCGGAGACGTCGGTCACGCGGACGTTCTCCGCGGCCTTGCCCTCCTGCTTGCGCGTGTTGACGCCGTCGGTGAGCATGACGATGCAGTAGGGGCACGCGGCGGTGACGAGGTCGGGCTCGGTGCCCAGGGCCTCGTCAGTCCTGGTCTCGTTGATGCGGGAGCCGATGGTCTCCTCCATCCACATGCGGGCACCGCCGGCGCCGCAGCAGAAGGAGCGTTCCTTGTTCCTCGGCATCTCGGTGAGGCGGACGCCGGGGATGCTGCCGAGGATCTCGCGCGGGGGGCTGAAGACGCGGTTGTGGCGGCCGAGATAGCAGGGGTCGTGGTAGGTGACCGCCACGTCGACGTCGGTGACGGGGCGGAGTTTGCCCTCGGCCACCAGCTTGGCGAGCAGTTCGGTGTGGTGGACGACCTCGTAGTCGCCGCCGAACTGGGGGTATTCGTTGGAGAGGGTGTTGAAGCAGTGCGCGCAGGTGACGACGATCTTGCGGGCGCCGACCTCGTTGAGGGTCTCGACGTTCTGCTTGGCGAGTTCCTGGAAGAGCAGTTCCTGGCCTAGCCGCCGGGCCGCGTCGCCGGTGCAGGTTTCGCCGCTGCCGAGGATCATGAACTCGACGCCCGCCTCGTGCAGGAGCTCGGCGACGGAGCGGCTGGTCTTCTTGGCGTTGTCGTCGAGGGAGCCCGCGCAGCCGACCCAGAAGAGGTACTCGACGTCGTCGGGGAGGCTTTCCTCGCCGTTGTCGCCGAAGACTCGGACCTCGAACGGCAGGCCCTGGGTCCATTCGAGGCGAGCCTTGTTGCCGCGGCCCCAGGGGTCGCCCTTGCGTTCGAGGTTGCGGAGCATGCCCTGGGCCTCGTGCGGGAATTCGGACTCGATCATGACCTGGTAGCGGCGCATGTCGACGATGTGGTCGACGTGTTCGATGTCGACCGGGCATTGTTCGACGCAGGCGCCGCAGGTGACGCAGGACCACAGGACGTCCGGGTCGATGACGCCGCCGTCCGCGACGGGGCCGACGAGTGCCCGCTCCCCCTCGGCGCGGTCGGCCTCGGACAGGGCGGCGCGGGCGCCGTCGGAGTCGGCGAGCAGGTAGGGGGCCTTGGCGAGGGCGTGGTCGCGCAGGCCCATGATCAGCAGCTTGGGGCTGAGCGGCTTGCCGGTGTTCCAGGCGGGGCACTGCGACTGGCAGCGTCCGCATTCGGTGCACGTCGCGAAGTCGAGCAGGCCCTTCCAGGTGAAGTCCTCGATGGCGCCGCGGCCGATCTTGTCGTCCTCGCCGGGGTCCTCGAAGTCGACCTCCTTCCCGGCCGAGTAGACCGGCAGCAGCGGGCCGAGGGCGCGCGGGCGGCGGGAGAAGGCGATGTTGAAGGGGGCGAGGAAGATGTGCAGGTGCTTGGAGTTCACGACGAGGACGAGGAACCCGAGCACGACGCCGAGCGAGCCGAGGATGCCGACGGTTTCGAGGACGTCGTTGGCGGTGTGGCCGAGCGGGTGCAGGATCTTGGCGGCGATCTCGGAGGCGAAGGCGCCGTGCCGGTACGGGAAGTAGCCCGTGTTGATCTGCGCGCCGCGGTAGAGCAGCAGCGTCCACATCACATTGAAGATCATGAACAGCACGAGCCACGCGGCGCCGAGGTGCGAGCCGGAGAAGCGGGAGGAGCGGCCGAGGCGTTCCGGCGACTGGCGGATCCGGAGGGCGGCGAAGACGACGAGGCCGCAGAGCACGGCGACGATGAAGAGGTCTTCGAGGAAGCCGAGCCAGGTGTCCGTGCCGATCAGCGGGATGTGGAAGTCCCGCTGGAACAGCGCGCCGTAGCCTTCGAGGATCGTCGCGCCGAGGATGAGGAAGCCCCAGAAGACGGCGGCGTGCGCGGCGCCCGCGACGGTCCACTTCAGCAGTTTGCGTTGCGCGAGGACTTCGCTGAGCACGGCCCACGCGCGGGCCGGGACGTCCTTGGTGCGGTCCGGATCGACCGGCTGGCCGATGCGTCCGACGCGGTAGAGGAACAACAGGCGGCGGCCGGCGAGACCGAGCGCTACCGCGGTCATCGCCAGACCGATCAGGAGTCGTACGAGCAACTTAGGCCTCCGCGGGTTCGGGGGTGGGGTGCGTGGCGGATGTCAGGGCCGCGCGGGCGGCCAGTTCGTCGAGGAGGGCGGGCAGCACCGCGTGCAGGTCGCCGACGATGCCGAAGTCGGCTTCGCGGAAGATCGGGGCGTGCGGATCGCTGTCGATGGCGACGACGGTGCGCGCGCCGCGGATGGCGGAGCGGTGCCGTACGGATCCGGACACGCCGCCCGCGAGGTAGAGCCGCGGGTGGATCTGGGCGCCGGGCAGGCTGATCCGGGCGTGGTGCGGGCACCAGCCGAGTTCGCCCGCGGTGTGCGTGCCGCCGAGGCAGCCGCCGAGCGCGTAGGCGACTCGGGCCAGCAGGCTGAATCCCTCGGCCGAGCCGACGCCGCGTCCTCCGGCGACCACCACGTCGGCCTCGCTGAGCAGCAGTTCGCGGGCCGGTTCGTGCACGCGCGGGCGGACGGTGATCACGGAGGTGGGAGTGTGGATCTCGCTTCTCACGCGGTCGGAGAGGGCGATCAGGTGATCATCTCTGAGTATGAGGTCTGTGACGTCTGTGATGATCGCGGATTCGAGGCGGACGGCCAGCCTCGCGGATATTCGATCATTCTCGGGCGAGGAGGTGATCAGAATCGCGACGGGATGGTGGTCGCGCGCGATCTCGGTCAATTCCTCGACGGCGCGGCAATGATCGCAGCGCACGAGGACGGGCGTGCCGACGCGGCGCGCGAGCGCGAGAAGTTCGCGCGTGGCCTGGGCGATCGCGTCATCGTCGTCGGTCTCGTCCGCGAGGACCAGGATCGGGTCCGCGAGGGGCATGGGCGGAAACATGTCCGTCCTGCGGGTCCGTCAAACGCGACTCTTGACCAATGTTTTCCCACGCGTTTCAGACGAGTCGGCGTTCGGCGAGGAAGTCCACGAGTTTCACGACGGCGGCGCGCGGATCGTCGTCGGCGTTGATGATCGTGTTCGGATTCGAGGGGAGATCCGCCACGGAGATCGCGGCCGGCGATACGTGGTGAATTCGGGTACTGATCAACTTCTGGCGGGCCTCGGCGATCGCGGGGAACGCCGGGACGCCCGGCGCGGCGGCGTCCGCGGGGACGGCGATCACCGGGCCCTCGACCCGGGCGGCGACCATGTCGGGGATCATCGACAGGTTGGGCCGCTCCGAGGTGGCGCCGCAGACGATCATGTCGTAGCCCAGGTCGGCCGCGACCTCGGCGTACACGCGGGAGAGGGTGAGCGCGTCGTACGGCGAGATGCGCTTGTCGAGCACGTGGACGGCGTCGTCCGCGCCGAGGGCCAGGGCGTACCGCAGCGCGTGGACGCAGCCCGCCGAGCCCGCGGCGAGCAAGGTGACCTGCACGTCCATCCGACGCCTGGCCACCCGCAGCGCGTGCTCGACGGCGCGGGCGTCGGCGTCCTCGAGTTCGGCTCCCGGCTTGATCAGGACAATGATCCGCATGCTCGGCCGCTCCGTCCGCTCCGTTGCGGGACACGAGGTCTGATTCAGGCCGGGAGTGTAGTCACGAACCGGTTACAGGTCGAGGGTGAGTTGAGCCCCGAGGCAGCGCGACACGCAGATGAACATGGTCTCGTTGGCCGCGCGCTCGGCGGGGGTCAGGAGGCTGTCGCGGTGCTCGGGCTCTCCCTCGAGGACGTCGGTCTCGCAGGTGCCGCACGTTCCCTCGCGGCAGGACGAGAGCACGTTCACGCCTTCGATCTCCAGCGCTTCGAGGATCGAGCGGTCGGGGCCGACGGTGACGGTCTTGCCGCTGCGTGCGAGGACGACCTCGAACGAGTCTCCGCGCACCGGCTCGGCGAGCTCGATCGGCGCGAATCGCTCGACGTGCAGGGCGGTGGGCGGCCAGTGGTCGCATGCGGACGCGACCGCCTTGAGCATCGGCTCGGGGCCGCAGGCGTAGATCAGCGCGCCGTGCTGAACGAGGCCGAGATAGTCGGCGAGGTCGAGCAGTCCGTGCTCGTCCTGTGGCCGAAACCGGACCTTCTCGCCGTAGCGCGCGAGCTCGTCGGTGAACGCCATCGAGGCGCGCGTGCGGCCGCCGTACAGCAGGGTCCAGTCGGCTCCCGCGGCCTCGGCCTCCGCGATCATCGGGAGCAGGGGCGTGATGCCGATGCCGCCCGCGATGAAGAGGTAGCGCGGGGCGGGCTGGAGCTGGAAGTTGTTGCGGGGGGCGGAGATCGGGACAGTGGAATCAACTGCGAGCGAATCGTGGACGTACGCCGAGCCGCCGCGGCCCGCGGGTTCGCGGAGCACTGCGATGCGCCACGCGTCGCGGTCGGCCGGGTCGCCGCACAGGGAGTACTGCCGGGTGAGGGTCTCGGTGAGCTGCAGGTCGATGTGCGCGCCGGGCGTCCACTCGGGCAGCGGGCCGCCGTCGGCGGGGACGAGGGTGAGGGCGACGACGCCGTCCGCCGCCTCGGTCCGCGCGCCGACGACGGCCTGGAGAGCGACCGAGGGACGGGGGCCGGGTGAAGGAGCGGGTCGAGGGCCGAGTCTGGCAAGGCCGAGGAGGGAGGCACCCTGGGTTTGGGTGGCGACCGACGAGAACGCGGCCAGGCGAGAGCCATCGGCACGCGACGCCGGCCCCCGTCCCTCGGTCGCTCTACGGTGCTCCGTCACGCCGCGCCCGCCGCTTCGGCCATCTTCTTCAGGACCTTGCGCGCCGCGAGGCCGCCCGAGTCGATGTTGATGCTGAGCTCCTGGAAGCCCTCGGGCTCCTGCTCGATGACGACCTCGAGGATGTTGAGCGCGTCCACGTCCTGCATCACGACCGTGTGGTTGTTCTTGCGCAGGAACTCGGTGACGTCCGCGTCGTCCTTGGCGAAGTCGCGGGAGATCGCCCAGAAGTCGAACACGGAGTTGTCGGTCTCCGGCGTGATCGCGTACGTGACCTCGAGGTGGTTGCCCTCGGGGTCGGTGCCGTCCTCGTTGGGCAGCACGCCGGCCGGGGCGACGCGGCTGTGCAGCAGGTAGAGGCAGGGAGCGTGGTACTCGATGTCCTGCCAGCGGGTGATGCGGCCCTGGATGCCGGTGGAGTTGGCGTAGAGCGGCGGGCATTCGGCGTCGGCCATGCGGCGGCTGACGTAGACGATGTTCGTGTCCTCGTCCACGCTCGTCTCGATCGGGGTCTGCGCGACCTCCGGCGTGCCGATGTATCCGGCGTGCAGGTACGTCTCGTGCGAGAGGTCGAGCAGGTTGTCGACGAGCATGCTGTAGCGGCTGCGGATCGGCTCCATCCCGGCGGACGTGACGTAGCCGGAGTCCTTGTTGAGCCAGGGCGCGCGCGGGATCTCGCGCTGCTCGGCGAGGGCCGGGTCGCCGATGAAGACCCAGATGAACGCGTCCTGCTCCACGACGGGGTACGAGGTGACGCGCGCGGTCCGCGGGATGCGCTCCTGGCCGGGGACGAAGGAGCAGCTGCCGTCGGTCTCGTAGGTGAAGCCGTGGTAGCCGCAGACGATCTTGTCCCCGTCGAGACGGCTCTCCGAGAGCGGGAAGCGGCGGTGCACGCAGCGGTCGGCGAGCGCGACGGGCCGGCCGTCCTGCGTGCGGTAGAAGACGATGTGCTCGTTGCAGATGGTCCGGCCCAGGAATGTGCGGGTCACCTCGTCGGCGTACGCGGCGACATACCACTGGTCGCGGACGATCGGGATGTTCGGTGCGGCCACTGCGGGACTCCTTCATTCGCGCCCACCTCGGTGTGGGGCGTTACCGCAGAGATTCGCGAGGTCAGGGCCCGGCGACAAGACCGGTTTTCACTGGGTGGAAACCGCGCGGTCGCCACCGCCGTTTCCGCCGAGGTAGCCGAGGGCCCGGGAGCTGCCGCGCGCGGCCATCCGCACCGCGGGCACCAGCGCGGCGGCGTTGGTGCTGGCCGGGACGACGAGGGAGAGCGCGGCCACGACGCTGCCCGCGGCGTCCCGGATCGGCGCGGCGACGGAGACGGCGTCGTCGGTGATCTGACGGTCGCTCACGGCGGCGTCGGCGCGGCGTACCTCGGCGAGTTTGGCGCGCAGCTTCGCCGGGTCGGTGATCGTGTACGGCGTGAAGCGGTTCAGCGGCGCGGCGAGCAGCCGTTCCTGGACGGCGGGTTCGGCGAAGGCGAGCAGCACCAGGCCGACGCCGGTCGCGTGCAGCGGCCAGCGCGAGCCGACCGTGGTGCGCACGACGACCGCCGACCGGCCGGAGATGAGCTCGACGTAGAGCGTGTCGAGGCTGTCGCGCACGGCCAGCTGCACGTTCTCGTGGGTGGTCTCGTAGAGGTCTTCCATGAACGGCAGCGCGGCGCGGCGCAGCCCGGAACTGCGTGGCGCGAGGGTGGCGACCTCCCACAGCCGCAGCCCGATCCGGTACGCGCCGGACTCGGACTGCTCCAGCGCGCCCCACGCGGTGAGCTGGCCGATCAACCGGTGCGCGGTGGCCGCGGGCAGTTCGGCGCGGCGGGCGAGGGCGGTCAGCGTCAGCTCTCGATGGTCCGCGTCGAAGGCGGCGAGCAGCGCGAGCAGGCGTTGCGCGACGCCGGACCGCGAGGACGCGGCCGTTCCGGAGGTCTCAGAGGTCATGCGGGTGCTGCGATCAGGGGTCTCACGTCGAGGAGCAGTTCGGCGATTCTAGCCGCCTCCTGGTCGACCCGGCGGTCGACGCGCAGGAAGAGGGCCTCGGCGTCGGCGGCGGGCCAGTCGGCGGGCAGGTGCTCGACCGGCAGGCGCGGGTCGTCGCGGATGACACGCAGCCAGTCGGAGTCGATCACCAGCTTGACGACGAGCGGGTCGGCGCCGTTGTCGAGCTCCGTCTCGGTGTCCCGCCAGCGGTCCAGGAAGGCGTGGTACGGCGCCGCGATCGCGTCGAGGTCCCAGGTCTCGCGGATCATGTGGTCCACGTCGGTGCCGGGGATGGTCGAGGCGTGGAAGCCCTTGACGTGCGACTCGAGGCCGAGGCTGCCGACGATCTCGTCCACGGCTGTGCGACCGGGGGCGACCCACAGGCCGTTGAACAGCGGGCCGAAGCCGGCCCAGGTCAGCTGCGAGCGCAGTTCGTGCCGCTGCTTCTGCCAGGACTCCGGCAGCGAGAAGCCGAGCAGGGTCCACACCCCGTCCCAGTCCCGGTTCACGGCGCTGGTCTTCCAGACCCGGGCCTCGCCGTCGCGCAGGATCCGCTCGCTGCGGTCGGTCAGGCCGAAGTACATCGTGCGCCCGTGCCGCTGGCGCACCAGCAGTCCGCGGTTGACCATCCGGGTGAGGGTGGAGCGGGCCGCGTGCTCGCCGACCCCGACCCGGCCGAAGACCTCGATGACGCTCGCCGCGGACACCGCGACCTCGCGACCGAGCAGGTAGCGGCCGAGCAGGGTGAGCATCAGGGTCTGCGGACGGGCGGCGCCGTCCTCGGCGGGAGTCTCCACGGCACCACCGTACCGGCTCCGCGCTGGCCACGCCTCTTATTCGGCGATCCATTGACGGCAGATGCAAAGTTGCCTAATGTTGCCGCCACGAGCAGTGTCGAGAGGAACGTGGATACGCATGGGTACAGCAGGCGTGACGGGCGGCGGCGTGGATCTTTCCGGCAAGGTGGCGGTGGTCACCGGCTCGGGCCGCGGACTCGGACTCGGCTACGCGACGGCGCTGGCCGCGGGCGGGGCGGCCGTGGTGGTCAACGACGTGGACGCGGAGGCGGCCGAGGCGGCGGCCAAGGCGATCGTCGGGGCGGGCGGCCGCGCGGTGGCCGTCGTGGCGCCGGTCGGCAGCACCGAGACCGCGGACGCGCTGGTGGCGGCGGCGGTGGAGAACTTCGGCCGCCTCGACGTCATGGTCACCAACGCGGGCGTGCTGCGCGACAAGGTGCTGTGGAAGATGACGGACGAGGACTTCGACACCGTCATCAACGTGCACCTGCGCGGCACCTTCACCTGCGTGCGCGCGGCGGCGATCCAGATGCGCGAGCAGGGCGGCGGCGGCCGGATCATCGTGGCCGGCTCGCCGACCGGGCAGCGCGGCACGTTCGGGCAGACGAACTACGCGGCGGCCAAGGCGGGCATCGTCGGCATGATGCGCACGTGGGCGATGGAGCTGGCCCGCAACGAGATCACCGTCAACGCCCTGATCCCGGTCGCGGCGACGGCGATGACCAAGACCATCCCGTTCTTCGCGCCGCACGTCGAGGCGCTGGAGAACGAGGGGATCCCGCTGCCGGACGCGCTGCGCAAGGGCGAGGGCTTCGGTACCGTGGAGGACGTCGCCGGACTGGTCGTCTACCTCGCCTCCGACGCGTCCGCGCAGGTCAACGGGCAGGCGATCGGAATCGGCGGGGACCGGCTCGCGCTCTGGTCGCACCCGGGCGAGAAGCTGGTGAACTTCGCCGACGGCGGCTGGAGCGCGCAGCAGATCGCCGCCGTGTGGCCGTCCACGTTCGGCCGCTCCCCCGAGACCGTCGGCGTCCCCGCCCCGCAGCTGTGAGGGAGCCGGTCATGAACCTCGACGAACTGGTCGCGATCGACGTGCACACGCACGCGGAGGTCTCCTCGTCCGGGGAGAGTTCGCTCTCGAAGGAACTGGAAGAGGCGTCCTCCGACTACTTCAAGGTGGCGCACGAGCACCGCAAGCCGACGCTCGACGAGATCGGCGCCTACTACCGCTCGCTGAAGATGGCCGCCGTCGTGTTCACGGTGGACGCCGAGGCCGCGACCGGGACCAAGCCGGTGCCGAACGAGGAGATCGCCGAGGCCGCGCGCAAGTACCCGGACGCGATCATCCCCTTCGCCTCGATCGACCCGGCGAAGGGCAAGGCGGGCGCGCGGCAGGTGCGCAGGCTCGTCGAGGAGTACGGCGTGCGCGGCTTCAAGTTCCACCCGAACGTGCAGGCGTTCTTCCCGAACGACCGGATGGCGTACCCGCTGTACGAGGCGATCGAGGAGTGCGGCGCGATCTCCGTCTTCCACACCGGGCAGACCGGGATCGGCGCGGGCGCTCCGGGCGGCGGCGGGATCCGGCTGAAGTACGCGAACCCGATGTTCGTGGACGACGTCGCGGTGGACTTCCCCGGCATGAAGATCATCCTGGCGCATCCGTCCTTCCCCTGGCAGGACGAGGCGCTGTCGGTGGCCACGCACAAGCCGCAGGTCTACATCGACCTGAGCGGCTGGTCGCCGAAGTACTTCCCGCCGCAGCTCGTGCAGTACGCGAACAGCCTGCTGCAGGACAAGGTGCTGTTCGGCACGGACTATCCGCTGCTCACGCCGGAGCGCTGGCTGGCCGACTTCGAGAAGCTGCCGATCAAGGACTCGGTCCGCCCGAAGATCCTCAAGGACAACGCCGCGAGGCTGCTCGGCCTCGTCTAGAGGTCGCCGATGCGCAAAGGAGCCCATCGACTATGCGAAACCAGGGCATCGGCTCGTGGACCGCGCGGCGCGCCCGCAAGAGCCCGCAGGCCCTCGCCGTACTGCATCAGGACCGGCCGTTCACCTACCTCGACCTGCACGAACGCTCGCTGCGGCTGGCTGCGTCACTGCGCGCCCGGGGATTGCAGCGCGGCGAGGCGGTGGCCTATCTCGGGCCGAACCATCCCGCGTACCTGGAGACGCTGTTCGCCGCCGGGATCCTCGGCGCGGTCTTCGTGCCGCTGAACACGCGTCTCGCCCCGGCCGAGGTCGAGTACTGCCTCGCCGACAGCGGCGCGCGCGTTCTGGTCCACACGCCGAATTTCGCGGGCGTGAAGCTGGAGGACCTGCAGCTGGTCGTCGTGGATGAGGAGTACGAGCGAGTCCTGTCGGAGGGTCCGGCGGAACCGATCGACGAGCCGGTCGCGCAGTCCGAACCGTGCATGATCATGTATACGTCGGGCACGACCGGCCGGCCCAAGGGCGCGGTGCTCAGCCACGGCAATCTGACGTGGAACTCGATCAACGTGGTCGTCGACACCGACTTCGCGCACGACGAGGTCACGCTCGTCAGCGCGCCGCTGTTCCACACGGCCGCGCTGAACATGACCTGCCTGCCCACGCTCCTCAAGGGCGGCACCGTGATCCTCGAAGAGGCCTTCGACGAGGCGCGGACGCTCGAACTGATGGCGACGCGCGGCGTGACCACGCTGTTCGGCGTGCCGACGATGTATCAGCGGCTGGCCGACGCGCCGGGCTTCGACGAGGCCGACCTCGGCAAGGTGCGCAATCTGCTGTGCGGCGGCGCTCCGGTGCCCGAGCCGCTGATCCGGCGTTACCTGGATCGCGGGCTCAGCTTCGTGCAGGGCTACGGGATGACCGAGGCGTCGCCGGGCACGCTGCTGCTCGACGCCGCGCACGCGCTCAGCAAGGCGGGCACGGCCGGTGTGCCGCACTTCTTCACGGACGTGCGGCTCGCGCTGCCGGAGGGCGGCGTGGCGGCGGTCGGCGAACCGGGCGAGATCCAGGTCGAGGGGCCGAACGTGATGCTCGGCTACTGGGGCCGGCCGGTCGAGACGCGGCGCGCGCTGTGCGATGGCTGGCTGCGCTCCGGCGACCTGGCCGCGGCCGACGAGGACGGCTACGTGCGCGTCGTGGACCGCATCAAGGATCTGATCATCTCGGGCGGCGAGAACATCTCCCCCGCGCAGGTCGAGTCCGTGTTCTACGACCATCCGGCGGTGTCCGAGTGCGCGGTGATCGGCGTGCTCGACGACCGCTGGGGCGAGGTCGGACGGGCGGTCGTGGTGCCGCGCGACGCCGATGCGGCCGGGCACGCGCTCGCCGCCGAACTGCTGGCGTTCGCGGCGGAACGGCTCGCCAAGTACAAGGTGCCCAAATCAGTGGTCTTCACCGACTCGTTGCCGCGAACCGGCGCGGGCAAGGTGCTCAAGTCCGCGCTGCGCGAGCGGCACGGGAACTGAAAGGAAACGGAAGAGATGACGCAGACCGCGACCGGTCTCGACGAACTGCGGGCGCTGGCCGGGCAGGACCTCGGCGCGAGCGACTGGTTCGAGGTGACGCAGGATCGGGTGAACCTGTTCGCCGACGCCACCGAGGACCACCAGTGGATCCACACCGATCCGGAGCGCGCCGCCTCCGGCCCGTTCGGCGGCACGATCGCGCACGGCTACCTGACGCTGTCGCTGCTCATACCGCTGTTCAACGAGCTCCTCGAGGTGCGCGGCGTGAAGATGAGCGTCAACTACGGCCTGGAGAAGGTGCGCTTCCCCTCGCCGGTACGCGTCGGCGGGAAGATCCGGCTGCTCGGCACGGTCGACTCGGTCGAGGACGTGGCGGGCGACGGAGTGCAGATGGCGCTGACGTTCACGATCGAGATCGAGGGCGGCGGCAAGCCCGCGTGCGTGGCGAAGGCGCTCTACCGGCACTACGCCTGAGGCGGGACCGGCTGTCAGTGGCGCGTGATAGGAATTGGGCCACTGACAGCCAGCACGTCACAGGGCGGGAGCCGAAGCAGTGTCGTTCGAGGAGCATCTGACCGTATTCGCCGGGTTGCCGGTGGTGGAATTCCCGGTCGCGCCCGGGATCGCCGTCCAGGCGGCGGCGCCGGACGCGGTGGCCTGGCGAATACGGATCGACGGTTGGGGCGCTGCCGGACCGGACTGCTTCCACGAATTCGCCGAGGCCTTCGCCGAGTTCCGGAAGCAGGTGGACTCCCGGCAGGTCAAGGCCCTGATCATCGGGCACACGGCGTACCAGGACCAGTTCGACTCGACCGGCGCCGTGCAGCTGCTGGCGGCGCAGGCGGCCGACTTCCCGAACCTGCGCGCGATCTTCTTCGGGGACGTCGTGCGCGAGGAGTCCGACGTCGCGTACCTCGAGCACGACGATCTGATGCCGATCCTCGAGAGCTACCCGCTGCTGGAGGAGTTCCACGCGCGCGGCAGCGGCGGCTACAGCTGGCACGAGAACCGCCAGGCGGCCAGCATCCGGCCGTTCAAGCACGAGACGCTGCGCAGGCTCGTGCTGGAGTCCGGCGGTCTTTCTCCGGTCATCATGAACGGGGTCGGCGAGTCGCAACTGCCTGAGTTGGAGCACCTGGAGTTCTACTTCGGCGACGACAACTACGGCGGCGGCGCCACCGTCGAGGACATCGCGTGGCTGCTGGAAGGGACGCGGTTCCCGAAGCTGCGCCACCTCGGCCTGCGGGACGCGCCGAACCAGGACGAGATCGCGGCGGCCGTGGCGCTCGCCCCGATCGTGGCCCGGCTCGAATCGCTGGACCTCTCCCTCGGCACGCTCGGCGACGAGGGCGCGGCCGCGCTGCTCGCCGGTCAGCCGCTCACGCACCTGAAGTCGCTGGACCTGCACCACCACTTCATGTCCGACGAGATGATGCAGCGGCTCCGCGAGGCACTGCCCGGCGTCGAGCTGAACCTCGACGAGCAGAACAGTCCGGACACGTGGGGCGGCGAGTCCCACCGGTACATCGCCATCAGCGAGTAGGGCGGGGCGGATCATGATCGAGGAATTCCGGCGCGGCCTGCTGACCACGTTCGCCGGCCGCCCCGTGTTCGAGTTCGACTTCATCGACGCCGAGGACGTGGCGCACGGCGAGCTCCCGGCCGAGCCCGAGGCGTGGGCGTGGCGCATCGCCATCGAGGACGGCGAGGAGCACGAGTTCGCGCAGGTCTTCAGCGTGTTCCTGGAGACCGTGGACACGACGCGCGTCAAGGCCCTCATCCTGGGCTACTGGCTGGAGGAGTGCGACGTCGAGGTGTCGCCGACCGTCGCCACCGGGCCGCTGATCGAGAACGCTGCGCGCTTCCCGGCGCTGGAGTCGCTGTTCGTCGGCGACATGGACTCGCAGCAGTGCGAGGTCTCCTGGCTGTACATGGACGATCCGGCGCCGCTGTTCGCGGCGTTCCCCGGGCTGCGCGAGTTCGGCCTGCGCGGCACATCGAACCTGACGATGGCGCCGCTCACGCACGCGAAACTGGAGGAGCTGACGTTCCAGGGCGGCGGCCTGCCGCCGGCGGTCGCGCGCGCGATCGGCGACAGCACGCTGCCCGCGCTGACGCACCTGGACCTCTACCTCGGCGAGCGTTGGTACAGCGGCGGTTCGGAGCCGGAGGACTACGCGCGGATCCTGAGCGGCGAGGCGTTCCCCAAACTGCGCCATCTCGGCCTGCGGGACGCGGCGAATCAGGACGCGATCGCCGCCGGGATCGCCCACTCCCCCGTCATCGCGCAGCTCGAATCGCTCGATCTGTCGCTCGGCAACATGAGCGACGACGGCGCCGCCGCGCTGCTGGCCGGTCAGCCGCTCACCCACCTGAAGTCGCTCGACCTGCATCATCATTACCTCAGCGAGGAGATGATGCAGCGTGTGTGGGCCACGCTGCCCGGCGTCGGGGTGAACCTCGACCAGCAGGAGGAGCCGGACGTGTGGGAGACCTCGAACGGCCCGGACGAGGCGGAGCCGCAGCGCGAGGTGCACCGGTACATCGCGGTGGCCGAGTGAGCGCGCTGCGCCTGGCGGTCGTCGGCAATCCGGAGAACCGGCGGGTCACGCTGCTCAAGGCCGCCGCCGCGTCGCTGGGGCTGCCCGAACCCCGCGTCGTGCCGTGGATCGACGTGCTGAACGGCCGGGCCGCGTTCGAGGCCGGAGAGTACGTGCGCATCGATTCTCCCGGTGAGGACGCGGAGGTCACCCGGCTGCTGCGCGGCGAGCCGGAGCCGGTCGACATGTACCGGGTCGAGGGGACGCGCGCGTGGTATGGGGGCTTCGTCGCGGCACTGGAGAAGCTGCACGTCGAGATCGAGGCGGCGGGCGCCGTCGCGTTGGAGTCGGCCGAGGAGACCGCGACCGCGTTCGACAAGGCGCGGTGCCACGCGCTGCTGTCCGAGCGCGGCGTGAGCGTACCCGAGGCGATCCCCGGCGTCGCGGACTACGACAGCCTGCTCACGGCCGTGAACAAGCGGCGTTGGCACTACGCGCACGTGAAGATCCGGCACGGTTCGTCGGCGTCGGGCGTCGTGGCCATGGGCTTCCAGTCGCAGGACAAGTTGTGGGCGACGACGTCCACCGAACTGCACCGCGTGCCGACCGGATACGAGCTCTACAACTCGCTGAAGGTGCGGCACTATCGGCAGGAGCGCGAGGTCAGGGAGCTGATCGACCGACTCGCGGCGGACGGCCTGCATGTGGAGCAGACCGTCCGTCTGATGTACGTCGACGGCGAGAACATGGACCTCCGGCTGGTCACTGTCGGCGGCAAGGTCACGCACGCGGTGGGCCGGACGAGCCACCTGCCGATCACGAACCTGCACCTCGGCGGCCGCCGCCAGGAGATCGCGCGCTTCCGCGAGCAGGTCGGCGAGGAGCGTTGGCGCAGCGTCCTCGACCTCGCCGAACGAGCGGCCGCGTGCTTCCCGGACTCGCACTGCCTCGGCATCGACGTGCTCTCGGACCATGAGCGCGACTACATCGGCGAGGTCAACGCGTACGGCGACCTGCTGCCGAACCTGATCGGCCTGCCGGGGACGGTCGGCGAGGGCGTCGACACCTACACCGCGCAGCTTCGGGACCTGGTGTCGATGACGACGGCGAGCAGCCGCACGTGAACATGAACGAGATCGTCGGCACGCACGACCTGCTCTTCGTGACGATCGACACCCTGCGCTACGACGTCGCCGCCGAACTCCTGGACGCCGGTCGGCTGCCGAATCTCGCGAAGGTTCTGCCCACGGACGAGGCGGGTCGCCCGTGCTGGGAGGAGCGGCACTCGCCGGGGAGCTTCACGTTCGCGGCACACTCGGCGTTCTTCGCGGGCTTCCTGCCGACACCGATCACGCCGGGTCCGCATCCGCGGCTTTTCGCGGCGCGGTTCGGCGGGAGCGAGAGCACGGCGCCCGACACGTGGGTGTTCGACGAGCCGTCGTGGGTCGAGGGCCTCGCGGCGGCCAGGTATCACACGGCGTGCATCGGCGGCGTGGGCTTCTTCAACCCAGAGAGCGCGCTCGGCACGGTGCTTCCGTCGCTGTTCGCCGAGTCGCACTGGTCCCGGGAGACGAGCGTCGCCGCGCCGGATTCATTCGAGGCGCAGATCAGCATGGCGTCGGATCTCGTGCGCAGGCTGGATGCGGAGCAGCGGCTGTTCCTGTTCGTGAACGTCCCGGCGCTGCATCAGCCGAACTGGTTCTACCTCGACGGCGCCGAGCGGGACGACTCGCTCCCGGCGAAGGGCGACACGCGCGAGAGCCACGCCGCAGCGCTCGAATACGTCGATCGGCACATCGGCGACCTGTTCGACCTGATGGCCTCGCGGCGCCGCTGCTTCGCGATCGTGTGCTCGGACCACGGCACGCTGTACGGCGAGGACGGACTGACCGGGCACCGCGTCGCGCACCCGATCGTGTGGACGGTGCCGTACGCGGAGTTCGTACTATGAGGCCATACGAGTCATACGTGTACGCGTATCCGCACAAGACCGCGTACCGGCCGCTGGAATCTCGGCCCACGCTGGCGGACGTGTGGCGGGCGGAAAAGGATCGAAGCGCACTCTCCTTCTACGCGCACATCCCCTTCTGCGAGGTGCGCTGCGGCTTCTGCAACCTGTTCACGCGGGTCGGCGCGCCGGAGCAGCTGACGACGCGTTACCTCGACGCGCTCGAACGGCAGGCGCGGCAGGTTCACGCGGCGTTGGAGGAGTCCGGCGAGGCGCCGACGTTCGCCAACGCCGCGATCGGCGGCGGCACCCCCACGTTCCTCGACGCGGCTGAGCTGTCGCGGTTGTTCGATCTCGTCGAGAAGGTGATGAGGGTCGAGCTCGGCGCGGTACCGCTGTCGGTGGAGGCGTCGCCCTCGACGGCCACGCCTGATCGGCTCAAGGTACTCGCCGAGCGTGGGACGACGCGGCTGAGCCTCGGCGTGCAGAGCTTCGACGAGACGGAGTCGCGGGCAGCCGTGCGTCCGCAGAAGGCTGCCGAGGTGGAGCGTGCGCTGGACGCCGTCCGCGAGACCGACATCCCGATCCTCAATGTCGATCTGATCTACGGAATCGAAGGCCAGACCGAGGATTCGTGGCTGCGGTCGCTGGACACGGCGCTGCGCTGGCGGCCGGAGGAGATCTACCTCTATCCGCTGTACGTGCGTCCGCTGACCGGGCTCGCGCGGATCGGCCGGGACGCCGACCGCGAGTGGGACGAGCAGCGGCTCGCGCTCTACCGCGTCGGCCGGGATCACCTCGTGGCGCAGGGCTATGCGCAGACGTCGATGCGCATGTTCCGGTCGATCGGCGCGCCGCGTGTCGAGGGCGGCGAGGACTACGCGTGCCAGACGGACGGCATGATCGGGCTAGGCTGCGGCGCGCGTTCGTACACGTCATCGCTGCACTACTCATTCGACTACGCGGTCTCGGCGCACGAGGTGCGCGGCATCATCGACGACTACGTGACGACCGAGGACTTCGCGCACGCCGAGGTCGGTTACCTGCTGGATCAGGGCGAGCAGCGTCGGCGGCACTTTCTGCAGTCGCTGCTTCAGGCGGACGGCGTCGATGAGGCGGCGTACGTGGAGCGCTTCCGAACCTCGGCGCGGGAGGACTTCGCCGCCGAGATCGGGCAGTTGCGCGACGCGGGGTTCATCGCGGACTCGTCTTCGCTGCGGCTGACTCCCGAGGGGCTCGCGTGGTCCGACGGGATCGGGCCGCTGCTGTTCTCGGACCACGTGCGTGCCGCTATGCGTGCGTACGAGCTGAAGTGACGGCTGCGCGCATGGACCTGACGATCCTCTACCGCGGCCCGCTCGCCAGCTGCGACTACGACTGTGCGTACTGTCCGTTCGCCAAGCGCCGCGACACGCCGGAGCAGTTGCGCGCCGATCGTGCCGCGCTGCGTCGTTTCGCCGCATGGGTCGCCGAGCAGACGACGGACCGGATCAGTGTCCTGTTCACGCCGTGGGGCGAGGCGTTGACGCGATCCTGGTACCGGGACACGCTCACGGAACTCAGCCACCTGCCGCACGTGGCGCGCGTGGCCGTACAGACGAACCTGAGCTGCCGACTCGACTGGCTCGAAGCCGCCGACCTCGACACGCTCGCGCTCTGGTGCACGTACCACCCGAGCCAGGTCACGCAGGATCGGTTCCTCGCCAAGCATCGGTGGCTCGCAGAGCACGGCGTGCGGCACAGCGTCGGCATCGTCGGGGAGCCGGAGCACCTCGACGCGGCCCGGCGGCTGCGCGCTGAGCTCGACCCGGCGACGTATCTGTGGGTGAACGCCGCCGAGGGACGCACATACACGGAAGCTGAGGCGGCGCAGTGGACCGAGATCGACGCACTGTTCCCGGTCTCGCGGCACGCGCATCCCTCGCTCGGCCGCGCGTGCCGGACCGGGGAGTCGGTGATCTCCGTGGACGGCGACGGAGTCGTCCGGCGCTGCCACTTCGTGTCCCGGACGGATCCGGGCGAGGAACTCGGCAACCTGTACGACGGCTCGTTCCGCGCGGCGCTCCGGCCGCGGCCGTGCCCGCTGCTCCAGTGCGACTGCCACATCGGCTACGTGCACATGCCGGAGCTCGCGCTGTATCCCGTTTTCGGCACCGGTGTCCTCGAGCGGATGCTGAGTTAACAACAATTATTCTCCGCTATTCACTTTGGCCTTGATTGCAGTCCATTTAAGCCGCCTAGCCTGCGCACCATGGCCAAATCCAACCTCACGCCGGCCGAGCTGGCGCGCATGTCCATCGCCGAGCAGTACGAGTGGTTCAAGGCCGCGACCTCGCGCCGCGCCCTGATCCGCGGCGGCCTCGTCGGCGCCGGCGCGGTCGCCGCGGGCGGCACCGTGCTGGCCGGTCCGGCCGCGGCGGCCACCGGCTCCGCCTCCGCCGCGTCCACCCCGTCGCTGCTGGCCTCCGCCTCGCGGACCACGGGCTCGTTCGTGTCCCCGTACGGCCGGCACGTCTCGTACGGCGCGGACCCGACCACGTCGTTCACCGTGTCGTGGCAGGTGCCCGCGCTGGTGAACGCCCCGTTCGTCCGCATCGGCCTGGCCCCCTTCGCGCTCGGCGAGAAGATCTCCGCCGAACTCCAGGTGCTGAGCACGCCGTGGACCGACATCTCGGCCGTCGACTCGGTGCCGCTGGTGCACGCGAGCGACGTCGAGCAGTACTACATCCAGGCGCGCATCTCGCACCTGCTGCCGGGCACCACGTACTACTACGCCGTCGGCCACCAGGGCTACGACCCGGCCGCGAACCCCGCGCTGGAGCCGGTGCGCTCGTTCACCACCGCCCCGAGCTGCACGACGGAGTTCACCTTCACCGCGTTCGGCGACCAGGGCCCGAGCTACGACGGCGTCGCCACCGGCAACCTGGTGCGCTCGGTCAACCCGGCGTTCCACCTGCACGCCGGCGACCTGGCGTACGCGAACGACGGCGGCAGCGGCCTGCTGACCAACAGCTACGACCCGCGCGTGTGGGACTCCTTCTTCGTGCAGAACGAGGGCTTCGCCTCGACCATCCCGTGGCAGGCCGTCGTCGGCAACCACGAGATGGAGCCCTGGTACTCGCCCGACGGCTACGGCGGCATGTTCAAGCGCTTCGCGATGCCGGTGGAGAACCAGACCTACTACTCGTTCACGTACGGCAACGTGGCGTTCCTCGCCCTCGACGCCAACGACGTGACCTACGAGTACACCGCGAACCACGACTACTCGGGCGGCGCCCAGACGAAGTGGCTCACCCGCCAGCTCGCCGCGTTCCGCGCGGACAAGAACATCGACTTCATCGTCGCGTTCTTCCACGAGTGCGCCTACTGCACCGCGGACGCGCACGCCTCCGACGGCGGTGTGCGGGCCATGTGGACGCCGATCTTCGACCAGTACTCGGTCGACCTGATCATCAACGGCCACAACCACGTCTACGAGCGCACCGACCCCCTGAAGGCGGGCAAGGTCACCACCGCGGCGCCGATCGGCTCCACGGTCTACTCGGCGACGCAGGGCACCACGTACGTCGTCGCGGGCGGCGCGGGCAACAGCCTGTACTCGTTCACCGCCTCGGACAGCTATGAGGGCGCGGTCGACGACGACAGCTCGATCACGACCTGGTACCGCAACTCCTCCGGCGGCCAGACCGCCGAGACGATCGACTGGTCGCGGGTGCGCTACACCGGCTACTCGCTGCTCGTCGTGGACAGCAAGCCCGGCAGCCACGGCGTCAAGCCGAAGCTCGTGCTGCGCGCCATCAACGAGGACAGCGTCGAAGTGGACCGCCTGACCATCCAGCGCTCCGCCTGACGGTAGTTCAGCTCGGCCACGCACGGGCCGGTCGCCGCCGCGACCGGCCTGCCGCGTTCCGCGCTGCTGCTCAGGTCTGGATCTGCGGCGCGTACTCCTGCTCGGTGAGGCCGAAGGTCCAGGCGACGGCCTCCTTCGCGGTGCGGGTGTGCGGCGGGACGCGGAGCCAGTAGACGTTGAAGCTGCCGTCCGGCTCGGCGGTCGAGTTGACCACCTCGACCATCGTGATCGGCTCGTCGCCCGGCAGGTTGACCCGCCACAGCTTCCCGGCCTCGTCCTGCTGCACCGGCTCGGCGCCGGAGTCGACGATGTAGCGCTCGTGGCCGTAGTGCTCCAGCATGATCCGGCGCAGCTCCGCGTTGCGCTCGCCGCGGATCACCTCCGGCGTGAGCGTCGCGAGGATTTCCGCGAACTCGACCGGGATGGTCACCCCGCGCCAACGGTGCAGCGCGAAGCCGTCCTGGTACGCGAGGGCCGGGCCGTCGCCGTGGTGCAGACGACCGCGGTCGTCGAGGTGCAGTTCGGTCGGGCGTTCGCAGAGGATGGCGACGTTCTCGAAGGGCCACCACCAGTGCACCTGCTCGGCGACGGCCTTGAGCGCGACCAGGATCGGCGCGTCGGCCAGGACGCGGTCGTCGAACAGCGGGAGCCAGGACGCATTGTGCTGGCCGAGATCCGCGAAGGTCAGCGCGAGCCGGAGCCGGGTCTGCGCGGACTCCTCGGCGGCGGTCTCCGCGACCGCCGCGCCGATCTGCTCGACCAGGCGCGAGACGGTCGGCGCGAGCTGACCGCACGTCTGCTGCCAGGCCGACGACCACTCCTCGCGGCCCAACTGCTCCAGCAGTTCGGCGCGGGCCCGCTGCCACGGCTCGGTGCGCAGCCTCTCCCGCAGCGACGCGCCGTACCGCTCCTCGCCGGGCGCGATCAGCCGCGCGGCCTCGGCCGGGGAGGCGCACCAGACGATCTCGCGCGGAGCCTCGCCGGTGGCGATCTCGTAGAGCGCGGTCACGGCGTCGGCGGCGGCGACCCGGTTCACCGGCTCCGTGCTGTAAGCGATCTGATTCCAGGCTTCGAGGGTGCTCATCAGTCCGCCACCATCCGCACCGAGCCGGGCTCGTACTCGCGCTGCCGGATCACCCGGAACCAGCCGGCGGGCAGGGTGAACGCGGCGTGCTCCTCGTGCACGACGCGGCCGCCCTGCGGCAGGTGCAGGTACATCGGCTCCAGCGGACCCGCGGACGGGTACAGCGCGCCCTTGCCCACGACGGCGTGCGCGTGCCCGGTCGACTCGCCGAGCGCCAGGATCATGCGCTCGCGCGGGTCGCGGCCCAGCGGCTGAAGGCCCGGGACGAACGCCGGGACCTGCTCCTCGGCGATCGGGGCGATCAGGACGTCGCCTTGTCGGTACATGGCTCTCCTGTCAGGAAAGTACTTCGTCAACATGAGCCACAGTACGCAGGCCCACTGACAGAAACCGACGGGCCGTGTCTCAGGCCCCGACCTCGGGCGGCAGGTGGTCGATCCAGCGGACCGTCGCGCGGGCCACCGTGATGCCGTAGTCGAGCGTGGCGAGCAGGTGCGGGTCCACGCCGTCGAGCTCGTCGAGCATCTGACGCATCCCCAGGTAGTCGCGCAGCAGCGCGGCCTGCTGGATCCGCTGCTCGGCCAGGACCGTGCGCAGCAGGCCGGGCTCCAGATGCCTGCCGAGCGTGACGAACAGCAGCAGCGGCAGCCGGATGGTGCCCTCGCCGGGGCCGCGCGCAGCCCATGCGGCGAAGGCTGCTCGTCCGGCGTCGGTGATCGCGTACGGCCGCGAGTCGCGGCGGCCGGTCTCGCCGGGCGTGACGAGTCCGTGTTCCGCCATGAGCGCGAGCTCGCGGTAGACCTGGCTCTTCGTCAGCGACCAGAACGGGCCGATGGTGCGCTCGGCCTGGGCGACGAGGTCCCAGCCGGTGAGCGGGCCGTCGTGCAGGAAACCGAGCAACGACGCGGCGGTCGCGTTGATCTCCGGCTTCTGCTGCGCGGTCACGGCGTGGCGAACAGCGAGGTGAAGCGCAGGCCGAGCCAGGGGCGGCGGCCGCTGGCGAAGGCGGCGCCGTTCAGGATGGCGCGGGCGAGCGAGCTGCGGCCGAATCCGATCAGCAGGGCGGCCCGCGGGTCGAGCGAGATCACGCAGTCCACCTTACGGGCGTCCTGCTCGGCGGCCGCGAAGCACTCGGCGCGTCCGTCGGCGATCCGCATCACGAAGCGCTCTCCCCCGCGCACCCGCACCTCGTAGACGGCGCGGTGGTCCTTGGCCCGGTCGGCGGCGAACAGCAGCGGCAGCATCGCGCTCATCACGGTCGGCGTCGCGGCGGCGGCTGAGCTCTGCGACATCCGCGGGTCGGCGTGCACGGCGCGGGCCAGGTCGTGGCCGTGCACCAGGGATTCGGTCACGACCAGGGACGCGAGCGTGCCCACGCTGCGGGTCATGCCGATGCCGTACCAGGGCGTCGGAAGCTCGCGCGCGAGGTCGTCCTCGGCGGCGATCGCCTCGAGGAACGCGGCCGCCTGCTCGGCCAGTCCCTCGGCGGCAGCGGCGGCGCTGTCCGCGGTGAGGAGTCCGATCGCGTACTCGTTCACGGCGGCTATGGTCGCCGGGAGCGCGGCGTCGGCCCCCGCCCCGGCCGCCGCGCGCTCCAGATCCGCGTCCTGATAGTCGCCGCGGACGGTCGAGCCGAAGGCCAGGTACACGCTGGTGAGGTGCGCGGCGAGCTGGCCGACGTTCCAGGCCAGTCCGGGCACGGGTTCACGCAGGTCACGGCAGTTCCGGACCAGTTCGACGACACGCGCGCTCTCCTGCGCGAAGGCCGCGGACACGGCCTGCCTGTCGGGCGTCACGCTCCACATGGGTGGGAGTCTGCGGGCTGTCGCACACCGCTGTCAAGACCGTCCAATGTGGACGGTCAAAGCGGGCCCGTCCCGGTGGATCGTGATGTTCACGTAAACAATCGGCGGTTCCGGAACCTTGACGCCGCCTCCGGCCCGCGCCATAGTGAGCGCGATCGGTCCGCTCCGCATGAGCAAATCCCCGTTCCCGTAGGTTCTGGCCTGCGGTTTTTCGCTCACAATGTTGTTAGCGCTAACAAGAATGGGCACACTGTGAAACTGCGATCCCACGATCGGCCCCTGCGAAACCCGGCCGTCGCGCTGCTGACGGCCCTCGCGCTCGCGGTCGCCTGGCTCACCGTCGGCGTCGGCGGCACCGCGCAGGCGGCCACCTCCCTCCCGTGCGACGTCTACGCCTCGTACAGCACCCCCTGCGTGGCCGCGCACAGCACCACGCGCGCGCTGTACGCCGCGTACGACGGCCCGCTCTACCAGGTCACCCGCACCTCCGACGGCACCAGCACGGACATCTACCCGCTGAGCACCGGCGGGTACGCGAACGCTGCGACGCAGGACTCGTTCTGCGTCAACACCCTGTGCCGGATCACCGAGATCTTCGACCAGAGCGGCAAGGGCAACAACCTCACCGTCGAGGGCGCGGGCGGCAACGGCGGCGCGGACGTCGGAGCGGTCGCCAACGCGCTGCCGATCACCATCGCCGGGAACAAGGTCTACGGCGTGTACGTGACCGCGGGCGTCGGCTACCGGGACGACTCGACCAGCGGCGTGCCGACCGGCTCGACCCCGCAGGACGAATACATGGTCACCTCGGGCGACCACGTCAACGGCAGCTGCTGCTTCGACTACGGCAACGCCGAGACCAGCAACGACGACACCGGCAACGGCCACATGGAGGCCATCAACTTCGGCACCGAGTGCTGGTTCACCCCGTGCACCGGATCAGGGCCCTGGGTCCAGGCCGACCTGGAGAACGGCCTGTTCATGGGCGGCAACGGCGTGAACGCGTCGAACACCGGCAACTCGAGCGACTTCGTGACCGCCCTGGTGAAGAGCGACAACACCTCGACGTACGCGATCAAGGGCGGCAACGCGCAGTCCGGCAGCCTCACCACCTGGTACTCCGGGGCGCTGCCGACGACCAGCGGCTACACCCCGATGCACCTCGAGGGCGCGATCGTGCTCGGCACCGGCGGCGACGACAGCAACGGCTCGGTCGGCGACTTCTTCGAGGGCGTCATGACCAGCGGCGAGCCGAGCGACGCGGCCGACAACGCGGTGCAGTCGAACATCGTCGCGACCGACTACGCCTTCCCGACCGCGAGCACCGGCGAGATCCACGCCGTCGGCGCCGGCAAGTGCCTCGACGTGCCGAGCAGCACGACCACCGTCGGCACGCAGCTGGAGATCTACACCTGCAACGCGGGCAGCAACCAGGAGTTCACGCACACCGCGCAGAACCAGGTGAGCGTGTACAGCGGCAGCACCCTGCGGTGCCTGGACGGCTACGGCCAGGGGCTGACGGCCGGCACGAAGGCGGACATCTACAGCTGCAATCAGGGCACGAACCAGGCGTGGTCGTTCAACTCGAACGGCACGATCACCGAGGTGCAGTCCGGCCTCTGCCTCGACGTGACCGGCGCGAGTACCGCGAACGGCGCACTCGTCGAGCTCTGGACCTGCAACGGCGGCAGCAACCAGCAGTGGACGCTCAGCTGACGCAGCACTTTCGTGTCGTCCCGGTTTGATCGCTTTCGGTGCGGTACTGTCGCAGGTCAGCGACAGTACCGACCGAGGGAGACCGCCTTGCCTCGCTGCCATGCCAACGGGATCGAGATCGAGTACGACACCTTCGGTTCGCCGACGGATCCGGCACTGCTGCTCGTCATGGGCCTCGGCATGCAGCTGACGGCCTGGGAGCCGGGCCTGTGCGAGCAGTTCGCGGAGCGCGGATTCTTCGTCATCCGATACGACAATCGGGACGCGGGCCTGTCCACGCACCTCGACACCGCGCCGGTACCGAACCTCGGCGCGGTGCTCGGCGGCGACGCGTCCGGGGTGACGTACCTGCTCTCCGACATGGCGGACGACGCGGCGGGCCTGCTGGACGCGCTCGGGATCGGCGCCGCGCACGTGGTCGGCGCGTCGATGGGCGGAATGATCGTGCAGGAACTGCTGCTGCGCCACCCGGACCGGCTGCTGTCCGCCTGCTCGATGATGTCCACGACCGGCAGCCCGGACGTCGGCCACCCCTCCCCCGACGCCGCCGAGATGCTGCTCTCCCCGGCCGCCACGACCCGCGACGAGGCCATCGCCAAGGCCGTGTACACGTGGCGTCTGCTGCAGTCCCCGGCGTACCCGGTGTCCGAGGCGGTGATCCGCGAGCAGGAAGTGGCCTTCTACGAACGCTGCTACTACCCGGTGGGCGGCGTACGCCAGCTCGTCGCGGTCCTCTGCTCGCCGGACCGCACCACGGCCCTCAAGGACGTCGCCACCCCGACCCTCGTCCTGCACGGCGAGGCCGACCCGCTGATCAACGTGAGCGGCGGCCACGCGACCGCCGCGGCCATCCCGGACGCGATCCTGCGCACCTTCCCCGGCATGGGCCACGACCTGCCGCGCCAGCTGTGGGGCGCGTACATCGACGAGATCGTGGCGAACACCAAGCGCGCCGTCGGCTAGCCGGTCCCTGAGACGCGAACGCCCTGCCGTTCCGGAGAACGACAGGGCTGTGCTCAGGTTTCCCCGCGACGGCGGGGCGGTGGTACCCGCTCAGTCTAGAGGTTCGACCTGTACGAGACCACAACCCAGCGAGCGGGATCGGCCGAGGCCGGAGCCGAGCACGTCGGCGAAGGCGGCCGGGTCGGTCACGGTGAGCTCGCCGTGGATCTCCGAGCGGGTCAGCCGCTGCCCCGGCCGGTCGCGCATCTCCTGGACGGCGGGCAGCACCCGCACCTCCAGGTGCTCGGTGCGCGCGTCCGCCCCGATCCGGCGCACCCGGCGGCCGTCGGTGGAGAACGCCGGCTCGCCCTCGGGCTGCAGCCGGTCCATGAACCAGGCGAGCACGTCCTTCGGGTCGGTCAGGTCCCGTCGGCGGCGGCGCGGGCCGGCGTCGCGGGTCGGGTGCACGATGGTGCGGAAGCCGTAGCGCCGCCCCGTCTCGATCTGGTGCTCCACCCGGAGCAGCCGCGGCCGGTCGCGCAGGGCGGCCTTCGCGAGCCGGTCCCAGTCCGGCTGGACCCGTGACTGCGTGACGATGGTGAGCAGTTCGTCCCCGAGATCGACGCGGGCGGCGTGCAGCACCCGCAGCTGGGCCCGCGGGTTAGGTTCGCCCTCGGCCACCCAGCCGTAGAATCCGCTCATCACCATCTTGTGCAGGAACTGCGGGTCGAGCACCGCGCGCTGCGCGGTGACGTGCCCGAGGTCGAGTTCCAGCACACTCTGGCAGGCCACGAAGGTGACCGGCCGCACGGGTCGCTCCTCTCCACTGTTCGCCGTAGACCTCAATCAACAATCCCCTCGTGTTTGTCCCTGAGGCGGCTCTCGAGTTTTTCCGAGTACGTCAACCAGAGTAGTCCCCCGACCGTCTCGCGCGGGAAGATCGCAGTCGGTAGCGTCGAGGCATGAGCCCCGCCGCCGCGTCGCACCTGCCCGACGCTCCGATCATCACCGCCGCCGATCCGGCCGAGTTCGCCTACACCGTCTTCCACGACCGCCATCCCCGGCTGTTCGCGCGGGTCCGCGACGCGCTGCCGTACGGACCCGCACAGCTCGGCGCCCTGCGGCGGCTCGAGGAGGAGACGCTCGGCGGGACGCTGCAGCCGCTGGATCCGCGCACGGAGCACGCGGCGGCCGGGGACTACGCGGCGTGGACCGCGTGGGGCGCGCCGTACTTCGGCAGGGGTCTGCGTTGGACGGACGCGCCCTTCCTGTGGTCCGAGAGCTATTTCTATCGCAGACTCCTGTCGGCGACGGGGTATTTTGCCGGTCCTTGGTGCGGCGTGGACCCGTTCGGTCCGATGAAGTCGGACAGCCTCGCCGGGCCGGCGGTGGACCGGGAGCTCGCGGCGTACTCGGCGCTGGCGGAGATGACCTCGGCCGAGCGGGATTCGGCCCTGCTGGTCGCCTGCCTGTCCGGGAACCAGGCGGATCTCGGCTTCCAGTTGATCGCGGGCGAGCCGGTCGGCGTGTCGCTGCTCGTGGACGACGAGGCGGCCGTCTGGGCGCATCTGAATGAAAGTAAGCCCGGACGGGTGAACCTGGTCGCGGACAACGCGGCCGAGGAACTGCTCCCGGACCTGCTGCTGATCGAGCATCTGATCACGACCGGCCGGGCCGCGGACGCCGTGGTCTTCCTCAAGCCGCGCCCCTACTACGTGTCGGACGCGATGACGCAGGACGCCGCGGCCCTGCTGCGCCGCCTCGTGGCCGCGAAGGGCCTGGTGAGCGAGGCGGGGAGGCAGCTGTGGCAGTACTGCTCCGAGGGCCGCGTGGTCTTCGAGGCGCCCGACTACTTCTGCTCGCCGCTCAGTTTCCACGACTTCCCGCCGGAGTTCGCCGCCGCGGTCGGTTCGGCGACGTTGACGCTGGTCAAGGGCGATCTCAACTATCGACGACTGGTCGGCGACCGCCTCTGGCCGGTGACCACCTCCTTCGCCGACCTGACCGCGTACCTGCCGGGCCCGGTCGTGGCGCTGCGCACCTGCAAGTCGGACGTCGCGGTCGGCCTGACGCAACAGGCGGCGGACGAACTCGACGCCGCGTCACCCGGCTGGCGCTACGCGGGGAAGCACGCGGTGATCCAGTTCACCGGAACGCGCCCCTGACCTGACGGGCCGTCGGCGGTAGGATGATCTGATGCTTCGAGCCCTGATTCTCGGCGGAACCGGAATGATCGGCGGGGCGACGGCCCGGCGGCTGGCGGCGGCGGGCTGGCGGGTGGACGTGACCGGGCGCGATGCGCGGCGGCTGGCGCCGGATCTGGCGGCGGCCGGGGTGCGGTTCCACGCGGCCGAGCGGGCCGACGCGGCGCGGCTGCGGGAGGTGCTGGGCGAGGGCGCCGACCTGCTGGTGGACTGCGTCTGCTTCACCGGCGCCGAGGCTCGCACGCTGCTGCCGCTCGCCGAGCACGCGGCGTCCACGGTGCTGCTCTCCAGCAAGGCCGTCTACGTGGACGCGGCGGGCAACCACTCGAACTCCGACACGCCGCCGGACTACGGCGGCCCGGTCCCGGAGTCGCAGCCGACGATGGCGCCCGGCGACATGGACTACCGCAGCCGCGAGGGGTACGGACCGAACAAGGTGGCCGCCGAGCACGTCGCGCTGGACAGCGGCCTGCCGATCAGCGTTCTGCGTCCGTCGCGGGTGCACGGGGTCGGTTCCGGCCGGCCGCGCGAGTGGGTGTTCGTCAAGCGGGTGCTGGACCGGCGGCCGGCCGTGCTGCTGGCCGGTCGGGGCGGCGGGATCGTGCATCCGACGGCGGCGGTCAACATCGCGGCGCTGATCGAGACCGTGGCGCAGCAGCCCGGCGCGCGCATCCTGAACAGCGCCGACCCGGACGCGCCGTCCGCGCGGGAGATCGCCAAGACGATCGCGCGGCAGCTCGGGCACTCCTGGGACGAGGTGCTGCTCGACGACGCGGCCGATCCGGATCTCGGCCGCACGCCGTGGGACGCACCGCATCCGGTCGTGCTGGACACGACGGCGTCGCTGGAGCTGGGCTACAAGCCGGTCGGCGACTACGCGGCGACCGTGGCGGACGAGGTGGACTGGCTCTTCGACGTGTTCCGCGCCGGGGACCCGGACGGCATCCTGCCCGCGCCGGACGACCCGTACTTCGCGCGGTTCCTGGACTACGCGGCCGAGGACGCCTACCTGCTCAGCGGCGACGCGCCGCCGCGAGGAACCGGCTGATCCCGCGCGGCGAGAGCAGGTGCCGGGCGGCCATCCGGGCCGAGCCGAGCACGCCCGCCTGCTCGCCGAGCATCGAGGACTCGATCCGCAGGCTGCGGGTGGCCAGCGGCAGGGCCCTGCGGTAGATCACGCCGCGGATGTCGGCGAGCAGGTCGTCGTGCAGCTGGGCGAGCACGCCGCCGACCACGATCGTGTCCGGGTTGTGGAAGGAGACCAGCGAGGCCAGCACCTCGCCGATCGCCCGCCCGGCGAGCCGTACCTGCCGCCGCGCGCCGGGGTGGCCCTCGGAGACCAGCCGCACGACGTCGCGGGCCCGCCGCGCGTCGAGGCCCTCGGCCCGCAGCGCCGCCGCCACCGCGGAACCGGACGCGACCGCCTCCACGCAGCCGGTGTTCCCGCAGTGGCAGAGCACGTCGTCACGGCCGGGCAGCTGGATGTGCCCGATGTCCCCGGCCGCGCCGGACGCGCCGCGATGGAGCACGCCGCCGGAGACGATGCCGCAGCCGATGCCGGTGCCGACCTTGACGAAGAGCAGGTGCTCCGATTCGCGGCGGTGCACGTACTCGCCGAACGCCATCATGTTGACGTCGTTGTCGACGAGCACCGGCACCGGGTATCGGTCCTCGAAGAACCCGGGCACCCGGTAGCCGTCCCAGCCCTGCATGATCGGCGGGCGCACGACCGTGCCGCTCTCCGCCTCGACCGGTCCCGGCACGCCGATCCCGATGGCGCGCAGGCCCTCCGGCGCGCGGCCGGTGGATTCGCACAGCTTCGCGATCTGGTCCGCGACGCCGCCGAGGATCCGCTCGGGGCCCTCGTTGATGTCGACCTCGCGGGACTCCTCGGCGAGCACCCGGCCGCCGAGCGTGGTCAGCGCGATCCGGCTGTGCGTGGCGCCGAGGTCCACGCCGCCGACAAGCACCTCGTCCGAGGCGAGGTCGAGGCTGTACGGCGGGCGGCCGCGGTCGGTGGTCAGCGGCTCGGACTCGACCAGCAGGCCGCGTTCGATCAGCAGGTCCACGCGCTGCGCCACGGCCGAACGGGACAGCCCGGTCGCCGCGATCAGGGCGCTGCGCGTGGTGGCCGCGCCGTCCGCGACCAGACACGCCAGTTCGCTGAGCGCGGACAGCCGGCGCTCCTCGGCGGAGTTCGACCCGGTCGCCGGCACGTGCGCTCCCCTCGACTTTATGACAGAAGTAAGCGTAATCATGACTCTTGTCAGGCGTAAAGGGGCGGCATAGCGTCACCCTCGACCGTAAACGTTGACGGGATCGAGGGGGAACTGCATGCAGCCGCTGCGCATCGCCATCGCGGGCACCGGCATGATCGGCGCGGTGCACGCGGACGCCGCGCGCCGGGCCGGGGCCCGGGTGGTCGGCGTCTCGGCGTCGACGGCGGACCGGGCGAAGGCCGCGGCCGCGCGGCTGGGCGCCGAACGCTCCTTCGACTCCTCCGAGGAACTGGCCGCGGCCGACGACGTGGACGTGGTGCACGTCTGCACACCGAACGACCTGCACGGCCCGCTGGTCCGGCTGGCGCTGGCCGCGGGCAAGCACGTGGTCTGCGAGAAGCCGCTCTCGGTCGAGGCCGCCGACGCCGGCGAGCTCGCCGCGCTCGCGGAAGGCAGCGGCCTGATCAACGCGGTGCCGTTCGTCTACCGCTACCACGCGATGGCCGCCGAGGCGCGGCACCGGGTGCGCAGCGGCGCGATCGGCGACGTGCGCCTGCTGCACGGCCACTACCTGCAGGACTGGCTGATGCGCGCCGACGACGACAACTGGCGCGTGGACGCGGCCGCCGGCGGCGCCTCGCGGGCCTTCGCGGACATCGGTTCGCACTGGTGCGACCTGGTCGAGTGGGTGACCGGACACCGCATCGGCGAACTGTCGGCCGTGACGCAGACCGTGCACCCCGAGCGGGCCAGGACCGGCGCCGTGGCGACCGAGGACGTGGTGCACGTCGTGTTCCGCACCGACCGCGGCGCGACCGGCAGCCTGGTCGTCTCGCAGGTCTCACCGGGCCGCAAGAACCGGCTCTGGTTCGAGGTGGACGGCGCGGAGCACAGCGTGTCCTTCGACCAGGAGAACCCGGAGACGCTCCTCGTCGGCGGCCGCGAGCGCACCGAGACCGTGATCCGCGACCCCGGGACGCTCTCCGCCGAGGCCGCGCGCCTGAGCCCGGTCCCGGCCGGGCACCCGCTCGGCTACCGCGACTGCTTCGCCGCGTTCGTCGCCGACGTCTACGACGCGGTGCGCGCCGGAGCCGATCCGAACCCGCTCTACCCGACCTTCGCGGACGCCGCCCGCACGGCCCGGATCACCGACGCCGTGCTGCGCTCCGCCCACTCCCGCACCTGGATCGAGGTCCCGTGAAACTCGGCTTCCTGACCGCCTGCCTGCCCGAACTCCAGCTCACGGACATCGCCGCGTGGGCCTCGACCGCCGGATACGAGGCGCTCGAGGTGGCCGTCTGGCCGTCCACCGGCAGCCGGGACTTCGAGGCCAGCCACATCGACGTCGCGAACTTCGGCTCCGCCGAGGCCGAGCAGGTGACCGAGCTGTTCGCCAAGCACGGCCTGCACCTGTCCTCGCTCGCGTACTACGAGAACAACCTGCACCCGGACGAGGCGCGCCGGGCCGAGATCGCCGCGCACGTCAAGCGGGCGGTGGACGCGGCGGCGCTGCTCGGCGTGGAGACGGTCGGCACGTTCATCGGCCGGCACCCGGGGCTGTCGGTGAAGGAGAACGTCGAGCTCGCCGAGCGTGTGCTGCCGCCGCTGGTGGAGTACGCCGGGGAGCGCGACGTGAAGATCATCATCGAGAACTGCGTCATGGAGGGCTGGCACCCGGACGGCTATCCGGGCAACATCGCCTACTCCCCCGAACTGTGGGAGTGGATGTTCTCCCTCGGGCTGTACCTCAACTACGACCCCTCGCACCTGCTCTGGCTCGGCATCGACCCGGTCACCGCCCTCAAGCCGTACATCGACCGGATCCCGCACGCCCAGGCCAAGGACGCGCAGCTCGACCCGAACGCCCGCGACCGCTACGGCTTCTTCGGCAAGACGATCGGCCGCGAGCACCCGTGGGACGAGGGCTGGTGGCGCTACCGGGTGCCCGGCCGCGGCCAGGTGGACTGGAGCGGCGTGGTCGACGCGCTCTACGAGGGCGGCTTCACCGGCACCCTGTCGGTCGAGCACGAGGACCCGGTGTGGAGCGGCACCGAGGAGAAGGTCAAGCAGGGGCTGGAGATCGCGCACCGTACACTGCGACCGTTGATCACCGGCTGAACCGCCAACAGGACTCTGACTTCAGGCAGCAAGGAGGCTCCACCATGTCCCGCCCACTGAGCGTGCAGCTCTACACCGTCCGGGCCGCGATCGCCGAGGACCGCGACGGGGTGCTGCGGCAGCTCGCGGACCTCGGTTTCGGCGCCGTCGAACCGTTCCAGCCGACCGAGGACCCGACCGGCTTCCGCAAGGTGGCCGACGACCTGGGGCTGACCGTCTCCAGCGCGCACGCGATGAGCCTGCTCGACCCGGAGCCCGGCCCGACGTTCGAGGCGATCGCCACGCTCGGCACCGACCTCGCGATCGTGCCCGCCGGGATCGCGCAGGAGGACTTCACCACCCGCGACGGCCTGCAGCGCGCGGCCGACCTGCTGAACGCGCTGTCCGCGAAGGCCACCGCGCACGGCCTGCGGCTCGGCTACCACAACCACTGGTGGGAGTTCGAGCCGGTGCTCGACGGCAAGCACGGCCTCGAGGTGCTGGCCGAACTGCTGGCGCCCGAGGTGTTCCTCGAGGTCGACACGTACTGGGCCGCGGTCGGCGGCGCGGACGTGCCGGCCGTGCTGCGCGGCCTCGGCTCCCGGGTCGAGGCGCTGCACGTGAAGGACGGCCCGCTGAAGAAGGGCGAGCCGAACGTGGCCGTCGGGACCGGCGCGATGCCGGTGGCCGAGGTGCTCGGCGCCGCGCCCGCGACCGCCTGGCGGATCGTCGAGTTCGACGAGTGCGCGACGGACCTGTTCGCCGCGATCGGGGAGAGCCGCGCGTACGTCGCGGGACTGGAAGGGGACGGGAATTGAGCACAGGTCCGGTCGGCGTCGCGATCATCGGCGCCGGCAACATCAGCGGGCAGTACCTCGGGAACCTGACGAAGTTCCCTGACGTGAAGGTCCTCGCCGTCGCCGACATCGACGAGGCGCGGGCCGCGCAGGCCGCCGCCGAGTACGGGATCGAGGCCTCGGGTTCGCCGGACAGCGCGTTCGCGATCCCCGAGGTGGAGATCGTCATCAACCTGACGATCCCGGCCGCGCACGCCGACGTGGCCCTCGCCGCCCTGCGCGCGGGCAAGCACGTGTACGGCGAGAAGCCGCTCGCGCTCGACCCCGCTGGCGGCCGTGCGGTGCTCGCGGAGGCCGCCGAGCGCGGACTGCTGGTCGGCAACGCCCCGGACACGTTCCTCGGCGCGGGCATCCAGTCGGCGCTGCGCGCGGTCGCTGCGGGGGTGATCGGCGAGCCGGTCGCCGCGTACTCGGCGCTGGAGAGCATGGGTCCGGAGGGCTGGCACCCGAACCCAGAGTTCTTCTACGTAGACGGCGCGGGCCCGCTGTTCGACATGGGCCCGTACTATCTCACGGCCCTGATCGCGCTGCTCGGCTCGGTGACCTCGGTCGCCGCGTCCGGCCGCAAGGCCCGCGACACCCGCGTGGTCGGCTCCGGACCGAAGGCGGGCAACACGTTCCCGGTCGAGGTCCCGACGCACGTCACGGCGCTGCTCGAGTTCGCCGAGGGCTACGGGGCGAACGCCACGTTCAGCTTCGACTCCCCGGCCTTCAAGCGGGTGCTGGAGATCGGCGGCACCGAGGCGACCCTCGCGCTGCCGGACCCGAACACCTTCGGCGGGCCGCTGCTGGTGCGCAGCCCCGGCGACGAGGAGTGGCGCGAACTGCCGATCGAGGGCACGGAGGCGGGCCGCGGCATCGGCGTCGTCGACATGGCCCGCGCGCTGCGCTCCGGCGGCCGGCACCGCGCGTCCGGCGACCTCGGCATGCACGTGCTCGACGTCATGTCCGCGATCTCCGGCTCGGCCGCCGAGGGCTCGTTCCAGAAGGTGACCAGCGACATCGTCAAGCCCGAGCCGCTTCCGGTCTCCTGGGATCCGGCCGAGGCGACGCTCTGAGGGATTCCGCACGCTCCGGGCCGTCTACCATGATCTGTGGATCTCAGTCCACGGCGAGGAAGGCGGCCCTCAGCATGCCGGGAACCCTGTTCGCGGTCAGCGACGTGCACGTCGGGTACGAGGAGAACCTCAAGCACGTGGAGTCGCTGCGGCCGGAGTCGGCGCAGGACTGGCTCATCGTCGCCGGCGACGTGGCCGAACGCTTCACGGACGTGGCGCGGGCGCTGCACACGCTGCGGGCGCGCTTCGACAAGGTGATCTGGGTCCCGGGCAACCACGAGCTCTGGACGCCGAAGACGGATCCGGTCCAGTCCCGCGGCGAGGAGCGGTACCGGCAGCTCGTCGAACTCTGCCGCCGCCTCGACGTGCTCACGCCGGAGGACCCGTACGCGGTCTGGGACGGCGAGGGCGGCCCGGTCGTGATCGCGCCGCTGTTCCTGCTGTACGACTACTCCTTCCATCCGCCCGGCACCACGACGAAGGAAGCTGGCCTGGCGTACGCGTACGAGACCGGGATCGTGTGCGCCGACGAGGTGCTGCTGCATCCGGACCCGTACCCGACCCGCGAGGACTGGTGCGCGGCACGCCTGGAGTACACCGAGAAGCGGCTGGAGGAGCGCCCGGACGGCCTGCCGACCGTGCTCGTCAACCACTTCCCGCTCACCCGCGAGGCCACGCGGAAGCTGCGCTACCAGGAGTTCGCGCAGTGGTGCGGCACGACGCGGACCGCGGACTGGCACACCCGCTTCGACGCGAAGGCCGTCGTCTACGGGCACCTGCACATCCCGCGCACGACGTGGGAGGACGGGGTGCGGTTCGAGGAGGTCTCGCTCGGCTATCCGAGGGAATGGCAGCCGCGCGGCGGCCCGAGCGGGCTACGGCGCATCCTCCCCGGATAACCAGACGCCTTGCGCCCCGCTGGTTCGGGTTTGTCGTGTGTGCTGCGGTCGGCGCCGCTTCGCGTCGCCCCCCGGTTTGCGCTTGCCCACCCTCCCGCCCGTTGCGTCAGTCTGTGAGCGGGGGTTTCAGTCAACGTCAACGTCAAGGTCAACGGCGCCTCCGGGGGCCCCTTCCTCGGAAACGGCCAGGGGTGGATCGGCTGCGGTCCAGGACGGTGGTCAGGTAGGGGTGGGTCTGTCTCCTCGCGCGGTCGCCGGAAGCGTATGACCGATGAACAGATCTACCAGACAGCAGGAGTGACTATCCGGGCAGTGATGTAAATATCTACATCAGACTGATCTTGATGTTGAATTTGACCGAAACCGCAAGCGGGCTCGCCAACGCAACGGGTGGGAGGGTGGGCGAGCGTAACCCCCGGAGCGGAGCGGAGCGAAGCGACGCCGACCGCAGCACACACGACAAACCCGAACCGGGCACACGGCGACGATGAGGCTCGTGAACTGGCGCGGCTTCGTGCCCGTGCCTCATTCGGCCGCGGCCGCGAAGTCCTGCTCGATCTTCGCGGCGACCGGGTCCTGGTTGTCCAGCGCGGGGCCGTCGCTCGGGCCGTAGACCAGGTGCACGGTGCCGCTCTTGAACGCGGTGCAGGACAGCAGGGCCAGCGGCAGGTGCGAGTCGGCGTCCTCGAACAGCCGCAGGCCGTCGCGGACCGCGAGCGGGTGGACGTACAGGTGCAGCTCGTCGATCAGCTTCGCCGCGAGCAACTGACGGATGATCGAGACCGAGCCGCTGAGCCCGATCACGCCTTCGCCCGGCTCGTTCTTCAGCGCCCTGACGCCCTCGACGAGCTCCCCCTGCAGCTGCTCCGAGTTGCGCCAGGTGAACTCCAGGGGCGAGTGCGAGACGACGATCTTGCGCGCGTCGCCGATCGACTTCGCCATCGCCGCGTCCGCCTCGCCCGCCTCCTCGCGCGCGGGCCAGGCGCCGGCGAAGGAGTCGTAGGTGACCCGGCCGAACAGGATCGTGTCGGCGCTGCCGAGCTGCTCGGTTACCGCGGCGCCGAGCTCCTCGCAGAAGTACGGGAAGTGCCAGGAGGCGGGCTCCCCGACGACGCCGTCGACCGAGGTGAACAGGCCTGCCGAGATCTTCTTCATGGTGCGCTCCGTCCCATCCGTGGACCGACAACTTTTCTTGTCGGTGGTTCCACTATAGCTCCCCGTCGGCGTCCGCGACAGCACCGGAGCCGTCGAGATACCAGAGCCGGTGCGCCTCGCCGGGGTACGGCGGCTGGAAACGGTGCAGCTGGCCGGTCAGAACCTGGTCGGGCACGGGATGTGGACGGACGGCGTTGCGGGCGCGCAGCGTCTCGGCCTCGGCCAGGAACACCGCCTGCGTGACGTACGTGTCGGCGGCGTGGGCGGCGCGCAGCACGAGGTTGCGCTGCGGACGGTTGAGGCCGGTGGCGTCCCAGAGCACGCGGGCGCCCGGACCCGCTGTGCTCAGCGCCGATTCGAGCTTGCCGAGCGCGGCCGTGAGGACTTCGGCGTTCGACTTCTGGTCGGCGCGCGAGCCGCGTTCCTCGCGAATGTCGTCCATGCTGACGACGGCCGCGACGTCGCCGAGCCCTGCGGCGAACCGGCTCTTGCCGCTGCCGGACGGCCCGATGAGCTGAATGAGCTGCGGGAACTCGCCGCCGCGCCACTTCCACGTCGCCGCTAGTGCCTCCTCGACGCTGGCCAGCCTGCCCTCAGCCCACGCGTGGCGCGCCTGGGCCCAGCAGCGGTCGGCGGCCGGTCGCGGAACGACGTCGGCAAGCTCGGCGCGCAGCCCTTCACGCAGCGGGCGCCACGGCTCGGGCACCATCAGACCGGAGTCCTCGGCGTGCAGAGCCGACCACTGGACCTGCTCGCGCGCCGCCTTCGCCTCATCGTCGGCACGGTGCGCGAGGACGGCTTCGGAGAGCGCGTGCAGGGCGCCGAGGTCGGCCGCGAGGGACATGCGTGCCAGGCCGTTGCGACGCTGCTCGTCCGGGAACGGCGTGTGCAGGCGGCCGTGCAGCCCGACGAGATCCGCGATGCGGCGAGCCAGCGGCATGCCGAGCGGTCCGGCGGCGAGCCGCGTGGCGATCGATGTGCGGTCCACGCTGTGCAAGGCCGCTGCGACCGCCGCGATCAGTCGGACGTCGCCGAATCGGTGCGCGACGTCGATGCGGCCGAGAGTCTCATCGATGACCGGATCGTGCGCCTCATCGAAGCCGATCGCTGCCAGGAGCGCGGATGTGTCGACGTGAGCGCCGGATCGCAGTGACCAGAATATGCTGCGTGGGCCGAGCCGATTCGGCACCACGTCGGCCTGCATCCAGTGCGTGTCGGTCTGCACGTGGTTCGGCCGGACCCACTTGGCCACGCGTGCGCCGAACTCCTCGCGCGCGAACCCGGCGGCCGCGCGCACGACGTAGCCCTCCTGCGTGCCCAGATCGAGCCGCAGAGCCCTGATCGTCTTCTCGTCGAACACGCCGCGCCAGAGCACCGGCGGCGTCGGGATCCCGAGGCCGTGCAGGAACCGGACCGTCTCGTCCCAGTCCAGGCAGCGGTCGGTCTCGTCCCAGACCGAGAAGCCGTAGAAGCCCGAGTCGAGGTCCTCGTACGCGAGCGAGTGGCGCGCGAACATGTTCTCGCCGCACACCCGCCAGCCGTCCGGGATCCGCGACGCGATCCGGCCGTGCAGCGCCTTCACCCAGGCCCGCGACGGATGGTGCGCCGAGTCGAGCGAGCGGGCGTGCAGGCCGTCGCGGTAGAGCGTGGTGTTCTCGCCGTCGAGCTTCTCGGTGACGACGACCTCGCGGCCGCTCAGCCCGCGCAGGTCGCCGGTGCGGACGTCGTCGGGTGTGGCCCCCGGGGACCACGGAAGGTGCGCCGTGCGGGGATAGTGGACACGCATTCGCCAGAGGCTACTGATTCACCTGGATCAGGGCGACGCGATTTCCGTCCGGATCGGTGCAGGTGGCCCGGCGTCCGGCGGTGCCGACCAGCTCGATCGGGCCGCCGGGCACGCCGCGCTCGGCCGCCTCGGCGACCGCCGCGTCCAGGTCGGCGACGGCCAGCGAGAGCACCGAACTGCCCGCGTGCTCGGGATCCAGCACGACGTAGACGAACGCGCTGTCGGCCAGCTGCCACATGACCTCGGTCTCGTTGACCGGGACGTCGGCGGCGCGGCCGATGAGCCTGGTGTACCAGTCGACCGCGACGCCGAGGTCGCTGACCGGCATGCCCGCGAACACCAACTCGAAATCCATGGCCCGGAGTCTTCCACGCGGCCGCCGCGCCGGACGGGAACGGCGCGCGAGGGCTGCGCGTGGTGAGGTGTTTCGATACTCTGCGGTTGTTCGCCGAACTCTCCCAGCTGCAAGGACGCAGATGACCTTCGCGAGCCCCTTTCCGCCGGTGTCGATCCCGGACGTCTCCCTGTACGACTATCTGTTCGCGTCGCTCGACGAGCAGGCCGACCTGGACCGCACGGCGTTCGTGCACGCGCCGACCGGGACGGCCGTGACCTTCCGTGAGCTGCGGGATCGGGTGGACGCGGCGGCCGGTGCGCTCGCTGCGCTCGGTGTGGGCCAGGGCGACGTCGTGGCGTTGATCGCGCCGAACAGCCCCGACTACGCGGTCGCGTTCCACGGAGTGCTGCGCACGGGCGCCTCCGTGACGACGATGCCGGTACTGGCGACACCCGAGGACATCGCCAAGCAGCTCAAGGCGAGCCACGCGATCGCGATGCTGGCGGACCCGGCCGTCGCGGAGAACGCGCTGTCCGGCGCCGAGGCCGCGGGGCTTCCGGCGGATCGCTTCATCCTGCTGCCCACGCTCGCCGACGCCACCGACGCGCCGGTGCCGCCCGCGCTGAGTCTCGATCCCGCGACGCACCTGGCCGCACTCCCCTACTCGTCGGGCACGACCGGCCGTCCCAAGGGCGTGCGGCTGAGCCACCGCAACCTCGTCGCCAACATCGCGCAGATCGAGGACCGGATCGGCGTGCAGCGGGACGACGTGGTCATGGCCGTGCTGCCGTTCTTCCACATCTACGGCATGACGGTGCTGCTCAACCTCTCACTGCGCCGCCGGTCCACGCTCGTGACGATGCCGCGCTTCGACCTGGCCGAATTCCTCGGCGCGATCGCCCGGCACCGGGTCACGTTCGCGTTCATCGCGCCGCCGATCGCCGTCGCGCTCGCCAAGCACCCGGCCGTCGAGGACTACGACCTGAGCAGCCTGCGCGTGGTCTTCTCCGGCGCGGCGCCGCTGGACGGCGAACTCGGGAAGGCACTCGTCGAGCGGCTCGGCGTGACGGTCGTGCAGGGCTACGGGATGAGCGAGCTGAGCCCGGTCTCGCACTTCACCCCGGAGGCCATGAGCGGCGAGGTCTCGTGCGAGAGCGTCGGATTCGCCGTGCCGAACTCGGAGAACAGGCTGCTCGATCCCGCGACCGGCGAGGAGATCCCGCTGCCGGAGTCGGGGGTCAGCGCGCCCGGCGAGATGTGCGTGCGCGGCCCGAACGTGATGCTCGGCTACCTCGACGACTCGGCCGCCACCGACGCGATGCTGGACGCCGACGGCTTCCTGCACACCGGCGACGTGGCCACGGTCAGCGCGAGCGGCGTCATCACCATCGTCGACCGGATCAAGGAACTGATCAAGTACAAGGGCTACCAGGTCGCGCCCGCCGAGTTGGAGGCGCTGCTGCTGACCAACCCCGACATCGCCGACGCGGCCGTGATCGGCGTGCACGACGAGGAGGGCGAGGAGGTACCGAAGGCCTTCGTGGTGCGGCGGGCGGGCTCGCCGGAGCTGACGGAGCGGCAGGTGATGGACTTCGTCGCCGAACGCGTCGCGCCCTACAAGAAGGTGCGCCGCGTCGAGTTCATCGAGGTGGTGCCCAAGTCGGCGTCGGGCAAGATCCTGCGCCGGGAGCTGCGGGAGCGCTGACGGCGAAAAGCGGCCCTTGCCTGGCCGCCGGGGAGCACGGGATATTGGTCCATACCTCTTACCATTCCTGTGAAAGGACGTAGGCTCCATGCTGCTGCCCCGCCCCGCGAGGTACCAGGTCGAGGACGGCGAGTTCTCGCTCACCGAGGCGACCGTGATCCGCAGCACCGACGGCTCGCTCGCCGGCACGGCCCGCTGGCTGCAGTCGGCGCTGCGGCCGCCGACCGGCCTCCCGCTGCGGCTGCTGCACACCGAGGAGTCCGGCGCCGCGCACCCGGGTCCACGGGAGTCGGTGATCTCCCTCGCGCTGCGGGCCGATCTCGGCGCCGAGGCCTATGAACTGGATGTGGACGCGACCGGCGTGCGGATCGTCGGCGGCGGCGCGGCGGGGGTGTTCTACGGCTGCCAGGCGCTGTTCCAGCTGCTGCCGCCCGCCGTGTACCGGCACGCGTTCGCGTACGGCGTGCGCTGGTCGGTCCCGGCCGTGCGGATCGCGGACGCCCCGCGCTTCCGCTGGCGCGGCACGATGCTGGACGTCTCGCGGCACTTCATGACCAAGCGCGAGGTGCTGCGCTTCCTCGACCTGATGGCCGTGCACCGTCTCAACACCCTGCATCTGCACCTGTCCGACGACCAGGGCTGGCGGGTGGAGATCCTGCGCTACCCGAAGCTGACCTCGGTCGGCGGCTGGCGGACCGAGTCGCAGCTCGGCGCCGCCCGGGACGCGCCCGGCGACGGCCGTCCGCACGGCGGCTACTACAGCCAGGCCGACGTCCGCGAGATCGTGGCCTACGCGGCCGAACGGCACATCACCGTCGTCCCCGAGATCGACATCCCCGGCCACTCGCAGGCCGCGATCGCCGCGTACCCCGAGCTCGGCATCCGCCCCGACCAGCAGCTCGAGGTGTGGACGCGCTGGGGCATCAACCACAACGTGCTCGGCGCCGAGGACCACACGATCGAGTTCTACCGCGGCGTGCTCGACGAGATCATGGACCTGTTCCCGAGCGAGCTGATCGGGCTCGGCGGCGACGAGTGCCCGAAAGACCAGTGGGAGCAGGACGCGCGCACGCAGGAGCTCATCCGGGAGCGCGGGCTCGGCGACGAGAAGGGCCTGCAGGCCTGGTTCATCAGCGAGCTCAGCGCACACGTGGCGGCGCGCGGCCGTCGCGTGTACGGCTGGGACGAGATGCTGGAGGGCTCGCTCCCCGAGGGCACGGTCATCGCGTCCTGGCGCGGCATGACCGGCGCGGTCACGGCGGCCAACCGCGGCTTCGACGTCGTGGCCTGCCCGGATCACACCGTCTACCTGGACTACCGGCAGTCGGAGTCGCTGGAGGAGCCGGTCCCGGTCTCCATCCCGCTGACCCTCGAGGACACCTACGGTTTCGAGCCGGTGCCGGACGGTCTGACGGCGGAGCAGGCCGGGCGCATCCTCGGCGGCCAGGCGAACGTGTGGACCGAGCACATCGACACGCCGCGCATGGTCGACTTCTACGTCTTCCCGCGGCTGTGCGCCATCGCCGAGGCACTCTGGACGGACGGCAAGCGCGACTTCGGCGAGTTCTCCGCGCGGCTGGACGAGCACCTGGCCCGCCTCGACGCGCTGGGCGTCGAATACCGGCACCAGGACGGCCCGCTGCCCTGGCAGAAGCGCCCCGGCGTCCCCGGACGTCCGTCGACGCGGGCCGAGCGCGAGGCGTACTTCGCGCAGGTGACGGCCGACATCAAGGACTGATCCAGTCCCGTTGGTTCGGGGGCGGCGGCAATCGTCCGCGACTGCCGCCGCCCCCGGCTCTGATCCCCCGATCCGCCGCCCTACGACTCGCCGTCGATCTCCGCGAAGCCGATGCGGAACTCGGCGTGCGCCGCGTGCAGAGTGTCCTTCTCGGGCAGAAGCGGCCCGCAGGCAGCGCTGCCGACGCCCTGGTGCGCATGGTCCAGGTTCACGTAGATCCGGCCGCTGCCCGCACGCAGATCATTGCGATGCGCGGCGGCCTCGAGGACCTGCGTGGACCACGGCTTGGCCGTCACGTCGATCACCGGCGCGCCGATCACCGACAGGCCGCGGTCGCCGGACGCGTCGGTGAGCCGGGCCCAGCGCACGTCGTGCCGGTTGCCGTTCTCCTGCGGCCGCACGTACGGCGTCTGCATCTCGGCGACCGAGGCCCGGTACCGCCCGACGCGCACCGCGTTCGCCGCGTCCCGGTACGCCTCACCGGGACCGAGGCCGAACCACTCGACGTGGTCGTACTCGCCCGGCAGCGTCAGCGCGACGCCGAGGCGCGGCAGCGGAACCGTCCACGTCCCGTACGGATCGACGACGACATCGAGCCACAGCACATCGTCCGCGCCGAGAGTCCAGCGATAGACGACGTCCAGCCCGAAGCCGACCGCCGCCGCGGCAACCCGCGTCCGCACCTCCAGCCCGCTCCCGGTCACGTCGATCCCGAGAGTCTTGTGGTGCATCCGGTGCAGACCGGCGGCATGCCAGCGCGAGTTCAGCGGCTCGTGCCGGGGACCGTGCTCGCCCCAGACCTCGTTATCGATCGGCGCGCGCCATACGTCCAGGCGCGGCCCCTCGACATCGATGCCGCCGATGCTCCGCAGCACGCCGGTCTGCGCGTCGAAGACAGCCGTGCCGAACTCGATCCTGTTCTCCCGCACGACCGGCGCTCCGGAAGGCACCGGCGCGGCAGCCTCCTGAACGCCCGAGATCCGCCCCTGTCCCCAGACGATCTCGTGCCCGGCCTCGGCCCACAGCTCATCCGCCGCGAGCACACCGCGCACGGTCAGCCACAGCTCGCCGTCACCGGCCGCAACGTCCGCGGCATCCTTCGGCCAGGCCACGCTCAGCGTCTCGCCCGCCGCGACCGGCTCGGCCTCGAACGTGCCGCTGCCGACCTCGACGCCCTCGGCCTCGACGGTCCACTCCCAGCGCAGGTACCCGGTGTCCCGCGAGTGATGCAGGTTCCTGATCTCGAGCGCCCGCGCGCTCGCGTCGACGGCGACCCGCACCGGCTCGATGACCTTCTTGAAGTCGATCAGGCCGGGCGACGGTGTGCGGTCCGGGAAGATCAGGCCGTCGGCGACGAAGTTGCTGTCGTGCAGTTCCTCGCCGAAGTCGCCGCCGTACGCGTAGTAGGTGACGCCGTTCGCATCGGTCTGCTCGATGCCGTGGTCGATCCACTCCCAGATGAAGCCGCCAGCCAGCCGCGGGTACTTCTCGAACATGTCCTGGTAGTCGCGCAGGCCGCCCGGACCGTTGCCCATCGCGTGCCCGTATTCGCACTGCATGAACGGGATCGCGCGGCGGTGCGCGTCATCGGCCGGATCCGCGGTCGGAGCCTCGACGCCACGGCCGATCTCGTCGACCTCCTCGTAGCCCGCGTACATCCGCGAGTACACGTCGACGTACGCGCAGCTGGCCCAGTCGCCCTCGTAGTGAATCAGCCTGCTGCCGTCGCGGCCGCGGATCCACTCGGCCATCGCGGCCAGGTTCTCGCCGACACCGGCCTCGTTGCCGAGCGACCACAGGATGATCGACGGGTGGTTCTTGTCCCGCTCGACCATGCGGGCCGCGCGGTCGAGCAGCGCCTCGCGCCAAACCGGCTCGGCGCTCGGGTTGCCGACCCAATCGACGGCACCGAAGCCGTGCGTCTCGTAGTCGCACTCGTCGATGACCCACAGACCGTATTCGTCGCAGAGCGCGAGGAAATCCGGGTGCGGCGGGTAGTGGCTGGTGCGGACGGCGTTGATGTTGTGCCGCTTCATCAGCAGCACGTCGGCGATCATCGTCTCGCGGTCGAGCGTGCGGCCGGTGCGCGGGTGGAATTCGTGCCGGTTCACGCCGCGGAACAGGATCGGCCGCCCGTTGACGACGATCTGCCCGTCCACGACGGCCACGCGCCGGAAGCCGATCCGCAGCGGCACCCGCTCGCCGTCCACGACGAGCTCGCCCTCGTACAGCCGCGGCGTCTCGTCGGACCAGGGCTCGACCGGGAACGTGTGCGGCCCGGCCGGATCGGCGTCCACGAGCCCGAGCTCGGGGACCGTCAGCCGCGCGGCCGGGGACGTCGTGTCGATGCTGAGCGTGCCCACGCCGGATTCATGATCGTAGTCGGCGTGCACGAAGTAGTCCTCGAGCCCGCGGGCCAGCAGCCGCACCGAGCGGAAGATCCCGGACATCCACCACATGTCCTGGTCCTCGAGGTAGCTGCCCGCGGACCACTGGTGCACCCGCACGGCGATCACGTTCCGGCCGTGCCGCACCGCGCCGGATGCGTCGAACTCGGTGGGCAGTCGGCTCCCCTTGCCGTCGCCGAGCCGGATGCCGTTGACCCACACGGCGAAGCAGGAGTCCACGCCCTCGAAGCGCAGCACCGCCCGGTCGAGCGGGAAGTCCGCGGCGAGCTCGAACTCGCGCCGGTACTCGCCGGTCGGGTTGGCGTCGGGCACCCGCGGCGGGTCGATCGGGAACGGGTAGTCGATGTTCAGGTAGGCCGGGGCGCCGTAGTCGTTCAGCTGCCAGAACGCCGGGACCGGCATCTCGTCCCAGCCCGCGTCCCCGCCGAACTCGACTTCGTGGAAGTCCGGCGTCAGATCGCCGAGTCCCGCGGCCAGCCGGAACCGCCAGGTCCCGTCCAGGTCCACGACCGGCACGTCGGAGCCGAAATAGGCACGGGGACGCAGTCGGTCACGCCCGGGGGCTGGTGACTCTACGTAGGCGACATCGACGTCGTTGGACATGGGGATCCGTGCCCTCCTGTTTACTCATGTGCGGTTGCGTTTGAAGCTTAGTAATTCGGAAGCCGTCTGGACAAGATCTCCCTAGAATGACGCGGGTGGATCTGGCAGTGAACCCCGCATTACGCCGCATCTTGGACACTGCGGCCGCGCAGAGCGACGTCCCTCTTCTGGACCTGTTGTCCGACCGGATGTCCGGCGCCGACCTGACCACGCTGCTGCTGGAGGTCTACCGGCGACGCGCGCTGAAGACCGCGCCGGCCGAGGTGCTGCGGCGGTACGGGACGGATCGTTTCGTCGCTCCGTCCACGGTGCCGGTCCTACCATTGCGCCGGACGGAGGACGCGCTGATCGCCGCGCTGCCGGCGTCCTTCGAGGTGCTCACGCTCGCGCCGCTGACTCCCCTTGCCACGCACGCTGCCGTGGCGACGGTTGATCCGCGGAAGGTGATCGCGACGGTTCGCGGGAGCGAGGTGGCCGCCGACCCGACGAACGCGCTCGCGCTCGAGGCCGCCTCGCGCAGGTCCCGGCTGCTCGCGGAGGCCCCGCGATCGGCGGCCGGCGTGCACCTGGCCGCGAGCCAGCGGGTCGTACGCGCGCAGCATTTCGACACCCCGGGGTTTTCGGCGCACTTCCAGCTCTTCGGACTGGTCAGCGCGGGCCGCGACGTGGGCGGACTCGCCTTCGAACGCGAGGCGCTGACCACGCACTTCCGCTTCGCCGCGCAGGCCCTGGGAGAGGGTGCCGAGCTTCGGGTGACCGTGCTGGATCCGTCGTACGAGGCCGTTTTCGATCACGCGGCGGCGGCGTTGGCCGAGGTCCCGGGCGTGCGCGTGGTGCCGGATCCGGATCGGGAGTCGGGGCGCGGCTACTACACGGGGCTGTGCTTCAAGGTGCACGCGGCCGACGGCGGCGAGGTGGGGGACGGCGGGTTCACCGACTGGACCGCGCGGCTGCTCGGCAACGGAAAGGAACGACTGTTGATCAGCGGCTACGGCGTGGACCGCCTCGTCGGATAGCATCGGCTGCGTCGAACCGGGAGGGACCGAGGGAAGGCGTCTTGTGTCCGACGACGAACAACGCGTGTTCCAGATCCAGCTGGAGGGGCTGATCCAGCTCCTCGCGCAGAACCTCTACGCGGATCCGGACGTCTTCCTGCGCGAGATGATCCAGAACGCGCACGACTCGATCACCCGGCGCGCCGAGCTGGCCCGGGAACGCGGCGAGGCCGAGCCGCCCGCGCCGCGCATCACGGTCGAGGTGGACCGGGCCGCGCAGCAGATCCGGATCGCGGACAACGGCTGCGGACTGACCGACGCCGAGATCGACGCCTACCTCTCGACCATCGGCCGCTCCGGCACCAACGAGCTGCGGGAACGCATCGTGGCCGCCGACCGGGGCCGGACCGTGGAGCTGATCGGCCAGTTCGGCATCGGCCTGCTGAGCGCGTTCATCGTCGCCGACCGGGTCTCCGTGATCACGAAGGCCGCCGGGCACGACGCGCTGCACTGGGAGAGCCTCGGCGGCCGCGACTACACCGTGCGGCCCGGGCGCCGCGAGTTCGTCGGCACGACCGTCGTCCTGCACGTGAGCCCGCAGCACACGCGCTACCTCGAAACCGTGCGGATCAAGCAGATCATCCGCACGTACGCGGACTTCATCGGCGTGCCCGTGTACGTGAACGACGACGCGCAGGCCGCCAACTCGGTCGACGCGCCGTGGCACCGGACCTACGCGGGCGAGCATGAGTGCTTTGTCGCGCATCGGGACTTCTGGGATCGCCGGTTCACCGACGAGAACTCGCTGCACGTCGTGGTCGTCGACGAACCCTTTCACTGGCCGAACGCCGAATCCCCCGACGGCGAGCGGATCGGCCGAATACGCGGCGTCCTGGCCGTCACGGATCGGCACACCCCGGACGTGAACGCGCGCGGCACGGTCGACATCTACGTGAACCGCATGTTCATCGGCGCCGCGAACCGGGACGTGCTGCCGCCCTGGGCGAGGTTCATGCAGGGCGTGCTGGAGTGCAACGAGCTGACGCCGAACGCCGCGCGCGACAACGTGCGACACAACGCCGCGCTGGTTGCCGTCCAGCGCGCACTCGGGGACCTGGTCGTCCGGGAACTTACGCGGCTCTCGGAGGCGAGCCGCCGCAGCTTCACCGAGATCATGCGCTGGCACTCGTACCACGTCCTCGCGATGTCGGTACAGCCCGAGCACGAGCGCTTCTTCCGCGCCGTCGCCGACCTCGCGCTGCTGGAGACGGATCAGGGCCCGATGACGGTCGCCGACTACGCCGCGGGGGCGGAGCGGCGGGCGGACGGCGCGCGCGTGGTGCACTACATCACCGAGGACGAGTCGGCCAAGCAGTACATGCTGCTCGGCGCGGCACGCGGGGTGCGGGTCTTCGACTGCACCGAGGCGTTCGCCGAGCGTTTCCTGAAGAAGTACGCCGAGACGTGGCCGGAGCGGGTGCGGCTGAACCGCCTCGACCAGGCCGGTGCCGAGGCGCTGTTCGAGCCCTTGGACGCGAGCGAGGCCGAGCACTTCGCAGCACTCGAACAGGCCTATGCGACGCTGTTCGAGGACCGTACGGTGCGGGCGCGGGCCAGCAGATTCGAGCCCGTCGCGCTCCCGGCCGTGCTCACCGAGACGCGGGACAACCGTCGTCGCCGCGAGATGGACGTGCTGACCAGCGACGTGGCGATGCCCGCCGCGATCCGGGACATCGTGCAGGACTTCCTCGCCGAGGCCGACGACCCGCTGACCCTGCACCTGAACGCGGCCAACCCGATCATCCGCAGGCTCGCCGACCGGCCGGACCTGACCGACGAGGTCAGCCGCAGCGCCCTACAGTCGCTCTACAACAACGCCCTGATGCTGCTCGCTCGCACGCTGCCCGCCGAGGCAGTGCAGACCATGTTCACGCAGTTCAACCAGGTGATCGACCTGATGCTGGGCCTCGCCGAGCAGGTCGCGAGCCGTCCCGCAGCGTCCGTCGCCCCCGAGCCGCCGCAGCAGCCCGCGTATCTCTCCTGCTCGGTGACGCTGCCCGAGGGCGAGCCGCGTTCCGAGGAGATCTTCGCCGCCGTCCGCTCGGTGCTGGAGGCCCGACCGTACTACTGGCAGGTGCGCCGGGCCGACTCGCCGCCCGCAGACTCCAACCTGCCGCTGGATCTCGACGAGCCGCCCGCGCGCGCCGCGCTCAACGTGGCCGTGTTCGCCGGGCCGGGGCTGAATCAGGGCCTGGTCAACGAGGTCTCCATCGGGCAGATCCTCGACCTGCCGCAGCTGATCCTGTGCGACGAGGGGCATCCCGAGCTGCCGTCGAGCTTCGCGGACCTGCCGCAGCGCACTGTGCACGGACTCGGCGCCGTGCTGCGCAAGGAGGTGCTGATCGCGCTCGCCGACCATCCCGACGTGCGCCGCGACCGTGAGCACGAACGGTATCTGAGCCCTTCCGTCCTCGCCTGGTGCGCCGACCTCGACGAGGGCGTCGGCGAGACGATCAGCGCGCGGTATCCGACGTGGCCGGAGTTCCTGAAGGCCGACTCGGACGAGATCGCGCGGGCGGCGGGGATCGACGCGGCGCTGGTCGAGGCGGCGAAGTCGGGGCTGCGGCTGCTGGCCGAGGAGGACTGACCGTTCCGCAGGATTCCGCGCGCCGCGCGATCGAGCTGCTGATCGACGAATCCTGGGACTTCAACGGGAACGACCGCTCACTCCAGGCGCTGAGCACGGCCGAGCGCGCGGTGCTGGCGGCACGCCGCGTCGGGGACGCCGGGCTGCTCGCGCGCGCATTGACCGCGCAGGCTTCGGCGCAGCGGCTGCTCGGCGAGAACACGGCGGCGATGGTCAGCTACGTCGAGGTGTTCAAGCTCGCCAAGGACCCGAAGAACGAGGAGGCGCTCACCGATCCGGCGGCGGTGCGCGCGATCGGGTCGGCGCACACGAGCTTCGTACTCGTCGTCAGGCTGCGTGGCACGTCGAGCCGGGAGCAGTTGATCGCGCTGATCGAGGAGGCGGACAACTGGTTCGTCCAGACCGGGCATTCGCACTGGCGCGCCGGGCTACTGCTGCAACGTGCCGAGGTGCATCTCGACCACGGAGAGATCGAATCAGCGTTGGAGTACGCGCAGGCCGCGTACGAGACGTACAACTCGGCCGCTCCCGGCTACAGCATCGCGTACCACCACAACTGCCTGGGACGCGCGCTGCTCGCGGCCGGTCGGGGCGACGAGGCCGCCGAGCACTTCCGGGCCGTGATCGAGGAATCGAACACTGCTCCGTACGATCGAATGCTGAGCAACTTCTACCTCAGCGACTACCACGAACGGGCCAGTCGTACGGATGACGCACTGCAGCACATGAATGCGGCGGTCACGCTATCCGAGTACTGCGAGGGTCGGCACGCGCAGGCCATGGCACTGGCCCGGCGCGGCAAGCTGCTGCGTTCGTGCGATCGGCTTCCGGACGCGCTCGCCGACCTCGACCGTGCCGTGGACTGCTCCCCGACGTACATGTGGGCCGTCGGTCAGCGCGGCATCGCGCACCGTCTCGCGAAGCATTACGACGAGGCAATCGCCGACTACGACGCCGCGATCAAGATCAACCCGACGTGCGCGTGGGTGCACGCCGAACGTGGCGAGGTGCATCGGCAACGCGGGCAGTACGAGCGTGCGCTGCCGGATCTGGACCGTGCGATCGAGATCGACCCGAAGGACGCGTGGGCGTACGGGCGGCGCGGCGCCGTGCAGCGCAAGCTAGGCCACACGGAGGAAGCGCTCGCCGACTTCACCCGATCGATAGAGCTGAAGGACTCCGACAACTGGGTGTACGGCGAACGTGGCGCGACGCTGCATGCCGCCGATCGATACAACGAAGCACTCGCCGACTTCGACCGCGCGCTCGAAATCGATCCGGACGACGGCTGGTGCTACGGCCGGCGCGGCGCCACGCATCGTCAGCTCGGCCACTCGGACGAAGCGCTCGCCGACCTCACCCGATCGATCGATTCGAATGACGAAGACGGCTGGGTCCTCGCCGAACGCGGCGCCGCCCTCCGCAGCCTGAAGCGCTACGACGAGGCGCTGACCGACTTCGGCCGCGCACTCGATCTCGCCCCCGACGACACGTGGGTCCTGAACGAACGCGGCATCATCTACCGCGATCTCGGCCGCCACGACGACGCGATCGCCGACTTCGATCGCGCGCTCGCGATCAAGCCCGACACGGCGGGGACCATCGCCCGACGAGGCGCCAGCTTCCGCGCCACCGGCCACCGCGGCAAAGCGCTCCGCGACTTCGACCGCGCCCTCGAACTCGATCCGTCCGCCGAGTGGGTCTGGGCCCAACGCGGCTACCTCCGCCGCCTGCACGACCAACACGAGCTCGCCGAAGCCGACTTCACCGAGGCCCTGCGCTGCGACCCGGCATACGCCTGGGCTTACGCCGAACGCGCCGAGACCCTGCGCGCCCGAGGCCGTCACGCCGAAGCCCTCGCCGACTTCGACCGCTCCCTGGAACTCAACCCCGACGACTCCTGGGCCGTCGAGCGTCGCAAGCTGGCCGCCGACGCCCTCGGCGCGTCCCGCTCAGACGACGCTTAGCCGAGAGCAGAGCGCATTCCCTTGCCCCCGAACGAACCCTGATGCGATCATCGATTAGCACTCTCACCATGAGAGTGCTAATCGGGAGGGGTGCGGTCGATGCTCGGGGTCCTGCGGATCGGCGACTTCCGGCTGCTGCTCACCAGCCAGTTCCTGTCCAACACGGGCGACTGGCTGCTGATGGTCGCCGCCCCCTTCTTCGTGTTCGAGCTCACCGGTTCGACGATGGCGACCGGCCTCACACTCACCGCCGAGTCCGTCCCCGCCATCCTGCTCGGCCCGATCGCCGGCGTGTTCGCCGACCGCTGGGACCGGCGCCGCATCATGATCGCCACCGACCTGCTGCGCGCGGCGACCGTCCTGTCGATGCTCGCCGTGCACAGCCGGGGCGGCGTCTGGATCGTGTACGCCGCGCTGACCCTCGAAGCCGGATTCGGCCAGTTCTTCAACCCGGCACGCGGTGCGCTCATCCCCAGCATCATCGGCCGCGGCCCCGAACTGAGCGCCGCCAACGCCCTCTCCCAGCTGGTCGGCGGCGTGATCCGGCTCGTCGGCGGACCGCTCGGCGGCGCCCTCTACGTCTTCTTCGGCTTCCACATCGTCGTCGCGCTCGACGTGGCCAGCTACCTCCTCTCCGCTGCCCTGACCCTCCCCATCCGCCACCGCGCCGAGCCTCGCGCCGCCCGTCCCCCGAGCTCCCCGCTCCGCGCCTTCCGCACCGACCTGCGCGCCGGACTCAGCCACCTGCGCCACTCCCCCGACCTGCGCGTCCTGTTCGTCATCGCAGCACTCTTCTTCACCGGCAACGCGATGCTCACCGCGCTCCTCGTCCCCTACCTCGGCGGCGTCCTGCACGCGGGCGCCCAAAGCCTGGGCATCCTCTTCGGCGCGCTGGGCGCCGGCTTCGTCCTCGGCGGCCCGCTCAGCCGTCTCGTCGCCGACCGCCTCTCCGACCGGATCACGATCGTCGCCAGCCTTCTCGCGCTGGCGGCCGTCTTCGCCGCGAGCTTCAACACCCCGCACCTGGCCTGGGACCTGGCCCTGTTCACGCTCATCGGCCCGCCAGCCGTCTGCTTCCTCGTCACCGCCGATACCGCCGTGGCCCGCCGCACCCCCGACGAGATCCAAGGCCGCGTGGGCTCCGTCTACCTGGCTCTCCAGGGCGCCGCCACGCTCACCGGCATGCTCGGCGGCTCCATCCTCGGCGAGCACCTCGGCGTCGTCACGACCATGAACCTCGCCGCCGCCCTCATCGCCGCCTCCGCCCCCGTGATATTGCTTGGACATCGCCCGAGCGCCGGTGGAAGAGTGCGTCGCATGTTTTCACCGGTTGTCACCGACTTTTGGCGTGAGAGCTTCGCGGACGGCAACGTCGTGTCGCGCGAGGGGGCGTTCAGCATCGCGGTCAACGCCGACCTGCGCGAGGACCGGCAGCTCATGGTGCTGACGACGCCCGATCGGGTCCGGGCGGTGCTCTCGCCTGCGTTGGCCGAGGTGCTGGGCCGCTCCAGCGATGCGGCGCCGATGAGCGAGGCCGGATTCCGCGAGGCGTTGCGCGAAGCCGGGCTCACGCTGCACGACGCCGACAACCTGTTCTACTACGCGCAGGACGACCTGCAGGAACTACTGCGCCAAGAGCCCAACACCAGCGTTCGGCAACTGACGGAAGCCGATGCCGCGTTGTTCGACGTGTTCACGGCCTCGGCGTCGGAGCAAGACCTCGATGACGCGTACGTCGAGTTGGACCACTGGGCGGTTTTCGGAGCCTTCGCCGATGATCGTCTGGTCAGCGCCGCGAGCATGTATCCGTGGGGTGGGGCAAAGGTCGCCGACCTCGGTGTGATGACCCTGCCCGACTATCGGGGACGCGGCCACGCCCGCGCCGTGGTCAGGGCGTCGTACAAGTACGCCGCCGAACAGGGATACCAGCCCCAATACCGCTGCCAGCTCGACAACCACGCCTCCGTCGCGCTGGCCAAGGCCGCGGGATTGACGCACTTCGGAACCTGGGAACCGATCTCCACGGAAGATCCCTCATGACGCAAACAACCCCGGAGAGCCGGTGCTCGCACGGGGTCGCTGCCTCTTGGAGTGGGCGGGTCAGACCGCCGGGGTGTCGACGGGGTCGAACTCGCCGTTGTTGACGCCGGCGAGGAAGGCGGCCCATTCGCCGTGGGTGAAGGACAGGACGGGTCCGGTGCCGTCGTCCTTGGTGTCGCGGACCAGGAAGCCGTCCGCGGTCTCCATCACCTCGACGCAGTTGGTGCCGCCGTTGGAGGCGACGGCCTTGTGCCACTCGTTGATGCGCATCAATCCAACTCTCTGATTCGGCGCTCGATCATTGTGCTGCTTTCCTCCTCCGACAGGGCGGCCGCCTCGAGCCGTTCGATCTCGCGGCGGGCCTGGCGGAGCTCAATGGGATCCTCCGTGAACGGCGTGCCCCACTGGGTCTCGGAGAACACGACGGCGGGTGCGGAGCCGCCGGACTCGAACAGGTCGATCGGGTAGATCGGGATCGGGTGCGCGAACGGGATGACCCGGACGCTCACGTTCGGCCGCTCGGCCATCGTGTTCAGGTGGGTGAGCTGGCCGCGCATCACGTCGGGGCCGCCGAACTGCCAGTGCAGCACGGATTCGGCGACCAGCGCGGTCAGTTCGATCGGGTCCGGCTCGTCCAGGCGGCGCTGCCTGCGCAGCCTGACCTCGTAGTCGGCGTCGTTGCGGTCGGGGTCGCGGACCGGGCCGATGGACAGGATCGCCTTGACGTAGTCGCTGGTCTGCAGCAGGCCGGGGACGAACATCGTCTGCACGGACCAGGCGCGCGCGGCGTCGGCCTCGTAGGCGAGGAATTCCAGGAACGTCGGGCTCAGCCACCGCTCGTAGCGCCGCCACCAGGCGTCGGCGATGCTGTCCCTGGCCATCTCGCAGAGCCGGTCCACGTCGGCCTCGGCCACCTCGTAGAGCGCGGCGAGCCTGCGCACATCGAGCGGATTGAGCTTGCTCACGCCGTTCTCTCCCCGGGAGATCTTCGCGATGCTCCAGCCGGTGTGCTCGGCGACGTCGCGCACCGAGTAGCCGCGTTCGCGCCGCAGCCGGGCGAGTTCCTCGGCGAGCGCCTTCTGCGTCCAACTGGCCGTGAACGGCAACGCGCGTCACTCCCTTCCCGTCCGGCTCCCGGAAAGTCTGCCTGCCGGATCGCGCGTCTTCGCGTGTGATCAAGCAAAGCTCGGGTAAATTAACGGAACGTCACTCGTAACGTTCCATGTAACGAAGCAAGCAGGGTCCGTCACCCTCCGTGAGGAAATGTAACGGATCTGACGCCACGTTAGCACCTCGCCGGATGCATCCCGAAACCCATGCATAGGCATACGCACCAAGGGCTGATCGCAGTGGACGAGAACCTCACCTCAGTGCAGCTCGTCGCGCAGGTGCGCCGCGAGATCTTCGCCGCGCGCACCCGGGAGCTTCCCTGGGAGTACCGCGTCGAGTGGGCACGGCGGGGCGACACGCCGTACCCCGCCTACTCGACCGGCCGCGCGGTGACGGAGTCGAACGCGCTGCGAACAGCGCGGATGCTGTTGCACAACGCGACCGAGACGGCGGACCCGCGGGCCGTCGCCGCCTGGATCAAGGGGCCGGGCGACGACGACTACCGACCCGTCTATCCGTAGATAATCGGTGGCGTGCCGACCACGCCACCGACCCTGAGCCGCAGGGCGCTCAACCGGGCGACCCTCTCCCGCCAGATGCTGCTCGAACGTGCCTCCGTCCGCCCATATGAAGCGGTCCACGCGCTCGCCGGGCTCCAGGCGCAGGCTCCATTGGCCCCGCACGTGGGGCTGTGGACCCGCCTCGACCGCTACTCGCCCTCAGCACTCGACGATCTCTACGACGCACGCCGCGTCGTGCGCTCGAATCTGATGCGCTCCACCGTCCATCTCGTCACCACCGCCGACGCCCTCGGCTGGCAGGCCCTCGTCGGACCGGTCAGCGCGCGGACGGTGCAGTCCGCGTTCGGGAAGCGGCTGGTCGGGATCGATCTGGCGGCGCTGACCTCGACAGCCCTCGAACTGCTCAGCACATCGGAACTCAGCACGGCCGAGCTCGGGCAGCAGCTCACACCGCATTTCCCGGGTTACGACGCCGACGCGCTGGCGTACGGCGCGCGCGGCCGGCTCGCGCTGATCCACGTGCCGCCGCGCGGGAAATGGGACGCCAGCGCGCCGACTCGGCAGACGACCTTCGCCGCGTACCTCGGCCGTGAACCGGAAGCAGACGTGACGCCCGACGGAATGTTCTTGCGGTACCTCGCGGCGTTCGGGCCCGCGAGCATCCAGGACGCGCAGGCGTGGTCGGGGTTGACGCGGCTGTCGGAGGTCGCGGACCGGCTCGCCTCGAAGCTGGCCACATTCCGTGATCCGGACGGCCGGCTGCTCTACGACCTGCGCGACGCGCCGCGACCGTCCGAGTTCGTACACGCTCCGGTTCGTTTTCTGCCTGAGTACGACAACATGTTCTTCGGCTATGCGGATCGCACGCGCTTCGTCCCGGACCTGCGCAAGCCGCCGATCCCGCCGGGCAACGGCGCGCGCACGGGGACGCTGTTCGTGGACGGCGAGTGGGACGGGATGTGGAAGATCACGTTGCCGCGCAAGGCGAAATCCGGCGAGGAGCAGGAGCGCGCCGTGCTGGCGGTCTCGCTCTTTCAGAAGGTCTCGTCGGCCGAGCATGAGGCGATCGAGCGTGAGGGCACCGACCTGGCACGCTTCATCGCGGGCCCGGGCACGGAGGTGTCGGTCGAGGTCAGCCGGTAGCACCGTGCACGCGGCGGCCGTCCTGCCACACCTCGCGCACGAGCTTCGGCAGGTCGGCCAGCTGACCGAGCGGATCTCCGTCCACGACGACGAGGTCCGCCCGGAATCCCGGCGCGAGCCTGCCGAGCGTGTCGCCGTATCCGAGCAGGTCGGCGGCCGACGACGTGGTCGCCGCGAGGACCTGCGCCGGAGTCATGCCGGCGGCCTGCATCAGTGGCAGTTCCCCGAGGTTCGTGCCGTGCGCGCCGACGCCCGAGTCGGTGCCCATCGCGATGCGCACGCCCGCGTCCACGGCTCGGCGCACGGACTCCGTGTGCACGGCGGCGACCTCGTTGACCTTGCGCACCACGAACTCCGGCATGTCGGTACCGGCCTCGATCTCGCGCAGCACGGCGATCGGTGCGATGAGCGTCGGCACCAGCCACGCATCGTTCGCCAGCATGAGTTCAATCGCTTCGTCGTCGAGGTAGATGCCGTGCTCGATCGAACGGACCCCGGCACGTAGCGCGTTCTTGATTCCCGCACTGCCCTGAGCGTGGGCCATGACGTAGCGGCCCTGCATCTCCGCCTCGGTGACGATGACCCGCAGCTCCTCCTCGGTGAACTGGCTGTGCCGCGGGTCGTCGGCCGGGGACAGCACGCCGCCGGTCGCGCAGACCTTCAGCACCTCGGCGCCCGCGCGCAGCAGTTGCCGGGAGACCTTGCGCACCTCGTCCTCGCCGTCCGCGATGGTCGCCGGGCGGCCCGGGTGCTCGACGAACAGCGGCAGGCAGTGGCTCGACGGCATCCATCCGTCGCCGTGCCCGCCGGTCTGCGACATCGCCGCGACCGAGATCTGCAGGCGGGGCCCGGCGATCAGCCCGTCCTGCACGGCGCGCTTGATCCCGGCGTCGGCGCCGCCCGCGTCCCGCGCCGTGGTGATGCCGAGTTCGATGGTGCGCTGCAGGTTCTGCGCGGCCTCGTAGAACTGATACGAGAACGGCTTCTGCACGCGGTCGGTGATGCTGCCGACGGGGCCGGAGAACGCGACGTGCACGTGGCAGTCGAATAGCCCGGGCAGCAGCGTGGTCCCGGTGCAGTCGACCGATTCGTCGCCGTCGAGGCCGATGCCGACGTCGAGGATCCGGTCCCCCTCGACGAGTACGTCGGCCCGCGCGGGCACGGCGCCGGTCCCGTCGAAGACCGTTCCTCCGGCGAACACTGTGCGGGTCACGCGGTCACCACCTCGTACCAGTCGCCTGTGCCCGGAGCCGGGTTCATGTCGTACCGTACGCCACCGGATCCCAGCGCGACCAGGGACACGGACGAGGTGATCCACACTCCGGCGCCCTCGCCCCAGTCGTGCCGTCCGATCAGGGCCCGCACGTCGTCGGTGTCCAGGTCGTCGCCGTCCGCGAGCCGCATCCACGCGCCCCAGGCCTGCCGCGTGGAGAGCTCGTCGCCGGGCGCGGGTTCGGGGCGCGGCGTGGACTGAAGCAGAGGCCTGAAATGCTTGATCCGCGCCTCGATCAGGGTGACGGCGCGCTCCGGGGCGGTCGGCAGCTGGTCGTCCTCGACCTCGAGGCCGCGGTTCGAGACGAGGTGCGTGCCGGGCGCGAGCTTGCGGTCCGTCAGGGTACTGCCGTCCCAGGTCAGCATGCTGACGCCGGTCGGGTCGCCGACGAGCAGGTGGAACGGGTCGTACCGGGTCAGGTCCAGGTCGCTGATGAAGCCGCCGGACGCCGCGATCAAGGCGAGCCTGCCACGCGTGCGCCGCCGGGCCACGTCCGCGAACGTGCCGAAGCCGTTGAGCAGGCACGCGACCCGAGGCGCCGCGCCACCGCCCTCAGCTCCCGGATCGACGGCGAGCCACGTGCCGCCCTCGCGCTCGTCCTGGCCTCCGACCAGCCGCGGATGCTCCGGCCAGAACCGCCCGGGCAGCTTCCAGGAGCGGTCGATGAACTCGTCGCGGGCGAAGAGCAGCAGCAGCGGGACGCGGCTGTTCGGATCAACGCTGATCAGTGCGGTGCACACGTGCGCGCCTCGCTCTCGTTCGGTCTGCTAAGCCCTACCTTATGCCCATGCCCATTACGAAGGACGCGATCCGGATCATGACCGGGGCGGCGACGCTGCGCCACTTCATGTCCGACGCAGTAGTCGAATACCGCTTCCGCAATCCGCGCGTCCACATGGAGTTCCTCACCGCGTCGTCGAGCGGCGAATGCCTCGATGCGCTCCGGAAGGGCGACGCGGATCTGGCGTGGATCACGGTCTCGGGCGCGGCGGACGACGTCGAGCAGCGGCCGGTCGTCGAACTCCCGTGGATGCTCGCGATGCGCTCCGGCGACTACTACGCGGACCGCGCGTGGGTCGAGGTGCCGGAACTCTCGGGCCTGCGCGTGATCCGGCCGCCCGAGAACTCGACCTCAGGCCGCGTGCTCACCGCCGCGCTCACGGACGTCACCCTCGGCGACGCGGCGGGCGCCACCGACTGGGACACCGCACTGCTGCTCGCGGGGCTCGGCGTCGGCCACGCGATCGTGCCCCGATTCCCCGATCAGCAGTACCTCGCGGACGGCGCCGTCCACCTGGTACCGCTGCGCGGCCTGCCTCCCCTCCCGGTCGGCTGGGCCGCGCGCTCGTGGGACGCGCTCTCCCCGGCGGCACGTTCGTTCGCCGAGGTCGCGACCCGCAGCCTGCGTTACCAGTGCGACTTGAATCCGCCGTAGAACAGTCCGATTCCCGTCATCAGACACAGGCCCGAGATGATCCAGAAGCGGATCGTGATGTTCACCTCGGGCCAGTCCATCAGCTCGAAGTGGTGGTGGATCGGCGCCATCTTGAACACGCGCTTGCCGCCCCGCGTCTTGAACGAGCCGACCTGGATCATCACGGAGAACAGCTCCATCAGGAACAGGCCGCCGATGACCGCGCCGAGGATCTCGGTCCGGGTGCAGATGGTCAGGCCCGCGAACGCGCCGCCGAGGCCGAGGGAGCCGGTGTCGCCCATGAAGATCTTCGCGGGGGCGGCGTTCCACCAGAGGAATCCGAAGCAGGCGCCCATCACGGCCGCCGCGACGATCGCGAGGTCGAGCGGGTCACGCACCTGGTAGCAGCCCGCGTTGGCCGCCGTCCCGCAACTCTGGCCGTACTGCCACACGCCGATCACGACGTACGCCGCGAACGCCATCGCCGAGGCCCCTGCAAGTTGGCCGTCGAGACCGTCGGTGAGGTTGAAGGCGTTGGACCAGCCCGCGCACAGCAGGTAGCTCCAGAGGATGAACACGATCGAGCCGATGCCGAGCCAGCTGATGTCGTGCAGGAACGAGATGTGGGAGCTCGCCGGAGTCAGGCCCAGCGCGTCCCGGAAGTTCAGCGCCAGCACGGCGAACACGATCGTGACGATCCACTGGCCGATCAGCTTCGCTCTGGCGCGCAGCCCGAGCGAGCGCTTCTTGTAGATCTTGAGATAGTCGTCCACGAATCCGACCGCGCCGAAACCGACCATCAGGAACAGCACCAGCAGCGCGGACGGTGTCGGCGCCTTCCACGTGACCAGCTTGGCCACGAAGTAGGCGAGCACCGCCGAGATCACGATGACCGTGCCGCCCATCGTCGGCGTTCCGCGCTTGACCTTGTGGCTCTGCGGCCCGTCCTCGCGGATCTCCTGACCGTACCCGCGCCGGGTGAACACGCGGATCGCTATCGGCGTGCCGACCAGCGCACAGATCAGGGCAATGACTGCGGCGTACAGCACCGCTCGCATCATGGTGTGGGTCTCCCGCTCCAGCAGCTTGTCGAGTGAGCGTCATCGTACGGAATGGCCGCGGCACTGTGCCGGACGGCCCACCCTGGACAACTTGTACGGCCAAGTTGTAGCTTGTGCCTACAAGTGGCCGGGAAGGGTGCGACGAAGATGGCGCGGTACCAGGACGTGGCGCTGCGGCTGCGGCGGGCGATCAGCGACGGCACGTACCCGCCGGGCTCGCGGCTTCCGTCGGAGCACGAGCTCGCGCAGCAGTACGGCGTGTCGCGGCAGACGATCCGGCACGCGCTGGGCGTGCTCGGTGAGGACGGCGTCGTGGCTTCGCACCAGGGCGCGCGGCGCACGGTGCTGGCCCAGCCGCGCCTCCAGAACTTCGGCGAACTCCGGTCCTTCTCGCGCTGGGCCCGGTCGATCGGATCCGAGCCGGGCGGCCGGGTCGATCTCATGGAGCGTCGTGCGGCGACCGAGATCCAGGCCCGCGAACTGGGCCTGGCGCCGGGCGATCCGGTGGTGTACGTCGTGCGCGTGCGGCTGCTCGACGACACGCCGGTGATGATCGAGCGGACCGCGTACGTGGAGCGAGCCGGGATGCTGCTCTCGTTCGTCGACCTCGAACGCGAGTCCATCAGCGAGCGGCTCGAGGAACACGGCATCGTCTTCGCGCACGCCGAGCACACGATCGACGCCGTCAACGCCACCCCGGACGATGCACGCCTGCTGAACATCGCACCCGGCATCGCGCTGCTGCGTGAACGGCGCCGCGCCACGGACCCGCGCGGCCAGGCCCTGGAGTGGTCCGAAGACCGCTACGTAGGCGACGCCGTCGCGTTCACCATCCGCAATTCCATCGCCCTCTCGCCACTGGTGCGCGACCGGGCCGCGCCGATCACGACAGGGAGCTGAACGGGTGCTGGAAATATCGGACTATCCGGCCGTCTGGCTGCGCGACAACTGCCCCTGCCCCGAATGCGCGATCCCCGGCAGCGGCCAGAAACTGTTCGGCATCACGGACCTGCCGCCGATCCACGAGATCCAGATCAAGTCCCTCGAACAGACCAACGACAACATCGACATAGTCTTCGCACCCGACGGCCATAAGTCGCGCTTCGACGCCCACTGGCTCGCCAAGCACCGCCCCGGCCGCACACTCCCCCACGACGACCGCACCGAAGACGCCAAGATGCTCTGGCAAGCCGCCGACTTCGCCGAGACACCCCCACCCTCCGCCACATGGGATGCCTTCGCCCAAAACCTGGACGCACGAGCCGACTGCCTGGAATCGCTCCTCACCAAAGGCTTCTTCCTACTTCACGGCGTCCCCCTCCTCGATCGCGCAGTGCTCTCCGTTGCCGAGACCTTCGGTTTCGTACGCGAGACGAACTACGGCGACCTGTTCGAAGTGCGCGTCGAGGAGAACCCGGCGAACCTCGCGTTCAGCGCCCTGCCGATCACGCCGCACACGGACAATCCGTACCGCGACCCCGTGCCGACGATCCAGCTGCTGCACTGCCTCACGAACGCGGCCGAGGGCGGCGATTCAGGCCTCGTGGACGGCTTCCACGCGGCGGCCACACTGCGCCGCGAGAACCCCGAGGCCTTCGATCTCCTCACACGCACGCCGGTGACCTTCCGGTACCTCGACGCGGACGCCGAACTCGCCGCGACCAACCCCCTCATCGGCCTCGACGCCATGGGGCGCATCAAGCAGATCCGCTTCAACAACCGCTCAATGCGTCCCCTAGCCCTGCCGCCGAGCGAGATCGAGCCGTTCTACGCCGCGTACCGGGCATTCGCCGAACTCCTCTACCGCGACGAAGCGCGGCTCGACTTCCGCTTGGAACCGGGCGACTGCGTCGTCTTCGACAACACCCGCGCCCTGCACGCGCGCACCGGATTCACGGCTAGCGGGCATCGTCACCTGCAGGGCTGCTACGCCGACCTAGATTCCGCCGCGAGCACGCTCGCTGTACTCCGCAGGGGCTATTGATATGACGAGTGACACGACGCGTGATACGACCAGCCGAGAGATCGTCGACGTGCTCGCCAAGCTCTTCGCCGAGCAGGGCGGCAACGAATACCTCGGCGAGCCCGTGACACAGGCCGAGCACATGCTCCAGGCCGCCGCGTGCGCAGAAACCGCAGGCGCATCCGACGCACTGATCGCGGCCGCGCTGCTGCACGACGTCGGCCACTTCACCGGCGAGATCAGCGGCCAGGAACTCATGCAGGGCACCGACAACCGGCACAGCCACGCAGGCGCCGACTGGCTCGCGACCTGGTTCCCGGAGACAGTCACCGAACCGGTCCGCCTGCACGTAGCCGCCAAGCGCTACCTGTGCGCCGTCGAGCCCAGCTACTTCGACAAGCTCTCGGAGGCGTCCGTCTACACACTCAGCGTGCAGGGCGGCCCGATGAACCCCGCCGAGGTCGCCGAGTTCGAACGCGGCGGCTACGCGGACGACGCCGTGACGCTGCGGCGCTGGGACGAGGCAGCCAAGGACCCGGCAGCCGACGTGCCCGGATTCGAGCACTACCGCGCACTTCTGGAGGGACTCGCCGAGCCACGCGGATAATCGGTCCCGGTCGCGGCGGCGATCACACTAGCCTGACGGAATGTTCCCCGCAGACTTCCAGGGTCCCCGCCGCCCGACTCCCCGCATCCTCGCCGAACTGGCCGCCGGACGCGCGACGCAGCCCGTATGGTGCAACGAGATCGGCGGCGTGACGTACCAGATCGGCGCGGGCCCGACTCGCGAGTTCCTCAAGTGGACGCCCCACGACAACGGCGTCGACCTAACGCGAGAAATCGAGCGGCTCAAGTGGGCAGGGCAGTACATCACCGTGCCGCGCGTACTCAAGCAGGGATCCGACGACGAAGGCTCCTGGTTCCTCTCCGCCGGCCTGCCAGGCACCACAGCCGTGGACGAACGCTGGCGCCGACAGCCCGCAGTTGCCGTCCGAGCGATCGGAGCCGGACTCCGAGCAATGCACGACGCCCTGCCAGTCGCCGACTGCCCCTTCGAATGGTCAGCCGAAGACCGCGTCGCAAGAGCACACGCCTACGCGGCAACCGGCGCCATGGACCCGAACAAATGGCACAAGGCCCACCAGCACCTCACTATCGAACGCGGCCTCGAACTCCTCACCGACATCCCGCCCGTCGACAAACTCGTCGTCTGCCACGGCGACGCCTGCTCCCCCAACACGCTGCTCGACGAGAACGGCGACTGGTGCGCGCACGTAGACCTAGACACGCTCGGCGTCGCCGACCGCTGGGCAGACCTGGCCGTCGCCACGTGGGCCACGGAATGGAACTACGGCCCCGGCTGGACCGAGCCGCTCCTCGACGCATACGGCATCGAGCCTGACGCCCGCCGCATCGCGTACTACCGGCTGCTCTGGGACCTTTGCTACTAGTTGTAGGTCGGATAACCCCTGAGCAGCGCAACGAGTTCCGCGTTCGACGCAGGGTGGATGCTCAGCATGTACGCGCGCAGAAGTTGCGGACTCATCGTGGGCGGCGCCTGGAGGGTGAACTCGTCGCCAGCGTGCTCGTAGACGACGACCTGGAAGACGGTCGACGAGGACGGCAGCACGGCCCGCCACATGTCAGGCCCCAGACTGCCGCACGAATACCCCTGGCGTACCCACTGGCTGCAAAAGTCCTTGTAGCTGCTGTACATGCTGCTGGTCCCACCCGGCGCCGCCTCGAACATGATCGTCGCCGTCTCCCCCGGCGGACAGTTCGAGACGCACGTATAGGTGCCGACGAACGGAGTAGGTCCGTTCGTCTCCTCACTGACGGATCCCGCGACAGGCTGATACCCGGCCGGCGTGTCCCCGACAAGCAACAAGCTCGCCGGTATCGGCTGCGCCTGCTCAACCGCAGGCGTAGGCCGAGCCATGGCGCCAGTCGGCTGCGAATGCGCCGCGGACACCGCCGCAGGAATCAACGCCAGCGCCACGCCGACAGCAAGCACGCCGATCGCGCCGTTACGCAGCACACGTAAACGAGACAGGGACGCGGCGGCAAGCCCATAAGCCCCGCCAACCATCCACATCCGCGCCGCCGCGCTACCGAACGGCCCCGGATCGTGCCGCCAAGCGACCGCGCCGACCGCGACCAGCACCGTCCCCAGCACGGCCACCCCCGTGGCCCAGCGCAGCCGACTCGTCCACGTCTCCCCGCGGCTGACCAGCACCCGCCCCGGCCGCGCCGCCACCGCGATCACCAGCGTCAGCACCACGAAGGCGAGCAGCAACACCAGCAGCACCGCGCCGGCGTTGCGCGACCAGGCCGCGACCAGCAGCGCACCGCCGAGCCCCGGCACCGCGGCCGCCGTCAGCACACAGATCGGCCCCACCAGCAGCACGACGTCAAGCACCCGCCGAACCCCGGGAACCCGACTGTCATCCCCCGCCGAAGCCGCCTCCGCCCCAGCCCCAACTCCCCTATCCGCCGGGCGCGCATCCTCCGGCCCCGCGTCCCGCGCCGACACCCCGCCGTCCATCGAAACCCCCAACGTTCCGCAGAATCCCCTAGGAACGGCACCGTACCAGCGCCGCCCGCCCCGCGCCGCTCCGATTCGATCTCCGACCCCTGATTCCTTTGCCGAGCCTTAAGTCCCACTTATGATTAGGAAACCTTCCTTACGTGATAATCCCCGGCATGACCACCACACCACCCTCACCCCGCAAGCTCTACACCCGGCGGGCCGTCATCGGCACCGCCGCCGTGGCCGCCGTCGGCACACCCATCCTGCTCAGCCAGGCCGCCGAGGCCGCGCCGCCCGCCTCCCACTCCGCCACGAAGGCCGCCGCCACCCCCCTGTGGCACCCGGTTCCCGCGACCGACGGCACCAAGGCGTTCGAGGGCCTCGAATTCGACCGGGCGAACCTCTTCCCGAAGCGCCACTCCGACTACATCTTCGTCGAGGACGGCGACCACTACCGCTTCAACATCTGGCGCGCCGACCGGGACACCACCGGCGGCGGCGACCGCCAGCGCACCGAGGCCAAGGGCATGGTGCAGGGCGGCAAGGCGCTCAAGATGAACAACGGCCAGACCTGGAACATCTCCTATCAGATGTACATGCCGACGACCCTGCACGGCACCAGCCACTTCACCCACATCTTCCAGACCAAGATCCCGGCCACCGACGCGGGACCCTTCGTCACCCTCGACCTGACCCGGGAGAGCTCGACCTCGGAGACGCTGCGCGCCCGCGCGTACGCCAACCCGGGTTCGCCCACGATCGCCTCCACCCCCCTCGCCCCGCTGCGCGGCACCTGGGTCACCATCCGCTGGACCCTCACGATCGGCTCCTCCGGCTCGGCCCGCTTCGTGTGCGTGAACAGCGCGGGCAAGACCGTGGCCGACGGCACGATGCACGGCGTGAACATCCCCGACCAGGGCGACTACGTGCGTCCGAAGTGGGGGATCTACCGCTCCATCCAGAGCGCGTCCTCCGACATCGTCGACACGTACATCCTGTTCCGGGACTACCAGGCGACCCGAGCCTGACCCGCCACCCGCGTGTCGGGAACGGCGGCGGCGAGCACTAGGGTGGGGCGCGGCAATCCGGCAACCACCACTCGAGAGGCACCCCGTGAGCGAGCCCGCCGCCGCTGTCCCCACCACCGAAGACGACCACGTGCTCGCCGCCCGCCGCCTGCGCGACTTCAGCTTCGCGCAGGTGATCCTGCTCGTCCTGCAGACCGTGCTGGGCATGCGGGTGAACCTCTTCGTCCAGGTGCCCGCGGACGACCAGGGCAAGGGCCTGCTCTCCTCCTTCGGCGACGCCATGAGCAAGGGCCCCGCCGAAATCGCCGCCCACGCCGGCTTCGGCCTCCTGGTCTTCATCAACGCCTGCCTCCTCGTCGTCTTCGCCCTCCCCGTCCGCGGCCTAACCGTGAAGCTCACGTCCCTAGTCGGCTGGCTAGCCATCGCCGGCGCCGCAGTCGAAGGCGCCTCCTTCATCAACGCCACCCCCGACTCCAGCACCGCCAACGACGCCTCCTTCACCATGGCCGGCCTAACCATGCTCGCCATCGCCGCCTACGCCTGGACCCTCTTCGCCCTAGCCAAGCCCGCCGACCCCGAAGCGCCCAAGCCCGCAACCGAAGCCGAGGGCGAAACGGCAACCGAGGCAGCACCCGAAGCCGGGGAGACGGAAGCCGAAGCCACAACCGAGACCGACAACGAGACCGAAGCCGAAGCCACAGCCGCGACTGAAGTCGAAACCACCACCGACCCGGAGACCAAGCCCGAGTCTGAGCCCGAAGAGCCCTCGAAGTAGGGCAGTAGCGCTCGGCTTCAGATCTCCTAGATGCTGCGGTCGGGCGTCGCTTCGCTCCGCTCCCCGGTTTGCGCTTGCCCACCCTCCCACCCGTTGCGTTGCAGCGCCGCCTGCGGTTTCACCCGAAAGTCAACGGCGCCTCCGGCAGGCCCTCCCTCGGAGAGTGACGCGTGGCCGGGTCGGGATGTGTGGGTGGTGGGGTTGGGGGTGGGTCTCTCTCCTCGCCCGGGCACCGGAGGCGTATCAGGAACCTGGCGGGGCCGCACACGGCGAC